>Ga0316204_10000302_pt1 | contig 200894 bp, 182 predicted proteins | sample 6monrhotite_MG_2_FD_205661 | JGI IMG/M metagenome (GOLD analysis project Ga0316204, IMG submission 205661) | Microbial mat bacterial communities from mineral coupon in-situ incubated in ocean water Damariscotta River, Maine, United States -... | ecosystem: Environmental > Aquatic > Marine >... | reverse complement strand
CACTCAGGGCAGTTATTGGTAATTTCGGCTTCTTTTATTGCAATCTGTTTTTCCTTTGCCATGACTCATTAAACATTTGCTTTAAGGGAAATTTGCATGATTGTTCCTTCTTTACTTGACGAAAGTACTTTAATTTTTCCTTTATGGTACTCTTCCACAATTCTTTTTACCAATGAAAGCCCTAGTCCCCAACCTCTTTTTTTGGAGGTTACCCCTGGACTAAAAATACTTTGAAAATCACTTTTTGGAATGCCATGTCCTGTATCTGAAACCAAAATATTTACAAATTGACCTTTTTTCTCAATCTCTATCGTAATATTTCCTCTCCCTTTCATAGCATCAATTCCATTTTTTACAAGGTTTTCAATGCTCCAATTAAATAAAGGGGGGTTTAAAAGAACAGGTAATTCATCAATACCAGAAGTAAAAGAAAAATGTATAAGTTTGGAACTTCTCCGTTTTAAATATTCATAGGCTTTTTCAGTTTCTGAAACGATGTCATGCACTTCCAGATCTGGAATGGACCCAATTTTTGAAAAACGGTCGGTAATGGTTTCCAGCCTCGTAATATCCTTTGCAATTTCTTTGGTGATATCTGGGTTGATACTTTCGGATTTCAAAAGTTCGTTCCAGCCCAAAAGAGATGTTAAAGGAGTTCCTATTTGGTGTGCAGTCTCTTTTGCCATTCCGGCCCAAAGTTTATTTTGTTCTGATGCTTTGTTTGTTTTGAAGAAAAAGAAAATGACCGTTCCAAAAAGAAAAATTATTAACAATAGGGCTAAAGGGTAATATTTCAATTTATTCAGAACTTCTGAGTTTCCATAATAAAGCGTTTCCAACAGCTCCTCTTCTTGAATAATGTGTATGGGATCATTCTCACTTTCAAACTGCCTTATTTTTTTTTGAATGTAAATACTGTCTGCTGCTTTTTCCTCAGAAATATTGTGTGTTTTTATGGAACCCTCCTCATTTACCAGAATCATAGGGGTAGAGGTGTTGTTGCCCATAACTTTTAAAGTTAAGTTTCCCAATTCTTGATCTACGGAAGATTGGATGAGCTCTAATTGGGCGGTTGCCCAAATTTCCATTTTTAACCGTTCCTCTTCCTTAAAATTCTTAAAGAAACTATTTGTGTTCCAAAGAATTAGGCTTACAATAACGAATGCCGAAATCAATAGGGTAATATTGGAAGCCTTCTTTTTGGGGCTAAAGTTCATTTTTTTGGTTCAATTGTGATTAAAGATAGAAGAAAATGTAAAAATATGTTGATAGTTCGTTGTTCTACATGGTTTTTATTAGGGTTCATTTTATGTATTTTTGATGCTTATTGAAAAGTAGCATAGATGGAAGTCCAAGGAAAAATTAAAATGATTGATGAAACCAAAACCTACGGTAACAATGGTTTCAGAAAAAGAGAATTGGTAATTACTACAGAGGAACAGTATCCTCAGCATATTTTGGTTGAATTTGTGCAAGATAAATGCGATTTGCTTAACAGTTACAGTGTGGGGCAAATGGTAAAAGTGAGCATCAATTTAAGAGGTAGAGAGTGGGTAAACCCACAAGGAGAGACAAAATATTTTAACTCTGTACAAGGTTGGCGAGTTGAGAACTTGCAAACGGAGGGTGCTGCAGAAAATATGCCGCCGGTTCCACCAATGGAAGCTTTTGAACCTGCTGATAACCTTAAAGAGGAAGATCACGACGATTTGCCATTCTAGTCCGCTTTGGGTCTTACCAAGGTAATAGAACGTGTATTTAGAAGGTATTTACCTTCACCTTTTACCATTGCAGTACTTTTAACAGTACTGACTATTGCACTTGCTTTAATTTTTACTGAAAACACTTCGGATAAAAATCATTTGGCGGCTGTTCTTTCCTATTGGGAAAATGGAATTTGGAACAATGGTCTTTTGGTATTCGCGTACCAAATGATGCTCATTTTGGTTCTGGGTCATGTTTTGGTTTTGAGCAAACCTATGGAATGGTTAATTCTGGGAATTACCAAACTTGTAAAAAACACTTCTAACGCTGCTGTATTGGTGGCATTGCCAACAATGTTGGTTTCCTTTTTTAATTGGGGATTAGGGCTGATTTTTGGAGCTATTTTGGCCAGAAAAGTTGGTGAATATGCACAAGCAAATAACATCCCAATCAATTATCCTTTAATAGGCGCTTCTGGGTATGTGGGCTTAATGGTTTGGCATGGAGGAATAAGTGGATCTGCTCCAATAAAGGTTTCAGAGGCAGGGCACTTAAAAAACTTATTAGAAGGAATTTCTAACGTTGAACTCTTAGGTCAATTACCAGAAACCATTTCTACCTCGCTTACGGTATTCAGTTATTGGAATCTTGTTCTATTTGCTATTGTAGCTTTGTCTATTGCCATTACGGTGTATTATCTAGGGAAAAGAGTAAGTCCCAGCAGTGTTAATTTAAAAGAGTACAGATTTAAATCTGTTGAGAAGGAAAATCTGGAAGGAGCAGAAAAATTGGATTACTCAAAAATAGCAGCTACATGCTTTGGGGTTTTAATTTTAATTGCTTTTTTGCTTCAATATTTACCGGCTCTAAAAACTCTTAATATCACTCCAAATATGCTCAATTTCTTTATGTTGGGCCTGGCAATCCTCCTCCACGGGAGTTTTAAGAGCTTTTTGGTTGCTGTAGAAGAAGCTATTGGGGACACTGCAGGAATTTTGATTCAATTTCCATTGTATTTTGGCATTATGGGGATAATGGGGAGCAGTGGCATGATTAATAGTATTTCGGACTTTTTTGTATCAATAAGCACCACGGTGACGCTACCTATTTTTACTTTTTTAAGCGCTGGACTTGTCAATATTTTTGTTCCAAGTGGGGGTGGTCAATGGGCCGTACAGGGACCACTAGTGTTAGAATCTGCTATGCAGTTGGGCGTTCCATTGCCTAAGGCAGTTATGGCCTTGGCATATGGCGATCAGGTAACAAATATGTTGCAGCCGTTCTGGGCTTTACCACTTTTGGGAATTACAAAATTAAAGGCCAAAGAGATTTTACCGTACACCTTGATTTTTATGTTGATTGGGAGTCTAGTTTATATAGGCGGACTTCTTATTTTATAAGCCTTTTTCCGTAATTTTATTAAAAATTGCACCTTGGAAAAAGACTCAAAAAGCCTTCCTTTATTTTTTTTGGGAGATAGGTTGGAATTTCCTCCAGTTGAAGCTGCCAATGAAGATGGTCTTCTAGCAGTAGGAGGGGATTTATCTCCAGAACGTCTGCTTTTGGCCTATAAAAGCGGGATTTTTCCATGGTTTAATGAGGACGCTTTGATTTTATGGTGGAGTCCTAATCCGAGAATGGTTTTATTTCCAGAGAAAATCAAAATTTCAAAAAGTATGCGAAAAGTGCTGCGTACTGATCAATTTAAGTTAACGCAAAACACTTGTTTTGAGGAAGTGTTGGAAAATTGTGCAAAAGTTCAACGCAAAGGGCAAGAAGGAACATGGATTACCCCAAAAATGAAATTGGCATATTTGGATCTCTTTGAGAAAGGTTTGGCCAAATCATTTGAGGTATGGGAAGATGATAATTTAGTTGGAGGTCTTTATGGGGTAGATTTAGGCCATGTGTTCTGTGGAGAAAGTATGTTCAGTACCAAACCAAACGCTTCAAAATTTGCATTTATAAAAATGGTTCAAGAATTGAATCAAAAGAACTATAAACTTATTGACTGCCAAGTTTATACGGAACATCTTGAAAGTTTGGGGGCAGAAGAGATTTCTAGGGATTACTTCATGAAAATTTTACAAGGATAGCTGCACACTGTTCAAAAAGAAAAACACATTTTGAGAAAATCCGATATCTAAATCTAAGGATGATCATGCACTTCGTTATACCTAAAACAGCTTACCTCATGATCATTCACCATTCCCGTGGCCTGCATTTGGGCATAGATTACGGTACTTCCAACAAATTTAAATCCACGTTTTTTTAAATCCTTGCTAATGGCGTCGGAAAGTGGTGTATTAGCGGGTCCTTCCTTATAGTTCTGAAGTTTGTTTTTAATGGGTTTTCCATCTACAAACTTCCAAATGTAAGTGCTAAAACTTCCAAATTCCTTTTGAACCTCCATAAAAGCTTGTGCATTTGAAATTGTAGCATTTACTTTTAGTTTATTTCTAATTATCCCAGGATTATCTAAAAGTTCGTCAATTTTGTTTTGGTTGTAATTGGCAATCTTTTTGTAATCAAAATTATCAAAAGCCTTTCTGAAATTTTCTCGTTTTTTTAGTACGGTAATCCAACTTAGCCCTGCTTGGAATGTTTCTAAAATCAGGAATTCAAACAACGTTTCATCATCTTTTACGGGAACGCCCCATTCATTATCATGGTAATCTTCGTAGAGCGAATCACCTTCGCACCAGCCACATCGGTGTTTATTCATTGATAAGATTTTATCTAAAGATAATGGAAATTGTGTTTTCCATCTGACCTTAATCTATAGAGGAATAAGCTCTTTGGCAATAATGGCTTGCTCAATATTCACATACAGCCTGCTTTGTCCTCTGTAGAAATCATTTTTATCTTTTCTTTCCAAAATCACCTTTTGATCCGCATTGGTCAGTTCCAATATTCCAATAATAACCACAGTCTGGTTGATTATTTTATGTGATGGTATAATTAGTTCTACGTCTGATGTATTTTCTTTTAATGAATCATAGAGATATAGATAAGACTTATTCGCTGGCTCCCCTATTTTAAATGGGGCTCCTAGCTTTACTTCATAGTTTTTATGGTAAGGTTTGGAAGGAGTTTCATCAGGTTTGCGATTTGGAAAAATAACAGGGTATTCTTTCTTTTTCATTTGTCATGGCTTTATGGTTGAAAGGATTGTATTATAAACAGGTAAAGCGGCATTCCTAAAGTAATGTTGAAAGGAAAGGTGAAAGCCAGTGCCATTGGTACATAAAGGCTTGGATTGGCCTTTGGAGCAGCTATTCGCATTGCAGCCGGTACGGCAATATAGGATGCACTTGCGGCCAAAATGGAAAACAGAAAGCGGTTTCCAACACTTTCGGTTATAAATTGACTGAACCAAGCTACAAAGCAACCATTGATTACCGGCAGACCAATTGAAAAGATAAGAGTAAACCAGCCCTTCTTTATAAAATCGTTCAGTTTTTTTCCACTAGTAATACCCATATCCAAAAGAAATACTGCTAGAAAGCCTTTAAAAATATCTGTAGTGAATGGTTTAATGCCTTCTGCTTGATGTTCATTGGCCAAAAAGCCAATCGCCAAACTACCTAAAATCAATAATACACTACCGTTTGTTACAGAATGATGCAAGACTTTCTTAAAGTTGCTTTTCTCTTCCTTTCCTTTTTTGAAAAAGGCCATCAACAATACTCCTACAATAATTGAAGGTGCTTCCATTAAAGCCATTACTGCGACCATATGCCCGCCAAAATCTATATTTTCAATTTCTAGGAAAGAAATTGCGGTCACAAACGTGACCGCACTTACAGAGCCATAAGCCGCCGCTATTGCGCCGGAGTTTTCAACACTGAATTTTCTTCTTAGAATAAAATAAGCGAAAACTGGAATTGAAATAGCTAAAAAAATACCGAATAACAGTGACCATACTATTTCCATGTTAAAATCACTATGGGAGAGCTCTAGCCCTCCCTTAAAACCTATTGCAAAAAGGAGGTATAGTGAAATAAACTTTGATGAATTTTGTGGAATTTCAAGGTCACTCTTTAATTGAACCGCTATGATACCAAGAAAGAAAAATAATAGAGCGGGATTGGTTAAGTTATCAATAAGAAGGTGCAGATCCATTCAGTTTTACTCTTCCAAAGAGATTTTAAGAATACCATCAATACGAAGCCTTTTTCCTTCACTTCTTAAGCTATTAATGAATTCATTCGCAATTACTTTTTCTCTTTCCAATTCGGCTATTCTTTCATCTGGATATTTGGTGTTGACATCTCTGTCCCCTTCGGACCATGATAAACGTTGAAGTTTGTGAAAGTTAATTTTTTGGTCCAACAAAGATGTAATAACATCACACGCCTCAGATGGAGTGAAGCTGCCATCAACCAATTGTATTTTTTGTTTTGTCTCGATTAAAGTTTCCATTTTTCTAGTTTTTAAATTGTTTTAGATTTTTTTTGTTTGTCTCTTTCCAATAATGTTAATGGACAATAGACCGAATACGATTGACATTGAGATGCTCAGCCACCCAAAGAATAGAAAATCATTAAGTGCAGAAAGTATTAGAATGCTACCAAACATGAACCCCATTAAGGCGTAATATATTGGGTAGAATCTTTCTGCATCTTTTGTCTTTGCTTTTTTGGTTAAAAGTTTTTGTGAATGTGAAAGTTTGTATAGCATAATTTAAATTTTTTACAAAGGTGTAAGGTTTTAATCATATATTTTTATTTATATTTATTATACTTTATATAAATATATTTTATGAATTATACATTGCACCAACTCAGAATATTCTCTAAAATCACTGAAAAACAAAGCATTACCAAAGCTTCAGAAGAGCTGCATTTAACGCAACCAGCGGTATCCATTCAATTAAAAAATTTTCAGAATCAATTTCCAATTCCATTGACAGAAGTTGTAGGAAGGCAATTGTTTATTACTGATTTTGGTATGGAAATATCCTTAGCGGCACAAAGGATACTGAGCGAGGTAGATAGCATAAATTATAAACTGCTAAGTTTTAAAGGAGAGTTGGCAGGACGGTTAAAAGTTTCTGTAGTATCAACAGGTAAATACGTTATGCCTTATTTTTTATCAGGTTTTATGCGTGATAACCCTGGAGTTGATTTAAACATGGATGTGACCAATAAGGCGCAGGTGGTTGAAAGCCTTGAAGAGAATCAAGTGGATTTTGCGCTTGTAAGTGTCTTGCCAGATCATTTGAATTTGAACAAAATCAATTTAATGAAAAATGTACTCTACTTGGTGGGCAATCCCAAGTATTTTGAGAAAGTTAAACTCAGTAAAAGCGCTTTCTCTAAGGATACACCACTAATTTTTAGGGAAAAAGGCTCGGCAACAAGAGCAGCAATGGAGAATTTTTTACTTCAAAAAAGTATTACCATTGCCAAAAAAATAGAACTGACATCCAATGAAGCAGTAAAACAAGCAGTGATAGCAGGTCTAGGCTGTTCCATTATGCCATTGATTGGACTTAAAAATGAGTTGAGCAATGGAGAATTAAAAATAATTCCCATAAAAAACCTGCCTATCACTACTGTGTGGAATTTAGTTTGGCTAAAAAATAAAAAGCTTTCACCAGTGGCTTTGGAGCTCCTTGATTATTTAAAGAACCAAAAGCAAGAGATAATTAACACCAATTTTGAATGGTTTGACCAGTACTAGATATTTTGGCTAACATTATCTAAGGACTATTTCAACAGTACTATGTATTTCTAGTTTTTGTCCTTTATTTCTAGCCTTTACCACCAGCTCTGTTACTTCTTGTTTTGCTTTTTTAAGAGCCTCTATTCTTTTTTGCGATTGCTCTGGGTCACTGTTTTGGGTTTCCTTCAAATTTAATGACTGAACCGTGTGAAACTTTATTTTGTAATTGAGCAATGATAAGAGCACTTCTGCCGATTCCGCAGGTTCAAACAGCCCCTCTACCAAACGAACATTAAATGCATCAACAGCACCCTTTTGAGGAATGGTTTTTTGGGGGACTAATTTGCGCTTATTGCCCTTGAGCCATTGAAAAAGCTTGCTTTCCATCAAAAAAGTAAAGGTTTTCGGTTTTTATTACATCTATGTTGTTCACAATTGCCGAATTAAGTATGTTGAGAATTTCTATTTTCTCAACATTTGCATCTGTTGATGTGGCAAAGCGACATCTCCAATGATCTGTACAGAAAGTCTCTTCAAAGCCATTGGGCCAAACCTTGACACCTCTGTTTGTAATAACTTGAAGTGCTAATTGATTGCTTTCCAAGGACTGCAGTTGTAATGCTATCTCATTGGGATTGGAGCCTGGCCAATGAACAAAGATATCGACCCCTTTTAGCACTTTGGAAACAGGTTGTTTTCTTACCGTTCTTGGAAGATTTAGGGGTCCTGCTTGGTTATAGGAGACACTCTTTAAGGTTTTAGGGCTTTTGTTAAGATTTGAGATAACTGCCTCGGCAAATTCTTTGGTACCAAGCTTTTGCTCACTTATTTTTTTGTCGTAAATATCATAAGTATGCATACCATCTTCCATGGTCTTGAGCCAAGCATTTTCAACTTTTTCTGCAACGGTGTTCTGGCCTAAATGGTTCAGCATCATTACAGCACCTTGTAATAGTCCAGATGGATTGGCCAGATTTTGTCCAGCCCTTCTCGGTGCAGAACCATGAATTGCCTCGAACATAGCACATTGTTCACCTATATTGGCAGATCCTGCCAGTCCCACGGATCCTGTTATTTGAGCAGCGACATCAGATAGTACATCACCGTATAAATTTGGCATAACAATCACATCAAAATTCTCAGGAGTGTCTGCGAGTTTTGCGGCACCTATATCAATGATCCAGTGTTCGTTAACAATATCCGGGTATTCTATTGCAATTTCATTGAAGACCTGATGAAATAGGCCATCCGTCTGCTTCATTATATTATCTTTTGTAAAGCAGGTAACTTTTTTTCTATTGTATTTTTTTGCATATTCAAAAGCATATCGCACTATTTTTTCGCAACCTGGTCTGCTGATGAGCTTAAGACACTGAACCACTTCATCTGTTTGTTGATGTTCTATACCAGCGTATAAGTCTTCTTCGTTTTCCCTAATAATGACCACATCCATTTTGGGATGTTTGGTCTTTACAAAAGGATGAATGCTGCGACATGGCCTTACATTGGCGTAGAGTCCTAAGGACTTTCGAGTCGTTACGTTGAGACTTTTATAACCACCACCTTGTGGAGTGGTTATTGGTGCTTTTAAAAACACCTTGTTTTTTCTAATAATGTCCCAGGATTCTTTTGTTATTCCGGAAGTATTGCCCTTTAGATAAGCATTTTCTCCAACTTCAATTTCATCGACTTCAAGCTGTGCTCCGGCTGCTTTAAGAATTCGCAAAGTGGCATCCATTATTTCAGGGCCAATTCCATCACCTTTTGCTATAGTAATTCTATTCATGTTTTAAATATTTCATACAAAAGTGCAAATATGTTATCATATAATTTTATTTATATTAATTATGAAAAACATTAATAAAATTTATGGATAAATTATTTATTACACCGGCGGATTTAAATAACCGGATTGTAAGGTCTAGTCTTTATAATCGTTCCTTATGTCTTTTCAGTACTTGATCTAAGATCTGCACTTTGAGCTTCATCCATATAAATTATGGGCATAGCATAAATAAGAGGAAGATTTTCTGCAAACTTTTTTTTAATGCGTTTATTTATTTTGTTGAATAACAATGCTTTTGTTGTACCCATTACCAAGGTCTGTTCAAGACTTTCCTTTTGACCATTCTTTGATCGTTTATGGAGTACTTTATTTGAGACTAGTGCATTGAGCATTAGTTTTTCATCGATAAGAAAATCGACTATATCATTTGCTTGCGCAGGGGAGTCGCATATAATATGAATTAAAACCATACGAAATAATTAAGCAGTCACTTACCAAATGGGCGGTCTTCATTATAAATTAGACTAGTTTATGAGCGCTTCTTTTTTCTGATGGTCATTTAATCTCATTTCGCCACTGCTAATTGCAGTTTTCAGGTCGGCTGTCAATGTTCTGTAAGCTTTAAAAAACTTTTTTCCGTCAGACCTTTTAAATGTAATTACTGGATTACCACTACTTGATATTTTAGTAATGGTAACAATTGAGCTTTTTAAAGTTGACATATTGGGGATACCACCACGCTTGATAATGAAATTTTTGCGAGGCACATTGATATTCTGATATGAAACACCAGTTGGCTCACCTATAACAAGTTGGTCACCAACCTTTACCAAATCAGTATGGTTTTCTTGCGCATTTAAACCATGTGCGAACAAGGAGAACATTAATAAAAACAGGATAGATTTCATAACTACATAGATTTATTGTTTTCAATTTTTTCTTTAACCAGAATGGCCTTTATGGTAGGTTTGTAACCATAAAAGTTCCTTCCGTCCTCTCTTCTTAGAACAACCTGTGTACTTCCGTCAGGCATAACATTCATCTGATCTATTACCACAATATTTCCATGAAAATTCATTGTAAGTCCAAACCCTGAGGAAGAATTTAGGTGGTTGTCAACCATTACAATATCAGAATATGGAATCTCGAGTAACATCCCTTTTTCTGAATCACCTCTGCTCTCAGCAAAGTGTTTAAAATTAATATGCTGTGCTTTGTTTTGAGCCGTAACTTGTAGTCCAGAAAGTAGCATAAAACATAAATAAAATAGAACCTGTCTTTTCATAAGCTTTAGTTTTAGGACATAGTTTTAACATAAAGATAAGATTATATCAGCTATAAAAAAGCATTACTATTGTTAATAAGTAGTTAAACTATCATATGTTAATAGTAATACTGTTATATTTGTCTCAAATCTATAACGGCTTTTATTTATGGAAAGATTAATGCAATCAATTCGAATTGGAATCAATGATAAAATTTACGTAAAAGATCCCGAATCATCAGACTTAGGAAAAAGAATAATTGAACAGAGCATTTTAATGATTGATGAAATGGGCTTTGAAAGTTTCACATTTAGGAAACTGGGCGAGCGCATAAAATCCAATGAAAGTTCCATTTATAGGTATTTTGAAAACAAACATAAGCTCCTCCTTTATTTGGCTTCATGGTACTGGGGTTGGTTGGAGTATAAAATGGTCTTTGCCACAAATGGTATCACAGACCGGAGTGAAAAACTTAGAAAAGCTATTGAGATTCTTACTCAGACGGTAGAGCAAGATGTTTCTTTTTCTCATATAAACGAGATATTGTTGAGCAAGATAGTTATTAATGAATACTCCAAATCATACCTAACGAAAGAGGTAGATCAGGAAAATAAGGATGGCTACTTTATAATATACAAAAGGCTGGTAAATCGCTTATATGAAATGATTGTATCACTTGATGGTGATTATCCTTACCCTTCTAGTTTAGCAAGTACGGTTTTAGAAGGAAGCCTGCATCAGTATTTTCTTAAGGAGCATTTTCCCATGCTAACAGATTGTAACCAAACGACCACCCCAACACAATACTTTACAGACATGGTCTTTAGGATCGTAAAACCAAAAAACAATGCCTAAAAATATTCTTACTGCTTGGCAGCGCCTAATGGGCATGCTGGCATTGGATAAGAAAGATGTGCTTCAAGTTTTTTATTATGCCATTTTTGCTGGTATAGTAAATCTTTCCTTGCCCCTTGGTATACAAGCAATTATTAACTTAATACAAGGTGCGCAAGTAAGTACATCTTGGATTGTCCTAGTCGTTTTAGTAACCTTAGGGGTTGCATTTGCAGGAGCTTTACAGTTAATGCAGATGCGTATTATTGAAAACGTACAGCAAAAGATTTTCACTAGAGCTTCTTTTGAATTTGCTTATAGATTTCCAAAGATAAAAATGAGCGAATTAAGGAACTATTATCCGCCAGAATTGGCGAATCGGTTTTTTGATACACTTACGGTACAAAAGGGTCTTTCAAAAATCCTAATAGATTTTCCGGCCGCATTGCTACAGATTGTGTTTGGGTTGCTGCTACTGTCATTTTACCATCCCTTCTTTATCATATATGGACTACTCCTATTATTGCTCATATATGTGGTTTTTAAGTTCACTGCGCAACGTGGTTTAGAAACTAGTCTGGATGAGTCTAAAAACAAGTATAAGGTGGCCCATTGGATTCAGGAAATAGCAAGATCCATAGTCAGTTTTAAACTTTCAGGTGGTACAACGCACGGTATTGATAAAAATGACACTTTGGTGGCTAATTATTTAGATGCCCGCGAAGGCCATTTTAAGATTTTAGTACTTCAGTTTATCCAAATGATTGGTTTTAAGGTCCTGGTAACCGCGGGACTTTTACTTATTGGAGGATTGCTCGTACTTAATCAAGAGATGAATATTGGACAGTTTGTGGCTGCAGAAATTATTATTCTTTTGGTCATTAGCTCTGTCGAAAAAATGATTTTAGGCCTCGAAACTTTTTATGACTTACTTACTTCTTTAGAAAAACTGGGACAAGTTGTGGATAAAGAACTAGAACCACAAGATGGGGAAAAACCTTTTGCAAAAGACGAAGGATTTGTGGTTGAACTTGCGGATATTTCTTATAATGTGCCCGAAAGAGACAAGAAAATTATTGATGATGTCTCCCTGACCATTACACCTAGTTGTACCATTTTATTGCAAGGGACAAGTGGCTCGGGAAAATCAACATTGTTAAGGTTGATCGCTGGTATTTTTGAACCGGACCAAGGAAAAATATTTATAAATGATGTTGCATTACAAGGAGTAAACCTTAATTATTACCGCTCTCATCTAGGAAAGTCATTAAGCGAGGAATCTCCATTTGAAGGGTCACTGCTTAACAACATAACATTTGGGAATAAGAATATTTCCCAAGAAGATGTGTATTGGGCATTGGAGAAAACAGGATTGACCCAATTTGTTAAAGAACAACCACAAGGATTGAAAACAGTTTTATATCCCGAGGGGAAACAATTACCGTATACCATTTCTAAGAAAATTGTTTTGGCACGTAGTATTGTTACAAAGCCTAAGCTACTTATCCTAAAAGACCCATTAGATCAATTTGCAGAAAATGAAGCTACGGAAATCATGGACTTTCTAACGGATGGTTCCAATGGATGGGCGTTGGTCATAGTAAGCGCAAACCCAAAATGGATAGAACGTTGTGGGCGCATTATTACTATGGAAAATGGAAAATTGATTAACGAAAGATAGAAAGACAATGCTAAATATATCACCAAATAAGTTAAATGAAAAGGTTGACATTAGTGGCTATAAGGCAGTTGAGAAAGTTTTCTATAGAACGCATTATAAGCACTTTAATAGGTTTTTGGCTGCTTTTTTTGTAATCGCCTTCATTATCCTTTTCCTGCCTTGGACCCAAAATATTACAGGGAAAGGTTATTTAACTACATTAAGACCTGACCAACGTCCGCAGACCATACAGTCACCTATTCCTGGGAGAATAGAAAAATGGTATGTTAGCGAGGGAGATTATGTAAATAAAGGGGATACCATTCTCTTTATCTCTGAGGTAAAAAGTGAATATTTTGACCCAAATTTGGTGGAACGTACAGGACAGCAAATCAAAGCTAAGTCAATGGCGGTTACATCTTATGAGGGAAAGGTAGAAGCACTTAACATGCAGATTGGCGCAATATCTAATGAGCGTGGATTAAAATTGGAGCAGGCAAAGAACAAGTTACTTCAATCTAGATTAAAAGTTCAGAGCGACAGTATTGATTTGGAAGCTGCAAAGACCAATATTTCTATTGCGCAAAGACAATACGACCGTGTAGTTCAGCTTGAACAAGAAGGATTAAAGGCTGTTACCGATGTTGAAGAGAAACGTTTAAAGTTACAGGAAACCCAGGCCAAACTAATTTCACAAGAAAATAAATTGTTGGCCAGCAAGAACAATGTCATAAATGCACAAGTAGAAATTAGCAGAGTACAAGCGGAGTATACAGATAAGGTTTCCAAAGCACAGAGTGATATGTATACTGCACAATCCAATCAATTTGATTCTGAAGCACAGGTTACCAAATTAGAAAATTCATACACCAATTATGAAATGCGTAATGCCATGCTATATATTAAAGCCCCTCAGACTGGGTTTATCAATAAAGCAATACAATCTGGTATTGGTGAAACTTTTAAGGAAGGAGACAGATTAGTCGGTATTATGCCTTCTGTATATGATATGGCCGTAGAAACCTTTGTGGAACCCATAGACTTACCGTTACTGCATATAGGAGAAAAAGTCCGTATACAGTTTGATGGTTGGCCTGCTATTGTTTTTAGTGGATGGCCCAATGTTTCCTTTGGGACTTTTGGTGGTGAGGTAGTGGCCATAGAAACTTTTATAAGTGAAAATGGGAAATATAGAGTTTTACTGGCTCCAGACAAAGAAGATCAACCATGGCCTAAAGATATACGTGTGGGCTCAGGGGCCAATACCATGGCATTATTAGAAGACGTTCCTATTTGGTTTGAGCTTTGGAGACAGTTAAATGGTTTCCCTCCAAATTATTATCAACCTGAAAATAAAGTGGCCGATGTTAAAAAGAAATAAGCAAGGAATCCAGATATGGATATTCTTTTTTCTATCCATTTTTTGGGTTCGGGCACAGCAAGATTCTATCGTACTCAATTTTAACGAGTACTTGGGCTATGTAAAAAAGTATCACCCTGTTGCTAAACAAGCGCAGCTTACCATTGCTATGGGACAAGCTAATTTAATGAAAGCACGAGGAGGATTCGACCCAAAAATTGAAGTGGATTATGACAGAAAGGACCTTAAAGGGACAGAATATTGGGACAGATTAAACACAACGTTTAAAGTTCCTACTTGGTTTGGAATTGAGTTAAAAGGAAATTTTGAGCAAAACCAAGGAGATTTCATCAACGAAGATGAAACAGTACCAGATGACGGACTGTATAGTGCTGGGGTGTCCATGTCATTAGGAGAAGGTTTTTGGATAAATGAAAGAATGGCGACGCTTAAAAAGGCAAAATTCTTTAGAGAACAATCAAAAGCGGATCAGGATCTATTGGTGAACCAAGTATTGTACAGAGCCTCTTTAGCTTATTTTGATTGGCTCAGGGCTTACAAAGATGCTATGATCTTTAATGATTTTCTTCAAAATGCTGAAGTGAGATTTGAAGGAGTTAAGCAAAGTGCATTAGCCGGCGATATTGCAATAATAGATACTGTTGAAGCTAAGATTGCTGTTCAAAATAGAGCTTTGAGTCTGGAACAGGCCAAAGTTAGATTGATGAAGAAATCTTTGGAACTATCCAATTTTTTATGGATCAATGATGTGCCCGTAGAATTGCAACCAGAAGTAATTCCAGATGAAAATGTGGAGAGCGAGATTGACGTTACCTTAGAGATTATGGGTAAACCTTTGGATAGTTTTACACTGGATAACCACCCCAAGCTTAGGTCTTTGGAATATAAGATTGATGGTTTGGTTGTAGATAAGCGATTAAAGGCAAATAAGTTACTGCCAATATTGGATGTTCAGTATAATTTCTTGACAGAATCTCCCGATCAAATAAACTCTTTGGATATTGACAATTTCAAAGGTGGGGTAAGTTTTCGTTTTCCCTTGTTTTTGAGGAAAGAACGAGGTGATTTAAAATTGGCAAAGTTTAAGCTACAAGATGCACAATTTGAGCGGGACAATGCACAGGTGGAAATTCAGAATAAGGTCATTGCTATTTATCGTGAATTGGATTCGTACATTACACAAAACCAATTAATTGCCAATATTGTAACAGATTACAATACCTTGCTGAATGCAGAAGAGCGGAAATTCAGTTTTGGTGAAAGTTCGCTGTTTTTGATTAATTCAAGAGAAGGAAAACTTATTGATGCGGCTCTCAAACAGAACGAGGTACAGAACAAGTTTTTTTATACAAAAGCACGATTGTTTAAGAGTCTGGCCATCAACCCAGAAATCTTATAGATACTTTAAAAAGAATCAAAAAGTGATTTAGTTTTCTTAACCATTATAAACCCACAATGAAGATACCCCCAATTTTAAAAGACCTATTTTTCATTTTAACGGGAATTTTTTCTGCAGCATTTGGTTTGGAAAGTTTCTTATTGCCAAATAGATTTATTGATGGTGGGGCAACGGGAATTTCACTATTGGTTACAGAAGTTACTGAACTTCCATTATGGATTTTGATTGTTTTGGTGAATATCCCATTTCTATTTTTAGGATATCGTGTATTAGGGAAGCAATTTACCATAAAAGCAATCTTGGCAATTTTAGGATTGGCTTTGGTATTGGCGTTTATTCAGTTTCCAGAAGTAACCCAAGACAAATTGTTGGTTGCCGTTTTTGGTGGATTCTTCTTGGGTGCCGGAATAGGGCTTTCAATTAGAGGGGGTAGCGTTCTTGATGGCACGGAGGTTTTAGCTATCTTTTTAAGTAGAAAGCTAGGAACAAAAATAGGGGATATCATCATTTTGATTAACATATTGATTTTTTTAGCAGCAGCCTATTTGTTATCAATTGAAGCCGCTTTGTATTCTATGCTTACCTATTTGGCTGCTTCAAGAACTTTGGATTTTGTACTTGACGGTATTGAAGAATATACAGGTGTAACCATTATATCTGAAAAAAGCGAAGAAATCAGGGTAATGATTACGGAGAAATTAGGCAGGGGATTAACCATTTATAAAGCAAGTGGCGGCTATGGAAAGAAGGGAGAGCATAATGAATATGATGTCATCTACACGGTAGTCACAAGGTTGGAGATTAGGAAATTGAACATTGAACTCAATAAAATCGATGCCAATGCTTTTGTGGTCATGAACAGTATAAATGATACCAAAGGCGGCATGGTAAAGAAAAGAGTGTTGAACAAATAATATCCAAACCCATTTCCCAAAATATTGGTTTTGTAAGTTTTCAGTTAGGAATACAACCAATGATAAAAGTCAGCTCTTATGGAGTTTTTGAGACTTAATTTTGGAAAAATTATCAGATGGAAGTAATTGAAGGAAATATACAGAAAGAACGTTTAGAACTTGTTCAAAAGGGCATTTCAAACGGAATGGATTATAGAGAATACAGGGATTTAGTGCGCCATTTGGCCAAAAGCAGACAGACTACAGGTGTTGATCAATTGGAATCACTTGTCAATTATACGGAACTAAATGATCGCCGCATGAATAGATGGGACAAAACTTTAAAAGTTCCATCAGAAATTGAAGAAAAGATTTCCAAGGTAAAATCCAAACTTACCTTTTTAGTGCTAAGTGAAAGCTGGTGTGGAGATGCATCACCTAGCTTACCTGTTATGAACAAGATTACAGAACTTAATCCAAATATTGAATTTAAGATTGTACTAAGGGATGAAAACCTCGAGTTAATGGATGAATTCTTGACCAATGGCAGTCGCTCCATTCCCAAGTTGATTGTTTTGGATAAGGAGAAAGATGAAATAGTGAGTGAGTGGGGACCACGATCTAGTACCGCCACGGATATGGTCGAAGCCTATAAGAAAGAACATGGTACACTGACCTCAGAGTTTAAGCAAGACCTTCAGGTCTGGTACAATAAAGATAAAGGGCAGAATATTTTAAGAGACTTGGTGGAGTTACTTCCTTTGGAATAAGTAAGTTATCGTTCCTATTTGGGAGGCTTTAGAATCTGAACTAAACCTTGCTTTTAATGCATAGGCAATAGCATTGTCTACCAAGCAACCATTACTTGTTCCAGAACTCTGATCGTTATAATCAGCTTCGGTAACATAGCCAGATGCGTCCACTTTTATATTAATGACCACTTTTCCGCCTTCAATGCAAGTGTAAATTGGTGGTGGTAAGGAATAAGCGTTTCTTTCAATTAGAGAATATGAAATAGAAGTACGCTTGTCCTTTAAATTATTGGTAAACTCCTCTTTTTGAGCTTCGCGTTCGCCTAGCAATTGTTTTTTCTCTTGTCGTTTTTCGGCTAGTTCCTTAAGGTGTGCTGCATATTCACTGTCAGAACCAGAAAATTCGCTTTGGTCACTGTTCAAAGCACGTTCTTCCAAAATCTCTTCAAGTGTTTTTAAAGGTTCAGGATTACCAACAGAAGGTTTAGCGGTTTCATTAAAGGCCATATGACTTTTAATAGGATCGTTATTGGCCAATTCTTCCATTCTTTCCTCTTCCTCCTTCAATAACTCTACTATATCCTCATCCGCCAAACTCATTTCAATAACATACTCTTCCTCTTGTACTCCTCCCAAATGAATGTTGAACAACAACAATATAATGAGAGACATAGAGAAAAAAGTTATTAATAACGATAACTGGTTTCTGTTTAGGTTCATGGTGATATTATAACCGCTTTTTTCTAAAATTATTTTATTCCAATGATTATGCCTAACCTATTTTTTTAAAAGTATTTAACCTTTCAATCATAGATTTTCCTTGAAAACCATAGGAGTAACAGCATTAATTACGTTGAAATCACCTATTTTGGTTCTTCTGAGCTCAGATAAATATGCTCCAGATTGTAGTGATTTTCCAAAATCATAGGCTAAAGAACGAATGTATGTTCCTTTGCTGCAGACGACTCTAAAATGGATTTTAGGCAGTTTTATTTGTGTAATTTCAAATTCAAGGATTTCTATTTTCCTAGATTTGATTTCTACTTCTATTCCTTCTCTGGCAAACTCATACAATCGCTTACCATCTTTTTTCAAAGCTGAAAATACTGGGGGTACCTGTTCAATTTCACCAAGAAACTGCTTTGTGGCAGTTTGAATAAGGTCTTCGGTAATATGATCCGTTGGAAATGTCTGGTCCACTTCGGTCTCCATATCAAAAGAAGGTGTAGTTGCCCCTAAGGTGAAGCTACCCGTATATTCCTTAACCTGCCCCTGTAGTTCAGGTATTTTTTTAGTGAATTTCCCTGTACAAATAATCAATAACCCAGTAGCTAAGGGATCCAATGTACCAGCATGGCCTATTTTAAACTTTTTAAGGTCAAATTTTTTCCGAATGCCCCATTTTAAGGCATTAACAGCTTGAAATGAGCTCCATTCCAGTGGTTTGTCTATCAACAGGATTTGTCCGTTTAAAAAGTCCTCTTTGGTTTTCAAGCAGCGTTGAATTTAGATTAACAGGGATTTTTTGAAAGAAATCACCCCCATATGCTCCAAGCGATGGCAATAAGACCAACGATCAAGCAATAAATTGCAAAATAAGTGAGCTTGCTTTGGCGTACTATTTTTAGCATCCAAGTACAAGCAGCAAGTCCTGCAATAAAGGCAGCTGCGAACCCTGCACCCATAGCAGCGGTTTCTCCACCTTCAAAATTAATATCTCCACTTAGAATGTCTTTTGCAACTTTCCCAATAATTAACGGAACGACCATTAAAAAGGAAAAACGGGCGGACTTTGATTTATCAATACCCAATAATACCGCTGTGGATATGGTGGCGCCACTGCGGGAAATACCGGGCAGCATGGCTACGGCCTGTGCCATACCAATGATAAAAGCACTTCGGTAAGAAACTCCTTTGTCCGTAGTTTTTGCCAAATCTGCCAAATACAATAAAATAGCAGTAATTATTAGCATAATACCTACAATGATAATTGCTCCATCAAAAAAGACTTCCATAAAATCCTCCAGAAAAAAACCTATCAATGCAGCAGGAATCATCGAAATGATAATCTTCAATGAAAATTGGGTCTGTTCATTCCATGTAAATTGAAAAAGCCCTTTTATAATGTCCCAAACATCTTTTCTGAAGACAACAATGGTGCTCAATGCCGTAGCAAAATGTAAAACCACGGTGAACAAAAGACTTTCCTCTGGAAGGGAGTTACTTCCCAGAATAGCTTTTCCCAATTCTAAATGTCCACTTGATGATACAGGTAAAAATTCGGTCAGTCCTTGAATTATACCAAGGATAATAGCATCTATAATATCCAAACTATTTTTTGTTTTTGTCAGGGTTCAACAAAATGGCATATACCTGAATTCCAAGCCCAATAAGAACTAAAGTAGGGGCCAAACGAATTCTCCTAAAACTGTATATGTCTGGATTAAATACATTGGGGTCGTCACTACCACCCCCGGTCATTAAAATAAACCCTAGAGCAATAAAAGCTAGCCCTATAAAAAGAAAGAGGTAGTTTCTTTTTTGGAAGATAAATTGGGAGGTTGGTTTTTGTACGTTCTTATTTTTCTTACTCATGGTGTAAAGTTAATAATAAAGATCATCTGTCCTTAAATTCAAAAAGCGCTGGGTGGCAATATGCGTGCTTGCCCAAGAAATGATGACTCCAAGCCCAAAAACCCCTACAAATAGAGCTATTAAAACAATAAAATCTTGAAACAAGTTTAGTTCTGGGAAATTTATGTTTACATAGTAAAGGACAATTGCCAAGGCTATAAGCGCAAGTGTTGCCCCCAACATTCCCAGTTTAATATTCGTCCAAATAAAGGGTCTTCGGATAAATGTTTTGGTTGCCCCCACCATCTGCATGGTTTTAATAATAAATCGCTTTGAATAAATAGAAAGTCGGATAGAACTATTGATTAGCAATACTGCTATTAAAGTAAAGGCAGCGCTGGCAAAAAGAATCCACAAACTTATTTTCCGCACATTATCATTGAGCAAGGAAATCAATGGTTTGTCATAGCTTACTTCATCTACATAAGTTTTAGCGGCAATACCACTGGCAATTTCTTCAATCTGTTCTGGTGATACAAAGTCTGCCCTCAGATTGACATCAATGGCGTTTTGAAGGGGATTATAGCCTAAAAATTCAATAAAATTCTCACCAATGTCCTCGCTATATTGTTCGGCCGCATCTTCCTTGGTAATGTAATTGGCCGACTTTGTATAGTCTGCCATGGCCAAACTTTTTTGCAATTGTTCTATTTCCACAGGCTTGGCATTGTCCTTTAAAAAGACTGAAATAGTAATTTGTTCCTTAAAATGGTCTGCCAGTTTTTTGGTATTCAGTACCAAAAGCCCAAGAGCTCCAAGTAAAAACAAAACTAATGCGATGCTCAAAACCACTGAAAAATATGAGGTAATCAGCTTTCTTCGTTGATATCGTTCAATATATTGACTCATAAAGGAAAATCAGTATGTAAAAATAGAAAAGTATGAATTAACAATTGTATAATTCTGGACTATTGCACTGTTTTATCTTTATTATGATATAATAAAATCAACGTTTGAGCGTAAAATGCCCTTTGAACAAACTGTTCCCAACTTTTACAGTGTACCAATAATCGGATGCAGGTAGAGGTCTGCTATCAAAAGTACCGTCCCAAGAATAGTCTTTCTCTTTGGATTGTGCTATAAGTCTTAAGTTTCGGTCAAAGATGTTAATTTCATAGTCGTCGGTGACTTGAATTCCTTCTGGGATAAAACGTTCATTTATGCCATCACCATTTGGGGTAAAAAACCGGGGTATTACCAAATGGACGAATGGAAATCGAAGCACACCGCAAAAGTTCTTCTGTCTTATGTAAGCAACGTATGCTCCTCCCAAAAGGTTTTGAAAATTAGGACTTTCTTGATAAACGATGCCATCAAGGGAATATTCAAAATCACTCCCAATTTGGGTAAGAATGGTCAAATCTCTGTGATCAGAAACTATCCTATCAACTATGGGCTTGTCAATTTGAGAAACTTCAATCACCTTTGTGGCGCTACAGCCGTTGCTGTCTGTTACCATTACCGTATATTCTCCTGGCAGAGTAACAGTTATTTCCTGAGTGTTTTCCATAGTGCTCCAAGAATAGAGGGAATTGGGTAAATCTGCCGATAAGACCAAGGATTCCCCTTCGCATAGAATCAACGCTTCATTTTCTAAGATGGGCAAATCATTATAAAAAATACTTACCGCCGTCCTAGAGTCGGATCTACAACCTGCTATTTCGGATACCGCTTCTGCGTAATAGGTGCCATTTATAGTAGTTTCATAAAACAGGCCACCAGTCTGTAAAAGGGTCCCCCCAACTGGGGCGTCATACCAATTTGTTGTAATACCGTTTGGAGTGGAAACGGATACCCCTCCAACAACATCCTCACAAAGCGAAACCTCTCCCAAAGAAGTTGGAGGCATAGGTCTTTCTTCAATAATGACTTCAAAAACATCAGATACCGCACTACAATTTAAATTGGAAAGGTTAATAGGGTCTTCTGCTACCTTTACTCGATATAATGTTGTGCTAGAAATTAAAGGTGATGTCAGGCTTTGAGCGGTTTCACCAATAATATCGTTCCAAGTTGTACCATCCGTGCTTTCTTGCCATTGATAGGCATGAGTGCTGTAAATGGAAAAATCGGGTGTTGCGTTAAGATCAACTGATATAGGAACATTTTCTTCGCATATGGCAATACCTGTATTATCTAAAGTATCGGCAAGGGTTATTCTATCGCCACAGGCCCTAAAAACAATGTCATCGATGGCCAGGTCATTACCGCAGCCACCTATCCCATTGTTGAGCATTTTCAAAATAACTGAAGTCTGGCCAGGTAATGTTTGAAAAACCAAGGCGTATTGTTCCCATATTGCCGTGGACTTGCTAAAAATATTTCCAGTGTCTCCAGTTGCCAATAAATTTGTATCAGTATTGTCCCAAATCTGAAACCTTACATTTATTGGAATGCCATTGCCACTGCAGCCGGCACTTGGCAGAAGGTTTATCAACCAAGATGAAAACTCATATGAAGTATTTTCGCATAGCCCGTTGATGGTTCTTCTGAAAAACTCTCCTGATGTAAAACTTGCATTTACAATAAAAGCTTTGCCATTTGTGTCACCAGGAGTATGGTCATTTGTATTAAACCAATCAAAAAAATTAGTTCTGCTGGATATGGTATAATTCCCATCAACAGGTTCCAAAGGACCTCCATTTACATAGTTGTATGTAGTTGCTCCTGCCGGCAATGGAGGGCCGTCTTGTAACCCTGTCCCAAAAGTTTCCGTAAAAATTGGGTCTCCAGAATTACCACTGCAAAAACCCAATTGAGCCTTTGACTTTTGAAGAAAAAGCGCTGAAAATAGTAAAGAAAAGAGTAAGTGGTTTCGCAATGGACGTAAGTAATATTGGTTTTGAATAGGCTTGCCTAATCTTTTCCGCTTTAAGGGATTAAACCTATTTTTGCCAAATTAAAGAAGTAAGATATAAAATGAACTACAATTTCCGTGAAATTGAGGCCAAATGGCAAAAGTATTGGGCAAACAACCAAACATTTAAGGCGTCCAATAATTCCAATAGACCCAAGTTCTATGCACTTTCTATGTTTCCCTATCCTTCAGGGGCCGGACTGCACGTAGGGCATCCATTGGGTTATATTGCCACGGATATCTATGCCCGCTACAAAAGACATAAGGGGTTTAATGTATTGCACCCAATGGGCTACGATTCCTTTGGGTTGCCAGCAGAGCAATACGCCATCCAGACAGGGCAACACCCTGCAATTACCACAGAAACCAATATAAAAAGATATCGAGAACAGTTAGACCAACTTGGTTTTTCGTTTGATTGGAGTCGCGAAGTGCGCACCTCTGACCCCAATTATTACAAATGGACCCAATGGGTTTTTATCCAATTGTTTAATTCATGGTACAATAAGAATACAGATAAAGCTGAGGCGATAACTGATTTGATTTCCATTTTTGAAAAAGAAGGAAACGCAATGGTAAATGCTGCTTCTGATGATGATACCCCGATTTTTAGTGCGGAGGATTGGGCCAATTTTTCAGAAAAAACCAAGCAAGAATTATTGCTAAAATATAGATTGACGTATTTGGCCGATACTGAGGTAAACTGGTGCCCTGCATTAGGGACGGTTTTGGCCAACGATGAAATCGTCAATGGCGTTTCGGAACGGGGAGGACATCCTGTTATCCGAAAGAAAATGACACAATGGAGCATGCGGATTACCGCTTACGCCCAACGTTTGTTAGATGGTTTGGACACGATTGATTGGCCCCAGCCGCTAAAAGATTCACAGATCAATTGGATTGGTCGCTCAGAAGGAGCCTCCGCGATTTTCAATGTCATTTCGAGCGCAGTCGAGAAATCCAGCGCAATCGAGAAGCATCAAATAGAAGTCTTTACCACTCGTCCAGACACTATTTTTGGGGTTAGTTTTATGACATTGGCACCAGAACATGAACTGGTTGCAAAAATCACAACCCCAGAACAAAAAGAAACTATAGAAGCTTATGTGGAAGCTACGGCAAAGCGCTCTGAGCGTGATAGAATGGCTGATGTAAAAACAATATCAGGAGCGTTTACAGGTGCTTATGCGGAACATCCATTTACAAAAGAACCTGTTCCTATTTGGATTGGGGATTATGTTTTGGCAGGATATGGAACAGGGGCAGTGATGTCAGTTCCATGTGGCGATCAACGCGATTATGATTTTGCAAAGCACTTTAATATTCCCATTCCCAATATTTTTGAAGGAGTGGATATTTCTGAAGAAGCATTTGCCGATAAAGAAAAAACGATTATTGCCAATTCAGACTTTTTAAATGGACTGCCTTACAAGAAAGCAGTAAAATTGGCGATTTATGAATTGGAAAAACTAGGCCAAGGCCAAGGAAAGATAAATTACCGTTTGCGAGATGCTGTTTTTAGTCGTCAACGGTATTGGGGAGAGCCTTTTCCTGTATACTATGTGGACGGAATGCCGCAAATGATTTCAGATGAGCATTTGCCTTTAAAATTACCAGAGGTTGAAAAATATCTTCCCACGGAAACAGGGGAACCCCCTTTAGGAAACGCCACCATTTGGGCATGGGATGCCAAAAACAACAAAGTAGTGGCCAATGAGATGCTGAAACAAGTTCAGCATGACGAAGCTGGTCATTCCGAACTTGATTCGGAATCCCATACAGGAGTGTACCCATTGGAATTAAACACCATGCCGGGTTGGGCAGGAAGCTCCCAATACTTTAACCGTTATATGGATGCTCATAATGATGAGGCCATTTATTCACAAGACGCCATTGACTATTGGGAAGATGTGGACTTGTATATTGGAGGTAGTGAGCATGCTACTGGGCATTTGTTATACTCCCGTTTTTGGCAGAAGTTTTTGTTTGATGTAGGAGTTGCTCCAAAAGATGAGTTTGCCAAAAAATTGATCAATCAGGGGATGATTACGGGGACGAGTGCTTTTATAAATAAATTGGTGATTAGGATATCCCATAATGGACCTGGCCCAAAAGGATTTCAATTTGAAAAAATAAAGAAGTTAAGATTTCATGATTTTTTCGTGTCAGAAAGCTGTTTTAAAAGTCAGATGAATAGAATGGCTTTTTCATTGAGGATGAGAAATGAGTATTTAGAAAATATTCTTGCAAAAGAAGATTTGAAATATTTAGATCAAGATAAATATCTTATCGGATATGAAAATGGTGAAAGAATTCAAATAGATGTTTCTCTAGTAAATTCTTCTGATGAAATAGACATAATAGAATTGAAAAAATGGAGGAAAGAGTTTGAAGATAAATCCTTTATTGGAGATGGGTTTGACAGTTTTACAGCCGCCAGAGAAATCGAAAAAATGTCCAAATCCAAATACAATGTCGTCAATCCAGATGCTATTTGTGAGGAGTATGGAGCCGACTCGTTACGCCTGTATGAAATGTTCTTGGGACCATTGGAGCAGTCCAAACCTTGGAACACAGCAGGTATCACAGGAGTGCATTCTTTCCTTAAAAAATTATGGAAGTTATATGCTACGGTTGATGAAAGTGCAGAGCCATCAGCAGAAAACTTAAAAACCCTGCACAAGACCATCAAAAAAGCGGAAGAGGATATTGAGCATTTCTCCTTTAATACTTCGGTATCTACTTTTATGATTTGTGTAAATGAATTGACTGCCCAAAAATGTACTAGCAAGGCCATTTTGGAGCCGCTGGCCATTTTAGTTTCCCCCTATGCACCGCATATTGCAGAAGAACTTTGGGAGAGATTAGGGCATTCACAATCCATTGCAGAAGCACCTTTTCCAAAGTTTGAAGAAAAGTATTTGGTAGAGAGCAGCAAAGAATATCCCATATCGTTTAATGGTAAAACGCGATTTACTATGGAGCTGCCTTTAGACATGGGTAAAGATGATATTGAAGCCGCAGTTATGGCGCATGAAAAAACGCAGGCGCAACTTCAAGGACGTACTCCTAAAAAGGTGATTGTAGTTCCTGGAAAGATTGTGAACATTGTGGGGTAAAATTTTTAAAATAGTGTCATGTTGAGCCCGTCGAAGCGCATTGATTGTTAATGTTGTCTATACTTCGACAAGCTCAGTATGATATCATAAAATAAAATGTCCATGAAAACCTTTGAAATTATAGGCCTTATTGCGGCCACATTGACTACATCTTCATTTATTCCGCAGGTTTATAAAGCATGGAAGTATAAATCAACAAAAGACATTTCTTTGGTTATGTACCTTATACTCTTTATAGGTAGTGTGTTATGGTTGTACTATGGACTTATGATTCAAAGTGTACCTGTAATTATGGCCAATGGTATTACAAGCACTTTGGTGGCCTTTGTGGTTATTTTAAAATTAAAACATAAGTAGTCCAATACTGGGCAGGGAAACCCATTGTTTGGAGTACATTCTCGATTAAGGTACATTTTGACAGCATAAAAGCTCCCGCCCAATAATGACGGGTTTTTATCTTATTGTTGGCTTTATTTATACTCTTATTAAGAATTAGATATAGATAGATGTCATGTTTTTGAGATAATATTTTTAAAAAACGTTTTTATTTTCACAATACCCCTATTTTTTAAGGGGTAAAAAATTAAAAAACATCTTTTTTATCCTTTAACCCCTATTTTTTATCGATTTAATTTCTTGGTTTGTTTTTTTTGTAACACTTTTGAAGTGTAAATAGAAAAAAGTAACAAAATGATTGTAGGTGTACCTAAAGAAATCAAGAACAATGAAAGCCGAGTTGGGATGGCACCAGCTGGGGTTTTTGAATTGGTAAAGAACAACCATACCGTTTATGTGCAGTCAGGAGCAGGTGAAGGAAGCGGTTTTTTCAATCAAGATTATCAACAGGCAGGGGCCACAATTTTGGACACCATAGGGCAAGTATACGCTATGAGCGATATGATAGTGAAGGTCAAAGAGCCAATAGCAGAAGAATATAGACTTATTCAAAAAGGGCAAATTGTATTCACATATTTTCATTTTGCATCAAGTGAAGCTTTGACTAAAGCAATGATTGCAAGTAAATCTATTTGTATTGCCTACGAAACGGTGGAAGATGAAGAAGGAACATTACCACTTTTAACGCCAATGTCTGAAGTTGCGGGGCGTATGGCCATTCAACAAGGAGCAAAATATTTAGAAAAACCTGTTAAAGGAAGAGGAGTGCTCTTAGGAGGTGTTCCTGGTGTAGCGCCGGGAAGGGTTTTGGTATTAGGTGCTGGTACCGTAGGGATTCAAGCTGCAAAAATGGCAGCAGGGTTAGGGGCGCATGTTACCATTTTGGATGTTAATATGAAACGTCTCCGTTATGTAAATGATGTAATGCCTAGCCATGTAGTCACGGAATTTTCAAGCGAATTTAATATCAGAAAACACATACAGACCCATGATTTAATTATTGGAGGTGTACTTTTAAAAGGAGCAAAAGCCCCTAACCTAATTACTAGGAATATGCTCAAAGAAATGCGCCCAGGAACTGTTATAGTGGATGTTGCTGTAGATCAGGGAGGCTGTGTAGAAACTACTAGGGCCACTACCCATGAAGCCCCGGTATATATCATCGATGATGTGGTGCACTATTGTGTTGCAAATATGCCTGGGGCAGTCCCTTACACTTCTACAGTTGCCTTGACGAATGTAACACTGCCCTATGTATTAAAGTTGGCCAATATGGGATGGCGTAGTGCCTGCAATTTGGATAAATCTCTTGCAAAGGGTTTAAATATAATAGAAGGTGAAGTGGTCTACGAAGAAATTACGGAAGCGTTTAATTGGGAACCTACTCTTGTCTAACGTACAAATTGTCAGTATAAAAGCCCTGCCCAATAATGGCGGGGTTTTTGCATTATTGTTGGTATCTTTATATGAATTAAAACACTAAAACAATGATGACATATTATATATTGATTGGCGGAATTGCGTTGATCAGTTGGTTGGTCAGCAGCCGATTAAAGAGCAAGTTCAAAAAATATTCAAAGGTTCATCTACGCAATGGGATGAGCGGTGCCGAAATTGCCCAAAAAATGTTGGATGATCATGGAATTAGAGATGTTAAAGTAATTTCTACTGCAGGAATGCTAACCGATCATTACAATCCAAAGAACAAGACCGTGAATTTGAGTGAAGGTGTATACAGTCAGCGTAATGCATCTGCGGCTGCGGTGGCAGCTCATGAAGTAGGGCACGCTGTTCAGCACGCACAAGCTTACGAATGGTTAACTATGCGGTCCAAATTAGTGCCCATTGTGAGCGTTACATCTAGTATGTCAACATGGGTTGTTTTTGGGGGCTTAATGTTAGGCGCAGCAGCTGGTGTAGGTTTTGGCTTTTATATTGCAGTGGCAGGATTGATTATGATGGGATTTGCTACAATATTCAGTTTTATTACACTACCCGTGGAATATGATGCCAGTAATCGTGCTCTAGCATGGTTAAAGCAGAAAAATGTTGTGAGTCAAGAAGAATATGCTGGAGCAGAAGATGCATTAAAATGGGCTGCCAGAACCTATTTGGTGGCTGCTTTAGGTGCATTAGCTTCCTTGGCTTATTGGGCTTTCCAGATTTTTGGAGGAAGAGATTAAACTCATCTTATTCAAAACTAAAACAAGACCTGCTTGGAGTAATTCAAGCAGGTTTTTTGTTGATATATATCTGTTTTGGGTAAGGTCATATTTTTTTTGTAGTATTGCTACTAAATATGTAGCAATATATTATGGCAATACCAAAACCTGGAATACCCGTTCGTGGATCAAAAACTGGACAACCTATAATGGCTCTGCTTGATTTATTGGGGAGAAGTTGGGCCATGGGAATCATTTGGCATTTGTACAATGGACCAAGCACCTTTAGAAAGTTGCAGGAATACTGTGAATCTATTTCACCTACCACACTGAATAAGAGAATTAAAGAGCTTAAGAACTCACACCTAATAATAAAAACGGTAGATGGTTACGCTCTCTCCGAATATGGTAAGGAGTTATTTGAAATGCTTGAACCTATGGGGCTTTGGGCAAGGAATCGATGGGCAGCAAGTTTTATTGTCAATAAAAACTAAATTTTATGAGAAGAATTAAAAAACCCAATATTGGGGAATATCCTGAGTATTCCCATATTTATTTAGATTTAATGGATGATGATGATAGAGTTTTGGAACACCTTTGGAGCAATTTTCTTAAAATAAAAGAATTTATCTTTTTCCTCCCAGAAGAGAAACTGTATTATAGATATGAAGAGGAGAAATGGACGATAAAGGAAATCCTTGTGCACCTTATTGATGATGAGCGTATTTTTGCCTATCGTGCATTGAGGTACGCCAGAAATGATGACACACCCTTGCACGGCTTTGATCAGGATTTTTACACCAAATACTCCAATGCGAATGAACGAAGTTTGGAAAGTATTTTTGAAGAGTATGAATGGGTGAGGAAATCAACCATAGCTCTTTTTCAGAATTTACCGGAGGAGAGTTTTATGCGGGGTGGAAAAGGGATAGATATAGACGGGAGTGTTTTAAATAAAAGAACGGTAAGAGGATTGGCATACCATATTGCGGGCCATGAATTGCGGCATTTTAATATTATTAAAGAACGATACTTGAATTAAATCGAAATCTGCCTATCTATCTGCTGGTTTAATGAAATAAAGGTTTCAGTTCTGGACACCCCTTCTATTTGCTGAATTTTTTTGTTTAAAACCATCATCAAATGCTCATTGTCCTTGCATAAAACTTTAATAAGTATGGACCAGTTTCCAGTAGTGTAGTGGCATTCCAATACTTCCGGAATTTTTTCCAATTCTTTTACTGCTTGGGGATTGGCCATGGCCTTATCTAAAAAAATACCAATATAGGCCATCGTTGTATAGCCCAACACCTTTGGATTAATTATGAATTTTGAACCTGATAACAATCCAGAGTTTTCCAATTTCCGTAAACGTTGGTGAATGGCGGCCCCAGAAATACCTATGTTTCTGGCAATTTCTAGAATCGGTCTACGAGCATCTTCCATCAAGTACCTTAGTATTTTTTTGTCAATACCATCAATTTTAACCGAATTGTTAGTGGTTTTCATAAGAATGATTCAAAATTGTAGTTAAAGATACCTAAAAGCGGTAAAACTTTAACTTCCAATAGAATCGGGGTTATAACCAAGATAGGGCACTTGGTATTCTTTAAAATTAATTCCATAAGATTTTAATTCTGAAAGAATAGGACTGTAAACTTCACTGCTTATGGGAATTTGTACTCCGGGTGTGGTAATCTTTTTATTAAGAATTTGTAATGTCGCTATTGCAACTGGCAATCCTACAGTTTTTGACATAGCCGTATAGGTTTGATTTTCACCCAGTACAACCATATTGGCATCTATTTGTTTTTTCTTGCCGTCTAGTTCGTAACCAAACTTATGGTACATGACGATCATATCTTTTTCATCCTTGCCTAATGTCCAACTATCTTCAAGTATATATTGAAGCATTTGGGCCGGAGTAGCATTTTTAAGTGGGATTGTTTTAGAATCATCAAAAAGATTCAATTCCATTAGTTTGCCCCAGCGAATATCATCTTGGTCAATCTTAAGGTAGTGCCGTAGTTTCAATTCAACAGAATCCGTTGGAGAATAAGGTAAAAATTGATTTACAAATTGACGGTAAGACATTCCCTCAGAATTTTCAATAACATAGCTGTCATCTGTCATTCCAAGAATTACAAACATTTGCCATGCTTTAGAAAAACCTACCCGGCGCATGGTTCCACGGTATAAGGTTAAACTGTCTTGAAGGCCGTAAGCTTCTCTATATTTTAAAGAATCCCTATTGGGATAAACTTCAAAACTGCCATATCCTTCAATGTCTAAAAGTTCAGTACGGCGAAAAAGTTTTTGATAGGGTATGTATTTATAGGCGCCTTCTTGAATAAATTTAGCAGCTCCACCTTGGCCTGCAACCACAACATTTCTTGGATTCCAGGTAAACTTGTAACTCCATAGATTAGAATCATGCTCAGGGGCAACCAAACCACCTGTAAAGGATTCAAAAAGCAACATTTTTCCACCTTTAGCACGAATGCGATCGATGACCTCCATTGCGCTCATATGGTCAATGCCGGGATCAAGACCAATTTCATTCATAAAGACAAGCCCATTTTTTTTTGCATCCTTGTCCAATTCTTGAATTTCCTTACTTACATAAGAAGCGGTTACTAGATGTTTTTTAAAATGAATGCAATCTTCAGCTATTTTAATATGTAACCTTGGGGGCAACATTGAAACAACGATAGATGCAGAATCTATTGCTCTTCTTCTCTCCTCATCATTAAAAATATCCAAAGTAATAATGCTGCAGTTATGGTGCGAAGAAATATCCTGCGGGATGTTTTCAGGATGAAGATCACCTATAACCAGATGAAGATTCTCCTCTTCAGACTTTTTTAGAAGATAATCTAATAGATATGAGGTGGATTTTCCTGCTCCAAGAACCAAAATAGTGCGGACCATAGGTTTTGTTTACTTTTGATTAAAACGGATACTAAGGTATCAAATTGTTATATTTTTAAAAATATTGACCCATTAAGTTATGAACAAAACAATTTTGCTGACAGGAATCTTGTTTGGATTCTTGGCTATTCTTTTTGGTGCGTTTGGCGCACATGGGCTGGAAAAGTTAGTCGACCCAGAGGCCGTTGATACTTTTGAAACAGGGGTTCGGTATCAAATGTACCATGCCCTATTTCTTTTGGTTTTGGGGATTTGGAATGGACCCACAAAAAGACAGAAAAAAACAGTATTTATTATCATCTTGATCGGGATTGTTCTTTTTTCCTTTTCAATTTATTTGTTGGCCGTAAACAGTTTAACTACCGTAGATTTTAAAAGAATAGCGTTTTTAACTCCATTAGGAGGAACTTTTCTACTTCTGGGTTGGTTTTTTATTGGCTACTACGTTTTAACCGGAAAAGCATCGAAATAAACAATTATAAACTTTATAAAAAGCGATATTTTTCTAGCTTTGTACCAACTTTAAAAACAAAAAAATGAATGCATTTATCCCAGCAACGAAAACGATTTCGTTAAAGCATTATGGAATACTGCACAACAACGTACACTACCAACTCTCTTCTGAAGAACTTCATGATTTAACTATTGATAAGGATATGGGTAAAGAGGCTTCATCAGGAGCCTTGTCCATACATACTGGAGAGTTTACTGGAAGATCCCCAATGGATCGTTTTATTGTAAAGGATGCAATTACCGAGGGCAAAGTTTGGTGGGGAAATATAAATATTCCCTTTGATAGTGAAAAGTTTGATAAACTCTATGATAAGGTCATAACTTATTTAAATGAAAAAGAACTGTTTGTTCGGGATTGTTATGCGTGCGCGGAAGATGCCTATAAACTTAACATAAGGGTCATTAATGAATATTCATGGTCCAATATGTTTGCTTATAATATGTTTTTAAGGCCAACAGAAGAAGAGTTGGAAGCTTTTGATCCGGAGTGGACCGTGATCAATGCTCCAGGTTTTATGGCAGACGCTGCGATCGATGGTACCAGACAGCATAATTTTGCCATTCTTAATTTTTCAAAAAAGATTGCATTAATTGGAGGCACAGGATATACTGGTGAAATCAAAAAAGGTATTTTTTCAGCGCTTAACTTTATTCTTCCGGTGTTTAAAAACACATTGCCCATGCACTGCTCGGCCAATGTGGGTGAAGATGGGGATACTGCAATTTTCTTTGGTCTTTCTGGGACTGGAAAAACAACACTTTCTACTGATCCAAATCGTAAATTGATTGGGGATGATGAACATGGGTGGACTGTAGATAATACCGTTTTTAATTTTGAAGGAGGATGTTATGCAAAAGTGATAGATCTTTCAAAAGAAAATGAGCCTGAGATTTATGGAGCTATTAAGCAGGGCGCTATTCTGGAAAATGTAATTATGGATGATAAGGGTGTCGTTGACTTTTCAGATACTTCTGTTACCCAAAATACGAGGGTTAGTTATCCCATATATCACATTGATAATATTCAACAACCCTCTATAGGTAAAAATGTAAAGAACATTTTCTTTTTAACGGCTGATGCTTTTGGTGTTTTACCTCCAATATCCAAACTTACTCCTGCGCAAGCTGCGTACCATTTTATTTCTGGCTATACGGCCAAGGTTGCTGGTACTGAGGCTGGAGTGGTAGAGCCACAACCTTCATTTTCTGCATGTTTTGGAGCTCCTTTCATGCCTTTACATCCTGCCAAATATGCGGAAATGTTAAGTAAAAAAATGAAAGAATCTGGAGTAGATGTGTGGTTGATCAATACTGGATGGACCGGAGGCCCATATGGGGTAGGAACCAGAATGAAGCTAAAGTATACTAGGGCTATGATCAGTGCTGCTTTGAATGGAGATTTGGGACTTTACAACTATGATAACTACCATATCCATTCCGTTTTTGGAGTTGCACAACCTAGGGAATGCCCTGGGGTTCCAACGGCGGTATTAAGCCCAAGAACAACATGGAACAATGATGAAGCATATTATAAAACAGCCTTTAAGCTGACAAATGCTTTTAGAGAGAACTTTAAGAAGTTTGAAGAATATGCAAGTGAGGAAATTAGGCGTGGCGGACCGCAGCGATACGCTTTTTAAAACAAAAAAGGCCCAATCATTTGATTGGGCCTTTTTTGTTTTATATCGATAACCAGGTTATTTATTTACACTGGTTATATATTTCTGAAGGGCCATGGTCATAGATGGCGTTTCAGGTGTTGGAGCTTTAATATCTATACGAAGTCCAGCATCTGCAGCAGCTTCTACCGTGCTATTTCCAAACACTGCGATTCGTGTCCCATTTTGTTCAAAATTGGGAAAGTTTTTAAGCAAAGACTCAATTCCTGAAGGGCTAAAGAATACCAAGACATCATAAGTAACTTCTCTAAGATCTGACAGGTCACTAATAACCGTTTTGTAGAAGATACCTCGTTTCCAGTCTACTTTAAGCTCATCCAAAATCTGCGGAACTGTAACTTTAAGTGTATCAGATGATGGTAATAGGAACTTTTCATCCTTATATTTTTTAATAAGCGGAACCAGTTCATTGAACATTCGTTTTCCCACGTAAATTTTCCGCTTTCTATAAACAACATACTTTTGCAAATAATAAGCAACCGCTTCAGATTGGCAAAAATATTTCATGCTATCAGGAACTTTAAAACGCATTTCTTCTGCAATTCTAAAGAAGTGATCTACAGAATTTCTGCTTGTAAGGATAATCGCAGTAAAATTGTTTAAATCAATTTTTTGCTGTCTTACATTTTTAGCTTCTACTTCCTCTACATGAATAAAAGGTCTAAAATCCACCTTTACTTTTTCTTTTTCGATTAATCGTGAGTAGGGAGAATTTTCTATTTTGGGTTCTGGCTGGGAAACCAAAATTGTCTTTACTTTCATAAGCTTTCAATCTTTTAGATAGCTTCCAACTAACACTAAGGGTGCAATTTCGAGTGCGCAAAGGTACAAAATAAAATAGAAAAAATAGGGAATTATAGCTTTTTGATGGTTCTTCAATAGCCTTGTCAGTCCAATGACATTAATGGAAATAATTAAGATTATAGCAACAGAAAATATGATTTTTGAGTCATTTAGAATATAAATAAGAACAATGTTGCTAACGAACATTACCAAACTACTATAGTTGAGGTAGGAGAGTTTGTTGAACAGTAATTCGGAAATTAACCCTTGAGTATTGAAAACAAATCCTTGGGCAAATTGAAGTAAAATTTTGACGATTTGAAACAACAACAACCCTACTATTATTATAAAAAAGGAGGAAGGATTGTCATCGTTGGGTAATGTAAAAAAAGCCTTCAGCAACAAGAAAATGAATAAAGAGAAGTTGATCAGTTGAAATATGGTCAATAGAATATGGAACCAATTAAGAAGGCGCCCCTTTTTGTTATAAAGCACAACATACCTATTATTAAAAGGTAATATCATAAAGTTTAAGAATCTATTTCTGAAAAGGTATTTTCCTAGCGCAAGCACAACCATACTAAAAAACAGAACAATCGTTATCCAATCCAAGGATTCAATAGTTTTATAAACTGGGTTCATTCTTTTAGTTTAACTGGTTTACCATTTAGTCCAGGTAGGAGGCCATTTTCAGCTATTCCAATTCTAAAATATCCATGGTTTTCCATTTTAGGTTTTGGTAGCTCAAATTGAAAATACAAGGTGTCCTTCGATTTTAATATAATTTCACTTGATGATTCTGGTTTAACTTTTAAAGGAATCATCTCTTTCACCTGTTTGTACTTGTTAGAATAGGCAACTGTGTACTTTAGTTCTTCAAGAGGAATGTCAAATTCATAAGGGTTGTACACCTTTAGTGTATATGTGGATTTTTCATGAGGCTCTTCAACAATACATTCTAATTTGCGATAAGATTCAAAGTCATTCATGAAAACCCCATAGAAAACTGTCCCGTCAGGGTATGTGTAGGTAATATCACCACTCTTTCTATATTTTGTGACATAGACTATTTTTTTGTGCCTAACCCGCTCTTCAGAATCATCAATAGAGTACTGATTCTTTCTATACATATGGTTATTGAGAGAGAAAGTCGAGTTTCCGGAGTAAAACTCATACATAGGGGCACTACGATACGAGTTTTCAAAAATTATTGGAATATCTCCAGCTTTTGAATTTAATTCAGATACCCATTGCTTATTTCCGTGTGTTTCAAAAATTATTGGTAATAAAGGGCTGTGAACCAGCCACATCCTAGCATAGATTAGAACTATCATACTAACAATACCCATTCTATACATCCATTTTCTGCTATTGGCATTTTCAATAAGATGGTTAAAAGCCAGAATCGCCGTAGGGATAGAGATAATAATGACCCATTGCGTTTGTACTCTTCGATTAAAACTGGATATAAAAAAGAAAATTACAACTCCGTAGGTTAAATATAATAACGCCTTGGTAAATTTATTGGTAGATTTTGTTTTGATTAATGATAGGTACACCCAATAAAAAAGCAGTCCAAAAATGGCAACAAGATTTACAAAGTAACCTAGGGTAAACTTGGTAAATGAATATGCCTGATTGGGGCGCTCATAAAGATGGTATTTAATAGATACAAAATCATTTTGGTACAGCCACAGAAAATGAGGACTGTAACATACCAATGCAACGGCAACTGCTAACCAAGCATTCCTGTCTTTAATAAGTTTTAAATTGGAAAGGAACACAAATAAAATTACTAAGACCGCATGATACTTGCTGTACATTAAAGCAGCCATTACAACCCCCATGAAGATTGAGATCCAAATTGTGGGATTGTTTAGAAAACGCTTGTAAAGCAGCAGGAACAGAGCAGTAAAAAATAGTAAAGGAGTATCAGGCAGTGTTAAAAAGCCATAAGCATTCATTAGGGTCATTGAGAATAGAAGAAGAAAAAAGTGGATTACATAATCTTTTTTCTTTGGATTATCTATTAGCTCCCATAGAATTAAATATGTGCCAACAGAAAGGACACAGCTCATAAAACGAACCCCTAACTCTCCATCAAATAAGAAACTACTTAGCTTAATTAAAAAAGCGACCATTGGAGGGTGGTCAAAATAGCCCCAATCCAAGTTCTGAGCATAATACCAATAATAAGCCTCATCGTAAATTAGTTCTGTAAAATAACCCTGTACAAGGTTGAGAATAAAAAGAACTGCCAGGAGAATAAGGAAAAGCCTGGGAAACTTTTGGGTCATTAAATGAATTTTAGATGGTTCAAAGTTACAAATATTGACCAATAATATACTTAGTAATGCATGCCACAACTTGTAAACGCAACTTATAAAACGTTATTTTTGCCATCTAATCTTATGTGAATGGCAGACGGTTTAGTTATAATACCAACCTTCAATGAAATTGAAAACATTGAAGCCATTATAAAAACGGTTTTTGACTTAAAGAAAGATTTTCATGTTCTTGTAGTAGACGATAACTCACCAGATGGTACTGCTCAAAACGTAAAGAAACTGCAAGAACAATTTCCTGAACGCTTATTTCTTGAGGTACGTAAGGAAAAATCTGGTTTAGGAACGGCTTACATTCACGGATTTAAATGGGCTCTAGAAAGGGACTATGACTATATTTTTGAAATGGATGCCGATTTTTCGCATCGACCAGCAGATTTGTCCCGATTGCATAGAGCTTGTTTAAATGGAGCAGATGTAGCGGTAGGTTCTCGATATAAGAAAGGGGTAAATGTGGTCAATTGGCCTCTTTTTAGAATATTACTGTCTTATGGCGCATCATTTTATGTAAAAATTATCACGGGGATGCAGGTTCACGACCCAACAGCTGGTTTCGTGTGCTATAAAAGAGAGGTTTTGGAAAATATAGATTTGGATGCAGTCCGATTCATTGGTTATGCATTTCAAATTGAAATGAAGTATAGAGCTTATCTCAAAAAGTACAAAATTGAAGAAGTTTCCATCATTTTTACGGATAGGGTAAACGGAAAGTCGAAAATGAACTCAGCCATAATAAGAGAAGCTATTTTTGGTGTGTTCGCAATGAAGTTAAGAAGTATATTTTTCAAAAAGAGTTTTTAAAATGTCAAGAATCCTATTAAAAAATACCAAGATTGTTAATGAGAATAGCATTTTTGAAACTGATGTGCTTCTGGATGGAGATTTTATAGCACGCATTGATACGGATATCACAGATGATATTGCCAAGGTTATTGATTTAAACGGAGACTATTTGTTGCCCGGGGTAATTGATGATCAAGTGCATTTTAGAGAGCCAGGACTTACTCATAAAGGAACTATAGCCACTGAAAGTAGAGCTGCTCTAGCGGGTGGGATTACCACTTTTATGGAACAGCCAAACACTAATCCCCAAACTACCACTATAGAAAAACTTGAGGAGAAATTTGCGATTGCTGCAAAAGATGTCTATGCCAATTATTCCTTTCTTTTTGGAGGTACTAATGATAATCTTGAAGAGCTAAAAAAGTTGGATAAAAATGCATGCTCAGGAGTAAAACTGTTCTTAGGGTCTTCAACTGGTAATATGTTGGTTGATGATGAAGCGGTTTTGGAAAATATTTTCAGGAATACCGAAATGGTAATTTCTACACATTGTGAAGATGAAGGAACCATACGGGCAAATATGGCCAAATATAAAAAAATGTACGGTGATGATATTCCCATAGCGCTTCATCCTATAATTCGAAGTGAAGAAGCCTGCTATCTATCTTCATCAAAAGCAATTGCACTAGCAAAGAAAACAGGAGCTAGATTACACGTATTCCATCTTTCCACAGGTATTGAGACAGATTTATTCACCAATGCGATTCCCCTAGAAGAGAAGAAGATTACAGCAGAAGTGTGTATACATCATCTTTGGTTTTCAGATGAAGATTATGCAGAAAAAGGAACATTGATAAAATGGAACCCCGCTGTAAAGACCGCAACCGATAGAGAAAAGCTTTGGGAGGCACTTTTGGATGATAGAATAGATATTATAGCAACGGACCATGCCCCGCATACCATTGAAGAAAAAGATAATCCGTACACAAAAGCACCATCTGGTGGACCTTTAGTGCAGCATGCCCTATTGGCGATGCTTCAAAAAGAAAAAGAAGGGAAAATTAGTTTGGAGAAGTTAGTGGAAAAAATGTGCCACAACCCTGCCAAACTTTTTGATATTGATAAGAGAGGTTTTATACGTGAAGGATATTATGCAGATTTGGTTCAGGTAAATAGAGACTCCCAAAAGGAGGTTAAAAAATCCAATATTTTTTATAAATGTGGATGGTCTCCATTTGAAGGTGTTACTTTTGATTCCAAAGTGGTGCGCACATTTATAAATGGCCATCTAGGATATGAGAATGGAATTTTCTCTGAAGAGAAAAATGCCAAAAGGCTTACATTCAACCGATAAAAAATGAGAAAACTAGTTTTATTGTTTTCTGGAATACTTCTTTTTTCATGTGGTAAAAAGGTGATTGAAAAACCTGAAAAACTTATCCCACAAGAAAAAATGGTCGCCATTTTGCATGATTTGGCGATATTGAACTCAGCCAAGTCATCTTTTAATCATGTGATGGAGGATAAAGGGATAAAGGTTATGGAGTTCCTTTATCAAAAACATGAGATAGACAGTATTCAATTTTCCCAAAGTGATTTGTATTACGCTTCTGTTCCTCTAGAGTATCAAGCTATTTATGAAAAAGTAGAAGCGAAGTTGGAAACAAGAAGAGCAACCTTGGAAAAAACAACGAAGAACAGAAATGATAGTATAAGAAAAGCTCAGAAAAAGAAGACAGATTCAATTACTAAGTCAAAAGTGGATAAAACGAAATCTTAGTTCTTAAATCTTGTGCAGCAAAACGAGATAGCCTCTTCTAGGTTCTCAAATTCAAAAGCAAGAGCTTTTTTTATTTTTTCATTGCTGTAGTTTTCCCTTTTGTACAGACCTTTGGTCATATTTTTAGTAAGCCTTCTTCGTTTTCCTAGTAATTTGCTTCGTAACCAATCCCATCGCCAAAAAAATTCTAAAGCCAAGAAAGGGACTTTTTTAGTTGGTGTTTTAACTTCAAGTTTTGGCGCAATTTTTTGAAATAATTCTTGATATGACAAATTCTCATTTACGAGAATAAATCGTTCCCGTTCTATTTCTGAATCCATGAGTTTTACCATGGAATTTATTACATCAGCAACGGTTACAAAACCAGTTCCTCCAGGAAGGAAAGACTTTTTGCCTTTTGAGGCATACGTAAAAAAAGTGCCGCTTCCAGATTTCCAAAATCCAGGACCTATAACCACTCCGGGGTTAACTACAACAACTGCCAATCCTTCTTGGGAACCTCTCCAAACCTCCAGTTCAGCGTCATGTTTTGTTAGTCCGTAAACGGATACATGGGTATCACTCCATTCATTGTCCTCTGTTACGAGCTTATCTTTGATGCTAGAACCTATAGCGGCAATGGAACTGACATAGCAAAGCTTTTTGATATTATGTTCCAGACAAAGGTTGACAATATTTGCAGTACCTTCAATATTGGTTTTAACTAAAGCGGGATACTTATTTGGATCAAATGAAATGAGTGCAGCACAATGGTAAACATATTCAACATCTTGAAAAAGTTCTCGCAGAGAAACGATATCGGTGATGTCTGCTTTTACCCAAATTATTTGGTTCAGTAAGTTTGATACATTGTCAGTATAGTACCCAAAGATTTTGGAAACAGTGTTGATAGCGTCTTCATTTCTATAACTAGCTTTCACTTTTTTTCCATTTTTAACCAAATGAAAGAGTAAGTGCGAACCTATTAAACCAGTGCCTCCGGTGACTAAAATCATTTAGTAAAAGTACCCATTTGCAGTGAATTTATTCTAGGATGTAAGAACTTCATTTTATATTTGCACCTACTCTAAAACACTATGATGGCAAAGAACTTTGTTCAAGAATTACAATGGAGAGGTATGGTGCATGATATTATGCCCGGAGCAGAAGAACATCTTATGGAGGGAATGCAGGCTGCATATGTGGGGATCGACCCAACTGCAGACTCATTACATATTGGGCATTTGGTGAGTGTAATGATGTTGAGACATTTTCAATTGGCAGGGCACAAACCATTTGCTTTGGTTGGTGGTGCTACGGGAATGATCGGTGATCCATCTGGTAAGTCGGCAGAGCGTAATCTGTTGGATGAAAAAACCCTTCGCCATAATCAAGAGGCTCTAAAATCTCAATTAGGGAGATTTTTAGATTTTGAAAGTGATGCGGAAAATTCAGCGGTCTTGGTGAACAACTATGATTGGATGAAAGATTTCTCTTTCCTTGATTTTATCAGGGATGTTGGGAAACATATTACGGTCAATTATATGATGGCAAAAGACTCCGTTAAAAAGAGACTTTCCTCAGAAGCTAAAGAAGGAATGTCCTTTACAGAATTTACCTATCAATTGGTTCAGGGGTATGATTTTTTATACTTGTATCAGAAACATAATTGCACCCTTCAAATGGGAGGTAGCGATCAGTGGGGAAATATTACCACAGGGACCGAACTTATAAGAAGGATTGGCGGAGGGAAAGGATTTGCCCTTACCTGTCCCTTGATCACCAAGGCAGATGGAACCAAATTTGGTAAAACTGAAGGTGGAAATGTTTGGTTAGATGCTGAGAGAACCTCTCCTTATAAGTTTTATCAGTATTGGTTGAATACTTCGGATGAAGATGCTGAGAAATATATAAAAATCTTTACTTTTTTGAGTAAAGAAGAAATTGAAGATTTGGTTATCAAACACAAAGAGGAGCCTCATCTTAGACAGCTACAAAAGCAATTGGCAGAGGAAATAACTATAAAAGTACATTCCAAGGCCGATTTGGAAAATGCCATAAAGGCGAGTAATATCCTATTTGGAAAATCTACTTCCGAAGATTTAAAGGAACTGGATGAAAAGACCTTTTTGGATATTTTTGAGGGCGTTCCCCAAGCCCAAGTTTCAATAGATGAGGTGAATGCTGGATTGGACATGATTGGTGCTTTGGCAGCAAAAACGGGTTTTCTAGCATCAAACGGGGAGGCAAGAAGAGAATTGAAACAAAATTCTATTTCAGTAAACAAGCAGAAGGTAAAAGAAGATTTTCTTATCACCACGTCTGATTTAATCAACAACAAATTTGTACTACTTCAACGAGGTAAGAAAAACTATTTTGTTTTGGTGGTAAATTAAGTTACGCAACGTTTGCTACACTTATCATCTAAAGTAAAAGTGAATTTTTTAAGATGAGAAAAATCAGCTTTCTTTTTGTATTGATGCTTGTTCTTAATGGATGTTCCTCAGATGATGATTATGTTGTTGATGCCGCATTGAACGGAACATGGGTATTAAATAGGGCAAGTTGTTTTTGTTTTTTTGGGGATGGTTTTGATTTTAGCGCACATAGGTTAACATTTGATAGCTCTGAGCAACGGGTAACAGTTCAAAACACAGATGAAACACAATTTATAACTACATCTGGAACTTATACATTCTCAAACAATGGAAACGTTATAAATATAAACGGAAGGCAATATGCTTATACAATAAGGGGCAGTTCTCTCGAGCTTTCATTTTTGGACAATCCGGACATTGCCGATGACGAAATTACTTTGTTTTATGACAAAAATTAAAGAGCCATCAAATTACATCCCCTAATATCAGAATGGTCAAATCGGCCAAGGACTTCAAAGGTTCCATTTTCATAGACTTTACCTAAATCTTGGGTAGCGATAAAAGAACAAGAGTATACATTGGCTAAATCAATAATATTTATTCCGCCGGTTTTACCATAAGATTGAATGGAAAGCGGGTCTTCTGTATCTCGAGGGATTACTTTCATCCATGGCGGAGTTTTAAATAGGCCATCACCTTCGGAATATGCTTGAGATAATAACTCCGTCATTCCATATTCCGAATGAATTTTAGATGCTCCAAAAGCCTTTTTAAGAATTTCATGTAGTTCCTCACGGATTAATTCCTTTCGTCTACCTTTCATTCCTCCAGTTTCCATGATTATAGTGTGCTTCAAATTCAGAGGGAATTGTTCGGCTAAATCCAACAGAGCAAATGAAACACCAATTAACAATGTCTTTGTTTGTCTTTCTTCAAGTTGAAGAAGTTTTTGATGGAGAGTATTTAAATCATATAAATAAAAACCACTTTTTGGGTGCTTGGATCTGTCCACAAGGTCATTCACCATAAAAACCAAAGAAGAACCTTCCCTTTCCAAATAGGAAGGTAATAAAGCAACTACGCAATACGCTTCAATAGGGCCATAAAATGTATTAAAACCTTTCTGATAACTCTGTTGATATAAGTTTAAATCAGGAACATAATGTTTACTGGTGGTACTATTGGTGGTTCCGCTACTTTCAAAAATTGCTTCTGATTTTTTATAGGAAGAAACTACTTTTCGCGTCTTGAAAAATTCTATGGGAAGAAAAGGAATCTCTTCAATAAAACGAACATTAGTAGGGGATTTTCCCAAGTGCTTACAATAGCCTTGGTACACGGTATTGTTTTTAAACTGAAACTGAAAGATTTCAAGTGACAATGAATCAAATTCACCTTGGTTTGAAATTGAAAAAATTTGTTGAATTCTTGACCTATCCATTGAGCAACAAAAGTACCCAAAAATAAAAAAGCCCTTCTCTAGAGAAGGGCTTTTTCGATAGCATTTTTTTATTTTATGACCAGCTTTCTAGTCATCGTTTTTTCCTGTTCGGTTACTTGAAGTACATAGACCCCAGGAACCAACCTGGATATGTTTAAGGTGTTTGTTGATATTCTGTCTGTAAGCACAATATCTCCAAAAACATCGTAAATTTTTATCTGCTTGCTTCCATTAGAAGCAGTGGTAATGTATACTTCCTCGCCATAGACGGGATTAGGGTACATTTTAAAACCCTGTAGTTCTTGCGCTTGTTCAGTATTTACACTGACCAGCTCTTGGCCGAAAGTGAAAAGGGGTAATGCCATAATGAGAATAAAGTAGATTTTCTTCATAAATGCTGATTTGGGAAATAAGCAATATAAAAGTATGTAAACCTGTTAAAAAGAGCTATAAAATGTTGTGAAACAAAGAATTATGTAGGTAAAGGTAAAAAAGGTGGTATTTTGTCGATGAAAAGCCCGAAATAGGGAACTACTTAATAATCAGCTTTCTGGTAGCAACTTTGTTGTTCTCAAAAACCCTTAGAATGTATACGCCTTTGTCTAGGCTAGAAAGGTTCAATTCTCTACCAATAATGGTAGTTTGCAATACTTGGGTTCCTAAAACATCAAAAATTAAGATTTGCTTTGGAGCATTTTTGGTAGTCTCAATATGAATTTTTCCTTGAGTAACCGGGTTGGGGTACAGCTTAAACCCGTCAATATCAGCTCCAGCTTGGGCATTCTGTGCGAATCCAAGGGAGCAAACAAAAAAGAAGAAGACGAGGTAAAGGTGCTTCATAAAGTATTGGTTACAAAGGGTATGCCACAAATATAAATAATTTGAACACTGAAATAGGGGTGCTTTAAGAAAAAAGCCACACTTTTCGATGAAGTGCATAAAAAAAGCCCCGCATTTTCGGGGCTTTTTTTACTTCAAATTTACTTTTATTCTAGTTGATGCCTACGGTCCATCCAGCACCCCAAGTTGCAATATCAGTACCAGTTCCATTACCAACACCAGATATAAGATCAGCTTCATTGAATACAGCACCTGTATCGTTTTTGAAAGTAACAGTAACATTATTGAAGGTTACATCAACGATATTTAGCAAATCATCCAATACACCTTGACCTGTTGGGTTATCACCGGCATCACCATCAAGGTCAAAACCTTCTGCGTAGTTATTAATAACAATATTAGTGAATGTACCTTGAGTACCTGCTCTTAGTCTTATAGCTTCATCATCGTCATCGGCACCATCACCAACAATGGTTACGTTGGTCACAATTGGAGCAGAAAAATACCCGCCTACATTACTGAAATCTGTATTATAACCATCGCACTCAAAGGCCTTGTCATGTGCAGTTCCATGCTGAACATAAACGTCTGTTAGAGTTCCCGTAAACCCTTCTGTCCAGTCAATTGAATCATCTTCTGCATTAACAACAACTAAGTGACTTGCACTTACAGTTCCTCCAAAGAATTCGAAACCGTCATCAGACCCTTCAAAAATTTGGACGAAATCTATAGTTGTTCCAGTACCAACACCATAAACAGATAAACCATTTAATTCTGCATTTCCATCAATAGCACCACCTGCATATTCTATTCTTACATATTCTACGTTTCCAGAATTATCTGTAGGAGTGTTTCCTCCAAAAGCAAGAGCTCCGACTTCAGAAGTTGCGATATCTTCAGAACCATCAGCTGTTGAATTAATAGGTGCTCTTCCGCATAGTACCAATCCACCCCAGTCACCTGAAGAAGGAGAAGTAGCGTTTGATGTAAAAACAATAGGATTGCTGGAAGTACCTACTGCATTAATTCTTGCTCCTTGCTGAATAGCGATATAGGCATTAACTCCAATTGGCTCAGCTTTTACTGTCATACCTGCTGGAATTGTCAAAGTAGTACCACTTGCCATTAGCACGGGTCCTGTAATGATGTATTCAATAGCTGAATCTAATGTAAGGTCTGCTGTGTACAATCCGTTAAGATTAACGGTAGTCTCTGCTGGTGCTTCACCGCCTGAATTGTTATTTATAACGCTATTGTCATTAATAATGATGTCTGAGGTATCGTCGCTCTCACAAGCAATGAATAAAGCAGCGGCTATACCTAAAAATAAAAACTTGTTTTTCATTTGTTCTTAGTTTAAAAAATATTAAAATTTATATTTGAGGGTTAGCCCAATGTTAACCCCAAGGTTATACTCTCTTATGGTAATATCTCCAATTCCAGTGCCCTCTCTAACAAAAGAGATATCTGGATCTAGAATGTTTTTGGCTGTAAGATTTGCTTCAAAGTGTTCTCCAAAAGAATTCTTCCAAACAAAATTCAATGTGGGAACAGCCTTTTCCACAATGTTTCCAAGACTACCTGATCCTAATGAGAAAATTCGATCAGAGAAGTATGAGAAAGCTACAGTTGCCTTTGGTTTGTAGTTTCCAAATACAGGGCTATAGTTTACATCTGCATTTATAATAAAAGGGGATGCACCTTCCAACTCTTCAGAAGTGCGATCAAATGTTGTTCCAAATGTATTTTCAGTACCCCCTGGAATATCCTTAAGGTCCTGATCGGTATTTGTATATGCTGCATTCATACCTACAGATACCAAAGCATTGTCATCACCATCCATTAAAAGGTTCTTTCTTACCTCTAATTCAATACCATATACATCTGCTTGTTCCCCTGTTCTAAAGTAGCGCTGTGTTCCAGTAGCATCTGCTGCCACAACTCGGTTTACAGGATCTTTGATAGTTTTTGCAAAAGCAGCTATTGAAATTATTTCACCGCGCTCTAAAAACCATTCGTATTTTACATCGTAGTTGAAGATGTCTGAATACGTTGGTCCATTTCCATCTAATCCACCCAATAAATCTGGGTTACCACCTACACGCTGTGTTACAGATTCATAAACAAATGGCGCAACCTCTTTGAATTCTGGAAAAGAGGCCGTTTTGCTAAATCCGAATCTAAGGTTAGAATCATCATTTAATGCATAACGAACGTTTAAACTTGGTAGAAAGATGTTCTCATAAACATTTCTAAAGCCTGGATCAGTAGCGCTAATATTGATTACATCGTACTCCACCTTTTGGCTAAAAGATTCTACCCTAATTCCAGGAATCACGCTAATTTTTTCGTTTAATTCAAGTTCGGCAGTCCCATAAACCGCATGAACATTCAAATTACCTTTATAAGTGTTTTCTGGAAGACCTGGTCTGTTTCTATTTCCAATATCATTGTTTATTGGATTTAATACTAATAAATCCCATAACCCTTCCCCATCAGGAATGTTAATATTATTGACATCAAAAATTGTATTAAAATTGTTGACATCAGTTACTGGAGTATTGTCTCTATCTTGAATTTCATAACCATATCGGATACTGTTGAACCTTCTTTCTTTTCTACGCCCATTGTACCCAAAATTGAACTTCACTTTTTCAGAAGCCTGATACCCTAAGTTTAAGAAGCTGTTAAGCTCATCATCTTCAATACTCTGAAAAAACCTTTGATTGTCAAAAGGAATGTTTGTGTAGAAAACCGGATTGGTATTTGCATCATTGTCCAAAGATAATTGGTAATTTTCTAGGGTAATTCGTTTTCTGTCGGGTTCATCAGAAAAGACTTTGTTGAAACCTGTTCCCCAATCCAAAGACAGTTTTTCATTAAAAACATGCTGACCTGTCAATTGGTTCACAAAAATCATGTCTTGGTTGAACTGAACGTTCATTACATAAAACCCTTCATCTGTGGTCAAGATTGCATCCCTATTTGTTCCTAATCCATTAACTCCGTAAAAGCCAACGGCATCCGTAGAACTATTGATGAAAAGTGAACTGTATTTTACTTTATTTTCGTTATCTATTTTATAAGTGACGTTACCCAAGGCCGTAGTTGTAGTTTTATATGAAAACTCTTGTACGTTTGGGAAATCTACTTTTAAAACATTGGTAAAATCCCTGGCAGGTCCTTCCCGCAATTCGTAGCCATTGTTAAAACTAGCGGCACCAAAAAAGCTTAGTCTCGAGTCGCCATCATTGAAATTGAAAGAGTAACCTCCCTCAATAGCACCAGAAATGTTGACAGGGTTCCAAGCTTCCTGTGGGTCAACACCATGAGATAGAATAATTGCAAACGGATCGTTATCATAACGGTTATAAAAACCAAAATCACTAGGACCTTCACTTCGTACAAAATCTTCACCGGAAGCATTGCTGTTTATTCCAGAGCCAAGAGAAATTTCAAAATACCCATCGCCAGTATATTCTTTTGAATCAACATTTACGTTACCAGCAGCAAAATCTCCATAAAAAGTAGGACTGTACGCTTTGCTTACGGAAACATTTTCAATAATGCTAGAAGAGAAAAGATCAAGGTTAATGTTCTTTTTGTTTACATCATTGGAAGGAAGGGAAAGACCATTCATTGTAGTATTTTGGTAACGATCCCCAAGGCCTCGGACATAAACATTACTTGAGCCTTGTTGTTTGGAAATACCAGAAATTTGAGCTACAGCTGCAGCAGCATCGTCTATGCCTTTGAGTGTTAACGCTTCCGCACTAATTGCTTCTTGAATTACAAGTGCGTTTTTCTGTTGAAGCAACAAAGCTACTTCTGAATCTTTTCTTGCCGAGGTGGTCACTACCACCTCGTCTAAACCAACACTACTGGCGCCAAGACCAGTATTTACCTCCGTTACCTTATCGGCTTCAACCAACACATTGGGAACCGCAAGCGTTTCATATCCTAAAAAACTTATAACCAAAGTATACGTTCCAGGTTCAACATCGGAAATTTCGTATATACCATCAAAATCCGAAGTTGTTCCCATTGTAGTTCCTTTTATTAGAACATTGGCAAAAGGAAGCGGGTCATCATTAAGTTCTTTATCAGTCAACTTACCCACAATACTGCCGTTCTCTTGAGCAATACTAGCAAGGGTGAATAAGGAAAAGACGAATATTAAATAAGTTTTCATATGGTATTCTGTTGGATTAGAATTTGGAGGCAAAGAACGATACAGGGTGTAAAAGCGATGTTAGGGGCGGGTTAAGTGTTTATTGGGAAACTGTTACAATAATGTTATGACATTAAATCAATGTTAAGCATTGATGAGGTTATAGTATTATCTTTACATTTGGGCGATCAACACAAAAAATACCATCCCATGAAAACAAAGGACATTAAGATTCTACTTGTTGATGATGAACCTGATATTCTGGAAATTGTAAGCTATAATCTTTCTTCTGAAGGGTACGAAGTTTTTACTGCTAAGAATGGAGTAGAAGGTGTGGCAAAGGCAAAAAAGAAAACCCCTCACCTAATTATTCTAGACGTTATGATGCCAGAAATGGATGGCATTGAAGCATGTGAAATTATAAGAAGTACGCCAGGCCTTGAGAATACTATAATAACATTTCTAACCGCTCGCGGAGAAGATTATTCACAAGTGGCAGGTTTTGATGCCGGTGCGGATGATTATATCACCAAACCTATTAAACCAAAAGTATTGGTGAGCAAAGTAAAAGCTTTACTCAGAAGGCTAAAAGAAGAAAAGGCCGATGTTGAGGATATCGTAAAGGTTGGTAACATTGTAATTAATAGAGAAGAGTACAAAATTGTCAATAATGGTGAAGAGATAGTGCTTCCAAGAAAAGAATTTGAACTTTTATCATTGTTGACTTCCAAGCCAAACAAGGTGTTTAAAAGAGAAGTGATTTTAGATAAGGTATGGGGAAATGAAGTGGTTGTTGGCGGCAGGACCATTGATGTCCATATTAGAAAACTACGTGAAAAAATAGGAGACGATCACTTTAAAACTGTAAAAGGTGTGGGCTATAAGTTTGTTTTGTAATGGCTATTAGAATAAGGAAATCTTATAAGTTTGCCTTAAGGTCATCCCTCCTTATTACCTTTTTTCTTGTTGGATTATTTGTAGCCTTTCTCATTTATAAAGGGCAGATGGACTGGTCGTTTATTGTTCTGTTTGCACTAGCTTGTTTTGCTGTTTCATTTACGATACTCCAGATTAGGGTAGAACGATTTATCTACAGACGTGTTAAAAAGATATATGATGATGTTTCGCTATTGGAATCTTCATCATTCTCGTCAAAACCTGTTACCACAGATATGAAAACCTTGACTCAGGAAATTGAAAAATTTGCAGAGGACAGGAAGATTGAAATAGATACCTTAAAAATTCGTGAAGAATACAGAAAAGACTTCTTAGGAAATGTATCCCATGAGCTGAAGACCCCCCTTTTTACTGTACAAGGTTACATACTCACTTTGTTGGATGGTGCCATGAATGACAAAAAAATTCGAGAAAAATATTTAGAGCGAGCCAATAAAGGGGTAGAACGCTTGATTTATATTGTTAAAGACCTGGATTTAATTACCAAGCTTGAAGTTGGTGGATTAAAACTGGAACGAGAAGATTTTGACATTATTGAGTTCATCCAAAATGTATTCGATCTTTTAGAAATGAAAGCAGCAAAAAAGGAAATCAGCCTAACTTTTGATATGGAATACAAAGATCCTATTTATGTAAACGCTGATAGAGAGAAGATACAACAGGTGGTCAGTAATCTTCTTGTAAATTCCATTAAATATGGTCATCCAAATGGAACAACAGAAGTAAGTGTTGAGAATCTTATTAAAAACAAGGTCATTATTAGGGTGACAGATAATGGGGAAGGGATACCAAAAGAGCATATCCCAAGACTTTTTGAGCGTTTTTATCGTGTAGATCAAAGTGGTAGCCGTGCTGAAGGAGGTTCAGGACTGGGTCTTTCCATCGTAAAACACATTATGGAGGCACATGATGAAAAAATTTATGTTGAAAGTGAAGAAGATGTAGGTTCCGAGTTTTCTTTTACTTTAGAAAAAAGTAAAAACAAGCTAGCGTAGTCAATATCTGATTCAAATTGCTTTAACCCCTCAAAAGTATCCAACCTCTTCAAATCATCAAACTTAAAATCGCTTTGATTACTATAGGGAACTAGATTTTGTTTTTGCAAACGTTTTGCAAGGTATTCCTGCTCATATTGCCCCGGTGTAGGGATAAAAAATGCTTTTTTTTCTAGTTTGGCCAAATCCATTACAGTGGTATATCCAGAACGACAAAGTACTTTGGTACTTTGGTTCAAAGCAGTTTGCAATTCTTGGGATTGCATAAAATTACAAATAGTGAGGGAGCCATTCAAGGTCTCAAATTCTTCAATGAATTTTTTCTCTTCAATTTTACCTTCTACAAAAAGTATATTTCCATCATATTGTTGAAGTTCCTCCAGAAGTTTTTCCTCCAAAATGGTTCGTTGAGGCTCAGGACCAGAAAGTAGAATCATTAAATCGTATTTCTGCTCAACAATTATTTTTTCAAACCTACTTAGAGGGCCTAAATATTTAATATTGATTTTAGATTTTTTCAAATGTCCCAGCTTACCAGTAAGGTTTGGTTTTCCCTTAACATCTGGCACCCAGCAGGCATCAAATTTTTTAATGATTTTTTGATGTGCCTTAGAACTCATCCAAGTTGTATTCCCAGAAAGGACATTAAGTTGATGCGTGATAAAAACACAAGGCACTTTTTTGTAAAATACTCCCAAACGGTTGTCAGAAATAATACCATCCAATTGATGCTCTTTGACCAACTGTTTTATAGCTTTTTTTTCCTTCTTCATTGCCTTCAACACTTTTGGGGAATCCCAGATCATCTTAATTTTAAAATTCTTGGCCTTTTCAGCATAAGTTATCTTGTATGAAGGCAATTCAAAAGAAGGAAGGTCTGGAAACTCCTTCTGTAAAAGAGAAAGAGCAACACCGTCCGATGCTAAATAAGGTTGGTGACCATAAGCTAGAAGAGCATTTATAATTGGGATGCATCTTGTGGCATGACCTAATCCCCAATTTAATGGGGCAACCAAAATGCGTTTAGAGTTTTGCATCACAACAAAAAAACAAAATCAAAATTGCTTTTGGATTTCCTTAGTTTTGCCAAAACATTAATTTTTTGCACATTAAGAGAAGTTAAGTGGGAAGTAAGAACAAACTTAAAAGATTTAAGGAAAACGAAACTTTTCCAAATGTAATCCAGCCTCAGAGAGAAAAGGTTTTAGAAGGATTCGAATTTAAAGGGAATTGGTCATCTTTTTTTAAAAATGAAAACCCTTTGGTTCTGGAATTAGGCTGCGGTAAAGGAGAGTATACAGTTGGTCTCGCTCAGAAGAATTCGGATAAAAATTTTATTGGAATTGATATTAAAGGAGCCAGGTTTTGGAGAGGAGCCAAATCTGCCCAAGAAACAGAACTAAATAATGTGGCTTTTGTGCGCACACAAGTTGAACTTGTAGATCATCTTTTTGGAGAGAATGAGGTAGATGAAATTTGGATTACCTTCCCTGATCCACAAATAAAATACAAACGCACCAAACACCGTTTGACCAACCCGCTATTCCTTGAAAAATATAAACATATATTAAAACCAGATGGAATTGTAAATTTAAAGACCGATAGCGAGTTTATGCATGGATATACACTTGGTCTTTTGCAAGGATTGGGTTGTGAAATTTTGTATTCCAACCATGATGTATATAAAAATGAAGGAAGCCCGGCTGAAGTTTTAGAAATCCAAACTTTTTATGAAAATCAGTATCTTGAGAAAGGAAAACCAATCACTTACATCCAATTTCGGATCACAAACTAAATGACGCACCTGTTAACTCTTTTCTTTTTCACTTTTTTAGCGGCCTTTGGAGCTTCGGTACCGCCTGGTTTATTGAATATGAACGCAGCTAAAACTAGTGTCGAAAAAGGGAAAAGCAATGGAATTGTTTTTGGTTTAGGAGTGTCTGTAATGGTCATTTTTCAAACCTACATTGCTGTTAGAATAGCAAAGTATCTTTCAAGGAATCCAGAAGTGATAGGTATGCTATTGCAAATTGCGCTAGTGGTATTTGCGATATTGGCTATTTTTTTCTTTTTAAAAGGAAAAAAACAAAACGACCACCCGATTGATTTTGAGCAGGGCAAGAAACGCAGTAGCTTCACAAAAGGTCTTTTTTTAGCCGCTATCAACCTCTTAACAATACCTTATTACAGTGGTGTAAATTCGGTGTTTCATACACAAGGATTTATGAATTACAAAGTTATTGATGAGGTGATTTTCATCTTAGCTGCTGGTTTAGGTACTTTTTTGGTGATGTATTTGTACGCCTTTTACTTTAATAAAATGGAACGGAAAACCAATCGCTTTTCCAAAAACTCCAACTATATTTTGAGTGGTTTAATGTTGGTTTTATTGATGATTACACTAATCAAAATTTTTTACTGATAGATGGAGGAACCTAACTTTTTTGATAAGGTCTATGAGGTGGCAAAACAAATACCCTATGGCAAGGTCACTTCTTATGGAGCTATAGCAAAGTATTTGGGCGCTGCTAGAAGCGCTCGAATGGTTGGCTGGGCCATGAACAATTCAGCGGCAAAGGATGTTCCAGCTCACCGGGTTGTAAATAGAATTGGGATGCTCACGGGAAAACATCATTTTGATGGCACTAGCCTTATGCAGCAACTTTTGGAAAATGAAGGTGTAGTTGTGAGGGATAACCAAATTGTAGATTTTAAAAAGCACTTTTGGGACCCGGGAAAAGAATTTGAATCAGAATTGGGATAGCATAAACTCTGGTTATTCCACCATCTTCATTTTCAATATACAAACTTCATTATCTAACCCCCAAGCCGTATCTTTGTAATTTAGAATCAGTTTAAACGACTGCAATTAAAACAGGATTAATGAAGCTGAATAAAGCAGACATTCTCAAGGCATTAGAAAACATATCCGCCCCGGGCGAAGGACAAAATATTGTAGAAAGTGGAGCGGTGACCAATGTACAAGTATTTGGAGATGAAGTTGAGGTAGATGTTACCATAAAGAACCCTAGTCTTCAAGCTAGAAAGAAAACAGAGGTGGAGATTTTAAAAATCATCCATAGAGAAGTTTATGAAAAAGCAAAGATCAAGATTAACGTTAAGGTTGAGGCACCTTCAAAACCTAAAGTAAACCAGATTAAAGGGAATCCAATTCCCGGTATTCAAAATATAATTGCCGTAGCTTCTGGCAAAGGTGGCGTTGGAAAATCTACCGTCACGGCTAATTTGGCAGTTACGTTGGCCAAAATGGGCTTTAAGGTAGGGTTGTTGGATACAGATATTTATGGGCCATCTATGCCTATCATGTTTGATGTTGCCTTAGAAAAACCTTTGTCCATTAACGTGGATGGTAAAGCAAAAATGAAGCCTGTTGAAAATTACGGAGTTAAACTACTTTCCATTGGTTTTTTCACACAACCAAATCAAGCCGTAATCTGGAGAGGCCCTATGGCTTCAAAAGCCTTAAATCAAATGATTTTTGATGCACATTGGGATGAACTTGACTTTCTTCTACTGGACTTGCCTCCGGGAACTGGCGATATCCACCTAAGCATTATGCAGTCGCTGCCGGTAACAGGTGCCGTAGTGGTAAGTACTCCTCAAGAAATTGCCTTAGCAGATGCTAGAAAAGGAGTTGCCATGTTCCAGCAAGAAGCTATAAGCGTTCCTGTGTTGGGTATTGTGGAAAACATGGCCTACTTTACACCAGATGAACTGCCTAGCAACAAATACCATATCTTTGGAAAGGATGGTGCTAAAAACTTGGCAACGGATTTAGATATTCCATTTTTGGGAGAGATTCCTTTGGTACAGAGCATTCGAGAAGCGGGTGATGTGGGAAGACCAGCAGCTTTGCAAACAGCTACGCCAATTGAAGAAGCATTTGAAGAATTAACAAAAAGTGTCGTTCAAGAATTGGTAAGAAGAAATACAGATTTACCACCAACGGAAGCAATAAAGATTACCACAATGGCAGGATGTGCCGCCGTTAAAAAGAAATGATTATGACGTCAGAAGAGATAAAAACAAATGTTCAAAAAGCCTTAGATGAAATTCGTCCTTTTTTACAAAGTGATGGAGGAGACATTTCATTGATTTCTATAGATAATGGAAGTTCGGTCAAAGTGAAGCTTGAGGGCAATTGCATTGGCTGCAGTGTTAACCAAATGACCTTAAAAAGTGGTGTGGAAATGACCATAAAAAAGTATGTTCCTCAGATTGAAGAAGTCATTAATGTAAGCTAGTCTGACAAAAATCATAAATCCTTCCTAGAACAAATCATAAGTTGCGCAGATATCTAAATACGATTCTGAATGATTAAAACCGATATACTGATAATTGGAGCGGGCCCTACGGGTCTTTTTGCTGTTTTTGAGGCAGGTCTATTACAGCTAAAATGCCATTTAATCGATGCTTTGCCACAACCAGGAGGGCAATGCTCAGAAATATACCCTAAAAAACCGATTTACGATATCCCCGGGTTTCCAGAAGTTTTGGCTGGAGAACTAGTGGATAACTTGATGGAACAGATAAAGCCATTTCAACCAGGCTTTACTTTGGGAGAACGCGCTGAGAAGATTGAAAAATTAGAAGACGGTTCTTTTGTAGTCACTACAAATAAAGGAACGCAACATCACGCACCCATTATTGCCATTGCAGGAGGTTTAGGGAGCTTTGAGCCAAGAAAACCATTACTGGGCAATCTATCCAAATTTGAAGACAAAGGAGTTGCCTATATCATTAAGGAGCCAGAAATCTATCGAGATAAGAAGGTGCTAATAGCAGGAGGAGGAGATTCTGCATTGGACTGGTCTATCTTTCTTGCAGATATTGCTTCAGAGGTTACGTTGGTTCATAGGCGAAATGAGTTTCGTGGAGCTTTAGACTCTGTTGAGAAAGTGCAGCAATTAAAGAATCAAGGAAAAATCAATCTGATTACACCTTCTGAAGTAATTGGTTTACATGGTGAGGAGAGATTGGAAAAAGTTTCCATCAAAAGAACAGACACTTCTGAAGAAATTGATTTAGAAGTCGATAATTTTATTCCACTCTTTGGGCTTTCGCCTAAATTAGGGCCTATTGCGGATTGGGGCTTGGAAATTGAAAAGAACGCCATAAAAGTGGATAATACGTTGGACTACCAGACCAATATTCCCGGAATCTACGCTATTGGCGATGTGAATACCTATCCTGGAAAGTTGAAATTGATTTTGTGCGGTTTTCATGAGGCTACCTTAATGTGCCAGAGTGCATATCAACGTATATTTCCAGATAAAAAATATGTTATGAAGTATACCACTGTTGGTGGTGTAACCGGTTTTGATGGAAGTAAAAAAGAGGCTCCCAAAGCTGTTGTAAAATCTATTGATTAAAGAAAAAATAATTCGATTTAAATGTCATGCTGAGCCAGTCGAAGCAGACAAATAGGGTATGAGTGATATAAAACTTAAGATTATAGATCGGGATGGAGTGTTGCATGAAGTTGATGCGCCAACGGATATGAACATGAACTTGATGGAGGTTGTTCGGTCCTATGAATTGGCTCCAGAGGGAACTATTGGAATTTGTGGAGGAATGGCCATGTGCGCATCATGCCAATGTTATATAAAATCTGATCATTCACTTCCTGAAAAATCTGATGATGAAGAAGCCATGTTAGCTGAAGCCTTCTTTGTTCAAGACAATAGCCGCTTAGGATGCCAAATTCATATGAAGGATGATTTGGATGGACTGGAAGTGGAACTGGCCCCAGAAGAAGCTTAAATCCTAGCCTGATATGTAAATAGGTTATAATACCTTCCTTCGGAAGCTATTAATTCATCATGGGTACCTTGTTCTGAAATCCTACCGTTTTCAATCACCAAAATTTGATTTGCTTTTCTAATGGTACTCAAGCGGTGTGCAATTACAAAAGTGGTTCTTCCTTTGGTCAATTCAGCCAAACTTTTCTGAATCAATGCTTCGGATTCCGTATCTAGACTGGAGGTAGCCTCATCCAAAATCAGAATCTTTGGGTCCGCCAGAACAGCACGTGCAATAGCAATACGTTGCCGTTGTCCGCCCGAAAGTTTTACACCGCGTTCGCCAATTAAGGTATCTAGTCCATCATCAAATCGGTTTGTGAACTCATCAACATAAGCTGCTTTTACCGCTTGTTGTAACTTTTCTTCAGAAGCATTAGGTCGTGGAAAAAGGATATTTTCCTTAATGGTGCCTTCAAACAAAAAGTCGTCCTGCAGCACTACTCCTAAATGTTGTCTAAAACTGTTCAAATCAACCTTTGATAAATCTTGTCCATCAACGGTGATGGTTCCAGAATTTGGATTGAGGAAACTAGCTGCCAATCCGGCTATTGTGGATTTTCCTGATCCAGAACTACCGACTAGGGCAATTACCTCACCTGGTTTAACATCAAAACTTATATTGTGCAGCACCTCTTTGTCCTCTTCATAAGAAAAGGAGACATTGTTGAATGTTACATCTCCATGAACAGAATCAAGTTGAATAATGCGTTCTTTTTCATGTGCCTCAGCAGTTTTATTCATTAATTCTTCGGTGCGATCTAAACCGGCCAAAGCTTCTGTCAATTGACTGCCAATATTGCTCATTTGAACTATTGGGGCCACCATGAGTGCAAGCAAAAATGTAAATTCTATGTATTCGCCAATTGTTAATTGGTCTGCTATTATTTTATATCCACCAAGACCCATTATTCCAGCAGTGGCCAATCCGAGTAAAAATGTGGATGAGCTTGTCATAAAAGCTGTAGCAGTTAGACTTTTCTTGACATTTTCAAAAAGTTTATGCACACCGCTTTCAAAAACCTTAGCTTCTTGGATTTCCGCTCCAAATCCTTTTATTATTCTTATTCCACCTAAGGTTTCCGTCAATCTTCCTGTAACCTCCGCATTTATCTTTCCTCGGTTACGAAAAATGGGTCGTATAATTTTAAAGGCTTTGAGGGCAATCAATGCAAAAATTGCTAAAGGAACCAAAGTCAACAATGTCATACTCACACTAATTCTAAGCAAAAGTATTAGGGATACAATCGCAGTAATTGTGCCCCCTACCAATTGCACCAATCCAGTTCCAATTAAATTTCTTACGCCTTCTACATCAGTCATAATTCTTGAAACCAAAGCACCGGATTTAGTATTGTCAAAGAAACGTATTGGTAATGAAAGTACCTGTTTTTGAACTTGCGAGCGGAGCTCTGAAATTAAAAACTGCGCTTGAACACTTAATATTTTTGTAAGCAAAAAAGAGGTCACTGCTTGCACCAGAAAACCTGCAGCCACAATTGCAACAAGAATCTTAAGATATGGGATATCTCCTTCTGGAATTATTTCATCCATAAAAATTCTTAGAGATATGGGTGCAATAAAACTGGCGGCTTTGCTAACAACTATCAATACCAATCCTATAAAAACCAAATTCCTTTTAGGCCAAATAATGGTCTTGAATGCTTTTAAAACACTAACTTTTTTATCCACCATATACTATTCTTCAAAAGAAGATGCAAGTTACTTGAAATTATACTGGCATAAAACCATAAAGACAGCTAGTCAATTCATATGAAAGAAACTGTGTAACATATTAGTATATTTAGATGTTTTTGATGATTAAAGTGTATGGTTAAAAGAGTGCTTTTTTATTTTTTATTTCTGGGTTCTTTCTTTGGCTTTGCGCAACAGCAATATCCTGATTTAAAGGAAATAGTCACCGACAGCGCAAAAATATTCACAGTACAGGAATTAGAAGGACTAAAAACCAAACTTACCAATTTCGAAGAAGAAACTACCAATCAATTGGTGGTGCTTACCATTAAAGAATTAGGCTTTGAAACCATTGAGGAATATGCCAACAAAACGTTCAATAAAAACAAATTAGGTCAAAAAGAAAAGGACAACGGTATTCTTATCCTTTTTGCTCACAACGATAGAAAGGTTCGGATTGAGGTAGGTTATGGCTTGGAGCCCTATATAACAGATGCGGTTGCTTCCAATATTATTAGAAATACTATGATTCCTCAGTTTAAGGAATCCAACTATTATGAGGGTATAAATCTAGCTGCAGATCAACTCATCGAATTTCTTAATAATCCTGAAGCGCTTGAGGAATTCAAAAAAGAAATGGACGCTAATGAAAACCAAATGGATTGGGTTGTTAAGCTTGTTATGGCTCTTTTCCTCTCTATTTTTATTGCAGCTGGTGGATTTATTTTCTTCAAAGCTTATTCTGGTTTAATAGAAATTTTTAGAGGAATGTTGATAGGCAAATTGGGTTTGCTCCAGGGTTTGTTCATGATGGTTTTTAGTTTTATTCAAATCCTTTTTTCTTCTGTTTTTATTTTAATGCCTTTGTTCTTTGCTTCAATGGTTTTTGGTATTGTTAGGGATATAGATAATATTGACCAGGTGTTTGAGCACACCCACTGGCTTTACTATATTTTGGCAGGATTTATAGGGATTACTATTCTAATTGCTGTATTGAAAATTCTACTTAAGGGTAAAGAAGATTTTAAACTTTCACTATACAAAAACGATAAGACGTATATGCGTAAAACCTTTTCTTCTTCAGGAAGCCACTCTTTTGGTTCAAGTTCTGGGTCTTCTTCTTCTGGCAGTAGTTTTTCTGGAGGAGGAGGCAGTTCTGGAGGTGGTGGTGCTAGTGGGAGTTGGTAATATGCTTTCTTAAAGAAAAAGCATTAGTAATTCAGTGGTATTTCATTTATTTTCACAGTGTAAAGAATCAACATGGATACTAAAGATAGTAACGGGAATATTCTTGAAGATGGCGACAACGTTCATGTAGTCAAAGACTTAAAGATTAAAGGAATGTCCAAAACCTTAAAAAGGGGTAATGTGATAAAGAATATTAGACTAACTGGTAGCCCACAAGAGGTGGAATGTAGAGTTGGAAAGGCCCAAATTGTATTAAAGACCCAATTTTTGAAAAAAGCTTAAAATTTTTAGGATGAGAACAGTAGTGTTATTAGTTTTTTTAATGATGGTTTCTTGTGGAGAAAAACCACAAACAGAAGTCGAAAAATGGCAAGCCCAAGCACAAAATATTACGATTATCCGTGATGATTTTGGAGTGCCTCATATTTATGGAAAAACTGATGCAGATGCTGTGTTTGGATTACTATATGCCCAATGCGAAGATGATTTTAACCGCGTAGAGCAAAACTATATTTGGGCCACAGGAAGATTGGCAGAGGTTGAAGGCGAAGATGCGTTATACAGTGATTTGCGGGCCAGACTTTTTATGAGTGAAGAAAAGGCAAAATCCAATTACGAAAAAAGCCCTGAATGGCTAAAAGAACTTTGTGATGCTTTTGCAGATGGCATTAATTATTACTTGCATACCCACCCAGAAGTAAAGCCAAGATTATTGACCAAGTTTGAGCCATGGATGCCCATGTATTTTAGTGAAGGTTCCATAGGTGGAGATATAGAACGAATTTCTGCCAGAAAGATAAAAGCTTTCTATGAAAGTGGAATGGAGATTCCAGAAATGGAAGAACTGAAAATAAAGAAGGAAGAGGAAATGGCTGAACCTCAAGGATCCAATGGAATTGCTATTTCAGGAAAATTGACAACCTCTGGCAATGCCATGTTATTGATAAACCCGCATACCTCATTTTATTTTAGGGGAGAAGTACATGTAGTTTCCGAAGAAGGTTTGAATGCTTACGGTGCGGTGACTTGGGGACAGTTTTTCGTGTACCAGGGTTTTAATGAGAAAACGGGATGGATGCATACTTCAACCTATACCGATGTGATGGATGAGTTCAAAGAAACTATAGTGAAAAACGATGATAATTTGTTTTATCAATATGGAGAAGAGCTAAGACCAGTTGAAACATCAGAAGTGACCTTGAAATATAAAGATGGTGATGAAACAAAGGAAAAAACCTTTCCAAGGTACCATACCCATCACGGACCCATAACCCATGCTGTTGATAATCAATGGACAGCTTCCGCGATGATGTGGGAACCAGTAAAAGCATTGGAACAATCCTATATCCGAACTAAGAAAGATGGCTATAATGGATTTAGAGAAATGATGGATATCCGTACCAACTCTTCCAACAATACGGTCTATGCAGATGCCGAAGGTAACATTGCCTATTTCCATGGAAACTTTATTCCAAAAAGAGATGCTAGTTTCAATTACAAAGAACCGGTTGATGGAAGTAATCCTAAAACTGATTGGCAAGGTCTGCATTCAGTGGATGAGAACATTCTGGTATTGAACCCTGAAAATGGTTGGATTCAGAATTGTAATTCCACTCCGTATACATCTGCTTTAGAATTTAGTCCAAAGAAAGAAGACTACCCAAACTACATGTCCATAGATCGTGAGAACTTTCGTGGGGTGCATGCCATCGGTTTATTAAAAGACAAAAGTGGCTATACATTAGATAGTCTTATTGAACTTGCCCATGATCCGTATTTACCTGCTTTTGAAGCATTGATTCCTGGATTGATAAAGGCCTACTATGCCCATCATGATAGAAATCCAAAATTACAAGGGGCCATAGATATTTTGGCGGATTGGGATTTTAAGACTTCAAAAGAATCTGTGGCAATGACCTTGGCGCATTATTATGGGACCTTAAGCTATAAAAAAGCGAATAGACCTGAAGGGATGACACCAATGCAATTAATAGAATATTGGGGCAATGAATCACCTCAAAAAGAAAAACTGACACTTTTTGAAGAGGTAGTTGACCAATTGGAAGCAGATTTTGGAACTTGGAAAATGCCTTGGGGCGAGGTTCACCGTTACCAAAGACTTAATGGAGACATTCGTCAACCATTTGATGATGCTAAACCAAGTATTCCAATAGGCTTTGCGAGTGGTCGTTGGGGCGCTTTGGCTGCCTATGGAGAACGTTACAATAACGGAACCAAGAAAATTTATGGTACTCGGGGCAACAGCTTTGTCGCTGTTGTGGAGTTTGGAGAAAAAGTAAAGGCAAAAACAATTTTGGCCGGTGGCCAAAGTGGTAATCCTGATTCACCGCATTTTGACGATCAAATACAAATGTATTCAAATGTGAATTGGAAGGATGCGGCATACTACAAAGAGGATGTTCTTAAAAGAGCGGTGAAAACCTATAAGCCGGGGGAATAATTATTCTTCTTCCTTAATTACGATAAGGCTGGCTTTTGAGCCTGTAGAAAGATTCCAACGGTTGTTATGGATAACTTGCCCTTTTTCATCTGCTATCACAACTTGGGCAGTATTAGGACCGGACGAACCTTGGTTCAGTGCTTCAAAATCAAGACGATTGAAACCTTTTATTAAATCAATATTGATTCCTTTAAAAGAACCCGAAAGCAAAATATTATGTTCTACGACTTCCCCATTAAGATATATTTTGACTCGATCTCCATCTACATATTCATGATCTCTACAAACAACTCCTATGAATTTTGCCGTAGTTTTTATATCACCTAGATATTGGTCACCAAAATGTTCTTTGGAGCCCTTCTTTTCTTTTTCCCCAACTTTTGGGTCAATGACCATATCATGACCCGCTTGCAGCAACTCTTTATCGGGCAGCATTTTTACTCCGGGCTTATTGTTTTTTGAAGTCAAATTCTCATCAATAATCGAAGGGATACGCAAAGAGGTACCTTGATTGGCAGGCTTTATATCCAGATTATTTCGTTCCCCAACTTTAAGAGGGCGAGTAGTGGGAATATCCCCTTGGGCCTGCAGAGCGGTAATGCCCAATACAAAACTAACAAGTAAAAAAACAAGTTTTTTCATAGCAACTTGGTCGATACATTGCTTTAAAGTTAACAAATACCTTGCCACCTTGTTGGTAAAAGGAAGTTAAATCATCAATCAGTATTCGATTCGCCTTTCTTTTGTTTTAAGCCAAACAGAGGGTGTAACAAGGGAATCCGTAAGATGATTAAATCATAAATCAACCAACTAAGACCAAATGTACCAATCACCAAAATGGAAGCTTTTGCTAATAATCCCCAATCCAATTTAATTAAATAATAGCCAATTGCAACGGTAATGGTCTGGTGTAAAATATAGAAGGGATATACTGCTCTATTGGCATAAGCCAATTTTTTACTGGGCCTATTTAAGTATTTTGCGGAATACGCAAAAAGCACAAGAATCCATGACCAAATATTTACTACTTTCAGCAGTGCTTCAACTGCGTGCACAACATAGCCATCTTCCAAAACAAGCCAAATAAAAACTTGACTGAAAAAAGCAATGATTCCAATACTAAGCGCTTTTGTCTTAATACTTTTTAAACTTTCCCAGAAAACCTCGCCTGTGGCAATCAATAAAAATCCATAGAAAAATAGAACTATGCTAAAGCTTATGTTGAACCAGTCATCAATAAGTGCGTGTGTAACATCAAAAAAAGGTTCAACAAAGGTTTCTAACAGATATAAAGGAATTACAAAAACGTAAAGTCGAGAAGGCCTTTTAATTAAGTTTTTAATCCATTTAATGAATTTTGTATTATTCTGACGCAGGTAAACAAGAATTGGGGACAATACCAATGAAAACAGAAAAAGGTACGGCAAAAACCAAAGATGGTGCCAGCTAATATTCCCTTCAGGATAGATTCCATCAAAAGCGACTGTCGTAAAAAACTCCAAGAAAGAACCTGTAAATTGTCCGTTGGTCACACGTTCAAAATATACTTGAGGTGGAACAATGAGCAACATGCCCACTGCTAATGGAATACCCAAACGCAGATAACGTTCCAAATTAAATTTCCATATGTTTCTTTTACCCAACGCATAGTATGTTCCCATGCCCGAAATAACAAATAAAATAGGAAGGCGCCATTGGTTTAAGAACAGCATGGGCCAACGTAACCAATCATAAATAACATTGTTTTTAACATGCCAGCCCCATGGCACAAAAAACATTCCTACGTGATAGAAAATGAGCAACCCAAAAACGATTACTCGCAACCAATCTAAATCGTAACGTCTAACTTTTGTTTCCATCTTAGAATTATTTTGATCAAAGATGAAAAGTTGAGAATAAAACCTTATGTTTTTTAAACCCTGAAACGTCTTGAATTATAATTCTGGAGAAGAAACCGCGATTTAACCCGTTTTTTGTTTCATAAACATGGATGGTGATGTACTCGTATGCTTTTTGAAAGCGGTGTAAAAGGCCGATTTAGATTTGAAACCTACCGAAAGGCCAATGGCCTCAATGGTTAAATGGGAATATTTATGACTAATTAACCGGTCTTTTGCAATAACGATTCTTTTTTGGTTTAGATAATCGTTAAAGTTCATTCCTGTTTCTGAATTGATTAGTTTGGACACAAGATTTGTGTTGGAATTAAGCCTTTCTGCTAAATCCTTTAAAGACATGTTTTCGTTTAGAAAGCGGTCATCTTCGGAAATACATTTTTCAATATCATCAAATAGAATTGAGCCGGAGGTAAGTGTTTCGTATTTATCGGCAATCCAGGATTTTTCAAAAAACCTAGATTCTGAAATAATAAAAAATGAAGTTGTAAAGGTTATTATGGTTTGTAGAATTCCAATATAATGATCTCCCCCATCATCATCGTAGTTGAGGAAAATCAGAAATATAAATATTAAAAGACAACTAAAAATGACAACTGTGTTTCTTGAAAAAGCGTATTTGTCAACTTTTATATTTTTAGGTGAGAACGTCTTCTTGCTCTTTGCTTTGAAAACCAGTCTAGTGGCCAGAATGATATAAAAAAGAAGACTGAATAGAATCATCCACCTAAACTCATCCTTTACCTTTTGAAAAGAATAGCTGAAGGAGTCGGGAACGGATACATACCCTAAATTATCATAATAGGCTCCTAGATAAGCATTTAGCTTTACCTCAACAGGTGCCAAATAATAGTTGATTTGTGATAGTCCATACAATAGTGGAAGTAAAAAATGAGGCCAATGTTTTTTAAAAGTAATCGGTTTTCTTTCAAGCAAGGCATAAATGAAGAAATAGATGGTCGGGGCAATCAAAAGGACAAAGACTTCAGTGGAATCGTTAAAATGCAGGATATATTTTATTAATCCTGTGTAGCATAAATACGTGTCCGCAAAGACTAAACACTGTATTAACAAGGCCCACCCAAAAAGAACCGTAGCAGATTCCTTTTTTGAGCGAAAAAGAATAACAAAGCTTAAAAAAATACCTTGAACGACACCAAGAAACATTAAATGAGATGCAAGGTTATGTCTGATAGGAATTTGATCAAGTATATATTGCACACTTTCCATAGTTATTTATCTATGTAATCCACCAATCTTTCAGGGCCTTCCAATAATATTCTTACTATTTGAAGGGTACCATCTGGTTTTGTGGCAATCTGCCATTTGATCAAAGAAATATTACCACCTTCAATTTCCAGTCCTGTAATACTTCTGGGGTGTACACAGCTACCATCATTAAAAAAGGGAATCTGTCCCGGTTCAGGAAAACGAGGACGATGCGTATGTCCTGCAATTGTAATCTTTAAGTTGTTTTTTAAAATCCAACGTTTAATACGCCTTTCAATTCTAATGAGCTCTTTGTAGTTTTTTGCAGGACTTGTCGGGTCTGCAATGCCAACAACTTGTAAAGGCTTCCAAAGGACCCGAACCAAAAAACGGCCTATACGCCAGCAAACATAGTTCCACCAATCCGCTTGATGGCCATGAGTACAAAACAGTTCCTGCTGTGTTTCCTTGTGCTTGAGAATTAATGCTTCGTGGTAGGTTATTCCTTCAAAAAGTTCCTTGTCCGAGTCATCTATAGGCTCAAAATAGCTTGATAAATGTTTGTCCACATAGGACTTATCCCTATAAACCATATCATGGTTACCCCATAACATATGTAATCTATTTTCGAGATGAAACTTCCGTAACAATTGAAAAACATTCTTATGTGCTTCAAATATGGACTCAAAACTGATATTTTCCCATAACTCATCCCCGTCACCGAGCTCGCAATAGCTAAAACCCTCACGATAATAATGGTTCAGTGCATGAAAATAGATGTTCCGGTTGTTGGCAAAATCATCGGCAAAGCTATTATCTCCCCTATGACAGTCACTAAAAAGTATAAACTTATCCCTGTCATCAAAAGGGATGATCTTGGCATTTTGGTAAGCGCGGTCTAACCGAGTATGGGAGGACATACAAGAAATTTCACTAAATATCCAAAAAATGCGGACAAATCCATAAAGATTCCCTTAACAACTGTGCATTTTTTCTTTTTGTAACTTTACAGGCTAAACCTCGACTAATCCGCGTATGAAGGAGAATTACAATGCTGAAAGTCCTATGTTGCAATTTGTAAGTTTCAATAAACTATTGGAACATTATGACGAGCAATTGAAAAGCAAAGATAAATTTCTTGCTAACAGGGCGAAGTACGTTTTGGAGGCCCAAGCTCCTTTTCCAGAGTTGAGGGAGGGCTTTAATGATGTTAAGTTGTTAAAGAAACACAAGGATGTAATCAGTATTATCCTTGCTGATACTTTTGCTCCGGTTCTTACAAAAAATGAAATTAAAACGGCTTCTACCCCTTTTGAAAACTTAGTTTTCAATTCCTCAGAACGTTTTCAGGATATTCTTAAAAATGCAGGTGAAGGATTTGAATTGGAAATCCGCAACCTGCCCATGGATATTAATTACATCATGAAATGTACTGTGGTATTGAATTTTTACTACGGGTTTAAAATGGACTTTAAACGTCCCTTGTTTTATGATATTCCAGACACAAATGGTGTTATGCGCCACTATAGAATACTGTACAATGCAGATTTTATGGAAATAATACCGACTGAAAAATCAAAGGAACTTAGTCAAAGTGATGTTGATGAACTTTTAGAGAATTTTGAGAATGTTGAACTTTGGAAGGAGAAGATTCCACCAAACAGTTTTATATCCAAAGGTTTTGTAATCTCCAATATGTTTGATGTAACGGCGGAACATTCCATTTCTGAAATTAAGTCCACACTGATAGGCAGTAACAAGAGAGGGACGGAGAACTTTATGGACAGTTTTCAGGACACCTTCCGGTCATTGTTCAACCTTAAAAAGATTAAGGTAGGTTTTACGGGCTATGATAATCATGCAAATCGCTTTTTAAAGATTTATGGCAAGGGAATAGAAAGCTATATTCTCAAAGGAAAAGAGATGGAGCCCTGTGATGATATGCTTTGCGGATATTCTTATGGCAAGTTGTTTGGGGAGAACACTTATTTTGCTATTTCCAACGTTGAAAAATATTTTGAAAAATCTGGAGGGGCACAGCAACCTTACAAGAATTTACATGAACAAGGCATAAAAAGTGTAATACTTGCTCCTATAGCTGACAATGGCAATCTTTTGGGTGTATTGGAATTGGTTTCTAATACAGTAAACGAATTGAACAGCGTAAATGCAAACAAGTTAGACGATGTAATGCCTTACATTGTTTCTGCTGTGCTAAGATCAATAGAAGAAGAGGAGAATTTGGTGGATGCTATAATCCAGCATGAATGCACAACGGTACATTCTTCCGTTTATTGGAAATTCCAAGAGGAAGCAAAGCGTTTCATGGCCGATGAACTTGTGGGAAACCAACCCGTTTTTAAAGAAATTGTTTTTAAGGATGTATATCCACTTTATGGTCAGATAGATATCAAAGATTCCTCAAAGGAGCGTAACCTTTCAATTCAGAGAGACTTGATGATTCAGCTTTCTGAAATCAATGGAGTACTTCAGGAAGCTATAAAAAAATACGAGCTTCCTATATATGAGGAATTGATGTTTAGGGTAGATACATATCTAGAGGAAGTAAAGGAAGCACTTTACACCCATACTGAACAGGCAATCTTTGATTTTGTAAAAGAAGAAATAGCGCCCGTTTTCAGGCATTTAAAACGGGAAAATAAAGAACTAAAGAATTTTATTGAGAATTACGAAGCACAGATAGACCCTAGCACGGAGTCTTATTACGATCATCGTCGTAATTATGACAATAGCGTAATGGAGGCCAATATGCAGTTAGCATCTTTATTGGACAAAAAACAGATAGACGCGCAAAAAATGTTTCCGCATTATTTTGAACGCTATAAAACGGATGGAGTAGAACACAATATGTACATTGGCAGTTCTATAGCCAATGACAGAAATTTTGACCCACTTTATTTAAGTAACCTAAGGTTGTGGCAGCTTCAGGTCATGTGCGACATGGAGAACAAATATTATGCATTAAAATCTAAACTGCCAGTTAAATTAGACGTAGCCTCTTTGATTTTGGTATACAGTACTTCTTTGGCAATTCGTTTTAGAATGGATGAAAAACGATTTGATGTTGATGGAACGTACAATGCTAGATACGAAATCATTAAAAAACGTATCGACAAATCCTATATTAAAGGAACCAACGAAAGATTGACCCAAAAAGGGAAGTTAGCTATTGTATACTCCCAAAGAAAAGATGAAAAGGAATATATGCGCTATATAAGATTCCTAAAAGCAAAAGGCTACTTCACCAATAATATAGAAGTTGTAGAACTTGAAGGCCTTCAGGGAGTTACTGGGCTTAAAGCAATTAGGGCCGAAATTTTGTATACTAAGGATACAAAATCTGAACGCACATATACCTATGAAGATTTAATGGAAGAGTTAAAGTCTTAATTTAGGGCACAACACGATGCTCGGGTTGACCGAAAAAGTGAAACGAAATCCCAAAGGCGATTACTGATATCACAATTCCGATAATAAAAATGGTGTAGGTTGATCGTAAAATTTTGTATTTCCTGTTCAAAACAAGTCCAAGAAAATATAAATCTTTGGTAAGGGAAGAATAGATGTATTCTTTGTCTTTAACTAGTTCTTGAATGGCCCATTCATAATCTTTCAAGCTCATTTTATGAAAGTTGCCAAAAAACAGAAGATTTACTTTTTTGTCTTCCACATCTTGTTTTGTGAACTGTCCACTGGTCACATTTGGCCTGGTAGCTAAAACAGCCAATACCATAGAGACAACGCTAAAAGTTATAAAAATGGCGGTAGGATAAATAAGGTAGGCATTGGATGGATTATCTAATTTTGGGATTAGGTTAGATAATGCCACCGAAATTATGATTGCATTTACTGATAATAGAATATTGGCCTTGGTGTCAGCAATATCACTTAGTGTCAAATGATTTTTTAGGGTAACCCTAAAAAGTGTCTGTATACCACGATCGGGACTTTCACTTTTGTATTTTGCTTTCAACGCTTCCTTTTTGGCAATTTCCTTTTCAGTCTTCTTTTCCTTGACCAATTGTTTTAGGTTACGTTCTTTCGCTTCATCCCAGTTTTCTTTAGCGTAATCAGTATAATACTGATGCTCAGTTCGGAACATCTTTATATTTTCATCACGCCATTCTTTATTTGAAAATTTAGCAATTCCCAGTTCCTCTAATTCTTCCTTCAAATAATCTGTTGTTTCCCAGTAACTCTTTTGAGCAAAGTGTGAAGCATCGGCATCCCTGATAATTTCCTGATGAAGATTGTTCGGCTCATGGTATCTCTTTGTTGCCATGATACAGTTGCAAATCTTTTCAATATCAGTAGCGTTATAACTATTTTCTTTAAGAAACTCAGTAGCAATTTCACAACTGGCTTCTTCATGATTTTCTACGCTTTTAGTATAGCCCGTATCGTGGAACCAAGCAGCCAGTATGAGTTTTTCACTTTCTGTTTCTCCAAGATTATAGAAATTGAGTAATTCTTTAGTACTTTTAACTACACGCTGGGTATGACGCAAATTGTGGTATAAAAATTTTGGATCAAGTTTATTTTCCAGAATTTCAGATACAAAACGTTCAGCTTTTTCAACAATTTCCGACATATATAGTACTTTGAATTCTCCAAAATACAAAATTTTGGAATCAACCTCAGTTATATGAAAAAACATTACATAGTTCTCCTTTTATTGATCATTGCATCTAGTTGTGCCACTTATGAGTCAAAATATGCTGTCCCGTTCAATAACAGCAAAACTTTGAACTCTAAAGAAGTGGAACACACCTTTTATTTAATTGGTGATGCGGGAAAATCCCCAGTAGGCGATTTAAACCCTGCTCTTAAAATATTTAAATCTAAATTGAGAAATGCAGACAAGAACAGTACTGCTATTTTTTTAGGGGACAATATCTATCCAGCAGGATTCCCAAGCAAAAAGGAAGACCCTTCTGGTCACGAGTTGGCAAAAAACCATTTGGATGCCCAACTTAGTACATTAAAAGAATTTAAAGGAAAAACTGTGTTTATTCCCGGTAATCATGATTGGTACAGTAATGGGCCTGATGGATTAGAAAGAGAGGAAAAGTATATTCAAAAGGCTTTGGATAGCAAGGAGGTATTTTTTCCGGACAATGGATGCCCCATAGAAAAGATTAAGATAAGTGATAACATAGTTGTAATAGCCATTGATACAGAATGGTATTTGACCAATTGGGACAAACATCCAACTATGAACGATGATTGTGAAATAAAGGATAGAGGAAGATTCTTTGAAGAATTGGAAGGATTGATCAAAAAGAATTTGGATAAAACCATAATCATTGCCATGCATCATCCAGCGTTCACCTATGGTTCCCATGGTGGGCAGTTTTCATTTAAAGAGCATATTTTTCCTGTGGGAGGGAATGTTCCCATACCTATTTTGGGTACAATAGGTAATCTTCTTAGAAAAACTTCTGGCGCTTCAATTACAGATTTACAAAACAAAATGTATAACCACTTAAAGAATCGGTTGATCACCTTAGCGCAATATTCGGAAAAAGTCATTTTTACTTCTGGACACGAACATTCACTTCAATATATAGTAGAGGAAAATATACCCCAGATAGTTAGTGGGTCAGGAGCCAATAAAGGTTATACTCGTCTGCTCAATGGAAGCAAATTTTCTTCAGGTCAAATGGGGTATGCCATTTTAAAAGTATACAAAAATGGTTCTTCAGGAGTGGATTTTTATGGCCTCGATGATAATGGAGTTGAAGGTTTACTATATAGTTCAGAAGTGTTGGCTTCAAATAAAAAGAAGATAAGCAGTGATTATAGTGATACGTTTCCTGCGGAAATGGAAGCATCTATCTATACAGATGAAGAGATAAATAGAAGTGGTTTTTATAAATGGCTTTGGGGAGACCGTTACAGAAAATACTATGCCACTAAGGTAAAAGCACCAACTGTACGTCTAGATACTTTATTTGGGGGCCTCAGCGTGGTAAGAAAAGGTGGTGGAAACCAGTCTAACTCTTTAAGACTTCAACATAAAGATGGGAGGCAGTTTGTAATGCGCGCACTTAGAAAAAGTGCAGAACGATATCTACAGGCAATTGCCTTTCAGGAACAATATATTATTGGGGAATTTGAGGATTCTTATACGGAAAAACTGCTTATGGACTTTTATACGGGAGCTCACCCATATGCCCCGTTCGCACTTGGACCACTTTCAGACGCTGTGGGAATCTACCATACAAACCCAAAGTTGTATTATATACCCAAACAAAATACACTTGGTGACTACAATAACGATTTTGGAGATGGGCTGTACATGATTGAGGAACATGTATCTGAAGGGCATGGAGAGCTGGCGAGTTTTGGGTATTCCAATAAGATAGAAAGTACATATGACCTAATCAATAAGTTGAGGGAAGATGAAGAGTATAGTATTGATAAAAAAGCGTATGTAAAAGCTCGTTTGTTTGATATGTTGATTGGTGACTGGGATCGTCATGTGGATCAATGGCGCTGGGCAGAGTTTGAAGATGAATCTGGGAATAAGGTTTTTAAGCCTTTTCCAAGAGATAGAGATCAAGCCTTTTCAATATGGGGAGATGGTGCGTTGATGTCGTTTGCATCAAGAACAGTTCCTTCTTTACGAATTTTTGAAGGATTTAATGAAGAAATACGCAGTGTAAAAGGGTTTAACGGATCACCAAGGACGTTCGCTTTGGATATGGCATTACTATCTGAGACCGATAGGGACTTATGGATAGAACAGGCAATGTTAATTCAGGAAAAAATAAATGAATCAGTGATTGATGATTCGTTCTCCGCTTTCCCAAAAGAAGTTAATGACGAGACTGTTTCCAATTTTAAAACGATACTATTAAAAAGAAAGCAAAATCTTGTCAATACGGCAAAAGAGTACTTTAATATAATAAATAAATACAGCGTAGTTACGGGTACTGATAAGGATGATCACTTCGTTATCAATTCATTGAAAAATGGAAGTTTGGACGTTAGAGGGTATCGAATAAAGAATGGAAAGAAAAAGGATTTATTTTTTGAAAAGAATTATGCTCCGGAATTCACTAAAGAAGTTTGGGTATATGGATTGGACGATGACGATGTTTTTGAGGTGAATACACAAACTTCTAAAATAAAAGTTAGAATAGTAGGAGGACAAAACAATGATGAATACAAAATAGCTGAGAAATCTAAAAAGGTACACGTTTATGATTTTAAAACAAAAAAGAACACCTATGATGAAGCATTTGGTGGAGTAGTTCACGAGGTAAATGATTACGACACCAATACCTACGAGTTTCTAAAAGTAAAGGCCAGTAATAATCAATTGTTGCCGTCTCTTGGGTTTAATCCAGATGATGGATTTAGAATTGGGCTTACCGACACCTATACGTTTAATGGATTTAGACAGAATCCTTTTACCCAGCAACATACATTCAATACAGCTTATTATTTTGCTACAAATGGATTCGACTTGGCATATAATGGAGAGTTTGCCAATGTTTTTGAAAATGTAAACTTAGAATTGAAGGCTAAGTTTACCAGTCCAAATTTTAGTATTAATTTCTTTGATTTTGGAAATGAAACCGTGAACAATGATGATGAAGAGGTTCTTGAGCTAGATTTTAATCGAGTAAAAATTAGAACTATTGCTTTTGCACCATCTCTGGTTTGGAGAGGTTATTTAGGATCAAAAGTACGTTTAGGTGTTTCTTATGAAAACTATGATGTAGAAGAAACAGAAGGGCGTTTTATTGAGGGATTCTTTACCGATGTAGGACGAGATACCCAACAGGATTTTTTTGGAGTAGATGCTGAATACAGTTACTCCAATACAGACAATGAAGCTTTTCCGACCATGGGAATGAGTTTTTCTTTGCATGGAGGGTATAAAACGAATTTGAGTGATTCAGGTAGGGCATTTGGATTTATAGTGCCTAGCTTGTCCCTAGACCATAAAATTTGTTCTGACGGCAGATTGGTTTTGGCCACAAAAATAAAAGGACACTTCAATATTGGAGATGATTTTGAATTTTATCAAGGAGCCAGTATTGGTGCAAATGATGGTTTAAGAGGATTCCGTTTCCAACGGTTTACAGGGAAAACAGCCTACTATCAAAATACAGATTTACGATATAGTTTTAGAAAGCGCAAAACGGGAGTGTTGCCCGTAACCCCTGGAATCTTTGGAGGGTTTGATTATGGTAGAGTTTGGTTCCCGGGAGATTCTTCGGACAAGTGGCACAATTCCTATGGTGGTGGATTTTTCCTAAATGGGGCTGATATTCTGTCCGCTAACTTTGGGTTCTTTAATAGTTCAGATGGCCCACGATTTGCTTTTGGAGTAGGCTTTGGGTTTTAATCAATCCGATAAGAATATAGATTACGTCCTTTAGTTTTAGATTGTTCATCCGCTATTAAAAGTGTGTTGTTGTCAACAAAGCAAATGGATTCTTGTTGGGTTCTGTGCTTTACATCTATGGTGCGCAGAGTACCTTTTGTAAAATCATCCGAACTAAAATCGGTAAACAACCATATAAAACCAGAGCCTAATAATACTACCTTTTTTCCATCAGGAGAGATATCGGCCCCTGTTATAGAGCAGAATTGTTGGTCCATGCAGGCAGTAAATTCTCCTATCAATTCTGCTTCATGAGAACCAATCATGGCTGGAATTTTATAAATAAAAGCTTTTCCTGTATAGGGCTTAGTTCTATTTTTTGTGATGAGATATAGAAAGTTTTTTTTGTAAAAGAACGCCTCACAATCAAACATCAATTTTGACTTTTTTGGCGGAAACTTCTTTTGCTCTGGGTAATGAAAGGTAATTTTTTCCGCTTTTATTTTTTTGCCAGTCTCATTTTCTGGATTTGGTAATTTGTAGATAGAAAGATTTTTTCTGTCATTGGCATTATTTCCAAAATTCCCTATATAAAGGTTTCCCTCTTTGTCATTCGTCAAATCCTCCCAATCATGGTTTTTAGCATTTTCTACCTTAAATTCCTTCACTAGATTTCCTTTAAGGTTTATGGCGTATAAATGATCTTTATTTCCATTGTCTTCTATTACCCAAGCTGAGGTGTTACCGATAGAAACAATACCGGATACCTCGCTGAGCTTTGAAGGAAGCTTTCCCAAGTAGGTTAAGTCCCCATAGTAAGGTTTTTGGGCACATCCTTGAAGGAATACAAATACTAGGAAAATAGTCAGTTTATTCATTTAGATTCTTTAATTGGCATAAATATTTCTGCTTTCCAGTCTAACTCGTTTCCAGCTGTGTTTGGATTATCGTAAAAAATTTCAACAGGAGTTTTCACAACTTCAATATTGTTCTTTTGAGCATAATCCAAAAGCTTATACCATGCACGATCAGAGGTTATGTAGTTTCCATTGTAAATTGCCTTTATAGCTTTTACACCCTTAAAGTCTTTATACCTTATTTCATCATTCTTTGGCAAAGAGTCCGACTTTCTTATGGGATAGCAAAAGTTGTATTCAACACTGTCAGTTTCAATATTCCACTTAGTAATTTCAGCAAAAGGAGAACCGTTTAGTTTAAGGTTGTTTTGCTTTACAAATCCGCTTAAAAAGGGATGGTCTCGCATCATGCCAAATGCTTTTTCCGATTGGAGTCCTTTGACGGTCAAATATGCACAAAAAGTAGACTTTAACTCGTCCTCTCCAACTATACTGACCTTGAAGTTTTTAACATGATTGTTTAAAACCTGATTAAAGTTGACAAGATTTTTTTTGGAGCGTTTTTCTATGACCGTTGAGGTAAAAGGAATCATGAGTTTATTCATGAAACTATTGTTTAAATCCTTGATACTTACCTTAATTTTTGAGGTAGAATCTGTAATAGGAATTATTTCCCAATCGTATTGGACTATAGAATCACCAAATTTTAATTGTTGTTTGATGTTTAATAATCCATCCTGTTCTAATGGGACATTGGATTGCATTCGTTTATCCCAACTTTTTATAGTTTGATTAATTGCACCAGGAAAAGTATTGGCCTTAAATGTTATTAGATAATCATTGGGTTTTACAAAAAGGTACCACCCCAGAAAAGCAATAAGAATAGAAACTATTACCAAAGAAATTTTTCGTTTCATCAGTACTCAAATTAAATTTTAGGTTAAAGAATTATTGAATCATTTTAAGGTTATCCACCACAAATTTACCTAAATCACGTCCTTGTTTTACCCCAACATTTACAGCTTTACGGTAATGGATTCCACCATACATTCTACTTATGGCAGCTTCATCAGCTGCTTGCTTAAATGAGGTGAAAGAACGCACAGGTAATCCGTAAGGCACTTCGGTGTCATCGTCAAAAGCAAAATCGTCTCCAAAAATATCGGTAAGTGTAGTTGCCGCTGCGCCCGACACTACGCTATGACCACTGGTATATTCTGGAAATGGAGGTGTTTGTAGAATGGGCACCCAATTTTCATCAATATGCTCATTAATAAGGGTTTCTGGACGTATTAGGTTACTTCTGTATTTTTCATCCCAGCAACTTATAAAAGCATCGACCATGGCAATGGATGCTTTGGTATAAGCGTAAACAGTTTTGTTTACGTCGGCATTGGATTTTCTACTTGCAATTTTTGTAATACCAATCCAATGCGCTCCAGGGGTAATTTTTTTGGTTGCGAACATTAAGTGGCCCCTAGTTACAGATACATAAGGATTACAATCCCAAAATTGAGCAATCTCAACTTCTTCTGAATCATCCCCAGCAGAAGTTATTTGATTGCTGATGTCATAGACCTCTTTTAGCTCTTTAAAGAAATCAGAATCTTCTTCCATAGAAAATGGAGGAGGAGGAGAGGGTTTAAACTGACTGGCGGAATCTATAACGAAAGGTCTTATTTTGTTCCAATGTGGCTCAATGCCCGCCATATATGACGGAGGCGTAGGCTGCCATCTTGATGGATTATCGGTGTCAACGGTAAACTTAGGCATGGTTCGGGTTTGGTTGTAATTATCCCCATTCATCCATTTTGCAATATGCTCGGCAACTTCCAGTCCATAGGTCTTTGAGCTATTGAATTCTTTTGTGTTTTTCCCCTCCCAAATAGTATAAAGACTATCGCGATAGGCTTCGATTCGATCTTCAGAAAAAATAAGGCGTTTACTTAGCTCTATGTGCGCGATTAATGCAGCCAATTCATGATTGATTACTTCTCCATCTTTAGGGGTGGGAATGGCCTTTAATCCCCTAACTTGATTGGCCAACGACAGGTATTCATTTTCTTGTGAGGCCAAAATTTCGTAGGCGGCAATATTTGGATAAGCAAATATTCTACTTGCCACGGGTGGCGAAAAGATATCATGTATCATTACTTCCGTTACCTTGTCAACTGAGCCGTGAAAATCTTCAGGAGTAATAGTAATGGGTTGACTTTCTTCTGTGCAAGAAAAAAGAAGTATAGCGAATAGAAGTAGTAAGCCGATTTGTCCTTTCATCATTAAATAGTTTTAATTCTGTACCCTATATACTTGGGCTTTATCGTTATTAAGCGTTACTAATAGATAAGTTACGTTATTGATTGTAACTATGTTTAGGTGTCTTATTGATTTCTGGGTAAGTTCTAAGCCCAATCTATCACCCAAAATTATATCTTTTTCATTAGTTATCAATGCTCCTGGAAAAGAATCGAATCTTCCCTGAAAAGGTGTAACCCCAAAGTAGTTTCCAGCTACTAAAACCTCGTTTTTAGAATCACCATCAAAATCATGGGATAAAAAGGATTTAATTGGAGAAACCTGCAGCTCTGATTTAAAAGGTACAAAAGTGAATTTATCATCCAGATTCTTCAAATAGCCAGAACGCAGTTCATGCACTTCTAAAACTTTTGCTTTATTAAGGATTGTCTTATCAAAAAGTTGCTCCATAGTTTTACCTGCAAACTCTTTATAGGTATTGAATTTCTTTCTGAGAAAAACTAGTTGTCCAGATAATTCATCTAGACCCAAAATAGGATAGTATTGTCCATTTTTTTGCGTGGCAACGATGGTCTCCGTACTTCCATTTTCATCAAAATCCGAGAAGAACATTTTCATCGGAGCATTTTCAGATGCGCTAAATTTTGAGTTTGAACCCCAGTTGCCAAGCAAGTAATCCATATCTCCGTCGGAATCTATATCAAAAGGTTGAATAGCTTGCCAAAGCCCTTTTAAAGAACTGTCTAAAAGGTCAACTTCACTAAAATTACCATTGGAATTTTTATAGAATCTTGGAGCCATCCATCTCCCTATTAGAATTAAATCCTCAAATCCATCTTTATCAAAGTCCGTCCAAACGGCATCCGTTACCATTCCTGCGCTTTGGAATGGAGCATTTTCTAGTATTGAAAAATTGCCACCTTCATTTATCAGTATGAATGAATTGGGAATCTCCCCGAATTTCGATGTAACGGTATTGGCACCCACAAAAAGATCTAAGTCACCATCATTATCATAATCATTTGCTTTAACTACTGAAGCATTTTCAAAGAAATCTGGCAGATTGGATTTTACAAAACTAGAATCCGTTTTAACAAAATAACTATCTGATAAAGGTTTAGCTTTTCCAGAGAAATCTGCCCCGCCTGAACCCATAAATATGTCATCCTTCCCATCTCCATTAAAATCTTTTATTAGTGCAACTACATCTTCCTTGACCGAATCTTTTTGTAGCTCAAGAAATTTTTGCTCCACAAATGATGTATCCTGTTGCACATAGATTTTGGAAGGAAAGAACTTTGATCCTCCAAAGAATACATCTTCTTTGCCATCTCCATTCAAATCTCCTACAGCGATTGCCGGACCTAAATCAGATACACGATAAGGGATAAGTTTCTCTCTATTAAAGTCGATATGATTATCTTCTATATGTGTAAAATCTATACCTAAATTATCATCCACTTTTTTGAAAAGCACCTTAGGTTTAGGTTTGACCGATTTATAACTAAATGGCTTTGTATTATCTGGTTTTACCTCTAAGGTTTGATTTGTGGCAATGTCTCTAAGAGTTTGATATGATTTATCTGGCCAAACAATTTTTATTGAATCAACCTTTTGGGTAGTTCGGTACCCAAAGTGTATTAAAGGCTCGGAACTTGATTGAAACCCTCGACTAGTATAGAGTTCTTTATATTGTAAAATGCCTTTATGATAGGAATAAACTTTTGTTCCAATACCAAAAGGGTTCTTTGCTTTGAACTTTGGTTGAATCTTTAGGTAGTTTGCACTTGTATTGGTCTTATTAACATAAATAGTGGCTGGTGCGTTTATGTTATTGGTGACTAAATCTAAATCTCCATCGTTATCCAAATCTCCATAAGCGGTAGCTCCCGATATTAAGGTGTCTTTGGTAATCCAATTGTCAGATTTATTTTCAAACTGGAGATTTGTACTTCCTTTAAAAACAGCATTATTTATGGCTCCAGAAGGCATTAAATTAAGTGCTTCTTGGTCAACTAATTTAGTATTGTCAAGTTTCTTTTGAATCTGTTCGTTAGAAATAAAACGGATATAATCTAAATCATTTGGACGTTTTGGAATTCCATTGGAAACAAACAAATCTTGTTCTCCGTCTTGGTCATAATCTCCAAACAACGCACTCCAACTCCAATCGGTGGCTGCAACTCCGCTAAGTAATGCGGTCTCTAGATAATTACCACTGGGTTGGTTTACATAAAGCATATTTCTTGTAAACTGATAATGATACCCGTAACGCTCAATCCGAAGTCGTTGTACTTGAATATTGTCATCGCCCTCAGAAGATTTTAACGGAATTTCATCTTCCGGAAGCATATCCAAAGAAATTAAATCTGGTAAGCCATCATGATTAATATCCGCAACATCGCTCCCCATGGAGAACCTGCTTGTATGTCCAAAGTGTTTTCTAAGACTTTCGGTAAATGTTCCATCACCATTATTTAAATAGTAATAATCGTCTTCATGAAAGTCATTTCCAATATAAAGGTCCGGATAACCATCTAGATTAAAGTCGGAAACAGCTATACCCAACCCATATCCATTGATTCCGCCATAAATTCCTGCTTCTTCACTAACTTCAGTAAATTTTCCTCCATCGTTCCTGAGTAGTTTATCCCCCGTTTCAAAATTCCTTGTATAACGCAGATCAACTCTGCCGAATGACTCCTGAGTATGCACTGCATGGTTTAATAAGTAAAGGTCCAAATCCCCATCAAGGTCATAGTCCAGGAAAGCAGCAGAAGAACTGTACGAGTCAAAATCCAATCCATATTTTGCAGCACTTTCTGAAAACGTATTATCGCCATTATTGATGAATAACTCGTTATGCCCTTCAAAACCATTGATTCCAACTACAGCGCATACATAAATATCCAGTAGACCATCGCCGTTTACATCTCCCATTACGGTACCTGTATTCCATGTACTTTTCCCTTGAATACCTGCACTTTCTGAAATATCTTCAAATTTTAGTCCGCCTTTGTTTAGGTACAATGCGTTTTTTACCTGATTTCCTGAAAAGAAAATATCTGGCAGGCCATCATTGTTGATATCGCCAATAGCTACTCCACCACCATTATAAAAATAGAGATAGTCCAAAATGTTTAAGTCATCTGATTCCGTCAGGGTATTGGTAAAAGAAACCCCAGTATCTTCAGCAGATGGATTTGAGAAAAGCTCACCTTCTTTTTTTCCACAACCTAAAACAAGTAGGAAGAGGAGTGATAAAGAAATACATTTATTCATTTTGAATTTTTTCTAAAAACAAAGGGGCGGAATCGTTAATGCCAACGACATAATATTCCCTTTTGTTAATCATAATTTTTTTGATGCTCCTAGCCGGACCCGGGATGTTAACTCCTACATTGTTTACCCATTGAAAACCATTTCCCCCAAAACGCAAAAGTATGCCATGTGATGCATCCATCCTACCCAGTTGAGTGCTAATTTCATAGTTATTGCCAACGGCAAGAATGTCTTTATGGCCATCCTTGTCAAAGTCATCTACAATGATGTCATTGATTGTTGAAACCTGTGCCATACTGGGCAATTTAATTTTTTTGAAAGTGATATCCCCAGTGTTTTCAAAATAACAGCTAGAAAGCTCGTAAACTTTTTTCTGCTGTGCATTTTTAAGGTTCTCAGAGCCAAAGAGATCTTCTAGTGAGGCTTTTGCAAAGCTTTCATAAGAAAGGAACTTCTTGTTTAAAAAAGGCATTTGTTTTACCAGTTCATCTTTGGAGGCGAAAGGGGTTTCTTTTTCATTATAGAAATAAGTGACCAAAGGTTCTATGGAACCGTTATCATCAAAATCGTGACTGTATAGGGTAATCGGGTTTTCTACGGATGCTTTTAGTTTGCTGTTATTGCCCCAGTTCCCTGCTACCAAGTCCAAATCCCCATCATTGTCAAAATCTTCGGCAATAATGGAATTCCAAAAACCATGGGTTTTGTCCAAACCATTATTTGAAATCAATTCCATTTTTTTGCCATCATTCATAAAAATAGAGATGGGCATCCAATCACCAAGTGCAACAAGGTCTTTAAACCCATTACCATCCAAATCTGACCAAATTATATCCTTTACATTACCTATGGATTTGAAACTAGGACAAATACTAGAAGTGACATCTTCAAAAACACCCTCCCCATTATTTTTAAATAAATATTGTGTTGCGATAGTTCCAAATTGCTGAGGAACTTGATCGGAAGTAATGCAGATGTCCGTATGGCCATCTCCATCAAAATCTACTGTTGTAACTTTAGAAGCATTTAACTCAACTCCTTTAAATGCTTCGGGATCTTTTAAAAATGTTCCATTTTGATTTAGGTAAAGCCTTGGTTGTATTCTGTTAGAGGATTTAAATTCATTGCCCGCACTTACTACCACCAAGTCTTGAAAGTCATCGCCGTTGGCATCAAAAAACACATGTGAAACGTCCTCATTGAATGCATCTGCTGAAAAAACATCCTCTTGTTCTTCTATAAACGTGCCTTCAATAGTCTGGATATAAAGTCTAGATGCCTGTGCCTTTGCCCCTGAAATAAAAATATCTTGTAGGTCATCATTGTTTACATCAGCTACCGAGATTGAAGGGCCTTCATTTGTATTGGCAAAAGGTGCTAAGGGAGCTCGGTCAAAATCATAAGTAGATTGTTCTTTATGAACAAAAGAAATTAGGCTGTCTCTTTGAATAAATATTGAAGGTTTAGCACTATTCCTTTCGGTATAAAAATTACCGCTTGCGTTCTTTTCTTCAATTTCTAATCTACCTGAGTTAACAGATTCAAGTTTTTGGTATTTTCCAGTGGGCCATATAATCGTAAGGGATTCTATAATGGAATCTTTGCCAATTCCCAAATGGAGTGTATTGGGGACAGCAGATAAATACCCTCTGCTCACATAGTTTTCTTGAGCTAAAGTTCCGTTTGTGGTATTTGCAATAAGTTTAGCGCCTATACCAAATGTATTTTCTTTGTTTCCTTTAAAAGTTACTTGGATTGAGTTGTAATTTGGTTTTGAATCAAGAGTATTTTCAAGAATAAAAGCCTCGTCATTAACATTATTGACTACCAAATCCAAATCTCCATCATTATCCAAATCTACATAGACGCAACCATTGCTGTATGAATCCTCTTTGTTGGACCAAGAATCGGTGACATTTTTAAAGGTCAAATCGCCATTATTTTTAAAGAAATAATTTGAAACCTTTTTTTCTGGCAGTTCATTGATAAAAGCCATTTCCTTTTCTGACATTCCCTCTTCAATCTGTTTCTGAATTTTATCATTGGCTATAAAACTGATAAAGTCCATGTCATTGGTTGCTCCTTTTATTCCATTGGAAATGAAGATGTCTTTGTGGCCATCGTTATCAAAATCAGCAAGTAGAGAGCCCCATGACCATTCTGAAGCAGAAATACCACTCAAATTGGCTATTTCACTAAAATTTGTGTTCCCTAAATTAAGGTGTAGGGTGTTTTGCATGTATTGCGGGGCAAAACCGTTCTTCAAGTATTGTTGATATACCGGAAAAGCATATTCAAGGCCAGAGGTTTTGTAGGTCTCCAAATTCTCTGGTAGCATATCCAAAGAAATAATGTCCGTTAAACCATCATTATTAATATCCGCAATGTCGTTGCCCATAGAGAAATGGGAGGTGTGCCCTAACTTGGTTTGATCTTCAGAAATAACCTCTTTAAAAGTTCCATCCTTTTGGTTGATGTAGAGGTAGTCGTTTTCAAAAAAATCGTTCCCCACATAAATATCTGGATAACCATCATTGTTAATATCACTAACACCAAGCCCTAGACCATATCCAATGCCACCCTGAAAAATTCCAGCTTCAGCTGAAACATCAACAAAATCTCCGTTGTCATTTCTATACAAAACATCGCCTGAAAGAGAGTCTATTTGTTTTCTCTTTATTCCCTTACCGTATGATCTATTTGGATTCACGGAATGATTGAGTAGGTACATATCTAAATCCCCATCTATATCATAGTCAAAAAATGCTGCTTGTGTTGAGAATCCAGAGAAATCTAGATTGTATTTAGATGCTTCTTCTTTAAAACTAGGCACTCCTTTTTCATCAACACCTTGATTTACATAAAGTAAATTCTTCCCTTTGATTTTTTTATAGTTACCAACCTTGCATATATAGATGTCCAATAGGCCATCGTTGTTAATGTCAACATAGGTTACACCCGTTGTCCATCCGTCACTATTGTTAATGTTGGCAGCTTCTGTGATATCTTCAAACTTAAAGCCCCCTTTGTTTATATACAGTTTATCCGCGCCTTGGTTTGATGTAAAATAAAGATCAACTAAGTTGTCATTATTAAAATCACCAGCGGCAACTCCTGCACCATTATAGTAGTATAGATAAGTAAGAATATTGAGTTCTGGGGTATCCCTGAGCTCGTTCTTGAAAGTTATACCAGTATGTGATGCAGGTTGTTTTTTAAAAAAACTTTCTGAGCTGTTTTTAGAACAACCAACACCTAGTAAAATAGCACTAAAGAAAATCCAGTAGATTCTTCTCATTTCATCAAAATAGGGGGTAAGATAACCATTCCCTTAGTAACAAAGAAAGCCGAATTAGTTAATGTTTTATAGAAACATATGTAACATATTTTGATGATTATATGGTATCTTAAGATAGTAATTGTTGTTTTGGTAAATAATCCAATATATTTATAAACTACAAACAAACTGAACAAATCAACATGTTAGGAATATTATCTTTTCTAGGCTTTACTATTTTGGTAGGGGTCATTGCATATTTGGCTACAAGAAGTACTGATGAAAAATCATCTGATGGATATTTTTTAGGTGGAAGGAGTTTAACAGCGGGAGTGATAGCAGGATCTCTTTTGCTGACCAATTTATCTACAGAGCAAATAGTTGGTTTAAATGGAAGTGCCTATACGGATGGTTTGTCTGTTATGGCTTGGGAGACCTTGGCAGCCATTGCTATGGTTATTGCGGCCATATTCTTGTTGCCTAGATATTTAAAAGGCGGCTTAACGACTGTTCCACAGTTTTTGGCAGAAAGATTCGATGTTGCCACCAAAACGATTACATCAGGGCTGTTTTTAACGGGCTATGTTGTAGTACTGTTGCCCGTAATCCTGTATTCTGGGTCCGTGGCCATTAGTGGTATGTTCAATGTGCCGGAATTGTTGAATGTTTCTGACAATACTGCCCTTGTAATATGTATTTGGGGAATTGGTGTCATTGGTTCAATTTATGCAGTATTTGGTGGACTAAAAGCGGTTGCGGTTTCGGATAGTATCAACGCCATAGGGTTGATGATTGGAGGAATTTTGATACCCATATTTGGATTGATGGCTATTGGTGATGGCAGCGTATTTGATGGGTTGGATACATTAATGTCTACAAATCCAGAACGATTTGATTCTACAGGGCAACATGGACAAGAAGTGCCATTTGCGACTATTTTTACCGGTATGATGCTGGTTCAATTGTTTTATTGGGGGACCAATCAACAGATTATTCAGAGGGCTTTGGGAGCAAAGAGTTTGGCCGAAGGGCAAAAGGGATTGTTGTTGGCTTCATTCTTAAAAATATTGGGGCCGCTAATTTTAGTATTGCCTGGAATGATAGCATATCATTATTTTGACGGAAATCTGGAATCTAGTGATATGGCTTACCCAGCTTTGGTAGGGGCCGTATTGCCGAAATATCTGGTTGGTTTTTTTGCTGCAGTATTATTCGGTGCAATTCTAAGTTCGTTTAATAGTGTGTTGAACAGCTCAGTGACCCTTTTTGGAATAGATATTTATAAGCAGCATATCAACAAAGAAGCCTCAGAAATCAAGGTGGTTAAGTATGGAAAGATATTTGGAGTTTGTTTGGCTTTGGCAGCAATGTTTATAGCCCCTTTAATTGCCAAGGCTGGCAGTTTGTTCAACTACTTGCAGGAAATCAATGGAATCTACAATATTCCTATACTAACGATTATAGTCGTTGGTTATTTAACGAAACGAGTACCTGCAATTGCAGCTAAAATCGCCATATTTTTAGGCTCGGGACTCTATATTATCAGCCAATTCATTATTGGGCCTGCTATGGTAGATAAGGCATTGGAAACTGCAAAAGCGTCTGGAATAACGGATGAAGCAGCACTGAAACTTGTTGAAGCTGATGCATATCCTCATTTTTTGCATGTAATGGCCATTCTCTTCTTGTTAAATGCCGGAATTATGTTGATAATTGGCAAGTTCTATCCGAGAAAGGAAGCTTTTGTTCAGAAGTATACCAAACAAGTGGAAATAACACCATACAAGTATGTAAAACAAGCGGGAGCCATTGTTTGTTTTATCGTAATAGGAATCTATATTTATTTTGCTAAATAAATCTGATACGGGGTTATTTTTCCAAGGGATACCATTCAATATCCGTTAATACTTCGCGACGACCCTTTTTCTGGGGAGCGTAGTTAGTTGCAAGGTAATTGACTATAGCTTCCTCTTGATTTCCTAAATCCCATAAGTTCTGGGTTTCCTGCATCCAACGGATAGTGGCTACCCATCCTTCTTTGGTCATTCTGTTTTGCGTGACCAGTTTGGCTGAGTGACAATTGGTGCAATTTTGGATTACCTCTGTAAGTCCTGTTCCATCAATAAAACCAGTGGCGACATGAATCCCGTTTTCAATCTTACCTTCAACTTCTGGAATGGTTATTATGGCAGTTTCTTCTGGTTTATTTTGTAGAACGGAAGGATTTAAAGCAACATAAATAAAAGCAAAAACAGCAATGGCAATCAAGCCAAAAGCGGCAATGAGTTTCTGGTAAAGGCTACGTACTTGTTGTTTAAATTCGTTTTCGGAGGACATGATTAAACTACCTTAATTGCAATTCTATGACAGGCATTATTTAGATATCCTTTTGGATTCCATCCGGGCAGAAGCATAGGCTGTCCAGTACCTTGAGAATCTGTGGCTCTTGCCCAAACTTCGTAATATCCTTTTTTAGGAAAACCGCTGATTTTTGCTGAAAAATGTTGCCATGCTAGGCGATTAACTGGTTTTTCAATTGTGCAACTATTCCAAGTGGATCCAAAATCTATAGAATACTCCATTTTAGAAACTTCCAATTCACCTGCCCAGGCATGACCTCTAATATTTAAGGATTGTCCTTCTTTAATCATAGCCCCAGACTTAGGGTAAGTAATCAATGACTTTACTGGCATAGATTCAATAATGCACATATCCTCATCGGCCACTTTTTCACCCGGAGCAACGGGTTCACATGGTACACGATAAGAAGTGCCGGTCATCTTTGCACCATCATGTTCCTTGTTTCGGATGCTAATTCTATTGACCCATTTTCCAGAAGTAGACGCAGGCCAACCACCTGAAACCAATCGTAATGGATACCCATGAGCCAATGGAATATCTTCTCCGTTCATTTTAAACGCCAACAATGTTTCATCTTGCTGTGCCTTAGCAATTGGGACGCCTCTAGAAATGGGTTCTTTCTCTGGATTTCTACTTAAATGTATGTCCGCGGCATGGTACCCAATGTACACCGCATCATTTTTGATTCCAACATCTTCCAGTACATCTCTTAGACGAATTCCGGTCCAATTTGCACAAGATACAGCACCAATGGTCCATTGATTGCCCTTTGCTGGTGGATTGAACTCACTACGCCCGTTTCCACCACACTCTAAGGTAAGTTGATAGGTGTGCTGCTGGAACTTAGATTTTAATTCTGATAAGGAATAGGTTTTACTTTTTTGAACTGATTCACCATCAATGGTCAAAGACCATTTATTAACATCTATGTTTTCTGGAATAAGACCATTGTTCCTAATAAACATGAACTTATTAGGTGTGATTTTATCATCTAAAAGATGGGCTTTCGCTTCAATGTTCCACGGTTTGTTGTTAAGAACCGTCATATCCGAATCCTTCTGAAATAATTTAAAAGGATCAGGGTCTTGGAGCGCCAATGGTTTATATCCTAAGGGTATTGTATTCCCAAAGACGATATCGGTTCCAAGGATAGCACTAAAAGTGCCCAAGGTCCCTTTACTAATGAAACTACGTCTTTTCATTATCTATTTTAGTGAAAAATAATATGAAGCAGAACCAATGACAATGCCATTCCAATACCAGCTTTGGCCAGCATAGGTGAAGCAGGTTCAGGCTTCAATTTGTCCTTAATAAATCCAGTTCTTGATCCTAACCAAATAATTACAAATCCAATTATGATAACCCACATGGCTCTAACAAAATAGTTCATGTCTGGGAAATACTCTAAGAAGAAGAATTGTAAAGGAACTGTGGCCGCAAACCCGAACAGCGCAACTCTGTGTTTTGGAAAAGCTAGGAATGCTGCAGCACTTATCAATACCACAATACCACAATTAATAAAGTACCTTAATTGATTGAGCGTATGTGTAAAGGCAGCGCCAGGATCTTGAAACTTTAAGTAAAGCAGTACAATTCCAATGATTGAACCTGAAATAAAAGCTAATAAAATGGCTCTTTTTCCTGACCTAACTACCTGTTGGTCCGTTGCTTTTTTATTTACATATACCTTATAAATATCTATGGACCATAAAGTGGCCAACGAGTTAAATGTGGAATCCACGGTACTCATTAATGAAGCAAACAAAGCACACAAAACAAGGCCTTTAATCCCTATAGGAAGATAAGTGTTTACCAAATATGGGAAAGCAGCGTCTGGTTCTGGCAGTCCATTTTTTCCTAGTATACCGACCAATGCAATTCCTGGTAGAATGATTATGGCGGCCATAAAATACTTCATAAGTCCTCCTACCATTAGTCCAATTTGAACATCTTTCAAACTTTTAGCAGCCAATGAACGTTGCACGACTGACTGGTTTGCACACCAATAATTAATATTTAATAAAAAAGCACCAAAAATATGTGTCCACGGTAATGTATCATGATCAGCAGGTAAATGTAAATGCATTAAATCGCCTGTCTTTTCATATAGCTGAGACCACCCACCCATATGATATATCGCAATAAATAATACCACTACACCGCCAGTCAATAGAATTCCAAATTGTATAACGTCTGTACGTACCACTGCTGCCAATCCTCCAAAATAGGTATATGTAGCAGAGAAAAGACCTAGGAAAACAATCAGAATTGTGATTCGAATCAATCTATCTTGATGTATAAAAGAAAGGAAATCTCCAAAGACTAAATCTACCGAATAGGCACCCCAGAATAATGCGGCTCCTAATGTAATAGTAGAGAACAAGAGAATATTTGAAGCGGAATATAATAGTGCAACCGTACTACCCAACCTAGTTTTAATAAACTGGGTTATCGTAATAATTTTTTCCCTTAAATACATGGGAACAAAGATGAATGCTGCTAAAAGTAAGCCCTGTATTGCATTGATTTCAAAATTTGCCTGAGCTAACCCATACAAATAGGCAGAACCCATAAAGCCAAGGAATTGATATCCTTGAACGTTGGTAGCAATAGTTGAAAAAGCAATTGAATGCCAACGTAGATTTCTACCGCTTAAAAAATATTCTTCCGTTGTTGCTTCTTTTGAAGTCCTTCCCGTAAGCGCAGTAACGAATACGATAATAAAATAAGCACTGACAATTAGTAAATCAATCATAGACTATGCAATTAGATGAGTTAATTCCACAGCACAAGATTCCAAATAACAATTTCGCATAATTGGTTTGGTATTAATGGTTGGTTATGGAATAATTCTTAATTATGTAATATACTATTTTGTTTCTAAAATCAGTACCTAAGAGCTTGTTAAATACGTGTTCCGGCACCTAGAGGACTCATTGGTTCTTCTTCGGATACCTTTCCTTGCGCAATTGGCATAGAAAATGTCTTCAGACGTGGCAGGACCAATTTGGCAAATCGCTCACATTCTTCTTTATGTGGATATCCGGAGAAAATAAATGCCCTGATTCCCATATCCATATAACGATTTAATTTTTCTACAATCTGGTCAGGATTTCCAACAAGTGCTGCCCCGCATCCAGAGCGTCCCCTACCTATTCCTGTCCACATATTAGGTTCTACGTAACCATCATCTTCAGCGATTTCACGCATTTCTGCTTGCCTGCTAACACCATAGGATTTTGCATCCAAGGCTCTTTCTCGCATTTCTTTTCCTTGTTCTACACCTAATTTTGAAACAATACTATCAGCATACTCCCTTGCCTCTTCTTCAGTTTCACGCACAACAACGTGCACTCTAAGTCCAAAATCTATTTTACGGCCATAACTTGCGGCTTTGGCGCTCATGTTTTCCATTAACTTTCTTAGATTTCCTTCCGTTTCTGGCCACATTAGATAAACATCACAATGCTCGGCACATAAGTCAACTGCAGCTGGGGAATAACCACCAAAATAAAGTAAGGGACCTCCATTTTGATAAGGTTTAACCGGGTCGGATGAAAGTTTCATGTTATAAAATTGACCTTTGTAGTCAATCTCATCCTGGGTCCATCCTTGTTTCAAAATTTCTATAACTTCTCTTGATCGTTGATAACGGTCTTCAGAAGACATTTCTTCACCAGGTAGTGGGGAAGAGATAATATTGATAACAAATCGACCTTTTAAAATATGATCAATAGTAGCCAGCGTTCTTCCCAACATGGGGGGGTGAATTTCACCACAACGCACCGCGGCCAATAAATTGATTTGCTTTGTCATAGGACCTACTGCAGCAACAAAGGGTAATGTATCCTGTCCAACCTGATAAGAAGAAGGGCATAAAATGTTTCGGAATCCATTTTTATCTGCAGTTAGTAATATTTCAGATGCATTTTCAAATGTACTCTTGTGATCCATGCTCCGCTCACCTAAGTAACGATCATCGCCATTACAAATGGGGGCAAACCATGATACTTCAGCTCCTTCTAAATGTGGAGACCTAATTTCTATTTTGGAATTTTCCATTTCTCTTTCTTTATCTATTTTATTTAATCTATTTCTCTTCCTAAGGCAGCTTCCCAAAGCATGTACCATTCTTCATGGGTCAATGATATTTCCAAAGCTTTATGTGCAGCTTGAATACGTTCAATTTTTGAAGTTCCCAAAACAGGAATTATACCCGCAGGATGTTTTCTAAGCCAGGCATAAAGAATTTGATCCGTTGCGGCATTATATTTTTCTGCTAATATGGCCAAGGTTTTTTGAATACTCTTGACTTTGCTGTCCGTACTATCTTTAAAAAGCAAGCCTCCACCCAACGGAGACCAAGCAGACGGAATTACTTTTAGTTTCTGGCATTGATCTAAGGTGCCATCTTCAAAAGCATTACGGTGTAAAAGTGAAATTTCAACTTGATTGGTAACTAATGGAGTCAATGAGTTTAACAAATCAAATTGCGAAGGCGAAAAATTTGAAACCCCAAAGGCCAATACTTTGCCCTCCTTTTTTAGTTTGGAAATTGCTTCAGCAATTTCGTAAGGATCAAAAAGGTAATCTGGTCTATGCAGCAGCATTACATCTATATAATCCGTTTGCAAACTTGCCAGCGATTTCTCTACGGATGCTTCTATGTGATCTGCTGTTAAATCATATGATTTTATCTTGTGCTCAGGACGATTTTCTGAAACCAGCTTTATCCCACATTTAGTGGTAATCCGCATTTTTTGGCGGAGGTCTTTCCTTGATTTAAGCACATTGCCAAAATCTTCTTCCGTAGTATAGTGGCCGTAAATATCTGCATGGTCAAAATCTATAAGATTTAAATCAAGACACCCTTCAATAAATTGTTCATATTCAGATGTGGAAAGATTGCTTCCCCATGTTCCCAATCGCATAGTGCCGATCATATATGAAGAAATGCTGTCTTTTGTTAGTTTCATGTGCATTAAATGATTCGAGTTAGCACTCAAATTTAAATAAATTAATGATAAATGTAAACGTTTACATTATAAAAATTCATAATTTTACAGCATAAATGTTATGTTTAATCTCTTTTGTCATTTAAATGATTACAATTATCTCAGGATCCAATAGAAAAAACAACAAAACCTTACATTTTGCCAGGTATGCTTATAACAAACTTCGTTTGGAAACTGATAGTGAGGTAAAGTTTTTGGATTTATCAGAACTAGAAGGAAATGTTGTCTATGAGAACATGTACAAGGATTCTGACCAGCCCAAAATGATTCAACATATTCAAGACACGTATTTTATACCATCCACTAAGTTTTGGTTTTTTATCCCAGAATATAATGGTAGCTATCCTGGTATTGTAAAATTATTGTTGGATGCGATGTCTATTCGTGAATACAAACCAAGCTTTGATGATAAGAAGGCTTGTATTACGGGAATAGCATCCGGTAGAGCAGGGAATTTACGAGGCATGGATCATTTGGCTGAGGTTCTGAACCATTTAGGAATTCATGTGCACCCCAATAAAAACCCTATTTCCTCTATTTTTAAGTTATTGAATTCTGAAGATAATTCCATAACTAAGGAGGCCGAAGAAACCCTTCAAAAACAGATTGCCCAGATTTTGAAATTTTAGACTTCTGTATCCAACAATTTATTTGGTGGAATCTCGTACGATTAGTTTAGGAGATAAAACGGTGGTTTCTGGTTCCATTTTTTTGTCCTGAAGATTTCTAAGTAATAAGTTGGCTGCCAATTCTCCCATTTGCGAGCATTGCTGATCTATTGTGCTAATTTTTGGCTCGGTCAAATTAGTGAAGTCAGCATTTCCAAACGCAATAAGTTTAACATTTTCCGGAACCGCTATATCCATAGTTTTGAGCAGATTTAAAGCATGTAGCCCAATTTCATCACCAAATGCAAAAATCCCGTCAATATTTGGATTGGTTTTAAAGGCTTTTTGAAGAATTTCTAAATCAATTTTGACATTGGTGGTAAGCTCAAGAATGGAATGTTTGATAGCGTTATGCCCACTTTTTGAAATAGCGTCTATAAATCCTTTTCGTCTTTCTTTAAAAATTGAAACTTTGGAATCACCGGCAATATGAATAATATTTTTGCAATCTTGGTTTATTAAATGTTCTGTTGCAAAAAAAGCTCCTTTATAATCATCTAATGTCACCGAATTTATTTGTTCAAGGTTGGGAATCCTGTCAAAAAAGATAACAGGTACTTGACTATTGATGATTTTTTGAATTAAGGAAAAATCAGTTGTTTCTTTAGAGATAGAGATTAGAATACCCTCAACCTTTAATTTTAAAAATGAATTTAAAGCTTCATTTTCCTTTTCTTGAAATTCATGGGACTGTGAAATAATGATATTGTATCCAGAATCACTGACAATTTTCTCTATTCCATTGATAATACCGCTAAAAAAGAAATTGTTTACTTCGGGTACAATGACCCCAATGATTTTACTTTTTCCACTGCGTAGTGCAGCCGCCATGATATTAGGTTGGTAATCCAATTCTTCGGCTGCCTTGAGCACTTTTTCTCGTGTCTTGGGTGATACAAGATGGCTTTCATTGAAAACCCTGGAAACAGTTGCCAATGATAGTCCAGTAATTTTGGCGATTTCTTTTATTCCGGCCATATAAATCAACCATTAAGATTGTTCATCGTCTTTTCAACAGAATGTTCAAAAAGATTAGATGTAATTTAAAACATAAAGTAAGGATACAACACCTAAAACTATCCAAGTAAAAATACCAACAATTAAAATATTGAAGCCAAGTTTTTTAAGCTGGGCGATATTAATCTGCAGGCCAATTAGGAAAAGTGTAAAAATCAATGCTTTTCTGGCAATCCAAACAATATGCTCACTGAAGAGTTCTGCTGATGGGACGTAGGAATTAATGAGCATAGCTCCGATGAAACCAAAAATAAACCACGGAAAGGCGAACTTTTCCTTAGAGTTTGAGCCAAAAGAAATAATCAATACCAAAGGAATAATCCATAAAGTCCTCACTAATTTTGTGGTAGTGGCAACATTTAGGGCTATTTCTCCATAAACTTCGGCGGCCCCTACAACGGAACTTGTGTCATGTATGGCAATAGCGCTCCAGGTCCCAAACTGAACTTGGCTTAATTCAAAATAATGACCTATGTATGGAAAAATGAACAAGGCTATTGCATTGAGTAGAAACACTATAGCAAGTGAAATGGAAGTTTGAGAAGAATCGGCCTTTAAACTTGGACTGACTGCTGCAATGGCACTACCTCCACAAATAGCGGTACCTGAGGCTACTAATATGGTTGTAATTCTCTCTGACTTGAGGATTTTTCCGAGTGCAAAGGCAATAATAAATGTACAGACAATAGTAATTAAAGTAATGAAAAAGCTATTTGAACCTACTTCTATGGCTTGTTTCATATGAATTCCAAAACCCAGGCCTACAACAGATAATTGCAATAAGGTCTTTTGGAACTTCTTGCTGTTTTGAATGATATCTTGGTCAGCTACTTTGAAGATTCCGCAAATCATACCTATAGCCAGGGCCAAAGCAGGAGATACAAACCCAAGTAGGGTTCCAATTAGCACAAGTGCAACTAATATGTATGTAGCTGTTTTTGAAAGCATTCTGAACGAACGCAAAACTACAAATAAAAATGAAAACGTTTACATTTTATTTGGGCACATCAAACTATTGATTGTAGCTATAAATTTTTGGCTTTTCATTATTGATACCTACAAAAAGGAACTCTTTACCGTTCTTATCTTTAAAAGGAAGAAGATGCTTGATTTCGCCTCTTACATAAAAGCCGGATTCATCATATGGCAACCATTCAAAATCCCCATTTTCTTTTGATAGCAAAACACTGCCATAGCTAGCGTCAAGCCTGCTATATTGAGGTTTAAAATCGTAATTATTGCCTCCAAGTATAATATCAATCCTGCCGTCGTCATTGATATCTCTACAATTAATATCGCAAACACATGAGAATTGCGTCTCTTTGGGGAGTCGTTTTATCTCAAAATTCCCATTACCATCATTTATTGCAATTACACTTTCTGTGGTATTAACTTCTTTGATAATGGAGTTTTTTAGAATGTCAGAATCTAGGAGTTCATCAATGCTCTTTGTGGCATAATCTGAAAATTTTAGGTTTTGTTTCTTTAGAGAAACGAGTTGGTTGGTGAGCTCTCGTTTCATTGAAATGGGAACATCTCTATTTTCAACACTTCTTGTCACTATCTGTTCAATAGTACCATTGTCATCAAAATCGTTGATGAACATTTTTGAAGGAGCTTCGTTTGTGCCATTATACACTGAATTACTTCCTTGGTTGCCAAGTATTAAATCAATATCTCCATCATTATCCAAGTCTTTAGGATAAACCGTATTCCACCAGCCAAGTAGACTATCCAGTGAATTAGCGAGAGGACTAAGCCTTCTTCCATTGTTCTTGAAAATTTTGGGCGACCCCCAATCAGTGGTTAGAACAAGGTCCTTTTTTGAATCTCCATCAATATCTGCCCATTTGGCATCTGTAAGCATACCAACGTTTTTCAAATGGAAAGCCTTACCCTCTGTTACGTCTGAAAAATTTCCTGTGCCATCATTTTCTAAAAGTAAATGCTCAGGATTTACTCCATAAATACCCGGAACACTTCTGCTGCCAATAAACAAATCAACATCACCATCTGCGTCAAAATCATATGGTGCTATAACTGAAACATTAGTGTTAAGGCTTTTTAAGGTGTTTGGGCTTTTTGAGAAATTTCCTTTTCCGTCGTTTATATATATTCGGTTTGTGTAATTTTTGGCATCACCTGGTATATTGCCCCCAGAACCAACTACCAAATCCATATCTCCATCTCCTTCAATATCCAAGAATGTTGAAGCAGTATCTTCAAAAAGGCGGTCGGCTCTAAACACGTCTTGTACATAAGTCGGCTTGAGTACCCCATTTCCAGAATGTAAATAAATTTTTGCGGGATCTCCCTTTGCACCTCCTATAAATACATCTTCATTTCCATCGTTATTAACATCTGCTATGGCAACTGCTGGACCTTCTTGGGAAAGCATTTTTGAGATTAGACCTTCATAATCAAAGTCTATATGCTTGTCTTCTATATGTGAAGCGATTGATGAACCAATTTCACTTAAAAAGGGTTGTTTGTTTTCTGAATTATTTTGAAATATAATGTTAGCGTCTGCTTGTTTGAGAATTAGAGTGGTATTTACATCAACACTTTTAAGAATTTGCGTCTTGTCATTTGGCCAGATTACCCTTAAAGAATCAATCTGTGTTTTTTGACCAAGACCTATAGTCATTTCATAAGCAACGGAAGATTGAAACCCTCTTGAGGGAATCAATTCCTGCCTAATGATTTCATTATCTGTAAAAAGTTCAACAACACTTCCTATACCGAAGGTATTGGGAACATCTCCCTTTAAGTTTATTTTAAGGTAGTTGTTTCCGTTCTTTTCAGCATTGTTTCTATATATAAAGAGTTCCTGGTTTACATTATTTACTATGATATCTAAATCTCCATCATTATCTAAATCCCCATACGCTGCCCCGTTTGAAAAACTGGGGGTGTTTAATCCCCAATCTTCAGAAGAATTTGAAAATGTTAAATCTCCATTGTTTTTAAATGAATAATTTGGAATAGGGGTAGAGGGCATTGCATTGATTACTTCATTTTTTTGATCTTTGTTTCCATAAACGGCCGTTTGTTGCCTTGTAACGTCTTCAAAAAAGTCAATAAAATCTTGATTGGTCAAATCATGATAAATACCGTTACATACATAAATGTCTCGATAGCCATCATTGTCCATATCAAACAATAATGCACCCCAACTCCAGTCGGTTCCAGAAACACCGCTGTAATTGGCGATTTCGGAGAAGGAACTTCCTTGGTTTAACTGAAGTGTATTTTGCATGTATTGGTAGTAGTAATCATTTTGGAGTTTAAGTTGATGGGTATCAAAGGTTTCGAAGGTTGTTGTGTTCTTAAGGCGCTCATCTCCTTCTGGCAACATATCAGTTACAAAAATATCTGATTTTCCATCGTTGTTTATGTCTGCCATATCCGCGCCCATTGAAAAGAGACTCAAATGATTGGCCCAGTCCTTTATGCTTTCTGTAAAAGTTCCATCTTGATTGTTGATGTATAGATAATCGTGCTCAAAGAAATCATTGGAAACGTAAATATCTGGGTATAGATCATTATTTATATCACCAATGGTAACCCCTAATCCAAAACCAACTAGGCTTCCATAGATATTAGCTTCTTCACTTACATTAGTGAATATTCCATTATCATTTCTAAAAAGCTTATCACCACCACCTTTTATCTCTTCAACCACGTTCCAGTCTTCTGCTCGTAAATCACGTTTGTTTTCGTAGCCTAAACTTGCAACTGGTATGAAACTGTTATTCAGCATGTAAACATCGAGGTCCCCATCTTTATCATAATCAAAAAATGCAGCATGCGTAGTAAATCCGCTATCTGCTAAATTATATTCTTCTGCTTTTTCAGTAAAGGTGAGATCACCGTTATTGATAAAGAGTTCATTTTTTTGGTCATCACCTTTAATATTACCCGCATTACATACATAAATATCAAGTAATCCATCTGCATTAAGATCAACCAATACAACTCCGGTGGACCAAGCTTTAGTTCCGTAGACACCGGCAGACTCTGTAATATCTTCAAAGGTGAAATCACCTTTATTAAGAAAGAGCTTATTCTTTTTACGGTTGGCGGTAAGATAAATATCTGGAAAGCCATCATTATTGATGTCTCCTATTGCAACGCCACCACCGTTATAAAAATTACGGTATAGAAAAATATTAAAATCCTCTTCGTTTTCTATTGTGTTGATAAATGATATTCCTGTTTGGGTACTATCCAAAGCTGTGAAAAGATAATTGTGAGAATCAACATTTTCTTCTGTCTTCTTTTTTGAACAAGAAATAGCGGTTAAAATGATGAGGAATAGAAAATAACCAAGAAGTCTATTTAGCATCGGATTTAGAATAAGTTTGATTGATTTTAATTATTATTAGTTTACCGTTTAAAACTTACGGTTAGGAGGAAACCCAAATATATTTATGTCAATTCGAATGTAATTAATTAGCACTTATTTTCATAATGGTTAGCTCATATTAACTAAAAAGAACAATAAAAAAAGAGGGCATTTAATTGCCCTCTTTTTAAAATTAAATATATTGATAAACTACTAGTAACCGTCGTTTTGTACCAAATTTGGGTTGGTAGCAATAGCTGAACCAGGAATAGGAAATAAATCCCTGAAATCCTCAGTTACTGTTTTCATTTCCCAAGTTTGAGTGGTATACAGACCAAATCTTCTAAGAACATCTCTTCTACCTCCAATTACACCTTCACCGTTTAGTTCTCTTGAAAGAACATCTGGCATATCATCTAAAGATAGCGAGCCCAATGGCGCTGCATTAGCTCTTGCTCTAATAGCATTAACCTCTTGAAGCGGAGTAAGACCTGCTCCAGACCCTCCTCTAAGTCCTGCTTCTGCTCTCATAAGTGCAGCATCTGTGAATCTTGCAAAAACATAATCTCTAAAACCATCACCAGGAATTGCACCATCTGCGGCTCTTACAGGATACTTGATAATACGGATTCCATTACGCTCATTGTTAACTTCTAAAGATGTTAACAATTCATCTTCGTAGACAAGCGGATTTGATTGTCTGTCCGTAAGTGGTGTGCCGTCAGGAGCATTTTGCTGTCCTCTAACGTATCCAGTAGTGACACCATTTACACTCTCACCAGAAACACCTACTCTTGCATCAACAGCAGGGTCATTTGTTCCGTGCAGTCTAAAAGATTCTGTCAATGTAACAAAACCGTTCCAACCGCCTTGGTTAGGATGACACATATTATAAATTCTGGTCCTGGCATCTCCATCCAACATCATAATTACCTCTTGATTGGTATTCCCTGCCATGTCCCAAATGTCAAAATAACTATCATCGCCATCTGGATCATCACCACCAACTCCATCCAATTGGAAACCTAAAGCCTCAATTGCATTTACATCTGCGATTACTTGATTCATGTCTCCGGCTGTTCCGGTAAGGATTTCTGAATTAAGATTTAATCTAGCTCTCATAAAAAGAGCCATTGCCTGTCCAACATCAGTTAAAGCAGCTCCACTAGAGTCATCTCTTAAAGGAGCATCCGGGCCATGTGCAGATAAAGCACCACTTGAAATTGCCGCATCCAAATCAGACTTTGCCAAAGCAAATGCTTCGGAAGGCGTAAGAACAGTTGGAGCCACTGAAGAATCATCATCTACTCCTCTAAATGGAACTTGACCAAAATAATCTAAAACTGAAAAAACATGAAAAGCTCTTATTACTTGAGCTTGGGCAGTCTGACTAGCAGATGGGCCAGATCTACTATCCAATAATTGAGTTGCCAACAAAATGGCAGCATTATGTTTGTTCCAAGATTGAAGTACATAAAGGTGGTTAGGATCCCATGTATGTGCATGCAATACTCTCCATACACCATTATCACTCCAATCCGCACCTCTTGTAAGTACGGCAATGTTGTCCGCTGCTACTTCAGAAAGGGCATAATCATCTGTTTGGGTTTGAACATTGTTTATGCCCAAACCATTACTAGCGCCACTACTGTATAATGCATCTAACGTTGCTGAGGCGCTAGCCACTCCGTCAAATTCTCCTGAGGAGGTTTCAATGGAAACCGAATCGTTAAAATTAGGATCCAAATCTGTACATGCTTGTCCCAATAATAGGGCGGTAACCGCACCTAAATATTGTACAAATCGATTTTTAAAAATTTCTTTTCTCATTATTAATTTTTTTTATTTAAAAACTTGCATTAAAGCCAAATGATAGTGTTGTTGGTCTAGGATAAGCAGTCAAATCTATACCTAATGAAGGTACATTGTTTAATGTCCTAGGAGTTGATACTTCTGGATCTTGACCGCTATAATCAGTAATAACAAATACGTTTTGAGCAGTTGCAAAAACCCTAAGGCTACTAAAGATACTGTTTTCAGATAAAGGGAAATTGTGTCCTAAAGTTATGTTTTGTAATCTAAGGAATGATCCATCTTCCAAGAATCTAGAGGATACCTCTGCAGGGTTAAATGGATTTTCCACACCTACAAATGGTAAAGTAGATGCAAATACGTTTCTACCTTGTGAAAGGTTACCTATAGTAGAAAATGCATTTCTATCATTACTGTAGATGGATTGTCCAAACAAGCCATTAAAGAACAAGCTTAAATCCCAATTCTTATAGTTAAGATTTTGAGTGATACCTAATGTAACATCAGGCAATGCACTTTCTCCAATAAAGGATTGTACTGCATTGTTACCAAAAATGTTGTTACCATCAGCATCCAATCCTTGCCAATCTCTTACAAAGAAGCTGAACAAAGGCTGGTCGTTTGATAATTGTTGTGCAAAAGCACCTGTTAAACCAGGTCCGTTAATAGCTCCAGCTTGAATATCTGGACCATCGTAGTTTTCTAACATATTGTCGTTGTATCCTACGTTTACGTTGAAATTCCATCCAAAATCCTCAGTTTCTACAGCGGCTACATTTAGACTAAGTTCCACACCTTTGTTGATGATGTCACCATCCACATTTTGGAAAAAGAAAGGTTGGTCAGCAGGCTGGGCACTTTGTATCTGTAATAAGAAGTCAGTAGTAGTTCTGTTATAGTATTCTAATGAACCAGTTATTTTACTGTCGAGTATGGCAAAATCAACACCAATGTTTATTTGCTCATTTTCTTCCCATTTCAAATCATCATTTTGAAAAGCAACGATTCCTGTAGTTGCAGGATTACCACCGGCGTTAACAGTGCCAAAACGTTCTCTCTGTGTAAACTGGTTAGAACCTAAACCTTCTTGGTTACCAGTAACACCGTAAGCCGCTCTAAGTTTAAATCTATCAAAAAATTCTGGAAACCAATCCTCCTGAGACATTTCCCAAGAAGCACCTACTGCACCAAAGGTTCCGTATTTGTTATTACCACCAAAACGAGAAGAACCATCAATCCTAACGGTACCAGAGAAGTTAAACTTGCCATCAAGGGAGTAGTTACTTCTAAAGAAGAATGATTGTAATTCATCTGTCTCACTAGTAGAGTTCGCTGCAAAATTTTGCGCTCTGGCGATATTGTTCACCATCAAAAACAAATTCGTTGTCTCAAATTGTGAACCTTCCAAGAAGATAGTCTCTTTAATAAACTCTTGATATGAATGTCCAAGCGTTAAGTTCAAGACATCATCTCCGAATTCTTTATTATAGGTAAAATAGGACTCCCAAGTGGTATTGGTCAAATCAAATTCATTCAATTGTGCTCTACCTATATCTAGGGTTGGACCAGATTGAAACAATCTTGATTGCGCACTATTACTGGATGATGTGGATTTATCCAAACCAATAGAGGTCTTAAAACTTAGGTTGTCCGTAAAGTTGTATTGTGCACCAACACTTATAAGTGCCCTTAATGTGCTAGAAGTACTTCGCGTTAATTCCAATAATGCCAAAGGATTCCTTCTTTCTGCAGATGGCTGAAAAAAGCCACCTAAACCACCTGCACTTGCATCATTTTCAAAAAGCGATTGGTCAGGTGCAAAACCATATGCAGCAGATAATAAATCTCCACGTGCATTTGGATTATCACTAATTGGAGTTCTTTGCGACTCAATATTAGAAATTGTGGCTTGTGTATCCAATTTTAATTTGCCATCAAAGAAACGTTGTGAAGCATTTATTCTGGCAGTCAGTCTATCAAATGTACTGTCTTCAACTTCACCTTCTTGGTCTTGGTAACCAAATGATACTCTATAGTTTCCATTTTCATTTCCACCACCATAAGAAAGGTTGTAGTTCTGAGTAAATGAGGTTTTGAAAATAGTCTCATAAGTATCAGTATTTGCACCACTATCTACAAAAGTACCTCCAGATACTGTATTCTGAGCTTGTAAAAATTGATCTCTATTTAAAAGCTCAATACGATTACCAATCCATCCTACAGACATTGTTGAGGAAAATTCTAAGACTCCTCTACCAGATTTACCACTTTTAGTAGTAATCAACACAACACCATTAGCACCACGAGAACCATAAATAGCGGTAGCAGATGCATCTTTTAGAATGTCGATACTAGCAATATCATTAGGGTTAAGGAAACTTAATGGATCTAAGGAAGAACCTTGTCCAATATCAGAATCACCCCCACCGTTGTTATCCGTAGAGCTTCCACCTTGTGTTCCTGGAGAAGTTGTGCCTCCATTTAGAGGAACACCATCTACAACATATAGCGGGTTATTGTTAGATCGTACAGAAGCTGTACCACGAATCCTAACATTTACCGCTGAGCCAGGCTCACCGTTAGTAGCTGAAATTTGTACCCCAGCAGTTTTACCTTGGATTAATTGTTGTGGATTGACAATTACACCTTTGTTAAACTCTTCGGACTTGACACTTTCTACAGCCCCAACAGTTGTTCTTCTAGATTGTGTACCATAACCTACAACAACAACTTCATCCAATTCATTGGCATCTTCCTGCAAAACAACATTAATAGTTGTTTGTCCATTTACAGCAATCTCTTGTGAAGAGAAACCAATGTAGCTAAAAACGATAGTTGCATCAGCAGCAACGTCATTTATGGTATAGTTACCGTCAAAATCAGTCTGAGTACCGTTGGTTGTTCCTTTGACAACAACACTAGCTCCCGGTAAGGGGCCGTTTGCATCTGAAACAGTACCAGATACTGTCTGAGCCTTCGCTAAACCAAAGCACACGAATGCACCCAATAGCAAAAAGCTTTTTAGTAGCGTAATCTTCATAAATAATTAATTTTAAGTTTAGTTAATTTTAATTCAAGTGTTAAACATATATAAAAAAAGTGTTAATCTAAATTTAAGTATAGTGCAAGATCAAACGAAAACGGTTTCGTGTTGATAACTTTGAATTGTGAAAGGTTGACAAAACTAAAAGAGTTAATTTATTTAAATCACAATATATTCATCAAGAATTGATGAAATTCACAATATATGGACTAATATACTATTTTTATTTTTTAGGAAACGTTAACTTCGTTATAAGAGTTTTTGTAAACTTTAAGGTAGTTTTTGTTAAAAAGATTCATTTGAATAACTTGCTTGTCTTTATTGAGTAATTTCCATAGCCAAATTAACTAGACTAAATCTTCAACATACTTGAAAGCAAAGATTACATTAAAGGATATCGCCAGAGAACTTGAGGTCTCTATTTCTACTGTTTCTAAGGCTTTAAAGAACAGCGAAGAGATAAGTAGGGATACAAAAGAAAAAATTCAGGCATTTGCCAAATTGTATAACTACAAACCAAACAACATCGCTATAAGTCTTAAGAACAAAAGGACTAAAAATATAGGTGTGGTTATCCCTGCAATTGTACATCACTTTTTTACGACCGTTATTAGGGGCATTGAGAAATACGCAAATGCTAAAGGGTACAATGTTATTGTATGCCTTTCTGAAGAATCCTTTGACAAAGAAGTCATTAACATGGAGATGCTTGCAAATGGCAGTATAGATGGTTTTATAATGTCCCTTTCTTCTGAAACACAGCAAAAAGGGGATTATAATCATTTAAAAGAAGTTACCGAGCAGGGAATACCTGTTGTGCTTTTTGATCGTATTACAAATGAAGTTAATTGCGATAAGGTAATTATTGATGATCAGTTGGGCGCATATTTGGCTACTAAAAAGCTAATAGAACAAGGAAGAAAAAAAATAGCATTGATTACCACGGATGATTATTTAAGCGTAAGCAAGGCTAGAACTCAAGGCTATAGAAAAGCCCTTTCCGAAAGCGCCCTAGATGTAGATGAATCAAGAATATTGAAACTGTCATCAATGGAAATGGATGAGAAAAGCATCGGAGATTTTTTTGATACACATGAGGTAGACGCTGTCCTTTGTGTAAATGAAATATTCACGGTCTTTAGTATGAAATTGGTCCAAGAAAAAGGACTTAACATTCCCAAAGACATATCATTTATTGGCTTTACTGATGGATTGCTTTCCAAATATGCAAACCCTAGTCTTACCGTTGTTGCCCAACATGGCGAAAAAATGGGTGAGATTTCAGCACAAATGTTAATTGATAAAGTGGAAAGCGAAAATGAAGAGGAAACGTTCCACACTAAAATTTTGGAACCTACATTGGTAATCAGGGATTCTACAATTAACTAAATTTGTCAAAACCTTTACAGGGAAAGGGGATATCTAAAATTACTCACCAAGTTTTACTTTTTTTCAATGAATCAAGATTATATAAAATCGGACCCTTGGTCCATTATAGAGGAAGGTTTTGATAAAGAACAAGTCAAATCCTCCGAAAGCCTTTTCAGTATAGGAAATGGGGCCATGGGGCAACGTGCTAATTTTGAAGAAAAATACTCAGGAGAAACTTTTCAGGGGAGTTACATAGCAGGGGTATATTATCCCGATAAGACTAGAGTGGGCTGGTGGAAAAATGGATACCCAGAATACTTTGCCAAAGTGCTAAATGCTCCAAATTGGATTGGAATCAATGTTTTTATTGACGGAGTTTCTCTGGATTTGAACACTTGCGCAAGTGTTTCCAATTTCAAAAGAGAGCTTAACATGAAAGAAGGTTGGTATCAACGAAGCTTTCAAGTCAAGCTATCTAACAATATTGAAGTCGATGCAAAAATCACCCGTTTTTTAAGTTTGGATGTTGATGAAGTCGGAGCTATAAAAATGGAGTTGGCACTGCTAAACTCTGATGCCAAAGTGAAGTTGATTCCTTATTTGGATAGTGGCATCACCAATGAAGATAGCAACTGGGATGATAAGTTTTGGAATACTACTAGTGTGGACTTCGATAAAGATAGAGCCTATATAGAGGCCCATACGATGAAAACCAATTTTGCAACCTGCACCTTTATGCATGCAAATGCAGAATTCAATGGAGTTTCAATACCTGCACAATTGGGAGATAAAACAGATTCTTTCATTGGTCTTGAATTTGAAAAAAATGTTTCCCAAGGAGAAAAAGTTTCTTTGACAAAATTTGGAGGATACACGGTTTCTAGAAATCATGAAACTTCAGAATTAATAAATGTAGCCAATACAGTCATAGATGAGGCTACAACCCTGGGCTTTGATGCACTTTTGGAAAAACAAAAAGAAGCTTGGGCCAATATTTGGGAAATGAGCGATATCACTATAGAAGGGGATGTAAAAGCACAACAAGGTATCCGTTTTAATATCTTTCAATTAAACCAGACCTATTTAGGAAAAGATTCTCGATTGAACATTGGCCCAAAAGGATTTACCGGTGAAAAGTACGGCGGAAGCACTTATTGGGATACAGAAGCCTATTGCCTTCCTTTTTATATGGCCACCAAAAATCAAGAAGTAGCATGGAGCTTGTTGGAGTATCGTTACAACCATTTAGAAAAAGCCATTGAGAATGCGCAAAAATTAGGATTTACCAATGGAGCGGCACTTTACCCAATGGTAACCATGAACGGAGAAGAATGTCATAACGAATGGGAAATCACTTTTGAGGAAATCCATCGGAATGGGGCTATCTCTTTTGCAATCTTCAATTACCACAGATTTACGGGAGATTATAGTTACATCCCAAAAATGGGATTGGAAGTTTTGATTGGTATCGCAAGATTTTGGCAACAGCGGGTCAATTTTTCTCAGCATAAACAAAAGTATGTGATGCTTGGCATTACAGGCCCCAATGAATATGAAAACAATGTCAACAATAATTGGTACACAAACTATTTGGCCAAATGGTGTATAGATTATGCCTTGGAGCAATTGGAAGTAGTTAAGGATGAGTACCCAGAAGACTATAAAAGAATTGTTTCCAAAACAGGCTTAACTTCCTCGGAAACAGAAGTTTGGACAAAGGTAGCCAACAGCATGTACTTTCCATATTCTGAAAAGCATGAAGTGTTCTTGCAGCAAGATGGCTTTTTAGATAAAGAGTTGATTAAGGTTGAGGATTTAGATAAATCAAATAGACCGATCAACCAAAAGTGGAGTTGGGATAGGATTTTGCGGTCTCCTTATATAAAACAAGCTGATGTATTACAGGGGTTCTATTTTTTTGAAGACCATTTCAGCTCGGAAGCGCTAGAGAAACATTTTGACTTTTACGAGCCATTTACCGTTCATGAGTCTTCCCTATCACCTTGCGTGCACAGCATACAGGCAGCAAAACTGGGCAGAATGGAACAAGCTTACACTTTTTATCTAAGAACCTCAAGATTAGACTTAGATGATTATAACAAAGAAGTGGAAGAAGGTCTACATATAACATCCATGGCTGGGACATGGATGAGCATTGTAGAAGGTTTTGGTGGCATGCGAGTGTTGAACGATCAGCTTCATTTTACTCCACAGATACCAACACAATGGAAATCGTATTCTTTTAAAATTAATTTCAGAAATCAAATTATCACCATTACAGTTTCAGAAAAGCAAACAAATTTTGAAGTAACAGGAGACAAGGATTTGACGATTCAGGTAAATGATAAACCATTGATATTGACTCCTAGAAAAAGTGTTCAGGCATGAAAAGGAATCTCTACATTGCCTTTTTGGTAATCATGGGGATATTGCATTCATGCGAACAGAAAGTTGAAAAAAAATCAGTTCAACCCACAATGAAAAAGAAAGCTGTAGTTTATCAGGTTTTTACCAGACTTTTTGGAAATACGAACAACACCAATAAACCTTGGGGTACCATTGAAGAAAATGGAGTTGGGAAGTTTGCTGATTTTACAGATAAAGCACTGTCAGAAATCAAGGATTTGGGAATAACCCATGTTTGGTATACTGGCGTTCCCCATCATGCATTGATCAATGATTATTCTGCTTACGGAATTTCAAATGATGATCCAGATGTGGTCAAAGGTCGCGCGGGATCTCCCTATGCTGTTAAAGATTATTATAATGTAAATCCAGACTTGGCTGTTGACCCTTCTAAAAGATTAGAGGAATTTAAAGCATTGATTCAAAGAACGCATAAGGCAAAGATGAAGGTCATTATCGATATTGTACCCAATCATGTGGCCAGAAATTATGAAGGGCAAACAAATCCAGAAGGAATTTCAGATTTTGGTGCCAATGATGATACATCATTAGAATACCATATCAATAATAATTTCTATTATATCCCAGAAACAGAATTCAAAGTACCCGACTGGCAAGATGGGTATCTTCCGCTTGGCGGAGAAGAAAATAAGCTTTCAGATGCTAAGTTTAAAGAGCGTCCGGCAAAATGGACCGGCAATGGTTCGCGATTAGCGCAACCTCATTTCAATGATTGGTACGAAACCGTAAAAGTAAACTATGGCATAAGACCAGATGGTACAAAGGATTTTGAAGAATTACCAGAAGGGTTTGATGCAAAGGATTACAAGGCTCATTTTGAGTTTTGGAGTACCAAAACAGTTCCCGATTCATGGAATAAGTTTAGAGATATAGCCCTGTATTGGCTGGACTTTGGAGTGGATGGTTTTCGTTTTGATATGGCCGAGATGGTGCCGGTGGAATTTTGGAGCTATTTGAATTCCAACATCAAAATGAAAAACCCTGAAGCTTTTTTATTGGCTGAGGTCTACAACCCAGACCTTTATAGGGATTATATCCATAAAGGGAAAATGGATTATTTGTACGATAAGGTTGAGCTTTACGATAGCATAAAACACATTATGAAAGGATATGGTTGGACAGATCATATTCCGGTTGTCCAAAAAGGAATGGCAGATATAGAACATCATATGCTCCATTTTTTGGAAAATCATGATGAACAGCGCATTGCTAGCCCAGACTTTGCGGGAAGGGCTGAGCTTGCAAAACCTGCCATGGTAGTTTCTGCAACATTAAGTACGTCGCCAACCATGATTTATTTTGGTCAAGACGTAGGTGAACCTGGAGCAGAAGATGCCGGGTTTGGTAGCCCCACACGTACTTCAATTTTTGATTATATAGGAGTGCCCAACCATCAACGATGGATGAACAATAAAAAGTTTGATGGAGGTCAACTAACTGATAGTGAACAGGAACTTCGAGATTTTTACAAACGCTTGTTGAACTTCACCATTGAGAGTGATGCCTTGATGGGCGAGTATCAAGAAATCCATTTTTTCAACAAAAACCATACGGAGAATTATGACCATAGAGTACTTTCATACGTTAGATGGTCCAATGATGAAAAATTGATAATAGTATCAAACTTTGATGTTGAAAAAAGCTATGCTTTTGAATTAAAAATTCCTGAAGAGATTATCACTAAATGGAATTTGAAGAATCAAGAATATGATTTAAAAGAAGAGCTATACGGAGAAATAGATAAAGCCCTTTTCGTGAAAAATGGACAAGGAAAAGTTGAGGTCGAGCTTCAACCTCTTGAGTCTTTTATTTTTAGGGTTAATGAATAAAAAAAGCGGATTGCATAACAATCCGCTTAAGTTCAAGGTCGGTTAATTTCCTTTAAGCTTTTGGTGTAGTTTTTTGGTACACCAATCCTATCACCATTCCAATGATTCCATAGAAAACAATCTGCACAACTGCATCAACCAAAGTTCCGGTCATATCCATAAGTCCCATAACAGCATGGTTTAATATACCCATGCCAAGTCCAGTAAAGACGCCAATCCATGCACCAAACTGAAAACCTTCTTTAGCACTGTGATGCCCTCTAGCCCATTTGCTATACACTGAGCTTAATACGAAAGCCATGATTACATTACCTCCAGCAATTAACCCCATATTCATATCTTCATTCAAAAAATTCTTAAGGGTATGTGTCTCATAAAAATCGGCTAGTAAAAACTCCCAAATTCCGTATCCTAACAAAAACATTGTTACGAAAGCGGCAAGTGTCGCTAATAAATTAGATTTTGAAAACATGTTGGTTTGTTTATTGGTTAATAATGTGATAAAAGTATTAAATAAAATTTAACAAATTGATAAAAATTTATACCTTATTATGAGAATATCTCTTCCACAAAGTGTTTTTACTGATATAGTTGCATCTATTTTAACGCTGGCAATTTCAATTTCATGTTGTATTTTTAGTGGTACAAATGAATCAAAATGAAAAAAAGCTTACCCTTAGCATTGATTGCTGTTTTGTTATTTAATAGTTGTGATATGATGGATTCTAAACCTTTGGTTATTGGGCATAGGGGTGCCATGGGACATGAAACTGAAAATACCTTGGCATCAGTCCAAAAAGCAATGGATTTAGGAGTGGATATGATTGAAATAGATGTATTCCAAATCTATAGTGGGGAAACTGTTGTATTTCATGATGAACGCGTGGAAAGACTTTCAAATAGTGGCGGTAAAATAGAAGATTACAACATAGTAGACCTTAAGCAACTTATTTTAGACGGAAACCATAAAATCCCAATGCTACAGGATGTGCTAAAGCTTATAGATAATAAGGTAGCACTTAACATTGAACTTAAAGGATCTAACACTGCAGATAGAGTAAACTTTATTACCAATGTGTATATAAGAGATAGGGGATGGTCTCCTGAAAACTTCATCATTTCAAGTTTTAAATGGGATGAGCTGAGAAAAATGCGGGAGCTTAATAAGGATGTTCAAATTGCTGTTTTAACAGAAGAAGATCCTTTAGAAGCAATTGCTGTAGCCAAGGAATTAAATGCCGTTGCTATAAATCCCAACTATAAAACATTGAATGAAGAAAATACAGCTAAAATCCATGAAGAAGGATTTAAAATCTACACATGGACCGTTAATGAACCTGAAGATATTCAAAAAATGAAGGATTATGGAGTGGATGGAATTATCACAAATTATCCTGAACGGGTAAATTAATGTTTGATATTGTTATTGTTGGAGGTGGTGCTGCCGGGTTTTATGCTGCGATTCAAGTTGCTGAACAGGCTCCACATCTAAAAGTAGCCATTTTTGAAAGGGGTAAAACTGTACTTTCTAAGGTAAAAGTTTCTGGGGGAGGTCGTTGTAATGTAACCCACGGAGAATTTTCTGCGCATGATTTGGTCACCAATTACCCTAGAGGGCAAAAAGAACTTTTGGGACCTTTCCATACCTATGCTCCCGGGGATGTAATGTCTTTTTTTGAAGAAAGGGGAGTTCCATTAAAAATAGAAGCAGACGGAAGGGTTTTTCCACAAAGCAATTCTTCACAATCCATTATTGATTGTCTTGTTGGTGAAGCAGAACAGCTAGGGGTTAAGGTTCTTAAAAATAGTTCTGTAAAACAATTTGGCAAAAACGAAAATGGAGAAGGATGGCAGATAACAACAATGAACAAACATTACCAATGTAAAAAGCTGTTATTGGCTACAGGGAGCAATCCAAAAATTTGGAAACAGTTGGAAGCATTTGGACATAAAGTGATTTCTCCAGTTCCGTCTTTGTTTACTTTTAATATCAATGATGAACGAATCTCTGGAATTCAAGGAGTAAGCACCTTCGCAACTGTAGAAGTTCCGCCAAAAAAAATCTTTTCATCCAAAATTGGCGTTAAGCTAAAAAGTGTTCCAAAAGAAGAACCTGTCCTTCAAGCTGAGGGCCCTGTCTTAATAACGCATTGGGGATTGAGCGGCCCTGCCATTTTGAAGCTCTCCGCATGGGGAGCCAATATTTTGCATGATTATCATTATGTCTTTAGAGTGAATATTAATTGGACACCTGAATACACAACAGGTTCTATGGAACTTTTGTTGAGAGAAATAAAGGAGGTTGAAGCAAAAAAAACAGTTTTACGCACCAACGCTACCGATATTCCTCGAAGACTATGGGTGAATTTGGTAAAAGCTTCTGGAATTGAAGGGGATTTGAAATGGGCAGAGCTTACCAAAGAAAAACTTCAAAACCTAGCAAAACAACTAACTGCATGCTCTTTTAGAGTTGAGGGGAAAAGTACTTTTAAAGAAGAATTTGTTACAGCGGGCGGAGTAGATTTAAAGGAAATCAACTTTAAAACCTTTGAAAGCAAAATACATCCAAACCTATATTTTGCTGGAGAAATCATCAATGTGGATGCCATAACTGGAGGCTTTAATTTTCAAAATGCCTGGACTGGGGCTTACATAGCAGCTAAAGCTATTGCTTCTGGATAATTTAGTGCAAAAACATGGCAATTCCTGCAGCCAATGCAGCACCTAGTATTGGACCTACAACCGGAATCCAAGAATACCTCCAACCATTTGACCCCTTATTTTTAATAGGAACTAAAGCATGTACTATTCGAGGTCCCAAATCGCGAGCGGGATTAATAGCATAGCCAGTGGTGCCCCCTAAAGACAAACCAATCCCCCAAACAATTAGAGCAACAGGTAAAGCGCCCAAAGAACCTAAACCAATAATACTATTGTCCTTAGTTGCAACAGCATCAGTAAAGTACAGTACTGAAAACACCAGCACAAAAGTTCCTAAAATTTCTGTCAAAAGATTTAGAAAAGTATTTGGTATTGCAGGAGCGTTGCAAAAAACACCTCTTTTGCTATTTCCATCCTCTGTGGCATCAAAATGGTCTTTGTTCATTAACCAAACAAAGAAGGCTCCAAGCATAGCGCCAATAAATTGAGCTATAATATAGTTGGGAACATCATAAATTGAAAATTCTCCTGCCAACGCCAAACCAATAGTGACTGCAGGATTTAGATGAGCTCCGCTATGGGGTCCAGCGACAACAACACCGGTATATACTGCAAAAGCCCACCCCGTTGTAATCACAATCCAACCAGAGCCACTTCCATAGGTTTTTTGTAAAGAAACATTTGCGTTTACGCCACAACCCAATAGAATCAAAAGGAATGTGCCAATAATCTCAGCGATAAAAGGAGTCATGATAGGTTTTGGTTAAAGGTTATTAGTTTCAACTATTTTAAGATTCTCCTGTCCAAAATTCCAACGCTTTAATGGCTCTGTACCACCCTTGAATGCCTTTTTCAATGGGTTCTCTTTCTGTAGATGGATTAAAGTGTACATCTGTTTGCCATATATCTTGAATTTCCTCCGGACTTTCCCAATAACCAACTGCCAATCCAGCTAAGTATGCAGCACCCATAACGGTTGTTTCCACAATTTTAGGACGTACCGTTACGGTGTTCAAGACATCAGATTGAAATTGCATAAGCATATTGTTGACGGTCGCTCCTCCATCAACTCTTAATTCTTTAATGGAAATTCCAGAATCTGCTTCCATAGCTTTTAAAATGTCCATGGTCTGGTATGCAATGGATTCTAAAGCTGCTCTCGCAATATGGGCATCGGTACTTCCTCTTGTCAATCCAAAAATGGTCCCTTGAGCATATTGGTTCCAATGTGGAGCGCCTAATCCTGCAAATGCAGGAACAAAATAAACGCCTTCTGAACTACCAACTGAACTGGCCAGCTGTTCTACTTCAGAAGAAGTTTTTATAATTTTTAAACTATCACGTAGCCATTGCACAACGGCCCCAGCAATAAAAATACTTCCTTCGAGTGCATAGGTGGTCTTCCCGTTTATTTTCCACGCTACAGTAGTGAGCAAATTGTTTTTGGAAACAATTGGTTTATCACCGATGTTCATAAGCATAAAGCAACCTGTGCCATAGGTGTTTTTTACCATACCTTGCTTGGTACACATTTGACCAAATAATGCAGCTTGCTGATCTCCTGCAATACCCGCTATAGGAATTTTGGCAGCAAAGAAGTTTGGACTTGTATGGCCATAAACTTCACTGGATTGTTTTACTTCCGGCAGCATACTTTTTGGAATGGTTAAAAGCTCTAAAAGTTCATCATCCCACTCCATTGTGTTGATGTTGAATATTAAAGAACGACAAGCGTTTGTAACATCGGTAATATGAAGCTTTCCTTCTGTCATCTTCCAAATAAGCCATGTATCAATAGTTCCCAGCACTAAATCACCTGCTTCTGCTTTTTCTCTAGCTCCTTCTACATTATCCAGAATCCATTTTACCTTTGTGCCAGAGAAGTAGGAATCAATGACCAAGCCAGTTTTTTCACGGATCATTTCAGATTTCCCTTGGCTTTTTAGTTCATCACAGTATTCAGAGGTTCGCTTATCTTGCCAAACAATGGCATTGTAAATAGGTTCACCGGTATTTCTGTCCCAAACAACAACAGTCTCACGCTGATTTGTAATTCCTATGGCAGCCAATTGCTCGCCTTTTATACCTTTTATGCTTACGGCCTCAGCCGCCATTCCGGCTTGGGTTGCCCAAATTTCATTAGCGTCATGCTCTACCCATCCTGGTTTTGGAAAAATCTGGGTGAATTCTTTTTGTGCTACAGAGATTATGGTTCCCTTTTTATCAAAAACTACGGCTCTAGAACTGGTTGTGCCTTGATCTAAGGCAAGGATATATTGATTCATTTAGATTAATTTAATGCGTTTGAATTTACTAAAATAAATCGGAGTAGTTTTATTCGTCAAGGTTATAAATTATGAAAACATACATAGCGCTCTTGAGAGGAATCAATGTAAGCGGCCAAAAGAAAATTAAAATGGCCGATTTAAAGCAGACTCTGGAAAACAGTGGACTACAAAATGTAAAAACATATATTCAAAGTGGGAATATTGTTTTTGATAGCGAGATTACTGAAACTGATATGCTTCAAGATAAAATTCATAATGCAATTTTAAACGATTTTGCTTTTGAAGTGCCTGTATTGGTGAAAATCAGTAGTCAACTGGAAATGATTTTAACAGCGAATCCGTTTGCGGATGAAGTGGAAGAAAACAGACTATACTTTGTGTTGCTTAAAAACCCTCCAGTACAGAGTTTGGTTGATGAATTCAATGAAGTGAATTTTGTTAATGAGGATTTTAGTATAACAAATGCATGTGTTTATTTATGTTGCAAAAACGGATATGGAAATGCTAAACTCAACAATAATCTTGTAGAAAGAAAGCTAAAAGTACAGGCTACAACACGCAATTTAAAGACGATGCAAAAGTTGATTGAAATGACAAAAGACTCTTAATATTGAGTTTCTTGAATCTGAAAAATTAGTTCAATTCCCAGATTTTATAATTAAGCAGAGAGGCAAAGAGGACCCAAAGCAAATAAGGAATAAGCAAAAAGGCAGCTGTTTTACTTACAACTTTAAACCACTTTATGGTTAAAATGATTAAAGTTAAAAGAAGAAGAATCACCAAAAGCGCCCAAGATGGACTTTTAAATCCAAAGAAAACAATACTCCAAAGGGCATTAAAAAGAAGTTGAAAACCAAAGTGATAAAGAGCGGTTTTTACCCAGATATGATGAAAACCTTTAGACCAAACTATTCCTGCGGCGATACCCATTAATATATATAAAGATGTCCATACCGGTGCAAAAACCCAATTGGGTGGATTAAAATTTGGTTTGTTCAAAGTAAGATACCAATCATTTACCGAGCTTTGTGTAGCAAAGCTGGATAGAAAACCTATTAAAAGACAAACTGTAACGGCAATTAGGATGTAAACAACCTTTTTTTTCATGATTGGCGCAATTCCCCCTAAAATAAGAATTTATTTGTACCCATATCCTTTCAAGCGCCCTGCATCTTTTATATTTGCCCAAATATTTTTCTAATGACAGAAAAAGACTTTCTACCCAATCCATACACTAATTTGCCTGCAAAAGGAAAAGTGACTTGGAAAGCACCCAGTAATATTGCTTTGGTCAAGTATTGGGGTAAAAAAGCAAATCAGATTCCGGCAAACCCTTCAATCAGTTTTACGCTGGATGCTTGTGCGACAACAACATCTGTTTCCTATACTAAAAAGGAGGATATATCACAATTGTCTTTTGATTTGTTTTTTGAAGGCAAGCCTAAAGAGGATTTTAAACCCAAAATTCTAACCTTTTTTGAACGAATTGAAGCCTATCTGCCGTTTTTAAAAGCCTATCACTTTAAAATTGAAACCTCAAACTCTTTTCCGCATAGCAGTGGTATTGCTTCTTCTGCTAGTGGAATGGCTGCTTTGGCACTATGTTTAGTTGATATTGAAAAAATTATGAATAAAGATATTACGGATGCTTTTTTCATGAAAAAAGCATCTTTTCTAGCTCGCTTAGGTTCTGGAAGTGCCTGTAGAAGTATAGAAGGTGATTTAGTTCAATGGGGCGAGTACGGGGGAATTTCTGAAAGTTCTAATCTGTATGGAATCAATTATCCATTTGAAGTGAACGCCATTTTCAAAAACTTTCATGATAGTATTTTGTTGGTACACAAGGGGCAAAAACAAGTTAGCAGCTCCCTTGGTCACAATTTAATGCACAACCACCCTTATGCTGAAAGGCGTTTTGCGCAGGCGCATGAGAATTTGGATAAGCTTAAAAAGGTTTTTGAATCTGGCAATCTAGAAGAGTTTATCAATATTGTTGAAAGCGAAGCCTTAACGTTGCATGCTATGATGATGACCAGTATGCCTTACTTTATTTTGATGAAACCAGATACTTTAGAAATCATCAATAAGATTTGGGCTTTTAGGGAAAAAAGCAAAGTACCCATTTGCTTTACATTGGACGCAGGTGCTAACGTACATGTGTTATATCCAGAATCTGTAAAGGAAAAAGCAATCCAATTTATTCAGGATGAATTGGTTGCGCATTGCGAGAATGGGCATTATATTTGCGATCGAATTGGAAGTGGAGCAAGGAAATTAATTGCTCATGAAGAGTAATTAAGAATGATAAACAACGTTAATTAAAGTCAATTGACGTTTTAAAGTAAGGAATAGGTAGTGAAGAACGAATATTGTTTATCTTTAAAATGTTCTGCATTAAACAAAACAGATTTGTATTTTTGTAATAATCAATGAAAGGACCTCTATTTTATTCTAAAATTCTACTTTTTGGAGAGTATGGAATTATCAAAGATTCCAAAGGTCTTTCCATTCCCTATAATTTTTTTAAAGGCGCCTTAAAGACAGATGAAAATCCATCTGATTTAGCTGAAAAGTCAAACGAAAGTTTGAAGGCTTACGTTAACTATCTTTCAAAACTGGAAAGAGAAGAACAAGGTTTGGTTTCTTTTGATTTGGAAGCATTGGAAAATGATGTCGCAAGCGGCATGTACTTTGACAGTTCTATCCCCCAAGGTTACGGTATAGGTAGCAGCGGTGCTTTGGTAGCAGCCATTTACGACAAATATGCTACAGATAAGATTACAGTTCTTGAGAATTTAACTAGAGAGAAATTACTGAAGTTAAAAGAGATTTTTGGAAAGATGGAGTCTTTCTTTCATGGAAAATCTTCTGGACTTGATCCATTGAATAGCTACTTAAGTTTACCAATTCTTATTAACTCTAAGGATAATATAGAATCTACCAGTATCCCTTCGCAAAATAAAGAAGGTAAGGGAGCGGTTTTTTTATTGGATAGTGGGATTACAGGAGAGACTGCACCTATGGTACAGATTTTCATGGAAAAAATGAAGCAAGAAGGATTTCGTAGTATGATTAAGAATCAATTCATCAAGCATACAGATGCCTGTGTTGAGGACTTTTTAAACGGAAACATGAAATCACTTTTTGGGAATCTAAAGCAGCTTTCCCATGTTGTCTTTGACAATTTTAAGCCCATGATTCCATCTAAGTTCCACCAGCTTTGGCAACAAGGTATAGAGACCAACGATTACTACTTAAAGCTTTGCGGTTCAGGTGGTGGTGGTTATATTTTAGGCTTTACACAAGATTTTGATAGGGCCAAAAAAGCACTCAAGGGACACAATTTGGAAGTGGTCTACAACTTCTAAAACAATCAAATGCTTAATAGAAAAAATAAACTCCTGCTGTTTAAGCTATTGAGTTTATTTTCTGTTGTTCGAGGGTATAACATTTTGGTTATTACACTTGCTCAATATTTAGCTTCCATTTATATCTTATCTCCAAATTTACCCCTAAGAGATATGGTTTTGGATATCAATCTCTTTCTTATTGTAACGGCTTCCGCCTTGGTAATTGCCAGTGGATATATTATTAATAATTTTTACGATGCGGAAAAAGATTTGATCAATAAACCAACGAAAACCATGCTGGATAGACTGGTAAGTCAACGGTTTAAATTAACGACCTACTTCATCCTTAATTTTCTGGCGGTTTTAGCGGCAAGTTATATTTCGTTTAGGGCCGTAATGTTTTTTTCGTCCTATATTTTTGGGATTTGGCTGTATTCCCATAAACTAAAACGTGTTCCTTTTATTGGTAATCTGGTATCGGCCTCATTGGCCATCACGCCATTTTTTGTTGTTTTCGTGTATTACGGAAATTTTGAGACGGTAATTTTTGTGCATGCTCTTTTTCTATTTTTATTGATTTTGGCTCGAGAAATGATCAAAGATTTAGAAAATATGGCCGGAGACATGGCCCAGAATTATAGAACCATACCAATAATCTATGGCGCCAAGGTTTCAAAAATACTTATTGGTCTATTAATAGTTTTAACCCTGGTTCCTTCACTTTTATTGATCAATATTTTTGATGTTGGTTATATGTACGTGTATTTTTTGGGCTGTATTGTACTGTTAGGGCTTTTTATCATTTTGTTATGGAAAGCCACAGGGAAAAAGCATTATGTTTGGTTGCACAATATTTTAAAATTCATCATTGTTGCAGGGGTTTTTAGTATTTTATTAATTGATGTTGATTTGGTTCTAAATCGGATTTTATAATGGAAAATCTATTAAAAGTGGCAATGGCACAAATTGCCCCAGTTTGGTTGAATAAACAAGCAACTTTAGAAAAAATTGAAAATACAATACAAGAGGCAGCTAAGGAGAAAGCCGAATTGATTGTTTTTGGCGAAGCATTTTTGCCTGGATACCCTTTTTGGTTAGCTCATACTGAAGGGGCAGCATGGGACTTAAAGGTCAACAAAGAATTACACGCCCATTATACTAGAAATTCCATTCAGATTGAAGCTGGCGAATTGGATGCAATTTGCAAATTGGCCCGTGAAAATAAGATGGCAATATATTTAGGAATGATGGAGCGAGCCAAAGATCGTGGTGGTCATAGCTTATATTGCTCTTTGGTATATATAAATCAAAATGGGGAGATAAAATCTGTGCATCGCAAATTACAACCTACCTATGATGAACGCCTTACATGGGCCCCTGGAGATGGTAATGGACTACAAGTACATCCATTAAAACAATTCACGGTTGGTGGCCTCAACTGTTGGGAGAATTGGATGCCTTTACCGCGTGCCGCCTTATACGGTCAAGGAGAAAATCTACATGTGGCTGTTTGGCCGGGAGGACTTCATAATACCAAAGACATTACTAGGTTCGTAGCTCGAGAATCTAGGAGTTTTGTGATTTCGGTTTCTTCATTAATGAAGGCGTCAGATTTTCCAAAAGACACACCACATTTGGACAAAATTTTGGAAAAAGCTCCAAATATTCTTGCTGATGGGGGTTCTGCAATTGCGGGACCCGATGGGGAATGGATTATTGAACCAATTGTAGGTTCTGAAGGATTAATCTATGAGACATTGGATTTTAATCGAGTATATGAAGAAAGACAAAATTTCGACCCTGTTGGGCACTACTCAAGACCAGATGTAACCAAATTACATGTAAATAGAGAAAGACAATCCACAGTAGACTTCAAAGATTAATTTTTTTCTCATCCTGAGCTTGTCGAAGGACTGTCGAAGTGCAAACTGAATCGGAAAAATTATCATCCTGAGCTTGCTGAAAGATTTTCAAGGTGAAGGCTTTTATACATTGTTGTGCGTTCGCTTTTTCCTCCGTTTAGTTTGGGGAATTTAGACCAAGTTTATTTCCTTCCGTATCTAAAAACAAAGCAAAAAATCCACTTTCATCTGCGTGAGCGGTTTTTGGGACAATGACTTTTCCTCCATTTTTTTCGACCTTATCAAGAATATGTTGAAGATTATCTCCACCATTAAGATATATGGCCACACCATTTGCTGAAGGTTCGTATCCTTCTCCTTTCATGATAACTCCTGTAACCATTTGTCCTTCGTATGGAAATATTCCCATTTCCATTCCTGGCATTTCCATTTTCTCAATGTTAATACCCAAAATTGTTTGATAAAAATTGACTGCTCGTGAAATATCCGTTGCCGGAATTTCAAAAAGGGAAATAAAACTTTTCATATCATTAGTTTTTTGCTCTTGACTAGAATCTACTTTTTGTATTTCCGGATTTGATTTATTTTGATTGTTACAAGCCATAAGGTTGAAGGCAAGTATTACCGTAGTGCTTAGTACAATTCTATTCATTTTTTCTGTTTAAATTGATGATACGAAATTAGATTAATCTTGAAGGTTGAAATTGTAAAAATGCGACACTCAATCTATTTGTAGAAAAGAGCGGAAAGCGTCATATTTTCATTTCCTAAAAATTCCTTCGGGTTCGTTCCTGTAAACTCTTTAAAATCTTTAATGAAGTGTGCTTGGTCATAATATTCGCTTTCATAAGCAATATTAGTCAAGCTTTCCCCTTCTTTATTAAGTAACATTTTTAATGCGGTTTGTAGTCGAATGACTTTGCCTAACTGTTTTGGACTAACCCCAATTTGTTTTTCAAACTTTCTCTCAAGCTGTCTTCTTTTGGACAAGTCATCTTTAAGAATCGCTTTTATCGGTGCGTTTCCGTTTGTAGATAAAAGGGCGTTAACGGTTGTTTTCACAATATTCTCAACAGTCGACTTGTCGTTTAACCTTTCTAGAAGAAATCCTTCTATGATTTCTATTCGTTGTTTCACGTCTTTCGCTTGGATTATTTTTTGCTCTAGTTCCTTGGCGATTTTTTCTTCAAACAATAATGCTAATGGTGTTTCTTTATTAGCTAAGTTTTTAATTGGTTCCGTTACAAAATTGGCAAATCCGTAGGGGTAAAATCGGATTGCGAATGTATTCACATACCCTGTTGGTTCGATATAAAATGGTTCAATGGTTTGTCCAAGTACCATTGCACGGGGTTGTAGTATAAATTCATCTCCCAAAGTATATCGCTTTATGTCATCACCAAGAATAAAAGCCATCTCAATACAGCCATCAGGAACAATCCGCTGTTTTTGCGAATCATTATCAGCAGGAACTTCTAAAGTCCAATAACAGCTAATTAGGGATTCTAAATCTGGATGAGGCTGAAATGTTTGATAATCCATTAATAGTTTGTTTTTTTCTTAGTGACGCACAACGTTTAAGAGATGGTCAGTTTCAATTAACTATATCGGCTGATAAGTGAAGTTCGGAAATTTTATCATAAAAATCCAATCCTTTTCTCTTGTCACACTGAGCCTTTCGAAGTGGACTTAAGGAGGCAAAAAGCACTACCTTTGCAAAAAAATTAATGACTGATGGCGAAATCAGACTACAACCGCGAGCGGAAACCTTCCAACAGAGCGGCAGGAAGCGATAAAAGAAAGCAATTTTCCAAAGGAAAACCACCCAGAAAGAAAACAACACCACAAAAACCATCCAATCCGGATGAAATTCGGTTGAACAAGTATGTGGCAAATGCAGGCGTATGTTCCAGAAGGGAAGCAGATACCTATATTGCCGCTGGCAATGTCTCGGTAAACGGGAAGGTTATTTCTGAAATGGGCTACAAAGTAAAACGGACAGATGATGTTCGTTTTGATGGCCGAAAACTGAACCCGGAAAAGAAAGAATATATACTGCTTAACAAGCCTAAAAATTTCATCACCACCACTAATGATGAAAAGGGTAGACGCACGGTAATGGAACTCATTTCCAGTGCTTCTAATTCACGTTTGTTACCAGTTGGTCGTTTGGATAGAAATACTACGGGCCTATTACTCTTTACCAACGATGGGGATATGACCAAAAAGTTGACTCACCCAACACATGGGGTTCGCAAGATCTATCACGCGCATCTAGATAAAAACTTAACGCTATCAGATTTACGTAAAATAGAGGAAGGGTTAGAGTTGGAAGACGGTTTGGTGAAAGTAGATGATATCAGTTATATCCAAGGATCTCCCAAAAAAGAAATAGGTATCGAAATCCATAGTGGGCGCAATCGTATTGTCCGCCGTATTTTTGAGCATTTAGGCTATACCGTAACCAAATTGGACCGCGTTATTTTTGCGGGATTAACAAAGAAAGACCTGCCACGCGGTCATTGGCGTCCTTTAACAGAACAAGAGGTCATTAATTTAGGGATGATTAAGTAACTTAGAGGCACCAAGTATTCACCTCTAAATACATGAAATGCAAAAAGTTGCTGTTGGGCTTGAAATCCTGGCCAAAGACACATTACTGCAACAACAGTTCAAAGGTAATGTCGCCTTATTGTACCATAATGCTTCAATAGATAGTAAATGCACCCACGCTACCTTTATCTTTAAATCCATCTTTGGAGATCGTTTTAAAAAGATTTTCGGACCTCAACATGGCTTTTCTACCGACGCACAGGATAATATGATTGAGACGGATCATACCGTACATCCCTATTTCAACATTCCTGTGTATTCTTTGTATTCTGAAACTCGTGTGCCAACAGATGCAATGCTGGAAGGAATAGATCATTTTTTTGTGGACCTACAAGATGTGGGCTGCCGTATGTATACGTATATCTATACATTGACACTTTTGTTGGAAAAATGTGCAAACAAGGACATTGAAGTAATTATTTTAGACCGTCCCAATCCAATTAATGGCGAAACACTTGAAGGGAATGTATTGGATACTGCATTTGCTTCTTTTATAGGGAGGCATCCCATACCCGTAAGGCATGGACTTACCATTGGGGAACTTGGATTAATGCACCAAAAGTTATGGACCAATGAGAAAGCAAATGTTAGAGTGATACAAATGAGGGCCTGGGAAAGGCAGATGTATTTTGCAGATACTCGACTTCCGTGGGCATTGCCCTCTCCAAATATAGCAAGGGCAGAGAGTTGCCTCGTTTTTCCTGCAACGGTAATATTTGAGGGGACTTATTTAAGTGAAGGCCGTGGTACCACCCAACCTTTGGAAATTATGGGACATCCGAGAATTAAACCCTTTTCACTTTTTGCAAATCATTTAGAAAAAACGATGATGCATTCTGGATTGAAAGGCTTTGCTGTAAGACCTATCTTATTTCTCCCCACTTTTCATAAATATGTTGATGTGGTTTGTGGTGGTTTTCAAATTCATGCTACGGACAAGGCAACTTTTCAACCCTGGCGGGTAGGACAATTGATGCTAAGGGAGCTTTTTCATCACTTGGGCACTGATTTTAAATGGTTGGAACCGCCCTATGAATATATTCATCACTTAGAGCCTATTGATATTCTTAATGGAACAGATCAACTGCGACATTGGGTGGAAAAGAAAAGTTCTTTAGAAGATTTGGACGACTTAGAGCAACTTGATGAGTATAGGGAGCAACAGCAATCAATCAGTCTTTATTAAGGAAGAATTAGAATCTTAAAGAGGTGAATTCTATGGTTACACTTATCGATAAGCTAAAAATCGTTTTAATGATTCTTTAGCAACTGATAAGTGAAGTTCGGTAATTTTAGCTTAAAAAGCTATGCAAAATTCATGGAGCTACATTATAGCTTGGCGAAAAGATCGGATGAATTTTTTTAGGTCAGAACCTTTTCCATTTTCTTTTTGATTTCATCCAAACATAAATTCCCCAAGCTGCCTTCGTGGACATGTTTGATATCTTTTTTGGGTTTAAAGGTTCCTGCTTCAATTTCGCCTCCCATTTTTTTATAAGCATCTCGAAAAGGCATCCCGCTATTGACTAACTCATTTAAAGTGTCTACGCTAAAAAGGTAATCGTATTTGGGGTCATCAAGGATGGCAGTATTCACTTTTATTTCCTTTAAACTAAAATGCATCAACTCTAAACATGCTTTTATATCTTGAATAGCTGGAACAATAATTTCCTTGACCAATTGCAGATCCCGGTGATAACCGCTTGGCAGGTTATTGGTAATCAAGGTCAACTGATTGGGCACAGCTTGAATCTTATTGCATTTGGCCCTAATCAATTCAAAAACATCAGGATTCTTTTTATGCGGCATTATGCTGCTTCCCGTAGTCAACTCATCCGGAAAAGAAATGAAATTAAAATTTTGGCTCATGTACAAACAAATGTCCATGGCCAATTTGGACAGCGTAGCGGCCACACTTGAAATTCCGAATGCAGTGGCTTTTTCTACTTTTCCACGTCCCATTTGGGCTGCAACTACGTTAAACTTCAATGTTTCAAAACCCATTGCCGATGTGGTAAATGTTCGATCTATAGGAAAAGAACTTCCATAGCCCGCGGCACTACCCAAAGGATTTTGGTCCGCTATTTTATATGCTGCATTGACAAAGTGTAGGTCATCCACCAAACTTTCTGCATAAGCTGAAAACCAAAGTCCAAAGGAAGAAGGCATGGCAATCTGCAAATGCGTGTAGCCCGGCAGCAAAACGGCCCGGTGTTTTTTAGCCAAATCAAGCAACAGATCAAACAAGGTTTTGACTTCATTTTTGATTTCGGTCAACTCATTTTTAAGGTATAGCTGCATCGCTACCAACACTTGGTCATTTCTTGATCTTGCCATATGGATTTTCTTCCCGGTATCGCCTAGTTTTTCGGTGAGCAAAAACTCAATTTTGGAATGCATGTCTTCAAAATCATCCTCAATGGTGAATAGCCCATCTTCAATGCAGTTTGCGATTTTATCCAATTCCTTTACTAAGGCATTGGACTCATCGTTGGTAATCAATCCTACTTTGCCCAACATTTTGGCATGTGCTTTTGAGGCAATTACGTCATACTTTGCCAAGAGTAAATCCAATTCGCGATCTATGCCTACTGTAAAATGATCTATTTTTTTGTCGGTGCTAAAACCTTTGTCCCAGAGTTTCATTTTTTTAATTTAGTGGTGTGCGTCAATTTTAGTAAAACGTTCATGGCTCTCTTTGCATCTAGTTGGTCTACAAAGATGTGGTCATGATAATAAGCGGCAACTACATTACAACTGATTTGGTTTTCTGCCATAGCATTCGAAATTGCAGCTGTAAGTCCAACGGACTGTAAGGAAGAATGTACCATTAGTGTAATACAAGAGGCAACATAATCATAATTGAGGTCTAGATTGTCCGCATTCTCTTTTTTTAAAATAAGGCTCATTCCCTCTTTTTCTTTAAAAGTACCATGAACAATGGTTAAGTCTATTTGAAAAGACTCTGGTACACTAACAAAAACATAACTTTCTTCATGAAGAAAGGGTTTCATTTTGGATAAAAGTGCAGCTAGATTTGTTTCTCCTGACATTGAACTATAAATTAACTAGAAATCCTCTTAAAATTTTGATGTACAAATCTATTCCTTCCCCAATTTCTTGTACATAAATATATTCATTGGCAGAGTGAGATCTTGTGCTATCCCCTGGGCCTAATTTTACGGACTGGCAACTTAAAGCCGCCTGATCGGAGAGCGTAGGGGAGCCATAGGTTTTTCTTCCTAATGCAATACCACTTTGTACCAAATCATGTTCAGGGTTTATTGCCGAAGAGTTTAACCGCAATGAACGAGGTGTCATTTTGCAAGGGGCTTTGCTCTGTAAAATCTCAGCAATTTCCTGATTAGAATAACAATCGTTCACTCGAACATCTACCACCAATTCTACCTGAGCGGGCACCACATTATGTTGATTTCCTGCTTTGATTTGTGTCACCGTCAATTTTACTTCACCCAAAGTATCTGACACCTTTTCAAACGAATAATCTTTAAACCAATCCAATACTTTAATGGTGTTGTAAATTGAATTGTCATCGTTAGGGTGTGCCGCGTGAGATGGGGTTCCTTCTACCACAGCGTCAAAAACCACCAAACCTTTTTCGGCTATGGCCAAATCCATTAAGGTGGGTTCGCCTACGACCGCAACATCAATTTTGGGAAGAATAGGCAATAATGCCGTTAAGCTCTTTTCGCCAGCATCTTCTTCTTCAGCAGTTGCTGCCATGATAATGTTATGAGTCAAATTTTCCTGCTCATAGAAATGAACAAAAGTGGCCAAAAGGGACACCAAGCACCCTCCCGCATCATTACTGCCTAAACCAAACAATTTTCCATCTTCAATATGCGGATTAAAAGGATCTTTGGTATAGGCACTGTTAGGCTTTACAGTATCATGATGTGAGTTTAAGAGCAACGTAGGTTTGCTCTCATCAAAGTGCTTGTTGAAGGCATACACGTTGTTGAATTGCCTTTGGGTTTTAACACCAAAGCCGGTCAACCACTCCTCAATAGCATCTGCGGTTTTATCCTCTTCTCCCGAAAAAGAAGGGGTAGCGATCAATTGCTGAAGCAACTCAATAGCTCTTTTGGTCAATATTTCTTGATTGATGTTCATAGGGTCAAAGTGGTGAAATTTGTGGTTGTTCCTTGAAGCATTTCGCTATCTCCGATACAGACTTGTTTTATATTTTTTTGAAGTGCTTGGAAGCAATTGTGCATTTTTGGAAGCATTCCGTCTGCTATTATTCCTTCAGCCAAAAGTTCTTTGTATTTTTTGGAGTCTATGTGTTGAATCACCGAGTTTTCATCATCAATATTTTGAAGCACACCTTTCTTTTCAAAGCAATAATGCAAGGTGGTTTCAAATTCATTTGACATGCCAGAGGCTAATTCAGCAGCTATGGTATCTGCGTTGGTGTTGAACAACTGCCCTTTGCCATCATGGCTCAAAGCACAAAACACAGGTGTAAATTCTGCTTTCAATAAACTAGCAATATTGTTTGAGTTTATGGAATCTACATCCCCTACAAGGCCAAAATCAATTTCTTTTACGGGTCTTTTATGCGCTATAATTGAATTTCCATCCGCACCGCTCATTCCGATTGTGTTGCAATGCAAAGCTTGAAGTTGGGCAACAATTTTTTTGTTTACCAATCCGCCATAGACCATGATTGCCACATCTAAACTTTGAGAATCCGTAATTCTGCGGCCGTTGGTCATTTTGGCTTCAACGCCTAATTTATTACCAATTTCAGTTGCTTTTTTACCACCACCATGAACCAATATTTTATGTCCATCCATTTTGGAAAACAATTCCAATAGATGGGAAAGCCCTTGCACATCTTCAATGATGTTTCCTCCTATTTTTACAACTGACAGTTTCTGTTTCATTTTATGTGTTTAGAATTCCACCATCAATGGTCATAGCACTCCCTGTGATCCATGAAGAATCATCTGAAAGCATAAAAAGGGCTAGTTTGGCAATGTCTTCTGGAGTGCCCAATCTTTTGAGTAAAGTTGCGTTTTTAGCATTTTCAACAGCTTCTTCAGGTTTTTCAAAGGCCTTTGCAGAATCCCATATTAGAGGGGTATCCACAGGTCCGGGGCATATTGCGTTAACTCTTATTTTGGGAGCATATTCAACGGCCATTTGCTTCATTAAGGCGAGCGTTGCACCTTTTGATGCACAATAGGCGGGATGATTGGGAAAACTCTTAAAAGCCGCTATGGATGAATTAATCAAAATAGTACTTCCCGTACCCTCCTGTAGATGGGGGATAGCATACTTTGAAAGATAAAAAATTGAACTTAAATTGGTTTCTAAAGTGTTTTGCCAAGAAGAAATAGGAAGGTCAACAACATTGCCCAATCCTAAAACCCCAGCATTCAATGACAGTGCGTCCAGTTTTCCAAAATTGTCGAGTGCTACGTTTACAAGTTCTTCATTGTAAGTGGCATTGCCAACGTCACCAGGAACAAACACGGATTTTTCAAGTTTTTTGGCTAGCGCTTGCCCTCTTTTCAAATTTCGCCCAGAAAGAATAAGTTTTGCGCCCTCACTATATAGGGTTTCTGCAATAGCCTTTCCCATGCCACTAGTTGCTCCGGTAATGATACATACTTTGTCTTTCAGCTTCATACGTTTCATGTTTAAAGGACTTCTATAATTTTCTTTAGTACAATTAAGGCGGAAAACGTCCTATTATTGGCTTGCTCAACCACTAAACTTTGGTGGCCATCCAAAACTGCATCTTCAACTACCACATTTCTTCGGACGGGGAGACAGTGCATAAATTTGGCAGCATCCAGTTTTTTTTGGGTCATCATCCAACTGGTATCTTGATGTAACACTTCTCCATAATTCATATAACCGCTCCAATTTTTCACGTAAACAAAATCTGCATTTTTTAATGCTGTCTCTTGGTCATATTCAATTTGGAAACCTTTGGTGATTTCCGGATTCAGTTCATATCCTTTTGGATGTGTAATCACAAATTCAGCATCTTGCTTTTTCATCATTTCCACAAACGAATTTGCTACGGCATGTGGTAAAGCTTTTGGATGAGGTGCCCATGACAAAACCACTTTAGGTTTTGACTTGGTTTTATGTTCACTTAGAGTAATGGCATCTGCTAAGGCTTGTAAAGGGTGGGCAACAGAACTTTCCATATTCACTATTGGAATGGATGCATGTTTTGCAAAACCCATTAGTACTTCTTCAGCTTCATCTTTTGTTTTGTCTTCTAATTTAGCAAATGCCCTTATGGCAACAACATCACAAAACTGCGAAACTACTTGGGCAGCTTCTTTAATATGTTCAGATGTGCCCTGATTCATTATGGTGCCATCCTCATATTCCAATGCCCAACCTTCGCTTCCGAAATTCATGACCATAACTTCCATGCCCAAGTACATTGCCGCTTTTTGTGTGCTTAACCGTGTTCTAAGACTATTGTTGAAAAATAGTAAACAGATTGTTTTTTGCTTTCCTAAATGTTGAAATTGGTAGGGATTTTTTTTTAATGTAATTGCTTCATCAACCCAACTGGGAAGAGAGTCAATATCATTTATGGATAGATAGTGTTTCATGCCAATTCCTTTTTTAGGGCTTCAAAAAATAAATCAATATGTGTTTTGGTAATATTCAAGGCTGGTAAAAACCGGAGTAGTTGTTTGTTTTTTGCTCCACCGGTAAAAACATGTTGATTGTAAATCAACTTTTTTCGCAAATCAGCAACCTCAAAATCAAATTCAAGACCTAACATTAACCCCCTCCCCTTTATTTTTTTTATCTGTGGAATTTCCATTGCCTTTTCCTTGAAATAGATTTCTAAAGACTCCGCGTTTTCAATCAAAGCTTCTTTTTCCAAAACTTCTAAAACAGCCAATGTAGCAACGCAGGCCAAGTGGTTGCCACCAAAAGTGGTCCCTAAAAGACCATAACGTGCCTTAATGTTTTCATGGATTAAAACCCCACCAACAGGGAAACCATTCCCCATGCCTTTGGCTATGGTAATGATATCTGGTTGAATATCATGATGTTGAAATGCAAAGAACTTACCACTTCGTCCAAAACCGGATTGTACTTCGTCAGCAATTAAAACAACATTGTTTTCCTTGCATTTTTCAGTGATAAATTGATAAAACTTTGTTGTTGGTTCGTCCAATCCACCAACCCCTTGAATAGCTTCCAAAATCACTGCACAATAGTCGCCCGAAGTAATTGCGGTTTCAAATCCTTCAAAATCATTTAATGGAAGAAAAGTTACTTGTTGCTGTTTGTTTAATGGCGCATTTATGTTGGGATTGTCCGTTGTGGCGACTGCGGCTGAGGTTCTCCCATGAAAACTATTGTTAAACGCAATCACTTTGGATTTTCCGGTATGAAAGGAAGCCATTTTAAGTGCATTTTCGTTAGCCTCGGCTCCAGAGTTGCACATGAATAGGTTATAATCCTCGCATTTGGAAAGCACACCTAATTTATCGGCAAGCTCTTGTTGCAAAGGGTTTTGAACAGAATTGCTGTAAAACCCAATGTTGCTTAATTGTTCTTTAAGTCGATTTACATAATGGGGATGCGAATGTCCTATTGAAATTACCGCATGGCCTCCATAAAAATCGAGATATTTTTCACCCTTGTCATCCACTACCTCAATACCTTTTGCGGATACCGGTATAACATCATAAAGCGGATATACATCAAATAGTTTCATATTTTTTACCCTTTTTTGATGTGGCTAATTTTTTCAAATGAGGCTACAATTCCCCTAATCAAAGAAGAACTTAACCCTTGGTGTTCCATTTCATTTAGTCCTTCAATGGTGCAGCCCTTTGGAGTGGTAACCCTATCAATTTCTTCTTCAGGGTGACTTCCGGATTCTATTAAAAGACTGGCGGCACCATTACATGTGTGCATTGCCAATTCTTGGGCCTCTTTAGCATCAAAACCAAGTTGAATTGCCCCTTGAGTGGTAGCGCGAATCAGACGCATCCAAAAGGCAATGCCGCTGGCACAGATTACAGTGGCCGCTTGCATCTGATCCTCTGGAATCTCTAAGGTATGTCCCATTCTATTGAAGATGGCCTTGGCCAAATCGATTCGTTTTTTTCCAAGTTCATTGGTGCAAAGACAGGTCATTGAATTACCTACAGAAATTGCAGTATTGGGCATGCTTCGGATAATATATCTGTCTGAACCTATGATTTCTTCAATTTTGGAAATACTAAAACCAGTTATCGTACTTATGATCACATGATTCTCTGTTAATAAATCCTTGACCTGTTCTAAAATGGCCGCAAAATGTCCAGGTTGCACTGCAAAAATTAGAACATCTGATTTTTTTACAGCTTCTTGGTTATCAGAAGTGACGGTGACGTTCCCGTACTTTTCAAAATCCTTGATTTCTGTTGTATTTCTTTTGGTAAGGTACATGGTGGTGGCCCCATTACTATGCAAAACGCCTGTTGCTATTGCCAACCCTAAGTTTCCTGCTCCTATTATTGCTATTTTCATTTTCTTCTTTTTAAAATACCCCTGCTTTTAATTGTAACCCCATGTTTTCTTCAAAACCGAACATTAAGTTCATGTTTTGAACCGCTTGTCCAGAAGCTCCTTTTATTAAGTTGTCTATGGCAGATGTTATTAATAATTGGTCTTCATGTTTGTGTAAATGGATATGGCATTGGTTGGTGTTCACCACTTGTTTTAAATGGATGGGTTCTTCAGAAATATGGGTAAAAACAGCATCGGAATAAAAATCTTTAAACAGTTTTTTCGCTTCATCCAATGAGCCCTCAAATTTAGTATAGGCCGTAGCTAAAATACCTCTAGTAAAATTTCCTCTATTGGGCAAAAAGAACAGTTTGCCAGTTGGGTTTCCGAAGGAATCCAAGCTCTCCCCAATTTCTCCTAAATGTTGATGGGTGAAGGGCTTATACCATGAAACATTGTTATTTCGCCAGCTAAAGTGTGATGTGGGTGATAAACCCACCCCCGCACCCGTACTACCGGTTACAGCATTTACATGCACTTTATTTTTTAATAGACCGGCTTTGGCCAATGGTAATAATGCCAATTGAATAGTAGTGGCGAAACACCCAGGATTGGCAATATTATCAGAAACTTTTATTTCTTCCTTGTTCAATTCGGGAAGTCCGTAGACAAACGATTTTTTGTTGAAGGTGCTATCTTGATGGAGTCTAAAATCATTGCTCAAATCAATGATTTTGGTATTTGCCCCAAAATTGTTTTCTTCCAAGAACTTTGTTGAATTGCCATGCCCTAGGCATAGAAAAACGACATCTACTTTGAGGTTTACTTCTCCAGTAAACTCTAAGTCTGTCAATCCCAATAAATCTTGGTGGGCAGAACTAACCAATTTTCCTGCTCGTGTGGTACTGTAGACAAAGTCAATGTCAGTTTCTGAATGATTCAATAAAAGTCTGATCAATTCTCCACCAGTATATCCAGAACCACCTATAATTCCTGCTTTAATCATTGCTTTGATTTACATGGTTCGCAATTTTCCCAGAATTGGAAAGTATCTTGATAAACCCTTTTGCATCATCGGCAGTCCAACCTTTGTTCATTTCGCCATAGCTTCCAAAAGAAGCGTTCATTAAATCATTTTTCGAGGAAATCCCATTCAGCTCAAATCGGTAAGGATGCAGTGTTACAAAAACATCGCCAGAGACATTTTTTTGAGTGTCTTCTAGAAATACTTCAATATTTCTCATGACTTCATCCAAATAATTTCCTTCATGCAATAGCATTCCATAGAAATTTCCTAATTGTTCTTTTTGATATTGTTGCCATTTGCTCAAGGTGTGTTTTTCAAGCAAATGATGCGCTTTAATAATAATTAATGGCGCTGCAGCCTCAAAACCTACCCTTCCTTTAATTCCAATAATGGTATCACCTACATGAATGTCCCTTCCTATAGCATATTTTGTAGCTATTTCTGAGAGCTTTTCAATATTCTCAACAGGAGTTCCAGTTTCACCATCAATAGCGATAAGTTCCCCTTTTTCAAAGCTAAGTTTGAGCTCTTTTGAAAACTCTTTTTCCAATTGACTTGGATATGCTGTTCCGGGTAATGGTAAATGTGAAGTCAATGTTTCATCGCCGCCAACGGAGGTACCCCATAGTCCTCGGTTGATGGAGTATTTTGCTTTTTCCCATGGATAGTCCACACCATTTTTTTGTAGATAATCAATTTCAGCTTCTCGAGATAATTTGTTATCTCTGATGGGAGTGATTATTTCAATTTCCGGAGCTATAATTTGAAAAATCATGTCAAATCTTACTTGGTCATTTCCTGCTCCAGTGCTGCCATGGGCAATATAGTCAGCGCCAATTTTTTTAGCGTGGTTGACAATTTCAATGGCTTGGACAATACGTTCTGCACTTACGGAAAGGGGATAGGTATTGTTCTTAAGTACATTTCCAAAGATGAGGTACTTGACCACTTTTTCGTAAAAATTGGAAACTGCATCTATGGAAGTATAGGATGTAGCTCCTAAATCCAGCGCTTTTTGCTGTATGCTTGTTATTTCTGCTTTGGAAAAACCCCCTGTGTTCACACTTACTGCGTGTACTTCAAAGTCTTTTTCTTTTGATAAATATTTTGCGCAGTAGGAGGTATCTAAACCTCCGCTATAGGCTAAAACTAGTTTTTTCATTTTGCTTTCTTTTTTAGAAAGAGATTTTCCTTAATTCGTTTCAATCTTTGAAACGCTTTGCCATTAAGTCTTTTTGATTCAGTTTTTGATGTGTTTGGGTTGTACAGCATTCCGGTGCATAGACACATGTTTCGCTCGGTTCTGGTAAGAATGTCAAAGTTTTTACAGGTTTGGCAACCTTTCCAAAACTCTGGGTCATCTGTTAGTTCAGAAAATGTAACAGGTTTGTAGCCTAGTTCATAATTCATTTTCATTACCGCCAAACCAGTCGTTATTCCAAAGATTTTAGCATCTGGGAACTTTTGTTTGGAAAGCTCAAAAATTGCTTTTTTAATTTTTTTGGCCAGCCCCTGTTTTCTGTAATCAGGATGTACGATTAATCCAGAATTGGCAACAAAATTTTTATTTCCCCAGACTTCAATGTAACAGAACCCGGCAAATTTTTCGCCGTCCAATGCAATTACCGCATTAGCGTTCTCTAGGCGTTTTATAATATATTCTGGCGTACGCTGGGCAATACCGGTACCACGAACTTTTGCCGATTCGGTAATGGTATCACTTATGATTTGAGCGTATTTAAAATGTGATTCGTTAGCAACTATAATTTCCATTGCTACTTTGTTTTTAAACTAATAAATAATTGAAAGCTGTCTGATGTATTGCGGAAATGGACTCACCTATTTCCAGAAATATAGTGCACCCTTACGGGCGGCGACGTGGAGAGAATGGACGTACTGGAGCAAAGATGCTCAAAGTAGATAATATGTTTTTTTGTCCTTTCATTATGGGTTAAATGTACAAATTAATTCCAGTTGGCATAGAAAAGGAGTTATTTTTTAAAGAAATGTAACTTTTTTTCCCCTTTACCTATTAATTCATAAATAAGAAACCCAAAGACCAGAATATACTCAATGGCCAATAGCCAAAGATTTTCAATATAATCTGAATTTGAATATGCATAATAGCTTAAAACTGCGGTAAAAGACCAAATCATGGCAAACTGATATCTGGTGAATATGCTTAGCACCAGCAAAAAAACTATATACCAAGGATGTACTGTGCTTGATAGAAAGTAATAGCTGGAAAGTACAATGAGCATTGAGGTAATTAGGACATTGAAATTCTGATTTTTTCTAAGAAAGGCAATTAGCAGTGTTCCAATGATTACTGAAATGGCAATGACTTTACCATAGACTTTAATTAATTCCCAAGGTTTGGCATCAAAATAATTGACAGCAATTTTCTTAACTCCATTATAGATTCCGGCATTAAACTCAAAGTTGGAGAACCAGAGGCCTACAGTTTCTGAGTAGTTGTTGATGAAGACTTGGGAGTAAAAAGGAAGTAGCAAAATAATGCATGTAGCTCCCACTAAAATATAAAACAGGACACTTTTCTTAAAACCAAAGTATTTTAGAAAAAGAGGCAAAAATAAGATTGGCACAAGTTTTACCAGTATGGACAGGGCATAAACAGGAGCTCCCCAAACCCATTTGTTGATGGCGATTAAATATAAAGACCAAACAAAGAAAAACAACATGACTCCTTCAAAATGCAGATTTCCTGTTAATTCAACCACCACCAGTGGGTTTAGAAAATACCAAAAAGCCATGTGATTGGATCTATTGAGATTTTGAAGCAACTTTCTTCCAAAATAAAGAATACCGATATCCGCTAGAATGATGGTAAGCCTCATTGTTATTATGGACCCGAGGATGCTTCCCCCTCCCAACATAGCTGCAATGGTAAATATAAGTTGATTTATTGGGGGGTAATTGCTATAGTGTTTTGCACTTAAATCTCCCATGCCAGCAAACAGTTCAGGTGCATTTGCAATAGGTAAATTTTCCTGAAGAATAAGTTGATTTGGCAAGTGTATGTATGGATTGATTCCGTTTTTGATCAATTCCCCATCCCAAATAAAGCGATAAAAATCCTGCGAGAGATTAGGTTCTACAAAGAGGAAAACCAATCGAAATAGAATCCCAGCGACCAATAAGAACTTAAAGTTCCATTTTTCAAATTGGATCAATTTATAATGGAAGAAAAAAAGGGCAGCGAACAGCCCTAGCAGTTTTGGGAAATCTTCTCGATCTAAATCAAAAGCAAAAACAGCATAGAACAACGTGCAGCCTAAAACTATAAGGATAGAATAGGCATGAAGCTTCCAAAATTTTGTGATTTGATGCGGCATGGTAAACGAACATCTCTTGTGCCTGCAAAGAATATAAAAATATATTTGATTCTAAACATTTGGGAAGGATAATAACCCGTTGTGCATTTGAAAGGTGGGATAAAGCTTTAAAGCACAACGGGTAGTCCTAGTGGGTTTTACTCCGTTGCTATGAGTATTTCAGCCTCACCGTTGGTAGGATCTAGTGCTTTCTCGCCATAAATTTCAATATCTGTGGTGTACGCTCTTTTCAAATCCGTATTCCAGATATCCATCCAAGTGTTGATTACCGCATCTTTGGTTAGGTCTCCCTTGGCAATAAATTGTGTATAGTTGGCCTCTGGAACCATTTTCACGGTCATGTCTTCGGGAATATCATCCAGATTGGATACACTACAACCAATAACTATGGTGTAAGGTTTTGTATGATCTCCTTCGTAATCCGTATAAATAGCATAAACGGTTTCATCGGTTTTACTTGGAATTCGGTTCAATGTATTTTCCGACATAAATCTTTTCCAAAGTTGTGGAATGTCTTTTTCAGCTTTTCCTTTGTTGTTAGATGTTCTGGCGGAAAGACCAACAATGGTCAATGCATCTCTTTTTGTGATAGTCATCATAATAAATTTAAGATTTACACAAAAATATTAGCAGATTAAGACAAGGGTGTGTCAGGGGTATTTAAAATTGCTCAATTTATCTGTTGTACCTATTAATTTAACTTGGATTTTTCATTAAAAATTCCCAAACTTCACTTATCGTTGGATATAAATCATTAAAACGAATTCATATCCTCATTAGTTATATTCAACTGTCTTTACTTCCAGTCTTCCTTCTCTAGTTCGAATAAGTCATCTACTTTGATATTAAGGATAACTGCAATTTTCATTGCCAATGCTGTAGATGGAACGAAACGGCTTTTCTCTATAGCATGAATAGTCTGACGTGTAACATTGACTTTTTCTGCCAACGCTGCTTGTGACAAATCATTCCTTGCACGCTCAACTTTGATAAGATTTTTCACTCTTTAGACCTTAGAACAGTGAAACTTATGAAAGCAACTAAAAGACAAGCTAGTGCAAACCAGTAAGATGAAATAGCATTTTCTTGATTACCGTCAGGATACGTAATAATGTAATTTGCAATAGTGCCTGCGATGCACGTGAACACAAAACCTATTGCTAAAGATTTGAATTTTAAATATCTAATTCGTTCATCTGCCATAGGTCTTCCAGAGAAATATAAGAACAATAACCCCATTCCCAAATGCCCAATAAGACTCTCAACCAACCAATTCCCATTCTTTATCACTTCGAAAATTAGAGCTCCAATTGCCAACAAGCTGAAGGCAAGACCGAAATAAAAACTTCCCCTGAACCAGGAAACTAATGATTGATCGTTTGTTTTCATATTAAGTAGATTGTAAATTATACAGAAACAAATGTATACTATAGTTTACATATAGACAAGTATAAATAACAAAAATGAATATAACAAACTCTATCATCCATAAGCTTACTGAGCTATTTGCAAAGGCCAATGGGTGGAGATACTTTTGTAGATATTTAAAAATTCCAGCTTACGGATGATAGTTAGCCGATAAGTGTCATCATAAAATTCGTACTCCTATGCCGGTGAATATTTTAGTTTAAGGAGTATGCACCATTATTTCCCGTCAGGGTGATTGGCATCTTGGTAATACTTATCATATGATTTATAATATTCTTCCAAGGTCATATTATGTGATTCAAAATGTTCTGATGTAGCGGTTATTTTTTGAATATGGTCTATCCTAAAAACCCTAAAAGCTTTCCTGAGCCTGCAGTATGCAATTAGCAACCAGTTTTCTTGGGTACTATACAATGCAAAAGGCTCAATAGTTCTATTGGAGTGTCTTTTGTCAATGGATATATATTCAATATTCAAAACCTCAAAATTGGTGATTGCCGACTGAATGCGCATTAAATAATTACTGGTCTTTTGGTTAGAATAGTTATTGCTAAAATAGATGCGCTCTGTTAGTAAACTGACTTTTTCTTTTTGAGAACCTTTTAGGAGTGCTTTAATTTTTAGAATGGCCTCGCTATAGTTTTGAACAAAAGAGGTGTCCTTGTTTTTAAGAACCAATTGTTCAGCTGTGATAAGGGCATTTGCTTCATTTTCCGTAAACATTACTGGGGGCAATTTATAGCCTTCCATCATGGTATACCCCTTGCCTTCTTCTGTAACTATGGGAACTCCGGATTTTTCCAAAGTACGAATGTCCCTATAAATGGTTCTAATGCTAACCTTATGTTTATCTGCAAGCATTTTTGCTGTTACAATCCTTGAAGATTGTAATTGGGTCAGAATAGCCGTAAGTCTTGAAAGTCTTGGTTTTTCTTCCATACAGAACTATAGTTTTATTTAGGTATTTTTCAATTTGATGCTTCTAATCAGGGTCGTATAAATCTAACAATTCTGAATTGGTCCTGCCATTGATAACGACATTTGGTGAAATGAAATCACCATTTAAAATCATTTATTTTTTTGTCATTAAAAAGTACTTTGATGGTATCATTGTTTTCGTACGCTATGTAATGAACGGTGCTATTGTGTTGTGATAATTTTTTATGCTCTAAAAGTTTAGATAAAGAATCTCGGGGCTTGAGGTTCGAGATCATCATGCCTTCTTTTTTGGGAAACTTTATATAACTGATCCTGTTTGTATGAAGATTGAAAACATTTAAAGAATAGAAATCGTTTTTAGCTTGCGTTGTGTTATAAATTATTTTGTTATTGTCAGATGACCAATTTACCACTATGGATTCTGGCTTTGAAAAGGAATCTAGTAGGCGTATTTTTCCATTTGTAATATCTTCGGTAAACAAGGCATAGTTTACGCCATCTTTTTTTATTGAAGCAATGATTTTTCCATTTGGAGATAGAATCTTCTGTGCCTCAGCGTTTTTTTTGAAGATGTAGATGAGGGCGGTTACAGCTAAAGTTAATATCAAGATGCCCCATTTTAAGTTGCTTCTTCTTTTTATGATTGGAATGGTCTGCTTTTCGATTTCAACTTTTTTCAGGGAAGCAATCAATCGATATCCTTTTCTTGGAAGTGTCTCTATAAATTGCGGGTTTGCCCTCGAATCCCCAAATACTTTTCTTAATTCTGATACAGTTTTATCTAATGAATTTTCAGTTACAATGGTTCCTGGCCAGGCTTTCTCCAAAAGTTCTTTTTTCGATATTGTTTGTCCATTGGCTTTGATAAGTTCTAACAAGACTTTCGCAACTTGATTTTGCAAATGAACTTTTTCGCCTCCGTTTGTTAATTCAGAAGTAATTGGATTAAATGTCCAGTCTTTTATTTTATAGTGATACTTTTTTTTAGACATTGAAATATTGAAAATAGAATACGCCTTTATTGAATTCAGAAATAATTCAGGTTCTAACAGATTCAAATAAATACTATTGCCATATTATTGACAGATGTACATGCTAACAACAAAATTTCCAATGCAAAATATAAAACTAATAGCAATGATTGTTCTATTGGGGAACATTAACGTGTTTGCTCAGTCCAAAACAGTAATCATAAATTCAGAAATTCTTGGAGAGGAAAGACAGGTTCTGGTAGGATTGCCAGATTCATATGATTATGATGGGGAGACTTTCAAGTATCCTTTATTGCTGCTTACAGATGGAGAGTGGCATTTTGATATGGTTTTAAGGGCTACAAAGCTGTTGTATCAAAATGGCTTCCCAAAAATTATAGTTGCTGCCATAGTGAACACCAATAGAGGTAGAGATTTAACGCCTACCAATACCGAGGAAATTCATGCAAGCGGAGGCTCCCAAAAGTTTGATAGGTTTATTAAAGAGGAATTGTTTAAGAATTTGGAAGATAATTATAGAATATCCAATCACAGAACATTGATGGGGCATTCTCTAGGGGGTCTTTTCGCAACATATTCCTTAATTCAAGATATTGATGTTTTTAATGCAATAATAGCTGTAACACCTACCATACGATGGGATGACTTTAAGATTTTAGAAGATTTTACACCAGATTTCATGGATAAATTGATTCAGTCCAAGAAGCCATTTTTTGTTGGTATTGGAGATGAGGTGGGGCCTGAAAGAGAAGGTGTAGTGCGATTAAAAGAACTATTTGAATCTGCCCATATTCCTAAGTTTACGTACAAAGAATACCTAGATGAATCTCATGTTACCGTTCCTTGGAAGGCTTATTTTGATGGAATAAAGATGGTTTTCAACCCTTTTCTGTTACCTGAAGAATACAATCAACAAGATTTTTCAAAAACTATTGGGTATTATGAAGGTGTGGGAAGCTCTTTTGATTATGACCAAAGGGTACCGCAACGTATTTTATTCAATAGGGGATATGGTGCTCTGGAGAGCGATAATGTAAACGAAGCAAAGGAAATATTTGAATATTACAAGCAAGCCTATCCAAATGTGCCAATTCCCTATACTGTATTGGGAGACATTAATTTTGACTTAAAGAAATATAAAGTTTCAAAAGCAAATTATGATATAGCATACAAACTCTACCCTACAGATTATATAAAGGAACGTATTAAAACTCTTGAAGAGATTCTGAATTAAACTTTCGCAGTTAGTGACTTAAAGAATACAAAGCCAAAACCTAAGAATAACATTAGATGAAAAGGAAAAAGTCCGTAATCATTTAAAGGAACCGCGCTGTACATACCAAATAGGAAATAGACCATGAGTGCAAATTCCAAAATCATATTTGGTGATAGTTTCTTTGTTAAATACTTATTGCCTTTCCAGCTGTCCGTAAGGTTGTTGATGTTAAACTTAGGCGTACGTACAAACTCACTTCGCTTGCCCATATGACCTTCTAATACCGCAACCGAATTATGCAAGGAGAAGCCCAATGCAACGGAGAAAAAAGTAAAAAACAGTTTTATGTAATCTATAAATTTATCAAAACCACTGCCTTGTATACTTTTATAGGTGAACCAATAGCATATAAACAGAATAATTGTACTTACAATAAAGAAGCTGGTAACTTCAAAAACCCAACCCAAGTGGCCATAACTATTTTTGATGTATAGCATGGGAATACTTAAAACAGCTACTATAAAAACACAAAGGAACATAGAGCTATTAAGCAAATGCATTACGCCATGAAACTTTGTTTTGAATGGAATATTCTTGGAAGTGATAACACTCCAAACTGTTTTTCTGAAGTTTTCCGCACCACCTTTGTTCCAACGAAACTGTTGCGAACGTGCAGCACTAATAACTACAGGAAGTTCAGCTGGTGTCTCTACATCTTCCAAATATTTAAATTTCCAATTTTTCAATTGTGCACGGTAGCTTAAATCCAAATCTTCGGTCAAGGTGTCTCCTTCCCAGTTGCCTGCGTCAAAAATGCACTCTTTTCTCCAAATTCCGGCAGTACCGTTAAAATTGATGAAATGCCCTTTAGAATTTCTTCCCACTTGTTCTAGGGTAAAATGCGCATCCAAAGCAAAAGCTTGAATTCTTGTTAGGGTAGAATAATCTCTGTTGATGTGTCCCCATCTGGTTTGGACAACACCTATCTCTTCATCCTTAAAATAAGGAACTGTCTTTTTTAACCAATCGCTTTCTGGAAGAAAATCAGCATCAAAAATGGCAACAAACTCTCCTTTGGCAATTTCCAGACCTTCTTTTAGTGCACCGGCTTTAAAGCCTTGTCGGTTTTCTCTCTGAATGTGTGTTATATCCAGACCGGTTTTTTGGAGATCTTTTATTCTTTGGGCTGTTTCAATCACAGTATCGTCCGTAGAATCATCCAAAACTTGAATTTCCAACTTACTTTTTGGATATTCTATTTTGGAAATATTTTCCAACAAACGCTCCATAACATACTCCTCATTATAGATAGGAAGTTGTATGGTGACAAATGGAATTTCTTTTGGATCTAACAGGTTGAATTTTGGGGCTACTTCGTTTTTTCTTTTGTTGCCTAAATAGTTGACCAAAAGATTTAGCTGTGCCAAGCTATAGAAGAAAATTAAAACTAAGGCTGTACTATAAATAGCGATGATAATAAAAGTGATCGTAAGTCCCATATTATTTTATACTGTATTTAAAAATCCACCCTAGAATTTTTATGCCTGCAAATATAGCACCTTTTACGGTTCCTGAAACTTTTGAGACACCTATTCTCCTTTTATAACGTACTGGTACTTCGGTATATGCTAGTTTTTTGCGTAAAGCTTTCAACTGCATCTCTACTGTCCAGCCGTACGTTTTGTCCTGCATTTCCAATTCTTTGAGCTTATCGTATTTAATGGCCCTAAAAGGTCCTAAATCTGTAAATTTTGCCCTAAAAAACAAACGCATTAAAAAAGTCGCTAATTCGTTGCCGAAGATTTGAGGAAAAGTCATTGATCCCGCTTCGCGTAGTTCTTTTTTTCGTGCACCTATGACAAAATCCATGTTCTCATTTAAGATTGGGGCCACTATTTTATCCAATTCTTCTGGATAGTCAGAATAGTCTCCGTCGATAAATACGATAATATCGGGTGCTTTGGATTGTTTGTCGATGTAATCCATTCCTTTTAGACAGGCAAAACCATAGCCTCTTTGGTTTTCTGTCAATACCGTAGCGCCTGCATTCCGTGCATTTTTAACAGTATCGTCTGTAGATCCGTTGTTGACCACAATAATTTCTGAAACTGATTTTGGCAACTCTGAAACTACCTTGCCAATGGAATCTCCCTCATTTACAGCTGGGATTATGACTTTAATATCTGCCATTTACTTTAAATCAGATAGATTGTTCTCTTTCTTAAAACTCCTGAAATCATACCACTCCTTAACTTTTTTCCCGTTGTTATATTTTTGTGCAGAAGTCAATTTTTCATTTTTATATTTAAGGCAGTACCCGTTTTTTACTCCTTTTTGAAGTTGACACTTGTGGTTTACTTTTCCTTTTTCATCATAAAACAACCACCATTTAACCATTTTGCCTTTGGCATAATGTCCTTCCATCTCTAAAGTGCCATTTTTTGTATAAAAATACCAGTATCCAACGCGAAGGTTATTGTTATAATGACCTTGTTCCATGATGCGCCCATTAGAAAAATAATACTTCCAGAAGTCTACTTTAGAATCTCCTTTTCTCCAACCTTGGGCCTTTAATTGACCATCTTTATAATACTCGCGGCGATACTCTTTTATTGAAGCATCATTGAGGGTAAAGCAAAAGAGCAGAAAACCTATAACAAGAAATCTTAACATCTTACTTTTTGTTCACCAATGTCATTAAATCAACGTCATTGCCCAACAATACTTGGTTGCTGTCTATACGACCTTGCAGAGGTCCGTTCTCCAATTTTAGAACACCTCTTGGACATACAGCGGAACAAATACCGCAGCCTACACAGCTAGAGCGAACAATGTTCTCTCCTTTTTGGGCATATGCACGAACATCAATACCCATTTCACAATACGTGGAGCAGTTACCACATGAGATACATTGCCCTCCGTTTGTGGTAATCCTGAATTTTGAAAACAGCCGTTGTTGAAAACCTAAAATAGCTGCCATTGGACAACCAAAACGACACCAAACACGGTTTCCGAAAATAGGGTAGAAACCTGTGCCTATAACACCTGAGAAAATGCTTCCTATTAAAAAAGAATATGATTTACGGAGTGTTTCTGATTTGAACAAAAATACTTGGCCTTCACCACTAAAAAAATGGAAACCAATTAAAGCAAGAATAATGACCAAATAACCAGCGGCTCCATATTTTGCATCTTGTTGAAACTGGTCTCTTTTAAAAATCATTACCAAAGCAAAAACAGAAGTCAATAAAACACCTACACCTATTAAGAAAGTACTCTTGGTCAACCAATATTTACTGGTATCATTGCCCAAATATGAATAAATGACCGCTGTGGTCATTAAGGTTACAAAAACAACAACACTATGTACTACCCAGCGCTCAATCTTCCAAGCTTTTACGGTTTTATCACTTAATTGACGGAAAGAATCTCCAGCAGTTTCGGCCAGACCACCACAACCACAAACCCAGGAACAGTACCAGCGCTTTCCATATTTGTATGTTAGAATTGGACTGATAACAAAAATAGAAAGGACGCCAAAAATCAAAAGAGCAAAACCAATATCACCTGAGCTTAAAAAACCTTTAATACGATATCCTTCAAAATTGTAATAATTCAAAGGCCACATATTTTTAAGGTCATAATAGGGTAGGCTACCACCATTTAAGACTGAACTTCCATTCAATCTTGCCATCAATTCTGGGATAATAAAAGCAAAGGCAGTTTGAAAGAACATCACACTCATGGTGCGTATTCTTTCGTATCTGTTATGACGATACTTCCACATAAATTTTATACCAAATGCAAGTATTGCCACGGTATAAAGTGTTCCATAAACAAACCATTGGCTGGCCGGGTTGCCACTTAATGCTCTGCTCAATGGGTCAAATAAACCAATAACCCCTGTATTATCTCCTTTTTGAACTAGACCCAAGTATTCTGGATAGAAATAAAGAATAATGTAGAATGAGGTTAAGGAAATACCAGCAATCCATCCCCAAAAACCTTTACTTGAAATGGATTTGAACCAAACGCCATCATTCTTAATTCCTGGTTCTTTTCTAGAATACATATCCCAAGAAAACCAAATGGTTCCGCTAGTAATGGCTGCTAAAGAAATACTCAGCCAAAGCGCCTTGTTTGGAAAATCAACGTTAAAAGCAGCCAACAAAATAATTGCCAAACCTGATAAGCCGATAAGGGTCGCTATTTTTTGGTTTCTGCTTAGTTCTTTAGGTGGTTGACCTGTTAGGGCCATGCTTCTGTCGTAAGTGCTCATATTTTCTTATTCAAAGTTGAATGGTAAAAGTTGTTTTAGATTTATATTGATGGCAACAACCATTAACCAATTGCAAATATTCTTTTTAAACTCTTCTTTTTCATTTTGATGGATTTTCCAAAATCAGTATTGTATTTGGAAACAATCTCAGTTTCGTAATTTTTATAGAACTCTGGATCAAAATTGGCATCAATAAGATGTTCCATAACATAATCAACATCTTTTTCTTGGGTTAACCACCTGTCAAAAACCTCATGCCTCATGCGAATACCAAAAGTGTTGATTCCCAAAAACTGATTATTTTCCTTATTGAAGGCTATTGTAATGCATACCTTCTCTTTGGCATGCCTCCAATGAAAGTGCTCCTCATATTCTTTCATTCCCCTTTCTGAAAAGACCCAACCATAGGTTTGGTATTCAATATCCAAGAATTTTGCTGAGTTGAACCAATGACCTGGGTTGTATTCAATTTGGTTACCACAAATGGTTTGAGCTACTGTTTCGCCCATCATTCTCCCAGTATACCATACGGCTTCAATGGGTCTTCTATTTCCAATGGCTTCATGCTGTTCTGCACAATCGCCAATGGCATAAATATCTTTGATATTGGTCTCTAAAAATCGGTTCACCTTAACACCACGACCCAATTCAATTCCAGAATTTTTTAGAAAATCAATATTTGGGGTAACTCCTGCAGTAAGCCCAACCATATCACAAGCAAGTTCTTCTCCTGTTTCAGTTATAATAACTGACTTGACTTTTCCGTTTTCATCAGCTACAATCTCCTTTAGATTTGTTCCAAGACGCAAATCAATATGGTGATCTAAAATATGTTCATTTATCAATTTTGATTCTCCACTGGGAAGAACCCCGTTCCAAAAACTATCTTCTCTAACTAAAAAGGTTACGGGTATATCCCTGCTTCGCAACATTTCTGCCAACTCAATACCAATTAAACCACCACCAACGATAACAGCTCTTCTGCAGGCCTCTTTATTAGGTGCGTTCACTTCCAAAAGATCTAAATCTTGTTTTGAATAGAGTCCCTGGACACCATGTAAATCTTGACCAGGCCATCCAAATTTATTGGGTTTGGAGCCAGTTGCTATAATTAGTTTATCATAGGTGATAGCTCTGGAGCCATCAATTTGTAATTGTTTTTCCTCTGGATTAACTTTGGTCACATACCCTCTTACCAATTCAATCCTATTCTTTTCCCAGAACCAATTTTCATAAGGTTGAATATGATCAAACTTCATATGCCCCATGTACACATACATTAGGGCGGTTCTTGAAAAGAAATAATCTGTTTCCCCAGAAATAATAATGATTCTCTTATCTGAAAGTTTTCGGATATGTCTTGCTGCAGAAACTCCTGCAATACCATTTCCGATAATAACAATGTTCTCCATGAGATTGTATTGGTTGTGGCTAATGTGTCGTCCCTAAATATAGGAACTTAACACGAGGTCTTAATTTAGAAAGAATTTAAATTCTAAAGGTTATCGTAAGGTTATTCCATAAATACGAACGCCTAAGTATTTGATTTATAAATTCTTAAATAAATCATAAAATGTTAAAAGTGCTGTATGTTAAAAAAAAGGATGCGACAGAAGCTGCAGTTTAATCAACGAAAAAAATTGAAAAGATGAGATTACAGAAAATACTAACCACCTTTTTACTTGCAACTACCTTTCAAATAGGGTTTGCGCAAGACACTTCTGAGTTCTTTACTAAGACAGATACTTTTTTTAAAACCTATGTAAAAAATGGGAGAGTTGCCTATAAAGACATAAAAGCAAATCCAGAGAGCTTAAATGAGCTTTTAAATTTGGCTATGGCAATTTCAATTTCAAAAAGCGATGCAAATACGTATCAAGCATTTTGGATCAATGGATACAATTTGTCCGTTATAAAAGGAATTGTAGATAATTACCCTATAAAATCACCTTTGGATAAAGCGGGTTTCTTTGATAAGATAACGTATGATATTGGTGGAAAGAACACGACCTTAAATGATATTGAAAATAAGTTGCTGAGAGCAAATTTCCCTAAAGAAGCCAGATTTCATTTTGTACTTGTCTGCGCCGGACTAGGCTGTCCACCAATAATAGGTAATGCTTATTTACCCAACATTTTGGATGCTCAATTACAGAAGCAGACAGAATTATCCTTAAACAATTCAAATTTTGTAAGGCTTAAGGGCAAAAAGGTGAATCTCTCACAAATTTTTGAATGGTACAATAAAGATTTTACCCAAGAAGGAAAGAGCTTGGTAGATTTTGTTAACCAATACCGCAAAGAAAAATTAGACTCCAACACCAAAGTAGGATACTATCCCTATGACTGGACTTTGAACGAAACCAAATAAAAATTTTAAACAACAACAATCATGAAAAATTTTAAAAACTATATACTATTGTCAGGAATTCTTATGTGTTCTTTTATAGGATTTTCACAAGATGATACTGATAACCAAAGCAGAAGTAATATTCAACAATATACCCCATCAAAGCTAATTGGAAAAGGACAATGGGACCTTAAATGGTTCAACAACCTTTACACCCAAACGGAGAGTACATTTTCTGATGGAACGGAACCTAGACAAACATTTTTTACATCTACTCTAGAAGTTTATACTGGGGTTGGATCAAACAAAAGATGGAATGTTGGAGCTATTTTCGAATTTCGTTCCAACGTAGTGGCAGATCGTAGTGCTTTAGATGTATTTAAATTTGATGGTGAAACGGGAACAGCACGTTCTGGACTTACGTCATTTGCTCCCTCAATAAAATTTGTGCCATTTGCTTCAGTAAGTAATTTTTCAATCCAGAGTTCATTCTTTATTCCTTTAGTAGATAATGAAACAGAAGATTTCTTGCCTGTAAATGGTAACGGTGGCGTGTTTCTGGATCAAAATGGATATATATGGCAGAACAGGTTTTTCTATGATCACACCTTTCCTGGAGATAAATGGCAGTTATTTACAGAACTGAATACAGAATTGAGTTTTGGCGACAAGGAAGAAAGTTTTGCCAATAACAGTTTGAATCTGACACCAGGAGTATTTCTTAGTTACTTTCCAAGCTCTAAGTTTACAGTTTTGGCCTTGGCACAACATTCACAGCGTTTGGATCTAGGGAACGATTTTGCACAAGATTTCACAGCTTTAGGAGGTGGCGTTAAATATCAATTGACCCAAGCTTTAAATATTGAAGGACTATACACCAATTTTGTAAGAGGCAGCAATACGGGTCTAGGAGAAACATTTAACATAGGATTACGGGCTATTTTTTAAAGACTAAGCCTTAAAAGATTATTTTAGGAGTCTTAATTTTTTAACTATGAAAAGATTAGGGCTCCTTTGCTTATGTCTACTTCAGTTTTCATGCAATAGTCAAAATATAGAAAAAATAAACGGGGTAAGCTTTGTCGGCTCCAGAGATGAGGTTACTCAGGTTCATGTAGATCCCGTCCTAGAAGTAAATGCCAATTATGCTGCGGTAATGCCTTTTGGTTTCGCTAGGACTTTAAATTCGCCCAATATAATTTTTGATACAGACAGACAATGGTTTGGCGAAACAAAACGAGGGGCACGACAGTACATTGAACTACTGGATAAAAATGGGGTCAAGATAATGCTGAAACCTCAAATTTGGGTATGGAGAGGGGAGTTTACGGGAGATATGACAATGAAATCCGAAGAAGATTGGAAAACTTTCGAAGAATCCTATAGCAAGTTCATTTTGGCCTATGCACATCTGGCTGAAGAAACTAAAGCTGATATTTATTGTATTGGAACCGAATTGGAAGAATTTGTAAAGAATAGACCTGAGTATTGGCAAGATTTGGTTGATGAAGTGAGAAATATTTATAGCGGTAAGCTCACCTATGCCGCTAATTGGGACGAATATTCAAGAACACCTTTTTGGGAAAAGTTGGATTATATAGGAGTGGATGCGTATTTTCCATTGTCAGAGGAGCGTTACCCAACAAAGGAGGAATTGAAATCTGGATGGCAACGTTGGAAGCCCAAATTGGTGGATTTATCAGAAAGAAATGGAAAACCAATCCTTTTTACGGAGTTTGGATATCGCAGTATGGATTACACCGCCAAAAAACCATGGTTGGTAGATAGGAACAAAATGGATGTAAATCTCGAAGCACAAGCCGATGCGACCCAAGCAATTTTTGAAGAATTTTGGAAGGAAGATTGGTTTGCTGGAGGCTTTGTATGGAAATGGTTTATTCACCATGACGTTTCAGGAGGAGAAGAGGACAATAGATTCACACCACAGAATAAACCTGCAGAATCGGTAATTCGTAAACACTATACAACCTTGCAAGAATCTAAATTCTAATTTATTGTATAATAGACTATGATGCGTATTGCCTTTGCTTTTTTTCTTATGCTATTAGCAGGCAAGGGATATAGTCAAAGTAAAGTTGTTGATGTAAAAGTTCAAGGAAACAAAAGAACCAAAACAGCTTTTATAAAAAAAATCACAAAGCTTAAAGCGGGAATGGAATTGGATTCTTCACTTATTGAAGAAGACATATACAGGTTAAAGCGATTACCCTCTGTATCTCACGCTTACTTTCAAGTTTTTCCAGCAAATACGGAAGGTGATTACAATGTTTTTTATGGTATAGAGGAAAACTTTACACTAATTCCTTTTGCCAGCGTATATACCTCCAGTAACGATGAATTTGCATTTAGAATTGGGCTGCAAGAATTCAATGTTTTTGGAAACAACATTACGCTAGGGGGATTTTACCAAAGGGATGTTTTTAATTCTATTGGAGCCAATCTTAGAGCTCCGTACCTATTCAGTAATAAACTGGGACTGGCATTAAGCTATCAAGATCTAACAACTCAAGAACCTGTTTTTTTAGATAATGGCACTGCAGATTATAAATACAACAATGAGTCTTTTGAAGTTCTTGGACTTTATGAGATAAACTTTAAGCATAGATTGGAGTTTGGGGTTAATTTTTTTACAGAGGACTATAGATACCTTTTTGGAAGCACAGATCCAGATGTTCCGCAGGCTTTGAACGTAAATAAGCACTTGTTCAAGTTTATCTATAATTATGATGCTATTACATACTATTATCAATATTTATCTGGTTTTAAGAGCGCCCTCAATCTTCAATATGTCAATAGTGCCAATGAGCAGCTGCCAGAATTTATGATTGGCTTTAATGATTTTACTTATTTTTTTAGGGTAGGCCAAAAAGGAAATTGGGCAAATAGACTGCGTTTAGGACTTTCCAGTAATTTGGATACGCCATTTGCGCCATTTGCAGTAGACAATAACTTAAATATCCGGGGAGTTGGAAATACGATTGATAGAGGTACTGGGGCTATCGTTCTAAATACTGAATACAGACATACACTTATTGATAAAGATTGGTTTGTACTTCAGAGCAATGTTTTTATTGATGGAGGTACATGGAGAAACCCTGGAGGAGATTTCAGCGACTTTGGAGACGATCAAAATTTAAGGATTTACCCTGGAGTTGGGCTCAGATTTATTCACAAAAAGATTTTTAATGCAATTTTTAGGATAGACTATGGTCATGGCATTACCAACGAGGCTTCCAGAGGAATAGTTTTCGGAATCGGCCAGTATTTTTAATTTTTTTAAATGTATTTCATCGATGATTTTTGTATTTCATCGATTTTTATCATATTTGCAGAGCATCCCTGCAACAACACATAACTATGAAACTATTACTGGCATTTGTGCTCTGGATAAGTATGTCTTTTATGCTTTTTGCACAGGATAATTATTATACTGTTACTGCAGAGAAAGGGGACGGAATCTTTTCTATACTTAGAAAACAAGGGCTAGACCCCGTTAAGTACTACGAAGCATTCATCACTTTGAATACCAAGGATATTAAAGATGGAAGTATGTTGCATGTGGGCAGGGAATATAGAATTCCTAAGGCAATGGACTCTTTTAAAAATACTGGAGTGAGGGTACAAATAGCTGAAGGAACCGAAAACCCTATTTTCGATACCGAGCTTGCCACTATGTCACATAAAAGCAAGACACTTAAAGATGCCGTCTACTATTTAATAGCAGAAAACCAGACCAGGGAGGAAAACAAATTTGTAAGTGATATTACCAAGAGTTTGGCAGCAGATCTTATGGTTCATGGCGCAACGGTTTTTATTATAGAAAATAAAGATGAAAAGTTTGCCAATAGTGAGTCTTTGACGGAAGTAGAAAAAATGGGTTGGTATGTTGAAACCATTAATAAGCGCTACTTGCAAAATACCGGAAAATACCAGAGACTGCTTATCATCAGGGCAAATGGTTTAATAAAGAACGGGAACATGGACGTAGCTGTTTACCATCATAACAAAAGTGAAAAAGGGCAGCGTTTCGCTCGAAACATCCAAAATGTCTTTAAAGAAAACAGCATTTCAAACCGTTCTTATAAGGATATCAACATGATTTTTAAAGACAAGAATAGCCTCTATTTGGCTAAAAATACCTTACCCGCTGTAAGCTTATTAACTATAGATGGCAGTTCTAAAACTGTCGGGAAAGATGGAATTTCCGTGCATTCTGATAAAAAGTCTTTTGCAAGCTTGATTACCAACGGTATTCTTAAGGATTATGCTGACCTAGAAATAGAAAACTAGCATTCTATGGATTCAAGAAGTGTTTTGAATAGTATTGAAAAAGTTCATCTGGTCCAGCTCCAAAATAGCTTTTTAGGTGAATCATTGCAAAATGGAACTGCACTTTTATCCATCCTATTTCCCGGTATTTTCTGGCTGAGGTAATTACATGTTCTGGAAGAATTTTAAACGATGTCTGCCTATAGAGCCTCTGAATAAACTCCGTGTCTTCATAGATTAGATAGTCCTCATTGAATCCCTCGGTTTTATGAAACAACTTACTTTTAATAAAAAGTGACTGATCGCCACCTCTGCACAACGTATGGTTTATTCTTGATAACCAAGCAAAAGTACGTAGGATGGGATTTTTAGTATCAAACTGCATTCTAAAACATCCAGATTGATGACCTTGCTCAATGGCATCTAGAATAAGTTTGTCAAAGTCTTTTGGCGGATAGGTATCTGCATGTAAAAAGTAAAGAATTTCTCCCGTAGCAAGTTTGGCGCCGGCGTTCATTTGTCTTGCACGACCTTTTTTAGAATGAATGACCACTGCACCATGTTCTAATGCAATTTCGACGGTTTTATCTCTACTGCCACCATCAATGCAAATCACCTCCAAAACACTTTTTGTGGTGCTATTGTAATTTAAATGTTTCAGTAATTTGCCCAGATAAGCTTCCTCGTTAAGTACGGGGATGAGAATGCTAATGGTTTTGGATTTAATTTGCTTCATTTAAGCTCCAATCATAGTCCAGGTATTCAACTTTTGCATTTTTGCTTATAGGAATGTCCAAGTATGTATTTATAAAGTCCAACAATGAAGTATTATTGGTGAAATCACTTTTATACCACTTAAATATTCTTGAAAGCTTTGCAGTGCCATTTTCAAACTGATTTCGTTTTTTGTCATTCACAAAATCGATGGTAGCTTTAGAAAGTAACCTTTCCATATTTTGTTCAGTGAACGCTGCATTAAGCAATTTTGGACAAGAGTAGGAAGCACAGTTTATGGCAAAATGAATTCTTGGTTCATCCATTTTGCGTAATACTTCATGTTCAATATCATTCAAGGAAGTGATGTCTCCGTTTACGGAAATCCAATTTTTCTTCCAGCGATTGGGAATGTCTTTTATGCTTTTGGTAGGATAGTTATCAACGATTAGTTTAACTGTTGCCGCATTGTATAGGTTGATGTAGAATGCCAATTTTTTATTTTTACTCCAAGAAGATGAAGGTGCATTCTGGGATAATAGTTTCAAGTATGTCTCTAAACTGGCAATATCTTTTTTAAATCCAGCATAATTCACATTACCATCTTCGTCTACATATTTTTTCAATAATTCGTTCCAGGAATCATGGTTAAATGCTAAAACTTTTGGCTTTACTTCTTCAATTTTATTTTTTTTCTCCGTGATTGTTTTTTTTGGAACCTCAACTATTTCAAAAGTATCTTTTGCAATTTCGATGGGCTTAGACTCATTATTCTCTAATGGAATAGATTCGTTGACTGCTGCAATTTCTGCTCTTTTTTGATTTGAATCTACGTCAGAATTAACTCTTCCGCTGCCACCGCATGATACAAGCAGTATTCCAAAAATTAGATTTAGAATGATATTCATGAGTCACTTAATTTGAGGCTAATTGAAAGCACTCATAGAGAAGTCAGAAAAAATGGCCTAACCTTTCAAATTTTGTATAAAAAAATGAATTCAACCTTAGCGACAATAACACATGTTATTTAAATAACCTTAATCAGTTCTTTAAACAATTGTATCATTTTTGGTTCTGTATTGCCTGCTATTTCAATGATTTCTTGGATATTCACTGGTTTTAGATTGTCTGGGTCGCACTCATCCGTTAAAACAGACACAGCCACAATGGGCAGTCTTAAATGATTTGCAACAATAACTTCGGGAACGGTACTCATACCAACGGCATCTGCCCCCAATATTTTTAGCATACGATATTCTGCTTTTGTCTCCAGCTGAGGTCCCACTACAGAAGCATAAACTCCCTTTTGAAGCGATATTCCCTCTTTCTCTGCAATAGCATTAATCTTATTCCGCATGTCTAGATCGTAGGGTTCGCTCATATCCACAAAACGATCTCCAAATTCTGCAACATTTTTAAATGCCAAAGGTGACCCTCCCTGAAGATTAATATGGTCTTCTATCAACATGATATCCCCTTTTTTATAATTGAGATTAATTGCTCCAGCTGCATTGGAAACAAATAATTTTTTAATCCCAAGTTGGTGCATTACGCGAATGGGATAGGTAACATCCAAGAAATCATATCCTTCATACAAATGAAATCGCCCTTGCATCACCACTACCTTTTTGTTGGCTATGGTACCATAAATTAATTTTCCGGTATGAAACTCTACAGTGGCCAGTGGAAAATATGGAATATGATTATAATGTGCTTCAATCGAGTTTTCAATTTCATCTACCAACTGCCCCAATCCAGTGCCAAGGACAATGCCGATTTCCGGAGCTTCAAACCCCTTCTTTTTTAAATATTCAACGGATTCTTCAAGTTGTTTTTTAGTCATTCTCTATATGTTTTAAATAGGGTTGGAATGCTTCAATATCTTTGATGTCCTCATAAATGTCCACGTCATTTTTAGCTTCCAACAAAAAGTAATTTTCAGTTTTTAAGTCTTCTAAGGTATGCGATAATACGGTTTCTGTTCCCCATGCCTTGTTTTTGAACAGTTCCTTTTTAAAGATGGACATTCCCAAAAGATAATAGCCACCATCTTCGGCGGGGCCTATTACATAATCATGGTCTTCCAGTTTTGCAAATGCCCTTTCCAAATCCTCTTGGGAAAGGTCGTACATATCGCTTCCAATAACAATAATTTTCTCAAAGCCTGAGCTAAAGCCATCTAGAAAAGCATTCTGCATTCTAATACCTAAATCAGCTCCATTTTGAAGCTTTTTTTGATAGATGTTGTTATCCCATAAATCATTCTCCCAAATAGCTTCAGAATAAAACACCTGTTTTCCTGCTTCCAGTTCCTTGGTAAAGGAGACTGTATGTGCAAGCAAAAATTCATAAATCTCCAAAGCTGTTTTATCTCCCACTTTTGCAGCCAATCTTGTCTTGCATTTTCCAAGCTCTGGATTGCGTGTAAAGATTAAAAGTAGGTTAGTGTTCGTTTTGTTCAATAGTCTCTTTTTTGGATTGATATACTTTATCCGCGTTGGTCAATAGAATGCCCCAATACTTACTAAAAGCATGCACTTTTTCGGTTTGTATGTCATGGGTATTATAAACTGGATATCCTTTGTTTTTCCATTCAAAAATTCCACCGTAAAGATTCTTGACATTGGTATAACCTGCTTGCTCTAATTCTTCACCTACATCTTCGGACCGCACTCCTATGGAACAGTATATAATCAATGGAGTATCCTTATCTGGAATTGACTCCAAAACCTCCACTATTTCAAAGCTTTCATACCCAATCCAAATAGCATTTTTCAAATGGCTAACTTCAAATTCCTCCTTTTCTCTTGCATCCAATAAAACAGTTTTTCCCATACTGTTTAACTCTTCCGTAGAAACATATTCAATAGTGTTGTTATTGAATTTTTCCAGTATTCCAGAGATATATGTTTGTGCATACGAGGTGGAAATTGAAAGAAGTAAAAATAAAAGATTTAAGGGGAATCTCATGAATAAGAAGTAAAAGTCAAAGATAGTGTTTTGTGGATTTTGATAAATAATTATTGTTATCTTAATCTTCTAATCCCAACTAGAATACCATGCAAAAAAGAGTTATATGTTTATTTATGTTTTTGCTTCTTCTTTCATGTAAAAGCAAGACAGAGGAAAAAGAAGTGACTCAAGAAAAAGAATCAAAAGTGTACACAGAAAAATACCGTCCACAGTTTCACTTTTCACCACCAGAAAAGTGGATGAACGACCCAAATGGATTAGTATACAATGAAGGAATGTATCACCTTTTTTATCAATACTATCCAGAGGATATTGTCTGGGGGCCTATGCATTGGGGGCATGCAGTAAGTAAAGATATGGTGCATTGGGAACATAAACCCATTGCTCTTTATCCAGATGAGCATGGGCTTATTTTTTCTGGAAGCGCGGTAGTGGACAAGAAAAACACTTCAGGATTTGCTAAAGATGGCGAAACACCACTTGTGGCAATTTTCACCTATCATTCCATGGAGGGAGAAAAGGCAGGTAAAAAAGATTTTCAAACTCAGGGTATTGCTTATAGTTTAGATAATGGAGAGACTTGGGTAAAGTATGAAGGCAATCCTGTAATTGGTAATAGTGGAATCAAAGATTTTAGGGATCCCAAGGTTTTTTGGCATGAAGGGTCACAAAACTGGATTTTAGCTTTAGTGGCCGGCGACCATGCGAAATTTTATAAATCCAATGATTTGAAAGAGTGGAAACACCTAAGCGATTTTGGAAAGAGGCAAGGTGCCCACGGAGGTGTTTGGGAATGTCCAGATTTATTTCCTTTAAAAGTTGAAGGGTCTAATGAAGAAAAATGGGTGTTGATTATAAGTATTAATCCTGGAGCGTCAAATGGAGGAAGTGGTACGCAATATTTTATTGGAGAATTTGATGGCAAAAAATTCATCTCGGATCAAAAAGAGGCCAAATGGCTAGATTTTGGAACTGATAATTATGCGGGGGTTACGTATAACAATACTCCCAATGGCGAAAGAATTTTTATTGGGTGGATGAGCAACTGGGATTATGCCAGGGACACTCCAACCAAAAAGTGGCGAAGTGCTATGACCGTACCTCGAAAATTATCGCTCAGAAAGGTTGGGGATGATTATCTGCTAGCAAATTACCCTTTAGAACAAATGGACAAATTGGCATCAGAAGTTTTGGACAAGGGTATTAGTGTTCCGGCGGATACCTCACTAACCTTGAATGTTGATGGCTTAAATCAATCTCAGCTCAGTTTTACAACGGCTTCCAAAGATTTTAAACTGATTTTTTCCAACGATTTAAACGAAATCTTAGAGCTTATTATGGATTCCAAGAACAGTGCTTTTATGTTAGATAGAATGAACTCGGGAAAGACTAGTTTTCAGCCTGAATTTGGCAATAAGAAGCATTATATGAATACTCAAGCGCTTGGTGAAGAAGCCTATGAGGTAAAGATTTTATTGGATTGGTCATCTATAGAAGTTTTTATTGATAATGGACTTTATGTAATGACCCAACAAATCTTCCCAACTGAACCATATAATAAATTGACTATTGAAAATCTAGATGATCAATCTGTCATTGAAAACGCTCAAATAAACAAGATGCAATCTACTTGGTAAGTGCACTTAACTCCTTAACTATTTGATTGCATTTAGTGTTCTTTACAATTAATCTCTATTTGTAATGTATAGAGCGGTTTTCAGACTAATAAAATCGATAAAACAAGTAATAACTTAAGAACATTAAAATGAAGATAGGAATAAATGGAATGGGCCGTATTGGTAGAGCCGCTTTAAAGGTAATCACTGAAACCCCAGGATTAGAGGTAGTGGCGGTAAACGATATTGTTTCAATAGAAAATACCACATATTTATTAAAATATGATACGGTTTATGGAGTGTATGAAAAGGAAGTTTCCCATGGCGCAGATACGTTAACGGTTGATGGACAAAAAATACAATACACTTCTATCAGAAACCCAGAGGAATTACCTTGGAAGGAACACCAAGTAGATTTGGTAATTGAAAGTACTGGTGTTTTTACAACAGGTGAAGATGCAGAACGTCATTTAAAGGCAGGTGCAAAAACAGTTATAATCTCTGCACCAACAAAAAGTGCTGATACTCCAACAGTAGTGCATGGTGTAAACTCTAAAGATGGAAATACCAGTGTTTTCTCATGTGCCAGTTGTACTACCAATAATATAAGTCCGGTAGTGGAGGTCTTGGGGCGCAGAATAGGGATTAAAAAAGCAATTATGACTACTGTTCATGCGTACACAGCTTCGCAAGGAACGGTAGATGCTCCTTCAGAAAAAAACTTTAGAATGGGTAGAGCAGGGGCTCAAAACCTAATTCCAACTACAACAGGTGCGGCTATTGCCACCACAAAGGCACTGCCAGAATATGCTGGAAAATTCGATGGAGTTGCAATACGTGTACCAGTTCCTGTAGGATCTATCTCGGATCTAACTTTTGTAACAGAACGATCGGTTACTGCTGAAGAAGTGAATAAAATTCTAATGGAAGAGGCCAAAACGGAACGTTATGCTAATGTTTTGGATACAACCGATGAGCCTATTGTCTCTTCAGATATTATAAAAAGTCCTTATGCTTCAACGGTTGATCTTGCAATGACGAGAGTTGTGGATGGCGACTTACTTAAAGTAATGACTTGGTATGATAACGAGTGGGGATTTACTAACCAAATGATACGTCAGATTTTGGAAATTAAAGGATAACTTATGATTACTTAAAAAAATGGTCGCCAATACTTTGGCGACCATTTTTAATTTATATAATGATAGAGGCAATTAATGAATGTGCAAACGGAGCAGGTAATTACAAGGAACCAAAATAGATAGCCAACTTTTTCTTCAATAGTGTTCATTTTGAAATATGTTTGTTCTTGGTTGAGGTTTTTGATTTATACTCCGAAATTAAAGAAATAGAGCTCTCAAAGTTTTACATTTTCATCAGTTGCTGGGAAAAAGATATAATTGGTAAAAATTACTATGTGAATTGCAAAACGGGTATAAAGTGAATAAAATCCAGTAACGCTAACCTAAGAAGGCATCATACCAAAGTGCTATAAAACTGTTTGGTGTTAGTGCATTAGGTTTTTGAAGCCTAATTTTGGTATTAGATTAAGAGACTAATGGAATATAAAGATATTGATCAAAATATAGCGGGCAGAATGCGGAAGTGGGGAATGCCGGCTGTTCGTATTTCGTTCGCAGTTATTTTTTTTTGGTTCGGGATTTTAAAACCTTTTGGTTTATCTGCGGCTACAGAACTTTTAATGGCAACAGTAGCCTGGCTTCCTTTCGGAGAGCCGGATACATGGCTTGTGGTAATAGGATGGTGGGAAGTTGTTATTGGAATAACGTTTCTTTTTAGGAAAACAACAAAAATTGCCATTGCCCTATTACTTTTTCAAATGGTAGGTACTTTTATGCCTTTGGTGTTTTTACCTGAAGTTACATTTCAAAACGGAAACTATCTTTTACCCACACTAGAGGGTCAATACATTATTAAAAACGTAATGATTATATCTGCAGCGCTAATTGTGGGAGGGACTTTTTATAAATCCAAAAGAGATTCGTAATCCGACTCTTCTCATTATAACAGAATGGAAACTTAAATTACACTAAAGGTGTTCCTTTCAAACGTTTTTCAATTTTACGCTTCTTCTCGGTCAGAGATTTCATGACATCCATGAGATTGGAGTCTTGAGTTTCTTTATAAATCTCATTAATAGAAAGTATAAGCTTTTTAGCTTCTCTTGAAGCTGCTACCCTGTCGCTGGTGGACATATGACTCAAAGTTCTACCTACAAACTCTTTTGCCTTTTCTAATAAGTCTTCAGTCATTTTTATTTAAAGTTAATCTAGATTGGCTAAATATAAGAGTTAGTTTGATATTTTATGCCTATATAGCTATTCGATTTTTATATTTATGAAATTATTAAGAATACTACTACATCTTAAAAAACAAAAAAACCGGCAAATTTGCCGGTTTTTTTGTGGTACCTCCAGGAATCGAACCAGGGACACACGGATTTTCAGTCCGTTGCTCTACCAACTGAGCTAAGGTACCTTCAAAAGCCTTTTGCAAAGGCGGGTGCAAATATAATTTCAAAATTAGGATATACAAACAAAAACTTAAAAAAAGGCAATGGTTTTTTTTCAATTCTCCATCTTTGTACTATGAACCTGGTGATTGACATTGGAAATACGCTGATAAAGTACGCTGTTTTTGAAAACAATAAGATTTTGTTTGATGAATACTCGGAGTCAGGATTATTTCTGTCCAAGGTCAAAGAACTTTTTGAACTATATCCAAAAATTGGTCATTCGTTAATTTCTTCAGTTGGTGCATTACAAGGAAAAGAGCAGGACATTGTATCTCTTTTTTGCAGAGTTCACGTACTTACAAGTGAGTCTAAAGTTCCTTTTAAAAATAGTTATGCTACTCCTCAAACTCTTGGTATGGATCGTATAGCAGTGGCAACCGCGGCATTTTATCTTAACCCAAGAGGGAATACCTTGGTTATAGATGCGGGTACTTGCATAACTTATGATATGGTAAATGATTCAGGTGAATATGTTGGAGGTGCCATATCTCCTGGAGTTCAAATGAGATATAAAGCAATGCACAATCAAACTGCCGGCTTACCTTTACTACGTCCTGATGAGATTTTAGATTTTATTGGGAATTCTACCGAAACCTGCATACACAGTGGTGTAGTCAACGGTGTTACATTAGAAATTGATGGGGTAATTAGTCAGTACCGTTCTCGCTTTCAAGATTTAACAGTTATTTTAACAGGCGGGGACTCCCATTTTTTTGCCAACCGACTAAAAAATACCATATTTGCGAATTCTAAATTTCTCTTGGAAGGGCTAAATTACTTGCTAGAATACAACAAACGCTAGATGATTAAGAAATTTTTGATTGCTTTTTTTTGCGTAGCTAGTTATGGCATTTTTGCGCAAAACGGTACAATATCACCATATTCATATTTTGGAATTGGAGATTTAAGAAATAATGGTACCGTTGAAAACCAGATGATGGGAGGGCTAGGTATGTATGCGGATAGTATTCATATAAATCTCACAAACCCTGCTGGGTATTCCAAATTAAAACTTACTACATATACTGCGGGAATCACACATACCGCGTTTAATTTAAAAAGCTTTACCGAAGAGGAGAAAGTTGGTGTAACAAACCTGGACTATTTGGCAATCGGTTTCCCCGTGGCCAAAAATGTTGGAGTAGGTTTTGGATTAATGCCATTTTCATCTGTTGGATATAACCTGACCGATGTGAGCGACGATGGGTTGATTACTAACGTGTTTGCTGGAGAAGGCGGTCTAAACAGGGCTTACTTTTCCGTTGGTTTTGAACCTATAAAGAACCTGAGTTTAGGAGTTACGGTTAATTTTAATTTTGGAAAACTGGAGTATCAAAGGATACAAAGCGTTGAGAATGTTCAATTTGGCACGTTGGATAGACGTGAATCCCGGATTAATGGATACGATTTTAATTATGCGGCTAATTACACCAAAACCATAAAAGATAAGTATACCTTTTACACTTCTCTTATGGTGAACACTCAAGTCAATCTAACTTCAGAGAATACAGAACGCCTTGGTTCTTTTTCTTTGGTGAATGGACAAGAAATTGAAGTCATCAATGTTGATTTGGAGGCTAACAATCTTAGAAACACAGAACTTAAGATACCAACCATAACAACTTTGGGATTAGGTTTTGGTGAAGAAAAGAAATGGTTTATTGGTGGAGAATACAGTTTTCAAAAATTCAGCGATTTCGAAAACGAATTTTTAGGATTGGAAAACGTGACCTATAATGATGCCAACAGTATGGTTCTAGGAGGTTTCTTCATACCTGATTATCGCTCGCTTTCCAGTTACTTTAAAAGGATTACCTATAGGGCAGGATTACGTTATGATGTTACAGGACTTGAGGTGAATAATAAGGAGATAAACAATCTTGGCATAACTTTTGGATTTGGGTTACCGTTGGGCAACAATTTCTCCAATCTTAATATAGGTTTTGAGGCAGGAAAAAGAGGCACAACGGATGCGAACCTTATCGAAGAAAATTATTTTAAATTCAACGTTGGCATATCTTTAAACGATAAATGGTTTGTTAAAAGAAGAATAAATTAATGGGGGATTTTTTAAAATATCAATAAATAACCGTTGATATTATTTCCATTAAGATGATTTTTTCATGAAAATTTGTACATTAACCACTTTAAAATTAGTAAGATGAAGAAGAAACACTACTTAACGATGATAGCGATCCTTATGTCGATGGGATTAAGTATTGCTCAAGCACAAAATCCAGAATGCATGACCAATCTGTCCATTTACGCGGAACATGCAAAAGTTAAAAACTACGATGCGGCATATGAGCCTTGGAAAATGGTCTACGAAAGTTGCCCAGATATTAATAAGGCAAATTTCTCATATGGAGAAAAAATTCTGTCGCATAAAATCAAGAATTCCTCTGGAGCGGATAAAGATGGTTATATCCAAGATTTAATGTCATTATATGACAATAGCCTAAAATTTTTCCCTCAGAAATTCAGCAAAGCTGGTGTGGCAATTGACAAAGCTCTTTTATCATATGACAATAAAATGGCCTCTAACGATCAATTGTATGATATGTTGGGAACTGCTTTTCAAGGAGATAAGAAAAACTTCAAAAACCCAAAAGCACTTTACCTTTACTTCTCAAGTTTGGTAGATTTGCATGGAGCAGGGAAAAAAGACCTTCAAGAGGTATTTGATGTTTATGATGATGTAACAGAGAAGGTTGAAGATGAAAACAAAAAATTAACTGCTATTGTTACCAAATTACTTCCAAAAGATTCTTTGGGAACATTAACATCAAAAGAAAAAAGACAACTTAGGGCGGCTACTACAAACTCAAAATCTTATGGTAAGATTGCTGGGAGTATAGATTCTAAATTAGGTGCTCTTGCAGATTGTGGAAACTTAATTCCACTTTACCAAAAAAGTTACGAAGCTAAAAAGGGAGATGTAAAATGGGTAAAGCGTGCCGTTGGAAGAATGTTCTCCAAAGATTGTACGGATGACCCATTATTTAGCACAATGGTAGAGCTTCAGGCAGAATTAGATCCATCTGCAGACGTATATGTATACTTAGGTACTCTTAAGACTAAGTCTGGAGATAGCAAGGGTGCAATTGCTGACTTTAATAAGGCTGTAGAATTGGAGGCAGATTCGTATAGAAAATCCAATATCCTATATAAAATTGCCACTACGGTTAGAAGAAGCAGTAAATCACAGGCAAGAAGCTATGCGCTTAAGGCCATTGATGCTAACTCTTCAAATGGTAAAGCATATTTGTTAATTGCCAATTTGTATGCAGGTAGCGCAAATGCTTGTGGAACTACAGCGTTTGAAAAAAGAGCAATATACTGGAAGGCTGCAGACATGGCTAGAAAAGCAGGTAGAGTTGACCCGTCTCTTAGTGGACGTGCAAACCAGTCAGCTGCAAGTTACGCAGCAAAGGCTCCTACGAAAGAAATGATTTTCAGCGCCGCTATGGCAGGTAAAACAGTTACTTTTAAATGTTGGGTAGGCGGTAGCGTTAAGGTACCTAATTTATAGAGTGAAACAGACTTCAAAAAATAATTTAAAGTGTCTTGCCACGGTTTTTGCCGTGGCAATCCTTTTTATGGGCTGTAAGGATAACTATGAAAGGGTAGGTGAAGAAGCGGTTAGGCCAGTCATTCCATCAGGAGTTGCACAAAATTTGGTGTTGACATACACCGAGACAGAGAAGGAAATGAGCACAGAAGATTTATCTGATTCAAAGATTATTGCCATTTTAACAGGCCCGGTCTACGAAAACTATGATAATCAACAATTCAAATACCATACCTTTCCTAAGGGGTTAAAAGTTGATTTTTTTGATGATAAGAACCAAAAGAGCGTTATAACGGCCGATTATGGTATCGTTTATTCCCAAACCAATTTAATAGACTTACAAGGGAATGTGGTTATAGATAGTCATGATGGGAAAAAGCTGGAAACCCCTCAGTTGTTCTATGACAGAGCCAATAGCTGGATTTTTACAGAAGAGGTCTTTACATACACAAACCCTGAAGATGGTACAGTAATGGACGGAGAGGGAATGGATTTTAATAGAGATTTTAGTTTTTTCAATGCCCACAAAACCTATGGTCTTATGACCATAAAAGAAAAAGAGTAATATGATAAAATTTTTAAAATATACGGAGTATTTGTACTTGGCTGTAGCTGTCATTTCAATCTATAAAATTGCGACATTGTGGAGTGTAGATCCAAAAGAGACCTATATTTTTATATTTTTTGCAGTGGTTTCTATTGCTATGTTTCTTTTTAGAAGAAAGTATCGTCAACGTTTTGAACAACGAAAAAAGGATAATCAACAATAGTGTTATTGGACTCCTCTATAATCATTATAATTCTCTCATTGCTATTTTCGGCATTCTTTTCAGGAATGGAAATAGCCTATATTTCTGCCAATAGGATTCATATTGAAATTGAAAAAAAACAGGAAGGCTTTTTTGCAAAGATACTGACCTGGCTCACCGAGAAACCCTCCAAGTTTATTGCAACCATGCTTATTGGGAACAACATTGCATTGGTTATTTATGGGTTTTTCATGGGCGATGTACTAATGGATTGGTTTAAAAAACTGGTTCCCACATCTTCAGAATTTTTAAATTCCCTTCTTACAGATTTCAGTCTACTTTCCCAAACGATAATTTCCACTATAATTATCCTGGTTACCGCAGAGTTTCTACCCAAAGTACTTTTTCAAATCTATTCCAATACACTTTTAAAGGTATTCGCCATTCCGGCATACTTTTTTTATGTGCTGTTCTCGTTCATTTCTTGGTTTGTAATAAAGATTTCAGATTTTGTTCTTCGTGTTTTCTTTAAAACCAAAGGGGATGAGGTTCAATTTGCATTTACAAAACTGGAACTAGGAGATTACATTACTGAACAAATGGAAACCGTAGAAGAGGAGGATGAGGTAGACTCAGAAATTCAAATATTCCAGAATGCATTGGAATTTTCCGCAGTAAAAGCGCGCGAAGTAATGGTGCCAAGAACGGAAATTACAGCGGTTGAAATAGATGAAACCCCTAAAAACCTTGCTAAACTGTTTTCGGAAACGGGGTATTCCAAAATATTGGTATACAAGGAAAGCATAGATGAAATCATTGGGTATGTACATTCCTATGAACTCTTTAAAAAACCCAAAACAATCAAGAGTATTCTGTTACCAGTTGAGCTTGTGCCAGAAACCATGTTAATTCAAGATATTCTTAATGTGCTCACCAAAAAGCATAAAAGTATAGCGGTGGTTTTAGATGAATATGGTGGGACCTCTGGAATAATAACTGTTGAAGATATTGTTGAAGAATTATTTGGGGAAATAGAGGATGAACATGATACCACAGATCTTTATGAAGAGCAGTTGAGCGAAAATGTATTTAAGTTTTCTGCACGTTTGGAAGTAGATTATATTAATGAGAATTACAAACTGGAATTGGCAGAAAGTGATGAGTATGAAACACTGGGTGGATTGATCATGAATGAGACCGGTGAAATTCCTGAACAGGACTCTGAGATAAAGGTTGATAATTTTTTATTTCATATTCTAGAAGTGTCCAATACCAAAATCGACTTGGTTACTGTGCATGTTCTTGCTGAAGATTAACAACTTCCATTCTTTTTTTGACTTTCCTAATTGAAAAGAAAATGGTATTTTCGCCCACTGAAATTATAGAAAACAAGCAGTAAAATGGCAATATTAGAGAATATTAGAAAACGAACAACAGTACTGATTTTAATAATTGGTTTGGCGTTGTTTGCATTTGTAATATCAGGAGTCTTTACCAGCAATGATTTTGCGGGAACAAAAGTAGGCTCCGCTGTGGCAGAGGTAAATGGTGATGATATATCCATTGACGATTTTAGAAAAGAGGTGGAAAACGCTTCTAGGCGATTTGGCCCAAGTCTTTCCTCTACGCAATTGGTAAACAGAGTGTATGACCAAGAAGTTAGAAAAGCTATATTGGGACAACAGTTTGAAGATTTAGGGATTGATGTTGAGAGTGATCAAATTATAGAATTTGTAAAAACTTCTGGATACGCTCAAGTTCCAGATTTTCAAGATGAGAACGGAATCTTTAATGCTGAAGTTTTTAAAAGCGCAATTGCAGATTGGAAAGTAAACGATCCATTGCGTTATGATGCTTGGTTACAAGATGAAAAAACCATAATTCAATCCGCCAAAGAACGTTTGTATTTTAATCTAATAAAAGGTGGTGTTGGCGCTACACTTTCAGAAGGTGCTTTCGATTATAAAATGGCCAATGAAAAGGTAGATATCCAATATGTTCGTGTTCCATATACTTCAATAGCGGATAGCACTATACAAGTTTCAAAAAGCGAGATACAAGCATACATAAACGAACACAAAGAAGATTTTAACCAAGAAAAGGCAAGAGATATTCGTTTTGTATATTTTGAAGAAAAAGCTTCTGCGGATGATGAAAATGCTATAAAAAATGCAGTTACGGCACTTTTAAACGATACTGTTGAATATTCTGAAGAAAATGACGCTACCGATACTATTTCTGGTTTTAGAAATACGAAAGACATGACGGCTTTCTTAGATAGAAATTCAGATGCCAAGTTTGATACCATATTTAAGGCTAAAAAAGATTTACCTTCTACTGTAGCAGATACATTGCTGGCTTTAAACGTAGGTGAAATATATGGACCATACCGTGATGGCGATTTCTTCAAAGTTTCCAAAATGATGGATAGAAAACCCAACGGAACCGTAAAAGCAAGTCATATACTTTTTACATATGAAGGAGCTGAAAGGGCTAACCCAAGTATCACAAGAACTAAAGAAGAGGCAGAAGCCAAAGCCAAAGAGATTTTAGCAGAGGCCAAAAAAGAAGGAGCCGTATTCACCACATTGGCAAGAGACAATTCAGATGGACCCTCTGCACCAAGGGGAGGAGACCTAGGATATTTTCAAGAAGGTGTTATGGCAGATGAGTTCAATGATTTTTGTTTTGCTAATGAAGTTGATGCTATAGGTCTGGTAGAAACCCAATTTGGTTTCCATATAATCAAGGTTGATGATAAACAAGATATTGTTCAAGTAGCTACGCTCTCTAGGGAGATTGAACCATCTGAAGAAACAATCAATACATTGTTTACGGATGCCACTAAATTTGAAATGTCCGCTACAGATGCAGAACCTGAAAACTTTGGAGATATTGCAAAAGAAGATAACTATACCATTAGACCAGTTAATAAAGTCAAAGAGATGGATGAGAGTCTTCCTGGACTTTCAGCACAACGAGGTATTGTACAATGGGCATTTAATGATGAGACCAAAGTAGGTGACATCAAAAGGTTTAATATCAATAATGGATATGCTGTTGTGCAGCTTACAAAAAAGTATAAAGAAGGGCTTATGACTCCTGAAGATGCTTCTGCAACAGCCTTGCCAAAAATCAGAAAAGAACAAAAAGCTGCACAAATCATTAGTGCTAACCAAGGAAAAGCGATGGATGCTTTTGCCAAAGACAACAATGTAACCGTTTCCAATGCTTCTTCATTAACCATGAAGTCACCAACAATTCCTGGAGCAGGTAGAGAACCATTGGTTGTAGGTACTGCCTTTGCTTTAGCGCAAGATGCCACTTCTAAACTTGTTGAAGGTGAAACAGGTGTCTTTTTGTTAAAAGTGATTAAGAAGGAAGAAGCTCCTAAAATTGATAACTTTAGCACTTATGCAAACACCATTAAGACCAATGCTGCGAACCGAGTAAACACGGGAGTATACAACGCGTTAAAAGATGGTGCCGAAATAGAGGATAAACGGTCTACTTTCTATTAGGACTCTCTATAAAAATATTAAATAAAAAAGCCTCCCATGGGAGGCTTTTTTATTGCTACTACGGTTCTAGTTTTCCTCTTGTCTTGCTTTAACCAGCGCTCTTATGGGAATACCATCAATCAAAACATCTTTAAGGACAGCATCTCCATTTTTCAGATTGACCAAGGCATAAGTGATTTTAGTAGTGTCTCTTTGAGACTCTCTATAGGTTAGTTCCGCATCATATGCTTTGGATTCTTCCATATAAAACCTGTCAAAAGGATAATCAATTGTCAATTTTGTAGTATCAAAGGAGGTTATAAAACCAACTTCGGCTTTAACAAAATCCTCATTAGGGTCGAGTTTTTCTTTTGAAACTGCTTTTATTTTAGCGAAACCTTCATTGTCTTCTATCATGGAAACATAGATGACCTCTCCACGTATCCAATCATGTTCATCGGGAATTTCTATAGTATTCTCATCATAACTTAATACAATATACTTTCCTCTAAAAGGATCGCTTGGGTCAATAGGGGCAGTTTTGAATTTGAATTCTTTTCCACTATCCAATACATCTTCTTTATCCCATATCATTTTAGCGGGCACATATAGTTGTGCCAAGACGACAAGAATGAATAAAGGAAACAATACTTTTTTACTGTTCATTTGTCTTTCTTTTTTTAAGCATCCAATAATTTGTGGCAAAGAACCCTACACCTACGGATACAAATAAAATTCCTCGTACAACAAAGCTCAGATTTGTATCAAAAAACCTGCAAATGACCAAAATTGTAATTATGATGAGTCCATAGTTCAGCACCCCTAAATGATTCTGTTTAGCTCCTTCCCTAATGGTCAAGATACCTAGCGCAAAAACATAAAAATTGATTAGGATTGCAGCAAATGGAAAAGATAGTCCAATAAAAAATGCCACAATAAAGAGAATAAACATTGGGGCCAATGGTTTAATATCATTCCAAGGTTTGTTTCTTTGGTGTAAATATAGAAGCACGCCCGCTAGTATTGTAATTATGGCTGAAACAAAAAATTCAGGACTTAAAAGCATTTCATTAAGTAAGAAGTATTTCCTTCTCAAATCTTCCCAAAAACCATCAAAACTTAGTATCAAGAGTAGTATAATAGATCCAAGAGACCCTATTGTCTTATAACCACTGTTCCTTGTTTTTTGTTCATTAAAAAAGGCAAGATTCCCTATCAAATAAAACAGTCCAAACAGACTAAAATAGCCTACAAACATGAACTCTTCCGCCTTATCGGCAAATATTCCAAGAACAATGGTAATTGATAGCGGAATCACCCAATTATGAAAAACCATAAAATTACTTTTTGGTTTTTTCCGGTACAGCAGATAATAAAATGGTAAGATGCCCAAAAGCAACAACCAATAGAGATATGATTCAGAAGAGGGATAAGACCAATAGTTTGTTTCGCAGGCATAGTAGGTTATACCTATTATAAAGAGCAAAGAGGTAACAGAAGATCTCATTATATATATGGCTGGAAGACAAATTAGCATCCATGTCAGTAAGAAGGAACTTAAATCTCCAGAGATATTATAAATCTGACTTACCAACGATATACAGGCTCCAACCCCAAAAAATAAAAGGGTAGTGCCACTTTCTCTCCAGGCAACACTATCTTGTTTTTTGATTAAAACATACCCGCAGATAATTTGAGCAACTACCAGAGGTAAAAAAGCAAAAACTGTCTTCGTCATTTTTGAAAGCTCGTCCCAATTGTGGGCTATAATCAGGATAATCCCGAGTCCAACTAAAATTGCTCCTAATATCCCAAAAACAACAAAAAGGCGGTTGGTAGATGAACTGCCTTTGTTTTCGTAATAATTTTTAATGTTGTCGGCTGTTTCTTCTGTTATGATGTCAGCCTTTACAAGATTTGGTAAATCCTTAAGAATGCTCATTTCTCTGCTTAGTTTTACCAGCTATTCCCTCTGATTAAAATTATCCAAAAGATAATATAATTGGAGTGCAAGCTTATTTAATGGAAATATAGTAAAACTGTAGAATTACTATTTTATGGATTTGATTATTATAGGATATAGATTGATGAAGCAGAGCTAGTTTTGAAATAAATTAAGTTCAAAGAACCAATTCAGAAAAAGAGAAAATGGTTTCAAATCCTTTGGACTTAAAATAACTAGGAGTCTTTTCACCTCCAGTGGCCATAATGAAATCTCCGCCCCAGGCCCCTAAACTCTTTACGGCTCCAGAATAGTCTGGAAAAAGTTTGGACTTTATGGTTTGTAAACCCAATACTTTTGATAAGATTTCTTCGTGTTCCAACATCAAGGATTCAAACACTGAAAGGGAAGAAGAAGTTGCCATTTGTTTGGTGATTACGGAAATATTTTCTAGTAGGCTGTCCGTATCAAACTTTTGTTGGCGATACGTTGCAATAGCTGCCTTGCTACTTTGTTTTTGGTTGAGATAGACAAAGTAAATAGAATTTTTAAAGGAAGGATTAAAAGGCACTTCCTCAACTTTGGGGATATTATTCTTTAGTTGATAGAAAATAGGGCTATTGTGTTGCGCACAGGCAATATCATAACCACTACCTCCAAAGGCATTGTTCAGTAATCGATAAGCATCGACTTGAGCCCATTGGGCTATGTTGTTTATAAGTGTGGAAGAACTACCCAACCCCCATAATCTAGGAAAGCTTAAATAGGTCTCAACTTTAAGCCCGTCAATATTTTTCAAAAATTCGGGATTTTGAGCTTTTGCTTCAGACAATAAAGTGATTAATGTATTTGAAATGACATCATCGGTAGAAGAGATTAGTGTTAAGGCTTCCAGGTTAAAACTTCCTCTAAACCATTCATTGTCTTTTTCATCCAAACTTGTCCATTCTAACAGTCTCACAGATGAGGTCGGAGTCACCTTTAACGATTGCCCATACTTGGTGGGCACGGCCAATCCAAGAGCACCATCCAAAATTGCATATTCTCCAGAGAGTAACAGTTTACCGTTGCTATAAAATTCTTTCTGCATTAGTTGGATTGAATCTTTTCCAAGGCCTCTTTGACCGAAGCATTGGTTACCGTATTGTCCTTGAAGTAATCCACAAGTTGTAGTTTTTCACTTTCCGAGGCGCCCATTTGATTGAGCATGTTCAACAGATGCATTTTCATATGCCCTTTTTGAATTCCTGTAGTAACCAGAGAACGAACAGCTGCAAAGTTTTGTGCCAATCCGGCAACAGCAACTATTTGCATTAATTCTTTGGCCGAAGGGTTCTGAAGGATTTCTAAAGCCAGCTTTACCAAAGGATGAAGAGAAGTCAATCCACCAACGGTTCCCAGTGCCAATGGAATTTCAATCCAAAATCTAAAGGTATCGTCTTCAATGCTAGCATGTGTTAAGCTCGAATAACTCCCCTCTCTAGCAGCATAGGCATGAACACCTGCTTCAATGGCCCTAAAGTCATTTCCTGTGGCCAATACAACAGCATCAATGCCGTTCATAATGCCTTTATTGTGCGTCACGGCTCTATAGGGTTCAACCTTTGCTATAGCGACTGCTTGCACCATTTTTTGAGCAAATTCTTTTTGAGGAATATTGTCTCCATTCAATGCTGAAATTGGGCAGCTAACTTCTGCCCGAACCAAACAATTGGGCACATAATTGGATAAGATGCCCATCACAATCTCAATAGCTTTCTCTTTTTCTGTAAAACCTGAGTAGGAACTTGCCTTTTCTTTCAAGGTTTTGGCAAATTGCTCCAGACAAGAATTTATAAAGTTGGCACCCATAGCATCCAACGTCTCAAAAGTGCAGTGCAACTGATAATACCCTTCAATTTTATCACTTAGATCTCTAAGTTGGATATTACTGATTCCACCACCGCGTTTTTCCATGCTTTTGGTAATGGATGCAGTATTGCTATGGAGTTCGGGTTTTATCTCATTAAAAAACTGTTGTAGTCTTTCAGTTTCCCCCTTAAATATAAAATGAACCTGCCCTACTTTTTCAGTTCCTAAAATTTCCGTTTTAAAACCTCCTCGGTTTAACCAAAACTTGGCAGCTTTACTTGCTGCGGCTACCACAGAACTTTCTTCAATGGCCATAGGAATAGCATATAACCTATCATTAATTAAAAAATTGGGAGCGATTGCAAAAGGCAGGTAATAATTGGAAATAGTATTTTCTATAAACTCATCATGTAGTTTTTGAACTGTGGAATCCGTATTCCAATACCGCTCTAACAACTGTTTTGATTGTTTTGGGTTCTTGGTGTAATTAGCTGCTATCCAATCGATTTTTTCACTTTTGGAAAGTTTGGAAAATCCTTCAACAGGAGTGTTCATAGTACTTGGTTAAAGGGTTCAAATATAAGGATAATGCAACTTTTGGGTTTTTTACGACAGTGTTCTGGTCTAATTCTTGTTACAATTGTAACACTAAAGTTTAGATTTTGAATAAATATTAGTAAACTTGATAGTTTTTAATCAATTTTTAACTTCAATGAGGAAATCATTTCTCCTATCCCTGCTCGTTTTCGGATTTTTAACCTTCTCGATAGCCCAAAAGAAAAAAATAACCTTAGAAGAAATTTGGGGAGGTGAATTTAGAACCGAGTACATGGATGTGCTCCGGTCCATGAAAAATGGAAAACAGTATACCATTCTAAATTTTAACCGCTCTCCTAGGTCCAGTAGTTTGGATAAATACAATTATGAAACCTTGGAAAAAGTAGAAACCATTGTTGCTTCATCAGATGAGGTGCCTTTCTTTAGCTCTTATGCATTTAGTGAGGACGAATCCAAGATAGTTCTGGCAACAGAGATTGAACCCATTTTTAGACATTCACGGTTGGGAATCTATTACGTATATGATGTTGCCACCAAAAATATTATAAAGGTTTCTGATGCTAAGATTCAGGAACCTTTGTTGTCTCCAGACGGTTCAAAAGTGGCGTATGTATTGGAAAATAATCTTTTTGTTTTTGATATTGCTTCCAAAAGCGCAAAACAAATCACCACAGACGGTAAAAAAGGGAGCATAATCAATGGAGTAACGGATTGGGTATACGAGGAAGAATTTGCTTTTGTACGCGCATTTGAGTGGAACAGCAACGGTACCAAAATTGCTTTTCTTCGTTTTGATGAAACCAACGTTCCTCTTTATGCAATGGATGTATATGGACAAAATCTGTATCCGTTCCAATATGAATTTAAATATCCAAAAGCAGGAGAGGAAAATGCAAAAGTATCATTGCATATGTTTGATGTGGCTTCTGCCAAGACATCAAATGTAAATTTAGGTGAGGCGTATTATATTCCAAGAATAAAATGGATGAACAATCCTAATCATTTAAGCGTACAAACCATAAACCGACACCAAAACCATTTGAAATTGCATTCGGTCAATGCAAAGGATAATTCAGTTTCTGTATTGCTTGAAGAAAAAGATGCTGCTTATGTAGACATTACGGACAACCTAACCTTTTTGGCAGATGACAGCTTTATATGGACAAGTGAGATGGATGGTTACAACCATATTTATCTGCACAATGAAGATGGAAAATTGATGAACCAAATCACCAAGGGGGAATGGGAAGTGACCAACTATTATGGCTATGACCAAAAACAGGATAAAATCTATTATCAATCTGTGGAGAATGGTTCTATTAATAGAGATGTGTACAGTATCAGCAGCTCTGGGAAAAGTAAAAAGCGCCTGACCGAAAAAGAAGGAACCAACGCTGCAGATTTTAGCGCAGACTACACGTATTTTATCAATACATTTTCAAGCGCTATAATGCCGCATGAGTTTACATTGCATAAGGCATCAAATGGGAAAAAACTGAAAGACATCAAAAATAATTCGGTACTGGATAACAAATTAGAAGGTTATGAATTGAGTCCGAAGGAATTCTCCACGATAAACATCAATGGGAATGACTTAAACATGTACATGGTCAAACCTGCTGATTTTGACGAAAGTAAAAAGTATCCTCTTCTAATGTTCCAATATAGTGGACCAGGGTCCCAGCAAGTGGCCAATCGTTGGTTTGGAAGCAATGACTATTGGCACCAAATGTTAGCATCTGAAGGATATATTATTGCCTGTATAGATGGACGTGGGACAGGATTAAAAGGACGTGATTTTAAAAAAGTCACCTATATGAATTTGGTGAAATATGAAACTGAGGACCAGATTGCCGCGGCTAAAAAATTAAGCGAACTTCCCTACATTGATGAAAACCGAACCGGAATTTGGGGGTGGAGTTACGGAGGTCATATGAGCACCAACTGTCTATTAAAGGGCAATGATACATTTGAGATGGCCATAGCAGTGGCTCCAGTAACCTCTTGGCGTTTTTACGACACAATCTATACAGAACGTTTTATGCGAACGCCTAAGGAAAACCCAGGAGGGTATGATGATAATTCACCATTCAATTATCCTGAGCTTTTAAAAGGAAAGTATTTATTGGTGCATGGCTCCGGAGATGATAATGTGCATGTACAGAATTCTATGCGCATGATTGAAGCGCTAGTGCAAGCCAACAAGGATTTTGAATGGGCCATTTATCCAGACAAAAACCATGGCATTTATGGCGGAAACACAAGACTGCATTTGTTTTCCAAAATGACCAAGTTCGTAAAAGAAAATTTGTAACCAAACTCATTAATATATATGTCAGATATTGTAAAACCAGCCAGTGAAAAGGAACTTTTTGGGCACCCCCAGGGTCTTTTCTATCTATTTTTTGCTGAATTGTGGGAGCGTTTTAGTTTTTATGGAATGCGAGCCCTGCTCACGTTGTACATGGTCAATGTTATATTTGAGGCCTTGTCCAATAGGGATTATGCGGCAGCAGCGGTTTATGCTTCTTATGGGTCACTGGTTTATGCCTCTACGGTAATAGGAGGAAAGATTTCTGATTCTATTTTGGGAATGAGAACTTCTATTTTTTTAGGAGGTATTTTAATGGCTCTTGGCCATTTTGTACTGGCTATTGAAAATAATACGGCTTTCTTTTTAGCATTGGCGTTTATTATTGTGGGGAATGGTTTTTTTAAACCTAACATATCAACTTTTGTAGGGACACTTTATAAAGATGGAGACCCAAGAAAAGACTCTGGGTTTACCATTTTCTACATGGGAATCAACATTGGTGGATTTATTTCTCCATTGCTATGCGGATGGCTGGGACAGGCTTACGGATGGCATTATGGTTTTGGTTTGGCAGGAATAGGAATGCTTACCGGATTACTTTTCTTTTGGAGTGGTATAAAAAAGAACGTTTTTGGAGATGGCGGCAAACCGCCAAGTATGGAAGTCTATGAGAAAAAAGTTATGGGAGTTCCTCAAAAGCACCTAATACCCATCATTGCATTTTTATCAGCTCCACTAATAGCATTTTTATTGTATTCCTATAAGTCTTTAGGTGCTGAAGGCAGTTTTCTTGAAGACCAGAACATAGTTAACATACTGTTTAAATTGATTGCAGTTGCTATTTTGATATATATGGGAATGGTTATGATCAAATGTACCGTTGATGAACGGAAAAAGCTCTTCATGGCTTTACTGATTACATTTTTTATGACCATTTTTTGGGGTTTTCATGAACTGCATGGTAGTGTAATTACATTGTTTGCTGCCAGAAATGTGAATTTATCACTTATCAATGCAAGCCAAACCAATGCACTTAACTCCATGTTCATCTTTATTTTGGCAATTCCAATCTCCTTGGTTTGGACATATTTGGCAAAAAAGAAATTGAATCCAAGAACACCATATAAGTTTGGTTTAGGTTTGGTTTTGGCAGGTTTAAGTTTTTACGTTGTATCATTAAGTGGTGGAGCAGCGGATGAAAATGGTATGGTACCATTCTCGTATTTACTTTGGTTGTATTTTATACTATCGGTTGGTGAACTTTTCATGTCGCCCGTTGGGCTTTCAAAAATCACCGATTTATCTCCAAAACGAATTGTTGCTTTTATGATGGGGGTTTGGTTCTTGTCTTCGGCTTTTGCTTTTCAAGTTGTAGGATTTATTTCTAAACAGTTGGCTATTGAAAGTACAGACAGTAATGTGGGTGGCTTGGATACGCTTCATGTATATTTGGATGGTTTCCGTTTAATCGCAATCTATGCCTTAGTGGCCGGAGTTGTTGTGTTGATATTCGGACCGCTAATGAAACGCTTAATGGGCAATATTCACTAGTCCTCATTAAGATTAAAAGAATAATATCCCTTTTCACCGGTACTGTGGAAAGGGATTTCTTTTTTTATGCAAGTTTGCTTCCAACGTGAGACATAGCTTCTGTAGTTGCTGCCATCAGCAATAACCATTTTAGGATTAATGGAGTCCAACAGACGTTCTAGGTTTATTTTTGGAGATTGAGTCAACAATACATAATCTTGATTTTTCACCTGCGGATATATCCCTAGACTATCCATTACATACAGTTTTTTTCCACTGATATTGAAGTTGTTTTTGAACTTATGGTAGGAAATGGATTGAATCCTCTCGGATATTTTATAATCATTTACCATTGACCCAATATTATTGCTGTCCGAAGCATATAGTCTTAAACTTGCCGCTTTTTGATGCAGCAACAATGTGTTCTTGGATTTGTGTAACAATACAAGAGCCTCTTTTTTCTGCACCTTAATTTGATTCCAGATACTCCACCCTTGCAATGTTATAATTCCAGCAAGGAGCGCAATTATGTTTTTTAGTTTTGGTTTGGAAAGAAATACAACCAATGTAGCGATGATTAAATACCCCAAAACCATTTGAACAACATCAAAAGGAATATCCTTAATAATAAAACCTTCTTGTTTGGCTACCCAATCAATGGTAGAATTCATGATTTTGATTATGGCGTTGTACATGACGGCCATGAAATTGGGCAGGTTGTCAAAAATGGATAAAAAGATGACCAAAATTCCCATTCCCAGAATCAATCCTAAAAAGGGAATTATCAGAAGATTAGATATAAAAAATAGCGCCGGAAATTGATGGAAATAAAAAAGACTTACTGGTAAAACACCTAATTGGGCTGCAATACTTACGGCTAACAACTGCCAAATTTTACGGATAACAATGTTTTCAGGAAACCAAAATCGTTGAAGCTTCGGGTATATCCAGATAATGGCAAAAACCGCTGCATAGCTCATTTGAAAACCCACTTGAAACAGAAACAAGGGTTTTATCAGCAAAATAAAGAACATGGATAGCGCAATAATGTTGAACGAATTGGTAGGTCTGTTCAAATACATTGCATATGTCAAAAAAGAGAACATGGTCACAGCCCTGACAATGGACGGGGAAAGTCCGGCTATAAATGCATAGGTCCACAGGAGAAATACAATTAGTATCAACTTAATACTTTTGCCTTTTGGGAGCCGCTCTAAGGGGGACAATAAAAACTGAAATAATAATAACAGAATACCAACATGAAGTCCAGAAACGGCTAAAATATGAACAGCTCCAGCGTCTTTGTAATTGTTATAAGTGCTTTCGGAGATGTCATCTCGTTTGCCCAATAAAAGTGCCTGAATTACAGCAAGCTCATCTTCTCCAAAGTTTTCATTTTTTAATTTTGAAATAATATGTTCTCTAAAGTTTGAGGCCAGACCAAAAATGGTTTTAGCAGAATTTTCTTTTAATTGTATAGCATTAAAACCTGTTCGGATTTGATGATATATCCCTTGTTTTTTGAGGTAATCCCGGTAGTTAAATTGATATGGGTTCAGAGGTGGTCTAATGGTCTCTGCATTCGAAAACAGAATGAATTCATCATCAACCTTTAATTTATTTAGTGTAGAATCAGCAGGGAGACTTATAACTATCTTTCCAACACTTTTTTCGTTTTCAACAGAAATGACCTTGGCCACATACCGTTGTGCGTATTGATTTGGTTTAAGTACCTCCAAAATTTTAAGTTCCCATTGTTTGACTCCATTTATTTCTTTGTTTGAATAATGATGGGGAAGTTTTTTGGATTTGGAAAGGGTTACAATAAAAACACCAAGGAGTATAGTGGTAAAAACGGTAATCAACTCAAAAAAGGGAAACCCATCTCTAGATTGTTTCTTCTGGAACAGGTACAAACATGGGAGCAAGGCTAAAAGAGCAAAAAATGAAATATATAGAGCTACTTCAAAACAAAAACCTAGGATAATACCGGCAATGAGGCATATTGTCAATTTTATAGATACAAAATTGAAAAAGCGCATTACAGAATTCGCATTGCCTTAACAAAAGAGTAGTTCCAAAACCCTTCGCGTAAAGAAGATACAATAACACCTCTGGAGGTTGTGGAATGAATAAATTTTATGTCATCTCCTTTTACATCAACAACCAAACCTACGTGGTTTATACGCTTTCCGCTTTTACTGGTTTTAAAAAAAAGAAGATCACCCTTTTGTACTTGGCCAACTTTAATGCGTTTGCCCTCCTCTGCCATTTGGTAGGAGACTCTTGGGAACGCAATGTCGTTTTCTTTCAACGAAACATATAAAAGTCCAGAACAATCCATTCCTTTATTTGTGGTACCACCAAATTTGTAACGAGTGCCGGAAAAAGTCATTGCTGTTGCTATAACATCTTCGGTCTTAGAGTTTTTCTTTTTCTCTTTTTTAGGCTTTTCTAGTGGAATGGTTTCTTCGGAAGACCCCTCAACGGTCACGGTTCTAGGAGTACTATAGGTTCTTTTTTTCTTGGCTGTACCACAACCAAAAAGAATCAAAAAGGAAAGAAAATAGAGAGTTCTTTTTAACATCCAAGAATAGCTTTTCTTCTTGGAGGCTAAATCTAAGCATTTTCAATGATTAATTTAGCTGCCAATTGACTGGCGCCATTTCCGCCCAATTTGGCTTTAAGGGTTTTGTAGTCTTCCAAAATGCGATTTCTGTCTTTGCCTTCGATAATTTTTGAAAGCTCCTCTTTAAGTTTTTTTGAAGTTAAATTACTCTGTATCAACTCTTTTACCACTTCCTTATCCATGATTAAATTGACCAGTGAAATGTAATCCAAAGTAATAATTCGCTTTGCAATTTGATAAGAAATCCAATTGCCTTTATAACACACCACTTGAGGGATGCCAAAAAGTGCCGTTTCTAAAGTTGCTGTCCCACTGGTAACCAAAGCGGCATGGGAATGCCTTAACAATGAATAGGTTTGGTTAGATACGTACCCTACATTGTTTTCTTTTATAAAAGAACTATAGAAGTCATCCGGTAAACTTGGTGCTCCCGCAATAACAAATTGATAATCTGGAAAATCACCTCTTACGGAGAGCATTATATTCAACATTTTTTGTACTTCCTGTTTTCTGCTGCCGGGTAAAAGTGCAATGATAGGCTTTTGCGGATTTAGGCTATGTTCTTTTCTAAATGAAGCTTCTTCAACAATTTCTGTGTTCTCTATGGCATCAATCAGAGGGTGGCCAACAAAGTTAACGGGATAGTTATGCTTCTTTTCGTAAAAATCTTTTTCAAAAGGAAGAATAACGTACATATTGTCAATATCTCGTTTTATTTTTTCAATTCTACCTTCCCGTGATGCCCATATTTGTGGAGAAATATAGTAGTTGGTCTTAAAGCCATTTTTCTTGGCCCATTTGGCAATACGCAGGTTAAAACCAGAGAAATCAATAAAAATGATAAGGTCTGGATCAAATTTTTGAATATCCTCCTTGCAAAAAGTAATGTTCTTAAAAATAGTGGGAATGTTCTTTATGACCTCCAAGAAACCCATAAATGCCATGTCTTTATAATGCTTGGCCAATGCTCCACCGGCTTGTTGCATTAAGTCTCCGCCCCAACAACGAATATGTGCAGCTTCATCTTTTTTCTTGATGGCTTTTATGAGATTGGAACCATGTAGGTCTCCAGAGGCTTCACCAGCTATTATGTAGTACTTCATTAATAAAGTTCAAACTCAACTAAAAAATTTTATAATATAAAATTACCAAAGCGGTAATAAGAGTTGCAATCAAAACCCCTCTGGCCCTGTAATCTCTTTTTAAACGCAGAAATCCAAAAAAAGCTATTAGATTTAAAATAGCGCCCAAAGCCAATAAACTTCCGACATGACCTTGTTTTACAGCGGCGTTGAAGGTTTCGGATATGCTTAAATCTGAAAAAATTAAAATATATAATAATGTGCCAAAAGTGTTTGCAATGAGTCCCACTACAAGACCAATTAATACTTCTTTTCTATTTTTCATTTAGACTCCAATTATTTACTTGCGGAATTGTATGATGGGCGGTAAGGTCAAATTGCGTTGGAACCACGGAAACATAGCCTTGAGCCAATGCCCATTCATCTGTATCCTCACCTTTGTCCAATAACTCAAATTCCCCGGTCAACCAATAATAATCCTTTCCGGTAGGGCTTATACGTTTATCAAATTTTTCCTTCCAATTGGCTCTTGCCTGTCTGCAAACCTTTATTCCCTTAGGTTCCACATCCGTTTTTGGAATGTTTACATTCAGAACTATTCCCTTTGGAATTCCATGAAGTAACGCTTCGGTCACTATAGTTTTTATGGATTTGGAAGCATGGCTAAAATCAGCTTCCCAAGAATAATCGCAAAGCGAAAAACCAATTGCCGGAATACCTTCAATACCAGCTTCAATAGCAGCACTCATAGTGCCAGAATAAATCACGTTTATTGATGCATTGGAGCCATGATTGATTCCACTAACACAGATATCTGGCTTTCTGTCCAATATTTCTTGCAGTGCCAATTTTACACAATCTGCAGGGGTTCCGCTACAACTATACTCACTAGGAGCGCCTTCTTCTTGGTCTATTATTACTTTTTTGGAATATAGCGTATTATCTATGGTTATGGCATGCCCCATACCAGATTGCGGACTATCGGGAGCCACAACTATGACCTCTCCAATACCCTTCATTACCCGTATTAATTCCCTAAGTCCTGGGGCAGTGATCCCATCATCGTTGGTAACTAGGATGAGTGGTTTTTTCATTTTGCATAATTATTGGCATAAAAATACGTTTTTCATAAGGATATGATGCTCTGGCCGTTTAACAAAAAATTAAAAGCCTTGCACTAAACTGGCACGGTTTTTTCAGTATCTTAGATAATTCATATCAATTGAAACGGAGGATGACGTAATAAAGGTTTGACAAAAATTGTCAAATAATTTCGCTCCTGATAAAAACCCATTTATGAAAAAGAATTTCACCTTGGCGCTTTTGGTAATTCTTGTTGCTGTAGCCTCATGTAGTTTTACAAATAAGTCTTTTGAAAATGACGATAAGGATAAGCTGTTGTTGGATTTGATAACATACGTTCTAGAACGTGGTCATTATGAGCCTAAAGATTTAAATGATGATTTTTCCACTAATGTATTCGATGATTTTATAGATGTACTTGATCCCACAAAAAGATACTTTCTGGCTAGTGATATCAGGGAATTTGAGAAATACAGATTTCAGATTGACGACGAAATCAAAAATACGGACATTACTTTCTTCAACATTGTATACCAACGTTTAATGAAACGAATGGATGAAGCTCAGGATTTATATGCCGAAGTGCTTTCACAACCATTTGATTACGCCATTGAAGAAAATATTAATATTGATTATAAAGATCAAGAATTTGCATCAAACAAAAAGCAGCTTAAAGAACGTTGGAGAAAGCAGCTTAAATACAATACACTCGGTGTTTTCGATAATAAGATTGACAACAAACTTATGGAAAGCACCAACGGAGCTATAGGTGAAGGAGGAGATATCGCTTCCACTAATATAAATTTAAATCTGAAAAATGCCAATGGAGTTTTGAAAGATGTAACCATTGAGGAAATTGAAACTGCCTCTAGGGAGAACACTAAAAACACTTTGGATGAATTTTTCGACTTTATTGATGATTTAGAACGCAAAGATTGGTTTGTGCAATACATCAATACCATTGTAGATGAGTTTGATCCCCATACATTCTATTTTGCCCCAGACGACAAAGAAAAGTTTGATATTGGAATGTCAGGCAAATTTGAAGGAATTGGAGCAAGACTACAAAAGAAACCAGAAGGAGCCAGAATTATGGAAATTATTTCCGGTGGCCCAGTTTGGAAAGAACAAAGCTTAGAGGTTGGTGATGAAATATTGAAAGTTGGACAAGCAGGAGATGAGCCTATAGATATTGTTGGCATGCGTTTAGATGATGCCATTAAATTGATAAAAGGACCAAAAGGAACAATAGTTGACTTAACGGTTAGAAGAGTGGATGGCACAGTAGAAGAAGTTTCCATAAAAAGAGATGTTGTTTTGTTGGAAGAATCTTATGCAAAATCTGCTACAGTTAAAAGTGAAGAAAATAAATACGGACTTATTAATCTACCTAAGTTTTACGTTGATTTTGAGGATTACACGGAGCGCAATGCCGCAACAGACGTTGCCAAAGAAGTGGAGCGCCTAAAACAAGAAGGAGTTGAAGGTATTGTGTTAGACTTAAGAGATAATGGAGGAGGGTCTTTAAAAACGGTAGTGGAGATGGCTGGTTTGTTTATCAAAGACGGTCCAATTGTTCAAGTTCGTTCTTCAGGTCAAAGAAAAGAAGTGCATGAAGATAAAGATGAACGTATTCAGTGGGATGGGCCACTAGTTATCTTGGTGAACGAATTATCAGCTTCAGCATCTGAGATTTTGGCAGCGGCAATGCAAGACTATAAGCGAGCTGTTGTTATTGGTAGCAAACAAACATTTGGTAAAGGAACAGTTCAGAATGTAATTCCTTTGGATAATATAGTAAGAAGCAATGAGCATGGAGATTTAGGTGCCATTAAGCTTACCACCCAAAAGTTTTATAGAATCAACGGCGGTTCAACACAGTTGGAAGGTGTTAAAAGTGATATTGTAGTGCCAGACAGATATAGTTATATAGATTTAGGGGAAAGAGATCAAGAAAACCCATTAGGTTGGGATAAAATAACCCCTGCTGAATATAAGATTTGGGATGGCTATATCGATTTTGAAACGACAGTTGCCAATAGTAAAAAACGAATGGAAGGCAATCAACAAATTAAGTTGATTGAAGACAACGCCAAATGGCTTAAAGAGCAACAAGATGAAACAATTGTTTCTTTAAGTTACGATGCTTACAAAAAAAGAGAAGAACAAGCTAAAAAACGTTCCGATCAATTTAAGAGTCTTAGAGAATATGATTCAAAATTGACATTTGAATCTTTAAAATATGAAACGGAGCTGTTTACGCAAGATTCTGTGCTGAGAGAAAAAAGAGATAGATGGCACAAGAATTTGGCAAAAGACATTTATGTAGAAGAAGCTGTAAATGTGCTAAGAGATTTGCAGTTAAATAACATTAAGAACAGCGAAAGAAAACTGGCAAGCGTAAAAGGATAAACAGTTTTCTGATAAAAAAATTAAAGCCGACTTCGTTGAAGTTGGCTTTTTTTATGGAATAACTTAAACGTTCTGAACAAACGCCAGTTTTAAAAGAAATTACCTTTTCTTTCTTCGGAAACCGGGGTTTTGAGAACCTCTTTTTTTATTCCGATTGGCAAAGAACTCTTGTTTCTGGCGACGCTTTTCCTTTTCCAATTCCTTCTTTTCAGAAGCATTCATGGGTCTATCTGTCTGTGGAAATGGGTTGTCATCTACAATTTGGATTTTTTGCTTGATGAGTTTTTCAATATCCCTTATGTATGCATTTTCCTCTGGTTCGCAGATTGAAATGGAAGTGCCCTCCTCACCCGCACGTCCACAACGACCAATTCTATGCACATACGTTTCAGGCTCATTGGGTATGTCGTAATTGACTACATAACGAAGCTTGTCTATGTCTATACCACGCGCTGCAATATCTGTGGCCACCAATACTCTAATCTTATCATCTTTAAATTCTTTTAGTGCCCTTTGTCGCTGGTTTTGAGATTTATCACCATGGATGGCCGCACATTCAATTTTTTTCTTCCGTAGATTACGCACAATACGATCTGCCCCATGTTTGGTCCTTGAAAAAAGTAGCACTTGTTCCAGTTTGGGGTCCTCAAGAATATACAATAGTAATTTACCCTTGTCCTGTTTATTGGTAGTGTATAAATACTGCTGAATCGTTTCCGCTGTGGAAGACACCGGATTTACAGCTACCTTCTTTGGGTTGATTAAAATTTGTTGAGACAGGCTCAAAATATTTTTGGGCATGGTTGCCGAGAAAAATAAAGACTGTCTTTGTTTGGGTAATTTGGCCAAAACCTTTTTAATGTCATGTATAAAACCCATATCCAACATACGGTCAGCCTCATCCAGTACAAAATATTTGACATCCTGTAAAGAGATATATCCTTGGTTCATCAAATCGATTAAGCGTCCAGGAGTGGCAATTAAAACATCTACGCCCTGTCTTAAGACATTGGTTTGGGATCTTTGATTGACACCTCCAAAAATGACCGTATTTGTGATAGTGGTGTATTTACCATAAGCGGAAAAGCTTTCTCCAATTTGTATGGCAAGTTCACGCGTAGGGGTAATCACCAGTGTTGAAATCCTTCGTTTACCATTTTGATTTTGTTGATCATTCACCAAGTGCTGAATAATGGGAATGGCAAAAGCCGCTGTTTTTCCTGTTCCAGTCTGTGCGCTGCCCAACACATCTTCTTTGTTTAAAACTAGTGGGATAGATTTTTCCTGAATAGAAGTGGGCTCTGTATAGTTTTCATCCCTCAATGCTTTAAGTATGGAAGGAATCAGTTTTAGATCTTCGAATGTCATTTTGTTTTCAATGGGTTACAGCGGTTGGTGTGCAATAAGATTTGAAAAACCTTGCTGTTTTTTGATATGGGGCAAAGGTAACTGAATAGAAAGGTTTCATCTTAAGAAATATACTGGCAATTAATTAGATATCTTTTTGTGATGCATTTTGAAAGTCCCTATTGATATATTTTTTGAGTTTTTTGAAAAGTCTCTTTTCCTGAATTCGATAAACCCACCAAAACCAAAGAAGAGCTAACGGAAAAACCAAAAAAGTCCATACTGGCCAAGGCTCTTGAGAAAAAAGTCCAACAGCAAATAGAATTAAAAAAGATAGAGTAAGTAAGTACAGTTCAATTCTAACTGTGGTGGTCAATTCCAATTTTGTTTTTCCATTTTCTATTTCTGAAAGCTTAGCAAACCCTTTGATTCCTTCAGTAGGAAAGTAGTTAACAATAATAGTTCCTAGGGAGAAATTCGAAATGAATTTAAAGTTAAACTGGTCAATCCATTCTAAACGAAAACCTTGGTCCTTTTTAAATCTAATTAGTTCTTTTAGTTCAGTTATGGTACCATTAAATTCAATCGAATCTTTTAGAAGTATTTTGTCAAGCAATTATATTTTGGTTTAATTCATTACAACATATATACATAGTCAATAACCAATGTAAGAAATATATAATCAATGATTATATATTTCTTACATGGCAGATTATTTACTAAACGTGATAAAGAAAAAGTAGATTTATATTAGCTAAATGAAGAACAAAACAATTTATACGCTACTCTTTATTGTTTGTGTTGTAGGTTTCTGGGTCTTTGAGAATTTTTATACCCCAGATACGTATTCAAATCCGAATAGTAAGACAGACACTACACTGGTGGATTTGTGGTTTTTACCAAGTTCAACTTCAGGAACTATTGTAGAACATGAATATTTTATGCTTTCTTATAGCGAGCCATATGAACAAGCAGAATGGGTGGTATATGAACTTAAGAAAAGTCATTTAACACAAGATGATAGAAGAAGACCCTACTTTATTGAAGATCCAAAAGTAAAAACCAAATCGGCGGATTGGAGAAATTATAAAGGTTCTGGTTATGATAGAGGCCACCTTTGTCCGGCTGGCGATAGGCGATTTTCTGAATATGCATACAATGAAACTTTTTATACGAGCAATATAAGCCCACAGAACCGGGAATTTAATGCTGGAGTATGGAACCGGTTGGAACAACAGGTCCGTTATTGGTGCAAAAAATACGGAGACCTAGTTGTGATTACTGGAGGTGTTTTAGAAAACGGATTAGAAGAAATAGGTGAGGAAGATGTGGATGTTCCCGATGCGTTCTACAAAGTGGTGTTCAAAAAGAATGGAGACACTATAGACGTTCTTTCCTTTTTAATGCCAAACAAAGAAAGTAAGGCGGAGTTGGATAGTTTTTTGGTTCCCATAGATGAATTGGAAAGAATAACTTCCATTGATTTTTTTGAAAATCAACCTAAAGCTTGGCAAGAAAAAGTGGAAGGAAAAGTAAATGCTTCCGGTTGGCGTTTTTAAATACCGTCTTTTAAACGATTGGAATCTAGCTTTAAAAAGATAAAAAGTAGCATCGTAAAGAATATCAATCCAGAACCTCCGTAACTAAAAAATGGCAAGGGAACCCCTATTGTGGGGAGTAATCCGATCACCATTCCAATATTGATAAAATAATGGATTAACAATATGGAAATCACCCCATAACCAAACATTCGGCTAAAATCATTTTTCTGTCTTTCCGCAATATAAATCAGCCGTAAAAAGAAAAAGGAAAAAAGTAGAATAACGGTAACCGTTCCCATAAAGCCCCATTCTTCCCCCACAGAACTAAAAATGTAATCTGTATGCTGTTCGGGAACAAAGTCTCCCTTGGTACGTGTTCCTTCTAAAAACCCTTTTCCAAAGAACCCGCCAGATTCTATTGCTTTTTCAGATTGATATGTGTTGTAACCAATAGTTTTTCTGATTTCCTCTAATTTCTTCTCGTCTTTTTCCAAGCTGAGCCACAGGGCAAAACGGTCGCGGTGTCTTTGTTCAAAAACGTTTTCATAAACAAAACCAACAGATAATGAGAACAGAATAGAAATGGTAATAACTCCAGTCAATGGCAAAATGGGAATCTTTGTTGACTTCCTTTTAAAGATAAATATTAAGGTAGTCAGAATTGCCAATCCTATGGCAACCCAAACTGTTCCAAACATTAATGTGGTGGCAAATAAAACGACCATAGTCAACAAAATTCCAAGATAGTACAATGGAAAGCCTTCTCTAAAGAGCACAAAAAAGAGCGAAAAGTAGATAAGGGAACTTCCTGGATCTGGCTGTGGCAAAATTAGAAGTGCCGGCAGCAAAATAATTATCAAAGCATACATCTGATGCTTCCGGTTTTTTATATCTGTCTGAATATCACTTAAATACTTGGCTAATGCCAGCGCAGTGGCAACCTTGGCCAGCTCGGAAGGCTGTAGGTTAAAGAACCCCAAATCATACCAAGATGTGGCTCCAGCAATGGTTTTTCCAAAGACAAAAAGTCCAAGTAGCAGGACCATTGATATAATATAGAAAATGGATGCAAAGCGTTCAAAAAAATTGGTTTCAATAAAAAGGACAAGAATAATCCCGGCAAAGGCCAATCCTATAAAGAATAGTTGTTTTCCATAAAGTGTAGAAAAGTCAAAAAGTGAAGCATTTGGATCGCTTAATGTCGTAGAATAAATATTGACCCATCCAATCAAGACCAAAAATGCATAAAGAAAAACCGTAAGCCAATCTAATCTTCCAAAAAGCCCTTTACCAGACATATTCATTTATCTTGAAAGGTTCTCCACTATATGGCTTGGCATATTCGTGTTCCAATGTCTTTTCCAGCATTCGTTTTTCCAAATCTTTTCTGGTGATTTCACCTTTTATGTATTTCTCAATGAGCAAGGAAGCAATGTGTCCAGCATATCGAGAACCATAATATCCGTTTTCAATATAAACGGCTAAGGCTATTTTTGGATTTTCAACTGGAGCGAAAGCTACAAAAACAGAATGATCTGTAAGTTGCATGCGTTCTCCATTAACTCTGACAAAATTTTCAACAGTACCTGTTTTTCCAGCTATTTCAATATCTGGTATTTGAACCCATCGCCCAGTTCCATATTTATATACATTGGCCATACCTTTAATAACAGGCTCAAAGTGCTCTTTATCTATGGTGGTTTGGTGGGGTTCAGTATATCTAGAGTCGATAGCACCTGTATTCCCAATATTTTTAATGATATGGGGTGTGTAAAAGTACCCCCTATTTGCAATTGCTGCGGTCATATTGGCCAGTTGTAATGGTGTAGCGGCAACCTCACCTTGACCAATGGCATTGGAGATAATTGTTGAAGAAGCCCAGCTGCCATCACCATACCATTTGTCATAGAAAGCTTTGCCTGGAATTCTACCAGGTCTTCCTGTTGGAATATCAGTACCTAGATAACCACCAAGACCAAAACTCTTCATATGTTTTTCCCAAACATCCATACCTTCATCAGTAGTTGGGTATTTTTCATAGATTTTTCTGAAAGTACCTGCAAAGTAGGCATTGCAAGATTGGTATATGCCTGAGTTCATATCGCGCACACCGCCTCCGCAATGGCACCCTTTCTTTTGACTGCCCACATAAAAACCATTATAACATCTAAATTTTGTGCTTGGGTCAATAACGCCCTCTTGTAATGCTACCAAGGCATTCATCGTTTTAAAAGGAGATCCAGGTGATGGCTCTGCCAAAATGGAACGATCCCAGGTGGGTTTGGAAATAGTATCATAATGTAGCTTGCTGTAATTTTTAGACCGCTGTCTGCCCACTAACAGTGCAGGGTCATAAGTTGGTCCTGATATCATGGCCAAAATTTCACCGGATTTAGGGTCAATGGCTACAATTCCACCTCTTTTGCCATTCATCAATCTTTCCCCATACTCTTGTAGCTTTTTGTCCAAGGTGATATGGATTTCCTTTCCTTGCTCAGGTAGTGTGTCCAACTTTCCATTTTTGTAGGGGCCAATATCCCTATTAAAACGATCTTTTTGGATGAACTTAACGCCTTTTCTTCCTCTAAGAATTTCTTCATACTGTTTTTCTATACCTGTACGACCTTTTAGTTCTCCAGCTACATAGTAAGGATTGTTTAACAAGTCTCCTTCATTTACTTCACTAATGTACCCTAATACATTAGCTGCACTGTTTGTGGTGTAAAAACGCAAAGATCTCTTCTGAATATAAAAACCAACATAGTGCCTCATTTTTTCTTGAAGTCTTGCGTAATCTTCTTTTGAAAGTTGGGGTACAAGAACGGATGGGAGTCTTGGGGAATATATTCTAGCCCTCCTCAGCTTCTCAATAAAAGCAGGTTTATCAATCCCAAGGAGATTACAGAATTCCAGAGTGTCTAATGGCTTAACTTCACGAGGTATGAACATAATGTCATAGGCAGGTTGGTTTCCCACCATAAGCTCACCGTTTCTATCGTATACATAGCCTCTCTCTGGGTAATCATAAATTGCTTTAATTGCTGGGTCTTCCAAAGTTTGATCTGGAGAAAAACTAAAAAGTTGCAAATAGGAAAGCCTACCGATAAAGGTGAATCCTATCATGACAATAATGGAAGATAACAGCAGTTTTTTCATAGACAATAAAATTAGACGAGCTTAGTCTTATGTATTTCAACGAAATAGTAGTCTTTTTATTCGCTTTGTGGGCTAAAAAGTGAACTAAACAACGTACATAAAATCAAAGTTACAACTCCAGTTGCAAAAACCTTTTTCAAAATTAGTAGGAAGTGGGATATACTTAAAATTTCCAATGAAAAGAAAACAACTTGATGTATTAATACTAATAGGCCTAAAAACGTAATGCGCTGTACTTTGGTGGTATTCTTAAAACTAAAGTTTTGAAATTCATAATTTACCCCAAAACAAAAACGCATAATCACTGGCCTTATGTAGGCTACGGTCAATGAAGCAATGGCATGCAATGCCATGGAGTCTGAAAAAATATCGATCATTAGCCCTAGAAAAAATGCAGTCAGCATAAAAACAGCTCTATTTCCTTTAATGGGAAACCAGTAAAGAAAAATAACATAGACCAAGGGGTTTATAAAGCCAAGGAAGTTCAAGGTGTTGAAAATTAATACTTGGGTCAAGACAAGTAGTATAAATCGAAAACCATTTAAGATTAAGCTGCTATTCATCTGCGGTTTTTGCCTCCAATTTTTTAATTTCCTCCTTGTTCATGTTCTTTATGAGATAGACATTCTTAATATTGGCCATATCGTTGAATAATTCAACATCAATATTATAAAAGCTTCTAGAAGCATTTAGGTCATATTTTTTGATGACACCAATAGGAATGTTTTCAGGAAAAATACTGGACATTGCTCCTGTAACAATAGTATCACCAACAACCAAAGGAACTAGTCTGGGGATGTCAATGAGCTGTACAACCTTATAATCTTGCACATCCCAAATTAATGAACCAAAATAATTCGTGTTCTTTATCTTGGCGTTAATATTGGATTTTGTATTAAGTACGCTCTGTACTGTAGCAAATTTTGAAGAAGTATTTTCAACAATTCCCAAGATTCCTTTAGTGGTAATTACACCCATATCCTGCTCTATACCATGATTTTCCCCTTTGTCTATGGTAACATAGTTTCTTGGGGAGGAAAAGCTGTTTTTTATTAGATTAGCAGTAATTACCTCATAATCTTTGAAAATACTGTCCTTCTCTTGAACTGGTTCTTTTTGAGGATTAAAAAGTAATTTTCGCAGTTGCTCATTCTCTTCAAGAAGCCTATTGTTTTCCTCACGTAGTCCAAAATAGGATGAAATATTGGAGGCTGTGCCATACACATTGCCCATTACCCATTTGGATGAATTGAAGAACTTAGATTGATGGTATGAATGGGTCCTAATGGTTAGCGCAAGGGAAATAACCATAAGAAAGCCATAGAGAAATGCATTTCTGTAACTTAGAATAAAATTGATGATGCGCTGCATGCAATCGTATCATTAGGAAAGTTAATAAACTTTCAAATGGCCATTAAACGGTATAAAAACCGAACTACTTTATCAATATACTTTTATATCGCTCTAAATTTTTAAGTGCTATACCCGTACCTCTTACAACAGCCCTTAATGGGTCTTCTGCAATATAAACGGGTAAATCAGTTTTTTGCGAAAGTCTTCTATCCAATCCTCTTAGCATAGACCCTCCACCAGCTAAGTAAATACCAGTATTGTAGATATCTGCAGCCAGCTCAGGAGGCGTTTGCGATAATGTTTCCATTACGGCATCTTCAACCCTTAAAATACTTTTGTCAAGTGCTTTGGCAATTTCTCTGTATGAAACCTGGACTTGTTTTGGTTTTCCGGTTAATAAGTCTCTTCCTTGGATTGACTTGTCATCTGGTGGAGATTTTAAATCTTCGGTTGCGGAACCAATTTCAATTTTTATAGCTTCTGCGGTACTTTCTCCAACATATAAATTGTGTTGGGTTCTCATATAATAGATAATATCATTGGTAAAAACATCACCTGCAATCTTGACTGATTTATCACAAACAATTCCACCAAGGGCAATCACCGCAATTTCTGTGGTACCACCACCTATATCTACAATCATATTTCCTTTAGGCTGCATAATATCTAATCCAATACCAATGGCTGCTGCCATAGGTTCGTGAATTAAATAAACTTCCTTGCCATTTACCCTTTCAGCTGATTCTCTTACCGCTCGCATTTCTACCTCGGTAATTCCAGAAGGGATGCAGATGACCATTCTAAGGGCGGGTGGAAACCATTTTTTCTTTAAGGCAGGAATATTTTTGATGAACATATTGATCATCTTTTCCGAAGCATCAAAGTCGGCAATTACGCCATCTTTTAAAGGTCGTATGGTTTTAATATTCTCATGGGTTTTCCCTTGCATCATATTGGCTTCCCTACCAACTGCTATAATCTTTCCAGAGACTCGGTCTCGGGCAACAATGGACGGGCTGTCAACTACTACTTTGTCTAAATGAATTATCAGGGTGTTTGCAGTACCAAGGTCAATGGCGATTTCCTCGGTCATGAAATCAAAAAATCCCATAAAAAGTGTCGGTTTTTTGGATTAAAAGTAAATTTTATCGGCTAAAGTACTAAAATTAATGCTTAAAATGTCTAGTGCCAGTCATTACCATTGCCAGTCCATTTTCATTGCAATAATCTATGCTCAGTTGGTCTTTTATGGAACCTCCTGGTTGTATCACACTTTTTACACCTGCTTTATCAGCAATTTCAACACAATCAGGGAAGGGGAAGAAAGCATCACTGGCCATTACAGCACCGTTTAAATCAAAATTAAAGGACTTAGCTTTATTAATGGCTTGATTTAACGCATCTACCCTTGAAGTCTGTCCTGTACCACTAGCAAAAAGCTGCTTGTTTTTTGCCAAAACAATTGTGTTGCTCTTGGTATGCTTACAAAGTTTGGAAGCGAAAATTAAATCTTCGATTTCTTCAGGAGAAGATTTTTTATCTGTTACAGATGTTAAACCGTCCACTGTGTCCGTTTTAAAATCTTTGTCTTGAACCAAAACTCCGTTAAGACAGGTTCTAACCAGGGTATCCGGTAGATCTACTTCATTTTGAATAAGTATGATTCTATTCTTTTTGCCTTTAAGGATTTCTAAAGCATCAACAGAGTAACTTGGTGCAATGACTACCTCACAAAATAGTTTATGTATCTCTTCAGCTGTTGGTGCATCAATTTCAACATTAGAAATCAGAATACCACCAAAAGCAGAGACCGGATCACCAGCTAACGCATCAACATATGCTTGATTTATGGTATCCCTTGTTGCCAGACCACAAGCATTGTTATGTTTTAAAATAGCGAAAGTGGGCGCATCATTTTTAAACTCTCCTATTAAGTTTACGGCGGCATCTACATCTAAAAGATTATTGTAGGATAGTTCTTTGCCATGCAGTTTGGTAAAGATTGCCTCAAAATCTCCAAAGAAAAACCCTTTTTGGTGTGGGTTTTCCCCATAGCGAAGTACTTGTCCATTTTGTTCGCTTATCTTCAATACAGCTTCATCATGATTTTGATTGAAGTAATTAAAGATAGCAGTATCATAATGAGAGGAGACATTGAATGCTTTGGAAGCAAAGCGTTTGCGATCTTCAAGTGTGGTTATACCATCACTTTCAGAAATAACATTAAGGAAATCTTCATAATCCTCCATTGATGAAACACACAGCACGTCTTTAAAGTTTTTGGCCGCAGCACGTATCAATGATATGCCACCAATATCTATTTTTTCAATGATATCTTGTTCGGAGGCACCACTGGTCACGGTTTTTTCAAAAGGATAGAGATCTACGATGACGATGTCCAGTTGAGGTATTTCAAATTCCTCCATTTGGGCAACATCGCTTTCATTGTCTTGTCTATTTAAGATTCCACCAAAAACCTTGGGATGCAATGTTTTTACACGTCCACCTAAAATAGAAGGGTAACTGGTAACATCTTCAACGGGGACTACATTTATTCCCAAATCCCGAATAAATTTTTCTGTTCCACCTGTAGAATATAGGGTTACCCCAAGTTCATCAAGTTTTTTAACAATAGGTTCTAATCCATCTTTGTGAAAAACGGAAATAAGTGCAGCAGAAGCTTTTTTGGCAGTGTTCATTTTGTGTGTTAAAAATCAATTTATTAAGCACACAAAAGTAATTTTTTTGTTACTAAAAAGTTGGAGGGGTTATCAACAAAATGGCACTAGTTTTAAAGAATTTCAGCTACTTTTTCATTAACAAATTCTAAAAAGCGTTCATCTTCTTCAGTAAATGGATCTGGAGTATTGGAATCTATATCGATTTGCCCAATGTTTTTCCCATTTTTAAATAACGGAACAACGATTTCTGCTTTAACCGTAATACTACAAGCAATGTAATTGTCCTGAGCAGCAACATCTGGTACAACAAAGTTCTCATTGCTCACTGCTACTTGGCCACAAATACCTTTTCCAAATGGAATAATGGTATGGTCTGTAGGTTCACCTACATATGGACCAAGTTTCAATTCGTCCTTATCGCCATTTTTAAAATAGAACCCTACCCAGTTATAGTATGCTATTGAATCTTTCAACAATTCGCAAACCTCGGTTAAACGATTTTCTACGCTTTTTTCTTTTTCCGCTAGGATGGAAGTTATTTTGGGTTTTAGGGACGATAACATGAAATTGTTTTTTGCAAATTTATTTTAATTTAAAGTTTTTTGTCTGTTTAAAAGACTAAAAATTACACAATAAGATAGCCTAAAGTTTAGTTAATGAAAAGAGGTTAAAATCCCTTAAAGTGAAATAAATCGTAATTTTGCTCTTGTGAAAACAGTTTTTCATCATATCACTTCAGTACTGCTTGCCATTATGGTATTGCTTTCCACCGTTTCTTGGACTGTGGACAAGCATTTTTGTATGGGTAGGGTAATGGATATTTCACTGTTTGTTGATGCGGAAGAATGCGGTATGGAAGTGGCCATGGCCGCAATGGGAGATAAAGTGATGGAAAATCATTGTTGTGATGATGAGTCCTTTACTTTTACTGGGCAGGATGATTTGAAACTTTCATGGTATGATCTAGAAATAGAACACCAGGACTTTCTGGTGGCTTTCACGTATTCATATTTAAATTTATTTGTTCCGGTTGATAAGCTTCCGGTTGCTAACGAAAAATACCCACCCCCTCTTTTGGTCAAGGACATAACTGTTTTGGACCAAGTCTTTTTGATTTGATGTTTTTGAATTTTTAAAATGAAGTCCTCAATGGACTACAAAGGACACATCTTATAGTGTCAAGTAGAAATTCAATACATATAAATGAAAAATATTTTAATAGTACTTTTTTGTCTTCCAATGCTCGTGGGCGCCCAAAAGAAAATTCAGGGCATGGTCATGGAGGCCAATATAGAAAACAAACATATAGGGCTTGCTGGGGCTAATGTATACTGGTTAAATTCTCAAACTGGAACCATTACTAAAAATGATGGAACTTTCAGTATACCTTACCTTAAAGAGCACAACAAACTGGTAATAAGTTTTGTTGGTTTTAGAACAGATACCTTGACTATTGATGAACCCAAAATGGTGCATCACTGGTTACAATCTTCCAATCAATTGGATGAGGTGGTAGTGCAAAAGGAGAGAGATGCCGTACAAAAGACGTTTTTTTCCACTCAAAATGTAATTACAGTAAATAGCGCGGAGCTTTTAAAGGCAGCCTGTTGTAATCTATCCGAAAGTTTTGAAACCAATCCGGCAATCGATGTCAATTTTAATGATGCGCTTACTGGTACAAAACAGATTCAGATGTTGGGGCTTACCAGTCCATATTTACTGATTACCCAAGAAAATATTCCAATGGTTAGAGGGGCCTCTCAAACTTATGGTCTCACCTTTACGCCAGGTACTTGGGTAGAAAGTATTCAGATCACCAAAGGTGCAGGTAGTGTTGTAAATGGTTATGAAAGTATTTCGGGCCAAATCAATACTGAACTGCAAAAACCATTAACGGATAGCCCTGTGTTTGTTAATGGTTATGCCAATTTAAATGGCCGCTTGGAATTAAACACACATCTAAATACCAAATTGTCTGATAAATGGAGCACTGGATTATTTATTCATGGAAATAGAAGGGATATTGAAGTGGATAACAATGATGATGGATTTTTAGATACTCCCCTGGCCAATCAAATCAATATTATGAACCGTTGGCAGTACCAAGACCCGGAGAAAGGATGGGTAAGTTTCTTTAATGTCAGATTCTTAAATGATGAAAAACAGGTAGGCGAGACTAATTTTAACCCAGATACAGATAAATTCACTACAAATGCTTGGGGTAGCGAGATTGACACAAAAAGGGTTGATGGCTCAGTAAAATTAGGATACGTTTTCCCTGAATTGCCATTTCAAAGTTTTGGTTTTCAAGCCTCCTATAGCAGTCATCAACAGGATTCTTACTACGGTTTCAATGTGTACGATATTGACCATGAAAGTATTTATTCAAACTTTTTATTCAATTCAATCATTGGAAATACAAAGAACAAATTTAAAACTGGTTTAACCTTTGCTTATGATGGCTATGACGAACTCGTAAATAATCAACAATTTGAACGTGTTGATAGATCTGCAGGTGCTTTTTTTGAATATAGTTATGCTAATTTGGAAAAATTAAGCTTTACCGCTGGTCTGCGATTGGATTCACATAACAGATTGGGAACTTTTTTTACACCTAGGTTCCATATCCGATACACACCATGGGAGAAGGCCAGCATAAGAGGGTCTTTTGGTTTGGGAAGAAGAGCTGCAAATATTTTTGCTGAGAATCAAAGGTTGTTTGCTTCTGCAAGAACTATTCAACTTAATGGAAACGGAGGTGATGTTTATGGTTTTGATGCGGAAAAGGCAATGAATTATGGTATAAGTTTTTTACAAGGGTTTACATTGTTTGATAGGCCAGGTAACTTTTCGATGGATTTTTACAGAACGGATTTTGACAATCAAATTGTGGTTGATTGGGAAAATCCCCGAGAGGTTAGATTTTCAAATTTGGAAGGAAAGAGTTTCGCCAATAGTTTACAGGTTGAGTTGAACCATGAAGTACTGCCCAATTTGGAAGTGAGAACTGCATACAAGTTTTATGATGTAAAAACTGATTTTCAGACAGGACTTCAACAAAAACCATTACAAGCTAGACATAGATATTTTGCCAATATTGGGTACAATACACCGGTAAAAGATAACGGAGCTCAATGGCGATTTGATTATACAGTACATGCATTGGGAGAACAGCGTTTGCCAAATACTTCTTCAAATCCAGTAGACTTTCAACTAGGTGATTTTGCAGAAGGTTATAGCCTAATGAATGCCCAGATGACAAAAGTGTTTTCAAAAAAGTTTGAGGTATATGTTGGAGGTGAGAATTTAACTAATTTTAGACAAAGTAACCCAGTTTTGGGCGCTGAAGACCCTTTTGGTACAAATTTTGACACAACAATCATATACGCTCCCATTTTTGGAAGAATGCTCTATGCGGGCTTTAGATTTAAATCATAACACCTAAAAATAGATAAAAATGAAAAACATCTTATTGACTATAACGTGCATATTGATTTCGGCAATTGGTTTTGCACAGGACAAAAATAAAAAAGTCGCTTTTGAGGTAGATGGCAAATGCGAAATGTGCAAAATGCGGATAGAAAAAGCTGCCTTAGATGTAACAGGGGTCAAATATGCCACATGGGATATTCCATCACACCAGTTGTCTTTAGTGGTAGATGAAAGAAAAACCGATCCTATGAAGATTAAGACTGCATTGGTTGCAGCTGGGCATGATACAAAAGAGCTTAAAGCAACCAAAGAAGCCTATGACAAAATTCATCCTTGTTGTAAATACCGTGAGGATAATTCAGACGACAGTGATAAGCATTAAATGGAACAAACGTATTCAATCATAGGAATGACCTGTGAAGGTTGTGTTGCTTCGGTTTCAAATAAGCTTTCTAAAACAAAGGGAGTTAAAGGTGTTAAGGTAAGCTTAGAAGATGCGCAGGCAAGGATTGTATCAAGACACCATCTTTCAACCAGTGCCTTGCAGGCTGCTTTGGGAGGCAAATATGCTATAGAGGAAGAACATTCTGTTATACCGATGGTAGCAGTTGAGGAAAAGTCGAAATGGGTGCAATTGAAGCCTTTGTTCTTGATTTTTGCTTATCTATTTGGAGCCTCCATTCTATTGCATTTTAAAGACTGGAATACAGGTGAAGCAATGCTGGATTTTATGGGCTTGTTCTATATAGTCTTTAGCTTTTTTAAATTCTTGGATTTGAAAGGTTTTCCAGAAAGTTTTGCAATGTATGATCCTTTGGCAAAACTGATTCCAGCTTATGGGTGGCTATATCCTTTTATAGAATTGGGATTGGGACTACTTTTCTTAATGCGATTGAAAATAACCTTTGCATTAATTGTAACCGTTGTTGTTCTGGGTATTACAACCATCGGAGTTACTAAAACCCTATTGGATAAAAAAAGTATCCGTTGCGCTTGTTTGGGTACTGCTTTAAAACTCCCAATGACAGAGGCAACTTTTATAGAGAATGCAATAATGCTGGTTATGGCATTCTGGATGTTATTTGGGATAGGATTAGTTTAAAGAGATTTCTTGAGTATGGGAGAGGAGTGAACCATCTTCTCCCATACCTTCTATAAATAACTTGACCACTGGGAGTTTGTCATCTGGAATCGTTAATATAGCTTCTCCTTTTTTATTAGTTGATAGTTTTGGTTCCCAATGAACAATTCCGAAGTCCATAAAACTTTGGTTTATGGAAGATGTATACTTTGGTCTATAGAATTCTTTGCTTTTGGTAAAGCTGTTCTCGACTAATTTTTCTGCAAAACGAGATGAACTAAGCCTCAAAGAAGGGCCTTCTTTTCTATAAATCCGAATTACGCCACCAGATGCATTGATGTCAGCAGCTAAACCATAATTCTCAAAATAGACTTCATCAATCTGATTTAAAGGGATGTTAAGTAATTGTGTATTGTCCAGAACAGGAATATCATTTTCGTAAATTCTGACAGGTCCTAGGATACTAGAGTTGATATTAGTGATAAGTACCTGCCCGCGACCCCTAGGATTAACAATTACTCTAAACCCATTTCGGGCAATCAAATCTGTTAGGAGCGGATTTCTTCTTAATTGCTTCTCATCAATCTTAACACCTCTGAAGGATGAGTCTATCAATGGTGATTTTCTTGTCAGTTTATTTTCGATTTTTTCTTCAATAAGTACAACTTCATCTAAGGCTATTAAATCTTTGGGCTGTATTAAAAAAACGTTCTGATTTACTTTATTCTCTTTTGTGGAATTGAAATCAAAAGATAAGTTGTTCCGTTTTGCAAGAGTAATAGAATCTTCGGTTGAGTTAAATCCAACAAAGTCAATATCCAAGTTCGGTTTTCGCAACCCTCCTCTTTTCTTTTTAATAGAAAATTTCATTGCGTCTCCATTTTCTAACAATAAATCGGTAACTGTAAAATGTATAGAATCCTTCAATTCTAGAAACAACATTGGGGTTATACTGTTTTGGAGAAGTGTAAGGGATTCTCCCTTTCTCATTTTAGAATTTATTTGTCCAACAGCATTTATGCCAAATTCAAAAGGCTGTGTTATAATTGGCTCACCTTTAAAAATCATATCCCAATTGTAACGACTCCACCCTTGAGTCAACAAAATCAAATCAAGTTCATACTCCTTGGTTCTAGTGATTTCAGAAAAGTACCTATTTGGGTTTTCTACCTTAGATTTTAAATATGGCTGTAGGAGAAAGCTAGAAATGATACTTGTCTCTGGATTGTTTGCTATACTGGTAGCAGGTAGCGCTGAGATACTCAAAGACATTGGGGTATTGTTTTTTGAAAAGACATTAATTTTTATAGAAATAGAGTCTTTTCTTTTTTTGACAGTTTTATTAACTGCAGCAGTAGCAAAATTGGTTTTGTGGTAATTGAAGATAAGTCGCTCTGAAATTGGCTTTAACTCTTTATTGAAAAGCGTTATGATGTTAGTTCCTGGTAAAAGTTTGCGTTTGTCAATTTTTATTGTTTTAGAAATACTATCTAGGTTAAATGAATTCAAGTTCATAAGGCCATCACGATGAATGGCGAGATGAAAGAGTTCTTCTGAAACGTCTTTCAAAGTTTCTTGGTTGGTGTTAAAGGAAACAACAAGTTTATCATCGATGATGTTGTTAATAGCCATGGCTATACCTTTAGATTTTATTGCGGGCAACAATTTCTCTATAACTTGGCCATCGTTAGAGTTCATCTTTAGTTTGTAGGTTTTATTTGGTTGAACCCTCAGTTTAAATCTTCCAACGCCATAGTGGTTCGTATAAACACGTGTAATAACATTATTTTCATTATCTAAAACTTCCCCATTGTCTACTTGTATTCCTTTTCCTTTTTCATCTATTAATCGAACACCAACCATATTGTCGGTGTCAGATATTAAATGTCCACCTTCTGGGAGTATTTGAAAGTCAAATATGGTGTTAGTATTTAATTCCGGCGTAATGGGTTCGTTTATTATGGTTATTTTATGAAGAGAATGGTTATCATCTTCAAAATTTTTCATCCAAGTTGTTCCTCCTTTAATATAATAGGTTCCTGAGGCAAATGTTGAATCGATAGTAAAACTGCCATGGCCAGCCCCTTTATCCATTAGAAAAAGCTCTTTTTTTACTTGCTTGCCTTTATTGTCATATAGACCACAATATAAGTTGGTTGTGCCAAAAGAAGGGTTGTTAGATTTTTTGTTGTATGCATAAGCAGTCCACCAAATTTCTTCACCAACAAAAAAAGCAGTCTTATTTAAATGTAAGTATACAGTTTCTCTAACATGCTTGAAATAGTTGTCATAATCTTTTAGAAGTTGTTTTTTGTTAGTGTCTTGAGCGAAGCTTGAAAAAGAGCCTAAAAAGCAAATTATGAGTAATATAGGAAGGTGGAAGGACTTCATTTTATTTTTTCTTTAAGATACGAAAAAACAAAATCCACCATTTTTACATCCATCAATATTATAGCACTTTTAACAGTACTAAAGATTTGAATAGCATGGAATGTTACCTAAAACCTTACTTGAGTTATTTCAATTTTATCACAAAAGCATTTGTGTCCAAAAGTTTTGGTTTTAGGTCATCAGGTATTTTAATGGTCAATCCACCCTTGGATGATGTGCATTTTAGTTTTGTATTAAAACCAAGAATTCTTGCTCTAACATTTTTTTGAGGAATGTATCCTGAAAAATTTATCTCAGAAGGCAGATCGTTCTGATTTTTTTCTGTAAGGTAGATAAGATAAATGGAACCATCGGGTTTAGACGTAATACAGATGTTATCAAACTTATAAGGTGCCATGGACCTAGTGCCATATATGGCTTCGTTGTTTACATCCATCCAACCTCCTATTTCTTCAAGCAATTTATAGGCATCCTTGTCCCATTCCCCTTCTGGGCTTGGAGCAATGTTCAATAATAAATTGCCGCCTTTTGCGACAATATCCACCAGCGTATGTATTGCTTCACGACCAGACATATAGTTGGCGTTAAACGAATATGACCATGAGCCTCCAGCAATAATACATGACTCCCATGGATAAGGCAATGGCTTTTCCGGAACTCTATTCTCAGGGGTCAAATAATTTTGATTGATACCGTGAACAGCGCGGTCCACAACAATTAGTCCAGGTTGTTTGATTCTGGCCTTTTTGACCAATGCATCCATTTTAATATCTTGGTTGATGATTCTATGTTTTAGATAACCATTTTTGTTGTCTTTCAATTGCTGATCGTACCAGCTGGTTATTGAAGATTTAGGGGTTTTAGCGACCCAACCGCCATCTAGCCAAAGAATATCCACTTTACCATAGTCTGTAAGTAATTCTAAAATTTGGTTATGGGTGAAATCAACAAATTCCTGCCACTTTTCTGGATTGGCCTCAGGCTCATAATTTACATTACGATCACGGGGAGGGTAATAAGGGTCCCAATAGGATGGCTCATGCCAGTCTGGTTTTGAAAAATACGCTCCAGCCCAAAATCCTTGTGATCTAAAAGAATTAAAAATCTCTTTGGTTATGTTGGCTTTTGGATGTGTAGAAAAGGGAGTTTCAGAATCTGTCACCTTATAGTCGGTATATTTTGAATCAAACATGGAAAAACCATCATGGTGCTTTGTTGTAAATACCACATATTTCATTCCTGCATTCTTAGCTGCGTTTGCCCATTTATCTGGATTGAATTTAGTTGGATTAAATGTTTTCTTTAAATCCTCGTATTGCTGTTTATAAGTATAATAATCCATAGGGTTAGATCCCTTTGTGCGTTCACACCATCCATATTCTTCTGGACAAAGTGACCATGACTCTACAATGCCCCATTGGCTATAGGTGCCCCAATGCATTAACAATCCAAATTTCAGATCTTGCCATTGTTCCAACTTTTTCAGCACTAATGGGTCTGTTTCAGGAACATAACGTTCTTCCTCATAAATTGCTTGAGAGAAGCTGCTTTGAGGTATTAAAATCAAAAATGATATTAGAGATATAAAGAATGATAAATTGAAACTCCTTTTCATTATTGAATTTTTTAATTAATAATAATTTCATCGGCAAAAATCCAAGAAGGCAACCCAGCAGCGTGGTGCCAATATGGGGTTTCGGTATTTTTTGCACTTACTTTAAGATATCTAACCTTTCTGGATTCAAAGTCCAAATCAAAATGGTGGATATCATTTACTTTACTTGTTTTTTCTAAAGGATCTGGGTTCTTTAGTGTTCCCAACTGTGTAAAATTTGAGTTGTCCATAGATCCAGAATAGCTTACTGAAGAAGGAAAGAATACTACATGGTTGGTTACTTGCAAAAATGCCAGGGATATGGTGTTTATGGTTTTCGGTTCTCCTAAATCGACCACCACTTCCATGTCATTGCCTTCATATCCGAGCCAGTTTGCGTAAAAACTACTGCCACCCAATGCACCATCTGTTAATACTAAAGGGTCTTCATTAGCATATTTCTTAGGTTTCGTCAACGTAACAACTGTTTTGCCTTTTGCCTTATTTGGTTTTTGGGCAATTTTTAGTGCCGACATATAATTGGATGCGTACTCATTAACCGTAAAACCCATTTCATTCATCAAAGTGATGTTGTTTTTTCTGGAAGTATTTATAAAGTTGTCCAGTAAGGAAACAACCATTGGATTGATTGTTTTGTTGAGGTTTTGATCTTCGATCAATAAGCTATAGTTTTCAGTGATATTTTTTCTACAAGCTTCCAAAACTGCGTAATCCACACCCAAACGGGCCATTTTAACCCTTTCCACTACTTCTTGTTTATGTGCAACTGCCTTTTCGGCCTCATCAAACAGTTGTGTATATTCCTGTAGCAATTCTGGTTTCAGATATGATGAAAATGCTTCTGACGGATCGCCATATAAGAAGAGAAAAAAATCATTGTCCCCTTTAATTTTAGAATGAATTAAGTAGACGTATTTCTTTATAAAAGGACCGGCTTCATGATAATATCCGTTAGTAAATTCTTCTAACAGTTTTTCAATATCTAAATCAGGGTTCCAGAGTAATTTAGCAGTAACATACGAGCGTAGTTCAAAGAGTTCACTTGGATTATGACTATGTTGCTCAAAAATCCATTTGGCATTATTATCCCTAAACAATTGTATGTTGGGCTGCAATGTGAAAATATTGGGGAATGGAGCCAGGAAATTGGTAAACTGTGTGGTATAGTCCCAAATACGAATATTATTGGTCAGTTTTCCCCAACCAATAAGATCACTTGCAAAATCTGTGCACTTTTCTGCTATGGGGGCACTGCGGTCACATTCTATGGAGCATAGAGTGATCAATACATTTGGCTCTGGACGGGTTTTTGGTGGTTTTCGGGTATATTGATAAGCCAAAGTAGAAATGGTCTTATCTGGAAAAGCTTTTGCCACTTGGTTTACAAAATGAATCATTGTGCCGGAAGGGCTTCCTTCTGTTTCATCAATTTTGCTGCAATTATTACATTGACAATGTTGTTGGTTGTCATCCTGGCTTACTGAAATTACTGAAGCTGTCGGATTTCTTTTGAAAAGTGAAGCAACAGAATCCTTAACTATTTCCAAAACTTTTTCATTTGTAAGACAGAGTTGGGTAGGTAGCCTTTTTTCACCTCTTAATGCATAATACTCAGGATGTGATTCGTAGAATTTCTCTTCGGGGATAAACCTATGAAAGGTGTGCACCTTGGCCTCGGGGACATATTTTGGAAATGCTTCATAGGTGACTTTCTGTTGGTCCGCGAATTCATGGTTTTCATAGAACAACTTCGAATGTACTGTTCTGGTTGTTATTTCTGGAATGTGCCTATAATCAATGGGTTTAAGAGCAATGGTTTTGGATAGTGGTATCTCTTCGACCCTTGGGGCATACCATCTACAGTTTAAATAGTTGTTCAAAAACTCAAAGACCGCATTGGTGACGGCCTCGTCAGAGCCTCCAGAAATGAATACATTTTCATTTTCTGTTTTAATTTTTATTTCATACGGTTGTAAATCCTCTTCTTTGATATTTCCAACGTAAATCTTTTTCTTATCAATAGTTTGTGAACTCTCATCTACAATAATCAACTGAACACCGCTTATTTTGTACAGATATTCTTGTAGGTGCTCTGCTGCTGTGTATTGATCCTTGGAAGCATTGTCCATGAAGACGATTTCATAATCTGATTTTCCATTTTCAGCTAATATGACCTGGTCGCTGGAACACGAAACAAAGAGCAAAGCTAAACTCAGCAGTAAGACAAGTGGATTATTTTTCATGGATAGATAGATGATTAATGGGTCAATTTTTTATTGAAGCATCGTACATGGCTTTTAAAAGACTGTTGGTATCTTTGGTATCGTTTCCTAGTTGCCAGAACATTATACCGCCCAATTTCTTTTTTAATGCATACTCAGTTTTTAGCCTAACAGAGACCGTATCATCATAACTTATAAAAATGCTATCCTTTGCGCTATAGAGGTAGGGTGCTTTTGCAATGGAATCCCAATATCTTTTGTAATTTTTGTCAGCCTCAAATTCTTTCCTAATTTGACTATAACCACTCCAGCCTATGTGCGCGCCTGTGTTTGATTGGTAAAGTCCGTTATTCACAGGAGGGACTCCTTTCCATGCTCTGCCGTAAAATGCCGAACCTATTACAAGTTGTTCAGGTTTGACTCCATTTTCAATACAAAAAGCGATAATTTTTTGTGCTGATCTTGGTCCGTAATCACCGCTACCATCTTTCTGGGATTTCCTATAATTCTCAATAAATTCAGCTGCGGGAGTATCTTTAATGTCTTCTTCTTTAATATATCCCAAAGGAGTATGGTGCCCCGTAAAAGGTGAGTTTCCACCTACCTGATCGTAAGTCATCACATTCATAAAGTCAACATGTTTCATCACTTCCGTAATCTCAATGTTATTGTAATAGCGCTTCCATCCTGCAGATGCAAATGTCAGTATCTGCTCTCTTTCTAAGGTATTTAGAGCTTCGCGCAATTCTTTCATCAACAAGGTGAAGTTCTGTTTGTCTTCTGGCCTTGCTCCTGTATTTGCAGCTGGTATGGCAGGATATTCCCAATCAACATCAAGTCCATCAAGTTGGTATTCTCTATTGAAATTGACTACACTTTCCACGAATTTTTTTCGGTTCTCTGCTGTATGGGACATATCTGAAAAGCCATCAGCGCCCCATCCGCCACAGGCTATCATTACCTTTAAATGCGGGTGTTTTTTACGTTGGGCAACTAATTCGTGAAGTTTTTTGCCATTTTCCTCATGTTTAAACTTCATCTCGCCATCAATTACATTAGTGAAAGAAAATATGATATGCGTTAATTGTTCTAAGGGAAGTTGATCTGGGCTATAATTTTTTTCTGGAACATAATACCCCATTACCACAATTGAATCGTCTTTTTCTTTTTTACTATTTACAAAAGAAACGACCAGGAATACAACAAGGAAGGCAGTGAAGAGTTTAATGTATTTCATGAGAAAGGGATTTTGTAATCAAAAATTAATCAATTAACTCCCTTTGCTCTAAACTATTAGACAGAAAACATTTGAGAAAGTATGGACGACCAATTTAGAGCTAAAAAATCGCTCAGAAGCTCTACTTCATATTATTTCAATAAAAAAACCGCTCCAAATTTTGGGGCGGTTTTTTTAAAATATTTATTGGTCCCAAAAGGGATTACATCATGCCTGGCATTCCACCGCCGCCGCCCATTGGAGGCATAGCTGGAGCATCTTCTTTAATATCTGTTAATGCACATTCTGTGGTCAATATCATTCCAGCAACAGAAGCTGCATTTTCCAAAGCAAC
>Ga0316204_10000301_pt1 | contig 201099 bp, 204 predicted proteins | sample 6monrhotite_MG_2_FD_205661 | JGI IMG/M metagenome (GOLD analysis project Ga0316204, IMG submission 205661) | Microbial mat bacterial communities from mineral coupon in-situ incubated in ocean water Damariscotta River, Maine, United States -... | ecosystem: Environmental > Aquatic > Marine >... | reverse complement strand
CTTTTTCGCCGCAGGTGTCGGCTGACATCCCCAATCGCTCACCGGATAGGGCATATGATCGCTTTGATAGGTCAAAAACGCCGTCACGTCGCGAATGTAGCCGCCCAGATCGCCGCCCAGCGTTTGTAGGCGCGCATTTGGCGCTTTGGTGAACAGCACCGTAAAAAACTGTACTACGGTGATGATGGCGATGAGAATTTCGGCGATGTTGAAGGCAATGGCGAACAGCACAATGTAAACCAAGCGCATCCACGTCGATTTGTCGGTCAGGTTGTCACGGGTCTGGTCTTGCATATCCACCTCCCGGCCCCTTCGGCCACGGCGAAAGCGCTGGGGCCACCTACATCAGATACTTGTGAGGATCGACGGCTCTCGCCCCCTTCCTCAGTTCGAAATGAAGTTGCGGTGTGCTGACGCTGCCGGTGCTGCCGACCTTGGAAATCCCCTGGCCCTTCTTGACCTTGTCGCCGCGTTTGACCAAAAGCCGATCATTGTGGGCATAAGCCGTAACCCAACCGCCGGAATGCTTGATCAACAGCAAATTGCCAAAACCGCGAATTTCGTTGCCCGCATACGCCACCACGCCGTTCTCCGAGGCTTTTACCATTGTACCACGCGGTGCGGCGATGTTGATACCGTCGTTATGCAAGCCCTTGGCCTTGGTGCCGTAGCTGGAAATCAACTTGCCTTTCACGGGCCAGGCGAACTTGCCGCCGGAACGCTTGGGCGGTTGCGACACCCGCGCCTTGGCCGGGGCCGTGCTTGTGGGCCGGGTCGGCGTGACCTTTGCGGAAGGGGATGCATTCGGTTTAGGCGGCGGCGCGCTGGCGACAACACCGCCCCCGCCGGTGCGCGGAATGCGCAGCTTTTGCCCCGGATAGATGGTGTACGGCGATCGAATGCCGTTGATGCGCGCAATGGAGAACGCATCAGAATTGTAACGCTTGGCGATCAGCGCAAGATACTCGCCGCTGCGCACCGTATGCAGACGCCCTTGGGGCAGCACCAAGCGCTGACCGATGGTAAGTTTATAGGGTGGACGCAAGTTGTTGGCGTCGATGATGGCGCGCGGCGATAATTTATGACGCCGGGCGATGGAATAGACCGTATCGCCGCGCCCGACCTTGACGGCGCTGGCGTTGATGAACGCATCGCTGCTGGCGGAGGGTCTATTGACGGAACGCGGGCCGTCGCTCGACGAAGGAAACGCAAGCCCACCGCACGCCGAAAGCGCAAGCAAAGCCCCCACGACAAAATACTGTTTCAAAATATGTACGGAATCCATCGCCATGGGCGGATTATGGCCTTAGCCGCGCCCGGCTTCAATGCCTTGCGCGAGACACCCCGTCAGGCGGGCGCTTCACCCTCGACGAACGGCACGAACCGCACCCAACCGAGATCGCTGATGGCGGTGTCGTTCTCATGGTGCACCACCTTCACCAGACGCTGGTCGTGCTGGTCGTCGCCGATCGGCACCACCATGATACCGCCCACGGCCAGTTGATCCACCAGCACCGGCGGAATGTCGATGGCCGCCGCCGTGACGATGATGCGATCGAACGGCGCTTGTTCCGGCCAGCCTTTCGATCCGTCGCCGCAGCGCGTGGTGATGTTGTGGATGCGCAAGGCTTCGAACCGCTTGAGCGCTTCGTCTTGCAGATTGCGATGGCGCTCAATGCTGTAAAGACGTCGGCACAACGGTGCCAACACGGCGGCCTGATAGCCTGACCCGGTGCCGATTTCCAGCACCTTGCAGCGATCGTTCAGCTCAAGTGCTTCGGTCATTTGCGCCACCACCAAGGGCTGGCTGATGGTTTGATGATGGCCGATGGGCAAGGCTGCATTTTCGAACGCGCGGTCCTGAAAGGCTAGCGGCACGAACATCTCACGCGGGGTGCGTTCCATGATGTCGATGATGGAGGGCGCAACGCCGTTTTGGCGCAAGTCCAGCACCAACTGCATCATGCCGGGGTTTTGAGGATTCATTTAGAAGGCCCCTTTCAAGGTCTTCATCATGCCCCGGTGGGTCAAATCCAAGCTCAACGGCGTGATCGACACCGCCCCCCGGCTGACGGCTTCGAGGTCCGTGCCCTTGAGAGATTTATCTTCGTCACGTTGCGCGCCGATCCAAAAGTACGGCGCGCCCTTGGGGTCGCGGCCCTCAAGCAGTTCGCAACCGATCTTGCGCCGCCCTTGGCGGGTGGTCTCAATACCGGTGACCTGATCGGCCAGGCAATCGGGAATGTTGACGTTGAGCAGCACGCCGCGCGGGAACGACACCCCGCCCAAACGCGCCATGACCTTTTCGACATAGACTTCCGCCGTCTTCCAATGGGCCTTGGCCTCATCAGGCGTGACCAGCGAAAAAGCAACCGACGGGATGCCCAAAAGCGTGCCTTCCATGGCCGCTGCGACGGTGCCGGAATAGGTCACGTCTTCGCCCAGGTTGCCACCCCGATTGACACCTGAGAGCACCAAATCGGGCGGGCTATCCTTCATCACTTCGTGCACCGCCAGCATCACCGCGTCGGTGGGCGTGCCGGTCACAGAAAATTTGTATTTGGATTTTTTGTGAATGCGCAACGGCGAACGCAGAGTAAGAGAATGCCCGGCGGCGCTTTGCTCAGTCTCGGGCGCGACCACCCAGACCTCGCCCGCGATGCGCTTCATCACCCGTTCCAAGGCCTTGATGCCGGGCGCGTTCACGCCGTCGTCGTTGGAGATCAGCACCCGCGCACGGGACAGGTCGGGCACGCGTTCGCGCATGGTCAGTTCGTTCCCTTAATGACCTCAAGCCCGCCCATGTAAGGGCGCAAGGCCTCAGGCACGGTGATCGAGCCGTCTTCGTTTTGGTAGTTTTCCATCACCGCCACCATGCACCGTCCGACCGCCAGGCCGGAGCCATTGAGGGTATGGACGAATTCGGGCTTCTTTTCCCCGGCCCGCTTAAAGCGCGCGTTCATGCGCCGCGCCTGAAAATCGCGGGTGTTGGAACAGCTGGAAATTTCCCGGTAGGTGTCTTGCGCCGGAAGCCACACTTCGATGTCGAAGGTCTTCACCGCGCCGAATCCTATGTCCCCGGTGCACAGCTCCACGGTGCGGTACGGCAGGTCCAAGGCTTCCAAGATGCCTTCGGCGCAGCCGGTCATGCGTTGCAGCTCAGCATCGGAATCTTCGGGTTTGACCACGGACACCATCTCCACCTTGGTAAACTGGTGCTGGCGGATCATGCCGCGGGTGTCCTTGCCTGCGGCCCCGGCTTCGGAACGAAAGCACCACGTCATCGCGGTGTAGCGTCGCGGCAGATAATCTTCGGCAATCATTTCCCCAGCGACGATGTTGGTCAGCGGCACCTCGGCGGTGGGGATCAGCCAATAATCGTCTTCGGTATGAAACAGGTCTTCGGCGAATTTGGGCAATTGCCCGGTGCCGAACAGCGCGTTGTCCTTGACCAGCGCGGGCGGGTTCACTTCGGTGTAGCCGTTTTGCATCGTTTGTTGGTCGAGCATGAAGTTCGCCAATGCGCGTTCCAACCGCGCCAACTGTCCCGACAGCACCACGAAGCGCGCGCCGGACATTTTGGCCGCCGTCTCAAAGTCCATCATGCCCAAGGCTTCACCCAAATCGACGTGATCCCTGACCGCGAAATCGAAGCTCTTGGGCGTGCCCCACTTTTTGGTTTCGACGTTGTCGTTTTCGTCCGCGCCGTCAGGCGCGTCGTCATCGGGGATGTTGGGGATGCCCGCCAACAGCGCCGTCAGTTCTTCGTTCTTAGCCTTCGCCTCGGCCTCGGCCTCGGCTTGGGCAACCTTGGATTTGGAGACCTGTTCGATCAAGTCCTGGGCGTCTTCGCCACGGGATTTGCGCGCGCCGATTTCCTTGGCGGCCTTGTTGCGCGCGGTCTGGATTTCCTGCGCCTTGGTTTCCAACGCACGGCGTGCGGTATCGATGTCCAGGATATCGGCGCTCATCGCCTCCACGCCACGGCGCGCCAACCCGGCGTCGAAGGCTGAGGGGTTTTCGCGAATTATGCGGATGTCATGCATCGGCGTTCTCCCGCAAACCGAACTTAAGGTCCGGGCGTTTCATCTGTTGCTTTGGTTTCGGCCGGTCCGGTTTCGTCTTCGTCGAACACCAAGCCTTCTTCTTCACTGTCGTCGTCCAACTCGTCGCCGTCTTCTTTTCGTTTTTTATCGACCATGGCGACGGACAAAATGGAAATTTCGTAAAGCAACAACGTCGGTAACGCCAAACCGATTTGCGTGATCACGTCCGGCGGCGTCAAAATAGCCGCGGCGACAAACGCGATCACCACCGCATAGCGGCGCTTTTCACGCAAGCCCTTGGCCGTCACCATGCCTGCGCGGCCCAAAAGCGTCAGCACCACCGGAAGCTCGAACGCCAAGCCGAACACGAAAATCAGGCGCATGACCAGGGACAGGTATTCGCTGACCTTGGTTTCCATTTCGATCGGCAGCGCATCGCCGCCGGGACACACTTGGAACCCGGCGAAAAACTGCCACGCCACGGGAAACACGAAGTAATACGCGAGCGCCGCGCCACAGAAAAACAAGACCGGCGAGGCGACCAAAAACGGCAGCAGAGCTTTCTTTTCGTTTTTGTAGAGCCCGGGTGCGACGAACTTCCAAAACTGCGCGGAAACGAACGGAAAGCTCACGAACATGGCGGCGAAAAACGACACCTTGACGTAGGTGAAGAAAATTTCGTGCGGCGCGGTGGAAATCATCCGCTGGCTGCCGCATTCTTGATGTCTCAAGACGTCGGCCAAGGGCTGGGCCAAAAACGCGTAAATGTGCTCCGACACGCCGTAGCACGCAAAGAACAGCACCAAAATAATGCCCAGCGAATACATCAGGCGCTTGCGCAACTCCAGCAGGTGCGACATCAGCGGCGCTTTGTCGTCCTCAGACTGGTCGGCGGTGAGGTTGTGCTCGCTCACGATGTCTGTTCCGTCTTCGTTGAGGCGCTGGTTATGGGCATGACGTCGTCGTCTTCAGCGATATCCGGCGCGGCTGCGGTCGTGGCGGCCTCGCCTGCATCACCTAGCGCATCATCAGGCTCCATCACCTCATCGAGATCGAGATCGGCGTCGGAATTCGAGGCAATTTTCTTCGTTTCGTCCTCGGAGAGTTCGAAGTCCTTTGCGAGATCGACGCCGACGGTGCTTTCCAGTTCTTTCTTCAGGTCGTTGCTGCCGTCGGTGAGCTGTTTTTTCACGTCGTCCAGTTCGGCTTCGCGCACCATTTCATCGACGCCGGATTGGAAGTCGCGCGCCATCATGCGCGCCTTGCGAATCCAGGTTGTGACCGTCTTGATGGTTTTGGGCAGGTCCTTGGGCCCCACGACAATCAGCGCGAGCACCGCAATAATGAACAATTCCTGCCAGCCGATGTCGAACATGGCCGATTACCGCCGATTATGTGAGGAATGAAGATGAAGTCAAACGCCCTCGTCCCGTCAAAGGGCTGACAGCATTCAGGAGCGAAAAACCTTAGGAGGCTTTGTCCTTGTCTTCAGCTTTCGCATCGACGGTCGTGGAGGTCTTTTCCTCGATCGCTTCGCTTTTGGCCACCGGCGCATCGTCATCGCCTTCGCCGTCTTTCATGCCCTTCTTGAAGGACTTCAGGCCTTTGCCGAAGTCGCCCATCAGGCCCGAAATCTTGCCCCGACCGCCGAACAGCAGCAACACGATCGCAAGCACGATCACCCACTGCCAAATACCCATAACACCCATGTCGTTATCCCGTTCGTCTGGTGTCTTAAAACTTTGCACGACTTCGTAAAATCGAGGATTTCTCCCCCGCGCCGAACCTCAGGCCCCGCGCGCGAAATCGCATGAATGACTTTCATACAGAGCCGTTGGTCCCGGATCAAGGGAAACGGTGCGGTGCGGCGAAATCAGTCCGAGGTATTCCCAGGTGCTATTGCCCACCGCGGGACGCATCACTCTCGTCATCCGGGCCGAAATCATTATCGTCTTCGGCGTCGTTCTCTTCGCGTTCCAGGGCCTGAACGGCGCTTTTCACCGCGTCCGCCACCGCGCCCATGGCGGCGTCGAGCTTGTCCGCTGTCGCCTTGGTGGTGCCGGAATGATCCATCTCGACTTGTGGCTCCGGTTCAGGCTCAGGCTCTGGACGGGTGGCGTCGATGGCGTCTTCAAGCGGCGTGTTGTCCAACGGCTCCACGCTGACGTCGTCGTCCTCGCTGTGATGCACGGCCGGTACGATTTGGGCTTCGCTGAGCACCATGGTTTCTTGCACTTCTTCGGACGTCTGCATGTTCGCACGTACAGAATAGGCTTCGATGGCGGGACGCGAATCCAGCAATCCCATGGCGCGCAGTTCCTTGAGGCCCGGCAACTGGCTGACGCTTTCCAGGCCGAAATGATCGAGGAAGGCGTCAGTGGTGCCCCATTGCATCGGACGCCCCGGCGTGTCGCGCCGTCCGCGCGGCTTGATCCAGCCTTCCTCGAACAGCAAGTCGAGCGTGCCCTTGGACAGGCTGACGCCGCGAATCTCTTCGATTTCCGCACGGGTGACAGGCTGGTGATAGGCGATGATGGCGAGCGTTTCTATGGCCGCGCGCGACAATTTGCGCGACACCTCGACTTCCAAATTGAGCCGTTGGCCCAAATCCGGCGCGGTGCGAAACGCCCACGAACCGCCGCGACGCACCAAATTGACGCCGCGAGCGTCATAAAAAGCGCGCAGTTCGCGCAGCAGAATTTTGACGTTGACGCCTTCGGGCAAGCGATGCGCGAGCGCGCGTTCCGACACCGGCTCGCTGGAGGCGAACATCACCGCTTCGAGCAGACGCACCAATTGCGGGTCAATTTCCTCATCGGCTTCACCGGCCCCGTCGATGTCGGCCATGTCGTCGCCTTCAAGTTCGTCGAAGGCGGCGTTGGCGGCTTTGATGGCGGTTTCGCGCGCGTGTGCCCGATTGACGGGCGCAACCGCGTCGTTCGGTGCGCCAGCCTCTTCGCTTTCGACGTAAGCCGCATCATCGCCGTCGATCGGATCTTCGGGCATTTCGTTTTCAACTTCACTCATGCTTCATTACCGGGTTCTTCGTCATCACGCTTGCCGTCATGCACGAAGGGTTTGTCCCAGTCCTCGGTGGTTTGGAAATAAATGTCGCCGAACGTGCCGTCCTGGCGCAGCTTCAAGCGCCCTTCCTTAGCCAACTGCAACACCGCGCCGAAGGTGCTGGCCATGGCGGAACGCCGGGTCAGCGGGCTTTGCAGATCATCAGGCAAAAAACTGATCAGCGTGCGCCAGTCCGGCGCATGCCCGACCAGGGCGCGCAAACGCACCAAGGCGTCTTCGATCGCATGCAGTTCCCACGAGTTTTCGATGTGCAGGGTTTTGCCCTTGGCGGTACGGCTTTTTTGATGCGCATAGGCCTGGATCAGGTCAGTCAGGTTGGCGTCGAATATGGTGCGCTGGGTGGTGTGGAAGCGTTCGCGCGCGCCGCGTGAATAGAAATCTTGGCCCAAGCGCGCCCGCGCCATCAACTCCGCCCCGGCGGTTTGCATGGCTTCCAAGCGTTGCAACTGAAATTGCAGCGCGGCGGCCAGTTCCTCGCCTGATGGCTCGTCTTCCTTGCTCAAATCGGGAAGCAACAGGCGTGATTTCAAATACGCCAGCCACGCCGCCATCACCAGATAGTCGGCGGCGAGTTCTAAGTTCTTGCGGCTCGCTTCCATCACGAACTTGAGGTACTGATCCGCCAATTGAAGGATCGAGATATGGATCAGGTCGACCTTTTGCTCGCGCGCCAACGACAACAGCACGTCGATGGGGCCCGCATAGCCGTCCACCTCGACCTCGAAAGGCGAGACGGAGGGCATCTCGGGCAGATCACCATCGTCGAAATCGGACAGATCCGTTACGTCGTCCGTCATTTAACCTTCAATCCTCAACGTCATGCTCCAACGTCATGGTGCTATTTGATGCCGGTTACGGTGATGATGGCGTCTATCACCATTTCCGCAGGTGTCAGAATTAAATAGCGCAACACATTCAAATCGACCCCGATTTTGCCACCGATCCACGGCAGGATAAACAAAAGGAAGATCAAAACGCCAAATCCGGCGCGTTCAAGCCGCGCCAGCATACCCGAAAACGGCTGCGGCAACAGCCCCACGGCGATGCGACCTCCATCCAGCGGCGGCAACGGCAACAGGTTGAACACCGCCAAGATAACGTTGATTTGCAACGAATGAACAAGGTTTTGCGCGGTCCACTCCACCATCGCGCCCGGCATGTAATGCGCCACATGTAGCAACAGCGCCGATGCCGTGGCGATCAAGATGTTGGTCCCCGGCCCGGCGGCGGCGACCAGAATCATGTCGCGGCGCGGATTGCGCAATCTGAAAAAATTCACCGGCACGGGCTTGGCGAAGCCGAACATGAATTGCCCGCCGCTGAGCAGCAACAGCCCTGCGGGCATCAAAATGGTGCCGAACAGATCGATGTGCTTGATCGGATTGAAGGTCACCCGGCCCATGCGCAACGCGGTGTCGTCGCCCAATTTCGACGCCACCCAACCGTGCGCGGCTTCGTGCAACGTCACGGCCAAGATAACCGGCACCACCCAAACGGAGGCGACAACCAAAATTTGATACGGATTGAAATCCATCATGCGTTTTTTGTGTCCTGGGGAGAGAATTGTCTCAACACGTATTATTTCATCAAGGTGTCGAAACGGTGGCGGGCTTGGGTGCAATCGGCCCCTGTTTCAAACGGCTGGGCGGCGGTGGTGCGGTGAAGCTCACCCAGTTTATAGCGCGACCAGGCGGCCCGCGTCATCTCTGATGCGCCTTGGGCGACCTGAACCATTTCACCCATGTCGCCATTGCAATGCAACGCGACGTCGCAGCCCGCCGCCAAGCACCCCCTGGCGCGATCCGCGAAGTCACCGCCCAGCGCCTTCATGGACAGGTCGTCGGACACCAAAACGCCTTGAAAGCCGATGTGTTTGCGGATCACATCGCCGATCACCGATGCCGACAGGGTCGCCGGATTTTGCGCATCGAGATCGCTATACACCACGTGCGCGGTCATCGCCCACGCCGCCATGTGCACGGCGCGAAACGGTGCAAAATCGGTGGCTTCCAAATCTTCGCGGGACGCATCGACCACCGGAAGGTCCATGTGACTGTCCACCGGCGCACGGCCGTGACCTGGGATGTGTTTGATCACCGGCGCGACGCCGCCTTTCATCAAGCCGCCCATAAACGCCTTGGCCAGTGTCGAAATGGTCGCGGCGTCTTCGCCGAACGCCCTGTCACCGATAATCGGGTCCGCACCCACTCTCGGCACGTCGAGCACCGGGGCGCAATCGATGGTGATACCCAGCGCCGCCAACTCATGCGCAATCAACCGCCCGCCCAGCGTAGACGCTTCGACGCCCGCGTCAGGGTCGCGGGCGTAAAGGTCCGCATAGACCTTGGCGGGGGGAAATTCCGGCCAGTGCGGCGGCTTCAGGCGCGCAACGCGCCCGCCTTCCTGGTCGATCAAAACCGGCGCATCGGCACGGCCCACGGTGGCGCGCAGATCATCGACCAAGGCGCGCACTTGGGTCGGCGTGTCGCAATTGCGCTGAAACAGGATGAAGCCGAGCGGATTGCTTTCGCCAAAAAACGCGCGTTCTTCGGGCGTCAGCACAAGTCCCGAACAGCCGAACACCACAGCCAAGGGCTTAGGACGTGACTTATGGCTTGGCAAGCAAGCACCCCACGTTGCGTTTGGCCAGCTCATCGCAGATGGCTTTGGCCTCGCCGCGATTGGCGAACCAGCCGCCGCGCACACGGTAAAAGACGCCCTTGGCACCCAGATCGGCGCGCTGGATCACCAGTTCAAGACCGCCCAAGACGTCCGCGTGTTTTTTCACCAAGCGCGTCCATTCGCCTTTGGCGTTGGCTTCGTTGCGCACCGCGGACAACTGGATCAGGTAGCCCTGACCGGCCTTGCCCGTGGCTTTGGCGGATGAAGGTGTGGGAGGAGCCGACGCAACAGGTGCCGGCGCGGGCGCGGGTGCGGGCTTTGCTTCAACCGGTTTTTGTGCGGGTGCAGGCGCTGGCTGAGGTTCTGGCTGAGCTTTCACCGCAGGTGGCGCTGCGGGTGGCGGTGCGGGAACAGGTTCGGTTTTAGGTGCAAGCTGGGCGACGGGCTCAAGCGGTTTGGGCATCGCCTTGGGCGGCTCGATCGGCGTTTCGGGCGGCGGCAACAAACGTTCGACCTGGCCCGCGCCGCCGGTGTCTTGATCCCCGACCATCCGGTCGTAAACCAATTTGTCGCGGTCCGGCACTTTCATCCCGCCGGGGTCCGCCGGTTTTTCCTTCAATTCGAACTTTGGCGCAAGGATCATCGGCACGCTGGCGGTGCTTGCCATGTCTTCGGCGTCCTGGCCTTGCACGTACATCCAACCGGCCCAGCCGCCCCCGGCCAGGACCAACACCAAGACGACCCAAAGCCACAGGCCGTGGCCTTTATCGGGCCGACTCTTGGCGATGAGTTCGAAGTCCAGAAGCTCGGAAGCGTCCGGGACGTTCTCGTCGTAATCGTCGGTGTGTGTATCGGGCGAATCGGATTCTTTACTCATGGATCTGATATTAGCGTTAAATGGTTAACGCATCTCTTTCACCGGGGTTACACCGAACACGTTCAGGCCTGACGCAACGACGTTCGCCACGGCGCGGATCATGGCGAGGCGCGCCAGCGTCAATTCCGCATCATTCGCGATGATGAAACGCAGTGATTTTTGTTCGTTGCCTTTGTTCCACAAACCGTGGAATTGCGCCGCCACGTCGCCCAGATAAAACGCGATGCGGTGCGGTTCGTGCGCGGTCGCTGCGCTTTCAACAATGCGCGGCCATTGGGTGAGCTGCTGGATCAGTTGCAGTTCGGCCTCATCCGTCAAACGGCCCAAATTTGCGCCGTGAATGGCATCGTCCGACACAACGTCCGCGCCCAGCTCGTCCGCCGCCATGCGCATCACCGAATTCACCCGCGCGTGGGCGTACTGAACGTAGAACACCGGGTTGTCCTTGGATTGCTCCGTCACTTTGGCGAAGTCGAATTCCAGCCCGGCGTCGTTTTTGCGCGTCAACATGATGAAGCGCACCACGTCCTTGCCGACTTTATCGACCACATCGCGCAACGTCACGAAGGTGCCCGCGCGCTTGGACATTTTCACCGGCTCGCCGCCATCCATCAGCGACACCATTTGGCAGAGCTTCACGTCCAACGCCGCCTCGCCGCCGCTCAGCGCCTTGATCGCGGACTGCATGCGTTTGACGTAACCGCCGTGATCCGCGCCCCAGACGTCGATCATATCAGAAAAGCCGCGCCGATATTTGTCCAAATGATAGGCCATGTCGGTGGCGAAGTAGGTCCAACTGCCGTCGGATTTTTGCACCGGGCGATCGACATCGTCGCCGAACTGGGTGGCCTTGAACAGCATCTGTTCGCGCTCTTCCCAATCGTCGGGCAGTTTACCCTTGGGCGGCTCCAACACGCCTTGGTAAATCAAGCCCTGGTCTTTGAGGAAATCCAGCGCCTCGGCAACTTTGTTGGCCTGCACCAAGGTGCGTTCGGACGTGAACACGTCGTGCTTCACGCCCAGCGCGGCCAGGTCGTCGCGGATCATGTCCATCATCGCGTCGATGGCGAAATCGCGCACGGTGGGCAGCCATTCGGCTTCATCGGCGTCCTTCCATTTGTCGCCGTCGCGTTCCGCCAGCGCTTTGGCGGCTGGGATCAGATAATCACCTGGATACAAGCCTTCGGGCATGGCCCCGATGTCTTCACCCAGCGCTTCGCGGTAACGCAAATGACAAGACCGCGCCAACACATTCACCTGTGCGCCCGCATCATTGACGTAGTATTCGCGGCAAACCTCATAACCCGCCTTGTCCAACAGCGCCGCCAACGCATCGCCGAACACCGCGCCGCGCGCATGGCCGACATGCATCGGCCCAGTGGGGTTGGCGGACACGTATTCGACGTTGACCTTGTGACCTTGACCCGCAGAACTGTCACCGTAAGCCGCGCCCGCGTCCAAGATGTCACGCAAACGTGCATGCCAAAAATCGTCGCTCAAACGCATGTTGAGGAACCCCGGCCCGGCGATTTCGACCCCCGTCACGCCGTTCATGGTTTCAGCCTTCGCCGCCAACAAGGCCGCGATGTCACGCGGGCTCTTTTTCGCCGGTTTGGCCAGCACCATGGCGGCGTTGGTGGTGATGTCGCCATGGGACGCATCGCGCGGCGGTTCCACCGTGATGCGGCTGAGGTCCAGCCCTTCCGGCAGCTCACCGGCGGCGACAAGGTCTTCGATCAGGGCCGCGATTTGATCGCGAAAGTGGGTAAACAGGTTCATTGGGGTTCTCAGATATCCCGGGATGTTTAAAGGCTTAACCCAGCGTGAATTCGCTGGTGCGCGCTTGTAGATCGAACAGGCGGCGGTGCTCGTCCAGGGCATAACGGTCAGTCATGCCCGCAATATAATCGGCCACCACGCGGGCCGTGGTCTCGGCGCCCGCAGCGCCCGCGCCGACTTGCCATTCGGTGGGCAGGGTCTCGGGCTCATGCAAGAACAGCTCGAACAGGTCCTTGACCACGCGCCGCGCCTTGGACGTCATGCGGTTCAGTTTGTAATGGCGGTACATGTTCGGAAACAAGAATTCTTTCAGTTCGCGGTCGTTTTTCGCCATTTCATCGGAAAATCCGACCAACGAAGCCCCAAAACCGCGCACATCGTCAACCGTTTGCGGCTTGGCGTCTGCAAGGCGATTACGAGATTCGCTCAGAATGTCTTCGACCATCAAACCGATGGTGCGGCGCACGACTTCATGCACGGTGCGCGAAAAATCCAGATCGGGGTAGCGTTTTTCGACATCCGCAAAGGTGCGGCCGACGAAATTCACCTGACGGATGTCGTCGATGGTGAACAACCCCGCGCGCAACCCATCGTCAATGTCGTGATTGTTGTAAGCCACATCGTCGGCGACCGACGCCGTTTGCGCCTCAGCCGACGCATAGCTGGACAGTTCCAAATCCTGCAGCTTGGCGTATTCGACGATCGCCCACGGCAACGGCTCGGCGTCTTTAAAGCCGGTCAGCGGGCCGTTGTGCTTGACCACTCCTTCCAAGGTTTCCCAGGTCAGATTGAGACCGTCGAAATCGGCGTAGCGGTGCTCCAAATTGGTCACCACGCGCAACGACTGGGCGTTGTGATCGAAGCCGCCGTACGGCGTCATCAGGTCTTCCAGTTCGAACTCACCGGCGTGCCCGAACGGTGTGTGTCCCATGTCGTGGGCCAGCGCCAAGGTTTCCGCCAAATACTGGTTGAGGCCCATGTTTTGCGCAATCGAGCGCGCGATCTGCGACACTTCCAAGGAATGGGTCAGGCGGGTGCGGAAAAAATCGCCTTCGTGATTGACGAACACTTGGGTCTTGTACTGTAAACGGCGAAACGCCGCCGCATGGATGATGCGGTCGCGATCGCGCTGAAAACAGCTGCGCGTGGCGCTTTCCGGCTCGCCATGCAAGCGCCCCCGGCTTTGTTCGGGAATGCAGGCGAAGGGAGCCAAATTTTCGGTCAAATGATCCATGGGTGGAACCTACCCTTACACCACTTACCCCGCAAGCATTAGGGCGTCTTGTAGGCCTTGGATTGGGTCCCTTCCAAGGTTTATTTGACCAACGCATGCTCTGTTTGACATGATCCGTACATGTGTGGGGGCGCAAAAACAAAAAATTGTATTTGCTATTGAGGGAACCAATCGTGCGGCATCTGACCAAGGAACTGAATATATCGTGGGATCAGGCTTATCACCTGACCCTCTCCACACCCCATTCACCATATCTGCGACGCCACCGCATGAGCTTCATCATCGGCCGGGTGCAGCTGGTATCGTTTATCTTCGCCATCCTGATCCCGCTGTGGACCGTCATCGATTACATGGCCTTTCCATGGCCGGAATGGGCGATCTTGAGCGTTATGCGCGTCGGTTCCGGCTTAATATTTTTAGGTCTGGCATGGCCCTGGAAGATCGAGGCCTCTTCGAAAGCCGCCTTCACCATGCTGACGATCATGTTGTTCGGTCCACCAGTGTTTTATCTGGTTTCCCAACCCATGTTATCGGGGATGGACCTGAATTTTTGGGGCTCCATTGCAACACAGCTTTACGCTCTGCTGCCCTATATCGTCTTGGCGGGGCTCAGCGTGTTTCCCTTGACCGTCATGGAGATGCTGATCTTTGGCCTACCGTTTTTGGCCGTTACGGCGTATGGCGCGGCCCAGGTCGAGAATTTCACCTTGGAAACGTATATCGGCAACTTGTGGCTGGCGAGCCTCATTTTGGCCGTGTCGATGTTTTCCAGCGTCTCGCAGCTTCGCTACATGATCGCGCTGGTCAGCCGTTCCAGCCTCGACCCGCTGACCGGCGCATATACACGGCGCAGCGGCTCGGAAATCATCGATATGCAATATCGCGTTTCCATCCGACAGGGCGCATCGTTCGCCATCGTGTTCTTCGATCTGGACAATTTCAAATCCATTAACGACACCTACGGCCACGACCAAGGCGATAAGACTTTGGTGTCGTTCACGCAAAATCTTCAAGACATGCTGCGCGGCAGCGATGTCATCGTGCGTTGGGGTGGTGAAGAGTTCTTGGCCGTTTTACCCAACACCAACGTGGACGGGGCGCGGTTGGTGGTCGGGCGCATCACCGAAAAATGGCTGGGCACACGCCCGGACGGCGAACCCTTAACCGCCAGCATCGGCATCGCCGAACGCATTGCCGACGGCCTGGACGACTGGCTGGATTTGGTGGAAATGGCGGATAAGCGCATGTATATCGCCAAAAAAATGGGGCGTGCGCGCGCCGTGTTCGGCGATGACTATGTGGTCAAAGACGAATTCGAACTGTTGCCCGCCACCACCTAGTCCCCTGAATCTAAAGTTCGCCGCATAATCTTTGATCGACCATGAGGCAGAAATGTTTCACCGAGGCGAGGATTTCGTCGGCGGATTTTGTCCATTTGAAGGGCTTCGAGTCTTCGTTATGGTGCTCGATGAAGGCAAGAATAACCGCTTCGAGGGTTTTGATCGAGGCATGCACGCCGCGCTGTAATTGTTTGCGGGTCAACTCCGCAAACCATCGTTCGACCTGATTGATCCGCGATGCCGAGGTCGGGGTGAAGTGCACATGATATCGGGGACGCCGCGTCGGCCAAGCCTTGACCTCATCATCCGGCAACGCTCCGACAGTGAACGTGGTGCTCGATGCCGTCTGACCTGCCGCTCAAGATAAGTGCGCTCCTCCGCGCTCAGATTCAAAGCCTCCAAAGGCCGTCCGCGTCCGTAAGACAGCGTAAATTCTCCAAGTGACAACCCACCTGAGAATAATCCATCCGATCATTTTAATGATGCTTTTTTCTGGTTCAGGGGACGAGGTATGAGACTTACCATTATTGTCCACGACTGATAGATCAAGCCGATGATGATCGAACCCGTAAGCGCTAAGGTCAAGTACAAGATGAATACCGGCAAGCGCACCAGGGCGAACACCGCGATGGCGATGGCGAAGTCCATGCCGATTTCACCGGACGTCAGCAAAAACATGGATGGGTCCATGATAGGTGAGGCAAGCCAAAACGCCATCACAGGGGCCAACGGCACCCCCATAGACAACAGCGCCGCGATCAAGGGAATCACGCCGCACAAACAAAACGGCGACAGCGCCCCCATCAAGGCCGCGAACGGGATTATTAGGGCGATGTGTCCAGAAAACGCTGGCGATCAGGTTGTCGGCACCTGTCGCGCTGGCATACGCCGCCGCCCCAACCGCCAACGTTAGATAGGGCAGAATGTGGATGATCTGGTTGAGTATGAACACCACGCTGGGGCCGACTTGGTGTGGCATGAACATGCCCAAGGTGATAATCGCCACCGCCAGCGCGGTCCAGGCGGGATCGACCTTGCGCTTGACTACGTTGCTGAGTTCGGCAGAAGCCGACAGCAGGAAGGTTTGTATATTAATTTTCTAAATCACTAGATAAATGGTTATTATTTCATAAAAAAAGGGCCAGGGTGCACTTGATGAACGCCTGGACCTTAACAAAAGCCCTTACAGCATTCGTCCGTTAGGTAAGCGACGACGGTGTTCATGGTGTCGAAGTTTGCCGAACAGATCACTTCGCGGCCTTTTTTCGTTTGCGTGATCAAGTCGGCATGAACAAGCGTTTGAATGTGATGGGCCAAGGTCGATGGCGCCGTGCCCAGTTGGTCTTGGATTTGGCCGATGTTTAAGCCATCATGCCCGGCGCGCACCAGTAAACGGAACACCTGAAGACGGGTTTCGTTGCCCAGGGCACCAAGTATATCCGCAGCTATGGCTTCATTTAAGATTGCGTCCATAACAATATAACTAATAAACTAGTTATAAGGTGTCAAGAGTTATATTAGCCCAGGGACAAGACTCAGCCACCTGCCATGGTGGCGTCGAAACCGGCGTCATGCACGGCCTTAAGCAAATGTGCGGGGGAAACATCGTGCGGAGAAAACTTGACCAACAGTAAACGTTTCGAACCCTCTTTACGGTGCACCAGCACGGATGTATCGACATCCATCAGACACGACGTGGCCTTGGATATGTCGTCATCGGACTGGGCGGTGGGAAAGAGAATTAAGATATCCGATTGCATGGATAGGCTCCTTGCATGTCTGTCTCACGTTTTCAAAACGTATAGGAGTGCGTTTCCAAGCGGGTAGCACTCCGTGCACACAAGCTCATTTTTTAGCAAAATATATTATAATGCGTTAAATGTTTTGAATTGGTTCGGGGCTCGTTAATTTAATGCAAGCTTTCTTTCACTCGGTATACTCACGCCATCATGGATCATTCCGCACAGGTCATTAGCGCATTGAAACGGGACCTTGCGGCGTGCGAGGATCGTTTTACCAAGGTCTTCGACGCCAGTCCGTCCATGATCGCCATTTCCACGGTGGAAAGCGGCCATCATTACGCCGTCAATGACGTGTGGTTGACGACCATGGGGTACCGCCGCGAAGAGGTGGTCGGCAAAACGGCGCGCGAACTTGGCGTTTGGCTGAACCCGAGGGATCGTGAACGCTACATCGCCGCCTTTCAGGCCAAAGGGCGGCTGCGCAATTACGAACACCAGTTGAAGACCCGTAGCGGCGATGCGCGTACGTTCTTAACGTCGTGCGATGAAATAATATTCGACGGCGCGCCGCGGTTGCTGATGGTGTTTCATGACATTACGGAGCGCAAGGACGCTGAGCAGGCACTGTGCCGCGCCAACGAGGCGTTGGAACGTCAAGTCGCCGAGCGCACCCAGGAACTTCAGCGCCAGATCGAAGCCACCGAACAAGCCAGGGCCGAACTGGAAGACAGTGAACTGCGCCTGATGGACGCCAACCGCATGCTCAATGTGGTGCTCGACACCATTCCCGTGCGGGTGTTTTGGAAAGACAGGAAACTCAATCTGCTCGGCTGCAATCGTCTATACGCTATGGACGCGGGGTACAAAAACCCCCGCCAGATGATCGGCAAGTCCGATTTCGACATGGGCTGGCGTGATCGGGCGGAGCTCTACCGCGCCGATGATTTGCGGGTGGTCAACAGTAAAAAACCGAAATTGGGTTACGAAGAGCCGCAAACCACACCCGATGGACGCGAAATCTGGTTGCGGACCTCAAAAAGCCCGCTGCGCAATCTGGAGGGCGACGTCATCGGGGTCTTGGGGATGTATGAAGACATTACCGAGCGCAAAGCGGCGGAAAAGGAACTGGAGCGCGCGAAACTCGAAGCCGAACGCGCAAATCAGGCTAAGTCGCAGTTCCTGTCGTCCATGAGCCACGAATTGCGCACGCCCTTGAACGCCGTTCTCGGTTTTGCGCAACTGCTGGAACACGATCCGGGCCATCCGCTATTGGACGCGCAAAAAGAAAGCGTCGAACACATCAAGGCGGGCGGAAATCATCTGCTGCACCTGATCAACGAAATCTTGGAATTGGCGAAGATCGAGGCGGGACACCTTGAACTCGTCATGGAAAGCACCAAACCGGAAAATGTCTTTGGCGATACGATTCCCATGGCCCAGGCCCTGTCGGAAAAACGCGGGCTGCAATTGCACGTTCCGGACTTGACGCAGACGTGGCCGCATATCTTGGTCGACGCCACGCGCTTAAAGCAAGTGTTGCTCAACCTGCTGTCGAATGCGGTGAAATACAATGTCGAGCATGGCGAAGTTACGCTGTCGTGCGAGGCAACCGACGATGCTTTGATCATGAAGGTGACCGACACTGGGCCGGGCATCTCCGCAGAGGGGCTTAAAATTCTGTTTCAGCCGTTTTCACGCTTGGAGCACGAACACAGTGAAATCGAAGGCACCGGGATCGGGCTGACCATCACCAAAGAACTGGTGGAGCATATGGGCGGTAGAATAGGTGTGCAATCCGAACTCGGCAAAGGTACGACGTTCTGGGTTGAATTCCCCATCGACAGCGGCGGTGCGGAGGAGCATGAGGACGTCGCTAAACCTGAAAACCGTAGATTGGAAGATGTAAAACACACCGGCACGGTTTTGTATGTCGAGGACAACGACGCAAACCTGATGCTCATGGAAGGCATCTTCGAGCAGTTCCCCAATCTACGCTTGATCACCGCCAAAAACGCTGAAATCGGTTTGGAAATTTATGAGGTCGAACAACCGGATATGATTATGCTCGACATTGCATTGTCGGGGATGAGCGGCACCGACATGCTCAAGATCATTCGTGAGCAAGACCCCGAGACCCCCGTCATCGCCATCAGCGCCCACGCCATGCCGCATCTTGTGGAAGAAGGGCTCAAGGCCGGGTTCGACGCCTATCTCACAAAACCGTTCGATATCGCCTTGCTGGTTGGTGAATTGGAACGCGTCTTCGGTGACGCCGCCGTTCAAATTTGACGGCATCTTACCCGACGATGACCACGGGTTCCTTGCGGTCCGGGTGCAGGTGTCGTTCTAAAAAGCGAATGAAGTGCGTCAGTGCATAGGTGATGACGAGGTAAAATGCGCCCGCTGTAACGAAGGTCTCCACCGGCATGTAATTCTTCGCCGAAATCGTTTTCGCCATGCCGGTGAGATCGAGCAGCGTGATGGTGCTGGCCAAGGCGCTGGCCTTGAGCATCAAGATGATCTCGTTGCCATATGCCGGAAGGGCCATGCGGAACGCACGCGGCAGCACGATGCGTGCGTAAACTTGGCGCGGGCGCATGCCGATGGCGCGCGCCGCTTCGATTTCTCCGGCGGGAACGGCCTGAATCGCGCCACGCAGAATTTCCGAAATGTAGGCGGCGGTGTGCAGCGAGAACGTGAGCGCCGCGCACCAATAGGCTTCGCGCAGCACCGGCCAGACGAAACTTTCCCGCACCGCTTCGAACTGGCCCAGGCCGTAATAGACCAAGAACAGTTGCACCAAAAGCGGCGTGCCGCGAAAAAAGAAAATGTAGGTGCGCGGGATGGCGTTGATCCACCAGCGCCGCGAAACCCGCGCCAGGGCCAAAGGTACGGCGAGGATGAGACCGGCAAGCCCCGACAGCAGCAAAAGCTCCACCGTGAGCAGCGCGCCCTTGGCCAACAGCGGCAGCATGGCGATGAAGGTTTCCCAACTCATGACGTGAGCTCCCGCACACCGATGCTGGCGCGCCGTTCCAGATGCCTGAGGCCATAGGACGCGATGGATGTGAGGATCAAGTAGATCACGGCTGCGGTGAGGTAAAACGTAAACGGTTCTCTGGTGCGCCCGACCGCGAACGCGGTGACGCGCATCAGTTCTTCAAGGCCGACCACGGACACCAACGCGGTGTCCTTCATCAAAATCATAAACAGGTTGCCTAGGCCCGGCAGCGCGATGCGCCACACTTGGGGCAGGGTGATGCGCGAAAAGGTCTGGCGGCGCGACATGCCCAGCGCGCGCGCGGCCTCCGCTTGGCCGGGGGGGATGGCGATGATCGCGCCGCGAAACAGTTCCGATGCGTACGCGCCGAAAATGAAGCCTAGTGCCGCCGTGCCCGCAGCGAAGGCGCTGACATCGATATACTCGTCATAGCCAAACTGCGAGGCGATGGCCATGAGGACGTCGGTCGCGCCAAAGTAAAACGTCAGCACCACCAAAAATTCCGGCAGGCCGCGCACCAAGGTCGAATAACCGTCGCCCAAAATCCGCACAGGGGCAATTTCGGACAGCTTCGCCGTCGCGCCCAACAGGCCCAGGATGAGCCCCAACACCAAGGCGGCCAACGCCAGTTGCAAGGTCACGAAGGTGCCAGCCAGCAGTAGCGCGCCGAAGCCGTGTAGATCGATCATGGGGGCCCTAAATCGTAAAAAGAAAACCGGCAGGACTTAAACGTTAAGCCCTGCCGGTCCAGCTTCTCATCAATAGATGGAGAAGGGGAAGTACTTCGCATTGATCTTGGCGTAGGTGCCGTTTGCGACGATGTCCTTGATGGCTTTGTTCAGCTTGGCACGCAAGTCGTCTTGGCCCTTGCGCACGGCGATGCCGATAAAGTCGTTTTCAAACACAGGCTTGCCCTTGAACTCAAAGTCTTTGCCTGCTGCGGATTTCAGCCAACCGTAATTGACGAACGCATCGGCCAAGATGCCGTCGAGACGCCCGGAAGCGAGATCCAGGTACGCGTTTTCCTGGGTGTCATAGAGCTTGATGTTGGCGTCCGCGCGGTTTTTTTCCAACCAGTCGCCGCTGATGGTGGCGCGCTGCGCGCCGATGGCTTTGCCCTTCAGGCCTGCGGCGGACACGTCCATCGCCATGCCCTTCTTGCCGACGAACTGAAGTTTGTTGGTGTAGTAATGGTCGGTGAAGTCGACGGCCTTTTTGCGCTCGTCGGTGATCGACATGGAGGCCACAATGGCGTCGAACTTGCGCTTGTTGAGCGCCGGAATGATGCCATCCCAGTCCTGTTTGACGAAGGTGCAATCCGCGCCCATGCTGGCGCACAGCGCCTTGGCGATGTCGACGTCGAAACCCTGAAGCTCGCCGTTGTTGTCGACGAAGTTGAACGGGCGATATGCGCCTTCGGTGCCGATGCGCAGTTTTTCAGCCGCGTCGGCCGTGCCTGCCGTGACGGCGAACACGGTCAAGGCCGCGACGGCCATACCTTTAAGATTGCGTGTAAATTTCATTTTGGTTTCTCCCTTTTTTCCCAAAAATGACGCCGGTTCCGGCCAAGCACCATCAATGAAGATGGCTGGCCATGAACTGGCGAATGCGTAGCGAATCCGCGTTGTTGAAGATTTTGTCGGGCGGCCCCTGTTCTTCGATCATGCCCTGGTGCAGGAACTGGGTCCAAGTGGACACTTCGCGCGCGAAGCCCATTTCGTGGGTGACGATCAGCATGGTCCGGCCTTCCTCGGCCAGCGATCCAATCACCGCCAGAACTTCGCTGACCAATTCGGGGTCCAGTGCGGATGTGGGCTCGTCGAACAAGATGACGTCGGGTTCCATCGCCAAGGTGCGGGCGATGGCGGCGCGTTGCTGCTGGCCGCCGGACAGGTGCGCGGGGTAGTGGCCGCGTCGGTCGCTCAAGCCGACGCGCTCCAAGATCGCCTCGGCGCGTTCCGTCGCTTCTTTTTTGCTAAGTTTCGCCACCTGCATCGGCGCTTCGATGACGTTTTCCAAGACATTGAGGTGCGGCCACAGGTTGAACGACTGAAAAACGAAACCGATACGCGCCCGTAGGCGCGCGAGTTGTTTTTGATCCGAGGGGATCAAATCGCCGCCTTTGGTCGTCTTGGTGCGGATTTCCTCGCCCTCGATGATGACGCGGCCTTGATCGGGATGTTCTAGATAATTGATGCAGCGCAGGAACGTGCTCTTGCCTGATCCGCTGGAACCCAATATGGAAATGACGTCGCCGCGCCGGGCGTTGACGGAAACGCCTTTCAGCACGTCCTGGTCGCCGAAGCGTTTGTGAATGTCCTCGACTTGAAGCAAGGGCGTGGCGTTGTCAGACATCGGGAGGTCCATGGGATGGCAAATCTGAAGAACTTTGTAGACACTATGACTCTCAGCGCCGGGCTGCAACAATTCATTCATCAAGGTGTCTTGCGCTCCAGCTTTGTGAGGGATACACACCTTGTCATTTGAATTGCGAGACTTTTCTCACCATGCGCCGTTTACATGCGAACCTTTTGTTGCTGGTCGCCGCCCTGATCTGGGGGGTGACGTTTTCCGTCCAGCAAATGGCGATGGAACACATCGGGCCGATTCTGTTCACCGGGTTGCGCTTTCTCATGGGGGCGTTGGTGGTTTTGCCGTTTGCCGTTAAGGAACAGCGCAAAAAGGCGGCTTGCGAAGGTTGGCGATTGGACCGAGGCGCGATTGCTTGGTTGGTGATGACGGGAACGGTTTTGTTTGCGGCGGCGTTGTTGCAGCAGTACGGCATTGCCGCCACAACCGTGGCCAATGCCGGTTTTTTGACCGCGCTGTATGTGCCGTTAACACCGGTTTTGGCCATTTTGGTCCTGCGCCAGTTGCCGCATCCGGCTATCTGGCCCGCTGCACTTGCTTGTGTCGGCGGGGCCTATCTGATGGCGGGCGGCGCTTTGGATGAGGTGCGCGCAGGTGATTTATGGGTGATTGCGGGGGCGCTGTTTTGGGCCACGCATATTTTGCTCATCGGCGCGATGACCAGACGTACCGGCGCACCGTTCGTGATTTCGTTCGTTCAGTTTTCGGTGTGTGGCGTTCTCGGCGTTTTTTGGGGCGGCGCGACGGAAACGTTGAGCCTTGAGAGCTTGCGCGCCGCAGCCCCCATGCTGGCTTTTTCCGGCATATTGTCGGTGGGCGTCGGCTTCACCTTGCAAGTGGTCGGCCAGCGCCATACGCCAGCGGCCGATGCTTCGGTCATTCTCAGCGCGGAAACGGTCTTCGCCGCGTTGGCCGGTACGGTATTGCTGGGCGAACATCTCGGCGTGCTGGAAATTGGCGGTGGCGCGCTGATCCTTCTTGGGGTTCTGGCCGTCGAATTGCTGCCGCTGGCGCTCGCCAAGGTGAAATCGCGCCGTTAGCTTACTTTGGACATCACCACGCAGTTTCGGCCATTGTTTTTGGCCTTATACAGCGCGTCGTCTGCGCGGTGGATCAGTTCTCGAACGGTTTCGCCGGTGCGATATGTGGCGACGCCGAAACTGGCGGTGATACAGCCGATTTCATCAATTTTGTGCAGGGCGAGAAGATCGCAGCAGATGGTTGATAGCTCCAACGCGCCATCCATTTCGGTGCCACGCAAGAGGATCAAAAACTCCTCTCCACCCCAGCGCGAAAAGGCGTCCAGTTCGCGCAGGCGCGATTTCACCGTTGCGGCGATTTGCTTCAGGACATTGTCGCCGGCTTCATGGCCGTAGGTGTCGTTGACCCGCTTAAAATGATCGATATCGAACAAGATGATGGAAAAAGGCGTGCCGATGCGTTTGGCGCGGCTCAATTCATCTTGCAAAATGTCGGTCATGCGCCGCCGGTTCAAAAGTCCGGTCAGGGTATCCGTCGTGGCCTGTTTGCGCAGGGTGCTTTCGACGCGAATACGGCGAGAAATCTCCCGTCTTAGATTCACCACGGTTGTGTTTTGCGTATCGGCGAAGCGCACAAATAAGATGCCGAGCACCGACATCACCGTCAAAGCAGTTAGTGCCAGGATAATCTGCACGGTGACAAAACGCTTTTCCTGGGCTTTGATGAGACTTTGCAGCCGCGTTTGCGCGGTATCGGCCATCTCGATAAACGCTTGAAAAAGCCGGTCGGAGGTTTGATCCGTATGCGGGGGGGCGTTCTTGTCGCGTCGGGCGAGGTGACCCTGTTCCATCTTGGCAAGAAATTGGGCCAGAAGGCGACGCTCATCCTTGATGTATTTGCGCAATTGGGGATCGTCTATGGGGATGAACGTGCCCTTGGCATTCGTGCCGCCGTTCAGTATGGCATGGGCGTACCAATCGGCTTGATCAATGTGTTTGCGCACCATGTCCATATTGGCGTCCGGGTCATGGGCGTTGAGTTCCTCAAACCACAGGTGAGCGGTGGTGGCTTCCAGTTTGATTTTCATGGCGGCGTCGATCAGCGGCGTATAATGCTGGGACATCCGCAATCCCGTTTCGGCGCTGTAGGCGATCATGACGATCACCAGCGCGCCGATAGAGGCGATCAGGACGATGAAGCGTTTGAGAGGGAACCGCCCCCTAAGGCGGTCTAACTCGGCATTGGAAATATCCCGAGAATCATGCGTGGACGGTTCAGCGCTCTTCGGCGCGGCATCGTGTTCGCTTTTCCCGTTCTGGGAACCCATTGTGCTTCTCCAAGCGTATGCCAGCGACCGAGAACACTTATTGGGCCTGAAGACGAAAGCCGTGTAAATACTATTTTAGGATGAGCCGTCGAGACGCGCCACGCCCAAGGCTTCGGCATAGGCCGTCCATTCATCAATGGGCGGCTCGGGCCAGCGCCGCCGCCATAGGGGCACATTGAGCTTGTCGTTTGCATGCGTGAGCATCAAGGTGTGGGTGATCCGCCGGTTTCGGTCCTGTTGAGATGTGAGCGTAATCCCTTGGTAGTTGGCCAACGCCTCACAGGTCGTGCGGCGGTAAAACGGGAAACGATTGACGAGACGGACCGTGCCGTCATCGGCATCCAAACACCCTTCAATGCGCCCGAATGTGACGATGTAGCCGAACGCCATCACCGCCAGTGTTACGGTGGAGCAGGTGACGGCGTAGCTCAGCCAACCCTCTTCCGACCATGCCATGGCGGCGAGAAAGGTGGACATAAACAAGCCGCCTTTACCCAGCCCCAGCGCGATGAACCCCATGATGATTTGGGGGCGCACCGAAACACGCATCGGCGTGGTGTCGAGGTCCAAGGCGAACGGTTCGCTGTGATCGAGCAGAAAACGAAAAATCACGGCCACGGCCCTCTATAGCATGCGGCGCTAAACGTCGATGTCCTCAACAAACTGGGCATGCTCTTGAATATAAGCGTAGCGCAGTTCCGGCTTTTTGCCCATCAGGCTTTCCACCAGTTGTTCGGTGTCGTGCACGTCGTCCCAGTCTTCGGCACCGTGTCCGGTCGGCACTGTGACCCGCAGCAAGATGCGGCCCGCGGGTTTCATGGTGGTTTCCTTGAGCTGTGCGGGTGGCATTTCGCCTAGGCCTTTGAAGCGGCTGATTTCGATTTTGCCGCGCCCCTTGAACTCGGTTTCCATCAGTTCATCTTTGTGCGCGTCGTCGCGCGCATACATCGCCTTGGCCCCTTGCACGATGCGGTAGAGCGGCGGCATTGCGATATAAAGGTGACCGTTTTCAATAAGTTTCGGCGTTTCTCTAAAGAAAAATGTCATCAACAGGGACGCGATGTGCGCGCCGTCCACGTCGGCATCGGTCATGATGATGATCTTCTCATAGCGCAACGCTTCGTCGTCGTAGGCTTTGCGCGTGCCGCAGCCCAGCGCCTCGACCAGATCGGACAGTTCCTGGTTGGCCTTGAGCTTGTCGACGGTGGCCGATGCGACGTTGAGGATTTTGCCACGCAGCGGCAAGATCGCCTGGGTCTTGCGGTCGCGGGCTTGCTTGGCCGAGCCGCCAGCGCTGTCGCCCTCGACGATGAACAATTCAGTGCCCAGCGCCGTGGTCTGACTGCAATCGGACAGCTTGCCGGGCAGACGCAGTTTTTTGGTCAGGGACTTGCGTTTGGTTTCTTGGTCGAGGCGGCGACGGGTGCGGATGTTGGCGCGCTCCACCGCGTTGTCGAGCAGCACCTGCGCCACCTTGGGATCGCTTGACAGCCAATGATCGAAGCGGTCGCGCACCGCGTTTTCCACCAGCTTGGCGGCCTCTGCGGTGGACAGTTTGTCCTTGGTCTGGCCCTGGAACTGCGGATCGGAGATGAAGGCGGACAGCATCACGCACGCGCCGCCGATCATGTCGTCGGCCATGATTTTGGCGGCGCGTTTGTCGCCGACCAGATCCGCGTAGGCCTTGATGCCTTTGGTCAGGGCGGACTTCAGTCCAGACTCATGCGTTCCGCCTTGCGGCGTGGGCACGGTGTTGCAATAGGAATTCAAGAACCCGTCTTCATCCATGGGCCACGCCACCGCCCATTCGACCCGCCCGGGGCCTTCGGGAAAATCGGCTTGGCCTTCGAACGCCAATGGCGTGACGGTACGTCGCTCTTTCAGCAAGCTGGCGATATAGTCCGCAAGACCGCCGGGAAAGTGCAGTTCGGCCTTTTCAGGCACGTCCTTGTCTTCTTTGTCCTTCAGCAGCGCCGCGTCGCAATTCCAGCGGATTTTGACCCCCCGGTACAGATAGGCTTTCGAGCGCACCATGCGAAACAAGGTGTGCGGGCGAAAATGCACGCGGGTGCCGAAGATGTCGGTGTCGGGCACGAACGACACCGTGGAGCCGCGCCGGTTGTTGACCGGGCCGAGGTTTTCCAGCTTCGACGTCGGCAGACCGCGCGAATAAGACTGCTGATAGAGCTGCTTGTCTTTGGCGACCTCGACGACCAGTTCCGACGACAGAGCATTGACCACCGACGAGCCGACGCCGTGCAGACCGCCGGACGTCTCATACGCGCCACCGCCGAATTTACCGCCCGCGTGTAAGGTGGTGAAAATCACCTCAAGCGCCGATTTGTCTTTGAACTTGGGGTGCGGATCGACCGGAATGCCGCGCCCGTTGTCGCGCACCACCAGACGGTTACCCGGCTCTAAACTCACGTCGATGACGCTGGCGTGGCCTGCCACCGCTTCGTCCATGGAGTTGTCGAGGATTTCCGCCGCCAGATGGTGATAGGCGCGCTCATCCGTGCCGCCGATGTACATGCCGGGGCGTTTGCGCACCGGTTCCAAACCTTCCAGAACCTCGATATCCGCCGCCGTGTAGGCATCGCCGACAGCGGGAGAGGGGCGTGCGTTGGCCTTTTGCGCCGTCGGTTTTTTCACCGCCGATTTTGAAACGGTGGGTTTCACGGTTTTTTTGGGTGTATCGTCGGCTTCGAACAGGTCGCTCATGGAGGATCGTATCTCTTGAATTTGTGGGCGAAGGCACTGGCTCCGCGTACCGCGTCAGCGTATCTTAATTTTGAGGTTTACGCTTTAGCGGCATCATACGGTAGTCTGACGTGCTGAAAAGCACAAAATATGGCATGTTGGTCTAAAAGCATCGAGGACACAATGAACGAATCGACCGTACCTGACGTACCCAATAACGCAAGGGACCAACCGACAGGCGTGCTGGCGATCCGCCAAGTTGCGATGCCTGCCAATCTCAATGCGGGCGGCAACGTGTTCGGCGGCTGGATCTTGTCGCAAATGGATTTGGCCGGCGGCATCACCGCCAACGACCGCGCCCAAGGCCGCGTCGCCACGGTCGCCATCACGGCGATGGAATTTCACTTGCCGGTGCTGGCCGGCGACGTGCTGTGCTGCTATGCCGACGTTACCAAGGTTGGGCGCACCTCGCTGACCATCCACGTGCAAGCCTGGGTGCATCGGCGCACCGGGACGAAGGTGGTCGATTTGAAAGTCACCGAAGGCGACTTCGTGTTCGTCGCGCTGGACGATGGCGGCGCGAAACGAGTCGTGCCGAACGATTAACTTTGGGAGAGGGAAATGCAAAACCGTGTCCATCTGATCACGCTGGGTGTGAAAGATATGGCCGTGTCGCGCGCTTATTACGAAGCCATGGGCTGGGTGACGGCGCCCATCAGCATGGATGATGTGACGTTCTTTCAAGCGGGCGATCAAGTTCTCGGCCTGTATCTGCAAGACGCTTTGGATCATGACACGGGCTTGCAGGGGGCCAGACCCGGCGGCATCACATTGGCGGTCAATGTGCAAAGTCGCGATGAGGTCGATGGCTTGTTCGCTAAAGCGTTGGAAGTCGGCGCGACGATTTTGAAACGGCCCGTGGAAATGCCGTGGGGCGGGTACACCGGTTATGTGGCGGACCCCGATGGGCACCCATGGGAATTTTCTCATGTGGCGCAACTGCTGCCCGATGAAAACGGTGCGTTGACCCTGCCCGACAAGCTGTAGGGCTCAGGCCACCATCAACAAGACGTAGCCTGCCGCGAACAGGGCGACGACGGCAGCGGTTTCGCTGAGAATGCGTTCGAATTGCTCCATAGCGGTCATGACCGTTCTCCATTTCCATATGCGACACCATAAAAAGAACAAAGCATGAACAACGTAAGAATGTCAAGGGCTGATGAGCGGTTTTTTTGAGATCGGAAAATGAATATTTTTGTCACCATGACAAAAACGCCGTCGTGTTCGCATCTGATATGGTCTATCAATTGGGGGCTGTTTCACGTATGTCGTGTGCTGGTTATGCCTCTCGAGCCTACGACGATCAGTGCTCCTAAGACCGCCGCTCAATTGGACCTCCCTTGATGTCTTTGAAATTACCGCCTGCTTTTCTGCTTACGCTTTCCGCTTTGTTTTGGGGCGGAAATTTCGTCGTCGGTCGCTGGGCGCATTCCGATATTCCGCCGTTGAATTTGACCTTCTGGCGCTGGGTGGCATCGGGTGTGATTTTGCTGCCGTTCGTGGCGCGCGGCATGTGGTTGCACAGGGCCAAACTTCGCAAACACTTCGTGTTGTTGTCGGTGTTGGCGGTCACGGGGATGGTGATGTTCCACAGCTTCGCCTACATCGCGCTGGGCACCACCACGGCGATCAACGCCGCGGTGGTTTTGGCGAGCATGCCGATGGTCATTCCCGTGGTCTCGGTTCTCATGGGAGATGAGCGGCTGTCTCCCCGTCAAGCACTTGGCATTGGGATTTCGGTGCTGGGCGTGGTGGCCATCGTGTCGCGCGGGGATTGGCGGGTCTTGGTGCACCTGAGCTTTACGCCGGGGGATTTATGGGTGCTCGCCGCGGTGTTGGCGTGGTCGGTGTATTCGGTGTTGCTGAAACGATTGCCAAAGGGTGAGGGGCAAAAGATACCGCCGATGGTGGTTTTGGGAACCACCAACTGGATCGCCATTGTGGTTTTGTTTCCGTTGTACCTGTGGGAATACAGCACCGTCGGTGGGTTCGAGGTCAACGCCTCAACCCTTCTGGTGATCGCGTATGTGGCGCTGTTCGCATCGATCGCCGCGTTCGTGTGCTGGAATGCGGCGGTGCCGCAGGTGGGGGCGAACAAAGCGGGGTTGTTCATTCACTTGATCCCACTGTTCGCGTCGATTTTTTCCATCATTTTCCTCGGCGAGACACTTCAGACCTACCACATGATCGGCATCGCGCCGATTTTGCTGGGGGTGTACCTGACCACAACGGCCAAACTGCCGTCGGCTTTGCCGCCTCAGCCGAAAGATGTGTAAGCGATGTCCGTGAAAAATTACCGCTTCAACATTTTTATGCTCGCCACGGCGCAAGGTCTCTATCTGGTTGCGGGCGTGACCTTTATCATGTTTGCCGGACTGGTGGGGCAGATGCTGGCCGACAACAAGCTGCTGGCGACGTTGCCCATTGCGGTAATGACCATCGGCACGGCGTCGAGCACGATCCCGATGTCGATGTTGATGCGGCGCATCGGGCGTCGGCTTGGGTTTCTCATCGGCGCCACGGCGGGCGTCACGGCTGGGGCGCTTGGCGCTTACGCCATCGTTCAGGGCAGCTTCGCGCTGTTTTGTGTGGCGACGCTGGTCATGGGCATCTATCAGGCGTGCACGCAGTATTACCGCTTCGCTGCGGTGGAGAGCGCACCGCTCGATTACGTCAGCCGCGCGGTGTCGTTCGTTTTGCTCGGCGGTGTCATCTCGGCTTTGTTCGGCCCGTCCTTAGCGGTTTATAGCCGCGATTTCCTCGCGCCGGTGCCTTTCGCAGGCAGCTTCGTTCTGGCCTCGCTGATCAGCGTCGTGGCGATGATCCCGCTGTCGTTGATACGCATTCCGCGCCCGATGGAAGACAGTTCCCATGAAGGCGCGCGGCCGTTGCGCGCCATCATGCGCCAGCCTGCGTTCATCGCGGCGGTGTTGAACGCGGCCACCAGCTACGGCTTGATGGTTCTGGTGATGACCGCCACGCCGCTGGCCATGACCGCGTGTGGGTTTGAGATGCACGATACCGGATCGGTGATCCAATGGCATGTTCTGGCCATGTTCGTGCCGTCGTTTTTCACCGGAACGTTGATCCATCGCTTCGGTATCTTGACCGTCCTGTTCAGCGGCATGGCGCTGTTTATCGTCAGCGCCGTGTTCGCCACCTCGGGGATCGAGATGCTCAATTTCGGTGTGGCGTTGATCCTGTTGGGTGTGGCGTGGAACTTCCTGTTCGTCGGCGGCACCACGTTGTTGACCGAAGCCTATCAGCCGTCCGAAAAGGCCAAGACCCAAGGTGTGAACGAATTCATCGTGTTTGCGTCGGCGGCCACGGGCTCGTTCGCATCCGGCGGCCTGTTCAATTTGTCGGGTTGGGATGCGGTGAACTACGGCATGGCGCCGTTTCTGGCGGTCACGTTCCTCGCCACGGTGTGGTATGCTCGGTCCAAGAGGATGCAGGCGCAACCGGCCGCGTAATTCTCGCAACGGGCCTGCTGCTTTTGTAATCGAGCAAATCGATAACTGATACTGCTTATATTCGTTATATACGATTAATTGGAAGTGCTATTCGTTAGATCGACAGAGCATCCAACCCCATTGATCGGAGGACGAGAGCATGAGCAAGTGTCCCATTATGACCACCGCCAACGGCGCACCCGTGGGCGACAATCAAAACAGCCTGACCGCCGGTCCGCGCGGACCGTTGTTGGCCCAAGACTGGCAGTTGTTCGAGAAACACGCGCACTTCAACCGCGAGCGCATACCTGAGCGCATCGTCCACGCCAAAGGCTCCGGCGCGTATGGCACGCTGACCATTACCGGCGACATCACCAAGCACACCAAGGCCAAGGTGTTTGAGGTCGGCAAGAAAACGGACTGTTTCTTGCGCTTTTCCACCGTGGCCGGTGAAAAGGGCGCGGCCGACGCGGAGCGCGACGTGCGCGGCTTTGCCGTGAAGTTCTATACCGAGGAAGGCAACTGGGACGTCGTCGGCAACAACACGCCGGTGTTCTTCGTGCGCGATCCGTACAAATTCATGGACTTCATCCACAGCCAAAAGCGCGATCCGCGCTCCAACCTGCGCGACGCCACCATGCAGTGGGATTTCTGGTCCCATGCGCCGGAGGCTTTGCATCAGATCACCATCTTGATGTCGGATCGCGGCCAGCCCAAAACCTATCGGCACATGAACGGCTATGGTTCGCACACTTACAGTCTGATCAATGCCGAGGGGGAGCGCGTCTACGTCAAGTTCCACTTCAAGACCCAGCAGGGGCAAGCCACCAACACCAATGATGAGGTGGCGAAGCTGATCGGTGAGGACCGCGAAAGTCACCAGCGCGATCTGGTGGAAGCCATCGACCGCGGTGATTTCCCCAAGTGGACGTTGAAGGTGCAGATCATGACAGAGGCCGAGGCCGAGCGGACCGATTACAATCCGTTCGACCTGACCAAGGTGTGGCCGCACAGCGAGTTTCCCTTGATCGAGGTCGGCACCTTGGAACTGAACCGCAACCCGGAAAACTATTTCGCCGAGGTTGAGCAAGCGGCCTTCACCCCCGCCAATGTGGTGCCGGGGATCGGCCACAGCCCGGACAAGATGTTGCAGATGCGCATCCTGTCCTACGGCGATGCGCAGCGCTACCGGGTCGGAGCCAATCATCAGCACTTGCCGGTGAACGCGGCGCGCTGTCCGGTGCACAACTACCAACGCGACGGGGCGATGCGTTTCGACGGCAATAATGGTGGGGCGGTGAATTACCAGCCCAACAGCTTCGACGGTCCGGTTGAAGATGCGGGCGTTAAGGAGCCGCCGTTGAACATAGGCGACGTCGCCGACCGCTATGATCATCGCGACGGCAACGATGACTTCACCCAGGCGGGCAACTTGTTCCGCATCATGGCGGGCGACGAGCAAGACCGTCTGATGGACACCATCGCGGGTGCCATGGCGGGCGTGCCAGACGACATCGTGGAACGCCAACTGGGCTATTTCCGTCAAGCCGATCCGGCTTATGGCGAGGGTATCGCCAAGCGCTTAGGCAAGTAGGGGCGGTTCACTTGAAACGGGAAAACCGGCGTCGCCTTTGCGTCGCCGGTTTTCCCGTGTTTAGGGCCTTGGCCCTAATTGCCGAACAAACCTTTGACCGCGCCGCCGAGCTTTTCTCCAACCGCATCTCCGGCACCGCCGAGCTTTTCTCCGACCGCACCGCCTGCACCGCCGAGTTTGCCGCCGACATCCTTGAGAGCCCCGTCCGTGGCGTTTTTGAGAGCGCCCTCGGCGGCCTCCTTGGCGGCGGACCCAAGTTCTGCGGCCTTACCGGAAATGTCGGCGAGTCCAAGTTGCGAGAGATCCAGCGAACCGGCTGCGCCACCGGCCTTGTCGGTAATGGCGGCGATCAACTGGTTGACCACTTCGGCGGGGCTTGCGCCGCCTTCGTCCTTGCCGATGTCTTCAAGGTGGATTTCGGGCAACGCCGTGGTCAGCGATTTGCCTTGCATCAGACTGGCCGATACGTTGACCTTGCCGTTTTTGATGTAAAAGTCGTTGATGACGATCTTCGGGCCTTCTTTGTCGCCCTTGCCCGCGTCGCCGCCGGAACTGGCTTTTGCCGGGCCGCTCACGACCTTCATGAAGTTTTCAACGTTGTGTTGAATGGCCGCGATGTTGGAGCCGCCCGCGCCGATCTCGTAGGTGATCTCAGGGGCGTTGACCATGACCTCGTCGATGACGATCACGTCCGGCGACCAGTCCTTGGAGATCTTGACGCTGATTTCGCCAAGACTGATGGCGCGGTCCGTTTTGAAACCAGCGGGATTGTCCACCGTCAGCCCGCGCAGACCCGCCTTGAGATCGGTGAGGCTGATGTCCACCGCGTCGAGCGCCACGGCCACTTGCGTCGCGCGTGTGCCTTGTTCTTCGATCACCGTCTCGACGATCTTGCCCGCATTTTGCGACAGATAATAGACCCCCACCACAACGGCGACAATGACCACGCCGACCCCGATTGCGATTTTCTTGAACATGGCGGCACTCCTCACGTTAAAACCCCTACATAGCACCCATTTGGAGTATGAACCGGGCACCTTCAAGGCGCAATCGGACAGACCGTGAATTTCATGAAAATATATTGTGGGCGAAGAGGAGAATCCCCATATGAAACATATCTACGTATGTCTCTGATTATGGGCGCGTGAGTGCGCTGCAATCTTGAGATGACCCGTGTTTTATAAAAGTGAGACCTCCCCATCATGAACGTCACCAATGCCATTACCAAGATTAACACCAAGGCTCTTATTCCATCAGGCTCGCGTGAAATTGCCGGCGTTTTGTTGGCCGGCGGACAGTCGAGCCGTTTCGGCGGCGCTGACAAATGTCTTCAGTTCTTGGATGGAAAAACCTTGCTGGAGCGCGTGGCGCTGAACGCCGCGCCCCAGGTCGGCGCTTTGATTCTCAATGCAAACGGCGATACGGAGCGCTTTCCCGATCTTGGCATCGCCGTGGTTGAAGATAGCATTGAAGGTTTCGCCGGGCCTTTGGCGGGGGTGTTGTCGGCGATGGATTTCGTCGCCAAGCACGTGCCGCAAGCGCGCTGGGTCGCGACGTTCGCAACCGATGCGCCGTTCGTGCCGGTCAACTGGGTGAACCGCGTGCTGGCCGCGATCACGCGCGAAGATGCGCATATGGGCACGGTATCGTCCCAGGAGCACACCCATCCTGTATTCGGTTTGTGGCCGGTTGATCTGCGTTTCGAGTTGCGCAAGGCGATCGAGATTGAACGGATGCGCAAGGTGCGCGCCTGGACGTCGCGCTATAAGCTCGCCACGGTTGCGTTCGAAACGGGGCCGGTCGACCCGTTTTTCAACATCAACACGCCCGAGGATTTGGCCGAGGCGGAAAGTCTGTTGGCGCGGCGCGAGGCATCTTAAAACCTAGGTATCGACACGGGCAAGCTCGCGCACGCGAACGGCCGGGAAAGACGCCGTAACGGTGGTGCCCACATCCAATTCGCTCTGAATGGAGAGGGTTCCGCCGTGAAGCTCCACAAGGCTCTTGGACAACGGTAAACCGAGGCCGCTGCCTTCGTGGGAGCGCGTCATGATGTCTTCCACCTGTTTGAAGGGTTGGAGAACCATGGGCAAGTCTTTCTGAGCGATGCCGCGCCCCGTATCCCTGACCGCGATCTCCATGGATTTGTCGGTCAATTGGCGGGCTTGGACGCTGACCCGGCCATGCGGTTTGTTGAACTTGATGGCATTGGACACCAAATTGAGTAGGATTTGTTTGATGCGCATTTCATCGGCGTACAGCATCGGCAGGTCGTCGGGGAAATCCACCTCGACCTCGACTTCGGCCTCTTGCGCTTTTTTCTGGACGAGCCTCATGCACGGCGCCGCCAATGTGTGAAGGTTAACAGCGCTTTCATGAAGGGAAGTGTTGCCGGACTCAAGTTTGGCGGTATCGAGAATTTCCGTAATCAGCGCCAGCAGCAATTGGCCTGAGTTTCGGATGTCCTGAGCGTATCCCCGGTAGGTGTCCGAAAGCGGCCCGATCATCTGCGATGCCATCATGTCCGCAAAGCCGATGATGCCGTTCAGCGGGGTGCGCAATTCGTGGCTCATATTGGCGAGGAACTGCGTTTTGGCGAAATTGGCGTATTCCGCGTCTTCCTTGGCCTTGCGCAGTCCTTCCTCATGCGCTTTGCGCTCGGTGATATCGTTGATGATGGCGGAAAAATAGGTTTTGTCTCCCGAATTCCAATATCCGAGAGAAAGCTCCAAGGGGAACTCGTGCCCATCTTTGTGCAGACCGCGCAACTCGACGATTTTACCGATGAAACGGTGATCTCCGTTCTCTTTGGCTTGGCGCAAACCTGCCGTATGGGCGACCCGGAAACGTTTGGGCATGAGCGCCGTCAACGGCTGTCCGATGATTTCGCTTTCCGTATAGCCGAAAGCTTTCGCCGCGCCGGGGTTCCACATGGAGACCAGGCCTTCATCATCAATGGAGACGATGGCCGTCAGTGTCGAGGATTCATGAATCGAGCGGAATTTTTCCTCGCTGTCGAGAAGCGCCAATTCCGCGCGTTTGCGGTCGGTGACATCGGATGCTAGGCCGTCGATAACCATTTCGTCATCATCATTGTGCAGCACGATGTTGCGGTCTCGGAACCAGCACCAGTTTCCATCAGTGTCTTGAATGCGATATTCGAGATCGAAGTTGTATCCATGCTTCGCCCGCTTGATCGCATTATCGACTTTGGGGCGGTCTTCGGGGTGAATGCTGTCGTGCCACAGCATCGGATTATCGCGGAGGTCTTGCTGGGTAAGCCCCAGATAATTCTCAACCTGGGGCGACCAATATAAACCGCCTGATTTGTCTGAAAAAGTATAGAGGATTGCCGGTGCGTTTTCGACCAACTGGCGGTACTTCGCCTCACGCGCGCTGAGTTCTTCATGGTAGGCGCGCCGTTCCGCGTAGCGTTGACGGCCGCGCCTCACGAGATAGCCGATCATGCCCATCCCGATAAACCAGATGCCGCCGTGCGTGGCGATCATGACGTTGCGGCTTTTTTCCGCCGCGTCCAAGTAATGGGTGCGGAGGCTGGAAACGCTTACGCCGCTGTGTTGCATTACGTTAGAACTCGAACGCGCCTCAGCCGTGGCGAGGTAGAGGGTTTGATCCTTAAAGTTGTCAAAGTTCCAGGCCATTGAGCCCAATGCAAGCGCCGACCACCCGATGATTGCAAGAAATGCGTACCGCCAGATTAAGGAATGTGATGGAACAGGTGTCGTCGGCACCATGGAAGGCCCCTCCATAGATGGCATGAGTGATACGTTGGTCGTGTATATGGTTGTTTCAAGGCGAAATGGCGCAATCCGGGGCTTGCGGTCCGCTTGTGTCGAGGCACGCCGCAAAAATTTCTTATAAACGTGCGCGAATGCTCTCGATGGCTTCGATATCGCCGGACATAAGGGTGCGAATATGTGCGCTGATCGTGTCCACCGGCCAATCCCACCACGCGGCCTTCAAAAGGCGCTGTGCGTCCTCATGAGCGAAGCGTTCGCGCACCACGCGGGCGGGGTTGCCCGCGACGACCGTATAGGGCGGTACGTCGGCGCTCACCACCGCGCGGGCGGCGATGATGGCGCCGTCGCCAATGGAGACGCCGGGCATCACCAAGGCGTCCATGCCCAACCACACATCATTGCCGATCCGCGTGTCGCCACGAGACGGCAGATCGCTCAGCAAATCCGTGTACTCAGCCCACTTATGACCGAAAATGGGAAAGGGAAACGTGCTGATTCCGTCCATGCGGTGGTTGGCGCCGTTCATGACGAAGGTGACGCCGTGGGCCAACGCGCAAAATTTGCCAATGACCAGGCGGTCGCCTTGGGTCTCGTAATGGTGCAAGACGTTGTCGTCCTGGAAGCGCTCAGGGTGCGATGGGCTGTCGTAATACGTGAAATCCCCGACCGAAATGTTGGCTCGCGTAATGTGCGCCTTGAGGAACACCACGCGCTTGGTGTGGGGGAGGGGGTAGGTGATATCGGGGGAGGGCGCGCCGGTTTGCGCGTGTGCGGATGAAGACGTCATGAAACATTCCCAGTGTTTGAGGCAAATAAAAGCTTCTCAACAGCCTCGTGAGGCTTAACGGGAATGCTGGTCCATCGCGGCAGTCTCCTTGCGCCAAAAATCAATGCTAATCAAGTAACGGCCCCAGGTCAACGTGGGCCCGACGACGGTTTCACGGCGTCATGGGGCTTGTTATCGTGTGCAAGCCTAGGGGGCCCGACCTTAGTTTTCGCCCATTTGACGCGCGAACATGGCGGTTGCTGTGTCCATGCTGTCGAGGTGGTTGAGGAACCAATCAGGCACGGTTTCTTCGACGTACGTGCGCACCTCAGCGATTTCGCCGGCATCCAGCTTGTCTTGGAAGGACTGCATTTCGGCCAAAACGCGGGCGTGTTCGTTCTTGTGAACATCGGCGGCGAAAAAGCCGATGCGGTCCATCAATTCATCTTCGCGCGCGAGGTGGGCTTTGGTGTGCTCGTGCAGTTTCTTGAATAGGACCGGCAAATCTGCCTCGCTGCACGCTTGCAGGGCGTTCATCACCGATACGGCTTCTTCATGGTCGTCGTCTTGGAAAGCGAGGCCGCGTTTTAAATCGTCGGTCCATTTGATGAGGGTCATGGTGTCGAGGTCCTAATGAACATGTATCGGGGGAAGGCGCGTAGAATTGATCACCATCAAACCCGCCGCCTTGACCGTGGTCAGGTGGGAGAGGGGAAAAATATTTTTTGGGGGCCTAGCCCTGACCGTTCCAGCGTTCAACCCGGTCATGCTCGACCCCGATAAGGTCAAGCGCGCGCCCGACGGTGTGGCGCACCATGTCTTCGATGCTTTGCGGTTTGGCGTAAAAGGCCGGCATTGGCGGCATGATATGACAGCCAAGATCGGCGGCGCGGCCCATCAGGTTCAGATGGCCCTTGTGCAGCGGGGTTTCGCGCACCATCAAAACCACCGGGCGGCGTTCTTTCAGGCACACGTCGGCGGCGCGGATCATCAAGTTGTGGGAAAAAGAGCCTGCGATCCCCGAAAGCGTCTTGATCGAGCACGGCGCCACGATCATACCCTGCGCCTTGAACGATCCGCTGGCCACCGCCGCGCCGACGTCTTTGTTGGGATACGTTTCTACGGCCAGCGCCTTGACGTCGTCGAAGTTCAACTCGGTTTCCAGGTTGAGCGCGCGCACGCCGGTTTCGGTGATGATCAGGTGCGCGGGCACGCCCAGGTCGCGGCACGCGCGCAAGGTCTCGACGCCGAGCGTCGCGCCGGTCGCGCCGGTGATGCCGACAATCAGGGGGGGGGATTGAGGCTCGGTATTCATGGCGCGGATCATGACCTTTTCGCAGGGGTGTGTCCAGGATAAGCGGCGAACTGCTTCAGGCGCGCCATCATGCGCTTGACATGACTGCCAGGCCAGTAGCCGCGTCCGCATTGGGGACAGGACTTGAACGGACCTGGCCGGGTGCGGGTATCTTCGGGCATGCGCGCCAACGCGTCGTCGTCGGCGTCGACCAGTTCGACGTTGCACAGCAGACAGCGCGAAAAGGGACGTTTGAGCCAGTCGATCCCGTGCACTTGTTGCAATTCATGCGCCCAATCGTCCAGGCTCTCGCTTTGCAACAACATCGTGCAGCGTGCGGCGTCCTTGATTAGCAACAGGTCGCGGTCACGGGTCAGCAAAGTGCGTCCTTGTGTTTGAGCACGCCGCACCAACTGGCGATCGGCCATGCCCGCCGCGCCCATGTCTGCGTCGTAGCCCGCCGCGCGCAGCCACCGCGCCAGACCCGCCAGCATTTCATCGCAGAGAAACTTCATATCTTGTGTTATAGCCTAAGACTTAGGCGAGGTGCAGATGGACCAAAGATGGGCCAAAAATGGGCCAAAAATGGGCAAGGGTTTGAAATCCACGATGATCAGTGTTTCCGTTACCGCCGGGGTGATTTATTTGGTGGTCGTGGCGTACATGTACGCCTTCCAGCGCAATATGCTTTATTATCCAAATGTGGTGAAACCGGCCCGCCTGCAAAGCGGCGTCGCGGATATGGAGGAGGTTGTCTTCACCACCGAAGACGGCCTTGATTTGTTTGCTTGGTATGCACCGCCTCAAGACCCTGCCAAACCCACCGTGGTGATTTTTCACGGCAATGGGGGCAATGTCGGTGATCGTGGGTTCAAAGCGCGCCTGTTTATCGGCGACGGTTACGGCGTGATGCTGGCGGAATACCGGGGCTATGCCGGCAACCCCGGCGCACCCAGCGAACAAGGGCTTTACGCCGACGCGCGTGCTGCGTTGAACTATCTGCAAGGACGGGGCGTCGAAGGCGCGGACCTTGTGCTTTACGGAGAATCTCTGGGCACCGGCGTTGCGACGGCGATGGCCATAGAAGCGCAGAAGCGCGCCAAACCGGTTGCCGCAATGGTGTTGGAAGCGCCCTTTACCTCGGCCGCCGATGTGGGCGCGAGCCATTATCCATTTTTGCCGGTGCGCTTGTTGATAAAGGACCGTTTCAATTCCCGTGTGCGCATGGCCGCTCTTCACGTGCCCGTATTGATCATCCACGGCGAACAGGACAAGACCGTGCCCATTAAATTCGGAAAACGGCTGTTCGACGCGGCCAACGAACCTAAGGAAAGCCTGTGGGTCCAAGAAGCGGCCCACAACGATCTTTTCGACAATGGTGTGAGCGCGCGCGTGCTCGATTTTCTGGCGCGTTATGCCGTGGGAACCCGCACCGGTCTCTGAGTATGATGCGCCTAGATGTCGTGTGTGTACGCGCCTAGATGTCGTGTGTGTACGCGCCTAGATGTCGTGTTTGCATTTAGCGCTGGCACAACCCCGTGTTTTATTAGTATAATTTTAAGCATAATCAGCGGACTTTCGCAGAAGCGCTCGGCTTTCGTTGATCCAAGAAATGGAAGTTCCCGGTCTTGAGCCCAGAATGGGTTGGTCATGACCGAGGGTTTTTTGCGTTTAAGTCTTTGTTTTTTCAGGCGATGAACGTAAATCACTCGGGAACGACAAACGCGCCGGTCGCGTTCGGTGGTGTGGTCGCCAAGTCGGTGGCTACGTCTCGGAAGCGACACGGTGTTGGGGATTGAACGAGGAACGGTCATGGCTCTTTCCGCCAGACCCCTAGGCGCGCCTTCAGGGCCCAATGTTTCTTCCGCGCACATGCCTGCGGGGGGGCGCAATGTCGCGTCCGTGGCGTTCTCTCAGATCGAGGAAATCAGCCCCAAGGCAGAGGTCTTCGCCGATCCCAATTACAATTTTCAAGGTTTTGCCGACTGGATGCAAAACCGCCAGCCGCAAACGCCGCAGCCGCCGTCGAACCCTTCCGGCAACTTCGACACCACATCGACCACGTTTTTGCATTTGTTGAGCCAGCAGCAACGCGACGCCGATTACACCACGCCTGGCGGTGTAACGGACGGCCCAGGCCTGCAACGCATTCTGAGCAAGGCCATTCGCGCCTATGAAGGCACGGCCGAGGTGATCGGCGGCGCGCCCCATAAGCTGGGCACGAGCGTTTCTGTTTCCTTCTGAATACGCGCTTTTATTCCCCCCCCTATTTAACATCCCCCTGTGACCGCCGTCACAGCACGCTTGATCGTGGTGTGAGATTATCAATCTAAGCCCCCGTGTGTCATTTTTAGGGGAGCGAGGAGGGTTTTGTGATTTCGGGCATTCTCGGCGCCGCGGTTTCTGGATTGAACGTCAATGCGCAGCGTGTCGGCGCGATTGCCGACAACATCGTCAATGTTTCGACCACGGGTTACAAGCGTACGGAACTTCACGGCAAAACCGTCGCCACCCGTCAAAGCACCACGGCTTATGCACCAGGCGGCGTGCAAGCGGTCCCGCGGTCGCTGAACGACGTGCAGGGCTTGTTGTCCGCGCGGACTTCGAATACGGATTTGGCTCTTTCCGGGCCCGGATATTTTGCCGTTTCAAAATCAATTACCACAGTCTCGGCCCAGGGCGCCCCTGGCAGTGAGAGCCTGTTCACGCGCGATGGTTCGTTCGCTCCCGACAATCGGGGTTACTTGGTCAACAGCACAGGACACTATCTGTTGGCCCATAAACCCGATGGCAGCGGCGGACTATCGCCCGTGAACGTAAACGCCATTGGCGGCACGGCTGAGGCGACGTCGAGCCTTGCGGTGGGGGCGAACCTGCCCGCCACAGCGCAACTGGGTGAGGTTTTTAGCGTCAACGCTCGCGCCACGGACTCGTTGGGCGGTGGACTGGACATTCAATTGACGTTCGAGGCCCAGGCGGGTGGCGCATATCGCGCAACCGTCGGCTCGATCACCGAAACCGCCACGGGCGCAACCACTGCCGTGGCGCGCGAAGACACCGGCGTCGGCCCGCTTTTCGACGTGACGGTCAATTTTTCCGGTGACGGCACGGTCGCAAGCTTCGATGGCGGCGCTCAACCGCCGGTGCTCAACATTTCCGGCCTATCCAGCGGGGCCCAAGATTTCAACATTCAACTCGATTTGGGGCAAGTCGGCGGAGCCGACGGCCTGACGCGCTATGGCAGCGAGTTCGTGCTGGGCTCCGTGCAGGCCGATGGCGCGCAGTTCGGTACAGCGACCGGCGTCGATATCGCCGGGAACGGTCTTGTCACGGCGGTGTTCGACAATGGTGAGACGCGCACGATTGCGAAAATTCCCGTCGCCACCTTCACCAATCCGGCGGGGTTGAGCGCCGAAGGCGGCGGTGTGTTCCACGCTACAGATGCATCCGGCGCGCCGACCTATCGCGATGGCGGAAGCGGCGGGGCGGGCCAGGTGCAAAGCGGCGCGCTGGAGCTGTCCACAACCGATTTCGGCAGCGCATTCGCCAACTTGATCGTCGCCAAGTCGTCTTATAGCGCCAGCCTTCAGGTTCTCAAGGCCGCCGATCAGTTATCGCAAAGTTTGCTTGATGAAATCGCTTAAGCCTCCACATGACACGATGTGGGCCGTGCGTTAACGATTTTAATTGGCGCTCGTGATAAAATTCCGAACCTATAAACGACGAATCCGGTCCCTAGGTTGCGACGCGGGACCTGTGCGCCGCGAGAGGGGCGCGAAAGATGCGATATGACTTTTGCCGTTAATTCCACATTCGATGTCGCCATCTGGTTCGCCGACCAGGCGCTGAACGAAAACGAGTACCTGCAACCGCAGAAAATGCACCGGCTTTTGTATCTCGCGCAGGCCTTCTACGCGATCGCCTACGATGGCCGCAAGCTGATGCCGGCGGTGTTTGTCGCGGACGAGCAAGGCCCCATCGAACCGACGGTCTACCACGCCTTTTCGCGGGGCCGACCCGATGTGGATGTCGAGCTGTTCCTGCCCACGGATGTGGAGATGTTCCTGTCCAGCATTTGGCGGCGTTTCGGCCATCTCAAACCCAATCAACTGGCGCGTCTGACGACGTCAAACACGGCCTATTCCATTGCTTTGCGCAAGGGCAACCGCACGGAAATACTGCTCGACGCCATGATCACCGCGTTCAAAGTCGAAACCGAGAAAAAAGACCCAAGCGTCTCAAAGCATTTTCGCGACGCCGACGGCCACCGCGTCATGCGCACGCAAAGCGGCGCGCCGGTGAAGGTCAAGTCGTGGCTGCCCGGCACCAAAGGCTAATACCGGGACTAAACAGTTAGTGGGCCCCGGATAATAGTAGGCCCCGGATAACCTCAGGACGTGCTTTTTGTCGTTGTATCCTCGGCAGGTTTCACCGGTGCGCCGGGTTCGACGACGATTGAGCAGTCTTATAGATGTATGGTTAACGACACAAACATAAAGTTGTAATAAAATAAAAAAGCACCAAAAGAGAGTGTGTCGATGCTTGAGTGGTTACCCGCATCACATGGGTTTTGATCTGAGGCTCCAACTCAGCGCGGCAAGCCATCCGGCGACGGTCCAGCCCGTTAAGGTGTTCACAGTGAAGATGGCGTTGGCCCGACGATGGTCGTGTTTCAGCGCAACCAGCGTCGGAATGAAGTAGATGGCTAGAAATGCGGCCAGGGCCGTCACAGCCATCAGTGCGACGATCAGTGATAAAAGCATTGCACCCCCTCTATCAGAAGAGGTGTGATTCTATCACCAGTTTACAGAAATGAGAAGGTGGGTACGCGCACTTTTACTCGTGATGGTCGAAAGGTCGGCCCTTGTCGTGTTCGATCACGCCTTCGATGTGTTCGCGGTAAAGCACGTACAAACCGCAAACCAGGATCAAGGCCGCGCCAAGCCATACATCCACAACGGGCAGTTCGCCCCAGAACACAAAGCCGAACAGCACCGCCCAGACCAGCGCGGTGTAATCGAACGGCGCGACGGTGGCCACCGGCGCCAGCATGTAAGCGCGGGTAAAGGCGAAAATGCCCAAGGTGATCACCAACCCCAAAGCCGCCATGTGCAAGGTGTCGAACAGCGACATCGGGGTCCAGAAAAAAGGGCTCAGCGCGCCCATGACGACGGTCTCGGAAATGACCGCGTACAGCACCATGGAGGTCGCGGTTTCCGTCGCCCCCATGACGCGGTTGACGATCATCAGCGCGGCATAGAGCGCCATGCCGACGGTGATGTAAAACGTCCCCAGCCCCCAGCCGATGCTGGCTTCGGGTTGAATGATAATGAGCATGCCGACGAACCCGACGGCGACCGCGCCCCAGCGCTGCACGCTGACATGTTCGCGCAATATCACGACGGACAGCGCCGTGGCGATCAACGGCGCGGCGTAATAGATGGCCGTGGCGTCGGCCAGCGGTATGGTTTTCAGCGCCAACAGAAAACAGGCCATTTCCGCCAGGCCGAACGTGGTGCGCATCACGTGCATCCACGGGCGGCGCGTTTTCAATCGTGCGCGGGTCGATGAACGTACAATCCACGGCGCGAGCACAATCAGCGCCGCCATCGACTTCACAAAGGCGATTTGCGGCACGCTGTAGGTCGCGACCAACGATTTCGACAATGCATCGCCGATGACGAACAACAACACGCCGACGCACAAGTAGGCAATGCCCACCAAGGGAGCGTTGCGTCGGGCGTTGAGCGCCACAGAATCACTGCGTTCAAACATGAGGGCAGGCTAACGGGGTCACACGAACAGGTACAGAACCAGATAAGCGAACAGCACCACCACGACCCAAAACACCATCACGCCGGCAGGCGTTGTGCGCGCCAAAACGCCTTTAGGATTGTGGTGGTGAGACGCCATGTCGATCACCGCGTTGACCACGTTGTCGCGAATCCACACGCACCCGGCGAGAAACTTGGATGTGGTCTGGGCCAGACTTGCGGCGCTATCGACCGCCAACTTGCGGTAGAACCAATCGAAGTCCAGGGTGATGGTCAACTTGCGTTTCATCATCGGCAACAGAACGAAGAACGCCAGGCCCGCGTAGAGCAGCAATTGCAGCATCTCGTAAACATGCGCGCTGGTGTAAGGCTGGTAATCGGTCGGGTAGGGCAGCAAGGCGTAAAGCGGCCCCGGCTGGATGCCGATCCAGATGCATAGGACCGAAAACAGCACCATCGCCGCCTTCATGTTCCACGGTGGGTCCTTGGGGCGCAAGCCGCTGTCTTTTTGGAAAAACACAAACCACGGGAACTTGATGCCCGCGTGCAGGAATACGCCCGCGCTGGCTGCGATCAAGCAGAACCACACCACCATCATGTCGGTGTCGTAGGCCGCTTGGTTGGTCATGGATTTAGACACGAAACCGCTGGTCCACGGGAACGAACTGATCGCCAGCGCGCCGATGATGCCGGCGATGGCGGTCAGTGGCATGCTTTGGAACAAGCCGCCCAGATCGGTGCATTTGCGTTTGCCATCCGTCATGTACACGACCGAACCGGCGCTCATCAAAAGCAGCGCCTTGTAGATGATGTGGGTGAACGCGTGCGATGCCGCGCCGTTGATCGCCATCTCCGTGCCGATGCCCGCGCCGACGACCATGAAGCCCACCTGATTGATGATCGAATAGGACAGGATGCGGCGCATGTCGTTTTCCAACAAGGCGTACACGATGCCGTAAAAGATCATGTAAACGCCGATCCAAATGAGGATCTGCTCACCGGCGAAGCCCACCAGCAACACATAGACGGCGGTCTTGGTGGTGAAAGCCGATAAAAATACGCTACCCGACCAACTGGCCTCGGGGTAGGCATCAGGCAGCCACGCCGAAAGCGGCGGCGCGCCGGTGTTGATGAGAAAACCGATCAGGATCATCCAGGTGGCGAAGCTATGTGCGCCCATCAAGGTGAAGTCGATCGATCCGGTATCTTGGATGTAGGCGATCACGCCGACCAGCAGCACCACGCCGCCGAACAGATGCACCAGCGCATAGCGCATCGCCGCGCGGCCCGCTTGAGGCGTGCGGCCCGACCACACCACCATGGTCGAGCCGACGGCCATCAGTTCCCAATACATGAACACCGTGATGATGTCGCCCGCCAGCGCCACGCCGATGGCGCTGCCCGCGTAAGCAAACGCGGCGCTGAGCTCAATGACGTGTTTTTGGTTCAGCGCGAACAAGCCGCCCGCGAACGCCATGATGGCGAAAATGGTGGCGAACAGACGCGACAGGTTGGAGCCGTCCACCAGTTCCAATTGATAGTCGAGGAATTGGGCCGTCATCTGCACGCCGTCGCCGACTTGCCAGATCGCGCCCAATGTCAGCAAAGGCAGCACCAGCACCAGTGCGCTGCGCGCCCAGCCGCTCACCACCGGCAGCAAAAACGCGCCGAAAATCAGAATGAAGGATGGCGAGATGAGAACGTCACTCGTCATAATACGTGTCCCTCTTGCTCAGGCCCACGCCCAGAAATTTGGCGAAAATCACCATGGCGACACAGGTGATGAAGCCGTACCACGAATAGAAACCGAGCGTGCCTTCGATGACGAATTCGGCATGCGGATGCACGGTGGTTCCAAGCCATGTCACGAACGCCAGCAAGGCGATGCCGCCCAGCCACAGCAGCTTGATGGTCATGGGCCGCACCAACCAGTGCATCGGTTCGCCATTGATATCGAGCAGCGGTTCATGGGGTTTTTCGTCGGGCTTTTGCGTTTCATTCTCTTCGCTCATCATCAGCCTCCCACCAAGGCGCGGCCCAGCGCGAGGGGTACGTCGGGGTAGAAAAACAGCGCAATGGTGCCCAGCGCGGTGAAGCTCAGCGCGGCGACCATCGCCACCGGCGCTTCGCCGTGGTTGTCGTACTTGCTGTAGGGGGCGTCTTCAGCGCGCGGTTTTTCGGTCTTGAAAAACGCGGCGTAAACGATCGGCAGGAAGTAGCCTGCGTTCAGCAGCGTCGAGGCGACGATCACCAAAATAGCGAACGCCTCGCCCGTTTCCAGCGCGCCGCTGAGAATGTACCACTTGGAAATGAAACCCGCCGTGGGTGGCACGCCGATCATCGACAGCGTGCCAATGGCGAACGCGGCCATGGTGAACGGCATGCGTTTGCCGATGCCGTCGAGCTGGCTTATTTCGGTCTTGTGTGCGGCGGTGTAGATCGAACCCGCGGCAAAAAACAGCGTGATCTTGCCGAACGCGTGCGCGGCAATGTGCATCACCGCGCCCGCCACGGAAATGGGCGCGAGAATCGCGGTGGCGAGAATCACGTAGCTCAACTGGCTGACGGTCGAGTACGCCAGACGGCGCTTGAGGTTGTCTTGCCGGAGCGCGATGATGGAGGCCGAGATGATGGTGAAGCCCGCGATGAACAGCAGCCAGTCGTCGCTTTGCGCCCCGGTGAGAAGATCAATGCCAAAGATGTAGACGACCACTTTGACCACCGTGAATACGCCTGCTTTGACCACCGCCACAGCGTGCAGCAGGGCGCTGACGGGGGTCGGCGCGACCATGGCCGCAGGCAGCCAGCGGTGCACCGGCATCAACGCCGCTTTACCGATGCCGAACATGTACAAAAACAGCAGCACAGCCAGCTCCGGTCCCTGGACCTTGCCTGCGAGAATGCCGCCTTCGACAAAATCCAACGTCCCGGTGATGGCGTAGGTCCACAGCATGGCGAGGAACAAAAAGCCGATGGAGGTGGCCATCAAGACGCCCAGATACACGCGGCCGCCGCGAATCGCTTCGACCTTGCCCGAGTGCGTGACCAGCGGATAGGTCGAAATGGTCAGCACTTCGTAGAACAAGAACAGCGTCAGCAGATTGCCCGCATACGCGATGCCCACAGCGGCGGAAATGGCGATGGTGAAACAGACGTAAAAGCGCGTCTGGTTGGTCTCAAGGTTGCCGCGCATGTAGCCGATGGAATAGACCGTGTTGACGATCCACAGCCCCGAAGCGATCAGTGCGAACAACTGGCCCAGCGGCTCGACCGTCAACGTGACGGTCAGGCCCGGCAGCATTTCGAACAAATCGACGGAGGGACGTGCGCCGTCCAACACTTCCGGCGTCAACGACGCCACCAGCGCGAATTCCAGCACGGCGGTGATCAGCGATGCGGTTTCGCGCAGATTGCGGTTGCGCTCACCCATCCACAAGACGATCAGGCCGCCGATGAGCGGCAGAGCCACGGCCAAGGAGATGGCTTGGGCTTCGCTGATGTAGTCGAGCAACATCTACAGCCCTCCCATCAAATGACGCGCCGCCGTATGCGCCAAATTCAGCGTGAAGGTGGCGTTGGCGCCGAAATAAAGCGCCGCCAGCGCCAAGACCCACGTGGGCAGCAACATGCTGAGCGGAACCTCGGCAGGTCTGTGCTGAACGATGGCGGGCTCGCGCAGGTACGCGACTTCGAACACGCGCCACACGTAAATGACGGCAAGCAAGCTGGACAACACGATCAACGCCGCCAGCGGCCACATGTCGAGCTCCAGCGCCGCCGTCACCAGTTGCCATTTGCTGATGAACCCAGGCGTCAGCGGAATGCCCACCAACCCCAATCCGGCAACCACGAACGCGGCCATGGTGAACGGCATGCGTTTGCCGATGCCTTCCAGTTCTTTCAGCGTCACCGCGCCGGTGGCGAAGACCACCGCGCCGATGGCCATAAACGCCGCGCCCTTCATCAGGGCGTGGTTGAACATGTGGATAATGCCGCCGGTAAGACCCGCTTCCGTCGCCAGCGCGATGCCGAGCACGATATAGCCGATCTGCGCGATGGATGAATAGGCCATCATGCGCTTGATGTTTTCTTGCCAGATCGCGCTGAGACTGGCGAGGAACATTGCCGCCAGCGCCATCGCGATGAGGATTTCTTGCAGCGGGAACGCGGCGAACAGATCGACCTCGCCGAACAAGGTGAAGAAAATGCGCACAAGCACGTAAGCCGACACCTTGGTCGCCGTCGCCGCCAAGAACGCGGTCACCGCGCTGGGCGCGAAGGTATAGGCACCCGGCAGCCATAAATGCAGCGGAAACAATGCCAGCTTGAGGCTGATGCCGACGGTGAGGAACGCCAACGCCGCATGTACCGTGCGCGTGTCCACCACCGCAGGCATGATGGTTCTGAGGTCGGTGATGTTCAGCGTGCCGGTCATTTGATACATCAGGCCGACACCGATGATGTAAAACGTCGCGCCGATGGTGCCCATGATCAGATAGCGAAACGCCGCCGTCAGCGCACGGCGATCTTGGCCCAGCGAAATCAGCACGTAGCTCGACAGGCTGGAAATTTCCAAGAACACAAACAGGTTGAACGCGTCGCCGGTCACCGTGATGCCCAGCAGACCGGACAGGCACAGCAGCAACATGGCGTAAAACAGATAGATGCGGTCGCCGCGGATTTCTTTTTCCACGCTGCGTTTGGCGTAAGGCAGGACCAGCGCGCCGATGGCCGCCACGATCAGCACCACGAACGCACCCACCGGATCGAGCCTGTATTCGATCCCCCACGGCGCGTCCCAGCCACCGATGCGATACACCGCTTCGCCGTGGTCCAGAACCGTCATCAACAATTTGATGGCGATGGCGAACACCGCCCACGATACCGCCGTGGCCACCGACCACGCGCCGCCCGCACTGCGCAACAAGACGCACACGGGCGCGGCCAGCAGCGGCACAACGACCAACAAAATCAGCCATGGATCGGATGTCATTTCGGCCCCTAATACGCCCCCAATCATTTCCCCGCTCATGCGATCTCCTCCTCATCGTGCTCGATGATTTGGATTTCGTCTTCTTCGATGGTGCCGAAGCTGTGGTGGATGCGCACCACCAGCGCCAAGGCCAACGCGGTGGTCGCCACACCGACGACGATGGCGGTGAGGATCAGGACATGGGGCAGGGGATTGGAGTAGACCTCGACACCGTCCTTGAGGATCGGCGCGGAGCCGCCGTCAACTTTGCCCATGGAGATGTAAAAGACAAACACGGCGACTTGAAAGATGTTCAATCCGACAACTTTCTTGATCATATTGTGTTGCGCGATGACGGTGTAAAAACCCGCCATCATCAGCACGATGGCGACCCAATAATTGAGCAGGCCGAGCAGGTCGGAAACGGTGGTCCAGTCGATCATGTTAGCGCCCGCCCGCTTCGCCCGGGTGTTTGCGGTCACCCTTGCGGAACGGCAAGTCGGTGTTCGTATGACCGGCAAAGGTATAGAAAATGGTGATCATTGCGCCGGCAACCGTCATGCCGACACCGAACTCAACCGCAAAGATGCCCAGGTGCTGACCGCCCAGCGGGGTCGAGGCCAAAAAGGCGTAGTCCAGGTATTCGCCCCCCATCAGCATCGCCACCACGCCGGTGCCGCCGTAAATCAACACGCCAAGCGACAGCAAGCTGCGGCTCACGGCGGCCGGGATCGCGCGGCGCGCAACTCTTACGCCGAAAATCAAGGCATACAGAATGAAGGCAACCGCCAAAATCACCCCGGCCTGAAAACCGCCGCCGGGGCCGAAATCGCCATGGAACTGTACGTACAGGGCGAACAGGATGATAAACGGGATCAGCAGCTTGGCGACCACCCGCAAAAGGGTTTTTTCGATCATCATGATGAAGCCCCCTCGTCATCTTCGCGCCGCCGCCGGGCGGCGGAGGTGGAGCCCGGCATCAAACCGCCTTTGGAACGGCCGATGATCACCAGCACGCCGATGGCGGCGGTGAACACCACGGCCGTTTCACCGAGGGTGTCGTAGCCGCGATAGCTGGCCAGAACCGAGGTGACGATATTGGGTGGGCCGACTTCGTGGCCGGATTTTTCAATGTAGCGGTTTGCCACGTGCTGATTGATCGGGGCGTTGGGGTCGCCATAGCGCGGCATGTCGAAGGTGCCGTAGACAAGAACCCCGCCAGTGGCCAGCACCAAGGCCAACGCCGTCAAGGACGGGCATTTGTGCCTTTTTTCCGTATTTTTGGTCATGGACAGAGTGCCCAGCATCAAAACCGTGGAAATACCGGCGCCGACGGCGGCTTCGGTGAACGCCACATCGACGGCGTCCATCACCACGTAGAGGACGGCGGCGAACAGAGAATAGATTCCGCTCAGCATGACCACGGCGAATAAGTTGCGCAGCCAAACCAGCCAAAACGCGGTTACGGCCATGAACAGCAGCAAGGCGATGACGATCAGGTGTTCGATGACTCCGCCTCCTGTTCGGCTTTGGGAGTTGGTTTGAGCTCGTCAACCGTTGGGCCCGGGATGACGCCACCATGGATCGCGGCGCGCGCCAACGCAAACGTGGTGGTTGGCGATGTAAAGAAAACAAACAATAAGATCAAGACCAGTTTGATCGCCACGATGGCCTCATCGGCCTGAAACATCAGGCCGGTCAAGATCATCGAGATGCCCAGCGTATCGACGATGCCAGCGCCGTGCATGCGTGAAAACACGTCCGGCAAGCGCACGATTCCCAGCGTGCCGACAATTGTGAAAAAAGAGCCGGTCACAAGGAAAATCCAGCTCAGCCAATCGGCCAAGGCCAGCGGGCCGATCATCATATTCAGGAAATCCGCCATCAGACGTCTCCCTCGTCCGGGCCGTCGAAGGGGTGGCCGAGTTCTTGGAACTTGACGTATTTACTGACCGCGATGGTGCCGATGAAATTGATCAGGGCATAAAGCAAGCCGATGTCCAGAAAATCCGGCCGCCCATCTAAAAAGCCGTAGACCGAGATCAACACCACGGTCAGGGTTCCTGTGGTGTTGACGGCAAGAATTCGATCGAACACCGTCGGTCCGACCAAGGCCCGGATCATGCTCAGGACCATCGACACCAAAATGGCGATGGCGGCGACGGCGAACATGGAGAGGCTCATGATGGGGTCTCCAATTTTTCCATGCCTTCCATGGCGGTGCAGCGTCGGTCCATTTCCAGGGTTTCGACTCCTTCGCGTGCGGCGACGGTGAGGGCGTGAACCTCGAACGTGGTGTCGTTGTTCATGGCGATGGTGACGGTGCCGGGCGTCAGGGTGATGGAGTTGGCGTAAGTGGTCAGGCCCACATCGCTCACCTGGGACGCCTTGGTTTTGAAGATATGGGGCTGAATGTTCATCTTCGGGCTGAGAATGATTTTGGCGACGTCCAGATTGGCTTTGACGATTTCGAAAAACAGCCATGGAAAATAAAACAGGCCGCGCAGACCTAAGTGAACGGGGTGCCCTTCGTGATCGACCACGTCCATGTGGTGGGCGATCCACACGGTGAGCAGAACCGATGCAACGCCGAGGCCCAAGAGCAGGGGCTCGAATATGCCGGACATCAGCATCCACAAAACGGCCAGGACTGTGCCCAGTGATATGGCGTGCAACACGGAATATGGCTCCCCAGGTTTACCTTGATGTCAGACCGGAGAATAGGAGCCGCGCCCTGGTGAAGCAAGCCCGATCGACCTATTCACCACCCATATTCCCACATAACGCGATAATCCACGTCATGGTTCGCGACAGGTTGTGCGTCACGCGATATGATCCGTCGTTATGAATTCATTTTTTGTAAGAATTGTCCTGCTGTTCGCCGCCGTCTTCGGCGTGCTTTTTGTGTTGGTGTGGTTTTACCTGTCCGCGACCTCCGCAGCTCAAGCGGGAGAGGTGCTAAACCCCGCGCGCGGCGAATCGGTCATATTCTCAACCGCTCAACTGCGCATCGTCACCCAAACCGGCCAAAGCCACGTTTTTGAGGTCGAACTGGCGCTGATGCCAGCTCAGCATCGTCGGGGATTGATGTTTCGCAAACACTTGGAGGCGGGACACGGGATGTTGTTCGATTACAATCCACCTCGTCCCATAGCCATGTGGATGAAGAACACCTTTATCTCGCTCGATATGCTTTTTTTCGACGCCAGTGGCCGGATTACGAAAATCGCCGCCCGCACCGAACCCTTTTCGCAAGATCTTATCGTCGCGCCGGGATCGACACGTTATGTCCTTGAAATACCAGCGGGAACGGCTAAATCTCTAGGGCTGACCGTCGGAGATAAAATGATGATGCGCTGAGGGCGTCAACAGCATGCGCTGACATCGGCGATGTTTTTGTCGTCGTACATCGACCTGTCGGCCAGACAGAGCAGTTGATCCATTTCCTCGGAGTGGTCGGGATACACGGCGAAACCGATGCTGGCACCGACCGAAATCGTTTTGGTTTCGAACGTTGTGGTGGTTGCAATCTCCGACTTGAGCTTGTCGACCACGTCTTCAATTTTCGTGGCGTCTTTAACATTGGTCAAGATGGCGACGAATTCATCGCCGCCGAAACGTGCAACGGTATCCGATTCGCGTAGCGTCATCACCAGTTTATCCGCCGTCGTTTTGAGAAGATGATCGCCGGCGTCGTGTCCCCAAAGGTCGTTGACCGTCTTAAATCCATCCAGATCGATGAAAAGAACCGCCAATTTTTCACCCTGGCGGTTGGCGTGCGCCATGGCGTACGAAAGACGGTCGAAAAAAAGGTTGCGGTTGGGGATGTTCGTCAATGTGTCGTGCGTGGCCATGTGTTTGATCTGTGCTTCGGCTCGGTCGCGACGAATGATGTATCGATATAGCGTGTACGTGGGGGCGACCAGGGCCATAAAAGCAAAAGACGTGATGGTGACGACATATCTCATATGCCCTTCAAACGCATTGGTGGGGGGAGCGGCATTGGCGAAGGTGCGCCAGTCGCTGGCGATACCGAATTGCCAAATAAAAGCGAGAGCGGCCACGATCAGCATGACCTTCAGCGAGAAAACGATCGCCTGCAGGCCCGGGTGGTTTTTGGAATTGAAGTCCCTCAGCATAGCCCCAAAGGCTACAACAACCGTGTAGCCTTGCCCCATTTGTCCTAAAATTAAACGCGTAAAATATTCTCTAAAGTAGCATTGTGACGCTTTTGATATCTCATAGACTGTGATGCAAGAGTTTTGATGTGGCAATACGAAGATTGTGTAGGGGGGGGCCGTTATTGTTTGTGCGCTGAGCACTTGCTACCGGCGCATAAAACGCATACGTTGCCTCTCAGTCGGGGAGTGGCGCAGCCTGGTAGCGCATCTGGTTTGGGACCAGAGGGTCGCAGGTTCAAATCCTGTCTCCCCGACCATCTATCCATTGCCAGGGCCTGACGGCCGTGGTTGGGACGTTAAAAGCCTCTGTTCGTATGGAACGGTTTGCATGGAACGAGGCTCAGCCTAGGGGCATTTGAACATGGCGAACGCGCGCATTTATCGTCCGGCGAAAAACGCAATGCAGTCGGGCAAGGCCCGCACGAAAAAATGGGTTTTGGAATTCGAACCCGGTGAGGCCAAAATCCTCGATCCGCTGATGGGGTGGACGGGATCCGGCGATACGCGCGCTCAAGTCAGACTGCGTTTCGACAGCCAGCAAGACGCCATGGCGTATGCCGGGCGTGTGGGCCTGGACGCCCAGGTCATCGCGCCTCATGAACCTAAAAGAATTCTCAAATCCTATGCCGATCGCTTTGCTTTCGACAGAGTGCGCTAAGCCTTGCACCAGCGCGAGGGTGAAATCGTCACGGAAATTATATGATTAAAATAGTGGTTGTGTGACCGCTTAGCTCCCGTAGCTCAACTGGATAGAGCAGCGGACTTTGATCAAGGAGTGCACAGTGGGAAACCGCTGATGTAGATCCGGCCAAATTCGGGGAAACCTCTGTATGCAATTGCAACGTAGCACTTGCGGCGTGGCAATCCCGAGCCAAGCCCTCAAGAACGATCCAGGGGGAAGGTGTAGAGGCCAGACGGTCGGGGCCTACGTCGCCGTTTCACGGCGATACGGTCAAGGGATGGTCCAGACCCCAAACGTCTCGGCGGCGACGAAAGTCGTGGTGGGTAAGCTAATCCGCAGGTTGCGCGTTCGAGTCGCGCCGGGAGCACCAATGCAAAGCCCCCTGATCGATGGTCAGGGGGCTTTGTTTCTTTAACGTATCATCGTTCCTGTCCGTCTTGGCGCGTACATTTCGCTTACGCTCCTCATCCATCCGGATGATACCCGTGATCGTTGAAAACCGATATGCTTTACGATGGGATGGGAAAGGGTAATCGTGTTGTATGGCGGAGATCGCATGAGCCGTATTCTAGTTATTGACGACGACAAGTACGTTCGTACGTCCATCCGCGCCGTGCTGGAAAGCGTCGGCCATGAGGTTTGCGACGCCAGCGACGCCGATACCGGGCTCAGCCATCAACGCGCCAACCCTTTCGACGTTGCTATCGTCGATTTGGTGATGCCGCAAAAAGAGGGGCTGGAGACGATCAAGGAATTAAACGATGACTATCCCAATCTGCCCATCATCGCCATTTCTGGCGGTGGTGCGATCGTCAAAAAGAATTTTGTCGAGGCGGCTGAGTTGTTTGGCGCAACCGCAACATTGGAAAAGCCGTTCGGCGGCGAAGATTTGTTGAATGCGCTCGATATTGCGGTTGCGGGCGTGCAAAACCGCACACGCGTGAGTTCCGCCAGCGCTTAAATTTCCCCCTCTCTTTTCGAGATCGCGTTTAACCGCTCCGGTTTCGGCGCGGCTGAATGGGTATGGGCTGGCGCCTACTTGCACACCGGGCGGGCCTTGACGTAGCCATAGCCGAACACCGTGTCCTTGCCGGGTTTGCCAAGATCGCGCGTGGCCTTGCTGAGCATGCGGCGCAAGTCCGTTGCGGTGGGCGTTTTACCGGCCTTGGAGAGTATCGCGGCCATCGCCGTGATATACGGCGTGGCGAACGAGGTGCCGCTTTGCGGTTTACCGCCGCCGCCGGCCAGGGCGGTGTAGATGCCCACGCCTGGTGCGGCGAAATCGACGTATTTGCCCTGGTTGGCATGGCTGTAAATCAATTCCGCGCCCTTGGTAGCGGTCACGGCGACCACATGGTCGTAGGCGGCGGGGTACGCAGGCTTGTCGGTCCGCCCCCAATTCCCGACGGCGGCGATCAGCAGCAAGTCGGCTTTTTGGGCAAGGGTGAAGGCTTTGCGCACCACCTTGTTGTCGCCGCCCGCGATGGACAGGTTGACGGCATGCACTTTTTGCGTCGCCAGCCAATCGACGGCCTTCAGCAGGCCGACGGCGGAGCCGACCTTTTTGCCCTTCTCATTGATCTCGAACATATTGGCGGCGTAAAGCTGCGCGCCCGGCAACAACCCGCCCCACTCCGCCGTGCCGACCAACATGGCGGCCACGGCGGTGCCGTGGTCTGGCGGTCCGGGTTTTCGCCCCGCTTTTGTGAAGGCCTTATACTTGACTTTTTGCCCAACGAGCGCCGGATGCGTGACGTCCACGCCACTGTCGATTTGACCGATAACAAGCCCGGTTCCGCACGTTGGGGACAATTTATCCCACCCGGCCATGGCGCGCGGATTCGATCCGGCCTTGGCCGTGGTCGCGGCGCTTTCTTCAAACTGGGTGTTGGCGTCGATGGTCACGCCGGGCAATAAGATCGCGAGCTTTTTGATGGCGTCGGGAACGCTCATGGCGGGGGGCGTGGAGATGCGCACAATGGACAGGCCCAGCCGTCCGAGGTTGATGTGTTCCTTGACGCGAAAGCCCGCGGGACGGATTTTGTCTTCGAAATCCGCAGGGGGCTCGGCGATGATGACCTCGCCCGGCTCATAGGCGCGGTCCGGATTGAAGGTCGAGCGCAGCCCCTCGAACGCGTTGAAGGCTTCGATGCGGGCCTTCCGTTGCGGTGACATTGATGGCGTTGCATCTGCTTGAAACGCAGGGGGCGCGTCTTTTTGGGCGACGATGGTGCGTTTGGGTTTTTCGGGCTGATCGAAATACGTGTACGCGCCCACGCCGCCGAGGATGAGCACGACGACCGCGCCCATTCCGACCATAATGCTGGTCAATGTTTTGGTGTCGGAATCCATTCCCGGTTTTTGGGCTTTACGCTTCGCTTTCGGTTTGGCCCCGGCTTTGGTGCGTGTCTTGGAAACCGTTTTTTTGGCGTTTTGCGTCACCATGATCGATCCCCCAACCGTACATAAATAGGTGCTTAATAAATCATATTAAAAGATGGTCACATTCAGATGAGCAACAATGCATATGTGTGCGCCGCTTACGGTCTTCAAGCGCGTTTTGTCCCCGCGCCATGCCCGCCCAAGCTATGGCGGTCGATGGCGACGGCCTTGATCAGGGCGTGGACGGGTTTGCCTGGTTCCAATTGCATGTCTGTTAGTGATTTTTGCGTGATGCGCGCCAGCACGGTCTGCGGCGTTGCGCGCGCGAGCCCCAGTGCTGTTTCATGGGGACTGACGTTCAAGGCGATTTCGACGTGAGGACCGCTGCCGGGATCAATTTCACGCACCGTACAGGGCACGATGTTGAGGATCGACGTCCCCACGGGTCGGGTCAGGGCGAGGGATACATCGCGGGCGCGCACGCGCAAACGGACGCTTGCGCCAAGGGGCAAATCCACCATGGGCACGAACATGGCATGACCCAGTAAGCTCAATTTGGTGAGACGATGCTGCGCAATGTGTTCGCCGACGGTGGGGTTGAGCACCGCACCCGCTTCGTAGCGCCCGGTCAGCGGGCCAAGATCGATGCGCCCCATGATGTCTTCGACGTCGCCTTGCGCCGCGACGCAGCCGTTGGAAATGAGCACCAATGTGTCGGACAGGCGCACCACTTCCTCCACCGCGTGGGAGACGTAAACCACGGGCATCTCGAAATCTGCCGAGAGACGTTCGATGTAGGGCAAAATTTCGCTTTTGCGCGCGGCGTCCAGCGACGCCAGCGGCTCGTCCATTAGCAGTATTCTCGGATTGCTGAGCAGCGCCCGGCCGATGGCGACGCGCTGCTTTTCGCCGCCCGACAGGTTGGCCGGGCGACGGTCAAGCAAATGATCCAGGCCCAGCAGGGCGACCACGCGCTTGAACGTCTCGGCGTGTTTGGATGTCCCCAAGCGGTTCAGGCCGTAGCGCAAATTTCCCATCACGCTCATGTGCGGAAACAGGCGTGCGTCTTGAAAGACATAGCCGACCTGACGGCGCTCAGGTGGGACGTCGATACCTTGAGCGCTGTCAAACAAGGTTTGTTCGCCAATGCGGATGTGTCCGCTGTCGGGTTTGATCAGGCCCGCCAGCATGGCGACGATGGTGCTTTTCCCGGCGCCCGACTTGCCGAACAGGGTGGTGACGCCGGGCCCGGCTTTGATGTTCACGTCGACAGTGAAATCGCCTCTGCGGCGCTGCACGTTGAGGGACAAAAGAGGAGGGGAGGAGGGCAGATCAGACACGATCCTCTCCTTGCGTCATGCGCCGCACCCGTCGCGCCAGGGCCTCGCTGGCGATCAGCGCGACGAGGGCCACCGCCACCGCCAGCACCGCGAGACGCAGCGCGCTGCTTTCTCCGCCCGGAACTTGGGTGAAGGTGTAAAGCGCCAACGGCAAGGTGCGGGTTTCACCGGGAATGTTGGACACAAACGTGATGGTCGCGCCGAATTCGCCCAAGGCCCTGGCGAACGCCAGCACCGATCCGGTGACCACGCCGGGCAGCATCAACGGCAAGGTCACGGTGAAAAAGACCCGCAACGGGGCCGCGCCGAGGGTGCGTGCGGCCTGCTCCAGACCGGGATCGACCGTCTCAAGGCTGAGACGCATGGCGCGCACCATCAAGGGAAACGCCATCACGGCGGCGGCCACAGCCGCGCCTTTCCAGGTGAACGCCAAGGTGAGTCCGAAGGTCGCGAACAGCCAACCGCCGAGCGCTCCGCCACGCCCCAACACAATCAACAGCGCATAGCCCACCACCACCGGCGGCAGGACCAACGGCAGATGGACCACGCCGTTCAAAATGCCGTGTCCGGCAAAGCGATGGCGCGCCAGCACCCAGGCGATGAAAATGCCGAGCGGCAGGCTTGCCACCGTGGCCCAGGTTGCGACCTTGAGGCTGAGGCCCAGGGCCTCCCATTCCAACGGCGTCAATGACCAGGTCACGGCACCCCCATAAATCCGGCCGCTTTGAAAGCGGATTGTCCCTCAGGGCTGGTGAGCAGGTCCATCACCGTGCGCACGGCCTTTCGATCTTGTCCACGGATGATCGCGCCGGGATAGGTGATGGGGCTATGGCTCGCTGGCGGGAACGCGGCGAAGACGGAAACCCGCTCGGAGCGATTGGCGTCGGACGCGTAGACGACGCCAAGGCGAGCCTCGCCGCGCGCGACCATCATCAAAGCCGAGGTCACGTCGCGGGTGCGCGCCAAACGGTCTTGTACCTTGGCCCACATTTTCAGGGTGCCCAACGCTTCACGACCGTAAATACCCGCAGGAACATGATCGGGATCGGCGATGGCGAGGCGCTCGTTTTGCAAAACACGATCAAGCGGATAACCCGGACCGAACGCCATGCGCGGCGCGGCGAAGGGCTTTGGGCCGACAATCAAAACCAACTGGTTCGTGGCGACGGTGCGTCTGCTGTCGTAAGCGATGAGCCCCCGGTCGATCAGATAATCCATCCACCGTATATTGGCGGATATGTAAATGTCCGCGGGCGCGCCTTGTTCGATCTGGCGCGCCAAGGTGGAGCTTCCGGCGTGAACTGTTTTGAGCACGATGCCGCGTCGCTCAAGCACAGGGGCGAGGGCGTCGAGAACGGGTTTGGTGCTGGCGGCGGCGAATATGGTGACGCTCTCGCCTGCGCACGCACCGTCGGCGGTTGCAAGGCCAATCAACACAATCAGCGCCGACAAAAGTCTCAGTCTCATGTGAGACCCCCATTAAAGCGTTATATACTCATATGCATAACGGCAGTTTTTCGTGCTGGATGTCAAGACGTTGGCGGAAAAAGGGGAGTGTGACGTTCATCACACATATCTTGTCACATTCGTGTAAACTATCGATAAGGGCGAGTGCGACAGCACGCGAGGGCCATTCAGACGGAGCCCGGATAGAGTATGAGGACATGGAACTGCAACTGAACGAAGACCGTCGCAAACATCCCCGTGCAGGGCGCATGGGTCTTGTGGTGCGTATGGAGGGGGAGACCTATGAGGTTTCCAACTGGAGCATGGGCGGTTTTTTGCTGGACGATTATCAAGGCCGTTTGACGCCCGGGGCGTTGGTCACCGTGGGGGGGATTGGGTGCCACATAAGCGATATGCACGATGTTGAGTTGCCCGCCCGTGTGGTGCGCACGGACGACGGCATCATTGCCGTGACCTATCTAGGGCTCGACGCCAAAGCCTATGACTTCCTCACCGATGCGCTTGGCCAATGCGGCGAAATGCGCAGTTTGATCTAGCTGGCTGGTTATTTCTGGCTTATACCAACCTGCATTAATCCCGACCATACGTTAATTCAATTGTCCCGGCATGTGTGTGTCGAACGTGTCGCGCACCGCTTGTTCGCTTAAGCCCCGAGTGATGAACACCAGCCGCGAACGCTTGTCGATCCCGTCCCACGAGGGTAATGCGGCGGGGGGGTGGAACACGTGCTGCACGCCGTGTACGGCGACGGGGCGGTCAACGTCCTTGACCTCCAAAATGCCTTTGATGCGCAACACGTTCGCCCCTTGAGTGGCGAGCAAGGTTTCCAGCCAGTCTTGAAACGCCGTGAAATCGATGGGGCCTTCGGCTTGCAGCACGAAGGTGCGGATATTTTTGTCGTGGCGGTGTTCATGCCCATGATCTTGGATCGCCGCATCGCCCAGCCAACGCGCGGAGTGCGCCACGAAGTCGCGATCGAACAAGCCCGCTTCGATGAGATCGCGCGCCGCCACGTGGCCGTGTTCGGCCTTGATCAAGGTGGCGGCGGGGTTGAGGTCTTTGAGTCGCGCTTCAAGCACACTCAGATCGTCGGCGATGTCGCATTTGGTGATCACGATGCGGTCCGCGATGGCGGCCTGTTTGACGGCCTCATCATGGGCGTCCAGCGTCGCGAAGCCAAGCACGCCGTCCACCGTGCTCACCAATCCGTCCAAACGAAACTGTCCCGCGATGATCGGATCGCTCATCAAGGTGTGCACGATCGGCGCGGGGTCCGCGAGTCCGGTGGTTTCGATCACCAGCCGTTCGAACGCAGGGATGCGTCCGTCGGCGCGCTTGGCGATCAGCCCGCGCATGGCTTCGACCAGATCGCTGCGTACCGAACAGCACACACAACCGCTTTCCAACAACACCGTGGTCTCGTCGATTTTTTCAACCAGCAGGTGGTCGATGGACACGTCGCCGAACTCGTTGATCAAGACGGCGGCGTGGCCGAGGTCCGGGTCGTTCAGAAGGTGGTTGAGCAGGGTGGTCTTGCCGCTGCCGAGAAAGCCCGTCAGAACCGTCACGGCAATCGCCGTGGGCGTGTCAGCCTTATCACCCATATAGATCGTCCGGTGAGATTTCGACCTCGGCGATGCTTGTCACCGCGCCATCGCGCACCGCGTTGAAAAAGCAGTTGCGCCGCCCGGTGTGGCACGCCACGCCTTTTTGATCGACCAGCAGCAAAACCGTGTCGTTGTCGCAATCCCAGCGGAAATCCACCAAGGACTGCACTTGGCCGGAGCTTTCGCCCTTGCGCCACAGTTTGGAACGCGAGCGCGAAAAGTAGCACACGCGCCCCGTGGTCAGCGTTTCCACCACCGCGTCGCGGTTCATCCACGCCATCATCAGAACTTCGCTCCCATTGTTACCCTCGTCGTGCTGTTGGGCGATGGCGGCCACCAGACCGTTTTCGGTGTAGCGCAATCGGTCCGCGACTTGGGCGGCAAGTTCCGGCGAGAGGGGATAATCGGTGCTCATGGGATCGGTCCATTATTGTGCGGGTGTTGATGTCGGTTGGCGCGGTTGCAGGCAGGTTTCCATGGATGCGATGATGCCTTGTATGATGCGTACATAAGTGGTTTCCGACAAGGACAGATGAATGCCCATGGGATCGACCTCGCGCAACGCGATTCCGGTTTCGGCCTTCAAACGTTGCGCCAGTTTCGGCGCGAATTGCGGCTCATGAAGCAGGCATTTGACGTTTTCGGTTTTGATCAGGCGCAGAATGTCCGCGACATGTTTCGCGCCCGGCTCGCGCCCCGGCGTGGTTTGGATGTGGCCGACTTCGTTGAAGCCGAATTCAAGCGCCAGATAACCGAACCCATCGTGTTGCACCAAATAGGGCGTGTAGCGCATCTGGATGACGTACTCCATGGTCTTGCGCGACAAGATGGTGATGCGTTGGCGGGCCTTCTTGGCGTTTTTGGCGTACACGGTTGCATTGGGCGGATCGATTTCGCTGAGAACCTCCGCAATATGTTTGACCATCTTGCGCGCATTGCTGGGGGCGAGCCAGATGTGCGGATCGACGCCGCCGTGGCCGTCGTGTGTGTCTTCGTCGAAGCGGATCAAACGCAGCCCCGGTGTCTTCAGCAGTTCAACCACCTGGGCTTTGCCGGCCAATTTGTCGAGCGGTCCAATCAGGGTCGTTTCCAGCTCGGGACCGATCCAGAACGCGACCTCGGCGTCTTCGAGCATCCTCGCTTGTGACGGTTTCAATGTGAACGTATGGGGCGACGCCGTTGCCGGGATGACCAGGTCCGGATCGCCTAGTGCGCCCATCACCATCTTCACCAACGCCTGCACCGGCTTGATCGATGTCGCGACCTTGGGCGGCGCGGCAAAAGCCGGTGAGGACGCGATCCCCAACACGACCGCTATAAGCAATGTAGCCGTTGACGGCATTGGGATGATGGGCAAACGCGGCTTGAACATCGTTGGCTATCCTCTGGTGAAGTGGTCATGGGGCGTTGCAGTGCACGTTACAATATAGCGTTTGGTGGACAAAGGGAAAATGTTATAACATAACATTACCTGACGATTGGATCACGGTTATGGCTACGGCGCGCGACACTCAAGCTATTGCTTTGGGCACCTTTCCCGATACGCACCACGACCACGCCAAGTGTGTGCGCACCGCCTTGGCACGGGCCGAGGACATATGCGCCGCGCGCGGCGTGCGCCTGACGGATGTGCGCCGTCAGGTTTTCGAACTGGTGTGGCGAAGCCACAATCCGATCGGCGCTTATGATGTGTTAGAACGGCTCAGCGCTGGAACGCGCAAGGCCCAGCCGCCGACCGTGTACCGCGCGCTTGAATTTTTGTTGGCTCAAGGCTTGATCCACCGCATCGAAAGTTTGAACGCCTACATTGGTTGCGCCGTTCCGGGTTATGATCACGCTGGACAGTTTTTGATTTGCCGCGATTGCGGCATGGCGGCCGAGTTGGTCGACCGACGCATTGACGACGCCATCGGTAAGGGGGCACAGGCGGTCGGATTTTGTATCGAACACCCAACGGTCGAATTGGAAGGCGTGTGCGCGCGGTGTCGAAAAGTCTCTCCTCACCATGAGTAACGAACCGATCCTGATTGAGGCGCGCGGCGTCGAGGTTGCGTTCGCCGGGCACACGGTGTTGAGCGGCGGCGATGTCACCGTGCGCGCGGGCGAGATCGTCACCCTGATTGGACCCAACGGAGCGGGCAAAACCACCTTGGTGCGGGTCATGTTGGGGCTGGTGCGCCCCAGCGCCGGCACGGTGACGCGCAAGAAGGGCTTGTCCATCGGTTACATGCCGCAACGTCTCGGCATCGATCCGGCGCTGCCCATCACCGTGAAGCGATTCATGCAACTGGGTGCGCCCAGCGGCTTGCACACGCAAGATTATGAAAATGTATTGCAAGAAGTCGGTGCGGCGCATGTGATCAATCAGCCCATGCAGGGCGTTTCAGGCGGCGAGATGCAGCGCGTTCTGCTGGCCCGCGCCTTGCTGCGCAAACCCGACCTTTTGGTTTTGGACGAGCCCGTGCAAGGCGTCGATTTGACCGGCCAGGCGGAGCTTTACCGTCTGGTGCAAAGCATACGCGAACAACGCCGCGTCGGCGTGCTGATGGTGTCGCATGATCTGCACGTGGTCATGGCGCAGACCGATCATGTGATTTGCCTCAACCGTCATGTGTGCTGTGCAGGCCATCCCCACGCGGTCAGCCGCCATCCCGAATTCGTCGCCTTGTTCGGCGATGAAGTGGCGTCGACCTTGGCGGTTTACGCCCACCATCACGATCATGAGCACGCCCTGGATGGGCATGTGCATGGGGAGCACTGCGACCATGATTGAGTGGGTTGTGATGAGCTTGGGGATTGACGCCTTCATACTGCGCGCGGTGTTGGCGGGGTGCGCGGTGGCCGTCGCGGCTGGGCCCTTGGGCGCGTTTGTGGTGTGGCGGCGCATGGCGTATTTCGGCGGCGCGCTGTCGCACACCGCCCTGCTGGGCGTGGCGCTGGGTTTCGTCGTCGGCGTTGAGCCGGTATTCGGGGTGGCCTTCGTGGTGGTCGCGGTGGCCTTGATTCTCAGCGGTCTTCAGCGCGTGCGTGGGTTGTCGCTGGACACGCTTTTGGGCGTCGTTGCCCATGCGGCCTTGGCGGTGGGCCTGATCGTCGCCGCGACGTTGGACAACGTGCGCATAGACTTGATGGGCTATCTGTTCGGCGACATTTTGGCCGTGGGCTGGGCCGATGTGGCGTGGACCTGGGGCGGGGCGGCCCTGATCATTTTGGTGTTGATGAAGCTGTGGCGTTCTTTGCTCAGCGCCACGGTGCACGCCGATCTGGCCGAGGTCGAAGGCGTCAACGTGCGGCGCACGGATATGGTGTTCATGCTGTTGTTGGCGGTCGTCGTGGCGCTGGCGATGCAGGTGGTGGGGATATTGCTGGTGACGTCGATGCTGATCATTCCCGCGTCCGCCGTGCGCGGCCTGTCGCGCACACCCGAAGCCATGGCCGTGCTGGCGGCGTTTGCGGGTGTGACTTCGGTTGGTGCGGGCTTATGGGCGTCCTACCAGTACGACGTACCCGCTGGACCGGGTATCGTCGCCGCGGCGGCGCTGCTGTTCGTTGTCGGGCTTCTACTCAAGCGCAATCGCTGAGAGCTTGTATTGCCAAGGGCTTATCGCCAAAATTATCATAACGGGCTTCGAGGTTGAGGAGCCAACTGCGCAACCTGTTCGCCGCGTCGAGAAAATCACAATTTTTTTCAGGTGGAATATGTTTGTAGAGATTGATTGTCCTCAACCGCCCCTCCAAGCAGTGCGCACACGAGGCGAGGGTCTTGGGCACGCCGAACATGCAGGTGTGTCGGCAGTTGCGCTGCGCCTGCATGTGCCGGGACCAACGTGCGATAGCGCCAACAATATCGTCCGATAAAATCGGGTCCGTTGTTTCCCTGCCCAATGCTTCCGTGCCCAATGCTTCCGTAGACGCAAATGCTTTTGGAAAGTTCCGTGCATCCATATCAAAAATGACCGTTCCCAGATTTTAACATGATAACGATGAGCATCTGGAACGCTATAGACGTGCTGTTTCAGCATTGTGTTGATCTTATGAAATCATGAGGTCAGCCGCTTCAGTCCGGCGTCCAGATCGGCGAGCAGATCGCTCGGATCTTCCAATCCGGCGTGAATGCGCAAAGCGGGCTGGCTGTAGGGCCAGTCATAGGTGGTGCGCATGGTGCGCGGATCGGACGGGATGATCAGGCTTTCAAATCCGCCCCAGCTATAACCCATGGCGAACAGTTCCATGCCGTCGAGCATGCGCGCCAAGTCCTGTTCGTTCGGGCCGCCCTTCAACACGACGGCAAACAGACCCGACGCGCCGGTGAAGTCGCGTTTGAAGATGTTGTGACCGGGGCAACTGTCCAGCGCGGGGTGCAGAACGGTTTCGACTTCGGGGCGCGCCGCCAGCCACTCGGCCAGCATGAGGGCGGTGCTTTCGTGGCGGGGCAGGCGTGTCGCCAGCGTGCGTAAACCGCGCAGCCCCAGATAACAATCATCGGGCGACGTCGCATAGCCGAGCCCCACCTGGGTGATTTTGATGTGCTCATAAAGGTCGCGGTCGTTCACGGTGAGCGTACCGAGCATCGCGTCGGAATGCCCGACGATGTACTTGGTCGCCGCTTGCAGGGAAATATCCACGCCATGATCGAACGGTTTGAAGTGGTAGCCCGCCGACCAGGTGTTGTCCATCACCAGTTTAGCGCCACAATTATGCGCAACGTCTGCGATCATGGGGATGTCTTGAACCTCGAAAGTGATGGAGCCGGGCGACTCGGCGAACACGACACGGGTGTTTTCGCGCATGAGGGAATTAAGGTCCGCGGCGCTCGCCATCGGCGGGAAGTAAGACACCTCAACCCCGAATTTTTTGAGAAATCCTTCGCAATATCTAATGGTCGGAAAATACGCGCTGTCGCTGACCAGAACATGATCGCCCGCGTGCAAGGTCGCGGCCAAGGACACGGCGATCGCCGCCATGCCGGACGGCACCGCGACGCAGTGGGCGGCACCTTCCAAATCAGCGACGGCTTGTTCGAACGCGAACGTGGTCGGTGTGCCGAAACGTCCATAGTAAACACGGTCGAATTTGTGCTTTTCCGCGTCATGTAAGGCTTGCACGGTGGGAAAAGTCACCGTCGAGGCATGGTAAACCGGTGGGTTGACGATGCCGAAGTTGGCTTCAGGGTCGCGCCCCGATGTGGTGAGCCGTGTGTCGCCATGTTTCTTTGAGGGGTCATTTGTCATAAGAAATACCGTGTCCGAGTTGCATTTGTACTGGGCATTTTCGCGTCGCAGAATTTTGAAATCTCCAATGAGATCAATACAGTGTGACGTGAAATGGGTTTTGACGCCAGCTTTGAGGTCTATTATTTGCGTTAAACATACGATCTAGTTCAAACGGCGGATCGCGCTTGTGGATTGTTTCGTTACAATTCAGGCTTGAGGTGTTTGAAACAATCGTGTTACGCCTTTGAACCATCTGGTGCGGGATGAACGCTTAGAACCATGTGTGCAAACGGTTGGGGAACCGGAGCGTTCATCTTCAAAAGTATACCGGCATGTGACCCTCATGTGTCTGTATCGAAAAAAGTTAAATTGGGAATTTCGGAGGAAACAACCGTGAAAAAATCCATTATCGCTCTCGGCGCCGTGGCTGCCGCCATGATCGCCACGTCGGCCTCGGCTGGCACTCTTGATGACGTAAAGAAACGCGACAAGCTGTCTTGCGGCGTCAGCACCGGCCTGCCGGGCTTTTCTGTGCAAGACGCAAAAGGCAACTGGACCGGCATCGACGTCGATGTGTGCCGCGCCGTTGCAGCCGCCGTTCTGGGCGACGCCAAGAAAGTGCGTTTCGTGCCGCTGACCGCGAAAGAGCGCTTCACCGCGTTGCAGTCCGGCGAAATCGACATGCTGTCGCGCAACACCACCTGGACTCACACCCGCGACACCTCTCTGGGTCTGAACTTTGCCGGCGTGAACTACTATGACGGTCAGGGCTTCCTGGTGCAAAAAGCACTTGGCGTGAAATCCGCCAAGGAACTCGACGGCGCGTCCGTCTGCCTCCAAGCCGGCACCACCACCGAGCTGAACTTGGCCGACTACTTCCGTCTCAACGGTATGAAGTATTCCGCCGTCGTTTACGACACGTCCGACCAAACCCGAGAGGGCTTTGAGTCCGCACGTTGCGACATCTTGACCTCCGATCAATCGCAGCTCTACGCGATCCGCTCCAAGATGGCTGATCCGAACAGCGCTGTGGTGATGCCGGAAGTCATCTCCAAAGAGCCGCTCGGCCCCGTGGTCCGTCAAGGCGACGATCAATGGTTCAACATCGTCAAGTGGACCCTGTTCGCTCAGGTTAATGCCGAAGAGTTTGGCGTGACATCCGCGAACGCAAAAGAAATGTCCATGAGCTCGAACCCGGGCATCAAGCGTTTGCTGGGCACCGAAGGCGATGCCGGCACCAAGCTGGGCCTCGGCGCCGATTGGGCTATGAACGCCATCGTCCAGGTTGGCAACTACGGCGAAATGTTCGAACGCAATGTCGGACCGAAAACGCCGTTGGCTATCTCTCGCGGCCTGAACGCACTGTGGAGCCAAGGCGGCCTGCAATACGCACCGCCTGTCCGCTAAGCCGATACGGTAATCCGGCCATGTCCCACCCAATGTGTTATGGGGGCATGGCCGGTTTGCTATTGGGGTTTAGAATCAGCTCAATTTGATTGAGTGCAGTGGGGACGGGAGATCAGGGCATATGGCCGACCCAACGCAATCGCGAACGACATCCAATTCAAGCAAGACGGCAATCTGGAACGATCCAACGTTTCGATCCATCGCGTATCAAGTGATCGCGGTTGCCTTTCTAGTTTGGTTTTTCTATTTCATTTTCGACAACACGCTGACCAACCGCGCCAAAAGCGGCGTGACCACCGGGTTTGGGTTTCTCGACGAAACGGCGGGCTTTGGCATCTTGATGTCGCTCATCGACTACAATGAGACCAACACATATGGTCGCACGTTTCTAGTTGGCCTGATGAACACGCTGTTGGTGTCGGTTATGGGCATCATCGCCGCGACGATCATCGGCTTTATTTTGGGCGTCGCGCGCCTGTCGCACAACTGGTTGGTTTCCAAATTGGCCACGGTGTATGTCGAAACGTTGCGCAACATTCCGCTGCTGCTGCAAATCATTTTTTGGTACAAAATTCTCAGAGAATACCTACCTGGGCCCAGGCAGAGCATCCATCTTGTCCAAGATAGCGTGTTGCTCAACGGGCGCGGGTTGTACTTGCCCCAACCGGTACCCGAAAGCGGCTTTGGGATCGTCATTGCCGCCTTTGTGATCGCGGTTGTGGTGTCGGTTGCGATTGTGCGCTGGGCACACAAACGCCAAGAGGCCACGGGCCAACAGTTTCCCTCATTTCTGGTCTCGTTCGGATTGATCGTTTTTGCGCCGCTCTTGGTCTTCTATGCCGCTGGTGCACCGATGAGCTTCAGCTATCCGGCCTTGAAGGGCTTCAACGTTCAAAACGGGTTGCGTTTGTTACCTGAACTGACGGCGCTGTGGTGGGCTTTGACCATGTACACGGCGGCGTTCATCGCTGAAATCGTGCGCGCGGGTATTCAAGGCGTCAGTCACGGCCAAAGCGAAGCGGCACACGCTTTGGGTTTGCGCAACGGTCCGACTTTGCGCTTGGTGGTGATCCCCCAAGCGATGCGCATTATCATTCCACCGCTGACCAGCCAATACCTCAACTTGGCGAAAAACTCGTCGCTGGCGACCGCGATCGGTTATCCGGATTTGGTCAGCGTGTTTATGGGCACGACTTTGAACCAAACGGGCCAAGCGGTTGAAATCGTCGCCATGACGATGGCTGTGTATCTGAGCATGAGCTTGTCGATTTCGGCCTTCATGAATTGGTTCAATACCAAAATGGCTTTGGTCGAGAGATAGGGGAGAGTAAAATTATGAGTGATTTCAAAGCACTTCCCGATCTGGCTCCACCGGCTTCGACGACAGGATTCGTCGGCTGGTTGCGGACCAACCTGTTCTCGTCGCCACTGAACAGCGTGGTCACGCTCATCGTGCTCTACGTGATGTATCTCACGTTCGTGCCGATGTTCGATTGGGCGATTTTTTCGGCGGTCTTTAGCACCGACAACAACGCGGTGTGCAAAGACGAAGCCGTTGGCGCGTGTTGGGCCTTTATCGGCGATCGTCTCAATCTGTTTACCTATGGCAGTTATCCGGCAGAACAGATTTGGCGTCTCAATATCTGCTTCGCCTTGCTGACCTTGTCGTTTGGTCCGCAGTTCTTCGAAGCGTTTCCATACAAACGCTCGCTGGGCATTTTTTCGCTGACCGTGTTCCCGGTGGTGAGTTTCATTCTCATCAAAGGTGGCATGATGGGCTTGGAAGAGGTGCCCACGGACCGCTGGGGCGGCCTCGCGCTGACGTTGATCATTGCCTATGTCGGCATTGTCGCGGCGCTGCCGGTCGGCATTGTTCTGGCCTTGGGACGGCGTTCGCATATGCCGGTGATTCGCACGTTCTGCATCGTGTTCATCGAACTGTGGCGCGGCGTACCCTTGATTTCGGTGTTGTTCATGTCGTCGGTGATGCTGCCGCTGTTTATGCCGGAAGGCACTAACTTCGATAAGCTGCTGCGGGCCTTGATCGGCATCACGATGTTCCAGTCGGCCTACATGGCGGAAGTGATCCGCGGCGGGTTGCAGGCCATTCCGCGCGGCCAGTACGAAGCGGCCAAAGCCTTGGGACTCAGCTACTGGAAAAGCATGAGGCTGATCATCATGCCGCAAGCTTTGAAGCTGGTGATTCCCGGGATCGTTAACACCTTCATCGCGCTGTTTAAGGATACGACGCTGGTGTTGATCATCGGTTTGCTGGACATCTTGGCAACGGTTGAAGCACAAATTCAGGACCCCTCCTGGGGCAAGGTCAATGTCGAAGGGCATATCTTTGTCGCATTTTGCTTTTGGGTGTTCTGTTTTGGCATGTCGCGCTACAGCCAAAAGCTGGAACGCAAACTGCACACCGGGCACAAACGTTAAGTCCTCAGTAGGAAAAATTTTGGCTATGGAAAACGCAACTTCAAACAAACTGGCCGTCCAGCTGGCGGACGTCAACAAATGGTACGGTGAGTTTCATGTTCTCAAGGACATCAACCTCAACGTTACCCCCGGCGAGCGCATCGTCATTTGCGGTCCGTCGGGGTCCGGTAAATCGACCATGATCCGCTGCATCAACCGTCTGGAGGAACACCAGGCGGGGCAGATCATCGTCAACGGCATTGAGTTGACCGAGGATCTCAAGCGCATCGACGAAGTGCGTCGTGAGGTCGGCATGTGCTTTCAGCACTTCAATCTGTTCCCGCACCTGACGGTTTTGGAAAACTGCACCTTGGCGCCGATTTGGGTGCGCAAGATGCCCAAGGCCGAGGCCGAGGACGTCGCGATGCATTATCTGGAACGCGTTAAGATTCCCGAACAGGCGGGCAAGTTCCCCGGGCAACTGTCGGGCGGTCAGCAGCAGCGTGTGGCGATTGCGCGTTCTTTGTGCATGAGCCCCAAAATTATGCTGTTCGACGAGCCGACCTCGGCGCTCGATCCGGAAATGATCAAGGAAGTGCTCGACGTCATGGTGGAGCTGGCCGAAGAGGGCATGACCATGTTGTGCGTGACCCACGAAATGGGCTTCGCCAAATTGGTCGCCAACCGCGTGATCTTCATGGATGCCGGTCAGATCGTCGAAGAAAACGAACCCCATGAGTTCTTCGACAATCCGCAAAACGACCGCACCAAGTTGTTCCTCAGCCAGATTCTGAACCACTAAGCGGAGAGACAAAGCCATGTCGCCACTACCCAAAAGCCTGCGTGAGCGCGCCGAGGAAACCAAGCTGAAGATTCAGAAAATATTGGATGTCTCGTGCGCCGGTCATGACGATGAAGTGATCAAGGCGATTGAGGAAACCATCATCGGCGCCTTGCTTGAAGAACGAGAACGCTGCGCGACGGTCGCCTACGATCACGTCTGTGAAGAGGACCGCGATCGTGCGCACAAGGTGTCCGAGGAAATCAAACGCGTGCGCAATGCCTTGGCGGCGAATTTGGACAGTATGCGCTGAGCGCTGTCACCGCCTTAAGTCAAAAGCCCCGGTGTTCCAGCCGGGGCTTTTTGTTCTTTTGGGGCTTTCTGTCTTTTGATGCGCGTCAGTGCACTTAAGCTTTGCTGGTTGAAATCGTATGCGTTGTAGGTTCGCTAATGAATTGCCATATTAAACGGAGAGTTTTACGCACGAAACAGCTAAGGTCGTTGTGTGGGGGATGCCCGTGGTGCCAGAAGATAATGAAGTTAGCCGACTTTTAGCCTTGTCCCGCGACAGATCGACCGAGGGACGGCGAAAGCTGGTCACGTTGATTGGCGAGTTGTTTTCCGACGAACGTGGCGAGATATCGGACAAAGAAAAAGCCATCATTCTCGAAATTTTGGAAAAAACGATCAGCGAGATCGAGGTCTCCGTTCGGGCTCAAATCAGCTTGCGGTTGTCCCGAATGTCCGATGTACCGGAGCGTTTGGTCTCCTTTCTGGCGAACGACACCTCCGAAGTGGCATTTCCGATCCTCATGGAAAGCGGTGTCCTTAAGGATGAGGGCCTTATCGATATTATTAAAAAAAGATCACAAGAACACCAAGTCGCCATATCCATGCGCCAGAAGGTCAGCGTCGGTGTTTCTCAGGAACTGATCAACACAGGCAACGAAAAAGTCATTGTTTCATTGCTGGAGAATCAAACCGCCTCCATTTCACAGGCGGCGTTTGAGTATCTCGAAGCAGAATCTCGCCGTGTTGATACCTTTCAGGAACCTCTGCTGCGCCGCGAAGATCTGCCGCCTGTCATCGCGCAACGCATGTATTTGTGGGTATCGGCCGCATTGCGCGAAACGATATCGCAAAACTTCGATGTCAATGATGAGGTCATTGACGAACTGCTCGAACAGACCGCCATGGATCTCTATACCGCTACGATCGGCGAAAGCGATTATTCCGACAAATCCAAGACACTTGCAATTGAGCTTGTGCAAAACGGTCAGGCAAGTACCGAGTTGTTGATTAACGTGCTTTCCGTGGGTGAAGTGCATTTGTTCGTTTCGTTGCTCTCGACGATCTCGGGCGTTCGAGAGAACCTGGTTCTTAAGCTGACACTGGAGCCTCAAGGAGAAGGCCTTGCGGTGATCTGCAAGGCTCTTGGGTACGATAAAAAAGTCTACGCCTCCCTTTTCGGTCTTTTGGGAAGAACCCAAATGGAAGGCCCCGCCGAATTTAAAAAAAACCTACGAACGGCTTTGGTGTTCTTCGACAGCTTTTCCAAATCGGTCGCCGAGCGGGTCATCCATCATTGGCGGTTGAACCAAGATTATCTGTCTGCTTTGCGTGAAGTTGGGATGCGGAAGGGCTGACATGAGCGCCGAAAAGCAACAAGACATCTACCAAGCGTTCAACGAACTGCTACAGCATTTCGAAGACATCACGCGGCTTGTGTCCGACTTGGTCTGGGACATGGATCAAGACCTTGAACTGCGTAGCGTGTCGGCACGCTTGCGTGAGCTGACGGGTTTTCTGCCCCACGAATGGGTGGGGAAAAAGCTGGAAGACGTCGGGGCTTTCATCAATCCGGATGGGTCCGCGGCGACCAGGAACTGGCGCAAGCCGTTTCGCGATCAATTATTTCTCGTTCACGGTCGTGATGGGAAAACGTTCACTTTTTTACTCAGCGGAACGCCCTATTTCCATGTGAAAAGCGGTGAGTTCGAGGGTGTGCGCGGCGTTGCGCGCGATATTACGCACACGTTGAAGGCAGAGGAAGAACTGCGCCGAAGTAAGGACATAGCGGAACAGTCCAACCAGGCCAAGACCGAATTTCTGGCCTCCATGAGCCACGAGTTACGTACGCCGCTGAACGGCATACTTGGCTTCGCCCAGTTGTTGCAGCGCAACCCAAAATCGCCTTTGACCAAGGTGCAAACGAATTATACCCAACTGATCATCGATAGCGGCAACCACCTTTTGGATCTGATCGATCAAGTCCTTGAACTCGCCAAGATCGAAGCCGGGCACTATTCGATGGATATCGTCGATGTCCAGGTGGAGCCTTTTCTGGACGAGTGTTTGTCGATCATCGAGACGATCGCGGCGAAACGAAACGTTACGCTCAACAAAGTCGATATGGATTGTGGTGATATTTTTATTTGCGCGGATGCGATGCGCTTCAAGCAGGTGGTGCTGAACCTGCTGTCAAACGCCGTCAAATACAATCATGAAAACGGCAGTGTTTCCGTCTCCGTGGGTGTGACGAACAGGGCCATGGCGCATATTGCAATTTCGGATACGGGGGTGGGTATACCGCAGGAAAACTTGGTTCATTTGTTTGAGCCCTTCGAGCGCTTGGGCTATGAAAATTCAGAAATTGAGGGGACCGGAATCGGCCTTACGATCACCCGTGAATTGCTGCACATCATGGGGGGGGAGATCGGTGTGACCAGTCAAGAGGGAGAGGGCAGTACATTCTGGCTTGAACTGCCCATATCCCAACGCCGTGAAGCGCCAGTCCCAGATCGAAAACCGAAAAAGACGCAAAAGCACCAGCCGGTCGAGGCATCATCAGGCAGGCGTACGATTTTGTACGTTGAAGACAATCCCTCCAACATGGCGTTGATGGAGCATATTTTGAGCATGGTGCCCGAATATGATCTGATCAAGGCTCACAATGGTGAAATTGGCATCGCCATGGCTGAGAAAAATGCCCCGGACCTCATTCTCATGGATATCAATCTGCCGGGCATGGATGGGGTTTCCGCCATGAGGCAGCTCGCAAAAATGGAAAAAACCAAACACATTCCTGTTGTTGCCGTCAGCGCCAACGCACTGCACCAAGATATCGCGAACGCGCTTGAAGCGGGGTTTCGGGCCTACCTGACAAAACCGTTTCAGGTCGATTTGTTGCTTGAAACGCTGAAAAAAATATTTTCCGAAACCGCGCAAAAAAACGCGGACGAGGCCGACCAAGTGAAAACCGAGTGACGCCGTCACGGTCATTTCAATCTCACGATGAGATCGGCACGTCCGGATCGTCGCCCCATTCGGCCCAAGAGCCGTCGTAAATGGCGACGTCTTCCTTGCCCAGAAGATAGAGGGCGAACGCCACAACGCAGGCCGTGACCCCCGATCCGCAGGTTACCGCGGCGGGCTTGTTCATGTCGACGCCGGCACCGTTGAGCAGTTCGCAAATGTCGTCGGAATCGCGAAACGTAAAATCCTTCGACGGCGGTGTGATGAAGGTGAACGGCACGTTGATCGATCCGGGAATGTGACCCAAGCGTTCGGTCGGGCGGGGTTCGTGATCGACGCCCTTGTAGCGGCCTTCATTGCGCGCGTCGATGACTTGGAATTTGTGGCTTTTCAGGTTTTCGAGGATTTGTTTTTTGCTTTTGACCAAGGCGTTGTTCATGCGCGCGGTGAAGTGACGTTCTTGAACCTGGGGTTCGTCGGTTTCGATCGGGCGGCGTTCCTTGGCCCAACGGATCAAGCCGCCGTCCAGAACGCAGACGTCCTTGTGACCGAACAGGCGGAACATCCACCACACCCGGCACGCGGCCATGTAACCGCCGTTGCTGTCGTAAATGACAATCTTGGAACCGTCACCGAGGCCCAGTTTGCGCACGTGCGATGAGAATTTTTCTGCGCTCGGCAGCATGTGCGGCAGGTTGCTATCGCCGTCGCAAATTTTGTCGATGTCGAAATGCACCGCGCCGGGGATGTGGCGGTAGGTCCATTCCTCATAGGCGTCGCGGTCGTCGTGGGGCAGATGAAACGTCGCATCGACGATGCGCACGTCCGGCGCGTTGAGGTGCGCTTCTAGCCATTCAGCGTTAACCAGGGCTTCGGGGTTCTTAAAATTCATCTGACCAGCCTTCGCCTATTCATGAGATAGGGGCGGACATTAACAAAAACGGGATGGCTATTCCAGCCATTCGGGGACAGGCAGATCTTTTGATTTCAAAAACGCCGGGTTGAACAGCTTCGATTGATAGCGCGTGCCGAAGTCGCACAGCACCGTTACGATGGTATGTCCCGGCCCCATTTTTTGCGCCAAGTGGATCGCGCCCGCGACGTTGATGCCGCTGGAGCCGCCCAGGCATAAGCCTTCGTGCTTCAAGAGATCGAAGATGATGGGTAGAGCCTCATGGTCCGAAATTTGAAAAGCTTCATCGATGGGCGCGCCTTGCAGATTGTCGGTGATGCGCCCTTGGCCGATGCCTTCGGTGATGGACGAGCCCTCGGATTTCAGTTGGCCGTGCTTGTAGTGACCGAACAGCGCTGAGCCCATGGGGTCGGCGATGGCGGTGACGATGTTTGGGTTTTTCTCTTTCAAGCCCATGGCCACACCCGCGAGCGTGCCGCCGGTGCCCACCGCACATACGAACCCATCGACCTTGCCGTCGGTCTGGTCCCAAATTTCAGGCGCGGTGCCTTCGATATGGGCACGGCGATTGGCTTGGTTGTCGAACTGGCGGGCCCAAATGGCGCTGCCGGGAGAGGCTTCGTTCAGTTCCTTGGCTTTGCGTTCCGACACATGCACGTAGTTGTCGGGGTTTTTGTAGGGAACGGCGGGGACTTCGATCAAATGAGCCCCGCACAGCCGCAACGTGTCTTTCTTTTCCTGGCTTTGCGTCTCGGGGATGATGATCACGGATGTGTAACCGAGCGCATTGCCCACCAACGTCAAGCCGATTCCGGTGTTGCCCGCGGTGCCCTCGACGATGGTGCCACCAGGCTTCAAAAGGCCGCGTTCCTCGGCGTCGCGCACGATAAACAGCGCCGCCCGGTCCTTGACCGAACCGCCGGGGTTCATGAATTCGGCTTTGCCGAGTATTTCACATCCCGTTGCCTCGGAAGCGGCATTTAGGCGGATCAGCGGCGTGTTGCCGATGGCGTCGGGAAAACTTGATCGGATATTCATAAATAACACACCTAATAATGTAATAAAATATCATGACCTTATTTAGTTGTGTTGAACATAAGGGGCAATGGGATTGCGATCAAGCGCTTTGCGGCCTGAGGTTTCGTGACGCGGAAATCTACGACCAACGCGCACGCAGCGCGGCAAGGTTGAGCTTGAACCATTGCGCCGCGATGAGCGTCGTGGCGTTGATGAAGCGGCCCTCATCCAGCCATGCCAACGCCGTGTCGGTGTCGACGCAGAGGACGTGAATGTCTTCGTGTTCATGCTCAAGACCATGCACGCCCCCGGCATCGGAGGCATCGACGCGCGCGCAGTACAGGAAGGTGCTTTCCGAGGTGCCGCCGGGGCTGGCCAGATAGTGCGATACGGGCAACAGATCGATAACCGCGCAATTGGCCTCTTCGAGACACTCGCGTCGGGCGACATCCTCGGGGCTTTCGCCCGCGTCGATGATCCCCGCGACGCATTCCAGCAACCACGGGGAATGCGTTTCGGCGTCGAACCAAGGGGAATTGAAAGCCGCGTAGGCGCCGGGGCGGAACTGTTCGATGAACACGACCTTGTCCAGATCGGGGTCGAACAGGAACACTGCGGTGGCGTGGCCGCGTTCCAGGATTTCCCGGCTCATGACTTCGGTCCAACCGCCTTCGTGCTTGCGGTGGCGCAGGTGGTAATGGTCGACTTTGAAATAGCCTTCGTGCGGGCGGGTCTTTTCAACCACCTCGACATCATCGACGGTGAAGTTGTCCATCGCCAGCGGTGCGGGCGTTTCTCCTGTCATGTTCTCAAGTCCTTATTGTCTTCTGGGCGCGCAGCACAACAATACGGTTGCGCTTGTGCCGAGCATCACGCACCTTAATACGCTCAGCAATCAGAGGATACTGCGATGTCGTATAAGGCGCATGTCAGTGAAAAAGTCACATTTACAGGTGGTGCAGGTGCGCAACTCGCGGCGCGTCTCGACCTGCCGGACGGAAAACCGCGCGCCTTCGCCTTGTTTGCGCACTGCTTCACCTGCACCAAGGACCTGTTGGCGGTGAGCCGTCTCGCAGGCGGGCTGACGCGACACGGCATTGCGGTGCTGCGCTTTGATTTTACCGGGCTGGGGAGTTCGGATGGCGAATTTGCCAACACCAACTTCACGTCCAACATCAACGATCTGGTCGCTGCGGCCGACTGGTTGCGCACACATCACCAAGCGCCGCAAATTTTGATCGGCCATTCCTTGGGCGGCGCGGCGGTCCTGGCGGCGGCGCACCGTATTCCCGAAAGCAAAGCGGTCGCCACCATCGGTGCGCCCTTTGACCCCCAACATGTCACTGGACATTTTGGGGAGGAGCTTCATAAAATTCTCGATACAGGATCCGCCGAGGTGAGTGTTGGCGGACGGCCATTTCGCATCGAACGCCATTTCCTCGACGATATTTCCGCCTATAACATGAAGGAGGCGATCTCGAAGCTGGGGCGCGCCTTGATCATTTTTCACGCCCCCCACGATGAGATCGTCGGCCTGGAAAATGCCGAGAAAATTTTCATCGCCGCCAAGCATCCCAAAAGCTTCGTCTCTTTGAATGACGCCGACCATCTGATGCACAATCCCGACGACGCGCTCTATGTTTCAAGCGTGATTGTCGCGTGGGCGGAAAGCTACATCGAAGCCCCTGAGGTCAGCGGCGAAATCGAACTGCCGGGCAGCCTGGAAGGCGAACAAGGCGACGTCGTGGTGTGGGAAAGCCCAAACGGTAAGTTTCAACAACACGTATCGGTCGGCGGAAAGCATCGCCTTTTGGCGGACGAGCCCCAGGCTTATGGCGGCCTGGATTCAGGCCCGTCGCCTTACGATTTGCTGTTGGCGGGATTGGGCGCGTGCACCTCTATGACGTTGCGTATGTATGCCGATCGCAAAAAAATCCCCTTGGAAAAGGTCACGGTGCGTCTGCACCACGACAAAATCCATGCTGAGGATTGTCACGAGTGCCAAACGAAAAACGGCAAGGTCGACGTGATAGAACGCGAAGTGGTGATGGAGGGCGACCTGGACTCAGCGACACGCGCGCGCTTGCTGGAAATCGCCGATAAATGCCCGGTCCACAAAACGCTGCATTCCGAGGTAAAGGTCGTCACCCGCGAAGGCGCAAAATAGGGGGGCTATCCCCAAAAACGTCCCGACACTCCTGCCGCGATTACCATAAGGCCGAGGATCAAGTTGGTGGTGACGATGCGCCGAATGACCGCCAAGTGCACGGCGGCGGCAGGCCAGTTTTCGCTTTCGACTTCGGTCTGTAATTTTGCGAAAGGGCGGAAAAATAAAAATGCAAAGAGGATAATCATGACCCATCCAACGCCATGCATGAGCGCGACGTGATAGCCTGCGGCCGCGAACCCACCGAAGTCGACGAACACCATGGCGTATCCGGTTAGAGGCAGCAGGACCACGCTCAACCACACCCAAGCGAAAAAGCGCGGGAATACATGGCTCCACACGCGCAAGCGGGTGGGGGGCTCTTCTTCCATCAAGGATGGACGAAGGGCCGTATGGGCGAAAAACATGCCGCCGACCCAGATGACGGCAGCCAGCGTGTGCGCCGTGCTGGCGATGGGAAACAGAATTTCAATCAGGTCCATAGGTTTCGTCCCTCCCCGTGACTTGCCATGCATGCTTGTATTGAGATGAGGCTTTGTAAGCCATTCGATTGCCGTTTGGAAGTGTTTAAGAAAACCGTTCCCAGCCAAACCCCTCAAGGTCGATGCGCGGCGCATGGCCGCGCACCAGGTCGGCGGTGATGCGCGCCGAGCCCATGGCCATGGTCCAGCCCAACATGCCGTGGCCGGTGTTGAGAATTAAATTTTCCTGTTTTGCACGACCGAGCACCGGGGCGCCGTCTGGTGTCATAGGGCGCAACCCGGTCCAAAACGTTGCGTGGTCTGGCTCGGCGGCGCGGGGAAACATCCGCAAGGCGTTTTTCAACACCAAACGGGCGCGTTTCTCATCGAGCTCGCTGTCGTAACCGTTAAACTCCAACATGCCCGCGATGCGCAGTTTGTTGCCGAGGCGGCTGAACACCAGCTTGTGATCCTGGCTGGTGATGGAGGTCTTCGGCGCCATCGCGTCGTCGATGACCGGAAGCGTGACCGAATAGCCTTTGGCGGGGTAGATCGGCACCGACAAATCCAAGCTTTTAAGCAAGCGCGGACTGTAACTGCCGAGCGCCATGACAAACACGTCGCCTTCAATGGGACCGCGGTCGGTTTCAATGGATGCTATGCGCCAGCCTTCGCGGTGAAAACCTTTGACGGTGGTATTGAATTTAAAATCGACGCCGCGTTTAATACAGCGCTCGGACAGGGCCTTGGTAAAGGCGAAGCAGTCGCCGCTTTCGTCACGTGGCGTGTAGATGCCGCCCGCGATCAATAGCGCGCTATGGGCCAAGGCGGGTTCGGTCTCGATGCAGCCTTGGCGGTCGAGCATTTGGCGCTGGGAACCTAGCTCTTTCATCGTGCGGGCGTCTTCCAAGGCGCGGTCGAAAGCTTGTGCGTTCTGAAAAATGCTGATGATGCCGGTGTGCAGATGATCGAACGCGATCGTTTCACGTTTGAGCGTTTCAGCCATGCGTGCGCGTGAATAAAGCGTCAAACGTAAGATCCGTGCGGCGTTCACCCAATAGCGCGGTTCAGAGCAATTGGACAGAAATTTCAACGTCCACGACCATAGCGCCGGGTCCATGCGCAGGCGATAGAGCAGAGGGGCATCTTTGCGGCCCAACCATTTCAGGGCCTTTTCGATCACGCCGGGTGCAGCCAGAGGTTCGCCATGGTCGCACGACAATTGACCGCCATTGGCGAAGCTGGTTTCCAACGCGACGCCTTCTCGTTGTTCGATGACGGTGACATCATGGCCATCGCACGCCAATTCGTAAGCGCTGGTGACGCCGATGACACCCGCGCCAAGGACAACGACTTTCATCTCTGTTCCGCCAAACCTATGCTGCTCGGTTACACCCTGCCGACCTGTTTAAAGCCAGGATGCTCAGAAGTCCACGCCAAGCTTGACGATTTCACCATCCGTGGAGCCGACAAACACGGTTTTGTTGTCCCCTGTGGTGCACACAAAGAACCGTGCGTTGAACGGTAAGTCGTAGGACTTCAACTCGTCCCCGTTTTTACGGTCGAGAATGTGCAACGTGTCGCGCATGTCCAGCGCATAGACCGCTTTGTCGTCGGCAATCAATTCGGCCATGAAGTGGCCCCACTTTTTGTAGCCGGATGAGGCGCGGTGGTCGTCGGTGAGATGACGCCAGCGCATGTGGCCGTTGCGCACGTTCAGCGAATAAATCCAGCCCGTGGGCGACCAAAAATAGGTTTCATCGTCGGCGACCATGTGGCTGTTGATGAAATTGCCGCCGTAAAAACGCCACAGGCGCTCGCCGTTTTCAATTTTGATGCCGTAGACATCGTCCTTGTATCCCCCCGCGACCAAGATGTCTTGCCCCTTGGAATCTTGGGCAACGTACAATTGGCGCAGGTATTGCCAACGGCGTTTGCCGGTGTTGTTTTTCCACACCAAAGACCCGTCTTCGATGTCGATGGCGTAAAGGTTGCCGTCGCCGGGGCCCAGCAAAACCCATTTGTTGTCGTAGGCGATGGGCGGGTAGGCGATTTGGCGGGGCACCACGATTTCGAACTCCCAAAGTTCTTCGCCGGTGCGCGCGTCGAAGGCTTTGAGCCAGCTGTCTTGGCCGACCACGACCTTACCTGCCGCGACCAGCGGTACGCTCAGTTGTTCTTTTTCACCGACCGTGTAGGTCCACAGCGTTTTGCCGGTTTCGGCGTCCAGCGTCGCCAAGCCCTTGCGCCCCGCCACCACCATCACGCCGTCGCCGAGGCGTGGACGAAAGTGCGACGGCACCGGCAATTTGGTCTGCCACAGTTGCTTGCCGTTGGTGTCCCACAGTTCCGCCGTGGTGTCGCCGGACAGGTAGATGCGGTCCGATGTGCAGGTGAACGGGCGCAATTGCGCGTTGCCCGTTTGCCACGAGCCTAGAACCTTGGCCGGTTCGTCCACGGCGCGTCTCATTTCGCTTGGCTTGCGAGCGGCGGCATGTGCTGTGCTGACGGTTACGCCCAGCACGGCGGTGGCGCTCAAGGTCAGTAAGGCCAGGCGCAGAAAAAATATGAAGGCAGCCTTAAGGGGTGTACTCATCAATGCCTCTGTCCGCTCTCAATGTTATTATTTTATAATTTGTTGTCACGAAAAAGGGGGCTTGGTCGCCCAAGTCCCCTTCAATCGTTGGTGCCTCAGGGCGATCAGTTGCACTTCGCGCCTTGGTCAACCCACTTCATGAGAATGTGTAGGTTGTAAGGATCGCGATCCGCGTCCGAAGCGATGCCCATGGGCATACGGTTTTGGGTCAAACGCATCCACAATTTGGAACCTTCCGGATTGCCGGGCTTGACGATCAAGACCGGCGGTAGGCCTTCGGCGGCCTTGGCAACTGAATCCGCGCCTTTCTCGACGATATTGGACCAACTGGTCAGGGCCATTTCGTGGAAGGACGGCGGTTCTTGGTTGGACATGTGGCAATCGGTGCACTTGGTTTCGCCGCCGAACGCGCCTGCCGTTCTGAACAACGGAAGAACGTTTTTGCTGAAATTGGCGTCGTTTTTCAAGCCGCCCTTGATCCAATCGTACACGATCAAGTGGTTCTTGGTGTTGGACGGATACGCCGGTGAAATGCCGAGCGGCATGCGGTTGTCTCGCAGAGAACGGCGCATGGAGCCGCCGCTGCCTTTGCCCGGTGTCACGAACGGGCCCGTTACGCCCCCCTTGAGAATGCCTTCGCAGCTCGACAGGTCGAGGCCGTTGTAGGCTTTTGCCGAGTTGTGGCACACAACGCAAGCCGCGCCTTCGCCAAAGGCGTTGTCCGTGCGCATTAATGTGGCGACACGTTCGTAAGAGACAGGAATGTTGGCGTTGATAACCATGTCAAAAACAGCTTGAACGTGTTGGTCGAGTTCTTCTCCGCTTTCGGCAACCGCCGGAGACGAAGAGATGACCAAGCCGAGTGCGGCAAAGCCGGCCAAGGCGGCAAAGCCCCGGCGTTTAGCAGTGATAGCCATGTGAAGTACCCCCATTGCTTAGGTTGCTCCCCCTGATGAAGTGTGATTCGAAAACACATGAGTTTTACGAACATGTTTGGTCGATAAGAACGGTTCGACCGGTTGCGTCCCTCCCGAAACGCGCACCTAAAAAGAAGCGTAAATTGCATGAAAATTCAAGGTATATTTTCAAATCCACTATATTTACGGCATATTATTACTTGTAATAGAGCTTAAAAAATGACTGTTTAGTGGTTGTGCACTGCATTAATTAGAAAATCATAAAGTATTAAATTAGAATATGTTAATGACTATTTGTTCAGGTTGCGTTCAGGTAATACCCAATGATTTTAGGGTTTTTCTAAACAATAAGAAAACATACCTATGATTAGAAACCGGCTATTCGACTGATCCGCACTTGCGCTACACTGTAAGCGTGCGCCGTTTCGCGTATGGGCAGCCGCCACGCGTATTTTTTGTTTGAAAAATGGGAAAGGGTGCCGATGGAAGTCTTAAGCGTTTCACAAATGCGCGCCGCCGACCTCGCCGCCGTCGCTGACGGCGTGTCCGCCGCTCGGTTGATGGAGGCTGCGGGCAAAGGTGTTTGCGATGCCATTCTGGCGCGGTGGGAGCCGCGTGCGGTCGCCGTATTGGCGGGGCCGGGCAACAATGGCGGCGATGGTTTCGTTGTCGCCCGACTGCTGAAAAAAGCCGGTTGGCCCGTTACGGTCTACTTACAAGGCGGTAAAAGCGATTTAAGCGGCGAAGCGTTGGCCAACGCCAAACGATGGCGCAAGAAAGTTCAGCCCTTGGAGGCCGTACTCGACGTCATCGCCTCTCTTGAATGCGCCGACGATGTGTTGGTTGTCGATGCTTTGTTCGGCACGGGCTTAAGCCGTCCCTTGGACGGTGCGGCAAAGATACTGGCGGAACTTCTGACCGTGTCTCAGGCTCAAGGCAACGCACCGGTCGTTGTGGCGGTGGATGTGCCGAGCGGTTTATGCGGCGACACCGGACGCGCACTGGGCGGAAAACGGGGCGGAATTTGCTTTCACGCCGATCTCACCGTGACCTTCTGCCGCCCCAAACCCGCGCATGCTTTGATGCCGGGACGCAGCCTGTGCGGTGAAATCGTGGTTGCCGACATCGGCATATCGGACGGTGTGGTGAAGCGTGTGTTCAAATCGACATACATCAATACGCAGGACCTGTGGGCGGCCGTCTTTCCCCGTCATGAAGCCGATATCCACAAATACGCCCGTGGACATATGGTGATTCTGGGCGGCGGCGAGATGACGGGCGCCGCGCGGCTGGTGGCGGGCGCGGCGAGACGTGCGGGTGCTGGCTTGGTGAGCATCGCCGCACCACAAAAAGCCTTTCCCATTTATGCGGCCGGTGTTGAGCCCGGCATCTTAACCCCCCCTTTTACGGGCTTGAAAGGGTTTCGCAATCTGGTTGAAGATCCGCGCAAAAACACTTGCGTGATTGGGCCGGGGGCGGGGGTGAGCAAGATCACCCGCGCGATGGCCCTTGCGGCGGTCTCATTGAACAAGCGCTGCGTGCTTGATGCGGATGCATTAACGGTCTTTGAAAGCGATTCCAAAGCGTTGTTCAAAGCCGCAAAAGCGAATTTAATAGCAAACGGCGGGGTCGAATCGGTTGTGCTCACACCCCATGGCGGCGAATTCCCCAGGTTGTTTCCCGATTTGGCGCGGCGTTACGCAAGACCCGGAACCAAGGGCGGGGCGAAAAACAGCAAGCTGACCGTGACCCGCGAGGCGGCAAAACGCTCCGGGTGCGTGGTGTTGTTCAAGGGGCCCGACACGGTTGTCGCCGCGCCCGATGGCCGCGCCGCGTTCACCACCAACGCACCCAGGACCCTGGCGACGGCTGGCGCAGGGGATGTGCTGGCGGGCATGATCGGTGCTCTGTTGGCTCAAGGCATGCCTGCGTTTGAGGCTGCGAACGCTGCGGCGTGGTTGCAGGGCGAGGCGGCGAACGCCTTCGGAGCAGGGCTGATCGCGGAAGACATCGCCGACGAGCTGCCTGGGGTGCTGGAATGGCTGTTGGAGATGCTGCCTTAAACCCTATGTGACGTTATCCGCGTACCCGTTAATGCGCCCCTTAACGCGCCCGCTGGCGCAGGTGTTGGCGTATGCGTTGACAGGGGGGCCGAATTGTATAAAGTGCGCGCCACGTCCGGTTGCCGGGACCTTCGGCGGGCGTGGTGGAATTGGTAGACACGCCAGATTTAGGTTCTGGTGGCGGAAACGCCGTGGGGGTTCAAGTCCCTTCGCCCGCACCACAAATAGCCGGTCCCCGGACACCGATTGGAAATTGAGCAGGGTGCTCGCCGTATCCAAAGCGATGCGCGCCAGCGCCCCCAATGTTTTTATTAGAGAATGCGAACGGGTTCCACCATGCAGGTTACAGAAACCAAAAACGAAGGCCTTAGCCGCGAATTCACCATCGTCGTTCCGGCGAACGAATTTGAAGAGCAGGTTTCCAGCCGTCTCAACGAGATGTCTAAAACCGTGCAAATGCCGGGCTTTCGCAAGGGCAAAGTGCCCGTCAGCCTTCTGCGCAAAAAGTACGGCCCCAACATCATGGGCGAAACCCTGGAGAAATCTGTACAAGAGAGCTCTACCAAAGTGATGGCCGACAACGACTTGCGTCCCGCGATGCAGCCGAAGATCGAAATCACCAGCTTCGAAGAAGGTAAAGACCTCGAATACACCATGGCCGTCGATGTCATGCCGGAGATCGATCTGGGCGATTTCTCCAAAATCTCGGTCGAGCGCCTGATCGCCGAAACCGACGAGTCGGAAGTCGACGCCACCTTGGCGCGCATGGCCGATGCCTACAAAACCTCCGCACCGGTCGCGCGCAAGCGCAAAGCCAAATCCGGCGACGTGGTCAACATCGACTTCGTGGGCAAGGTTGACGATGAAGAGTTCCCCGGCGGCAAAGCAGAAGGTTTCGACCTGGAACTGGGTTCCGGTAGCTTCATTCCCGGCTTTGAAGATCAACTGATCGGTCAAAACCCCGGTGATGAGCTCGACGTCAACGTCAAGTTCCCCGAAGAATACGGCGCCGAAAACCTCGCCGGTAAGGATGCGGTGTTCAGCGTTAAGATCAACGAGTTGAAAGAATCCAAGCCGTCCGAGATCGACGACGAACTGGCCAAAAAAGCCGGCATGGAAAACCTCGATGCGCTGAAAACCGCCATTCGCGAACAGCACACCCAGGGCTTCACACAGATTTCCAAGCAGAAAGCCAAGCGCGTTTTGTTGGACGCGTTGAACGATGCATACGACTTCGATCTGCCCCCAGGTTTGGTCGAGGCCGAATACGAAAGCATTCAAAAGGCGTTCACGGAAGCCAAGGAAGCCGGTCAAGAGGTCGAAGAGATGACCGACGAAGAGCGTGAAGCGGACTTCCGCGACATCGCCAAGCGTCGCGTAAAACTCGGCTTGTTGTTCGCCGAAGTCGGCCGTGAAAACAAGATCGAAATCACCCAGGACGATCTGCAAAAGGCCATCTTGCAAGAGGCCCAGAACTATCCGGGCCAAGAGCAGATGGTGTTCAAGTACTACCAGGAAAACCCGGAAGCGATGCAGCAGCTGTCCGGCCCGGTGTTCGAGGACAAGGTCACCGACTTCATCATGGAATTGGCCAAGACCACAGATAAGGTTGTGTCGGCTGACGAACTGATGGCCGAGGATGAAGAACCGGCCAAGAAAGCTCCGGCGAAGAAAGCCGCCGCCAAAAAGGCCCCCGCGAAGAAGGCCGCGCCGAAGAAAGCTGCCGCTAAAGACGCCGATAATGAGGGGGGCGACAAGCCCGCCGCCAAAAAAGCGCCCGCGAAAAAAGCACCGGCGAAGAAGCCAGCGGCCAAAAAAGCGGACTGATTTCACGCTTTATTTGCCAATTGGGTCTTTTCTTTTCGTTTCCCGCCCCCATACTCTGTGGGGCGGGTTTCGATTCCAAACCCTTAGTTCTTCTGCCACGTTCTTCTGGCATCAAAAAATTTTAAGGATAAGCTCAAGCCATGCGTGACCGTGATCCCATCGACACTTACATGAACAGCTTGGTGCCCATGGTGGTGGAAACCACCAACCGGGGCGAACGCGCATATGACATCTATTCGCGCATGCTCAAGGAGCGCATCATCTTTTTGACTGGCGGCGTTGACGATCACGTTTCCAGCTTGATCTGCGCGCAGCTGCTGTTTTTGGAAAGCGAGAACCCGAAAAAGGACATCTCGTTCTACATCAACTCGCCCGGCGGCATCGTGACGTCGGGGCTCGCCATCTATGACACCATGCAATACATCCGTCCCAGTGTTTCGACGGTGTGCATCGGTCAAGCGGCGAGCATGGGCTCGTTGTTGCTGACAGCCGGTGCGCCGGGCAAGCGATACGCATTGCCCAATGCGCGGGTGATGATCCATCAACCGTCCGGTGGGGCGCAAGGCCAAGCCACCGACATTGAGATCCAAGCACGGGAAATTCTGTCGCTGCGTGCGCGCCTCAATGACATTTACGTCAAACACACCGGCCAGGACCTGGCGCACGTCGAGGCCTCTATGGAACGCGATAAGTTCTTGAGCCCTGACGAAGCCAAAGAGTTCGGTCTGATCGATGAAGTTGTCGACCAACGTCCGTTCGACGACGATGAGACGGACAACGCCGACGACTGATCGGGTTTGCAAAAATCCCCCTGTCGCGTGCGGCTCTCGTGCCGCAGGGCAGGGGTTTTTTTGTGCCGATTTTTTTTCATCGCAGAAGTTTTTTTAAGGAAATCAAAAAAAATCCCTGATAAACCCTAACGTCTAATTTATTCCCTGTCGTATGCCTGTGCGCATGACGTACGTGTGTCATTTCGATCAAGGTCTTGTAAAAGCTGGCGAAGCACCGGCAGGGAGCCCATATATCGACAAGAGGGCCCCTCGGCCCGCCATGTATTGGCCTCCGGGACAAGGGGGCTTATACGTAAATAATTGAGAAGGGGATTGTCCCCTCCCACCGCCAGTGGCTAAGATGTCTGGCAAATCTCGCCAAGAGTCGAAGAACGCGGCGGGGAATAATACGAACGGAGAACTCATGAGCAAGTCCAGTAGTGGCGATTCCAAGAACACGCTTTACTGCTCGTTTTGCGGCAAGAGCCAGCATGAGGTCCGCAAACTGATTGCGGGCCCGACGGTCTTTATCTGCGACGAGTGTGTTGAGCTGTGCATGGATATCATTCGCGAGGAGCACAAAAGCTCGCTCGTGAAATCCGGTGAGGGCGTGCCCACTCCGCAGGAAATCTGCGACGTTCTCAACGATTACGTGATTGGGCAGGGGCACGCAAAGCGTGTCCTGTCGGTGGCGGTGCACAATCATTACAAGCGCTTGGGCCATAGCTCCAAGTCCGATGACGTTGAACTGGCAAAATCCAACATTTTGCTGTTGGGACCCACCGGCAGCGGCAAGACCTTGTTGGCGCAAACCTTGGCGCGTATCCTCGATGTGCCGTTCACCATGGCTGACGCCACCACCCTGACCGAGGCGGGCTATGTGGGCGAGGATGTGGAAAACATCATCCTTAAGCTGTTGCAGTCCGCCGATTACAACGTCGAGCGCGCGCAACGCGGTATCGTCTACATCGATGAAGTCGATAAAATCAGCCGCAAGTCCGACAACCCGTCCATCACCCGCGACGTGTCGGGTGAAGGCGTGCAGCAGGCGTTGTTGAAGATCATGGAAGGCACCGTCGCCTCCGTGCCGCCGCAAGGGGGGCGCAAGCATCCGCAGCAGGAGTTTTTGCAAGTCGACACCACCAACATCCTGTTCATCTGTGGCGGCGCGTTCGCGGGGCTGGACAAAATCATTTCCTCGCGCGGCAAGGGCTCGTCGATCGGGTTTGGCGCCGATGTGCAAGTCCCCGATGCCCGTGGCGTCGGTGAAGTGCTCCATGAGCTGGAGCCGGAAGATTTGCTGAAGTTCGGCCTGATCCCCGAATTCGTTGGCCGCGTTCCGGTGCTGGCGACGCTGGAGGATTTGGACGAAGACGCTTTGGTAACCATCCTGACGGCGCCGAAAAACGCGTTGGTCAAACAGTACCAGCGTCTGTTCGAGATGGAAGACGTGCAACTGACCTTTACCGACGGCGCGTTGATCAGCATCGCCAAAAAGGCGGTCGAACGCAAAACCGGCGCGCGTGGGTTGCGTTCAATCATGGAAGCGATTTTGCTCGACACCATGTTCGATCTTCCCAGCCTCGACGGCGTGGAAGAGGTGGTGATCAACCGCGAAGTTGTCGCCGAGGGCGCAAAACCGCTGTTTATCTATGCAGACCGCAATGAAGAGGTGGAATCGAGCGCCTAAATCGCTTCGGGCCGCTGAAATCGAGCCTTATAGCTCTTGATCGAACCGCCGGACGGCTAAATGTCCGGCGGTTTTGTCGTTTTCCACCGGTTAGTCACCATTTTTTGCTGTTTATCCCCACAATTACATGAGAATTGTGCTTTGCGCCCTTGAAGAGGGGACGAAAGGAGGCCATCTTTTCTAACAACCCCGCAAAACCGGCACCCCAAAAATACACGGCCGGCAAACACATTTTTCATAAGGACTTCGTGCCGATATGAGCATCTATTCTTCCCAAGGCGAAATGCTGCCCGTCCTGCCGCTGCGCGATATAGTGGTGTTCCCGCATATGATCGTGCCCCTGTTTGTCGGTCGTGAAAAATCGGTGCGTGCGCTGGAAGATGTCATGCGCGAAGACAAACAAATTCTGCTGGTGGCGCAAAAAAACGCCGCCCAGGACGAGCCGCAACCCGAAGACATCTATTCGGTCGGCACTGTATCCACGGTTTTGCAATTGCTCAAACTGCCTGATGGCACCGTAAAGGTGTTGGTCGAAGGCGGTCGCCGTGCAAAAATCATGAAATACGGCGACAAGGATGAGTTCTTTCAGGCCGAGGTCGAATTTATCGACGAAGAAGATGGCGATGAGAAGGAGCTTGAAGCCCTGTCGCGTTCCGTCGTCGGCGAATTTGAGCAGTACATCAAGCTGAACAAGAAAATTCCGCCTGAGGCCCTGGTGTCCATCAACCAGATCGAAGACGCCTCGAAGCTGGCCGATACCGTCGCCTCGCATCTGGCGCTGAAAATTTCCGAAAAGCAGGAACTGCTGGAAATCCAAACCACCGGCGAGCGCCTGGAACGCGTCTATTCGTACATGGAAGGCGAAATCGGCGTGTTGCAGGTGGAAAAGAAAATCCGTTCGCGCGTCAAACGCCAAATGGAAAAAACCCAGCGCGAGTACTATCTGAATGAGCAGTTGAAGGCCATTCAGAAGGAACTGGGCGAGGGCGAGGAAGGCAAGGACGAAAACGCCGAACTGGAAGAAAAAATCAAGAAAACCCGCCTGTCCAAGGAGGCGCGCGAAAAATGCATGGGTGAGTTCAAGAAACTCAAGTCCATGTCGCCGATGTCGGCGGAAGCCACCGTGGTGCGCAATTACCTCGATTGGATTTTGGGCATTCCTTGGAAGAAGAAGTCTTCGGTCAAAAAGGATTTGAACGAAGCGCTAGACGTTCTTGATGCCGATCACTACGGCCTGGAGAAAGTCAAGGAACGCATCCTCGAATATCTTGCCGTGCAGACCCGCACCAAAAAACTCAAAGGCCCAATTTTGTGCCTGGTGGGTCCGCCGGGCGTCGGTAAAACGTCGCTGGGTAAATCCATCGCGCGTTCGACGGGACGCAAATTCGTGCGCATGTCGTTGGGCGGGGTTCGCGACGAGTCTGAGATTCGCGGCCACCGCCGCACCTACATCGGTTCGATGCCGGGCAAGGTCGTCCAGGGCATGAAGAAGGCGAAGGTGTCCAATCCGCTGTTCTTGCTTGATGAAATCGACAAAATGGGCGCCGATTGGCGCGGCGATCCGGCCTCGGCGTTGCTGGAAGTGTTGGACCCGGAACAGAACTCGACCTTCAACGACCACTATCTGGAAGTCGATTACGATCTGTCGGACGTGATGTTCGTGACCACCGCCAACACCATGAATATGCCAGGCCCGCTCATGGACCGCATGGAAATTATTCGCCTGTCGGGTTACACCGAAGATGAAAAGGTCGAAATCGCCAAGCGTCACTTGATCGCCAAGCAGGTCGAAGCGCATGGCCTGAAAAAAGACGAGTGGAACATCTCCGACGGGGCGTTGCGCGACCTGATCCGCTATTACACCCGCGAAGCCGGTGTGCGCAGCTTGGAACGTGAAATCGCCAAATTGGCGCGTAAAGCGACCAAGGAAATCCTCATGGAGAGTGAGGTCGATCACGTTAAGGTCACCTCGCGCAATCTGGAAAAATACTCCGGCGTGAAACGCTTCCGTTACGGCGAGTTGGAAGAAGAAGACAAAGTCGGCATCACCACCGGCTTGGCATGGACCGAAGTCGGCGGCGAGATTTTGCAGATCGAAGCGCTGATGGTGCCTGGAAAAGGCCGCATGACCATCACCGGCAAGTTGGGCGATGTGATGACGGAATCGATCCAAGCCGCCAAATCCTTCGTCCAGTCGCGCGCCACGACGTTCGGCATTTTGCCGCCGTTGTTCCACAAGCGCGACATCCACGTTCACGTGCCCGAAGGCGCCACCCCGAAAGACGGTCCCAGCGCCGGCGTCGGCATGGTGACCTCGATCGTGTCGGTTCTGACCGGTGTTGCCGTGCGCAAAGACGTCGCCATGACGGGCGAAATTACCCTGCGCGGTCGGGTTTTGCCCATCGGTGGCCTGAAGGAAAAGTTGCTCGCGGCACTGCGTTCGGGGATCAAAACGGTCCTGATACCGGCCGACAACGAAAAAGATTTGGCCGAAATTCCCGACAATGTGAAGAAGGGGTTGGAGATCATTCCCGTCGCGCGTGTCGAGCAGGTTCTGGAACACGCCCTTGCCGAGCCGCTCACGCCCATCGAGTGGGATGAAGACGATCTGGATGCCTCGGTCGCCTCCAAGACGGGCGACGATGACCTGAACGAAGTGATCACGCATTAAGCATTTTTTCGAACGTCAAAAATAACCCAAAGCAAGCAACCCCGGCGAAGCAAACGTTTCGCCGGGGTTGTTTTTGTCAGGAACTTGTCAGGTTCGCCAAATGTGTAGCGTCAATTTACATAAAAATGCTCTGAAACCCGCAAAAAACTGGGGAAAACTCAACATGTGTGATTGACGCGGTTCGGGTTTCAACACTAGAGTCCTGCATCAACGAATCACCGCGCCGCCCAAACGGCGCGTATCTGTACCAATCCTTGACTTATAAAGGGGGCCTTAAGTTGAACAAGAATGATCTGATTGCCGCGGTTGCGACCAGCACGGACCTGTCCAAAGCGGACGCCACGAAGGCTGTGGACGGTGTTCTCGACGCCGTTACGGGGTCTCTGAAAGCCGGTAACGAAGTCCGCCTCGTCGGCTTCGGCACCTTCAGTGTGGCTGCACGCGCAGCGTCCACCGGCCGCAATCCGCGCACCGGTGAATCCATCCAGATTCCAGCCTCCAACCAGCCGAAATTCAAAGCTGGTAAGGCACTTAAAGACGCCGTCAACTAAGACTGCGTCTCTGCGATGTGCGGCCGCTCCCCGACTGGGTGCGGCCGTTTCGCATTTTTAGGATTTGAGTTGATTTAAGCTTGAGTTCACAGGAGCGGGGCAGTAGTGTCGCCTCGTTTTCAAAAGATCAAATCGGGGCGGTTAGCTCAGCTGGCAGAGCATCTCGTTTACACCGAGAGGGTCGGCGGTTCGATCCCGTCATCGCCCACCACCGAAACCCCTTGGGAAACCAGGGGGTTTCGTCTTTTTCAGGGTGGTATTCGGCAGATGCCGCTAAGCGGGTTTTGCAAACTGGTTTGCTAAACTCAGTGTTTTGCCCAGGTTTTCCGCCACATCCTCCAAATAATCCGGCGAAAATTTGCGATAGATGCGGCGCACCGTATTGGGGTGTGTTGCCGTCAAGTCCGCGATCTTGTCCACCGAATAGCCATCCTCCGCCAGCCATGAAATGACTGAGTGCTTGAGGATATGCGGGCATGCCCAGGGCACTTTGGCCTTTCGCGCAGCTTCGCTGAATGAACGCACGATGTTTTGGACCGGCTTGCCCATGTACTCGATCACATGATCCGTCTGCGCATACTCCAGCGCTACGCTCAGCGCCGCAACCACGTCCGGGCTGACAGGCACCACGGTGCGGCGTTTTTTTGTGATCGTCATTTCCGGATCGCTGAAGTCCAACCGACCGCGTTCCAGATCCACACGGGCCCAGGTCAAACCAAGGATCGCGCCCCTTCGGGCTCCCGTTGTCATGGCGATCAACAGATACAGCCGCAAATGCATAGGCTTGGCCGCGTCGAATAGCGCCCTGGCTTGATCCCGCGTGAGAAAGCGTTCCCGTGGTGGCCGTTTGGCCGGGATGTCGATATACGGGGCCTTGTCGATCCAGTCGTTTTTGACCGCCATGCGCAGAGTTGTGCGCAGCTCGAAAAGCTCCTCTATCAAGGCTGATGGAACGTGCTTTCGTTTTTTCCAGTAGTCCTTGACGAATTGCGGCGTGATCCGTTCGGGCCGTATCGGTCCGAAGTGTGCTTTCAGTTGGTTGTGAAAGGTCGGTGTTTTTGCCGCCCTGGCTTTGCCCGACGATTTCAAGTCGTCCAGCCGCAAATCCAGCAACGCTGAAACGGTCGGAGACTTGGGTGCACTCTTGGCCGCGAGGTATTCGCTTAAGAAGCATTGAGCCGCTCCTTCATCCGAAGTACCTGTGCTGTAGACTTCCCGCCCGTCGCGGACGTACCAGTTTTCTTTGCCTCGAATTCGGACGATGCGGGACGGTTTGCGTGGTCGGGACATTGCTGTTGTTCCAGATACTCAATGACAGAACTTTCGAATATGCGGATCGCACATCCGTTTTGTCGTTGGTGCCCTTTTAGAATGCCCTTTTTGTAGTGGCTCCGAACAGTCTCATATGAACAACGCAGAAGTGCTGCCACTTCCATCATGGTCATTAATCGACCAAGCTCCGGCTCATTTGCATGAACGAGGTGCGGTAAAACATCGGCTCGAATATTTTTCGGGTGTTGAGGTAGAGAAGGGGAATGTGTATTATGTTGATCATCAAGCAACGTCATCAGACTTTCCTTTCGATTGTTTGGTTGAGACAGCGCCAACTGCCTCAGAGTTGATTGTTGATTTTTCGGAACGGCTCGGATCATTTTGATCCGGGCCGTTTTCTTCTTTTAGGCTTTCTGCCATGTGCGCACGGCGCTCTTCCCACTTCTTGTGGTTTTCTTCGCCTGGATATGTTCCGCAAACAGCTTTTTGAATTTTGTCCAGGCGTTCTTGGATAAAGTGAAATTCAACGAAAAAATTTTCAGCGGCATTGTTGAAGTCTTGAATGCTTTTGAACTGCGTGCTGTCGTTAATCCACTCCTCATCAGATTTAAAATGGTAAAGAAAGCTAAATGCTTTAGGGAGGTCGTTAGGATGAACTCCTTTAGGGGGGGCTTCCCATATTTTCGGGTTCGCCTTAGCTTCCTTTTCTGCAAGTCCATGTTGAATTGCATCAAATGCTATGCGTGGATCAATCTCCAACAATTCACATATTTTCATCAAATTGATGGACGAGGGGATTTTTCCTCCTTCATCCTCGGGCAGTTCATATTTCACCATTGAGCTTGGGCTAATTCCGACAATATGGGCAAACTTCGTTCGCGCGATACCTTTCTTCTCGCGGCGATTACGAATTAGCTTGTGAAGTCCATATTCCATAAATTGCTCTAGCTTGAGTTTGGTTGAATTGGTGTAACAATAGTTACCCCTATTTGGCTAAAGTGTCAAATCCCTACTTTATGTGGCCGGAAAATATGAAAGAGGCCCTACAAATTGTGGGCCTCTGTCGTATCCTGGCGTGTGCTGTGTGACCAAGCTTGTTAGAATATGAACCGTTTATGCAACATGATTAAGAGGATGGGACATGAGTGATGACCAAGGGGATGAATTTTTTGTCGAATCTCGTGTCTGCGAAAAGCAGTTTGCTGACCATGCCCGTGCATTGGGGATTATTGCGGGTAACTGGGCAGTTCTCGAAAGCGAAATCGAGATGCTTTTTGGCTTCGTATTCAACCTTGACTACGTTCGTTCGAAAATAATTTTTCACGCAATCTCAACTCTAAATGTTCGAACAAACCTCATCTCAAGCATCATTTACGAAAACTACCAAGACACACCTATTGAGCAAGGGTGGAACAAAATTAAAAAGGATATTGAAGCAGCTTCCAAAGGGCGCAACGACACAATGCATTCGGTTTGGGCAGTTGATCCGAAAACTGGTGAGTTACAACGTCGACAAAGGAAAACCAAAGCTAAGCATATGTACATTCGCCAGAATTACAGCGCAGATGATTTAATGAAAATAGCTGAGATGATTGGCAAAACGGCAGGGGCCATAAATAACCTGTCTACGCAAGTACATAATCTAATGAAAGAATGACAGTGGCCGAATGCAAAAAGAAAACGGCCAGAGCTTCATAGCATCTGGCCGTTTTAAGATCATTCCTCGCGGCGAGGGAATGTTTGAATATTTTCCAAGTCGATACCATCACCTGATACAGATCGAGCTATAAGCTCAGGACGGATCGCCTTGATGATTTCCATATGATCGGGCTCTTCAAACCATGTGTATGTGAAAAAGGCGTCTTTGGTGATCTCGATTTTAAGGTTCTCAGCAAGTCGAACCAAACTTGATTGTTCGATCACGTACAGGTCAACACCAAACATTGCGGTGTCAACGATCCGCTCCTCGATACTGCCGCAATATTCTTGAGCTTGGCTTGCATCCTCGTTGAACAGATCGAAGATATTATCCACACTTTCTTTTTCGCATTGATGCAAGCGACGCTCAGAGGCCAAGGCGAGCAGTTCACCGGGTTCAAAATGTTTGAGAGCCGAAAGGATATCACTGCTAAGTGCCAAAGCACCGCGTTGGACGCCTTTGAACCCATGTGTGCGCATTTCGTCTAAATCGTTGAGCATGCCGCGCACCTGATCCATAGGGTCGTTTTCGTTGGCGGGCTCAATTTTCGGGACACCCGCTTTCGGTATGTCTGCGCTTTCCGCTTTCACGCTTTCGTTGGAGTTGCCGTCCTTTACCCATTCCAGGGTTACGCCGTACAAATCGCAAAGCGTCTGAACACGGGCAAGGGAAGGTTCTTGTGTCCCGCCTTCAATTTTTTCCAGAGACTTTTGCGGAATGTTCGTTTGCTCTTGGACTTCACGGCGTGACATTTCCTTTTCGTCACGAGCTTTGCGCAGACGCATGCCGACAGTTTCTTCCGTGCCTTCGATCACTTCATTCATTTTGATAGCCATTTTGTTTACCTCTTGGTTTTGTGTTTAAAAACCTCACCCTACGTAACGTAACGTTACGTAACGTTACGTAGGGCAAGGGGAGTTGCCCGGGGCCTTTTCCCGGGTGTATTGATTTGCCGTTTGATCATTGGAGCCGTCCTTCCGTATGCCCTTTCGGGTCTGGAGGGGGAGGCGACCAGTCTTGTGCCCACTCGTGAGCATCCCTTTCCGGGACAGTTGTCGTTGTAGTGTGCTTCATAGAAGGGCTTGCGCCCTGGGAGTCTTCAGGTGCCTCTGTGGCGGCTTTCTCGTCTTGGGCAACCCGAATGGCAAAAATGCCTTTGGCTTCGCTCACCGGGCCTTCTAGGCCGTTTGCCTCGACCATCTCAGCGAAGTTTCCGGTGTAGTCTTGAACGATCACGCAGGGTTCCATGCGCTGTGTGAATTTCGGCATGGGGCGGGTGATGGCCAACACCATATTGGGCCGTTCTTCGCCGCCGCTCTCAAGGCGGGGCTGGCGTGCCTTGCGTTCTGTGAGACGCCAAACCCACCGACCATCGACAGTCGGAACTTGGATAAGGTTTTGCTTGCGATCTGGATGATTGATGTGGGCTCGAAATTTACGAAGGGCACCAAGCGGGTGAAAAAATTTCAGCGGTCCTTCGCATACCGCGATCAATTCACCATCTTCACCCTTGCGGGTTTCAATTTCTCCCGTATCAGGGTCGAATTTTGCGCGGCCACCTGAAACTTGATGAAAGAGTTCGGCAAATTCTTCGTCAGTCAAACGCTCAAATTCAGCGGGCTTGAAGACGTACTTCACAACCTCATTGGCTTTCTCGATTTTGCTGTCGTGAACATATCCTTTCGGAAAGAAATTGATCGCGAACTCCAAAAACTCAGCCCATTTCTTTTTACCTAAAAAGCGATTGAAACGAAGCAAGGCATGGCTGTGAAGGTGCAGCATGGCCGCGTCATCATCACCGCGATGAATGGTGTTTTCGACGTTGTAAAATTGAGCTTCGATCCCGAGTTCTTTGAGCTTCGGATGCGCTGCAAATTTTGACATGCGACGGCAATGGGCTTTGTGGTGATCCCGATAGCTTTGCAAAGGACACCAGCCAGCCGAAACCACCAACATGCGCAACCGTCCGGCTTTGGTGTGATCGACCAAGTACCGGACGTGTTTCAGCATGTTGTGGACGTTGCGCGATTGCTGAAAGGGAATGAGGTTGCAGTTGCGGTAATCCGTCGCCAGTTCGGCTTGGCCTGATACGAGCCCAACAACGGACGTGTCGCCACGTGAGACGCGCCCTTTAATGCCTGCGCGTTCCAGTCGTTCAATGATGTCTTCAGACTGATCGCGTAGCTGACGTTCACGTATACGGCCATCAAGGTACGTGTCTCGGGCAACCTCACGGCCAATTAGGCTTTCATTGATTTCACGATTGCTAATCTCACCGGGACCTGCATTCCAACCGAAACCATCCTCTTTGCTGTTTTGCTTGGGCAGCGGGAGGGCCTTGCCTTTGCCTTTAGCTTCAGCGTGGGGGGAGGGACCGGTTTCGCCTGACGGCGAAGTAGCAGGGGCTTTAGGAGCGCGGTGTTTTTCAGGCTCGGAGCATTTGCCTCCACCACCGTGGAGGGGGGAGAGAATGGTTTCGCCTGACGGCGAGGGGGCGGGGTTTGAGTGGGAGAAGAGGCGGTCCGAGGCCGAAGCCAAGGAACCGCGCTCCCAAAGTCCCGCAGGGGCTACTACCTCCCCGCGGGCGAAACTGAAATTCTTGCCGAAAGAGCTGCTCATGAGCGCTCTCCAGCCTGTTTGACAATATCCCAGGAAATGACCGGGGAGGCAACCGGGGAACTCTCGGGGCGCGCTCCCTTTTTATTTCCTTTCAATGTCTTACGCTTCCCGGGGTGTTCCCGGAGAACAACTGCAACCGAGTTCGGATGCATGTCATACCGTGCAGCAATGTCTTGATTGCTGGCGCCCGCTTTGTACATGCGAATGAATTCGCGATTTCGGCGCTGACGTAGCTTACGTTGAAGGGGGGCCTTGAACCGAGTTATGGCAATTTCAAGGGTCTGCCAGTCTACGCCAAGTTGAGCGGCAATGGTTCGCGTGATGTTACGGCTCGTGGCAATATTCTTGCCGCCGCCAGCTCGTCGATGAAGGCGATAACCGAGACGGCCAAGAGCCCAAAATTCAGCAATATTTTTTTGAGAACGTTCTTCGCGTTTTTTCTTACTGGCCTCTGAATGGTGCTGTGCATTGGTGGCCGCGATCCGGGCCATCTGTCCGATCTGTTCACCGTTTGAGGCCAGCCATTCAGCAACCTCAATCGGCATTTCAAGGGTGAGAGTGATGTGTCCAGGGCGTGCGCGATCAGACATGGCGGACCTCCCAGGGGCGGGAAGTTAAGCCAGGCGCTTTTTGGTCTAGCCATCCAAAATTCCGATCGGTGACCAGGCCGAAAAGCGACAGGGAGTTTTGCAAACCAGTTTGCGAAACGATTTCGTCACGCTCGAAAAAGCGAGGAAATCCGCCATTGATGAAAATGGAAGGTTGGTCAGATTTGGTAAGGTTTGCCTTGTGTTGGGGACGTTTACACCGAGAGGGTCGGCGGTTCGATCCCGTCACCGCCCACCAGTTTCCAAAAGGCGGCGCATAGTGCGTCGCCTTTTTTGCTTTTCAGCCTTGTCTCAGGCTGAAAAGCAAAATGTATCCATGATAGCGGTTGCCTAATATAATCCCTTATCGGTTTGTTGATGGGATGGGAGGAAATTGGTGGTGCGTTATCATTCGTTTGTGCAAGTCATCTTTGTCGTTGGGCTCTCGGCATTTTTATCTGCGTGGGCGGGGGCATCTCATGCAAAAAGCTGCTCGAGGATGCCGAAAACCAAGGTGACGGTGAAGTTGCTGAACTCTAAAGCCAGGCTGAAACATGCCAACACCATGACCGAGATCAACCGTATGTTCGGCGTGCGGGCCAAGAGCGTCGGCGCGGGATTGAACGGTTGGCACGCGCCGGGTGGGAAAAACAGCGTCATCCGCGGCTTGACCCGCGCGAAACTTGGGGCTTCATACCAATTTCATCCGTATTGGGTGAAAAGCGGTGGGACGTATTGTTACACAGCCAAGGATTTGACCGTCGAATTCGGATACACTGAACACTATGTGTTCATCCCCCGCATCTATGCGCCCAAGTCGTGCGAATACAAAGTCGTATACAACCATGAACGCACGCATGTGAGGATCAACCGTCAGGCCCTGTCGAAATTCGGCGCGACGCTGAAAACGAAACTGGAAAAGAAACTGGCGAAATCTGGTGTGGTGGTGGTCCGCAAGCAGAGCGCGGGAGTGCAAACGTATCGCAATCTAGTGAACGCCGTTCTCGCCGATTTGATTGAGGAAATGTATACGTACTCAACCCCCTTGCATGACAAAATCGACACGCCGAGCAACTATCGGCGCGAAGACGCCAAGTGCAAAAAGTGGGTTAAAGACGTGCGCTGAGCTTTGGCGTCCGCCAAGTCATAACGCACCATCGATAAACATCGGATCATCCCAGAAGCGGGGCTTTTCAGGGGGGAATCCGATATGACCTCTACACTTGTATGTGTGCAGGCCCATTATGGCTGTGCAGATTCATAAAAACTGTAGCATTTTATTCACTCCGGGGTGTGTTCAGGCGTGCTCAATTGCATTAGTATCTGAACTGCAATCACGGTATTGCCAACGCGAGCGGGGGCTCCCCATGACGGACACCAAATCATCTGACCAGGATGTCGAGCTGAAGCTGCTGCGTGAATTTGCGCACGAAATCCGCACCCCGCTCAACGCCATGCTGGGCTTTTCGGCTATGATGAAAAAAGACGCTCTGCCGCATCCGCTGTCGGAGGAGCGCATATTCGATTATGCGGAACGCATCAATGTCTCGACCCGCCGTTTGTTGCAAATCTGCGAGCGGGTCTTGGACCAGGCCATCCAGGGGCAGGCGGTGGTGCAGAAGGAAGATGTGGATTTTCACGTCTTTTGCCCGGAAATCGTTCGCACATTCGAAGTCGATGCCGAGGAACGAGGGATCGACCTTAGCTATACCATTGCCCATGATTTTCCGGTTTTACACACGGATCCCGTGGTGATGTATGAAATCATGACCAACCTCATCAGCAACGCCATCAAGTTCACGCCCAAAGGGGGCGCCGTCACGGTTAAGGGGGAACGTGACTACAAAAACCACGGCCTCATTCTCATCGTTCAAGACACAGGCAAGGGCATTCCCGCAACGATCTTGATGAGCTTGATGAAAGGCGGCGCGGTGACCACATCGTTCGCCCATTCCGAACGCAAGGGCTGGGGCCAAGGTATTCAGTTCGTATACGAAAAGGTCAAGCTGCTCGGCGGAACGTTGGAAATCGAAAACGCCATGAGTGGCGGCACCGTTGCATGCATTCGCATGCCGACGAATGACTGATCCCTCTCCATTGCCTCTGCGTCATTGATGTTCACTTCGGTGATAGCTACATAGAAACAACCGCTTGTCATTGGCGTTGTACGCGCCGGGGCGGGATGTTGAACAGAACCCAAAAGGTGTGTCCATGGGCAGTGACCCCCTCCCCGAAAGCAAATCGGACAAGGCTCTTATAAGTGAGTTCGCGCACGAAATCCGCACGCCACTGACGGCGATGCTGGGCTATGCCTCGTTTCTCAAGGGAGACGGCGATGTGGCGTTGACACCCGAGCAAAGCAAGGACTTCGCCGGGCGTCTTCATAATTCCACGAAACGCCTGTTGCAAATCACGGAACGCGTGCTTGATGAAGCGCTAAGCGGCGCACCCACGGTCACGAAGGAAAGCATCGATTTCGCGTCGTTCAGCGATGAAATTCTTAAAGTTTTCGAGGCCGATGCCAAGGCGCGCGGTATCCAACTGGTACAAGAAATTTCCGACAATTTTCCGATTCTGTGTACCGACCCAATCTTACTCTATGAAATGCTGACCAACCTGATTTCCAACGCCCTCAAATTCACGCCAAAAGGCGGTTTGGTGAAAATCAAAGGCGAAGTGGACATTCACAGCAACGGCCTCGTTTTGGTTGTCCAAGACACCGGAAAAGGCATTCCGGCATCGATTCTGATGCGCATGCTGAAAGGGACCGCAACGACCACATCGTCCGTCCACGCAGAACAGAAGGGATGGGGAAAGGGGGTCCAGTTCGTCCGTCAAAAAGCCCAGCTTTTGGGCGGAAATCTGGATATTGAAAACGCGCCTCAGGGCGGTACGGTGGCGTGCATTCGCATCCCGCCCCTATGAATTGTGGCCCTAGGCGTTTTAATGCGCAATGACGTGCGTGCGCCATAGGGTCAAAATTGGCAAAGGTGTGATGCGTTGGGCGCGCGCGTGTGTTTGAATAAAAAATAACAGCTTATCATGTTATGAAATGAAAATAACGTTCCCATAGACGCACCACGAAAGCCATTCACCATGACGAAGCACAGCCACGAAACCGTCAATCAGCCCAACCTCAGCGTCGTGGACCTGTTTTCCATCGGCATCGGACCGTCCAGTTCGCACACGGTCGGTCCCATGCGCGCGGCATATCGTTTCGTCACCGAACTCAGCGAGGATGGCGATTTGGAGCGTGTCGGTCATGTGCGTGTGACGTTGTATGGCTCTCTGGCGCTGACCGGGCGCGGCCACCACACGGATAAGGCCTTGATGCTGGGGCTTTCGGGTAAGCGCCCGCGCACCATTGAGGCCAAGGAGGTTTCGGACATTGTTGCGCGCATCACCGCAAGCCAGACGCTCAGGCTGGGGGGCGTGGCGAGTGTGGCGTTCGACCCGCAAGCCGACATCGCCTTCCTCGATCAAGAGGTGTTGGCGCGCCACACCAACGCCATGCGGTTTGAGGCGACGGACACGGACGGGCGTGCGATCAAGAGCGGAACCTTCTATTCCATCGGCGGCGGTTTCGTCGTGGAAGAGGGCGACGACGAGACGGACACCTACAGCACAGGCGACAATGTGCGAATCCGCTATCCGTTCACGTCTGCTGAAGAACTGTTGCAAATCGGGCGCGAGGAAAATCTTTCGATTCCTCAAATCATGCTGATCAACGAAACGGCCTGGCGCGAAGAGGACGAAACGTTTGCCTTTCTCGACCAAGTTCATGACGTTATGGACAGTTGTATCGAGCACGGCCTGCGTGGCGAAGGCAATCTTCCTGGCGGGCTCAATGTGCCCAGACGCGCCAAAAAGCTGTTGGAAGAACTCAACGCCAATTCGGAGCGTGGTCTGCGCGACCCTCTCACCATCATGGACTGGGTGAACCTCTACGCTTTGGCGGTCAATGAGGAAAACGCTTCGGGCGGGCGGGTGGTGACGGCGCCGACCAATGGGGCGGCGGGCATCATCCCGGCGGTTGTGCGCTATTATGAGCGCTTTTGCACCCACCGTTCCCCCACCGCGCAGGACGGCGTGCGTGCCTTTTTGCTCACCGCTGCGGCCATCGGCGTGTTGTACAAGACGCGCGCCTCCATTTCCGGGGCGGAGGTTGGCTGCCAGGGCGAGGTGGGGGTGGCGTGCTCGATGGCGGCGGGCGGGCTTACGGCGGCGCTCGGCGGCACCAACGAGCAAATCGAGAACGCCGCCGAAATCGGCATGGAGCACAACCTCGGCCTGACGTGCGATCCCATCGGCGGCTTGGTGCAAATACCTTGTATCGAACGCAACGCCATGGGCGCGGTCAAGGCCATCAACGCCGCGCGTCTGGCGCTCAAGGGCGACGGCGCGCATTTCGTGAGCCTCGACCAAGTGATCGAAACCATGCGCCAAACCGGCCTGGACATGCAGTCCAAGTACAAGGAAACGTCTCAGGGTGGTCTGGCGGTCAACGTGGTGGAGTGCTGAGTCTGGACCCTAATCTTTTTCGACAAGGCCGACTACGTCTTCTATCAATTCGACCAGGATGTGCCCGGCGGTGATGTGGGCTTCTTGGATGCGCCCGGTGTCCGTTGCCGGGACCACAAACGCTTCGTCGCACAGCGCCAAGGCTTTGCCGCCGGCGTTTGTTCCTGTGCCGCCGAGGAAGCCAAGTACCGTAATGCCTTTTTCGCGCGCCGCCAGCATCGCCTGTATGACGTTGGCCGAGTTGCCCGATGTGGTGATGCCCAGCAATACGTCGCCTGTGCGCCCCATGGCGCAGAGTGGACGCTCGAAGATGTGGTTGAAGCCGTAATCGTTGGCGCACGCCGTCAACGTCGATGTGTCTTGCGCCAAGGTGATCGCGGGCAGGGCGGCGCGTTCGCGATCAGAGCGCAGCCGCACCAGCAATTCCGCCGCGACGTGCTGGGCGTCGGCGGCGGAACCGCCATTGCCGCACAGCATCAGCTTACCGCCGTTTCGAATGCTGGCGCCGACGACTTTCGCCATGCGCACGAGAATCTCCGGCGCATCGCCGTCGGCGATTTGAACTTTCAGTTTTGCCGATTCGGCAAAGATCGACCGGGCCCGGTCTCTCATCTGTTGGCTGATGGCGTCGCTCACGGTGTTTCCCTGGTGTCTGGTCTTAGGTTTAGTGAGGGCGGAATGGCTTCGTCAGCGACATTGCCCTCTGGAATGCGCCTTGGCAAGTATACTGAAATCAGGTGGTGTGGCGGCGAAACCGCCGCGTGGCGCAAAGCGTCAAATTTTTTTCACAAAAGGCCTCGCACAAAGCTTGACGCCCGGCGGGGGCTGCATTACATAGACGCGTCCTCAGGCGACGGAGCTGCTTTGAAACTTGAGGAATGAGAACGGCGAAGGGGGTGTAGCTCAGTTGGTTAGAGCGCCGGCCTGTCACGCCGGAGGCCGCGGGTTCGAGTCCCGTCACTCCCGCCATTCCCGTTACAAAAACCGCGACCTTTCCAGGTTGCGGTTTTTTGTTTTTAGATGTTTTTTCCAGCTATGCACTGAGCGGATTGCTGCAATGCGAAAAAAAAGATCGAAACACACATTCTTGACTTGAACGCCACCGCAAACGGGGTAGTCTGGGCCTACCCAATCGGGGATATGTCGCTGTACGGAAATGTCCTATAAAGCTTATACACCTCGTGGGGAGGTATTGATGTGCGCGATACAATCAAAACAATTGAGCGCATCAGCTACTTAAAAATATTTCAACGGAACGTCCTGGGGAGTTCCTTAAATCCTATGACCGTGACGTCCTTCTCGCGCTTTGAAGAAACCAAAGGAATGCACCGTGTGCATTCGCTGGTCCGCTTCAGCCACGTCAGAGAAGACATTGCGGCTCATGGGGCTCCCCGATGGGAGCCTGGGCATGAGCGACGCGCTTTTATCTGATTATTTTCCGGTCCTGGTTTTTATTGGCATTGCTGGCGTGATGTCGATCTTCATGGTCGCGGCCAGTTGGCTCATCGGACGCCAAAAGCCGGACCCGGAAAAAGATTCGGCCTATGAATGCGGATTCGAAGCCTTCGAGGATGCGCGCATCAAATTCGATGTGCGGTTCTATCTGGTGGCGATCTTGTTTATTATTTTCGATTTGGAAGTTGCGTTCCTGTTTCCATGGGCGTCCAATCTGGGTTCCATCGGTTTGTTCGGTTTTTGGTCGATGATGCTTTTCCTCGCCGTGCTGACCATCGGCTTTGTCTATGAATGGAAGAAGGGGGCTCTGGAATGGGAGTAGAAACCAAACCGGGTGCCGACCAGGATGCCTTGCTGTCCGAGGTTGCCGATGAGTTGAATGAGCGCGGCTTCGTCGTCGCCAACGTCGACAAGCTGGTCAATTACGTGCGCACCGGCTCCATGTGGCCGATGACCTTCGGTCTGGCGTGCTGCGCGGTGGAAATGATCCACGCCTATGTCAGCCGTTACGATCTCGACCGTTTCGGTGTCGTGCCGCGCCCTAGCCCGCGCCAATCGGACGTGATCATCGTCGCGGGCACGCTGACCAACAAAATGGCCCCAGCGTTTCGCAAGGTCTACGACCAGATGGCGGAACCGCGTTGGGTGATTTCCATGGGCTCATGCGCCAACGGTGGTGGCTATTATCATTATTCCTATTCCGTGGTGCGCGGCTGCGACCGTGTTGTGCCGGTGGACATTTACGTGCCGGGCTGCCCGCCGACGGCGGAAGCGCTGATCTACGGCATCTTGCAATTGCAAAAGAAAATCAAACGGACAGGCACGCTGTTTCGTTAAGTCTCGCCGCCATGGCCGACAAGAAAGAGACCGGGAGTTTTTGGACCTATGGATCCAGCCCTTGAAGACTTGAAAGAAATCGTCACGGACGCCTTGGGCGCATCCGTCGTGGACACGACCTTGAGTATGGCCGAGACCCGTGGCGAGTTGTCCGTTCAGGTGAAGCGGGACGACATCGTGCGCGTGCTCACCTATTTGCGCGACAACGTCAATTGCCAGTTCAAGCAGCTGGTGGATCTTTGCGGCGTCGATTACCCCGAACGCGAAGAGCGTTTCGAGGTCGTCTACAACCTGCTTTCCATGACACTCAACCGCCGCATTCGCGTCAAAGTCCGCACGAATGGACTGGGCGGCGAACCGGTGCCGAGCGTCGTGAGCGTGTTTTCCACCGCAGGCTGGTTCGAGCGCGAATGCTGGGATTTGTTCGGTGTGGTGTTCGAAGGCAACCCCGACCTGCGCCGCCTCCTCACCGACTACGGTTTCGAAGGCCATCCGCTGCGCAAGGACTTCCCGCTGACAGGCTTCGTCGAAATGCGCTACGACGACGAAAAAAAGCGTGTCGTGTATGAGCCGGTCAAATTGACCCAGGAATTTCGCAGCTTCGATTTCCTCAGCCCGTGGGAAGGACAGCCTCCTGTTTTGCCGGGGGATGAAAAGGCCGAGAACCCTGAAGGGGAGGGCGCTTAAGTCATGGCTCAGAACCAAATCAAGAATATGACGCTGAATTTCGGCCCTCAGCATCCCGCCGCCCACGGCGTGTTGCGCATGGTGTTGGAAATGGACGGTGAAATCATCGACCGCGCCGATCCGCACATCGGTTTGCTGCATCGCGGCACCGAAAAACTGATCGAAAACAAAACCTATCAACAGGCCACGCCGTACTTCGACCGTCTCGATTACGTGGCGCCGCAGAATCAAGAACATGCTTTTGTTTTGGGCGTGGAAAAGCTGTTGGGCATCGAGGTGCCGGAACGCGCCCAGTACATCCGCGTGCTGTATTGCGAAATCGGACGCATCCTCAATCACATCCTCAATGTCTCGTCGTATGCGATGGACGTCGGCGCGATGACGCCGATGCTGTGGAGCTTCGAGGACCGCGAACGCCTGATGGAGTTCTGCGAACGGGTGTCGGGCGCACGCATGCACATGAACTATTTCCGTGTCGGTGGGGTTTCGCAAGACATGCCCGCGGGACTGGCCGAGGACATCTTGGCGTGGACCGAAAAATTCCCACAGATGATCGACGATATGGAAACGCTGCTGACGGAAAATCGCATTTTCAAACAGCGCACCGTGGACATCGCCAAGGTCAGCCCGGATCAAGCCCTCGATTGGGGCTTCACCGGGGCCAATCTGCGCGCCAGCGGTGTGGCTTGGGATTTGCGCAAATCCCAGCCTTACGACGCCTACGACAAAATGGATTTCGACATCCCCGTGGGTAAGCACGGCGATTGTTACGATCGCTATCTGGTGCGTATGTTGGAGATGAGGCAATCCGTGAACATTATGCGCCAAGCCATTGAAAATATGCCGGATGGGCCGTCCATTACGGAAAATCGCAAGGTCGCGTCGCCGCCGCGCGCGGATATGAAGACGTCGATGGAAGCGTTGATCCATCACTTCAAACTGATGACCGAAGGCATGCATGTTCCGGCGGGTGAAACCTATACCGCCGTCGAAGCCCCCAAGGGGGAATTCGCCGTTTATCTGGTGTCGGACGGCACCAACAAGCCGTATCGCTGCAAAATCCGTGCGCCGGGCTTTGCTCATTTGCAAGCCATGGACATGATGTGCGAAGGCCACATGCTGGCCGACGCCGTCGCCGTGATCGGTTCCATAGATATTGTGTTTGGTGAGATCGACCGATGAGTGAGGCCCCTATGAGTAAAGCGGGTGATACGTTCGCCTTTACGGCGGAAAACCTTGAGGCCGCGAAGGCAATCTTGGCCAAGTACCCCGAAGGCCGCGAAGCCAGCGCCACCATGCCGCTGTTGACGTTGGCGCAGCGCCAAAACGACAACTGGTTGCCGCGCGCCGCGATGGACGCGGTCGCGGACATGGTTGGGCTCGCCACCATCCGCGTGTACGAGGTTGCGACGTTTTACACCATGTACAACTTGGAACCCGTGGGCAAAAACTTCGTCCAGGTGTGCACCAACATTTCGTGCATGCTCAAGGGCTCCGACGACGTGTTCAAGGTGTGCAAGAAGAAGCTCGGCATTGGCAGCGGCGAAACCACGCCGGACGGCATGTTCACGCTGCTTGAAGTTGAATGCCTGGGTGCTTGCGTCAACGCGCCGATGATGCAGGTGGGCGACGATTACTATGAAGACTTGGACGCGACCAGCACGGAAAAGGTTCTCGACGCGTTGGCCCGCGGCGAGACGCCCCAGCCGGGATCGCAAGCGGGCAAGCGCGTGGGCTGTCAGCCTGCGGGCGGCCTCACCACATTGACCGCAAATTCTGGGGGGGAGGGCTGAGCCATGCTGCATGATCGCGATCGCATCTTCACCAACATTTACGGCATCCACGATACCGGCCTGAAAGGCGCGCAGGCGCGTGGCGATTGGGACAAAACCGCCGATCTGGTCAAAAAAGGCCGTGAATGGATCGTCGAAGAAATGAAGGCGTCCGGCCTGCGCGGGCGCGGCGGGGCCGGTTTCGGCACCGGCATGAAGTGGTCCTTCATGCCCAAGGAAGCCTCTGATCGTCCTCATTATCTGGTGGTCAACGCCGATGAGGGCGAACCGGGAACCTGTAAGGACCGCGAAATTCTGCGTGCCGAGCCGCACAAACTGGTCGAAGGCGCGCTTCTGGCGTCCGTCGGCATCGGTGCGCACACCTGCTATGTTTATGTGCGCGGCGAGTTCTACCGTGAAGCCGAAGCCTTGCAACGCGCCATCGACGAAGCGTACGCGGCGGGCCTGATCGGCAAGAACGCCTGCAAGTCTGGTTATGACTTCGACATGTACGTGCATTTGGGCGCAGGGGCTTACATCTGCGGCGAGGAAAGCGCGTTGCTGGAAAGCCTGGAAGGCAAAAAGGGCCAGCCGCGCCTGAAGCCGCCGTTTCCCGCCAACTGCGGCTTGTACGGTTGTCCGACCACCGTGAACAATGTCGAATCCATTGCCGTGGTGCCGGAAATTCTGCGTCGCGGCGGGGCTTGGTTCGCCGGGATCGGGCGCGAAAACAACACAGGAACGAAGCTGTTTTGCGTTTCCGGTCACGTCGAAAACCCCTGCACGTTCGAAGAAGAAATGGGCATTCCGATGAAGGACATGCTCGAAAAACATTGCGGTGGCGTATCTGGGGGCTGGAACAACCTCAAGGGGGTCATTCCCGGCGGATCGTCCGTTCCGGTGATGACCAAGGGCCAGTGCGACAGCGCTTTGATGGACTATGACGGCTTGAAGGAACACGGCTCCGGCCTCGGCACGGCGGCGGTGATCGTCATGGATCAATCCACCGACATCGTTCGCGCCATCACGCGGTTGAGCGCTTTTTACAAGCACGAAAGCTGCGGCCAATGCACGCCGTGCCGCGAAGGCACGGGGTGGATGTGGCGCATGATGGAACGCATTGGCGAGGGGAACGCCCGCATCGATGAAATTGATTTGCTTGAAGATGTTACCCGCCGGATCGAAGGGCACACCATTTGCGCCCTCGGCGACGCGGCCGCTTGGCCCATTCAGGGGCTGATCCGCCATTTCCGCGACGAAATGGAAGCGCGCATTCTGGAAAAAGCCGGAACGCAAGCCGACCCAACCGCCGATGCGCCTGATCGCGCTGCGCAGTAATTAGAGAGTTAGAGGAAGGGGAGCCATGCCAAAGCTCACCATTGATGGCCAGGAAATCGAAGTCGAAGCCGGTCTGACCGTGCTTCAGGCTTGCGAACAGGCGGGGGCGGAAGTGCCCCGGTTCTGCTATCACGAACGGCTGCCGCTTTCGGGCAACTGCCGCATGTGTCTGGTGGAAATGGAACGCGCGCCCAAACCGGTGGCGTCATGCTCCATGCCGGTCGGCGAGGGTCAGGTGATCCACACCAACACCGAAAAGGTCAAAAAGATGCGCGAGGCGGTGATGGAGTTCCTGCTCATCAACCACCCGCTCGATTGCCCCATCTGCGATCAAGGCGGCGAATGCGATTTGCAAGATCAGGCGCTGGCGTACGGTGCGGGCGATTCGCGTTTTCACGAGCACAAGCGCGCGGTCGAAAACAAGAATTTCGGTCCGTTAATTCGCGGCGTGATGACGCGCTGCATCCATTGCACCCGCTGTGTGCGCTTCGCGAGCGAAATCGCCGGCAGCGCGGAAATGGGCGGTGTGTTCCGGGGCGAGCATCTGGAAATCGGCACCTATGTCGATAAAGCAATCTCCAGCGAACTATCGGGCAACATGATCGACCTGTGCCCGGTCGGTGCGTTGACGTCCGTTCCTTACGCGTTCAAGGCGCGCCCGTGGGAATTGAAAAAGACGGAAAGCATCGATGTGCTCGACGCCGTGGGCGCGAACATCCGCGTCGATGCGCGCGGCGGTCAAGTGCTGCGCATCGTGCCGCGCTTGCACGAAGACGTGAACGAAGAATGGCTGGGCGACAAATCGCGCTTCGCCTGCGACGGTTTGGGGCGTCAGCGCCTTGATCGGCCGTATGTCAAAAAAGACGGCAAGCTGCAAGCGGCCACCTGGGACGAAGCGTTCGACGCCATCAAAGCCAAAGTTAACGGCCTGGATGGATCGAAAATCGCGGCCTTGGCGGGCGACACCGCCGACGTCGAAGCCATGACGGCGCTGAAGGATCTGCTGCAAAGCCTGGGCTCGAACAACTACGATTGCCGCCAGGAAGGCAGCGCGGTCGATCCATCGGTGCGCGCCAGCTACCTTTTCAACACCACCATCGCCGGGATCGAAGAGGCCGATGCGTTGCTGATCGTCGGCTCCAATCCGCGCATCGAAGCGCCGGTGATGAACGCACGCATCCGCAAGCGTTATCTGATGGGCGGCTTCAAGGTCGGCGTGGTCGGTCCGGATGCGGACTTGACTTATAAGGCTGAGCATTTCGGCGACGATGCGGCGCTGTTGGACGCCATTGCATCAGGCAGTCATGAGTTCGCCAAGGTCTTGAAAGACGCCGAAAAGCCGATGCTGATCCTTGGCGCCGGGGCGTTGATGCGCTCCGACGGGGCGGCCATTCTCGCCGCCGCCAAGGCCATCGCCGACAATACCGGGATGGTGAGTGACGGCTGGAACGGTTTCAACGTTCTGCAAACCGCCGCTTCGCGCGTCGGCGGGTTGGACATCGGCTTCTCTCCCAAGGACGGCGGTTTGGACACGGCAGGCATCTTGGATGCCTGCGGCGACGGCAAGGTCGAGGTTCTCTACTTGCTCGCCGCCGACGGCATGGAGGCCGCCAAGCTATCCGACACCTTCGTCATTTATCAAGGCCATCACGGCGACAGCGGCGCGCACTTGGCCGATGTGATTTTGCCGGGGGCGGCGTATACGGAAAAGAGCGCCACTTTCGTGAACACCGAAGGCCGCGTGCAGCGTGCACAACTTGCGGTGTTCCCGCACGGCGAGGCCAAGGAAGACTGGGCCATCGTACGCGCCTTGTCCGCCGTGCTGGGCAAGACGCTGATGTACGACAGCTTGTCTCAGGTGCGCACGCGCATGGCTGAAATTAATCCGGTATTCGTCACCATCGATGAAATTCAGCCCGCCGAGTGGACCGATTTCGGTGTTAAGGGCGAGCTTCTCGCAAAACCGCTGGCATCGCATATTCGCAATTATTACATGACCGACCCGATTTCACGCGCGTCCGAAACCATGGCGGCGTGCACCGCCGAGATCTTGGGCCAAGCGAGCGGCGAGACGGAAAGGACCGGCACCGATGGTTGAATTCTGGGATAGCTATCTGTGGCCGCTGATCTGGATCGTGATCAAGATCTTGGTCATCGTCGTGCCCGTTCTGATCGCCGTGGCGTATCTGACCTACGCCGAGCGCAAGGTCATCAGCGCCATGCATTTGCGCCGCGGACCCAACGTCGTCGGCCCGTTCGGCTTGCTGCAACCGCTGGCGGACGGCGCGAAGCTGTTTTTGAAGGAAACGGTGATCCCATCCAGCGCCAACCGCGCGGTGTTCTTGATCGCGCCGATGGTGACGTTTTTCCTGGCGTTGATCGCCTGGGCGGTGATCCCGTTCGGCGAAGGTCTGGTGCTGGCCGATCTCAATGTCGGCGTCTTGTACCTGTTCGCCATTTCCAGCCTGGGGGTGTACGGCATCGTCATGGCGGGGTGGGCGTCGAACTCCAAGTACGCATTCTTGGGCGCGTTGCGCTCGGCGGCGCAGATGGTGTCTTACGAAGTGTCCATGGGGTTTGTCATCATCACCGTGTTGCTGTGCGTGGGTTCGCTGAACTTGACCGCGATCGTCGAAGCCCAGCGCGGCATGTGGTTCATCATCCCGCTGCTGCCGATGGCGGTGGTGTTCTTCATCTCGACGTTGGCGGAAACCAACCGCCACCCGTTCGATCTCGCCGAAGCGGAAGCCGAACTGGTCGCGGGCTTCAACGTCGAATATTCGGCGATGACGTTCGCGCTGTTTTTCTTGGGCGAATACGCCAACATGATTTTGATGTGCGCTATGACCACGATCTTGTTTCTGGGCGGGTGGCTGCCGCCGTTCGACATCGCGCCGTTCAATTTGATCCCCGGCCCGATTTGGTTCTTTATCAAAATTTGTGCGCTGTTGTTCATTTTCATCTGGGTGCGCGCCAGCTTCCCGCGCTATCGCTACGATCAATTGATGCGTCTGGGCTGGAAGGTGTTTTTGCCGATGTCGCTGGCTGCGGTGGTGATCGTGTCGGGTGTCCTTGTGACGTTCGACCTGTTGCCGAATGCGGGTTGAGGAGGACCTGATCATGAGCTTCATCGACCGTAACGTTCGCGCCTTTTTGATGGTGGAACTGCTGCAAGGCATGCTGCTGACGCTGCGCTACATGTTCCGTCCCAAGGTGACGTTGAACTATCCTTATGAAAAAGGCCCCCTGTCCCCGCGCTTTCGCGGTGAGCATGCGCTGCGTCGCTACCCAAATGGCGAAGAACGCTGCATCGCCTGCAAGCTGTGCGAGGCCATTTGCCCGGCCCAGGCCATCACCATTGAGGCGGAGCCCCGCGACGACGGGTCGCGCCGCACCACGCGCTATGACATCGACATGACCAAGTGCATCTACTGCGGGTTCTGCGAAGAAGCCTGTCCAGTGGACGCCATCGTCGAAGGTCCGAATTTCGAATATGCGACCGAAACCCGGGAAGAGCTGATGTACGACAAACAGAAACTTTTGGCCAACGGCGCGCGTTGGGAGGTCGAACTCGACCTTCGCCTGCGCGCCGATGCGCCGTACCGCTAGGAGCCGGGGGGACAGATGATCGAAACTTTGGTTTTTTACATGTTCGCCATCACCTGCGTCGCATCCGGCGTCATGGTGGTCACCAGCCGCAACCCGGTACATTCGGTGTTGTTCCTGATTTTGGCGTTTTTCAACGCAGGCGGCCTGTTCGTTTTGGCGGGAGCGGAGTTCCTGGCCATGCTGCTGGTCATCGTCTACGTCGGCGCGGTCGCGGTGTTGTTCATGTTCGTGGTCATGATGCTCGACGTCACGGTGGTCGAGGCCAAGCAAGGCTTTCTCAATTACCTGCCCATTGGGCTCTTGGTGGTGGTGATCTTCGCCGGTGAAATTCTGGCGTCCTCGCTGGCTTGGCACATGGCGCCTGAGGCGGTGGCGAACATTCAGGCGAAAGCACCAGACATGGCCAACACCTCGGCATTGGCCGAGCTGATTTACACGCGTTACGTCTACTTGTTCCAGGCCGCCGGCTTGGTGCTGTTGGTGGCGATGATCGGGGCCATCGTGTTGACGCACCGCAAGCGCAAGGACAGCAAGAAACAGGTCGTCGCCGATCAACTGGCGCGCGACGCCAAGGAGGCCGTGGTGCTCAAGAAAGTTGAAACGGGGAGGGGCATCTGATGGCCGACATTGGCTTGGGACATTATCTGGCGGTCGCCGCGATCTTGTTCGCGACCGGCATGTTCGGGATTTTCCTCAACCGCAAAAACGTCATCGTCATTTTGATGTCGATTGAGCTGATGCTCTTGGCGGTGAACATCAACATGGTGGCGTTTTCCGTCGAATTGGGGGACTTGGTGGGCCAAGTGTTCTCGCTGTTTATCCTGACCGTCGCCGCGGCCGAGGCCGCTATCGGTCTGGCTATTTTGGTGGTGTTCTTCCGTGGTCGCGGTTCCATCGCCGTCGACGACATCAACACCTTGAAGGGCTGAGGAGACTGAAATGAGCATGATCAAAGCCATTGTCTTCCTGCCGCTTCTGGCGGCGATGTTCGCGGGCATTCTCGCGTTCGTCGACAGCGGTGAGGACAAACACCAAAAACACAAAATCGACACCTACGCGCAGTGGATCACCGCAGGTTTCATGCTGGTGGCGATGGTGCTGTCGTGGCTGACGTTCCAGCAAGTGGGCCTGGGCGGCGACAGCTACACCGTGACGATTTTGCACTGGATTCAGTCAGGCGATCTGGACCTCAACTGGGCGCTTAAGGTCGATACCTTGACCGCCGTGATGTTGGTGGTGGTGTGCACGATCTCGGCCATGGTGCATGTCTATTCCATCGGTTACATGCATCACGACCCGGACGTGCCGCGCTTCATGAGCTACCTATCGCTGTTCACGTTTTTCATGTTGATGCTGGTGACCGCCGACAATCTGGTGCAGATGTTCTTCGGGTGGGAAGGGGTCGGGCTGGCGTCCTATTTGCTGATCGGCTTTTGGTACAACAAGCCCAGCGCCAACGCCGCCGCAATCAAGGCGTTTGTGGTCAACCGGGTCGGCGACTTCGGCTTCGCACTGGGCATTTTCGCCACCTTCGTGATGTTCGGCACGGTCAACTTGGACAGCATCTTCGCCCAAGCGGGCACCATGACGGACGCGACCATTTCGATCTTCTCGGGCGAGTTTCACGCCATCACGGTGATCTGCTTGCTGCTGTTCGTCGGGGCCATGGGCAAGTCGGCGCAGTTGGGGCTGCACACTTGGCTGCCGGACGCCATGGAAGGCCCGACGCCGGTTTCGGCTTTGATCCACGCGGCGACCATGGTGACGGCGGGCGTGTTCATGGTCAGCCGCATGTCGCCGCTGTTCGAATATTCGGACGTGGCGTTGCAGGTGGTGACCATCGTCGGGGCTTCGACGGCGATTTTCGCCGCGACCATCGGCTGCACCCAGTTCGACATCAAACGCGTGATCGCGTATTCGACCTGTTCGCAGCTCGGCTACATGTTCTTCGCCATCGGCGTTTCGGCCTATCAGGCGGCGATCTTCCATCTGATGACCCATGCGTTCTTTAAGGCGCTGCTGTTCTTGGGCGCTGGCTCCGTCATTCACGCCATGTCCGATGAACAGGACATGCGCAAGATGGGCGGCATCTGGAAAATGATCCCGGTGACCTATGCGCTGATGTGGATCGGCTCCTTGGCGCTGGCGGGTGTGTTCCCGTTCGCGGGCTATTTCTCCAAGGATATGATTTTGGAGGCCGCTTACGGCGCGCACTCCGGCGTTGGCAACTACGCCTTCTGGATGGGCATCGCGGCGGCGTTCTTGACCGCGTTCTACAGCTGGCGTGTGATCATCATGACCTTCCACGGCGCGCCGCGCGCGGATGAGAAGGTCATGGCGCACGTGCACGAAAGCCCCAAGATCATGATCATACCGCTGTTGGTTCTGGCAGCAGGCGCATGCGGCGCGGGCTGGGTCGGTTACAACTGGTTCGTCGGTCACGGCGCAGCGGAATTCTGGGGCAATGCGATCTTGGTGCTCGACAGCCACCCGGCGCTGGAAAACGCTCATCACGTCCCGGCGTGGGTCAAGTCCCTGCCGCTGGTGGTGGGTGCGGCCGGGATTGCACTGGCGTACGTGATGTACATGTTCGTTCCCGGCTTGCCGGATAAGGTGGTGTCCGCCATCAAGCCGGTTCACAAATTCGTTTTCAACAAGTGGTACTTCGACGAGTTGTACGACGCCATCTTCGTCAAGCCTGCGTTCCGTTTGGGATCGGGTTTGTGGAAAGTGGGCGACCAAGCCATCATCGATGGTCTGGGGCCCAATGGCGTCGCCCAAGCCACGCAAGACACCGCCGAAAAGGTCGGTGTGTTGCAGACGGGGTATCTCTACCATTATGCGTTCGCCATGCTGATCGGCGTGGTCTCCATGGTGGGCTGGTATATGTTTATCGCGGGGTGATGGATGTTTGGCTTTGAGCACCTACTTTCGGTCCTGATCTTCCTGCCATTGGCGGGTGCAGGTTTCATCCTGGTGATTCCCGGGGACGATGAGGTCGCCGTGCGCAATGCGCGTCGGACGGCTCTGTTCGCATCGAGCTTCACGTTCGTGATGTCGCTGTTTCTGTGGTTCGGCTTCGACACCACCACAGCCGATTTCCAATTCGTCGAAAAAGCCGAGTGGATTCCGACTTACAACATCACGTATCACTTGGGCGTGGATGGCATTTCGATGCTGTTTGTGATGCTGACCACACTGCTGACGCCGATTTGCGTGTTGGCCAGCTGGGACAGCATCAAATCGCGCGTTAAGGAATACATGATCGCGTTCTTGATCCTGGAAACCATGATGGTGGGCATGTTTTGCGCTCTGGACATGGTGATTTTCTACATCTTCTTCGAAGCTGTGTTGATCCCGATGTTTCTGATCATCGGTGTGTGGGGCGGACAGCGCCGCGTGTATGCGTCGTACAAGCTGTTCTTGTATACGCTGGCAGGCTCCGTCTTGATGCTGTTGGCGATCTTGGTGATGTATCGCCAAGCGGGCACCACCGACATTCCGACCTTGATGGCGACGCGCTTCGATCCCAACTTGCAAATCTGGCTGTGGCTGGCGTTCTTCGCCTCGTTCGCGGTGAAAGTTCCGATGTGGCCGGTGCACACGTGGCTTCCCGACGCGCACGTCGAAGCGCCGACGGCGGGCTCGGTCATTTTGGCTGGGGTTCTGCTGAAGTTCGGCGGCTACGGTTTCATCCGTTTTTCGCTGCCCATGTTCCCTGATGCATCGGTGTACTTCACGCCGCTGATCTATGGCCTGTCCATCGTCGCGGTGATTTACACCTCGCTGGTGGCGCTGGTTCAGCACGACATGAAAAAGCTGATTGCGTATTCGTCCATCGCCCATATGGGCTTTGTGACGGCGGGTACTTTCACCATGACCACTCAGGGCGTCGAAGGGGCGGTCTATCAGATGCTCAGCCACGGTGTGGTTTCTGCCGCGCTGTTCCTGTGCGTCGGCGTCATTTACGACCGTTTGCACACCCGCGAAATTTCCGCTTATGGCGGGCTGGTGCACAAGATGCCGACCTACGCGTTTGTATTCATGTTGTTCATGATGGCGTCCGTTGGATTGCCGGGCACCGGCGGCTTCGTCGGCGAATTCCTGGTGCTGGCGGGCCTGTTCAAGGCCAACACTTGGGTCGCGGCGTTTGTCGCCACGGGTGTGATCTTGGGGGCGGCGTATATGCTGTATCTCTACCGCCGGGTTGTGTTCGGCGCGTTGGAGAAGGACGAGGTCAAGAAGATGCTCGACATGAGCCCCCGCGAAATCGCGGTGTTCGCCCCGCTGATCGTGCTGACGGTGTGGATGGGCATCTATCCGGCTTCGTTCTTGGACGTGATGCATGTTTCCGTCGATAATCTGCTGGGCCAAGTGCAAATCGCGCTGGACGCCAGCAAAGCCGCCGTTGTGGCCGGCCACTAAGGGAGAGTTCGATTTATGGCTGAAGTTCCCAACATCGCCCCGGTATTGCCGGAAATCTTCCTTGCGCTGGCGGCCATGTCTTTGCTGATGCTGGGCGTGTTCCAAAAAGCGGTGACGCCGGACGGTGTCATGAGAGCTTCGCGCCTGACGTCGGGCCTGGGCGTCCTGACGCTGTTTCTGGCTATGTTGTTGGTGTTTACCGTTTCGGGCGACACGAAAATGGCGTTCGACGGCTTGTTCGTGTCCGATCCGTTTGCGACCTTCGTCAAGGTTCTGATTTTGATCGCGTCGATCATGTCGTTGGTTTTGGCGCAAAACTGGCTTGAGCACCAAGGGGCACATCGTTTCGAATTCGCCATTTTGGTGATTTTCGCAACGCTCGGCATGATGATGATGGTGTCCGCAGGCAACTTAATGTCGTTGTACATGGGGTTGGAGTTGCAGTCCCTGTCGCTTTATGTGCTGGCGGCGTTTCATCGCGACGACACCCGCTCGACCGAAGCGGGCCTCAAGTACTTTGTGCTGGGCGCGTTGGCATCGGGCTTTGTGCTGTATGGATCGTCGCTGGTGTACGGTTTCAGCGGCACCACCGATTTCACCACCATCGCCGCCACCGTGGCGGCCCAAGAGCACACGCCCATGGGCTTGATCATCGGTTTGGTGTTCGTCATGGCGGGCCTGGCGTTCAAGGTCTCCGCCGTGCCGTTCCACATGTGGACGCCGGATGTTTATGAAGGTGCGCCGACACCGGTCACCGCGTTTTTTGCCGTTGCGCCGAAAGTGGCCGCGATCGCCTTGTTCCTGCGTGTCATGGTCGGTCCGTTCGGATCGTTGGTGGCGGAGTGGCAACAGGTCGTGGTGGTAATTTCGGTCCTGTCCATGGCGTTGGGCGCGTTCGCCGCCATCGCGCAAGTGAACATAAAGCGTATGATGGCGTACAGTTCCATCGGCCATGTCGGCTACGCGCTGATTGGCCTTGCGGTCGGCAACGAAGCCGGCGTCACCGGCGTGCTGGTCTATCTGGCCATTTACGTGTTCATGAACATCGGAACGTTCGCGTGCATTATGGCGATGCGTCGGGGTGATCGCCAAGTGGAAAGCATCAACGAACTGGGTGGTTTGGCCAAAACTCATCCGGGCATGGCGGCCGTTTTGGCGGTGTTCATGTTCTCCATGGCGGGAATTCCGCCGTTGGCGGGTTTCTTCGGCAAGTTCTACATATTCCTTGCCGCGATCGAAGCGCAGCTTTACGCGCTGGCGATCATCGGTGTTCTGGCCAGTGTGGTGTCGGCATACTACTACCTGCGCATCATCAAGATCATGTACTTCGACGATGCGGGGATCGAACCTTTGGAAAGCCCGTTGCCGCGCACCATCACCGGCGTGTTGGCGGTGAGTGGCGTGGTGATCGTTTTGTTTTTCCTGGTTCCGGCCCCGGTCATCACCTGGGCGGGGGCTGCCGCGGCCTCGTTGTTCTAAGACCCTTCCCCATGACCGATCATTCGAGCCTCCAACTCCCAAGCCCTTATCGGCTTGTGGAACTGGAGAGCATCGACAGCACCAATGCAGAGGCCAAACGTTTGGCCGAGCAAGGCGCGCCGGACTTCACGCTGGTGTGGGCCAAGCGCCAGACCGCCGGTCGTGGGCGGCGTGGGCGCGAATGGGTGTCTGAGGACGGCAATCTTTATTTTTCCATCATTTTACGCCTGCCATATCCGATGGCGGTGATGACGCAGTTGAGCTTCGTCGCCGCCAACGCGGTGGCGGACGCCGTGCAAGTCGCCGCGCCGCGCGGGGCGTTCGTCAATGTCAAATGGCCCAACGATGTGCTGGTGGAAGGCAAAAAAATCTCCGGCATCTTGATGGAGGCGGAACCCGATTTTGAAAGCGGCGCGTTCAAATGGATGGTTCTGGGCGTCGGCGTCAACATCGCCACGCACCCGGTTGTCGAAGATGGTGGGTACGCCGCGACATCGCTGGCGGCGCAAGGGGTGACGGGGGCGGGGCTCGACGTGGCGAAAATGCTCGACACGCTTGCCAAGCGATTTCTCGCAGGGGTGGCGACGTGGCGCAATCTCGGCTTCGGCCCCATCCGCCGCCATTGGCTGGCGCGCGCGCGCGGCATCGGCGGCCCGGTGACGGTGCGCTTGCCCAGCGAAACGCTGGACGGAGTATTCGGCGCATTGGATGAAAACGGCGCGCTGGTTCTGCACCTGGATGGCCAGCCCAACCGCCGCATTTCGGCGGGCGACGTGTTTATTCCGGCCGTTCCCCATGAGGTCTAGGATTTTGCGGGTGCGAAAGACATTGGCGCGGCGGGGCATGGGTGATAGATATGCCTCATGCTTTTAGCAATTGATTCAGGCAACACCAACACCGTCTTCGCCGTGTTCACGGACGACGGCGCACTCAAGGGCGAGTGGCGCGCCAGCACCACCGCGACGCGCACGTCCGATGAGTACGGTGTGTGGTTGCTGCGCTTGATGGAACTTGAAAACATTCGTCCCGGCGACATCGATGCGGCAATCATCGCCACCGTGGTGCCCGCGACTTTGCACAGCCTCAAAAGCCTGTGCGAAAAGTACTTTCAAACCGCGCCGTTGGTGATCGGTGACGCAGGCGTCGATTTGGGCGTCGAGATCAAGATCGAAAACGCCCATGAGGTCGGCGCAGACCGTCTGGTCAACGCGGTCGCCGCCAAGGCCAAATACGGCGGCCCGCTGATTTGCGTCGATTTCGGCACTGCGACCACCTTCGACGTCATCGACGAAGACGGCAACTATGCGGGCGGGGTGATCGCGCCGGGCATTAACTTGTCGCTGGAAGCCCTGCATATGGCGGCGGCCAAGCTGCCGCGCGTGGCGGTCGAGCGTCCCGCCAAGGTGATCGGCACCGGCACCGTGTCGGCCATGCAGTCGGGCATTTATTGGGGCTACGTGTCGATGATCGAAGGCATGGTGGCGCGCATTCGCAAAGAATTCCGCGCCGACATGGACGTCGTCGCCACCGGCGGATTGGCGCAAATGTTTGCGGACGCCACCCGAATTATCAATTGGACGGACAAGGACCTGACGCTCAGGGGCCTATATCTGATCCACAAGAAAAACAAAGGTTAGGTTAGCTTATGGCCGACGAAGAACTTCTGTTTCTGCCGCTGGGCGGCGCTGGCGAGATCGGCATGAACCTGAACCTTTACGGTTACGGCAAGCCCGGCAAGCCCACTTGGATGATGGTCGATCTGGGCATCACCTTCGGCGATGGCACCCATCCCGGCGTCGACGTCATCATGCCTGACCCGGCTTACATCGAAAAGCACAAAGAAGATTTGGCGGGCATCGTACTCACCCACGCCCACGAAGATCACTTGGGCGCGGTGCCTTATCTGTGGGAACGCTTCGGCTGCCCCATTTACGCAACGCCGTTTACGGTTTCGATCGTGCAGCGCAAGCTGGCCGAGGCTGGGCTGTTGGATATCGTGCCGATTGTCGAAGTGCCTCTCAATGGGACCTTTGAAGTGGGCCCGTTTGAGATCGATTTGATCACCTTGACCCATTCGATCCCGGAGCCCAACGGCATGGCGATCCGCACGCCGCTGGGCACCGTGCTGCACACCGGCGATTGGAAGCTCGACCCCGACCCGGTGATTGGCGAGCCCTATGACATGCCCGCGCTGCGCAAGTTGGGTGATGACGGCGTGTTGGCGATCGTGTGCGACAGCACCAACGTCTTCACCCCCGGCACCAGCGGCTCGGAAGGCGATATTTATGAGAGTATGAAGCAGGTCGTCGAAGGCTGCGAAGGCCGCGTGGTGGTGACGTGCTTTGCGTCCAACGTCGCGCGCCTGGACACCATATCGCGGGTCGCCAAAGCGGTTGGTCGGGAAGTGGTGCTGGCCGGGCGCTCGTTCTGGCGGATGATCGACGCGGCCAAGGAAAACGGCTATTTGCAGGACGCGCCGACGTTTCTCGACGAAGATTATTTCGGCGACATTCCCAAAGACAAAGTGCTGTTGATCTGCACCGGATCGCAAGGCGAGGCCCGTGCCGCGTTGGCCCGCATCGCGGCCGATGAACATCCGCGCATATATTTGAATTCCGGCGATACGGTGATTTTTTCGTCGCGCCAAATTCCCGGCAACGAAGTGACCATCGGGCGCTTGCAAAACCGTCTGGTGCGTCGCGGCATCGACTTGATCACGGATAAGGATCATTTCGTGCACGTGTCCGGCCACCCGGCGCGCGATGAGTTGCTGGAAATGTATCAGGCGGTGAAGCCGCAAATCTCCATCCCCGTGCATGGTGAATTGCGCCATTTGACCGAACACGCCAAGTTGGCGCGCTCCGCCCAGGTCAAGGAAGCCATCGTCAATGAAAACGGCGGCATGATCCGCATCGCGCCGGGTCCGGCGGCGGTGATCGAACAGGTGCCGTCGGGGCGCTTGGCGCTCGAAGGGGGCAGGGTGGTGCCATTGGATGGCGAACTGGTGCGCGGCCGCGCGCGCGCGCTGTGGAACGGCAGCGCCACCATCACTTTGGTCATCGACAAAGTCGGCAACGTGAAGGGCGATCCGATCCTCACCACCAGCGGTTTGCTGGAACCCGACGATTTTGATTATGAGGATGATATTCTCGACGCCGCCGAGGATGCGATTGAGCGCTTGTCGAAAAAGGATCTGCGCAAGGACGACATCGTCGCCGAAGCCGTGCGTCTTGCTGTGCGGCGTTATTTCCGTTCGACCTTCAACAAAAACGCCGTCACCTCGGTTCATTTGGTACGCGTGTGATATCACCGGGAGCCCTGCCCATGATCGGAAATCTCAATCACGTCGCCATTGCCGTGCCGGACCTGGACGCCGCCAGCGCAAAATACCGCGATCAACTTGGGGCGAAGGTCTCCGCGCCGCACGATGAGCCCGACCATGGCGTGCGGGTGGTGTTCGTGGAGCTGCCCAACACCAAGATTGAGCTGTTGGAGCCGCTGGGCGAAAATTCCCCAATCTCCGGCTTTCTCACCAAGAACCCGGACGGCGGCATCCATCATTTGTGCTTCGAGGTCGACGATATCACGGCTGCGAGCGCCAAGCTGAGCGCGGATGGGGTGCGCATCCTTGGTGGTGGAGAAGCGAAAACCGGCGCACATGGAAAACCCGTTTTGTTCCTGCATCCGAAGGATTTTTGCGCTACTTTAATCGAGTTGGAGCAAGCCTGACGCATTTCCTCCGACACGTATGGGAGGCATAAATGAACGGACAACCTCAACACAAGCACGAAACCGCGCCGAAAAAACTCATCGTCACCGGGCACAGCCAAATTACGGTGAACAAGAAATGGGTCGCCATCATCGTTGCCATTGTGGTTGTGTTTACTGTGGGGGTCGGCTGGATGTATCAAATCACGGCGACCGCTCGACCGCCGACGACAAGCACGGGTGGGTATTGACGCCATGATGGATCAGCAAGAGACGAGACCCGCGCAGCGCATGAGAGAAGCGCGTGTCGTGCGCATGGATCGTAAAGTCGTCTTGTGGGCGGTTTTTTGCGCGACGGTGCTGGCCTTGGTCACCTTTTCGCTGCTGTTTGTCCACGCAGCGTATCGTAAAGGTTGGTGGTGATATGAACTGGTATTGCAAGGTTGCGCCCGGCCATCCCGTTCACGGCCCGTATCACGATGCGGAATACGGTTTTCCCGGCAAGGGGGAGCAGGCGTTGTTCGAACTTTTGTGCCTGGAGATTTTCCAAGCGGGTTTGTCGTGGGAATTGGTTTTGAAAAAACGCCCGACGACCGTCACGGCGTTCGACGGTTTCGACGTGGATGCGGTGGCGGCTTACGGCGATGAGGATGTCGCGCGGCTGCTGAACGATCCGGGTATCATTCGCAATCGCCTCAAAGTTTCGTCGATTATCCATAACGCCGGTGTGGTGCAAAAGTTGCGCGCCAGCCATGGCGGGTTTTCCAAATGGTTGGATGATCACCACCCCCAAGACCTGTCCGCATGGGTTAAGCTCTTCAAAAAGACCTTTAAATTCACAGGTCCGGAAGTGGTTAACGAATTTCTCATGAGCACGGGTTATGTTGGTGGCGCGCATTCCGAGGACTGTCAAACCTATAAAGAGGTCCTCAAAAGCAATCCACCGTGGCTGAAGGCGCAACGGGACACATAATTCATAGCTTAGATTGACATGAAACGCATTTTAACAGCTTTGATGATGGCGATGGTTTCGGTTCCCGCGCTCGCTCAAGAGGGCGGGCAGGACGCCAAGACCGTCACCCATATGTCCGTCAGCCTTGAAGATTGTAAACAATTGGTCAATCATCAGGCGCGCGGCGACGTGGCTTATCAACCCGGCGTCGATGTCTATGGCAATGCTGTGGCGCCTGCGGATGTACAGCCACTTGGCGCGATTAAGGTGCCGGATGAAATCGTTATCGATTTTGGGCTCGATCTGGCGGGACGTTACGGTTTCGGCGCTGCGTCCCTGTTCGACGCCACGGCGGGTATCGCCACCATTCAATACGACATCGCGACCGGCGCTTTGACCTTCAACGGCAAACCGCTTTTGGACGAGGACGCGCGCGCCATAGAACGCGCCTGCAAGCTTCGTCTACAACAAAATGGGACACAGTAGCGCCTCATTTTGAGATTAAATTGCCCAATTCAAAGGCTTGCCCTAAAGTCTCGGGAATTCTCGCAGCCAACCCCTTTAAGGAATAGTAATACCAATGTTTTCCGCGTTTGAGTGGATGATGGCCGTGCGATACCTTCGCGCCCGCAGGCAAGAAGGCTTCGTTTCCGTGATCGCTTGGTTCTCTTTGTTGGGCATCGCCATCGGCGTTGCGACCCTGATCATCGTGATGAGCGTGATGAACGGGTTTCGCGCCGAGTTGATGAACCGTATCCTGGGCCTCAACGGCCACGTCAACATCTACGCCCCCATCGGACAGATGACCGATTACGACGCCAAGGCCGACCTTGTGCGCACCGTTCCGGGCGTGCTCAGCGCCACGCCGTTGATCGAGGGTCAAGTCATGGCCACCAACAAAGGCAGTGCGCGCGGGTTGGTGCTGCGCGGCATCAAGTCCACAGACCTGTTGGCGCGCGACATGATCGCGAGCAACATTCAGAGCGGCAATCTCGATGCCTTCGGCCCCGATGACAGCATCATCCTCGGTGCGGAATTGGCGCGCCGCCTGGGCGTTCGAGTAGGCGACAAGGTCACCGTCATCTCGCCCAAGGGCCAGGCCACGGCGTTCGGCACCGTGCCGCGCATGCGTGCGTTCGAAGTGGTAGCGACGTTCTCGATCGGCATGTTCGAGTACGACAGCGGGTTCGCCTATATCCCGCTGCATGCGGCGCAAATCTATTTCCAAATGCCCGACACCGTGAACAATCTGGAAGTGTTCGTCAGTGATCCGAACAACACCAAAGGCATCGGTTTGGACATTAAGCATGCGCTGAACGAACAGGCGCGGGTGTTCGACTGGCAAAAAACAAATGCCAGCTTTTTCAATGCGATTCAGGTCGAACGCAATGTGATGTTTCTCATCTTGACGTTGATCATCTTGGTGGCGGCGTTCAACATCATTTCCAGCTTGATCATGTTGGTCAAAGACAAAGGCCGCGACATCGCCATCTTGCGCACCATGGGCGCGACCCGCGGCATGATCATGCGGGTGTTTTTCTTGGCCGGGGCCAGCATCGGCGTGATCGGCACGCTGGGCGGTTTTGGGCTGGGACTGTGGTTTTCGCTCAACATCGAAAGCATTCGCCAATGGGTCCAGTCGGTAACAGGCACGGAATTGTTCGCCGCCGAGATTTATTTTCTGTCCCAACTGCCCGCCAAGGTCGACCCGATGGAGGTTCTGTCCACGGTTCTGATGGGCTTGGGGCTTTCGTTCCTGGCCACCATTTATCCGTCCTGGCGCGCCGCGCGCTTGGACCCGGCGGAGGCGTTGCGCTATGAGTGAACCGCAAACGCCGGTGCTGCACCTGGACGATATCAAGCGCCATTTCGGCACCGGCCACACCGCTCTGCATGTGCTCAAAGGCGCACAATTGAAGGTTGACGCAGGCGAGATCGTCGCCCTGGTCGGCCCCAGCGGATCGGGCAAATCGACCTTGCTACAAATCGCGGGATTGTTGGAAAAACCGGATGCGGGTGAAATCAACATCGTCGGCGAAGCGTGCTCGAAACTGGGCGATGACCGGCGCACGGAAATACGGCGCAAGCACTTGGGCTTCGTCTATCAATACCACCATCTGCTTCCCGAATTTTCGGCCTTGGAAAACATCGTCATTCCGCAAATCATTGCGGGTTTAAGCAAAACCGTGGCGCGCGAACGCGCGCGCCAGTTGCTGGAGATGCTCGGCCTTACGGATCGCGCCAGCCACCGCCCGGCGAAGCTTTCGGGCGGTGAACAGCAACGTGTCGCCATCGGTCGGGCGCTGGCCAACGCGCCGGCGTTGCTGCTGGCCGACGAGCCCACCGGAAACCTCGATCCGGACACCGCCGGCGACGTTTTCAATATGTTGCTGAGCTTGACGCGCAAGACCGGGCTGACCGCGCTGATCGCCACGCATAATCCGGATTTGGCCGCGCGCATGGATCGTATCGTGCGTGTTGACGACGGTCATTTGATCGAGACATAGCCCCAAAGGGGACCTGAATGGAAAATTCAAAACCCATGGAGCAGCGTTTTTCCGCTTCTGAACGTGAAGCGTTATACCGCACCATCTATTCGCGCCGCGACGTGCGCGGGCAGTTTACGGCAGAGCCGATCTCGGAAGACATGCTCAGCCGCATTCTCATGGCCGCGCATTACGCACCGTCGGTGGGCTTCATGCAGCCGTGGAGCTTCATCATCGTGCGCGCGATTGAGACCAAGCAAAAAGTTCATGCCCTGTTTGAGACGGCCCACGCCGAGGCCGCGCAAATGTTTGATGGCGAAAAACGCGAAACGTATCGCAATCTCAAACTGGAAGGCATTTTGGAAGCACCGATCAATATTTGCATCACATGCGACAAGGATCGCGCGGGACCGGTGGTGATCGGGCGCACCCACATTCCCGAAATGGACCTCTACAGCACGGTCTGCGCGGTGCAAAACCTGTGGTTGGCGGCGCGGGCCGAGGGCTTGGGGCTGGGTTGGGTCAGTATCTTGGATCAAGAGCGATTGAAAAATGTCCTGGATATCCCGCAAAACGTCCAACCGGTGGCGTATCTGTGCCTGGGCCATGTGTCGCATTTCAAGGACAAGCCCGAACTGCAACAGGCGGGTTGGCGGCCTCGATTGCCGATCGGTGATTTGGTCCATTTCGAAAGCTTAGAGGGGACTTCCGACGACGCCTTTGCGAGTGAGTTGTTGGATCAACTGCGAAGCGAACAATCGCGCATCGAAGACGGCGCATTCTGACGGTCAACTTTGAGGTGTCGGCGGTGTTGATGGCGCCGTTGCCGGGACCGTTGCCTGGGACGTCGCCTGGGTCGTCGCCGGATTGGCCTGTGGCGTCGCCGGATTGGCCTGGGACGTCGGCGGGGGTGTCGGCGTTGGTGCGGACGTGGAAGCTGGCGTTGGTGGGGCTTTCTGCGACTGAGCGGCGTTTTGTTGTGCGCCTTGCGCCGGTCCTTTTTCAGGTGATTTCATTGGCGTTTCGGCGGGCGAAAGAGAGATCGCATCGATACGTTGGGTGATGAAGGAAATGGCGCGTTCCAACGCGGCAAAGAAAATCTCCACGCTGTAGCCGGAAATGAAGGCCAGCGCCCAGGGGGCAAACGCGCCTAAAAAGCTGATGGACGAAAGCGGGGTTTCATGGATCGCGGGGTCGCCAACGCCCGCATTGCGAGACGTGGTGATGATCAGCCAAGCCATGCAAACACCTGAAATGACGCCTAAAATGATTCGCGTCCGGATGAAGTAGACTCTGTTGGCCGTCAGAGATACGGCGTCGATTTCCGCCGACAGACTGCGCAAAGCCTGTGTCATGGAGCCCAGCAACGCGAACAGCGCGACCAAAACATAGTCGGAAATCACTTCCAACGTGAGTTGCGCACGGGTGAACTCGATGCGGCGCTGGCCTTCATCGTTGAGCTTGACGATGCCCGCTTGGGTGGGCGGACCTTCTTCACCCAGTCGTAAATCGTAAGGCGGGAGCAGCGCGGCGACTTGTCGATTCCACCACCACAACCGCACATAAGAGACATCGCTCCAAGACCCGTCTTGCGCGTAGCGTCTTTCAAGTGTGTCCAGTTTGACCAAAGCGTTCGCGGCGGCGGACGTATCGCTGCCTTTTAACGACTCGCTCATTTGCTTCGCTTGCGCCAACTGAGACGTCGTGTTCAGAAAATTGCCATGAACTTTATAAGCATCGTTGAAAATGGCCATGCCGATGGCCCATTCCATTTGCAACGCCAACAATGCAAACAGCGTCAAAACGGCCACCGACAAATATCGGCGCAATATCTGGTCCGCAGGGCATGATTTCGCAAACAACCGACTGAACCAATTGCGCCCTTGAGGTGCATCGAGACGTTGCTTGGTGAAGTGAATGCTTTCGACCGTCACCGGCTTGACCCGGTCCACGATGGCGGAAAGAGCCGCCCAAAACTGGGCTTGCTCATCGGCGCTCAAAGTGTCGCCTTGGGCCGTTTTGTCATGTGATGCGATCAACGGTGCGACGATGTCGTGTTCAATGTCGATGGCGTGCCGGGCGGCAAAATCGAGCAGTACGTTGGCGTCTTCTACGGCGGTGATCAAACGGGTATGCGCCACCAAAGGCTTATGAGGCGCATTTTCGGGCGTGCTTTGCGCCTGGGTCTCTGGTGGCGCATGAATCTGTTCCTGTGCTTGCGCGGGAGGAGGCGATGGAGCTTGCGCCATATTCACGTTTTGCGCTTTGGCCTGTGCTTGGGGCTGAATTTGGGGCGTTTGCGCGGGTGATGCATCGGTCATTGGGCTGGGTCACTCCTTACCATTTTTACGACGCCCCGCTCCTTTGTCTGTGAAGTGCTTTTTTGACGCCTTGCGGTGGCGCACATGGGGATAACTTTAGGGTGGTCCGAATCGGCTTGGGTGTGGTTTGATTTTCGACATGTCTCATGCCGATTTCGTTCATTTGCGCGTGCACAGCGCCTATTCCCTGTCCGAAGGCGCGATCCGCGTTAAGGAACTGATGGGCTTGTGTCAAAATTTCAAAATGCCCGCCGTCGCGGTGACCGACACCAACAACTTGTTCGGCGCCTTGGAATTTTCGCTTTCGGCTGCCGACAGCGGTGTGCAGCCGATCATCGGCGGACAGATCGCGGTGAGCCGCGAGGGCGGTGAAAATCCCGCCATGGGCCGCACCGTGAGCGTCCAGCGCCCCGACCAGGCGGTGCTGTTGGTGCAAAACGACGTCGGCTATCGCAACATTTTGAAGCTGCTGTCCACCGCCTACATGGAAAGCGACAACGTCGAAGACCCGCAAGTCACCTTGGAGGACTTGGAAAAGTACTCCGACGGTTTGATCTTGCTGACCGGCGGCATTCACGGCCCGGTGGGGCGCTTGTTGGTGGACGGTCAGAATGAGCATGCAGAGGCCTGTTTGGACCGTCTGGCGAAAGCGTATTCAGACCGCCTGTACGTCGAACTGCAACGCCACGGCCTCAAAGAAGAAGCGCAGGTCGAGCCCCGATTGATCGACATGGCCTACGCCAAAAACCTGCCGCTGGTCGCCACCAACGAGGCGTTTTATCCGGGGCGCGACATGTTCCAGGCGCACGATGCGCTGATTTGCATCGCCGAAAGCGCCTATATCAGTCAGGACCAGCGCCGCCGTTTGACCCCGGATCACTACTTCAAGTCACCTGAGGAAATGAAGGTGATGTTCGCCGATGTGCCCGAAGCCATCGCCAACACCTTGGTCGTCGCCCGGCGCTGCGCCTACAAGGTTGAACGGGTCAACCCGATCTTGCCGCCGTTCGATTGCGGCGACGGGCTGAACGAAGAAGATGAGCTACGCAAGCAGGCCCTCGAAGGGCTGGACAAGCGTCTCGAAGCGCAAGTCTTCACCCCTGATCTGTCGGATGAGGAAAAAGAGGCCATTGCGCGGCCGTACCGCGAACGGCTGGAATTCGAGCTGGGCGTCATCATCCAAATGGGCTTTCCCGGCTACTTCTTGATCGTTGCCGACTTCATTCAGTGGGCCAAGGACCACGGCATTCCCGTGGGGCCGGGGCGTGGTTCGGGTGCGGGCTCTGTCGTCGCGTGGGTATTGACCATCACGGATCTCGACCCGCTGCGGTTCGGTTTGCTGTTCGAGCGGTTCTTGAACCCCGAACGCGTAAGCATGCCTGATTTCGATATCGATTTTTGTCAGGACCGTCGCGACGAGGTCATCAAATACGTTCAAGACAAATACGGTCGCGATCATGTCGCTCAGATCATCACCTTCGGTAAGTTGCAAGCGCGTGCGGTGCTGCGCGACGTCGGGCGCGTGCTCGAAATGCCTTACGGTCAGGTGGACCGCATCTGCAAAATGGTGCCCAACGACCCCGGCAAGGCGCTGACCGTGCCCGAAGCGGTGGAGGCTGAGCCCGATCTCAGGCGCATGATCAAGGAAGAGCACGAAGTCGCGCGCCTGATCGAAATCGCTAAGCCGCTCGAAGGCCTCTACCGCCATGCTTCGACCCATGCGGCGGGCGTGGTGATCGGTGATCGACCGCTTGATCAATTGGTGCCGCTGTACCGCGATCCGCGCTCCGACATGCCGGTGACGGGCTTCAACATGAAGTTCGTCGAACAAGCCGGGCTGGTGAAGTTCGATTTTTTGGGGCTGAAAACCCTCACCGTGCTGGCCACGGCGGTTAAATTTGCGCTTGAGGGCGGTCACATCATCGATCTGAGCGCGGTTCCATTGGATGATGTCGCGTCGTTCGAGTTGCTGCAACGCGCCGAGACCCAGGGCGTGTTCCAGCTGGAAAGCGCAGGCATGAAGGATCAACTGCGCGGCCTGCGCCCGACGACATTTGAGGACATCATCGCCATCGTGGCGCTCTATCGCCCCGGCCCGATGGAAAACATTCCAAGCTATATTCGTCGCAAACACGGCGAAGAAGAGCCTGATTATCTGTACCCGACCCTTGAGCCGATCCTCAAGGAAACCTTCGGCATCATGATCTATCAGGAACAGGTCATGCAGATCGCCCAGGTGTTGTCGGGCTTCTCGCTCGGCGGCGCCGATTTGCTGCGCCGCGCCATGGGTAAAAAAGACCAGGCCGAGATGGACAAGCAGCGCGCGATGTTCATCGAAGGGGCCGAGGCGCGCGGCGTACCGGCGGCCAAGGCTGGCGAAATCTTCGAGCAGGTCAACAAGTTCGCCGGCTACGGCTTCAACAAATCGCACGCCGCTGCATACGCCTTGGTGGCGTACCACACCGCCTATATGAAGGCCAACTTCCCCTATGAGTTCATGGCGGCATCCATGACGCTCGATCTGGGCAACACCGACAAGCTCAACGCCTACCGCCAGGAGCTGGACCGCATGGAGGTCAAGCTGCTGTCGCCCGACATCAACGCGTCGGAAACCTATTTTAAGGTTGAGCGCGACCGGGATGGCAAGCCCACCGCCATTCGTTATGCCTTGGCGGCGTTGAAAAACGTCGGCGAAGCGGCGATGGCGAGTCTCATCGAAGAACGTGAAAAGAACGGGCCCTTCAAAGACCTGGAAGACTTTGCCGGGCGTCTGGACACCCACCAGGTCAACAAGCGCCAGATGGAAAACATGGTGCGCTCAGGCACGTTCGACAGCCTCAACCCCAACCGCAAGCAGTTGCATACGGGGATCGAGGCCATCATGGGCGAGGCATCCGCCCAACAATCTGAACGCGAAAGCAACCAAATCGGCCTGTTCGGTGGCGGCGATCAGCCCAAGCAGAGCATCCGTCTGACCGACATGCCCGACTGGCCGCCGATGGAACGGCTGCGTGAAGAATTCGACGCCATCGGCTTTTATCTCAGCGCGCATCCGCTCGACAGTTACGGTAAAAGCTTGCAGCGCCTGGACGTGGTGCCGTATTCCAAGGTTCTGGCGCGCGGCCAAGCGGGCAATTTCACGCTGGCGGGCACCGTGGTCAGTATCAAGAACCGCATCAGCCAAAAGGGCAATCGCTATGCCTTCGTAACGTTCTCGGACGCTTCGGGCTCATATGAAGTGACGATGTTTTCCGAAACGCTGTCCGCTGCGGCGGAACTGCTGGAGCCCGGAACCGCGGTGCTGATCAAGGCCACGGCGCAGTTTGAGGGCGAAACCGCGCGCATGACCGCCCAGTCGGTGCGCGGACTGGATAAATTGGCGGCGCAAACCTCGGCAGGATTGCAAATCACCATCACCGACGACAAACCGCTGGCCGCGCTGCAACGGGCTTTCACTGAGGCCAAGCCGGGCCGGGGGCTGGTGCAGATCTTGGTGCGCACGCCGCAATTTGAGACCCGCGTCGACCTCAAGCACAAACCTATATCCGTGACCCCGGAACTGCTCCACGCGGTGTACTCCATCGCGGGCATCGCCGAGGTGATGGAGATTTAGGCAGCCAAGGCCGAGCCACAGACCAAGACAATCAAAAAAACCGCTAGATGATCGGCAGTTCGACCCAGAACTCGCTGCCCTGATTGGGGGTTGAACTGTATCCCAGTTCGCCTTCCATGTTCGCCAGGAACCTGCTGACGATGGTGAGGCCTACGCCAGCACCGTCGATCGAGGAGTTTTCATACTTTAAGCGTTCAAACGGCTCCAGGATTTGGCCGGGATAGGCCTCGGTAAAGCCCTCGCCTGTGTCCTTGATGGTGATCCTCACCTCATTTTGATCTTCTAAAATGGAGGATTGGACAATGACACGCCCGTTGTCGCGATTGTATTTCACGGCGTTGGACAACAAGTTGAAAAAAACCTTTTGCAAATGATCTCTGTTCCCCTGCACTTGGGGCAGATGAGAGGGGTCGGCTTCGTTGACGATGGTGATAGCATTGCGTTTAGCAAGCGGTTCAATGCCTTTGATGGCGTTATTCAACACCTGTTCCAAGTCGGTCGCGCGCAGCTGGATTGGGATGGTTTCGCTGTCCATGGACGAAAGCGTGAGGATTTCATCAATCAGTGAGAGCAGGGACTCACTGCTTTTCATGATCTCTTCGAGATGTTGGTGTTTGTCGAAAGAGGATGATTTGAGGGCGTCCAGGCTCAAGATTTGTGAGTAGCCGAAAATGGCGTTGAGCGGCGTGCGCAGCTCGTGGCTCATGGCGGCCAGAAAACGCGACTTTGCTTTGCTCGCGGATTCGGCGCGGTCCTTGGCCATCCGCAATTCCTTGGTCTGGACGCCCACCAAAGTATGAAGCTGCTCGTTAAAGCTTTTAAGCTTCTTTTCATCCTGGTCGCGTTTTTCGTCCATGTCCTGCAGGCGTTGGGCCATGGTGTTGAAAAGCGTAGCCAACTCGCTCAGTTCATCGGATCCGCTATCATCAATCCGTGAAGACAGATCCAAGGAGCTGATGTCTTTGGTGGCTTTGTTCAAGCTCTTGATGCGATTGATGATTTTACGGACCATGACCAGCCCCGTGAACAGCACGAGCAAGAACAAAATGCCAAAGACAATCCAAATGGCTTGCTGCGACTTGCGTAAGGTGGCGTTGAGCGTTTCGATACGTTCGCGAAGCTCGTCATTTTCATAATCAAGCGCGGCATCGATTTGAGTCAAAAAGTCGCGTTCCATCAATTTGAAATTGACCATGTTGCGTTGCATTTGTGAAAGCGTCATTGGTTTATCAGGCGCCTTTACATCCTCCATGCGCTTGAAGAATGTTGCCGTTGAGCGGGTCAGCGCGCCACTGATGAGCAAAATGTCATCGCGTGTTTGTGTTTCATCCGGGAAGTAGGTATCGACGAAATGGCTGTATTGGGATAGTCGATCCTTCATCACAATGATTTGCGCATCGTATTCCGCCCGAACTTGAGCCACGTCGCTTTGTGCGCTTTGATCGGGACGCGCCAATAACGACTGGAGAACACTCTCATTCACGGAAAACGTAATCGCAGAACCGGCATGACGGATTTCATGGAGCAAGTTTGTGACGATCAGCGTTTGCTCCGTTATCTCTTCAACGCGTTTTTCCACGCGCTGTGACGTGTAGGTCGATGTCCCGAGCAAGACCAACATGCCCAAAAGCATGGCCGCGAAGAGAAGGGTGAACTGGGTCGAAATTCTGCGTTTAATCATGCTGTGCCAATAATAGCCCTATGAGAACGTAGAATGTTGAGTATTAACCGAACTGACGCATTCACAAACCTGAATTGCGGAAATTGGCTATTGGAGCCTGTTTTACAGCCATTGGCACCATGAAATTCCCTTGCATTGTGCTTGGTCTCGGCGTAGAAACCGCCCACACGTTCCATGAGGGGACGTGATTTCGCACGCGGACGTGCGGCACTGGCGCAAATTCGCCGGATCGTCGCTCCGGTGTCTCTTGAGAGAGACGAGTGTCCGCGGAGGCTTAACCGGAATAGGAATACAACAATGGCAATGCCAACCTTTACCATGCGCCAGCTCTTGGAAGCTGGTGTGCACTTTGGTCACAACACCCGTCGCTGGAACCCAAAGATGGCGCCGTACCTGTTTGGTGCGCGCAACAAGGTTCACATCATCGATCTCGGCCAGACCGCGCCGCTCCTTGGCCGCGCCATGGAAGCCGTGCGCGACGCCGTCGCCGGTGGCGGTCGTGTGCTGTTCGTCGGAACCAAGCGCCAAGCGGCCGACAAAGTCGCTGAAACCGCGCGCAACTGCGGTCAGTACTTCGTCAACCACCGCTGGCTCGGCGGCATGATGACCAACTGGAACACCATTTCCGGTTCCATCAAGCGCTTGCGCGAACTTGACGGTCAGCTCGGCGACGTGGCCAAGAGCGAAGGCCTGACCAAGAAAGAATTGCTGCAGTTGACCCGCGAACGCGACAAGCTGGAACTGGCGCTCGGTGGCATCAAAGACATGGGCGGTCTTCCCGACATCATGGTCGTGATCGACACCAACAAAGAAGCCATCGCCATCGCCGAAGCCAACAAGCTTGGCATCCCCGTTGTGGCCGTGTTGGACAGCAACTCCGACCCCAAGGGCGTCGATTATCCGATTCCGGGCAACGACGATGCGATCCGCGCCATTACCACGTACTGTGAGCTGATTTCCGGCGCTGTGCTGGACGGTATCCAGGCTGAAGTTGGTAACAGCGGCGGCGACCTCGGCGCGGCTGCCGAGCCGATCGCTGAAGTGCTGCCGGCTGCTGAGGCCGAGGCTGTTGTGGAAGCTGCCCCGGCTGCTGAAGAGGCCGCCGCCCCCGCTGCTGAAGAAGCTGCTCCCACCGAGGAAGCTTCTGCGTAAAAATTCTGTCATAGCAATATGCTAGGACTTCATCTTAAAGGAGATATTTAAGATGGCTGCTATTACTGCTGCTTTGGTTAAAGAGCTTCGCGACAAATCCGGCGCGGGCATGATGGACTGCAAAAAGGCCTTGAGCGAAACCGATGGCGACATCGACGGCGCTGTGGACTGGCTGCGCACCAAGGGCCTCGCCGCCGCCGCCAAAAAGGCTGGCCGCGTTGCTGCCGAAGGTCTGGTTGGCGTTGCCGTCGAAGGCTCCACCGGCGCCGTTGTCGAAGTCAACTCCGAAACCGATTTTGTGTCCCGCAACGAACAGTTTCAGGCTTTCGTGTCCACCGTCGCTAAGCTCGGTTTGGCGTCGAACGGCGACATCGATGCGCTGAACGCCATGGATTACCCCGAAACGGGCCGCACCGTGGCTGAAGAATTGACCCACCTGATCTCGACCATTGGCGAAAACATGAACATCCGCCGTGTGCAGGTGCTCAGCGTGGACGGTGGCGAAGTCGCTTCGTACATGCACGGCGCCATCGCCGACGGTCTGGGTAAAATCGGCGTTTTGGTTGGAGCGACCGGCGCGGATGCGTCCATCTTTGGTAAGCAAGTCGCCATGCATGTGGCCGCCGTGAACCCGGCGTCCTTGTCGCGCGACGATCTCGACCCGGAATTGCTGGAACGCGAAAAGCAGGTTCTCACCGAACAGGCCCGTGAATCCGGCAAGCCTGAGGAAATCATCGAAAAGATGATCGTTGGCCGTATCAACAAGTACTACGCAGAAGTCTGCTTGTTGGAACAGACCTTCGTCATCGACGGCGAAAGCAAGGTTGGCAAGGCCGCTGAAGCCGCTGGTGTTGACGTCAAATCCTTCGTCCGCTTCGGCCTTGGTGAAGGCATCGAAAAGAAAGAAGAAGACTTCGCCGCCGAAGTGGCCGCTGTTGCTGGCGTTTAAATCGCCTTTCTAACGCTGAATGCAATGCGGGGGCTTCCTTTCCAGGACGCCCCCGTTTTTGCGTTTGCACTCAGCGATGTGAGTTCAGTTCACGCATTTGTCGTTGTTGGCCAACCAATGTAAAGCCTTGGAGGCATTTACAAACGTTTCCGGATCTTCTTCTTGCAGCTGGTTCATTTTGTCCGACAGATCGTAGAAGGTGGAAATAAGGCTGTCAGGCACGTTGGTCGCCAAATTACAGGTCGCTTGTGGCGTCACTTCAGCGCGGATATTCGGAAGCCCCCTTACGGCGCTAACCGGCTGTTTTTCGGTCAACATGGTCTTGATGACCTGCAACACATCGGCGATTTGTTCTGGGCTTTCGGCTTGCTCGACCTCGGCCTGAATATAATCCAGCATGGCGTGAAAGCTGGCATGCGACGGTTGGTTGTTGTCGGGGATGCTCATAAAGTTCTCCTTTAAGCAGCTTGCACCTGCGGCATTGGAAGCGGATTGCTTGACAAAATGTTGTAATGAAGGCCCGTCTTATCGCGGATCATTTGCGTAATCTCAGGGCTAACCGGAAGGCGGGCCGCGCCTAAGCGCACGCCGTCTTGAATCCATACGGGGCCGATGTTTTCAACCGGCCAGCCGTTGCGAGCATAGACAGAACGTAAAATCCCAATTGGCATTACGCCGATGTAGGCTTCGATGCCATTCATTTCAGCAAACTCTGCATAGGCGACGACCATTTCACGAATAATTTTGACGCGCGTTCGTGGGGAAAGGTCGCGATCTACACCAAAGCGCGTGCCCTCCCAGATTGTGTCGCTGTGAGGTAGGTCCAGCTCTGAAACTTTATCCGGCCAGACTTCTTGAAGCATGTACGGTCTGGATGTCGGAGAGAGACGAGAAACGGCGCGGACCTCACCAAAGTGGTCACGCCAAACAAGATAATGAGCTGCGGGCGTATCGAACTGGTCGTACTCCATGCCTTGCCAGCTCGGCACTTTATAATCTTGGCGTTCTATGAACACGCGATGACGAAGTCGGTGTTGCGACGCCATGGCGTCGCCGTAATGATGGGCGTTTGTGATGTTTAGGCAATCGATCATGGGGGCCTCCTTTCCGTTCCGAAAAAGAGGTTCTCACGAGGGCGCAATTATCGCGCCTACGGACCCACGTAGGGTTGGGAATTATAGTGTCAGAATGCCGTTGTGAAGTGCTTTGACGACAGCGGTTACACGTGTATCCGCGTCCAGTTTGCGCAGAATGTTGCGCATGTGAAAATCGACGCCATGTTCTGAAATAGACAGAATTTCGCCGATCGCCCAATTGCTTTTTCCTGCGGCGGCCCATTTTAAGACTTCGAGTTCACGAGGAGTAAGCTTCGCGGGTTCAGGCTTTTCACGTTCGTAAAGCGCTGAAAATGTTATGTGAAAATGCGTTGAGAGCACTTCAATGTTGGTGAGAAAATTATGAATATCAGGGTTTCCATCGCTTGAGGCCAATCCAACACCAAACGTTTCTCCCATCGGGCCGTGAAAAGCCATGCCGACGCCATCTTTTAGACCGGCTTCCCTACCTTGCTCCATGACCAGCAATTGTTCACGGCTTAAGGTCTTTTTGGCAATCATGTCGTTCCAACTGAATGCATGGCGCGTCAGCAAGCCGGTCGCGCGGACAGGGTCCGATTCAGCTAGATTGTTTGCAGCGTAATGTGAAATCCAGTCACTGGGGTAACAATGAGATATCCCGGGTGTTTGGGTCTCATAGCCTGATGCGTTGCGCAGAGCACTGTAGATAATTCGATTGATGCCATACGAATTCATGGATCGGCAATAGAGGCTGAAAAGCTCATCAGCATCCAGAATTTTTAAGGCTTGTTCTACGAAGGTCCCAGCTTGCATGGGTCCCCCTTTGCTTCCAATCAGGGCGCGATCCATATGTTCACTCCAGATCCAGTCAACCCCATCTAACTGATGAATTCGCACCAACACCCTTGATAACGAACATTAGCATACGCTTAGTTTTTAAAAAAACAATATAGGCAACCAGAGGAGGTGCATTAGAGTTAGTCGTTTGATATTAGAAGAAATGGATTAGGTGATGGTGTGCCTGTGGCGCTCGTATCCCATTGATATTTAAAAAATGTGCGAGGGCTCTCACGGACGGTGTTACGCCATTTTGTGTCCTATTGCTCCACAGTACAGAGCTTTTATGACAACATTAATACGTGATTGTGAATCAAGTTTGCGCATTATGGTTTTGATGTGGAGTGTCACCCTTTGCTCTGAAATTTTCAAAATTTCACCAATTTCATAATCAGTTTTGCCTGCAGCAAGCCATTTTAAAATTTCCTGTTCATGTAGGCTTAGCTTGGTTGAACTGATCGTGTCGTCGTCATGGAATGTTGATATTGCAAAATGAAAATGCGTTGAGATGACCTCAATTTGCGTAAGGAAGTTTTCGACACCTGGGTTGAGGATGCTGGAAGCAAGGCCAATGCCGATCACTTCACCTTTGGGGCTATGAAATCCAAGGGATACACCGTCATTCAAACCCGCCTCGCGCCCTTCATTCATGATCCGTTGTTGGCGCTTTGTTAGGGGCTTTTGGTTGGTCATATTTTCCCACGTGAAGGCCCGGCGTGACTGCAACGTATAGGCCCGTGCGGGATCGTCTTTCATGTAATCGCTACGCAAGTAATGATCCACCCAACTATCTGGATAGGAATGATAAAAGCGGGGTAGGGCTGTGCTTGGCCCCAAGCCGTTGCGTATTGTACAATATGCAATTCGGTCAATACCCAGCTCTTGCATGGCTTCTCGGTATAAAGCGAATAAGGCTGCCCCTGAGTCAGCTTGCGGGCATTTTTCAATAAAATCTCTGACTTGCATGCCTAAGACCTTCGCACGAACCTATTTGTTTAAGTGGTGTTTCCGCCTTTTTAAGTGGTGTTTCCACCTTTGGGTGGATAAGGAGCGGTCGCTTGCCGAGAGACGCCACCTGGGGTGGATGTACAATCAGGTAAACACTCTTTAATATTATTGCAAGCATGAAAGCAATCTATGATGGATTGCCGCGTTGCAACGACTTTGGGGTCCTTGAGTGTGTGCGCTCTTGGTGTAAATTTGGATGCGCTAAAAGGCTGGAAAAAAGGGTGCCTTGGTGTAATATCCCGGTCGAATTGGGGTGTAGAGTCGCGCCCTATATGAAATTTCTGTGAATAGGAACAAACCCGCGATGTCCGAAGCCCCGAAGTACCGGCGCGTGTTGTTGAAATTGTCGGGTGAAGGGCTGATGGGGAACAAGGATTTCGGCCTGTGCACCGAAACCGTGAACCGCGTCGCCGATGAAATCAAAGCGGTGCACGATCTGGGCGTCGAGATTTGTCTGGTGATCGGGGCGGGAAACATCTTTCGCGGGGTCTCCGCGGCGGCCTCCACAATCGAGCGCACCAGCGCCGACTATATGGGTATGCTGGCCACCGTGATGAACGCCTTGGCGATGCAAAGCGCGTTGGAAGCCAAGGGTGTCGATACCCGCGTACAGTCGGCCATACCCATGGACACCGTGTGCGAGCCGTTCATTCGCCGTCGTGCGGTGCGCCATTTGGAAAAAAACCGGGTCGTGATCTTTGCCGCGGGCACCGGAAACCCGTTCTTCACCACCGACACGGCGGCGGCTTTGCGCGCCATCGAGATGGGCGCCGACGCGTTGTTGAAGGGTACGCAGGTCGACGGTGTGTACGATGCGGATCCGAAAAAGGTCGCGGATGCCAAACGTTACGATACGTTGTCTTACCAGCAGGTCCTGGCGCAGGATTTGCGCGTGATGGATACCTCGGCGATTGCGCTGGCGCGCGATAATAAATTGCCGATCTTGGTGTTTTCGCTACAGTCGCCAGGCGGCTTTGCCGACGTGGTGCATGGGCGCGGAACGTTTACAGTCGTTAAATGACACGCCTGGATCGCCGTGAATAGAACAGATTTGAGATCATAAGGGGATAAACCGTGGCGGATATTAACGCTTTAAAATCCGATCTGGAACGGCGCATGGACGGCGCTATCGAGGTTCTGCACAAGGAATTCGGCGGCTTGCGCACGGGGCGCGCCTCGACCAGCCTACTCGATCCCGTCACCGTGGAAGCCTATGGCCAAGCGATGCCTCTGAACCAGGTCGGCACCGTGGGTGTACCGGAACCGCGCATGTTGACCGTGCAGGTGTGGGACAAGGGCATGGTCAAATCCGTGGAAAAAGCGATCATGGACGCCGGTTTGGGTCTCAATCCACAGTCCGACGGCCAATTGATCCGCATTCCCATTCCGCCGCTTAACGAAGAGCGGCGCAAGGAACTTGCCAAGGTCGCGGGTAAATACGCCGAAGAAGCCCGTATCGCGGTGCGCAACGTACGTCGTCACGGCATGGATGAGCTTAAAAAACTGGAAAAAGAAAACGATATCTCCGAAGACGAACAGCACCAGTATGCTGACGAAATTCAAAAAATGACCGATGCGAATGTCGCCAAGGTCGATGAAGCGCTGACACACAAGGAAGAGGAAATCATGCAGGTTTAAGCGCGTCGTTCGCGCCCTTGATCCTTATTGAGCGGTAACGAGTACGAAAATTCATGCCCATAAAACCTCAATCCAATAGCCGCGATGTCCACGTGCCCGTTCACGTCGCCATTATCATGGATGGGAACGGCCGCTGGGCGGCCGCGCGGGGCTTGCCGCGTACGGAGGGCCACCGTCGGGGCGCTGAATCGGTACGCGCGGTGATCAAAGCGGCTTCGAACGCGGGGGTTGAATATCTCACCTTGTTCGGTTTTTCATCGGAAAATTGGAAACGTCCGTCGGGTGAGGTGATGGATTTGATGGGCTTGTTGCGTCTCTATTTGCGCAAGGAATTGGCCGAGTTGCACAAGCAGGGGGTGCGCTTTCGCGTGATCGGCGACCGCACCCGTTTGGCCCAAGACATTCAGGATTTGATCGAGGCGGCGGAAAACCGCACCCGCGGCAACAAGGGCCTCAATCTAGTGCTGGCGCTCAGTTACGGCGGTCGCGCCGAAATCGCCGACACCGCCCGCGCATTGGCCGAAAAAGTGAAAAGGGGTGAGCTTGAACCGTCGGACATCGACGAACACTTGATCGCCTCGTCCCTTGAAACCGCCGGTATTCCCGATCCGGACCTGCTCATTCGCACCAGCGGCGAGCAGCGCATCTCCAACTTTTTGCTGTGGCAAACGGCTTACACGGAGTTCGTGTTTACAGACACGCTGTGGCCGGATTTCAGAGCGGACGAGTTTGAAGACGCGCTGTCCGTGTTCCGTTCGCGCGAACGAAGGTACGGGGCGGTCGGTGTCTGAAATTTTTTACAAACCCCTCGTCCTGCGCATATTATCCGCTTTGGTGTTGGCGCCGATGGTGTTGGCGGCCGTCCATTTCGGCGGACTATTCTACCACCTCTTGATCGGTGCAATGGGGTTGGCTCTCATTTGGGAATGGTCCAACATGGTTGAGCGCAGGCCGACTTGGATGGTGCTGGGGGTCGTTTATGTCGCACTGTCTGTATGGGCGCTGTGGCACCTGCGTCTGGACCCACAATGGGGCCAAATGACGGTCTTTTGGCTGCTTGTGGTGGTGTGGGGCGCGGATACGGGCGGTTACGTCTTCGGCATGAGCTTGCGCGGCCCGAAATTGGCGCCGTCCATCAGTCCCAACAAAACATGGTCGGGCTTTGTCGGGGGAACGTTGCTGGGCGCGCTGGGGGGATGGGGCGTGGTGTCTTATTTTCGCCCCGAAGTCGCGTTAGAGATGGCCGCGCTCAATATCATCGCGTTCAGCGCGGCCTTGGCTGTGGTCAGCCAGGTGGGCGATTTGCTGGAAAGCTGGGTTAAGCGCCGTTTCGACGTCAAGGACAGCGGCAATATCATTCCCGGTCACGGCGGCTTGTTCGACCGGGTCGACGGCTTAGTGGCGACGGCGATCGCACTGGCCTTGATTAACATCGCAATGCAGGGCAACGTTCTGGTATGGCTGTCGTAAGCGCTTCACCCAAATCACGACCCCACGCGAGCCTCCAAGAGCGCTCGGTGAGCATACTGGGCTCAACCGGCTCGATCGGCTGCAACACCGTCGATTTGCTGGCGCGCAACCGGGATGCTTTTTCGGTCGAGGCGCTGACCGGCAATCGCAACGTCAAGCTTTTGGCTGAGCAGGCCGTGCGCCTGGGCGCGAAGGTGGCTGTCGTCGCGGACGAAAGCCTATATGGCGAATTGAAGGATTTGTTGTCCGGGACCGCCATTGCGGCGGCGGCGGGCGACGAGGCCGTGGTTGAAGCCGCGGGGCGTCCCTCCGACATCGTGGTTGCGGCAATCGTCGGCACGGCAGGCCTTAAACCGACCCTGGAAGCGGCGCGGCGCGGCGCATTGGTGGCCTTGGCCAACAAGGAAACCTTGGTGTCGGCGGGCGCGATCATGATCGATGCGGTCAAAAGCGGCGGCGCGACCTTGATCCCGGTCGATAGCGAACACAGCGCCATTTTCCAAGTTTTCGATTTCGAACGTGCAGAGGCGGTCGCCAAAATTACACTGACCGCTTCGGGGGGGCCGTTTCGCGAAAAATCCCTGGATGAAATGAGGGCCATGACGCCGGAGCAGGCCGTCGCGCACCCCAACTGGGACATGGGCGCAAAGATCAGCATCGACAGTGCGACCATGATGAACAAGGGCCTCGAAATGATCGAAGCCTATCACTTGTTCCCCGTGGCGACGGACGGGATCGAGGTTTTGGTGCATCCCCAATCGGTGATCCATTCCATGGTCTCGTACGTGGATGGTTCCGTGTTGGCGCAACTGGGCACGCCTGACATGCGCACCCCCATAGCATATGCGCTGGCGTGGCCGACGCGCATGGCCGCGCCGTCTGAAACCTTGTCCCTGGCCGATATTGGCACTTTGACGTTCGAAGCGCCGGATACGGTGCGGTTTCCCGCTTTGCGTTTGGCGCGTGAAAGTCTGGAAGCGGGCGGCTGCGCACCGACCGTACTCAACGCCGCAAATGAAATCGCGGTGGCGGCGTTCCTAAAGCGCCAAATCGGCTTTCTCGACATTGCAGAGGTGGCCGAAAGCGTGTTGGATGCCATGGAGACGGTGGCCTTGAACGATCTCGAAACCGTCTTCGCCATGGATGCCGAAGCCCGTAAACGCGCCTCGGCGCTGCTTGCTTAGCCCTAGGTTTAGCTAAACAAAAATATAAGAAAAACAGGATAAGGCCTTAAAAAATGGAATTTTTAACCTTCATTTATCAGTACGCTTTACCGTTTTTTGCGATTTTGACGGTGCTTGTGTTCGTGCATGAATTGGGCCATTTCCTGCTTGCGCGGTGGAATGGCGTGAAGGTTGAGGTGTTTTCGGTCGGGTTCGGCAACGAACTTTGGGGCTTCAACGACAAATACGGTACGCGCTGGCGACTGAGTTCTGTGCCCTTGGGCGGCTACATCAAGATGTTCGGCGAAGGCGATATGATCACCGGCGTCGACGACACCGAAGACCGACCGATGACCGAAGACGAGAAAAAGGTCTCTTTCCATCATAAAAAACTGCGCCAACGCACCGCCGTGGTGGCGGCCGGGCCGTTGGCGAATTTTCTGTTTGCAATCTTGGTGTTCTGGGGCATCAACGCAGCGTATGGCGTGCCGAAAATCCTCTCTGCGGTGGGCGAAGTCATCGAAGACACGGCCGCTGCAGATGCTGGAATTCAAGCCGGTGACGTCATTTTATCGATCAACGGCCAATCGATTACGCTGTTTCGCGAATTGAGCGAAATCGTCTCCGTGAACGCCAACGTTCCTCTTGATTTTGAAATTCTTCGCGGCGATCAGGTTGTGCATTTGAACGCGACGCCGCGAATGTGGCGCGGCACAAAGGGCAGCGATGACAATGAAGCGGAAGACGCTGCTGCGTCGACGTCTTCGAAGGGGCTGTTGGGGGTTCGCCCCTCCATGGACCACGTCGAGACGGATCGTACCGGCGTTTTTGAAGGGTTGCTTCTTGGTGTTAAGCAAACCTATTTCTTCACCGCCAACATTCTTGCCGGCCTGGGGGAAATGTTCTCCGGCGATCGCAGCGCCAAGGAACTGGGCGGGGTGCTGTCCATCGCCCAATTTTCCGGTGAAGCGGCCCAAGGCGGCATTGTCAGCACGTTGCGCTTCCTAGCGATCCTGTCGATCAACTTAGGGCTTATCAATTTGTTTCCGGTACCGGTTCTGGATGGGGGGCATTTGGTGTTTTACATGGCCGAGGCCCTGCGCGGTAAGCCCTTGAGTCAAAAGCTTCAAGAATACAGTTTCCGTTTCGGCATGGTTCTGGTATTGCTTCTGATGTTATTTGCGACCTGGAACGACTTTGGGCGTCTTTTTGAGAAGTTCGGATGATTGAAATCCGTTCTCAAAAATGTGTTTGAGGGCGGTTTTTGTCGTTTGGGGTTGGAGCCTTCCGGGTGGGCATGAAGTCGAATAAGAACAATATGATGAGGGCGGGGCGCATCGTGCAGATCGTATTTTCCAGATTGATGGCGGTGTTGATCCTGAGTGGGCTCGTGTTCGCGCAGGCACCCTCCGCGCACGCCCAGCAGAACGATAAGATCGCGGCGATCGCGGTCGAGGGCGCGGCGCGCGTCGAGGCGGAAACGGTTCGTTCTTATTTGCTGGTGCGCGAAGGGGACGATTTCGATCCCTTGCGTATTGATCGTTCTCTGAAATCCTTGTTTTCCACCGGATTGTTCGCTGACGTTTCCTTGCGCCGAGAAGGCAACACGCTGGTTGTCGTGGTGTCGGAAAACCCGGTCATCAACCGCATCGCCTTCGAGGGCAACAATCGCCTCAAAGACGAAGAGCTGTCGGCGGAAATTTCGTTGAAGCCGCGCGTTATCTACACGCGCTCTAAAGTTCAAAACGATGTCAACCGCATTCAGACCGTCTATCAAAAAAGCGGTCGCTTCGCGGTGTCGGTGGAACCGAAAATCATTCAGTTGCCGCAAAATCGCGTCGATTTGGTGTACGAAGTCGACGAAGGGGCGTTGACCGAAGTGCAAAACATCCGCTTCATCGGTAACCGTGTGTTCGAAGACGGCGATTTGCAGGATGTGATCCGTACCCGTGAAACCCGCTGGTACAACTTTCTCACCACGGACGATACCTACGACCCGGACCGCATCACCTTCGACCGCGAACTGTTGCGCCGTTATTATTTGAAAAACGGCTACGCCGATTTCAAAGTGCTGTCGGCGATCGCGGAGTTGACGCCGGATCGCAACCAATTTTTCATCACCTTTACGGTTGAAGAGGGCCGTCGCTACAAATTCGGTGAGATCAGCGTCAAGGCCAATCTACGCGATCTGAAAGCCGAGGATGTCGTCGATAAACTGAAAATCAACGCCGGGGACTGGTATGATGCCTCGTCGGTCGACGACACCGTGCAGGCCTTGACCGAGGCGGCGGGCAATCTGGGCTATGCGTTCGTCAACGTACGTCCAAATGTCGAGCGCAATACGCAAACCGGCGTGATCAATATCGCTTTCGAAATTGAGGAAGGCCCGCGCGTCTTTATCGAGCGCATCAATGTCACGGGCAATGTGCGCACCCTCGATGAGGTTGTACGCCGTGAATTTCGCGTTGTCGAAGGCGATGCCTTTAATGCCGCCAAGCTGCGCAAGTCCTTGACGCGTATAGAGGATTTGAACTTCTTCGAAAAGGTCGACATGAAACAAGCTCCGGGCTCTGCACCGGACAAGGCCGTCGTCAATGTTGATGTTCAAGAAAAATCCACAGGCTCGCTGTCCATTGGCGCGGGTTATTCGACCAGTTCGGGGGCCTTGGCCGACTTTGGCATTCGCGAACGCAATTTGATGGGACGCGGTCAAGACTTGAGCTTGAACCTGCGTGTTTCCGAACGCCAAAGCCAAATCGATTTGAGCTTTACGGAACCGCATTTCATGAACCGTGACGTGAGTGCCGGCTTCGATCTGTTCAGCACGCAAACGGACAACCAGAAAACCAGCTCATACGATACGAAAACCAAAGGCTTCGGACTGCGCTTCGGCTATCCCATCGCCAGTCATCTCGACCAAGGGTGGCGCTACACGATTAAAGCGACGCAGATATCAGGCGTGCCGTCCGATGCCTCTATCTATATTAAGGAGCAAGCTGGCGATAAGACGTTGTCGGAAGTCGGCCATACGTTGGCGTATGATCGACGCAACAGCAAGATCAACCCTTCGGAAGGCTACGTCCTGCGCATGTCGAACGATCTGGCCGGTCTCGGCGGGGACACCAGCTATTTACGCAACCAAGTCAAGGGCGCTTATTATTACAAAATTTCCGATGGCTGGATCGCGACCACGCGCGGGGCAGCCGGTATGATTGTCGGCATTGGCGAGGATGTCGGCATTTTGGATCGCTTCTTTGTCGGTGGCGACAATTTGCGCGGCTTCAAAAACGGCGGTCTTGGACCGCGCGATACATCGACCAATGATTCCTTGGGTGGCGAAGTGATGTACACCGGCGGTGTCGAGCTTTCCGTGCCCTTAGGCTTGCCGAAGGAATTGGGGGTTTCCGGTAAAGTGTTCACCGATTTCGGTAGCCTGATGACGGTCAATCCATCCGGAACGAACGTGGTCGACAATGGCTCGGTTCGCAGTTCCGCTGGCGTCGGTGTCACGTGGGTTTCACCCGTCGGCCCCATCAGTCTCGATTTCGCTCAGGCGATCACGAAAGAAAGTTACGACACCACTGAAACGATGCGTGTCAACTTCGGCACCAAATTCTAGGAGACGGCTTTGACCCTCAAATCCACCGCGTTGATGTGCACAGTCCTTCTGGGGGCGTTGTCCTTGACGACACGGGCATACGCTCAAGATACTGCGGCTCAAAAAGAAACCCGCATACCTGTTAATTTTGCCGTTTTGGATACGGATGGGGTGTTCGCCCAGTCGAAAGCCATGAAAGGCATTCACGAGCAAATGGCCAAATACCAGGCCGAGATCCAGGCGGTGATCGACAAGGAAAAGCAAGACGTTAAAAAACAAGAAGAAGAGCTTCTGCGCAAACGCAATCTGGTGGCACCTGAAGTGCTCGCTGGGGAACGTAAGAAATTTCAAGATCGCATCGTGGCTTTGCAGCGCCGGGTACAAGAAAGCAATCTAAAGCTCAATCAGGTTCGCGCCCAAGCAACCAAAAAAGTGTCCGATGTGTTTCGCGCCGTGGTCTCCGATATCGTCAAGCTCAACAAAATCAACATGGTTTTTTTAAAAAAGCAGATGGCTTACGCGGACCCCAACCTTGAAATCACCAAATTCGTACTTCAAGACTTGGATGCGAGGTTGCCGTCCGTTCAGGTTGCCGACCCGAACAAGTAAAGGGGCGACAATGGCCGACCCCAGTTTTTTTGAAAATGCGGGCCCCTTCCGTCTCGCCCAATTGGCTGTGATCGCCGAAGCGGACATTGTTGCGGGTGATCCGGATGCAGAATTGGACGACGTCGCTCCGCTGCAAACGGCGGGGGCGGGGCAAATCAGCTTTCTCGACAATAAGCTCTATATCGATGCGTTCGAGACAAGCGCGGCGGGGGCGTGTCTATGCGATCCCAAATACGCTGAACGCGCGCCTAAGGACATGGCCTTGTTGGTGACGCCCGAGCCTTATCGCGCCTATGCACGGGTGGCGCAGGCCTTTTATCCGCCTCAAGCCCTCGTGGTGGGGGTACACGCCGCGGCCCACGTCAGCGCGTCGGCGACTCTAGGTCCGGGGTGTCAGGTCGATGCCGGGGCGGTGATTTGCGACAACGCGAACATCGGCGCGGCGTGCCGCATCGGTGCCAACAGTTTTATCGGCCCCGGCGTGGTGATGGGGGACGGCTGCGAAATCGGCCCCAACGTGACCATCCAATGCGCCATGATCGGAAAGGACTGCGTGTTCCATCCCGGTGCGCGCATTGGCCAAGATGGATTTGGGTTTGCGCCTGGTGCTGTGCATTTGAAGGTCCCCCAACTCGGTCGCGTGGTGATCGGCGACGGCGTCGACATTGGGGCCAACGCTTGTATCGACCGGGGCACGGGGCCGGATACCGTGATCGGTTCGGGCACCAAGATCGACAACATGGTGCAGATCGGCCACAACGTCGAGGTCGGCGCGGGGTGCCTGTTTCCGGCCCTGTCGGGCATTTCCGGCAGCACCAAGATCGGCAATTATGTCATGATGGGCGGTGCCGCCGGGCTTGCCGGACACCTGACCATTGGTGATGGCGCACGTATTGCGGCCCACAGCGGTGTGATGCGCGATGTCGAGCCGGGCCAGACCGTGGCCGGTTCGCCGGCCATGCCGGCGAAAGAATTCTGGCGGCAGATCGCCGCCCTTAAAAAACTGATAAGACCTAAGAAGGGGGCTTGAACATTGAGTTCCGATACCGTGACTGCCGATACTGTCATTGACGTCAACCGGATCATGGAAATGATTCCGCACCGCTATCCATTTTTGATGATTGATCGTGTCAAGGACGTAATCCCCGACCATCAAGCCGTTGGCGTTAAGAATGTGACCGCGAGCGAACCGCATTTCCAAGGCCACTTTCCAAACCACCCGGTGATGCCGGGGGTGCTGATCGTCGAGGCCATGGCTCAGACGGCGGCCGTTTTGGTGGTCGCAACCTTGGGCGCCGAGGCAGAGGGCAAGCTGGTGTACTTTATGTCGGTCGATAAAGCGCGTTTTCGCAAACCGGTCACGCCGGGCGACGTGCTGGAAATCACCGTGACCAAAGTGCGTTCTCGCGGTAACGTTTATAAATTCGAAGGCCAAGCCCGCGCCGACGGCGCGCTGATGGCCGAGGCCGTCTTTTCCGCCATGATTTTGGACAACTGATATGACCGATATACATCCGACCGCGATCATCGAAGACGGTGCCGAGTTAGGCGAGAATGTCTGTGTCGGCCCGTATTCCATCGTTGGCGCGCAAGTGAAGTTAGCCGATGGTGTACACTTGGAAAGCCACGTGGTGATTGGCGGCGAGACCTCGGTCGGCGCCAATACGCGTATTTTCCCGTTTGCGTCGATCGGCTTGCAGCCCCAGGACCTGAAATACAAAGGCGAGCCGTCTCGCCTGGAAATCGGTTGCAACAACGTCATCCGCGAACACGTCACCATGAACCCCGGCACCGACGGCGGCGGTCTTTTGACCCGTGTCGGCAACAATTGTCTGTTTATGGTTGGTGCGCACGTGGCCCACGATTGTCAAATTTCCGATCATGTCATCTTGGTCAACAACGCAACACTGGCAGGTCATGTCGAGGTTGGTGAGTTCGCCATCATCGGCGGCTTGTCCGCGGTTCATCAGTTCGTGCGCATCGGCAAGCACGCCATGTTGGGCGGCATGTCGGGGGTGGAAAACGACGTCATTCCCTACGGCACCGTGACCGGCAACCGCGCGCACCTGTCGGGACTGAATTTGGTGGGGTTGAAACGTCGCGGCGTCGACCGGGAAACCATACACGCGTTGCGCAACGCCTACCGTTTGCTGTTCGCCCAAGAAGGCACCATGGCCGAGCGCCTGCAAGACGTCGCGGAGATGTTCAAGGACAACGAGCCGGTGATGGAGATTATCCAGTTCGTCGGTGAAGACAGTTCGCGCGCCATCTGCCAGCCGAAAATGGAAGATGCCGCCTGACGCGCCAAAGCTGGGCATTCTCGCCGGTGGCGGCGAGTTGCCCCGGCTGTTGATCCAGTCCTGTCGCAAGGCTGGACGCGATGTTTTTGTCATTGCGTTCAAGGGTCAATGCGACGCCGAGACGGTTGTGGATGTCGACCACGCCTGGGTGCGCCTGGGCGCGGCGGGGAAATCCATTCAGCTTTTGAAAGCCAACGCGGCTCAAGATTTGGTCATGGCCGGGCACATCCGCCGTCCTTCCATGACGGCGTTGATGCCGGACGCGCGCGCCATTCGGTTTCTCGCGAGTGGTGCGATGAACCGTGGTGACGACGGCTTGTTGCGCACCATCATCGCAGGCCTGGAACGCGACGAAGGGTTTTGCATGGTCGGCGTGCACGAGGTCATGCCGGAACTATTGGCGCCAGAGGGCCCGCTCGGAAGCATTTCACCATCGAGCGAAGACCAAGTCGATATTGACGTCGCCGTCCATGGTGCCTTGGACTTGGGCGCCGCCGACAAAGGACAAGCCGCTGTTGCTTTGGGCGGCGCACTGGTGGCATTGGAAGAACAAGACGGCACCGACGCCATGCTGAAGCGCTTGATCCAGTCCGGCCAAGCGCGGGGCGGGGTGCTCGCCAAGATGACCAAGCCGGGCCAGGAACGCCGCGCGGATTTGCCCGCCATCGGCAAGCTGACGGTGGAAAATGCCCACGCCGCAGGCCTAAAAGGTATCGTGGTCGAGGCGGGCGGTTCCCTTATCGTCGGCCGCGATGCGGTGGTCGAAGCCGCCGATGCATTGGGGGTATTCGTGGTGGGAGTGACGCGGTGAGCGCTCAGGATCAAACGCCGCAGGTGTTTCTCATCGCCGGGGAAAATTCCGGCGATGCGCTGGGCGCAAGCTTGATGCGGGCTCTGGCGAGCAAAACGGGCGGCAACGTTCGCTTTGTCGGTGTCGGCGGGCCGGAGATGGAAGCGCAGGGCCTGTCCAGCCTTTTTCCGATGCAGGATTTGGCGGTGATGGGCCTCTTTGAAGTGCTGCCGCGCCTGCCTAAGCTGTTGCATCGCATGACGGAAACGGCCGATGCCGTCGCGCGCCTCGCCCCCGACGTGGTGGTGAGCATCGATGCGCCGGATTTCTGTTTTCGCGTGATCAAAAAGCTCAAGGCCCGCGGCGTCGACATCCCGGTCGTGCATTACGTTGCCCCCACCGTATGGGCGTGGCGTCCCGGTCGCGCCGCCAAGGTGGCCCGGTTTCTCGACCATCTGATGTGCCTGTTGCCGTTTGAGCCGCCGTATTTTCACCGCGAAGGACTCGGCGCCACGTTTGTCGGGCATCCGGTGGTCACCCAGACTTTTGAGGCCGGACAAGGTGCGGCTTTTCGCGATCGCCACGGCATCGCGCCCAAGGTGCCTGTGTTGTGCGTTCTGCCGGGCAGCCGCATGGGGGAGGTGACGCGTTTGCTCGATGTGTTCGGGCAAGCGGTTGGGCGTCTTGGGGCGCAATTTCCTGAGTTGAGCGTCGTGATTCCCGCCGTGGGCCATTTGACGGATCAAATACGAGACGCCGTCGCCACCTGGTCCGTTCCGACCTTGGTTGTAGGGCCGGATGAAAAAAAGGAGGCATTTTGCGCCTCGGACGTAGCCTTGGCGGCGAGCGGCACCGTAACCTTGGAGCTGGCCATGGCCGGGGTGGTGCACGTGATCGGCTACCGGCTCAATGCGCTGACCGCTTTTATCGGTAAAATGCTGATCAGGACGCCGTACGTGAATTTGATCAACATCTGCTTGGGCCGCGAAGCGGTGCCGGAGTTCATTCAGGAAAACTGCACGCCGGACAATCTCGCCCGTGAAGTGGCGCGTCTTCTGGACGACGAGGGTGCGCGCGCTGCGCAACGCGCACAAGCGTCGGAAGCCTTGACGCAACTGGGACGGGGCGGACCGTCACCGGGTGAACGCGCGGCGGATGTGGTGATCAATGTAATGAACGAGAAGAGAAAGGAAGGGTGAATGGACAGCTCTAAATTTCGTTACCTGCACACCATGATCCGGGTCCGCGATCTGGATGCTTCAATCGACTTTTACACCCGATATCTGGGCATGCGGGTGTTGCGGCGCAACGACTATCCCGAAGGCAAATTCACCAACGTGTTTGTCGGCTACGGCGATGAGAACGATAATGCAGCGATTGAACTGACCCACAACTGGGACCAAGATCGGCCCTATGACCTGGGTGGCGGCTTCGGACATTTGGCGGTATCGGTACCCGATATTTACGGCGTTTGCGAAGACATGGAAACGCAAGGCGTGACCATTGCCCGAAAACCGGGACCGATGAAGCACGGCACCACCGTGATCGCTTTTATCGAAGATCCCGACGGCTATAAAATCGAATTGATCGAGCGAAAGTAACAGCCCTCATGAACATCATCCTCATCGGCATGCGTGGCGCCGGGAAATCGAATGTGTCCAGACGCCTGGCGGTGCTCACCAAGCGCACGGTGCTGTCAACCGACACCTTGATCGAATATGAGAACGCCGCCAAGACCATTGCGCAAATCATCGCCGACAACAAAGGCAATTGGCGCGCCTTTCGCGACATGGAATATGCTGTGGTCAAGAAGATCGCCGCCATGGATGGCGTGATCGTCGATTGCGGCGGCGGCGTGATCGTCGATCTGGACAAAAATGGCAACGAAGTCTTTTCCAAGCGCAAGGTCGAGGCGCTGAAGAAGAGCGGCACAATCGTGTGGCTTAAGGGCGACATCAAACGACTGGTGGAAAAGGTCAAGAACAAAGCCGAGCGCCCGACCTTGGACCTCACGCGTTCGACCGAAGAGACGATGCGCCGACGTCTCCCGTTTTATGAAAAAGCCGCAGATATCATCATCGATATCGAGGGCAAAAAACGTCCGGAATTGGCTGAAATGATCGTTGAATTTTTTGAAAATGAATTGTAATTGCTTTTGTGCACCGCGCACATGCGCTTGAAGAAACGGCGGCCAAACGGCCGCCGTTTCTTGTGTTCGATCACGCTCAGCTGCGCGTGTCGATATCCATATAATCGCGCGCCGTGTAGCCGGTGAACAACTGACGGGGGCGTCCGATTTTCTGCGACGGATCTTCAATCATTTCGTTCCACTGCGCCACCCAGCCAACGGTGCGGGCGACGGCGAACAGGACCGTGAACATGTCGGTCGGAATGCCCATGGCGCGGAAAATGATGCCGGAATAGAAATCGACGTTTGGATACAGTTTCTTTTCCACGAAATACGGGTCTTCCAAAGCGATTTTTTCCAGCTCCATGGCAAGCTTGAGAAGCGGATCGTCTTCAGACCCCAGTTCCTTGAGTACCTCATGCGCGGTCTGGCGCATGACCTTGGCGCGCGGGTCGAAGTTTTTGTAGACCCGGTGACCAAAGCCCATGAGGCGGAACGGGTCTTCCTTGTCTTTCGCGCGGGCGATGTATTCGGGAATGTGATCGACGGAGCCGATTTCTTCCAACATGGTCAGAACCGCTTCGTTGGCGCCGCCGTGCGCCGGTCCCCACAGGCACGAAATGCCTGCTGAAATGCACGCGAACGGATTGGCTCCGGACGAACCGGCCAAGCGCACCGTCGATGTCGATGCGTTTTGTTCGTGGTCGGCGTGCAAAATCAAGATGCGGTCCATGGCGTGGGCTAGGATCGGGTTAACCTGATAGTCCTCACACGGGTTGGAGAACATCATATAAAGGAAGTTTTCCGAATAGTTCAGATCGTTGCGCGGATAGACGAACGGCATACCCTGAGAATAGCGATACGCATTGGCGGCGATGGTCGGCATTTTCGCGATCATGCGCGTGGATGCGACAAAGCGGTGCTTGGGATCTGAAATGTCGGTGCTGTCGTGGTAGAACGCGGCCAGCGCACCGACCACGCCGACCATGACCGCCATCGGGTGGCTGTCGCGGCGAAAGCCGTGGTAGAAGCTGTGGATTTGTTCATGCAGCATCGTGTGGTAGGTGATGCGTTGGTTGAACTTGTCCTTCTGTTCTTGGGTCGGAAGTTCACCGTAAATCAGAAGATAACAGGTCTCGACGTAATCGGAACTCACGGCAAGCTGTTCGATGGGGTAGCCGCGATACAAAAGTTCACCCTTGTCACCATCAATATAGGTGATGCCCGATTGGCAACTGCCGGTGGAGGTGAAGCCGGGATCGTAGGTGAAATGGCCCGTTTCGGCGTAAATGCGGCGCACGTCAATCACGCGGGGGCCGACGCTGCCTTCGAGCACCGGCAGTTCCCAGCTTTCGCCGGTATCGTTGTTGGTCAGCGTGAAGGTGTGTTCGGATACGTCTTTTGTTTTCATGGACTCCTCACCAAATTTTGCCTGTCCGGTTCGCGAGCATGTGCGAGCGGACAGGGGGGTTCCTACGTTAAATTGGACGCTTGTGCGCCTCTTGCATTGGGTCCTAAGCGCTGTCTAAAGCATCGTCGAGACGGCCTAGAGACTCTTCCATGCCCAAAACTTCCATCACCTCGAAAACGCCGGGTGAAACGTTCGATCCCGTCAATGCCGCGCGCAAGGGCTGGGCGACTTTGCCGAGCTTCACATCGGTCTGTTCGGCAAACGCCTTGGCGCTGGCTTGCAAGGCGTCGGCGCGCCAGTCTTCGATATCGGCCAGCAGGTCACGCATTTGGCGGACCACGGCAAGGCCGTCGTCATTGAGCAACTTGGCGGCCTTTTCATTCATTTCAAGGGGTCTGATACGAGCATAAAACAATGCATTTTCAGTTAATTCCAGTGTGTTTTTCGCGCGGGCCTTTAGGTCCGGCATGCCCGCCAAGATACGTCGTGGCGCGTCTTCAGCGACGTTATGGTCGAGCCGTTCGACCACACCGGGCCAGATCAGTTCGAACAACCGCCCATCGTCGGCCTCGCGCATGTAGTGGGCGTTGAGGTTGGCCAGTTTGTCGGCGTCGAAACGCGCGGCGGCCTTGCCCACATCGGTCACATCGAACCATTCGACAGCCTGTTCGCGCGAGATGATCTCATCGTCGCCGTGCCCCCAGCCGAGGCGCAGCAGGTAGTTGTTCACCGCTTCGGGCAGCAGGCCCATGTCGCGATAAGCCTCAACCCCCAAAGCGCCGTGACGTTTGGAAAGCTTTTTGCCGTCCGCGCCATGCAGCAACGGCATGTGTGCGAAAACGGGGCGTTCCCATCCCATGGCGTCATAAATCTGCATCTGGCGGAAGGTGTTGGTCAGGTGGTCGTCGCCGCGCACCACGTGAGTGATGCCCATGTCGTGGTCGTCGACCACCACGGCCAGCATATACGTCGGTGTGCCGTCGCCGCGCAGAATGACGAAATCGTCGATTTCGGCGTTGGAGACTTTCACTTCGCCCTGAATCAGGTCCTGAATCACGGTATCGCCGCTCTGTTCGGCTTTGATGCGGATCACCGGCCGAACACCTTCGGGAGCTTCGGACGGGTTGCGATCGCGCCAGCGCCCGTCGTAGCGCATCGGCTTGCCCGCCGCCTTGGCGGCTTCGCGCATGTCGGTCAGTTCTTCGGGCGTGCAGTAGCATTTGTACGCTTTACCCTTTTCGAGCAATGCGGCGGCGATCTCGGCATGGCGTTCGATGCGGGAAAATTGCGACACGGCCTCGCCGTCCCAATCCAGGCCCAGCCACTTTAGCCCGGCGGAAATGGCGTCGACGGCTTCTTGGGTGGAACGCTGGCGGTCGGTGTCTTCGATACGCAGCAAGAACTTGCCGCCCATGTGTTTGGCGTACAAATAATTGAACAGCGCGGTGCGTGCGCCGCCGATGTGCAAGAAGCCCGTGGGAGAGGGCGCAAAACGTGTTACGACGGTCATGGTTGCCGTGTCTTCTCTCAAATCCAATTTGGTGTAATCTAAATGTGCCCGATACCTATGGCGATACCGATGAAGTGGGGTTTAGCACATTCCCTTCGCTGTTGCAGCATTTTGCTGTGAAGGCGCGCTGCAACTGGCTTGCATTCATACTGTAATTTATCGTTTAAGAACAGAAAAATCCTGAAAATGCAGCACATTGGCAGCTATGGAGTACTTATTTATCAAGCCTTTGTGGGTGAGCGGGACCGATGGCCATTGTGGCTGCCTGTCTTTTTGGGATTGGGAATCGGGCTCTATTTCGCCCTGCCGTTTGAGCCGCCGCTCTGGTCTGGCTGGTTTGCGGCGGTGATATTCGGCGCTGCGGCCTGGCGTCTTATCGGGAAAAGCGGTTTATCCCTGGTTTTGATTTCTTTCACGGTCATTGCGTTGGGTATCGGGGTGTCGGGGCTGCGCACGTGGTGGGTTGGCGCACCGGTGGTTTCCTTCGAAACCGGACCTGTCAGCCTCACCGGTCAGGTTCAACACGTGGAACGCTTGGTGAGCGGCCAGCGGGTGACGCTGATCAATTTACATATTGCGCGCCTCGACCCCGATGTGACGCCAAATGCCGTGCGCATCAAACTCATGGGAAATCAGCCAAGTTTCGGCCCCGGCGATTGGCTTGAGGCGCGCGCCAATTTGCGCCCACCGCCGCCGCCTGCAATGCCCGGCGCATTCGACTTTCAACGTCAAAGCTACTTCAAGGGCCTCGGCGGGGTCGGTTTCGTTTACGGCAAGGCCACGGTTTCCGGACGCGCCCCCCGCGTTGGTATTGACAGTCTTGTGTTCGCCTTTCAGCGCTTTCGCGGTGAGATCGCTCAGCAGGTGAAGTCCGGTGTTGAAGCCCACGGGGGCGGCCCAGCGGTGAGCGGGGTCGCCACGGCATTGATGACGGGGGAACGCGGTGCCATCCCCAAGACCGTGATCGAGGATATGCGCGCCAGCGGTCTCGCGCATCTTCTGGCCATTTCCGGGCTGCATGTGGGATTGGTGGCGGGCATCGTGTTTTTTGCCCTGCGTGGCCTGTTGGCGCTTATTGCGCCCGTGGCGCTTCGCTATCCGATCAAAAAATGGGCCGCCGTCGGCGCCATCTGCGCGGCGTTCGCGTATGCATTGCTGGCGGGGGCCACGGTGCCGACCCAACGCGCCTTTTTAATGATTGCCTTGGTGCTGTTGGCGGTGCTGTTCGATCGCAGGGCCCTTTCCATGCGCTTGGTGGCGTGGGCGGCGATGGCGATTCTTTTGCTTACACCGGAAAGTTTGCTTGGCGCGAGCTTTCAGATGTCCTTTTCCGCCGTGGTGGGGTTGGTCGCGGTGTATGAAACCCTCAGGCGCAAAGGCGTTTTCGAACACCCCCCTCGATCATGGCTGGGCAAAGTCGGGCGGTATGTGGCGGGGGTGGCGCTGACCACCGCCATCGCCGGTCTGGCAACAGGGGTGTTCGCCGCCTACCACTTCAATCGCGTCGCGGATTTCAGCCTTGCGGCGAATCTGATTGCGGTTCCGCTCACAGCGCTGTGGATCATGCCGTGGGCGGTTGTGGCCTATCTGTTGATGGGGTTTGGCCTGGAAAGCTTTGCCCTTGTCCCCATGGGGTGGGGAATTGAGATCGTGATCGCAACCGCGCACGAGGTCGCACATTGGCCGGGCGCGGTATCCGACATTGCGGCTTTTCCCGTTTGGGGATTGGTGTGTAGCGCGCTAGGCGGCTTGTGGCTGGCATTGTGGCGGGACCGCTGGCGGTTTTGGGGCGCGCCGTGTGTCGCCTTGGGGCTTTTGAGCGCATTGACCATGACACCACCCGATGTGCTGATCCATCAGGGCGGAAAACTCGCCGCGGTGCGCACACCTGAAGGCGGATATGCTTTTTCGACCCTGACTTCGGCGAAGTTTGAACGCGATGTGTGGCTGCGCCGCGCCGGGTTGAGCGCGAAGCCGAGCCGTTGGTCCGATCAAATTGGAGACGACGGCGCAAGTGACAAGGGGCGCTTGCGCTGCGATGCGTTGGGCTGTCTGTATCGGTCATTGGGGCGCAGCGTCGCCTTCACCCGCGCGCCGGAGGCGCTCGCCGAGGATTGTTGGCTTGCCGATGTCGTGGTTAGCGATGCTCCTGAAGAGAAGTCGTTATTGGGCCGATGCCGCGCCGTGACGCGCCTGATCACGACGCAGGATTTGAAACGATTGGGCACGCACGCCATATGGTTGTCGGGTAAGGACGCAAGCGTTCGTGTCAAAACCGTAAACGGGTGGCGAGGGGACCGTCCATGGGTGATAAAAATGACACAATGATCCTTCAAGTTAAGTAATTATGCTCCGAAGTGTGCAGGTGGCGATTGCTTAACGCACGCTGGCGCTTACATTGGAAAACACGGATTGAGGACATTGCTCATAGCCTTTGTTGCGAAAATTTCCGAGGATTCATGCTACACAAACGCATATTGATCATCGACGACAGCCAAACGGTGTGCGAACTCATTTCGCGCGGGCTTTCCGAAAAGAAATATCAGACCTTGCAGGCCGTGCGCATGGAAGATGCGCTGAGTTACGGCGGCGAATTGGTCGACTTGATTCTGACCGACATCATCATGCCGGGCATGGACGGTTATGAAGGGATCCGGCGCATCAAGCACAATTGGCCGCACGTCCCAATCATCGCCATGTCGGCCGGCGCGGGAGAGGGCAGACGTGACGGCACGTTGCTCAAAGCGCGCAATATCGGGGCGGATGCGATCCTAAAAAAGCCGTTCACCATCGACCTTCTGATCGACAAAATCGAATACCTGTTGAGCAACAAAGGCCACGATTTGCGTAAAACCCGTGTTTTGATTGTCGAGGACAGTCCCGTTCAGCGCAAGATCGTCCGGCGCATGTTCGATGACGTGAAGTACGAGGTGTGCGAAGCCGAAACCGCCGAGCAAGCGCTTGCCAATCACGATATCGTGGGCATGGATTTATTACTGACCGATATCTTCATGCCTGGAAAAGGCGGATTGGTGGCAATCCACGACATCCGTGAAAACTGGCCCAACATCCGCGTCATCGCGATGTCGGGCGGTTTTAAGGATGCGATGAAGCGAGAAAAAACCCTCACGGCGGCAGAAGTTGTCGGCGCGGATGCAACGTTGAAAAAGCCGTTCACCGGGGATGAATTGTTTGACGTTGTCGATCAGGTGTTGGGGCGCGCAAAGCAAGACGCTGTCGGTTGACGACGCATCCGCAACGGGGGGGGTGAGGGGGGTGATCCGTATCAATTTAGCGCCACCAGAGCGGGCAAACCTTAAAAAGTCAGTATTTTCGGACCAAACCCACCAGGCGGCCTTGGACCTGTACGCGGTCAGGGCCGAAGATGCGGGTCTCATAGGCTTGGTTGGCGGGTTTCAGGGCGACCTTGTCGCCTTTTTTGTGGATGTACTTGAGGGTCGCTTCTTCGTTGTCCACCAAAGCCACAACAATCGTGCCGTTTTCGCTACGCTCGGTTTTTTGGATGATCACCGTGTCACCATCGAAAATACCCGCTTCGATCATCGAATCGCCATCAACTTCCAGACAAAAGTGGTCACCGCCGCCAAGCATGCTGGGCGGGACTTCGACAAATGAGGTCGGGTCCGAGATCGCCTCGATCGGCGTACCTGCGGCGATGCGGCCCAAAAACGGCAGTTCCGTAGCCTTGTCATGGGTGTGGGCAGGGGTGGGTTTGGCGCCAAACTCGCCTTTGACCACGTTTGCCATGCCAGAGGGTGCAGCACTCGGGCGCGCACCGGAAGCGGCGGCATCGGGAGAAGGCGTATCGAAATATCCGGCCTTAGCGCGATCAAAATTTTGTGGCATCTTGAGAATTTCAAGCGCCCGTGCGCGATGCGGCAGACGACGGATAAAACCGCGTTCTTCCAAACCGCTGATCAAGCGGTGGATGCCCGATTTAGACTTGAGTCCCAGAGCTTCCTTCATCTCTTCAAAAGACGGCGGTATGCCCGCTTCACGGATGCGGGTTTCGATCAGAAGCAGAAGTTCGTACTGTTTATTGGTCAGCATATCGTCACCTGCATCTGCATAAAAAAAACCAAGCGCGTTGATGATGTGCCGTGATGATGTTCCGTGGAACAAAACAAAAACACGCATCTATGTTCTACTTTGGTTCCTTGTGGTCGTCAAGGGTACAATTGAAATAATAAAATTCTCCTCTCGGCGTATATTTTCCGCGTAAATCTCTGCACCCATTGACGATACACAATAAGATTATTTTTTAAGCTTTATTGTTCGGTTCCGATGCCGAATGCATCCGGGTATATGACAAAACCAGAAAAATCGTCAAAAACGCCTTGTTTTAAGGGCAAAACCATAAAAAATGGCCCAGAAAACGGACTCTTCAAACATTCTGCAATTTCGGAGCTGAAACCGAAGCGCGGATAAAAGGTTTCGTGACCCAAGACAACGACCGCTTCAACCCCATTTTCGCGACATATTTCAATACCTTGGCGCGCAAGTTCCGAGCCGATGCCGAGCCGTTGGTGGGTCGGTGCGACCGCCATCGGGGCCAGCGCCGCCGCGCGAATGGAGCGCTGGCGGTCGTTAGAGGTCACTTCAAGCTCCGAAAACGCGATGTGACCGACGATTTCGCCGTATTCTTCCGCAACCAAAGACGCGATCACCAAATCGTCGTCGCGCAGACGCTCAATCAGCGCGGATTCGTCCGCGCCGCCAAAAGCCGCATCGTTGACGGCGCGGATTCCGTCGGCGTCTTCGGAACGTTCTTCACGAATTTGCATTACAGAGACACGCGACCGCTGCGCAGCGAAACAATCTCCACCATTTCGCCCGTTTGGGCGGCGGGGGCGTGGGGCGGGCGGATCACCAGACAGTCGGCTTCGGCAAACTTGGCGAGCATGGCGCTGTCTTGCTTGGAGAACGGCGTGGCGACGCGTTCGCCGTCCGCCCCAGTGCTCAGCGTAGCGCGCAAATAATCTTGGCGCATGTCGTTTTCGCCCACATCCGATCCCAATCGCGCGGTTTGCTTGGGGACATCGTCACCGTCAAGGCCCAACATGGCCTCGACGGCGGGCTTGAGGAAGAGCGCGCTGGTGACGCCGACCGACACCGGGTTGCCTGGCAAACCCAGCACCGGCGTGGTACCGAGACGGCCGAAAATCAGCGGCTTTCCAGGGCGCATGGCGACCTTGTAAAAGCCCAGGTCGACACCTTCATGGCCCAACACTTGATTGACCAAATCGTAATCGCCCACCGATGCGCCGCCGATGGTGACCAGCATGTCGGCTTGTCCGGCCGATTTGATCAAGCGGGTGAGGGACTGTTCGTCGTCGCGCGCAATGCCCAGGTCCAACGGCTCAGCCCCCAAAACCCTGAGGAATGCCGACAGCATCACGGAATTGGAGCTGACGATCTGGTTGTCGCCCAAGCCGTCACCGGGCATCACCACTTCGTTGCCGGTGGCGATGATGGCGACGCGCGGTTTGCGCCGCACCATCACCCACGGCACGTTGGCGGCGGCGGCCAAACCGACGTCGCGCGCGCTCATCACCCGCCCGGCGGTGATCAGGACTTCACCCGCCTTGAAATCCAGCCCGGCGGGGCGGATGAAGCGCCCGGCGGGCGCCGTTTCGAGCACCCGTACGGTGTCGCCGTCGCGCTCCGTATTTTCTTGGATGATGATGGTATCCGCCCCTTTAGGCACCGGCGCGCCGGTGAAAATGCGCACCGCTTCGCCTGCGCAGACGTCGCCGTCGAAACACCCGCCTGCGGGGCTTTCGCCGATGACCTTGAGGTCTATGGGGACGGTGTCCACGTCGACTTGGCGCACGGCATAGGCATCCATGGCCGACACATCGGCCCACGGCTGGGTCAGGCGCGCGACGACGTCCTCGGCGAGAACGCGGCCCAAGGCGTCGGGCAAGGCGACCTGCTCGGCGCAGGTCTCGGAGACGTTGGCGACAATTTTGGCAAGCGCTTCGGCGACGGGGATCATATCAGTCGGCACCCTTAATCAGCTGTGAATTCGCCGGATTTGCCTCCGGCTTTGTGAACCAGGCGCACGTCGGTGATGTGCATGGCTTTGTCCACGGCCTTGCACATATCGTAAACCGTCAGCGCGGCGACGGTGACGGCGGTCAGCGCTTCCATTTCGACCCCGGTTTTGCCGCTGAGTTTGCAGGTGGCTTCAATATCCACCGCGTTTCGCGCCGGATCGCAGGTGAGGTGCACCTTGACCGAGGTGAGCATCAACGGATGGCACAGTGGGATCAGGTCCGGTGTGCGTTTCGCGCCCATGATGCCCGCCAATTGCGCAACGGACAGGACGTCGCCTTTCTGAAAGCCGCGCTCTTGGATTTTCGCCAGCGTTTGGGCGGCCATCAACACGGTTCCCTTGGCGGTGGCGGAACGCTCAGACATCGACTTGTCGCCGACATCGACCATGCGCGCGTTGCCCTCAGCGTCCATGTGGGTGAAGTCAGACATCAATGCTTTCCTTACTCAATATGGCGATGGTCGCGGCCTCGACATCGTCTTGGCGCATCAGGCTTTCACCGATGAGGAAGCACTTCGCTCCGACCTTGGACATGCGCGCCAGATCGGCGGGTGAGTTCAACCCGCTTTCCGACACCAACAGGCGCCCGTCCGGCACCAGGGCGGCGAGCTCTTCGGTGATGGCGAGATCGGTGACCATGGTTTTGAGGTTGCGGTTGTTGACGCCGATCAGCTCGGTCTTGAGCTTCAGCGCGCGGTGCATTTCGTCGGCGTTGTGCACCTCAACCAGCACGTCCATGCCAAATTCTTCGGCGACGCTTTCCAGTTCGGCGGCTTGATCGTCGCTGAGCGAGGCCATGATCAACAAAATGCAATCCGCGCCAAACGCCCGCGCCTCAACCACTTGATAGGGATCGAGCATGAAGTCCTTGCGCAAAACCGGCAGCTTCACCGCGCCTTTGACCGCAACCAGATATTCGTCCGCGCCTTGGAAATACTCCACGTCGGTCAAAACCGACAGGCACGTCGCCCCGGCGCGCTGATAGGCCTTGGCGAGTTTGGGCGGGTTGAAGTCGGCGCGGATCAGGCCCTTGGACGGCGAGGCTTTTTTGATCTCGGCGATCAGCCCATAGCGATCCTCAGCCACGGCGCGTTTCAACGCGGCGATGAACCCGCGTGGCGATTCCGCCATATAAGCCATGTTTTCCAAATCGCCGATGGAGCGCACACCCTTCATGTTTTTGATGTGGCCGCGCTTGTAGGCGTTGATTTTGTCGAGAATGTCGGACATCAGCCGCCCACTTCGTCGGACATCGCCGCGTCGTCACCCTCGTTGGTGATGTTGATGAGGTTTTCCAGTGTGTCCATGGCTTTGCCCACGTCCAGCGCCGCGGCGGCCTGGGCTGCACCGTCCTTGAGGTCTTCGGCTTTGCCCGCGACCAGCAACGCGGCGGCGGTGTTGAGCACCACGCAATCGCGAAACGCACCTTTTTCGCCTTGCAGCATGGCGCGCATGGCCTCGGCGTTCTCTTCCGGCGTGCCGCCCTTGAGGTCTTCGGGCTTGGCCAAAGGGATGCCTGCATCAGCCGGGGTGATTTCAAACTCAGTCAACTCGCCGCCTTTGATTTGGGCGACATAAGTCGGGCCGGTGGTGGTGATTTCGTCCAGCCCGTCGGAGCCATGCACCACCCACGCCATTTCCGTGCCGAGATTGCCCAGCGTTTGGGCCATTGGCGCGATCCAATCGCGGCTGAACGCGCCGGTCAACTGACGTTTGACGCCCGCAGGGTTGGACAGCGGGCCGAGCAAATTGAAGACGGTGCGCACGCCCATTTCGATGCGCGCGGGCATCACGTACTTCATCGCCGCGTGGTGGCGCGGGGCGAGCAAAAAGCCGATGCCCGCTTCCCAGATGGCGCGCTTGACCAAGTCCATATCGCATTCGAGGTTCACGCCCAGCGCGCTCAACACGTCCGCCGTTCCCGATTTCGACGACAGCGCGCGGTTGCCGTGCTTGGCCACCGGAACGCCGCACGCCGCCGTCAGCAGCGCCGCGCCGGTGGAGATGTTGTAGGTCCCCGATGCATCGCCGCCGGTGCCGACGATGTCGATGGCGTCGTGGGGGGCGTCGACCGTGAGCATCTTGGCGCGCATGGTTTTGACCGCGCCGGTGATTTCCTCAACCGTTTCGCCGCGCACCCTGAGCGCCATCAAAAAACCCGCAATCTGCGCCGTGGTGGCTTCACCCGACATGATGATGTTGAAGGCGTCCTCGGCCTCTGATGCGCTCAGCGCATGGCCATCGGCAACTTGGTTGAGGATCGGTTTGAGGGCCGTCGGTGTGTCGCTCATGCCGCAGCTTTCCTGTTTTTGGAGATGTCGATGAAATTCTTGAGGATATCGTGGCCGTGCTCGGATGCGATGCTTTCGGGGTGAAACTGCACGCCGAAAATGGGCCGGGTCTTGTGCATCAAGCCCTGGATCACGCCGTCGGCGCTTTCGGCGGTAATTTCCAGGCAATCAGGCAAGCCTTCGCGGCTGACCATCAGCGAATGATAGCGCGTGCACACCAAAGGCGAGGGCAGGCCGTGAAACACGCCGCGATCGGTGTGGGTGATCTCCGACACCTTGCCGTGCATCGGCGATGGCGAACGGGTGATCTTCCCCCCGAAATGTTGACCGATGGTTTGGTGACCCAGGCACACGCCGAAGATCGGCAGATCGTCGGCGGCCTTCGCCACCACGTCCAGGCAGATGCCCGCTTGGTTGGGATCGCCGGGCCCAGGCGACAGAACGATGCCGTCGTAGCCGCCGTTTACAGCTTGTTCGGCGGTCATGGCGTCGTTGCGTTGGACCTCAATCTCGGCCCCCAGTTCGCCCAGGTACTGCAACAGGTTGTAGGTGAAGCTGTCGTAATTGTCGATAAGCAGAAACATTTCAAAGCCTTACGGCGAGGGGACTATATAAAGCCGATATTGGGTATAACCGTGAAGTCTATGATTTACCACAGAGTTCACAGAGGTCACAGAGTTTGATTGCGTCTGCTTCAATTCTGTGTGTTCCGTGCACCGCGTGGTTCATAAAAACTTTCTTTGACCTTACAGCCTTGGGAAGGTTTACACTCAACCTTAAACCAAAGTGGAAGTTTGAGGCGATGCCCGACGAGGTGCAAAATTTAGCCCTGAAAGCCGCACACATCACGTTGCCGGTGGATGGCATGACCTGTGCGTCGTGTTCGGCGCGGATCGAACGTCAATTGTCGAAACTCGACGGGGTGGAGGCCGCGGCGGTCAATCTGGCCGCGGAAACCGCCGACGTCAGCTTCGACGCCAACCGGGTGAGCGCCGCCGACGTCAAACGGGCCATCGAAAAGACCGGCTTTACGGTGCCGGAACGCACCATTGAGTTGAGCGTCGAAGGCATGACCTGCGCGTCGTGCGTGGCGCGGGTGGAGAAAGCCGTCGCCAAGTTGGATGGCGTGTCCGCCATCAGCGTCAATTTAGCGAACGAAACCGCTCACATCACGGGGAATGCGATCAATGCCGTTGAAATCGTGCGCGCCGTTGAAAAGACTGGGTTTGGCGCAACGGTGACTGAAGATGTCGAGGCGTTCGGCGTTCAAGACGACGCCAAAGCCGCCGCACGATTGCGGCGCGATTTGCTGGCCCTTGCCGTCGCCACGGTTTTTACCGCGCCGCTGTGGGCACAGATGCTGTGGAACGTGTTCGGTTTGGACGCAATGCTGCCGGGGCTGGTGCAACTGGCGCTCGCCACTGTCGTGCAGTTCGGCGCGGGCTATCGATTCTACGGACCGGCCTGGAAAGCTTTGCGCGCGGGCAGCGGCAACATGGATTTGCTGGTGGTGTTGGGCACCACGGCGGCATGGGCGTTGAGTGCGTGGCGGGTGTTGTGGCCGACGGTGGAGGGGCATCTCTATTTCGAAGGTGCGGCCACGGTGATCACCCTGATCTTGTTCGGGCGCTTTTTGGAGAGCCGCGCCAAACGCGGCACCACGGGGGCCATTAGAGCGTTGATGAAATTGCGCCCCGAAACCGCGCGGGTGCTGAGCGCCGACGGTACGCAAGTCGAACTTCCGGCCAGCAGCGTCAAGGCGGGTGACATCGTTGTGATCCGGCCCGGTGAACGCGTGCCGGTGGACGGTGAAGTGCAAAGCGGCCGCACCACCATGGACGAAAGCCTGCTCACCGGCGAAAGTCTTCCCGTGAACAAGATTGTCGGCGATACGGTCACCGGTGGGGCCATCAACGGCGACGGCATGGTAAAGGTCGAGGCCACCCGTGTGGGCCAAGCGTCCACCTTGTCCGGGATCATCCAACTTATTCAAAACGCACAATCTTCCAAGGCTCCGGTGCAAAAACTAGTAGATAAAATCGCCGCCGTTTTTGTGCCCGTGGTGGTGGCCATCGCGCTGCTGACCTGGGCCGGTTGGACGATGACTGGGTTCGGCTGGGAAGTCGGTCTGATCAACGCCGTGACGGTGTTGGTGATCGCGTGCCCATGCGCCTTGGGGCTGGCGACACCGACGGCCATCATGGTCGGCACCGGGGTTGCGGCCAAGCACGGCATCTTGATTAAGGACGCCGAGGCGCTGGAGCAATCGAAGAATGTCGACACCGTACTGTTCGACAAGACCGGAACACTCACCAAAGGCGCATTGCAGGTGGTTTTCGTCCATCCCACGGTCGATGACGATTTGGCGCTGTTGACGTTGAGCGCAAGCGTGCAGCACGGCAGCGAACATCCCATCGCGCGCGCTATTTTGGCGTCCTTCGATGGCGCCTTGATGGATGTAACGAATTTCAAGGCTCACCCTGGCAAAGGGGTCGAAGGCGATCTTGAGGGGCGCGCCATTCTCATCGGCAACCGCACCTTGATGAAGGAGCACGCCATCGACACAATGGAAGTCGAAGAGACCGCGCAGGCGTATGAGGTGCAAGGCAACACCGTTGTGTGGATCGCGGAGCGCGGCAAGGGCTTGCTCGGCTTTATCGCCGTGGGCGACGTGGCGAAAGACAGTGCGCGCGCCGCCGTCGCCGGGCTGCATAAATTGAACATACGCGCCATGATGTTGACCGGCGACAACCGCCGCACGGCGCAATCGATGGCGAAGCGCCTAGGTCTGAGTGAGGTGATCGCCGAAGTCTTGCCCGATGGCAAGGCCGGAGAGGTCGAACGTCTTCAAAGCGAAGGGCGCATCGTCGCCATGGTCGGCGACGGCGTCAACGACGCGCCGGCCCTGGCCCAAGCCGATGTCGGCATCGCCATGGGCACGGGCACGGATGTGGCGATGCACACGGCAGGCATCACGCTGATGCGCGGTGCGCCGGAACTGGTTGCGGGGGCCTTGGACGTGTCGCGCGCCACGGTGAGCAAAATCCGCCAAAATCTATTTTGGGCCTTTATCTACAACGTGATTGCGCTGCCCCTGGCGGCCGGAGGATTCCTCAGCCCAGCCATCGCAGGCGCCGCCATGGCGCTGAGCAGCGTGTCCGTGGTGACGAATTCGCTTTTGCTGAAACGTTGGAAAATGGGTGAGGGATCATGAACATCGGGCAAGCGGCGAAATTGTCGAAGGTGTCGGCCAAGACCATTCGCTATTATGAATCCATCAGCCTGATCCCCAAAGCCGCGCGCGGCGAAAACGGCTATCGCGATTATTCCCGCACCGATGTGGAGATGCTGCGCTTCATCAAGCGCTCGCGCAATCTCGGTTTTTCCGTCGATGCCGTGGCGAACCTGCTGGATTTGTGGCGCGACAAGAAACGCGCCAGCGCGGATGTGAAAGCCGTGGCGCTGAAGCATATCGAAGAGGTGGAAAAGCGCATCGTTGAGCTTGAAAGCATCCGCGACACCCTGAAAAATCTGACCAAATGCTGTCATGGCGACGACCGTCCCGACTGCCCTATCTTAGATGGGCTCGCGGGAACCGATGCACAGTCGGACGCGCATGCGCATCACAAATAATTCGTTCTTTCGTGTGATGGTCGGCGTTGACGTGAGCCGTGCGACATAGGACCCTATCGACTTGATTCTGTCCAAACGGATGCTTGTCGTGGCCCGAAAAAGAAGACCTTCTCACGCCCACCCGCATGCTGCGGCGCACGTCAAGCGCACCGCCGCCAAGCATAAGGCTCGAAAAGCGCCCAAGCTTTTGACGTGGCTGCGGGTGGTCTTGAAAAGCACGTTCGGCAAAACCATCACCCTGAAGAGGCTGGGACTTGAGTTGCCCTTGATGGCGTCGTTTGCGTTTGTCGCTATGTTGGGCGTTGCCGTCGGGGCCGGTTATTGGGGGGCTCAGTCCCTATTCGGTGTGCGCGAGCCCGCGATGGTGTCCTCTCCTTCTCGCCAAATGGTCATTCAACAAACGCGCGGTCTGCGCGGCGTCATTTTGCCCGAGCCCAATGACGCCGGTCCCCATGCGGGCCTTGCTTATGAAGAAAAAGCCCTGGAGGACGTCTACGACCCATCAGCTCCGCCTGTCGATGTTGCCAGCGTGCAACCGCCCACAATAGACGTGCCCCATGCGGATGATCAGCCGTTGTGGATGAAAAACGCGCTGCCCTTCACGCCTGCCCAAGGCGCGCCGATGATCGCCATTGTCATCGATGACATGGGGGTGGATCGCAAACGGTCCAAACACATGTGGGAGGATGTGCCCGCGCCGCTGACGTTGTCGTTCATGACCTACGCCCACGATTTGCCCGCCCAAACCCAGGCGGCGCGCAATAAGGGGCACGAACTGATGCTGCATATGTCGATGGAGCCCTCAAGCGCCACCATCGACGCCGGGCCCAACGTCTTGATGACGGCGATGGACAGCACGGAAATCCGTTCTCTGGCCAATTGGGGCATGGATCGTTTTGAAGGTTTTGTCGGCGTCAACAACCACATGGGCAGCCGCTTTACGGAAGACGAGCGCGCCATGCGCGTGGTCTTGGAAGAAATCAATAAGCGCGGCTTGCTGTACCTCGACAGCCGCACCTCCAGCCGCACCGTCGGTCCCACAATGGCGCGCATGTTGGGCGTTCCCGCGTTGCAGCGCAATGTTTTCCTCGATAATGACAATATTGCGGATAAAGTCTTGAAACAGCTCGATGAGGTGGAGCGCCTGGCGCGAAAATACGGCCACGCGATTGCCATCGGACATCCGCGCGACGCCACCCTTCAAGTCCTCGAAGACTGGATTCCCAAGGCGCGCGAACGCGGCCTGGCGATCGTGCCGGTGTCGACATTGATGAAAGATCGCCTGAAACATCACCCGGGTTAGACGATCGGCTTCACGCAGAGCTTGACCTTCCAAAGACTGGAAGGCTTAGTTTTGACACCACGATTGGTTTGAATTTTGGACGGCTTAAAGCCGTATGAGGCGACACATGAGTGAAACGTACAAAGTCATCGGCATGACCTGCGGCGGATGTGCGAAATCCGTCACCAACGCGATTTTGGATGCCGCGCCAGAAGCCGAGGTCGAAGTCAACCTTGACGAGAAGACCGTGAGCGTGAATGGTGCGGGGGAACCCACGGTCAAACAGGCCGTGGAAGACGCGGGTTTTGAATTTTCCGGCTTGGCGTAAAGAAATATCTTTGCGGGCCAAAACGACCCCCTCTGATGAACGGGCGAAGAATGGGCGAGCGCTCGCAATGCAATGAGAGAGTGAGGAAAAGTATGCTCAAAAGCACCGTACAGGCCGCGCTGGGCGCGGTTTTCATGATCTTGGTCGTGATGTCGCCAGGGATGAGTCGAGCATCGGGGTTCATCATTGAACCGCTGGATTACAACATTCCCGAGGAGGTCGCGGCGGCGGCTGACGAGGGCAAGACCCTGGTTGTCATGTTCGGTCAAAACGGTTGCCCGTATTGCGATAAAATGCGCAAGCGCGTCTTTCCACACCCCAAGGTCGCGGCGCAATACGGCAAAAATTTCGTGATGTTCGAAATCAACATCAAGGGCGATCTTGAGGTCGTTTCCCATGATGGCGCGGCGAAAACGGAAAAAGAATACGCCGCCCAAATGCGCGCCCGCGCGACGCCGCTGTTTGTCTATTACGCCAAGGACGGCACGGATGTACTGCGCCTGACCGGTTATCAGGAACCGGACATATTCAGGGCCGCCGGCCGCTATGTCACCAGCGAAAGCTACAAGGACGGCACCTCATTCCTGGCGTTCGTGCGCAGCGGCAAGTGAAAGGCGATATCCGATGAGCAATTTTAAACGCACCTTTCGCAATCTCGCATGCGTCTTTGCGCTGGCGGCGTCCATCGCCACGATTTCATATGAGGCGCGCGCCGAGATGCCCCAGACCGATGTCGCCCTGGTTCAGCAGATGGGCGATGCCTCCAACGATCGGAAAATACAGGCCCTTGATCTGTATTACGCGCTGCATGTGTCCGAGCTGATTGTGCAGAACATGAACGAACGACGCACCGGTTCCATGTTCGCCGTGCAGCGCGCCAAAAGGGCGAACAAAGCGCAAAAAATTATCAATGAATTGCAGAAAAAAGCGAATAAGGTCGTCGCTGAGCGCTCGGCAAAAATTCGTGAGAATCAAGACTTGCGCATCAAGCTGGGAGAAATCTCCGGACTGGATTTTTCAGACCCCTTGGTTATGGCACCCGATGCACCGTTGGAAAAACCGAAGGTGACGGCGACCGTTCCCGCCGATTTGATCGCTGCACGCGAAACCGCTTGGTCCGCGTTGGGCGTGGCGCAAAATGCCTGGAAAGAAGAGCGCCTCATCTTGCTCGATGCGCAGCAACGATACGACGAGACCCGCGACGTTCCCATCGGCGATCATTTGCGCGCCATGACGTTGGCGGAAACCAACTACGCCCGCGCCATCGGCGCATACCGCCTGATCGAAGCTAAAATTGCGGTGGCAAGCGGAAAGTCTCTGGCGAACGTTTTGGGCGCGCTTTAACCCTGTCAAAGAACTGTTACCCGGGCGTTGTACAAGTCTTGAGCGCTTTTAAGCGATCTCGATTCATAGACTTCATGCATAGACTTCATGCGGATCAGACGTCATGGAACTAAACACCTACATCGACATTTACTGCGAGCGCACGCAACCAGGGCTTCTCAGTGAACCGCTCAACGCCGTGACGAATTTGGCGTTCTTGCTGGCGGCGTGGCTGTGTTGGCGCCATTACGGCCAAAAGGGGACGCATTTTGACAGAAGCGGCGCGCTGCTGATGAGCTTGGTCGGACTGATCGGCATCGGCAGCGGCTTGTTCCACACCGTCGCCACACAATGGGCGATGCTCGCCGATGTGATCCCCATCGCCATCTTCATTCATGCGTTTTTGTTTTTCGCCTTGCAGCGTTTTTTCGGTCTGAACAGGACCGTGAGCGTTGCGGGCATGTTGGCGTTTTTGGGTCTGTCGGGGGTGGTGGATGTTGAACTGCCAAACGAGGTGCTCAACGGCAGTGCGGGCTATATCCCACCGTTCGCCGCGTTGACCGCCATGGGGGCGGCGATGCTGGTGCGCAAACATCCCTATGCCGACCATATGTTGATCGCGGCGGCGGTGTTTGCGGTGTCGTTGACATTTCGCACGGTCGATCAGATGGCGTGCTCCGTGGTGCCGTTCGGTACCCACTTTTTGTGGCATACGCTCAATGGGGTGTCGCTGTATCTGGTTGGCAAAGCGTACTTGAAATCGTTTAAGACGTACCCTCAAGAAGCTCAGTTGTTACGCCGGGCGTAACGCACCGCCTCTTCCGCCGCGCGGATCAGAGCCTTGGCTTTGTTGCAGCTTTCTTGGTATTCGCCCTCTGGGGTCGAATCCGCAACCACGCCGCCGCCCGCTTGGGCATAGAGCCAGCCGTCCTTGATCACGGCGGTGCGCAACGCGATACAGGTGTCCATTTCACCGTCCGCGCCGAAATAACCGATGCACCCGGCATACACGCCGCGTTTTTCCGGTTCCAACTCGTCGATGATTTCCATCGCCCGCACCTTGGGCGCGCCTGATGTGGTGCCTGCGGGAAAGCCCGCATAAAGAGCATCGATGGCGTCCTTGCCATCCGCGATTTCGCCCTCGACGTTGGACACGATGTGCATCACGTGGCTATAGCGCTCAATGATGAAGCTGTCGGTGACGTTGACGGTACCGATCTTGGCGACCCGGCCGACGTCGTTGCGGCCGAGATCCAACAGCATGAGATGCTCGGCGCGCTCTTTGGGGTCGGCCAACAACTCTTCTTCCAGAGCCTTGTCTTCACTGGGCGTTGCGCCACGCGGGCGGGTGCCTGCTATGGGGCGGATGGTGACGGCGCCGTCGCGCAAACGCACCAGAATTTCGGGGCTTGAGCCCACGACCTGAAAGCCGCCGAAGTTGAGATAAAACAAAAACGGCGATGGGTTGACGCGTCTGAGCGAGCGATAAAATGCAAACGGCGGCAAACTGAATGGCAGCTTGAAGCGCTGGCTCAACACCACTTGAAAAATATCACCGGCGAGAATGTAGTCCTTGGCTTTTTCGACCATGGAAAAGAACGCCGACTTGCTCATGTTCGAAACCGGTTCGGGCACGTCCAGGGCTTCGTCTTGCACCGGTTGGGGCGGCAGAGCGCTTTCGAAAGCGCTGACCGTGCGCGACAGGCGCGCTTGGGCGTCTTCATAGGCTTGGTCCGCGCTTTTTTCGGCGCTGGGATAGACTGGCGTGACGACGAACACGACGTCGGAGGCATTGTCGAAGATCGCGGTGACGGTCGGGCGCAAAAAGATCCCGTCGGGCACGTTCAAAACATCGGCGTTGTCGTCGGGGATGTTTTCCACCAGACGCACGCTGTCATAGGACAGGTAACCGATCAGGCCCGCCGCCATCGGCGGTAGCTCAGCATGACTGGGTCCGGACATGTCGATGCGGCTTTTGGCCATCAGCGCGCGCAGCGATTTCAACGTTCCTTCCGCCGCGGCCACGGGGCAGGGCCGGAACGCGTCGATGTCGCTGAGGGCGTCGCGGTTGATTTCGGCCGCGTCGCCGGTGGCCCGCCACACAATATCAGGGCGGCAGCCGACAAATGAATAGCGCCCGCGATTGGCCCCGCCTTCCACCGATTCCATCAAAAAGCCAAGGCTATCCGCGTCCACCAACTTCAAGTACGCCGAAACAGGCGTGTCCAAATCGCCCACCAGCGTGGTCCACACCACTTGGGCGCGGCCCGCACGGTAGGCTTTTTCAAAGTCCGAGATGCCGGGGTTCAGGTCCATGACGTCAAAGGTCCATCATCAATAAGCGTCGTTGATGGCTTTTTGGTTGATGGTGACGCCGTAAGAGCCTTCCAGGGCGACGCTCAACTGAGACAACAAATCACTCTGCATGTCGGTTTGCGCTTTCTTCTCCACGGCGCGATAGGCGCTCGATCCGGTATCCACGGTTGCGGGCGTGATGGCCAAGAGGCGCGCCACGGTGTGTGCGCCGGTGCCTTCAGCCGACGCGACTTCACCGGTTTTCAGCGTGAACAGGCTTTCGATGGCGCTGGCGGGCAGGGCATTGGTTTCAAGACCCTTGCCGTCGCGGGTGAAGGGCTTGGTCACGGTCGCCGTGAAGCCGATCGACTGTGCGACCACGCTGGCGGCTTCGCCGGCCGCCAAGCGGTCTTGAACGGCCTTGGCGAGTTTGGCCGCTATCTCGGCGCGCTGTTTGGCGTCCCAAGCTTGCGCGACCTGTTTCTTTACGCTGTCCAGCGGACGCAGCGCGGGGGCCGTGATGGCGTCCACACGCACCACCACGAACGCGTTGCCGTCGGCAACTTCGGTCATTTGGCTGTCTTGGCCTTCACCCAGCTTGAAAGCTTCCTTGGTGATGTCGGTCAGATACGGTGTCTGCACGGGCTTGCCGTCCACGCCAAAGCCTTGGGCATCGACGGCGGCGATGTGTGTGGCCGTGATGCCGAGCTCCTGGGCCGCTTCCTCAAAGGTCATGCCGCCGCCGAGCAAATCTTCGGTCTTGTTCGACAGATCGAACAAGGATGTCAGGGCCCGGTCCATCTTCACCGCCTTGGCGAGTTCGTCATGGACCTCGGCCAGCGGTTTGACGACGCTCGGTTTGATGGCGACAACCTCGAACACATGCCAGCCAAGCGGGCTTTTCAGCGCTTCGCTGCGCCCGCCCTTGGGCAGGTTAAATACCGCAGTGGCGATGTCGGGGCTGAGGTTGGAGGCATCTGCGGTGGTGAAGTCGCCAATGTCGGTCATGGCGGGGTTCGCGCCCACCTCTGTCACGACTTCGGCAATTGTTTTGCCGCTGTCCAACAGCAGTTTAGCTTTTTTCGCACTGGCCTCATCGTTGGTCATGACTTGGCGCAGCGTGCGTGTTTCCGGCGTCAGGTAATCGGCTTCGCGCTCGTTGTAGGCGGTCTGGATGTCGTCTTCACTGACCGCGATGCCCTCGGCGATGGTGGCGCCTTGCAAGACGATGGCGGTGAGGGTGCGGTACTCGGGCGCCATGAAGTTGGCGGCGTTGTCTTTGTGGTATTTGGCCAGCTCGTCCTCGCTCGGCGTTTTGACGTTGAGCAGGTTGGCGTGTTCGATGCGAATGACTTCCGCCGTGCGCTGTTCGGCGGCATGGGCGTACAGCGCTTTAACAAGTTGCTTGGGCGCCAGCGCGCCGTCGCGGATTGGGCCCAGGTATTGTTGGCGCGATATGTTTTCGCGCATGCGGGCGACATAGCTGTCTTCGGAAAAGCCGTTGCGGCTCAAAATATTGATGAAGATGTTGCGATCGAATTGCCCCGCATCATTGAAAAATTCAGGCGTGTGCTTGATTTCGTCGAGAATATGGGCGTCCGTGACCAGCAAGCCTAAGTCCCGTGCGCTCTCGTTGATCAGCGCGGTTTGCACCAGGCGACCGACCAGCAAATTGCCGATGCCCATGGCCTGGCCTTGCTCGCGGCTGATTTGCTGACCGAAAACCTGCGACATGCGTTGCAACTCGCGGGCGAACTCGGCACGGAACGCTTCAGCCGGGATTTCCGTGTCGCCGACCGTGGCCACCGCCGTGTTGGCGGCGCGACCGCGGAAAATGTCGCCGATGCCCCAGGCGGCGAAGCTCAAGATCAACAGCCCCAGGAACGCCTTGATGAAGATGGTGTTGGCGGATTTGCGCATGAATTCGAGCATGAGGGCACGGTGTCCTAAACAAACATGGATTTTAAAAGGCAAATACGCCTCTCAATCGATTGGCGCGCATCATAAAAGGGGTGCCGGGGCGGGGCAAGCGGGGATTGTAAGGATTTCAAGACGGGTTGAGTAACGGAAAAAGGAGCCTCAGGCCGAGCGTGTGTCGAAAGGATGGTGCATTCTTTGGTATGTATTTCACTTGATGAGTGCTTCTGTCTTGCCTTATCAAAGGGGTGTTTTGTGGGCGGATTCGTTTTTCATCTCAGTCAAGGACACCCCCTCATGTCAGAACCCAGCGTTTCCATTCTCGGCGGCGACACTTTTGCAAAAGCGGCGCGGCGCTATTTCTTGGCGACGCGACCGAAATTTCTGACAGCATCCGTGCTGCCCTTGCTGATCGGCACCGCATGGGGATGGCAAGAGGCAGGCGCGTTCAATGGCGTGGTGTTTTTGCTCGCTTTGCTGACAACGGTCTTTGTGCACGGCACGGCGAATGTCCTCAACGATGTTTTTGACGATATCAGCGGAAACGACCGGATAAATGAAGCGCGCATTTCGCCCTACACCGGGGGATCGCGATTTATTCAAAACGGAATTCTCAGTGTTTCGCAGATGTTTCGGTTTGGTATGGTCTTGATGATTCTGGGGGCCTTTTTCGGCACGGCGCTGCTCTCGTACACGGGCCCAGCCGTGATCTCTTTCGGCGCCGTTGGCGTGGCGCTCGGTCTTTTGTATTCGGCCCCTCCGGTCAGTCTCAGCGCCCGAGGGCTGGGGGAGTTGGCTGTCGGCGTCGCCTTTGGCGTCTTGCCGGTGGTTGGCGGCGCATGGCTTCAATCGGATCATGTGAGCTTCGATGCGTTGCTGCTCTGCGTGCCCATCAGCATGTGGGTGATGGCCATCCTTCTCATCAACGAGGTCCCCGACGCCGAGGCCGACGCCACGGTGAAGCGCAAGACGTTCGTGGTGCGTTTTGGGCTGAAACGCACGCGCGATCTTTACTTGATTTTGCATGGACTGGCTTTTGCAGCCGTGGCGATGGCGGGGCTAAACGGCCTTATCCCGGTTTGGGGCGTCGCGTTTCCCGCCCTGATGCTCATCGGCGCGCTGAAAGCATCGCGGGGAATTGCAGATCAAAACGCCTCGCTGCGCTCGAGCATCGAAACCACATTGGGGCTCCATATGCTGGGCGGCTTATGGATGGTGGGCGTGTTGCTGAGCAAGGGGCACTTCGGTTAGGTTATTCGCAAAATGGGCTGTCGTGGAAAGCTTCATAATCATCCGTTAAGAAGTGCTTGAGCAGGCGATGTTCCGTCCACTTGGCAAGTTCGTGAATCGAGTCCACGGTGCGTATTCCAGGTTCGGGTGAAAAGAGCGCATCGAGTTCCGTACGCAACATTTGATGTTGATTTTTCTGCAATTCGAAGTGATGGCTTTCAACGGCTTCCAGCAGACCTTCTTCGTTGCGAAAATGCTTATCGACGTACCTTTGAAGCGCGTTAAACGCGTCTCGAACGGCTCGGCCTCCGTTTGTTTGAACACTTGCATCGATGATGAGATTCACAAGGGCAAGCAGCTCCCGGTGCTCCCGGTCCACCATGACGTTGCCGATAGAATAATCTTCTTTCCATTCGATGTGGCTGGTCATGTCCTAAGTCCCACCCCAAAGTGTATGTCGCTGTACGTGGGGAGTGTGATAGAACACGGCAACTTATTTTATTCGAAAACAGATGACTTTTGGGGGCAGAAACCATGACCGCACGGCGCACTTTGATCGCAGGCAATTGGAAAATGAACGGGCTGAGCGCCGACGGCGTCGCGCTGGCGTCCGGCTTGGCCGATAAAATGAAGGCCGCCGGTGACGTGAATTTCGACATGCTGGTGTGCCCACCGGCCGCCTTGGTTTCCAAAGCCGTAGACGCGGTTGCCGGTTCCGGTATCCAGGTGGGCGGTCAAGATTGCCACATGAACGAAAAGGGCGCACACACCGGCGACACCTCGGCCGCGCTGCTCAAGGACCTGGGTTGCGGTTATGCGATTGTCGGTCACTCCGAACGGCGCACCGACCACGGCGAAAGCGATGAAACCGTCGCCGCCAAGGCTGCCGCCGCGCAAGGCCAGGGGCTTATCGCGGTGATTTGCATCGGCGAGACCGAAGCGCAGCGCGACGCGGGCCAGACGCTCGACGTCAACGGTTCGCAGATCGCCGGCTCCGTACCCGCAGGCAGCACCGCCGCCAACACGGTCATCGCGTACGAGCCCGTTTGGGCCATCGGTACCGGTCGCACACCGACCAGCGCAGAAGTCCAAGACGTTCACGCCTATATCCGTGGCGAATTGGCCAAGAAAATCGGTGAAGACGAAGCGGCCAAGACGCGTATTCTTTATGGTGGGTCCATGAACCCTAAGAACGCCAAGGAGCTTTTGGCGCTCGCCGACGTGGACGGCGGCTTGATCGGCGGCGCGAGCCTCAAGGTCGAAGATTTCTGGGCCGTCGCTGAAAGCGCATAAGCCGGTCCTTTGGTTTCAAGTTTGCACTAGCCAAACAGGCTTTTTGGGACTACATACGGCGCACCTAACAACTGGGCTCGGGCCGTTTTTCGAACGGAGTCCGAGTTCTTGCATTGGAAATCGAAGCTATGCTGACCGTTTTGCTTGTCGTTCATGTTCTTGTCACCATCGCGCTGATCGGCATCGTGCTGATTCAAAAGAGCGAAGGCGGTGCGCTTGGCATCGGCGGCGGCGGCGGTGGCGGCGGTGGCATGGGCGGCTTCATGACCGGGCGCGAAACCGCGAACCTGCTGACCCGCACCACGGCGGTGCTGGCGACCTTGTTCATGGGATTGAGTTTGGCGATTGCGGTCGTCACCGGGGCCAGTAAGGAACCGGGCTCAATTCTCGATTCGCAACCGAACACGGTTCAGTCGGCTCCCGCGACGACGGCTCCGGCAGTCCCCGCGACACCCGCAGCGCCCACCGCGCCGGTGGCGGAATAACCAGGATTTTCAGGGCTCTCGGCAGATGAGCTCAAGCTTTCGACAGGGGCGGCAAAGCATTGCCGCCTCTTTCATTTTACACGTGCACACACTTAGCTATATTGGGGTTCCATGACACGGTACATTTTCATCACTGGTGGCGTGGTTTCCTCTCTCGGAAAAGGGTTGGCTTCGGCGGCTTTGGGTGCGGCGCTGCAAGCGCGCGGCTACAGCGTACGTCTGCGCAAGCTCGACCCTTACATCAACGTCGATCCAGGCACCATGAGCCCCTACCAGCACGGCGAAGTCTTCGTCACCGACGACGGCGCGGAGACGGATCTGGACCTGGGACACTATGAGCGTTTCACCTGTGTGAACGCACGCCAATCGGACAACGTCACCACCGGGCGGGTCTATTCGGAAGTCATCGCCAAGGAACGGCGCGGTGACTATCTGGGCGCGACGGTGCAGGTCATTCCCCACATCACCGACAGCATCAAGAACTTTGTCCTTAGCCATGAAGGCGACGAAGATTTTATGCTGATCGAAATCGGCGGCACGGTGGGCGACATCGAAAGCCTGCCGTTCTTGGAAGCGATTCGCCAACTCGGTAACGAATTGGGCCGCGCGCGGGCGATGTACATCCACCTGACCCTGCTGCCCTACATCCCGACGGCGGGCGAGTTGAAAACCAAACCGACCCAGCACTCGGTCAAGGAGTTGCTGTCTGTGGGGATCAAGGCTGACTTGCTGATGTGCCGCGCGGACCGCGATATCCCCCCAGGCGAACGACGCAAAATTGCGCTGTTTTGCAACGTCGCGCCGGATGCGGTAATCCCCGCGCTCGACGTCTCAAGTATCTATCAGGTGCCCATCAGCTATCACGAACAGGGCCTGGATGAACAAGTGTGCAAGCACTTCGCCATCACCGATGCGCCCGCGCCGGACTTGTCGCGCTGGCAAGAAATTGTCGAGCGTGTCACAAATCCCGAAGGCGAGGTCACCATCGCCGTGGTCGGCAAGTATGTCGAGCTGTTGGATGCATACAAATCATTGGCCGAGGCCCTGACCCACGGCGGCATCGCCAACACCGTCAAGGTCAAGTTGGAATGGATTGATGCGGGCATCTTCGAAGAAGACGAGCAATCGGTGGTCTATCACCTGGAAGGCATGCACGGCATCTTGGTGCCCGGCGGCTTTGGCGAACGCGGCACCGAAGGCAAGATCAAGGCGGTGCAATTCGCGCGTGAGCACAATATCCCTTACTTCGGCATTTGCCTCGGCATGCAGGTCGCGGTCATCGAGGCGGCGCGCAACATCGCGGGCATTGATGGCGCGGGCTCGACCGAGTTGGGCCAGCCGTCCGAGCCCGTGGTCGGGTTGATGACCGAATGGGCCAAAGAGGGCGACTTGCAAAAGCGCGCTCAAGACGGCGACCTGGGCGGCACCATGCGTTTGGGTGCATACGACTGCGTGCTCAAAGAAGGCTCCAAGGCTCATGATATTTATGGAGCGGTGGAAATTTCCGAACGCCACCGTCATCGTTATGAAGTAAACACCGCTTATATGGAGCGCTTGGAAGCGGTCGGCTTGAAGTTTTCTGGCATGTCGCCCGACGGCGTGCTGCCGGAAATCGTCGAATGGCCGGACCATCCGTGGTTCGTGGGGGTACAGTTCCATCCGGAATTGAAATCGCGTCCGTTCGAACCGCACCCACTGTTCGTGTCGTTCATCGCAGCGGCCGTCCGCCAAGCTCGCCTTGTTTAAAGAACGCGGTTTAAAGAAAGAAACATCGACAATGGTTGAAACCCGTCACGTTAAAGCAGGGCAAGTCACGTTCGGAAACGATCTGCCCTTGGCGTTGATCGCCGGACCGTGTCAGATGGAAAGCCGCGATCACGCCATGGAGATGGCCGCGGCATGCAAGGAACTGACGGCGAAACTCGACATCGATTTCATCTTCAAAGCTTCGTTCGACAAAGCCAACCGCACCTCGCTCAAAGGCCAGCGCGGCTTAGGGCTGGACAAGGCTTTGGACGTGTTCGCCGAAATTAAGGAAAGCCTCGGCGTGGCGGTGCTGACCGACATTCATTCCGCCGATCAATGCAAGCCGGTCGCCGAAGTGGTGGACGTGTTGCAAATCCCGGCGTTTTTGTGCCGTCAGACCGACTTGTTGATCGCGGCGGCTGAGACCGGCGCGGTGATCAATGTCAAGAAAGGCCAGTTCTTGGCCCCTTGGGACATGAAAAACGTGGTCGCCAAGTTGACCGACAGCGGCAACTCTAATGTCTTGGTGACGGAGCGCGGCACCAGCTTTGGCTACAACACCCTGGTCACCGACATGCGCGGCTTGCCGCAAATGGCGCATGATACAGGTATGCCGGTGGTTTTCGACGCCACCCATTCGGTGCAACAACCGGGCGGACAAGGGGGGGCATCAGGTGGCGATCGCCGCTTTGCGCCCATCTTGGCGCGCGCCGCCGTTGCCGTCGGCATCGCTGGCGTGTTTATTGAAACCCATGACGATCCGGACAATGCACCCTCCGACGGGCCCAATATGATCCCGATCCGTGACCTCCCCGACGTGCTGGAAACATTGATTGATATCGACAAGGTAGCCAAAGCGCACCCGGTGTCGTTATAGTCCGGCGCGAAATGAACAAGATATAGAAGGAAAGTACAAAATGACGGCGATTGTCGACATTTACGGCCGCGAAATTCTGGACAGCCGTGGCAACCCCACCGTGGAAGTGGATGTGATTTTGGAAAGTGGCGCGTTTGGCCGCGCGGCGGTGCCCTCAGGTGCGTCCACCGGGGCGCACGAAGCGGTTGAGCTTCGCGACAATGATCCCAAGCGCTACGGCGGCAAGGGCGTATTGAAGGCATGCGAAAGCGTCAACGGCGAGCTTTCCGATGCCCTGGGCGGCATGGAGGCTGAAGAACAGCTGCTCATCGATAAAACAATGATCGCGCTGGACGGCACCGAAAACAAAGGCCGCTTGGGCGCGAACGCCATGCTCGGCGTGTCCATGGCGGTCGCCAAGGCCGCCGCCGAAGAGGCTGGATTGCCGCTTTACACCTACCTGGGCGGCCCCAACGCGCATGTTCTGCCGACCCCGATGATGAACATCATCAACGGTGGCGAGCACGCGGACAATCCCATCGATTTTCAAGAATTCATGATCGTGCCGGTGGGTGCTGAAACCATCGCGGACGCCGTGCGCATGGGTTCGGAAGTCTTTCACCAGTTGAAAAAGGGCTTGGGCGCGGCCGGTCACAACACCAATGTTGGCGACGAAGGCGGCTTCGCACCGGGTGTCGCGGGTACGGATGAAGCCATCGGCTTCGTGCTCAAGGCCATCGAGGCCGCTGGCTACACGCCGGGCGACGATGTGATGATGGCGCTCGACCCCGCATCGACGGAATTTTATAAAAACGGCAAATACGAACTGGCGGGCGAGGGCAAATCCCTCAGCTCCGACGAGATGGTTCGCTATTACGAAGACTTGGTGGCGCAGTATCCGATTTTTTCCATCGAAGACGGTATGGCCGAAGACGATTGGGACGGTTGGAAAACCCTGACCGACGCCATCGGCGATAAGTGCCAGCTGGTCGGCGACGATCTGTTCGTCACCAACCCGGTGCGTTTGGCCGACGGCATCCAGAAGGGCGTCGCCAACTCGATCCTCATCAAGGTCAACCAGATCGGCACCCTGTCGGAAACGTTCGAAGCTGTGAATATGGCGCACCGCGCCGGGTATTCGACGGTGATCTCGCATCGTTCCGGCGAAACCGAAGACACCACCATCGCCGACATCGCGGTGGCGACCAACGCGGGCCAGATCAAGACCGGTTCGCTGTCGCGATCCGATCGCATCGCCAAATACAATCAGTTGATCCGCATCGCCGAAGAACTGGACCCGGTCGGTAAATACGCCGGGCGTACGATTTTGCGCTGATCGGCATCGCACATCTTGTGAAAGAGCGGCCTCCCGATCAAAATGGAGGCCGCTCTTTTTTTATCGTCTTCTCATACATCGCAGGACCATTCGTGGCATGAAAATTACGAAAACAATGATTTTAGGTGGGATCGCCGTTCTCATTACGATTGGGTTGCTGGTGAACAATGCCTACATGTCATCCACGGGCGATTTCAAATGCACCAACACCGAAGACGTGATCATCAAAGAAAACACCAAGGTGGTGATGGCGTCACGACCGTTCGATCAACAAAAGAAAGACGAAAATTTGACTAAGTATTGCGCCGTCCACACTAAGGTTTGCTCGGCAAAAACGAGTGAGCGAACCGCCCAAATTCTGGAGATATGCCAGCCGTACCGTTGATATGGCTGAACGGAGGACAGATCGATATGAGCCCCTTACGCGCAGCATCGTCCATTTCCTTATCCATTCTTGCCGTCACCGTGTCCTTGAGCGTTAGCCATCCGGCGTATGCGCAAGGCTGGAAGGACATGATGCCTGACGTGATCGGCACCGTGGTGAAAGGCAGTACGCCGTCCGTCGATATCGGCGCTGTCGGCTCTCTTTCCAGCGAAGAGGTGATTGCCGGGCTGAAGGAAGCGCTGCATGTCGGCGCGCAAACGGTGATCCGGCAACTGGGCGCGGCCGATGGTTTTAATGCGGACCCCACAATTCACATCCCCTTGCCCAAAGAATTACAGTCCGTACAGTCCACGCTCAAGCGCGTCGGCCTCGCGAGCCTTGCCGACGACGTGGAGCTGAAACTCAATCGCGGCGCGGAAGCGGCCATGCCAAAAGCCAAGGAACTGGTGTGGCAGGCGATTTCGAACATGAACTTGGAAGATGCTCAAACGATCTTCAACGGACCTGATGACGCCGCGACCCAGTATTTCCGCCGCACCGCAACCCCCCAATTGAAAGCCACCATCGCGCCGGTGATAGAGCAAAACCTCCAAGACGTCGGTGCGATGGCGGCGTATGACCAATTGATCGGGCAATACAAAAAGATTCCGTTTGTGCCTGATCTCAAAGCGGACCTGACGGCGCATGCGACCACGCTGGCGCTGGATGGCTTGTTTATGTATCTGGCGCGCGAAGAAGCCGCCATTCGCCAAGACCCGGCCAAGCGGACCACCGAAATCCTCGCCAAAGTGTTCGGTGCACGCTGAAGCGAACGTGTTTCCTGTATCTTATTCAGCGTGCTAGGATTCCTTTTGCGCCAAGCTGTTGAAGGGATAAACCATGTTCGAAGCCGCCGAGTTGGGCCATGCCGTCAGCAAGGCCGATTACAAAGAAGAAGTGCCGAAGCTGCGTGAACAGCTTTTGGATGTACAATTCGAGTTGGGCGATAAAAAACCGTTTCCCGTCATCCTGATCGTTTCCGGCGTCGATGGCGCGGGCAAGGGCGAAACGATGAACACGCTTCATTTTTGGATGGACCCGCGCAACATCCACGCCCATGCCCTGGGAGAGCCTACCGATGAAGAGCTGGAACGCCCGGCCATGTGGCGCTATTGGCGCAAACTGCCACCGCGCGGTTCCATCGGCGCATTTTTTGGATCGTGGTACAGCCACCCCATGCGCATGCACATCGATGGCGGCAAGGATCGCGATTATCTGGACAGCTATCTCGACGACTTTTTGCGGTTCGAGCGCATGCTCGCCGACGAAGGCGCGTTGATCTTAAAGTTCTGGTTGCACCTGTCCAAGGACGCGTTGAAAAAGCGCCTCACGGAACTGGAAAGCGACAAGGCCACCAAGTGGCGCGTGACCAAAAAAGATTGGGAGCGTTATGAACGCTACGACGATCTGCGTCCGGTGGCCGAACACGTTCTGCGCCGCACGTCTACCGGCCATGCGCCGTGGATCGTTGTGGAGAGCACGGATGCGAAATACCGCAACCTCACCGTGGCGCGCACGCTGCTGAAAGCCGTGAAAGCCCGTCTTGCGGAAGAAACCTCGCCCACCACCGCCTCGGTTCCGCTGCAAGCCATGGACCACGCCGACGACATCAATCTTTTGACCAGCCTCAATTACAGCAAAGAGCTGAGTAAAAAAGAATACAAAAAGCAGTTGGAGCACTATCAAGGCCGTCTGCACAAGCTCAGCCGCTCGCCAAAATTTCGCAAACATTCCATTGTCGCGGTGTTCGAAGGCAACGACGCGGCGGGCAAGGGCGGGGCGATCCGCCGCGTCATCGGTGCCATGGACAGCCGCTTTTACAACATCATCCCCGTCGCCGCGCCTACGGATGAGGAGAAAGTCCAACCCTATCTGTGGCGGTTTTGGCGGCACATACCGGGCAAGGGGAAGACCGCGATTTTCGACCGATCCTGGTACGGCCGGGTGCTGGTGGAGCGGGTCGAGGGATTTTGCGCCGAAACCGACTGGTTGCGCGCGTATGGCGAGATTAACGATTTCGAAGAGGAAATGGCCCGCCACGGCACCATCGTGGTGAAGTTCTGGCTGTCCATCACCGCTGAGGAACAGCTCAAACGCTTCGAAGAACGCGAAGCCACCGGCTACAAACGCTTCAAACTCACCGATGAAGACTGGCGCAACAGGGAAAAATGGGACGAGTACTCCACCGCCGTGTGCGACATGGTCGAGCGCACCTCCACGGAAATCGCACCCTGGACCCTGGTCGAGGCCAACTCGAAATATTATGCCCGCATTAAGGTGTTGAAGACCTTGTGCAAGCGGTTGGAGGCTGAGCTCTAGAATTAATGCTAAGTCCTTGTTAACCCATCTCCGTGCATAAAGGTTTTGTATGGGCGCGACGTTTCGATAAGCGTTCGCGCGCCAAGCGACCGGGAAGAAGGCCAGGTCATGGGGATCGTTCGTGAGCTAAAAGTTCGCGCGGGACAAATCGTAGGGCCCGTTATCGGCATGTGCGTCGTCGTGTATTTCGCGTACCACGCCGTACAAGGCGATCGCGGACTGCTGGCGCTCGGCAAATTGCGTGGCGAAGTCGATGTTTTGCAGGCGGAAGTTCTCGATGTACGCAGCGAACGTTTGGAGCTTGAGAAGAAAGTCCACATGCTGCGTCCTGAAAGCATCGACCCCGACCTTCTTGAAGAACGTGCGCGCGTGTTGTTGGGCTATGGCAAACCCGAAGAATTGGCGGTCATCACCCATCCTCAAGAGCGCTCCCAAAGCGCTTTGGCGACGTTTAAGCCTTGATTTTTCCGGTTGTCAAATACGCCGCCCTGATGCACCTTCGTTGCATGCTCAATAGATCGTGAAGGGGAGCCATCGTGTCCGCTGTAAATGAAAAGAAACGTCCGGCATATGCCGTGATTTTTCCCAATCAACGCACCAAAGACGATGCCGAGGGTTACGCCAAGGCCGCCGATCGCATGGTCGAGCTTGCGACGCGGCAGCCGGGGTGCCTCGGCTTCGACAGCGCGCGCGATGCTGAGGGGTTCGGCATCACGGTGTCGTATTGGGAAAGTATGGCCGCGATCAAGGCATGGCGCGATCACGATGAGCATCGCCAAGCCCAAGAAGACGGCCGCAACACCTGGTATGAAAACTATGATCTGCACATCACCAAAATCGAACACTCACATGCCTACCGCAAGCCTCGTTCATGATTAATCATAAACAAGTTAATCTGTAATAATCCAATATAATCAGACAATTGCTAGATTTTAAAATTCTTGCCAGGGGGTCTTTGTGCGGGTATGGTGATCGACAATCGCCACTAAAGAAGGTCCCGGTGCGCAACGAAACCGCCGCCGATAGTTCAAGGACCCATACCGCGACCCAACAAAAGCGGTGGCACCCCTGAAAGTGTTAGAGGTGAAGTTCCATGGCCAAAGTCGCTCAGACCAAGGTGCAAGCAAATCCCGCAAAACCGTCCGTTACCAAGGCGGGTACGAAAAAGCCCGCCTCCAAAAAAGCGATACGCAAGCGCCCCGCCAAAGCCCAGTCCACCCCTTCGAAAGAAGAGTTGCTGGGCTTTTATCGTGAGATGCTGCTGATCCGGCGCTTTGAAGAAAAAGCCGGCCAACTCTACGGCATGGGTTTGATCGGCGGTTTCTGCCATCTCTACATCGGTCAAGAAGCCGTCGTCGCGGGCGTGCAAGCCAACGCCTTGGCCCAAGACAGCGTCATCACCTCGTATCGCGATCACGGTCATATGCTGGCGTGCGGCATGGACCCCAAGGGCGTGATGGCCGAACTGACCGGACGCGAAGGCGGTTATTCAAAGGGCAAGGGCGGCTCCATGCACATGTTCAGCCGCGAAAAGAATTTCTACGGCGGTCACGGCATCGTCGGCGCGCAGGTGCCGCTGGGCACTGGCTTGGCGTTCGCGCACAAGTACAACAAGGACGGCGGCGTCTGCTACACCTACTTCGGCGACGGTTCGGTCAACCAAGGCCAAGTGTACGAAAGCTTCAACATGGCGCAGTTGTGGAAGCTGCCGGTGCTGTACATCATCGAAAACAACAAGTACGGCATGGGCACCTCGGTCCAGCGCTCATCTTCGACGACCGAGCTTTATCAGCGTGGCTCCGCCCACGGCATCCCCGGTGCGCAAGTCGACGGCATGGACGTTGTTGCCGTGAAGAACGCCACCGCCAAAGCTCTCGAACACGTGCGCGGCGGCAAGGGGCCGTACATTCTGGAAATGCTGACGTACCGCTATCGCGGCCATTCCATGTCCGATCCGGCGAAGTATCGTTCGAAAGATGAGGTTTCCAAGGTGCGCTCCGAACAGGATCCCATCGACAACCTGCGCCAAATGCTCATCAAAACCAAGGCGGCGGACGAGGCGGCGCTCAAGGCCATCGACGGCGAGATCAAAGCCATCGTCACAGAAGCCGCAGACTTCGCCAAAGCCAGCCCCGAACCCCAGTTGTCGGAACTCTATACCGACATTCTGGTTGATGCTTGAGAGCGGGAGGAAAGAACATGCCGATCCAAGTCTTGATGCCCGCCCTGTCGCCGACCATGACCGAGGGCAACCTCGCCAAATGGAACGTGTCCGAAGGCGATACCATTTCCGCCGGTGACGTGATCTGCGAAATCGAAACCGACAAAGCGACCATGGAAGTCGAGGCCGTCGACGAAGGCGTTTTGGGTAAAATCCTCATCCCCGATGGCTCCGAAGCCGTCGCGGTGAATTCCGTGATCGCGCTGATCTTGGAAGAGGGCGAGGGTGCCGACGCGCTCGACATGGTCGAGATCGCCGCGCAAACGCCAAAATCCGAACCGGCACCCGTCGCAACGGACTCGCCGGCCATGGCCGCCCATGCCGATCCTGCACCGGTCGACCAGCCTGAAGTCGTCGAGCCTGAATACGCCAAGGAATATGAGGGCCCGATGGTCTCTCAGACGCTACGTGAATCCTTGCGCGACGCCATGGCCGAAGAAATGCGCCGCGACGAAAAAGTGTTCTTGATGGGTGAGGAAGTCGCCCAGTATCAAGGCGCTTACAAAGTTTCCCAAGGCTTGCTTGAAGAGTTTGGCGAAGATCGCGTCATCGACACCCCGATCACCGAAATCGGCTTCACCGGTTTGGCCACGGGCGCATCGTTCGCCGGGCTCAGACCCATCGTCGAATTCATGACCTTTAACTTTTCCATGCAAGCTATGGATCACATCATCAACTCGGCGGCCAAAACGCTCTATATGTCCGGCGGCCAGATGGGCAGCTCGATCGTGTTTCGCGGCGCCAACGGCGCGGCGTCTCGGGTCGGCGCACAGCACTCGCAGTGTTTCGCCGCGTGGTACAGCCAGGTGCCGGGCTTGAAGGTCGTGTCGCCGTGGTCGGGTGCTGACGCGAAGGGCTTGCTCAAAGCCGCCATTCGCGACCCCAATCCGGTGGTGTTCTTGGAAAACGAATTGCTCTACGGCACCACCTTTGATGTGCCCGCCAGCGATGATTTTGTCATTCCCATCGGCAAAGCCAAGATCGAGCGTGCGGGCGCTGATGTCACCATCACCGCGTTCTCGCGCATGGTCGGGTTCGCCTTGGAAGCGGCAGAGCTGTTGGCGGCGGAAGGGATTTCCGCCGAAGTCATCAACTTGCGCACCATCCGTCCACTGGACACCGCCACCATCATCAACTCGGTGAAAAAGACCAACCGGGTGATCAGCGTCGAAGAAGGCTGGCCGCAATCGGGCGTGGGCGCGGAAATCGTCGCTCAGGTGATGGAAAAGGCGTTCGATTACCTCGACGCACCGGTCACGCGGGTCACCGGCGAAGACGTGCCGATGCCGTACGCGGCCAACTTGGAAGCGTTGGCCTTGCCGACACCGGAAAAAATCGCAGCCGCCGCGAAAGCGGTTTGCTACGCGTAAGGGGGGAGAGAGAGCATGCCCATCGAAATCTTGATGCCAGCTTTGTCACCCACCATGACGGAAGGCAACCTCGCCAAATGGAACGTCGCCGAAGGCGATAACGTCGCTGCCGGTGACGTGATCTGCGAAATCGAAACCGACAAAGCGACCATGGAGGTGGAAGCTGTCGATGAAGGCGTGATCGGCAAAATCGTCATTCCCGGCGGCAGCGAAGCCGTGGCGGTGAACGCGGTGATTGCGTTGTTGCTGGAAGAGGGCGAAGACGCTTCCGCGTTGGAAGGCTTTACGCCGTCCGCCGGTGGTGCGGTCCCCGTGGGCGAAGCTCCGGCTGCGGCTGAAGCGGCACCCGCAGCTGCTGCGCCAGCTCCCACTGCAGCTCCCGCAGCATCCGGCTCACGCGTGTTCGCATCGCCTTTGGCGCGGCGCATCGCGGCGGACAAGGGCCTAGATCTCGCCACCGTGTCCGGTTCCGGCCCGCATGGACGCATCGTTAAACGCGATGTCGAAGCTATGTCCCCTGGGGCCAAGCCGGGCGCAAAACCTGCTGCTGCCCCCGCACCGGCCGTCACCGTTGACGACCCGGTGTTCGCCAACATGCCGGACTTTGAGGCTGTATCCAACTCCAACATGCGCAAGATCATCGCCAAGCGCTTGACGGACTCGGCCCGCGACGTGCCGCATTTCAACCTCACCGTAGATGTCGAGATCGATAAATTGCTGGCTATGCGCAAAGACCTCAACGCACGCGACAACGCCGATTACAAAATCTCCGTCAACGATTTCATCGTCAAGGCCACCGCATATGCGCTGACCCAGGTGCCTGATTGCAACGTGGCGTACACCGACGATGCGATCTTGAAATTCAAGCAGGTCGATATGGCCATCGCCGTGGCCATTGATGGCGGGTTGATCACGCCCATCGTTAAGGACGCGGCGAACAAAGGCTTGGCGACGCTTTCGAAGGAAATCAAAGAGCTGGCGGGCAAAGCACGTGACGGTAAATTGATGCCTGAGGAATTCCAAGGCGGCACGTTCACCATTTCCAACCTCGGCATGTTCGGGGTGAAGGGCTTCAATTCGATCATCAACCCACCCCAAGGCGGCATCTTGTCGGTCGGTGCGGGCGAACAGCGCGCGGTGGTCAAAGACGGCGCGCTCGCCATCGCCACGGTGGTGACATTGACTCTGGCGGTCGATCACCGCTGCATCGACGGCGCGACCGGTGCGGCGTTCATCAAAGAACTCAAGGCGGTGGTGGAAAATCCTGTCGCCCTCATGCTGTAAGGAAACGATCATGGCTGAAACGAACTTCGATGTGATCGTCGTCGGCGGCGGACCGGGCGGCTATGTGGCCGCGATCCGCGCCGCGCAGTTGAAAATGAAGGTGGCGTTGGTGGAAGCCGAGCACTTGGGCGGGATTTGCCTCAACTGGGGCTGTATTCCGACCAAGGCGCTGCTGCGCTCTTCCGAGATTTATCACAACATGCTCCACGCCAAGAACTACGGCTTGAGCGCGGAAGGTATCGGCTTCGATCTCGACGCCATCGTGAAGCGGTCGCGCAAGGTCTCAAAGCAACTCAACGGCGGCGTCGGCCATCTGTTGAAGAAAAACAAAGTCACCGTGTTCGACGGCTACGGCAAACTGAACGGTTCCGGCAAACTGCACGTCGAAAAAGACGGTAAAGGCATTGCCGATCTGACGTCCAAGCACATCATCCTCGCCACCGGTGCGCGGGCGCGCGAATTACCGGGGATGGAGCCGGATGGCAAGCTGATCTGGTACTACAAGGACGCCTTGGTGCCCGACGTGGTACCCGAACGCCTGTTGGTGATCGGCTCCGGTGCCATCGGCATCGAGTTTGCGAGCTTCTTCCACACGCTGGGCTCCAAAACCACGGTGGTTGAGATGGTTGATCGCATCGTTCCAGCAGAAGACGCCGAAATTTCCGCGTTCTTGCACAAATCCCTGACCAAAGACGGCATGGAGATTTTGACCTCTGCAGGTGTGAAAGCGCTGAAAAAGGGCAAAGACACCGTCACCGCGACGCTGGAAGTCGGCGGCAAGACTGAACAGCGCGAGTTTGATCGCGTGATCGTCGCGGCGGGTATCGTCGGCAACGTCGAAAACCTTGGCCTTGAAGGCACCAAAGTGAAAGTGGATCGCACCCACATCGTCACCAACGAATGGCTGGAAACGGGCGAGCCGGGCGTCTACGCCATCGGCGACGTCGCGGGCGCGCCGTGGCTGGCGCACAAAGCGTCCCATGAAGGCGTGCTGTGCGTGGAAAAAATCGCGGGCACCCAGGACCTGCACCCGATCAACAACGACCGCATTCCCGGCTGCACCTACTGTCGCCCGCAAATCGCCAGTGTCGGTTTGACCGAAGACCAAGCCAAAGAGCGCGGCCTCAAGGTCAAGGTCGGCCGTTTCCCGTTTCAGGGCAACGGCAAGGCGATAGCGCTTGGGGAGCCGGAAGGCCTGATCAAGGTGCTGTTCGACGACAAAACCGGCGAATTGCTGGGCGCGCATATGATCGGCGCGGAAGTCACCGAATTGATCCAGGGTTACGGCATCGCGATGGAGCTGGAAACCACCGAAGCCGAACTGATGCACACGGTGTTCGCCCACCCGACGCTTTCGGAAATGATGCACGAAAGCGTGCTCGACGCATTTGGGCGCGCGGTTCATTTTTAAGCGTATTTAAGTGTTCACCACAGAGAACACAGAGCGCACAGAGTTTGATTATCTCTTCTCTGTTTTTCTCTGTGCGCTCGGTGTCCTCTGTGGTGAAAAATCGATCAGCGAAGGAGCTTTAACATGTCCGTTCGTGTGAGAACTCTGCACGCCAACGATGAAAGTCGCTGGCGGGAGCTATGGGACGGATATCTCACGTTTTATGAATGTCCAGGCCTCGACCCCAAGGTCACCGACAACACTTGGGCAATGCTTACGGGCGAACGCCCCGACGTGTTTGGCTTTGTCGCGGAGCGGGGCGGTGAAGTGGTCGGCTTTGTTCACGGCGTGGTACACGCCAACACCTGGACCGACAAACCCGTTTGTTATCTGGAAGACCTGTTCGTTGAACCGACCATGCGCGGACAAGGGGCGGGACGGGCCTTGATCGACGCGGTGATCAGGCAGGCCAAAGAAAACGATTGGGGATCCGTTTACTGGCGCACCGCCACCGACAACCCCGCACGCAAGCTCTACGATCAGGTCGCCGACAAGATCGATTTCGTCACCTATGTGCGCAAGATGTAACCGAATGCGGTCTAAGCCGCCTTCTGTGGCCCTTTAAAAGCTTTTGACCAAAGCGATCCGGACGTTGTTCACGGTGTAATCCACTTTGTGGTTGAAGCCATCATTTGGAAAATCGGCAAAGTAGTTGTTCTGTTTCACGATGTTGGTGAAATCGGAAAAAAGATATTCGGCCTTCACGGACCAGTCGTCGGCCAATTTGTGTTCATATCCCACGCCGATGGACCAGCCGAGCTTAAGCTTGTTTTCGCTGACGCGGGCGCTTTGGGGGGTCCCTGATGTGTCATAATAAGTATATTCGTAATTAAACCGCGTGAGCGCAGGTCCGGCAGACAAGAACAAGAGGGAATCTTTATGCGCATACCCCACACGCGGACGAACACTGGCAAGCCAATCGGACTTCACCTTTGTGGTTGCGTTAAATATCGCCGTCGGTAACGAAAGATACGTCACATTTCCAGATGAATAGCTTTCATTGAATTGGGTGCGAGTCAGGTCGGCTTCGAGACCGACGACGAAGTTTCCGTACTGGCGGTTCATACCCACCATCACGCCGCCATTGATGGCGGTTTCACTCAGAGACTTCCGCCCTTCCGGATCGACTTGGGAGCCATCCGTGGTTGTAAAATAGCTGGTCTGGATGATGTTCGCTTCTGGGTCCACCTTTCCTAAGGACATGCCCAAGGCCAGTCCCGCGTAGGGGCCGTTCCAATTTGCGGTAGGGCTATTGGAATCTCCCGCATATGCCGGGACGCACGCGAAAAAAGCGTAGATGGATAGGACCGCTGCGCTATATTTTGCGAACACTGAGTACCTCCGACGAATCATCGACCATGAATGAATGTATTCATACATCACGATTGGTTAAGCGTGCAATAACAAGCACATCACCTACGTCATTTTTTGAACACTTGCCATGATTTAGCGTGAACCTGCCATTACAAAAATAAATCTTGCATCACGCAAAATATTTCTATATTTCTAGAAATATGGATAAAACAGAAACCATCACGGCCTTGTCCGCACTCGCCCACGATACCCGCTTGGATGTATTTCGCATGCTGGTGGAGGCGGGGCCTGTCGGTTTGGCGGTGGGGCATATCGGCGAAGCGCTCGATGTGCCACCCGCCACCCTCAACCACCATCTGGCGCAGTTGAAGCTGGCCGGGTTGGTGGTGTGTGTGCGAGATGGCCGCAAGCTGATGCACAGTGCGGACTACGCCCGCATGGATGGTTTGCTGGATTATCTCACCCAAAATTGCTGCCAAGGCAGCGCTTGCCGTACTGACAAAGGATAACGCCATGACCGAACAGAGCCCGGACCATCACACTGTGCGCGACACCGTTCGTGAAAATTACGCGAAGATCGCCGAGAGCGGCGGCAATTCCGGTTGCTGCGGTCCGACCGACAGCGGCTGCTGCGGCCCCGATGAAAGTGTCGAAATCCCCAGTGCGGAACAAATGTCGGCATTTTTCGGTTATTCCGACGAAGAAATGGCTGCCGTTCCCGAAGGGGCCAATCTTGGCCTCGGCTGCGGCAATCCCCAAGCCATCGCTGAGATGAAAGCGGGCGAGGTGGTTGTCGACCTAGGCGCGGGCGCGGGGTTCGATGCGTTCCTCGCCGCTGGCAAAGTCGGGCCGAGCGGCCACGTGATCGGCATCGACATGACCCACGAAATGCTCGCCAAGGCACGCGCCAACGCTGAGAAGGGCGGATATAAAAACGCTGAATTCCGCCTCGGTGAAATTGAGTACATGCCCATCGCCGACGACACGGCGGATGTGATCATTTCCAACTGTGTTATCAATCTTTCACCCAATAAACCTCAAGTATTGCATGAGGCTTTTCGCGTGCTCAAACCGGGTGGGCGTCTGGCGATTTCCGACGTGGTGGCGACCGCGCCGTTCCCCGACGACTTCAAGGACGACGATCATCTGTTATCAGGCTGCGTCACCGGCGCATCCTTGGTTGACGATCTGCAAACTTGGCTGGAAGAAGCGGGCTTCACCAAGGTGTTCATCGACATCAAGGAAGAAAGCCGCGAAGGTATTGCGGACTGGGCCCCTGGACGCGGCGTTGAAAAATATGTGGTCTCTGCGATCATCACAGGTGTAAAACCCGGGGTGGGGTGTTGCGACGACACGTGTTGCAGTTGACACACGGCGTTTGAGCTTTTAGGACCCAGAAATGGACACAAAACCCAAATACCGCCACCCGGAAAAGCGCAACCTTCCGGACAAGCCCAGTCCGCGCAAGCCCAAGTGGATTCGCGTCAAAGCGCCGACGTCGAAAGAATACGGCGAAACCCGGCGTTTGATGCGCGAAAAAAATCTCAACACCGTGTGTGAAGAGGCCGCGTGCCCCAACATCGGCGAATGCTGGTCGGCCAAGCACGCCACCGTGATGATCTTGGGCGAAATCTGCACCCGTGCATGCGCGTTTTGCAACGTCACCACAGGAAAACCGGGCGCCGTCGATCCGATGGAGCCGGAAAACACCGGCATCGCGGCCCGCGAACTGGGGCTGCGCCACATGGTGATCACGTCGGTCGATCGCGACGATCTGGCGGATGGCGGGGCAGAGCAGTTCGCTCTCTCGATCAAAAAAGTCCACGAACTGTCGCCGGAGACCACGGTCGAGGTTCTGACCCCTGATTTCCGCCACAAAGACGGTGCGTTGGAAGTGGTCATCGAAGCCCGCCCCGATGTATTCAACCACAATTTGGAAACCGTGCCGGGACTGTACCCGCAGATCCGGCCAGGGGCGCGCTATTATCATTCTCTGCGCTTGCTGGACCGCGCCAAGGAACTCGACCCGGCGGTGTTCACCAAGTCCGGGCTGATGGTGGGGCTTGGCGAAACGCGCGAACAGGTACTCCAGGTCATGGATGATATGCGCTCTGCCGACATCGATTTCCTGACCATCGGACAATACTTGCAACCGACGCCCAAGCATGCGGCAATCGATCGGTTCGTGACGCCTGAGGAGTTCGACGAATATAAGCGCATTGCGCTCAACAAAGGGTTCTTGCACGTGGCGGCGACGCCGATGACGCGTTCCAGTTACCACGCGGATAAGGATTTCGCGGCGCTGAAAGCGGCGCGCGAAGTCGCCATTGCCAAACGAAAAGGTGCCGAGAAGACAAGCTGATGCCGTCGCACGCCGAAACCAAGATCCTGCCTTTTACGTCAAAGCAAATGTTCGATGTCGTCCTCAACGTCGAAAAGTACCCGGATTTTCTGCCTTGGTGCGTGGCGCTGAGGGTGCGCAAGCGCGGCGAGGCGGAAATGTTCGCCGACATGGCCGTGGGCTTTAAAATGCTGCGCGAAAAATATTCATCGCACATCACCTGGGAGGAACACGGGGACGGTCGCCGCCATATCCACATTCAAGACGCAGGCGGTCCGTTTAAATTTCTCGAAACGGATTGGAGCTTCCAGGCAAATGAAGAGGGCTGCGAGGTCGGTTTTCGCATCGATTTCGAGTTCAACTCCGCACTGCTGGAAAAGGTCATGGGCGGTATCTTTACCGAAGCCGCGCACCGCATGATGCAGTCCTTCGTCTCGCGCGCGCAGGAAATTTACGCCTAAACGAGGCGACGCCCAACCGCACAACGGCTGCCCTAATGATCACCGCCGTGCAATTTGACGCCGCCAAACCTTAGGCGTTAATGCGCACATGCGCCGTTTTCGCAGCACGTCTTGCACGATTTGCAAAACGATCTGTTCATCAGATGCGTCAGGACGATCAACCCGCCACCGATGACGGTGAAGGCCGTATCGCCCGATTTTTGCAGGTGCTCCGGCAAAACGGCATCGACGCCAAAGGCCGCAAAGAGCAGTGAGAGGACGCCAAGCGCTGCGGGAATCAGGATGCTGATCTTGCGGTGAAGCTTGAAGCTTGGAATAAAGACCAGCAGCGCAATCGCGATCACCAGAACGGCGAGAGAACGATCGACGGCCTCGCCCTTGAGGAAAGACAGTTCGCTATATGGGGCCAAGACCAATAAGAGCGGCGTCAATGCGCAATGGATGATGCAAACCGTCGAGCCGGTGATCCCCAATTTGTCCCCCGCACCGCCGGTTGCCGCTGTGCTGAATTGGCCTCCCATTCGTATCAAAGACATCTTCGTTCTCCCTGTTGTACAAGTTGTTTTTTTTGTCGGTGTTTTGCGCATTACGGGCAACACCGGCACCCCGAACCGCATTCTGGAAGCGATCTCATGGCCTGTTCCCGTCCGCGGGCGTGAGCGCCGTGGACGGCCGGCGCCTTATCGAAGGCAAGGCTTGTGTTTCCATTGCATTTTTCGCAGCACGGTTTGGCCTCCGTCATTCCGTGAAAAGCCTGAAATTTGTGACCGCATTCGTCGCAACGGTAATCGTATGTCGGCATGTTTCTGCACCCTTTTTCCAGCGGGTCTTTCCCAGAGGGGAAGGGGAAGCGACGGTGTGGCCGCTTCCCCAGTCCATCAGGACCAACGCGGCGGTTGCGGGCCCTTGACCCCCATCGCGTCGATGTTGAACTGGGTCCGTTCCTTGCCTTTTGCGCCTTTCATCGGGGCGCGCAGACGGCGGAATTCCGTTTCCCAAATCCAGCCGCTGATGGTGATGTCGTCCGGAATCAGTGGATGATTGCGAAAGGCGTCGACGGTTGCCATACAGGTTTCGTCAACGTCGTCCATCATGCCGATCCACTTGGCGAAAGCGCCCTTTTCCAAGGACATTTCCGGCAACGAGGGATCCATCGGTACGTTATCGACGTCGATGCCCTTGCCGCGCAACGCGGCTTCGAGGTCGTTGCCGTTCGCCGACAGCATGCCGCAGCCCGTATGATTCAGGATGATGATTTCCGTCGTGCCGAAAAAGTTGATCGTCAACATGGCGGAACGAATGGCGTCGTCGGTGACGATCCCCCCCGCGTTGCGGAACAGGTGGGCGTCGCCACCGCCGACCGGCGTGTCCGCGCGGATCCCCAAAGCCTCATCGACCGGAAGACGTTCGTCCATACAGGCACACACCCAAAGGTGCTGCATATTGGGGCCTTCAGCGCCATACTGGCGGCGAATTTCCCACTTTTCACGCTCGGCGACGCGCTCTTCGAGCTTACTTTTTAAAGTCATTGCTGGTTACCTCCGATTGTTTGCTGTCGTTTGCAAACATACGCAACGGGCGTGCCAAGTAATTTATTTATAAATATCAATATGTTAATGATAGCCACACCGAAGAATGTGAGAATTCAGAGGGGAGCGCCGGGGGCGTTAATATGAACTGAGAAGCCAGTTTGTCTTGCCAAATCAGGGCTCTACCACACAAATGCACAGTGTGAAGCGGAGATTCTCACCTCTTATGCCGTGGGGTGACGAAACTCGAGTCGTATTTACACGTCGTCATATGTATAATCAGCCCTTCGAAATGGGGGGAACGGCCTTCGGACGAGTAAAAAAACAATTCACCAAAAATTCCGAATGGGGACTTCGTAAGCCGTAACTCTTCCATTTTCACGTATACGTCCGGCGTTTATGTAGACGCCGAATTGGGTGTGGGGTGAGGGGTATTTATGGTGGGTAAGAAGTGTTTCGCCAAATTGACGCCGGAGACGTTTCTGCAAACGTTTGCAAGCCAAAGCGTGAGAGTCGGCACGAATATCGGCTGTAGCTGTTGCGGCCAAGTCGGCGAATACGTCGAGCAATTGGGCTTGAGCACAAGCAGCGTTTTCGAAGAGGTCTACCGTAAGGATACCGGCATCGACGACTGTTTCAGCGCCGACCAATACGTCGAAGCCATCATCAGCTTGAAAAACAAAATCGGCGGTAATTTTTCGCGCGCCTCGCACAAGCCCGGCAAGCTGCGTGTGATCAATACGAGGTGCCCGTTCGGCTCTCCCGTGCGCTCGGCGCCGGAGCTGTGTCAGATGACATCGAGCCTTTTCGGCGGCATCGCCGCGCGCAATTTCGGTTACGCCAAGGTCATTCTCGACAAACGCATCGCATCGGGCGACGACATTTGCGACGTGAGCATTTTCTTGGATTCCGCCATGGCCAGTGAGGCGGAGGGAGACGAATACCGCTACGTTCAAGGGCAGGTCATGCGCCCTTCCGGTGGTGCCAAAGCCAGCCAGGTCTCGGCTGAAATCGAAGAGCAGATGTACCAAGTTTGGTGCGGCGACAACGCCCCCCAGCAGAGCCATAAGCGAGACCGCCCGTTTCTCATCGCCGAATCGCCTGCCATGCGCAAAGCGTTGGAGACGGTCAACACGATCGGTGCAACGCAGACTTCTGTGCTTATCACCGGCGAGACCGGTGTCGGCAAGGAGGTCATTGCACGCGCCATCCACGCGGTCAGCGAGCGGCGCGACAAACCCTTCATCGCCGTCAATTGCGGCTCAATCCCCGACACGCTGATCGAAAGCGCAATCTTCGGCCATGAGAAAGGTGCGTTTACCGGTGCGTACGATGTTCATCACGGTTTTTTCGAACGTGCTGGTGGGGGAACGCTATTCTTAGATGAAATCGATTCCTTGCCGTTGTTGGCGCAGACGCGTTTGTTGCGCGTCTTGCAGGAAGGCGAATTCGAGCGTGTTGGCGGCAAGCGCACCATGTTCGCCGATGCCCGCATCATCACGGCCGCGGGCCAATCCTTGAAAAAACTTATCGGCCAGGGACAATTTCGCGAAGACCTCTACTACCGCTTGAACGTCGTACCGGTCTACATTTCACCTCTGCGCGAACGTGTCGAGGATATCGCTGGCTTGGTGCCGCACATTCTGGAACGCTTGTCGAAGAAGTACGACAAGACGGTCAATTGCGTCTCGCCTGAAGCCATGCAGGCGATCATGTCCTATGGCTGGCCGGGTAACGTTCGCGAGCTTGAAAATGCCCTTGAACGATCATTTTTGTTTTCCAAGGACAATGTGATCGTGAATTTGCTTCTCGATAATGCCTGCGAAGGGGACAGTGGCGAAAATGGGGAGGGGGAAGGGACTGGGGCATTACCCGCGAATATGACGCTCAAGGATGCGAAAAAGCATGCCGCCGCCACGACCGAGCGCCGGATCCTCAAGGAATACCTGCGCGTTTGTAACGGGAACGTCACCTCCGTCGCGCGAAAGCTGGATATCACCCGCCGGGCGGTGCATCAAAAACTCAGTGCGTACAAAATCGACGTGGCCAGCTATCGTCCCGGCCCTGGACTGCGCGATCCACAAGCGAACTGAGGCCTAGCGCGCCGCCATCTGATTCAACAATCGCAAAGCACTTTCCACCGCCTGAATGCGCACGCGTTCGCGATCGCCTTTGAACACGTGTCTCTCGTGACGCGTTTCGAAGCCTTCCCGTGCGCACGCAATGTGCACCAGTCCGACAGGTTTGCTTTGCGTCGCGCCGCCCGGACCGGCGATGCCGGTGACGGACAGGCTGAGCTGCGCGGCGGAGTGGTTAAGCGCCCCCTCCGCCATGGAGCGGGCGACCTCTTCGCTGACCGCGCCGACCTGCGCGAACAGAGCCGGGGGCACGTCCAACATTTGGGATTTGGCTTCATTGGTGTAGGTAACGAAGCCGCGCTCGAACACCGCCGATGAGCCCGCGACCGATGTGATACAGCCCGCGATCAAGCCGCCGGTGCACGATTCCGCCAGCGCCAGCTTTATATCGGCGGCCTGACAAGCCGCCAACAGGTCCTCGGCCATGATGTAGAGGATTTCCGGGTACATCACAGCCATCCCCTCAAATATGGCTCACCGTAAAGGGTGATGAGGTACAAAACGCCCAAGCCTGCAATTCCAGCCAGAACGTCGTCCACCATCACGCCCATCGCACCGCCGATGCGCCGGTCGGCCCAAGAAATCGGCCAGGGCTTGAGAACGTCAAAGAGACGAAACAGGATAAACCCAATGCCGTAGGAGAGGGGGGCCAACGGCGCGGCCAACAGCACGATCCATTGACCCACGACTTCGTCGATGACGATGGCGCCGGGGTCGTGTGCCCCGGTTTTGTCCATGTAGACCTTGGAGGCCCATAAACCGACAAAAAACACCGCGACGATCGCCGCGCCCAAGGCATAAAGGCCGCCGATTTCCACCAAAACCCAAGCAAACGGCAATGCGCCGATAGAGCCCCAGGTGCCCGGAGCCTTGGGCAAATAACCGGCGCCAAACCACGTTGCAAGCAACACGCCGGGGTGGCCAAGGTTGGGTCGCGGGCTTTGATGTGTGACGTCGGTCATGGTCGTGGTCCTGATTTTCTTGCAAGGTCGAGATGAGGCACCGTAACCAGACTAACGTGTTCGCCTGAACGCACAAGGGGCCAGTTGACCAGACCCATGGGCTGAACGTCTTTCGGTTTAGCTCTGTATGAACCATGCAACTACATGAAATATAAGTGTTATTTTTCAACAATGCGCAACTTGAACAAGGTGAAAAAATGGTTAAAAACTTCGAATTCACTTGCCTCTTGGAGCGTGGGCGGATACGTTTTCGTAACGTCGCAAAAAAGGGGATGACCGTGAGGGGGAGCTGCGCCAAACGAACCCTGTCCGCCGAGCGACAACGTGGGGACTGATCCCAAATCCGCAAGACTGAACACCCGGTTCAACGTCGGCATTGCTGTTTTTGCGTCTGGTTTTGCGTCTGGCGACACGATTGGGGTTGTTGTTGAGCCTGAACGTTTGATGTCGAACGTTCTGATTTGAACGCTCATGGGGAAATGAAAGCACATGGCTGACAAGCGCCAAGAAAGCCAAAAACGAGCGCCGAAACGGGCAAAAATGCCGTTCATGGCTTCGCTTTTGGCCTGGTCGGATGAGCGCCTTGCTCTCGCGTTTTCTTCTAAGCAAGTCGTCTTTCGCTCTCAGGGCAAGGTGTCGTGCCTGAATTTGACTCCGCGTTTACAGGGGGCGGCCACAGGTGTTTTGTTGATGATCGGCGGCTGGATGGCCTTTACGTCGGCGAGTATGCTTTGGCATGAGATGGAATTGACCGCTAAGGACGCCCAAATCGCGGACGTGCGCGTGGCTTATCGGTCCTTGTTGGGCGAAGTCGCAGATTATCAAAAGCGTTTCTCCGGCGTGGTGCGCAACCTGGAACAGAACCATGCCATGATGCTGGACTTGGCCGGTCAGAATTCCAGACTGCAAAAAGATCTCAAGTCTCTCAAAACGTCACGCAAAGAACGCGCCGATGTCGAAGCCGCGCGGGTATCCATGAATGAACAGTTGAACAGTGTCGAAAACCAGATGCAATCTCTGGCTCAACTCAACTTTTCCCTCAAAGACGACATGTCCAGCATCGAGACCGATTTGCAGGACGCCTTGACCCAACGCAACACCGCGTTGATGCAAAGCACCCAGATGCGCCGCGACATCATGGTCCTGGAAAACAAGCTGGTGAACCTGGACGAACAGGAGAACACCACAGTCGAACGCCTCACAAATCAGGCAGATGTGATCATCGGCAATATGGAGCAACTCATTGAAACCGCCGGCCTTGACGTTGAGGACCTGATGGCGGGCGATGAGGAGCTTGTCGCAGGTCAAGGCGGACCGTTTATCGAATTGCAAGGCGATGGCCGCCCCGCAGGCCGCTTGAAGGTCAAGCTGCAAAATCTGGAAAACCGCTTGGCCTATTCGGAAAGTCTGCAAACCGTGGTCAAAAAAATGCCCTTCGCGGTGCCGTTGCAAGGTTATTACATCACCTCGAAGTTCGGCAAACGGCGCGATCCCATGAACCGCAAGTGGTCGATGCATTACGGCCTGGATTTCGGATCGTCGCCGCACGCTTCGGTCTACGTCACCTCATCGGGCAAGGTTACGTACGCGGGTTGGAAGGGCAGTTTCGGCAAAATGGTTGAGGTCGACCACGGTGCAGGCATCAAAACCCGTTATGGACATCTCAGCAAAATCACAGTTAAAAAGGGACAAACGGTCAACTTTGGGGATAAGATCGGCGTGATTGGCAGCACCGGACGCAGCACGGGCAATCATCTTCACTATGAAATCCTGTTTCGCGACAAGGGGCTTAACCCCATGAAATTCATTAAGGCAGGTCGTTATGTTTTCAAAGAATAAAAAAAACCAACAGACAAACAACAACCAGCCGCGCGCGGTTCCGTCCATCATCAGCGCGGATCTGAAGATCATTGGCGATCTTTCCAGCACGGGTGAAATCCAAGTCGATGGCGAGGTTTCCGGCGATATCCGCTCAAAGGTTCTGTTGGTCGGCGAAGGTGCGTCCATCAAGGGCGAAATCCGCGCCGAAACGGTTCGTGTGCACGGTCATGTCAACGGCCAGATTAAAGCGACGTTCGTCAACTTGGCGAAAACCGCGCATGTGGTCGGCGATATCTTGCATGAGAACCTGTCCATTCAGGAAGGCGCCTTCTTGGAAGGCCACATCACGCATATGAACGAGCAACAGGCTCGCGATGCGGGGGTACACAGGGTGGCGGACAGCAAACCGGCCGAAGATCGCGTGAATTTGGTGGTGAAGCCCACACAGCCCCAGCCCCCGGTCAAACCTCACGAAGCGCCCGCCGCGCAAGCGAAACCAGCGCCGACGCCGCCGAAAGCCATATCCGGCAGCTAAGTTCTCTCTCACTTCTAAGTCACCATTTAAAAAGCCCCTGCTTATGCGGGGGCTTTATCGTCAGCGCGTCGCACTCGATTGAACTTTGAACAGGTCGTCGTAGGCGACTTGTCGCCCCCCTAAATGCGCGCGGTAAACGCCCAGGTTTTCCAACACGCGTTGGACGTAATTTCGGGTTTCGGAATAAGGGATCATTTCCACCCAGTCGATGGTGTCGATTTCCCCTTCGCGCGGATCGCCGAATGTGCGGACCCAGCGTTTCACGCGGTGCGGCCCGGCGTTATAAGCGGCGAGCGCCAGAGGATACGAGCCCTTGAATTGCTCGATCATGTCCGCCAGATAAACTTGCCCGATGATGAGATTGTAATGCGGATCTTTGCTCAGTTTGGCGCGTGAATACGGTATGCGGTTGGCCTTAGCCACACGCTTGGCGGTGGCGGGCATCACTTGCATCAGACCGCGCGCGCCCGCGTGGCTTTTCGCTTCGGCGTAAAAAGCGCTTTCTTGGCGGATCACGGCCAACACCAGCGGGGCTTCCACCTTAGAGCCGTTTTTCGGATGGGGCGGTTCAATTTGGGGATAACCAAGTTCGCCCAACGGCATGCCCGCCTGCTCCGATTGCTTGGCGATCTTAACCGCGAGGTCGGGACGCCCATGGGTGGCCGCGAACGCCGCCGAAAGTCGCTTCCAACCGGGTGTGTCGCCGCTGTCCGCCAATGTGAGAACAAACGCGCGCATGCGGTTGTGCAACCCGATTTCCCATAGCAGGCTCGACGCGCGTTTCAGCGGATGCGCATTGAAACGTGCGGTTTCATCGGTGTTCGGCGCGGGCAGAGTGACGCTGTTTGAAATGTTTAGTCCCAAGCGCGCCCGTGCCAATTGCCCATAGTATGTAGTGGGGTGCGCCGCCGCCTTTTGCAGCATGGCGCGCGCCAGCTTTTTCTGACCCAAGGCGTTCGCGGCGCGGGCCGACCAATACGCACC